>FSSH01000305.1_pt2 | contig 127265 bp, 136 predicted proteins | sample 1166101 | NCBI WGS metagenome assembly FSSH01 (sample SAMEA32972668, study PRJEB13176) | freshwater metagenome | biome: Drinking water system; feature: Biomass in drinking water that filtered by 0.45 um membrane; material: drinking water | place: USA | collected 2012-12-20 | depth 0 m | reverse complement strand
ACTTTACTGAGATTCGACCGGTGCACTTCGCGAAATACCGGCTCCATATCGATCCCGTAGGACACCGCTGTTCCGTACACGACATACAGCAGGTCCGCCATCTCCTTGGCCAGTGCGGCGAGATTGCCTTCAGCCATCGACTCTTTGAGTTCATCGAACTCTTCCTGGATCAGACGGATGCGGAGGCGTTTCGTTTCTTCGCTGGCGTCGGTCGGGCTGGCCTGCACAAGAATATCGAATTTCTTATGGAACTCTTCGACCATCGACTGCTCATCCGTCATACGTACTCCTTACTCACCGTCAAAAGGCAATGTCCGGCGCGGCACGAGCTCAGCCGGCTCCAACTGCGGGATCTCTTTTTCAGACGCGACCCCAAGCTCTTTGAATCGGCGCGCCGCCGGAAGAATTCTCGTCTCCAACGAACCCACCGCTCGATTGTAGGCCGACACGCTCTTGCCTAACGCCTGTCCGACATCATTCACATGTTCAGCCAGCACCGCCATGCGCTCGTAGAGATCTTTGCCGAGCCGGCCGGCTTCTTCGGCATGGGCATTCATCTGCTCCTGTCGCCAGCCATACCCCACGGCCCGCAATAGCGCGATTAATGTCGTGGGCGTGGCGAGCACCACCCCGCGCGTAAACCCTTCTTCGATCAAACGCGGATCATGATCCAGGGCCGCGCCAAGGAATTGCTCCCCAGGAAGGAAGAGCACCACAAACTCAGGAGCCCGCTCAAATTGCGTCCAGTAGGCCTTCAACGACAACTCGTCCATCCGGCTGCGGACCTGCGCGGCATGCCGGCGCAAGGCTTCGATCCGACGCTGATCGTCCGGAGATTCATGGGCATCCAGGTAGGCCGCCAGGACCGTCTTGGCATCGACGATGATCTGCCGTCCGCCCGGCAGCCGCACGACCATGTCGGGACGGAACCGCCGATCCTCGCCGGTCACGCTTTCCTGTTCGAAGAAATCGCAATGATCGACCATCCCTGCCAACTCAGCTACCCGCTTCAGTGTAATTTCACCCCACTGACCGCGGACCGTTGGCGCGCGGAGGGCCTTGACCAGGTTGCCGGTCTCCTGCTGGAGACGTTGATGGGACTCCGCCAGCGATTTCAGGTGCTGATCCAACCCGCCATAAGCCGATTGGCGCGATTGTTCGAGTAGCCGCATTTGCTCATCGTAGCGCTGCAACGAATCATGGAGCGGCTTCACAAGTCCGTCGATCGCCTGTTGCCGTTGCGACAGTTCACCCTCGGCTTTGGCCTGGAGCGTTTCGAACGACACGCGAGCCAGATTCAAGAAGGCCTGATTGTTTTTGGTGAGCGCGTCATTCGACAGCGCTTGGAACGATTCGAGGAGCTGCTGGCGGGATTGATCGACTAGTTGCTTTTGTTCGGCGACGTGTTTCAGCGCTTCTTCGGTCCGCACTTCGGCTGAGGCCCGCGCTTGCTGGGCTGTCGCCAGGTCTGCCCGAAGCTGTACCCCTTCCAGGCGATCCTGTTCCAGTTGGCGACGCAACTCCGCCTCAAGCGATTCGGCCCGCTCCGCCCGTGCACTGAGTTCGACCGTGTGCTGTTGTAATTGCCGGGAGAGCCGACCCGCGCTAAGAAACCAACCGACGAGCGCGCCAGGAACGAGACCGATGACAATCCCCAGCAATATGCCGGTCACATCCATTACGCTATCCTCTCCGTCTTCTGACGCGCGGCATCCTCACGGACAGAGAATCTATTGGGTGATACAGTACGGCCTGGAGAATTTTTGGAGCGTACGAGATACGTCAAAAAAGGTCAAGCAGCGAAAAGTCCCAATGTCATTCGGCCCTAGCGTTGTCAGTCGCTGGTAGCTCCTGCACGCGAGCCATTCGTTATCAGGGACCACCGTCACCCGAGAGAACGATCCAGAGATGGCAGTAGCCGTCGCACAGTACCAGCGGCCGCATCAAGCTCGATGATCTCCCCATCGCGCACAGAGGTCGTGATCCCCGCGATGTTGGCCACCGCCGGCAATCCATATTCACGCGCGATGATCGCGCCGTGCGACAACGTTCCGCCCATTTCTACGACAAGTCCCGCGGCAATTCCAAACAATGGCGCCATCCCTGGGTCGATCACAGGACTAACAAGGATGTCGCCTGGAACCACTCTCTTCCAATCCTCTACCGTTCGGATTATTCGGGCTGGGCCCCTTGCAACACCGGCACTGATCGGCACCCCCCGCCACCCTGCTGCCTCCGGCGCGAGTTCTGCCGAAACCTCTTCCGCTCCGTCGATCAACTGATCGGGGGCCGCCAGCTGAAGATCGCGGACACGCGCCAGCCTGCGTGACCGCACCAAGGCCCGCCAATCACGGACCTCGAGACTGAGCAACGGTGATTGTTCTTCCACGCGGATAAAGAAGACATCCTCCGCCTGATCCAACTGGCCATGCTCCGTCAGCAATGCGCCAGCGCGTAATAACAGCCGGCGCGTCGCCCCCGCGTAGTACATCAAATGGTGTCGATTGGCTTCCCGAAGCGCATAGAACCGGCAGAGCCGCCGGTACCACCAGGAAAAGACCGTCCAACGAAGCCGGCCGCACCGAGCGCGAATGTCCGCGCAGCCCTGCTCACGTATCCTCCGCTGCCGCGCCGTAATATCAGCCGGCGATTGCGCCGTCAGGGCAGTGACCTGATACCGTAGCACGTCCAGCACGATTTCAGGTTGATCCGAAAATCGCGGGGACATAATATCGGACTCTCCCAGCCCCCGATGCCCATAGTCGAGCAAGTACTGTTCGAACAGATCGTAGAAACGGGTCCCGCGGAGCCTCTGACCCGCGACCCGCCCGTCCCACTCCGCACTTTCGAACACGCGTCGCACGGATTCGTCACGACGCGCCACCTCGACCAATGCCGCCAGCCTGACGATTTGCTGTGCACTGATGGCTTGGGCCTGCCCCTGGAGTGCCGCGTTGAGCAACCCGCGCCAGTCCTCTCCCAGCCATCGCGGCAACAGAAACCCCAGCGCCTGCAGGCATTGCGTCACCCCGCCGGCAATGCCGAACGTCATTTCACGGCGAAGAAACTCCTCGTTCAATGCCTGGATCCGTTCACGGACTTGGGCCAGCGTCAGCGCCTGCACTGCCGCGCGATGATTCTCCAGCCCCATCCGCTTCATGTCGGCAAACCAACGCTCCGACTGACGAGAGGCCTGGCGGATCCACCAAGCGACCAACAATCCAGCCCGTAGGAAGGCCCCGGGACTGAGTTGTTGGATCGGGAGAGGCTGGGAAACCGTATGTCCGCCCATATGCTCCGCAAGCGTTGACGTGTCGCCTCGCAGCTGTTCGATCAACGCATGCATCAGGCTCACATTGAGGTACGGGCGGCCCCGATAGATGCGAACGGATGACATACCGGGAGGAATCTGACACCCCAGCCGTCGGTACGGCCCCATCAGAAACAGATCCATAAACTGTTCGAGAAACGAGATCCCGAGCGGGCTGGGCACATCCGGCATCGTCTCTTTGAAATTGGTGCGGGACCATTCGCAGACGACCTGCGCCGACAAGGCCTCCGTCGCTACCACGGTGATCGGACGGGCCTGCAAGAGCCAGAGTCCCTGACGGTCCAGGGCCCATTCAATGTCGACGGGCTGATGCAGTGCCGCCTCGACTCGCTTCCCCAGTTGAACCAGCGCCTCAAGCTCTTCGTCCGTGACCGACGGCCGCTCACGCTCGGATGGCGCGAGTTCCCGATCAAATACGCCGGCTGCCCCCAGCCTCAAGGCACGATCCTTTTTCGCAATCACCCGTTCACATACGCCGGCGCGTGCCGTCGAGGCGTCCCAGTGCAGCGTGAACTGATCCGGAATCATCGTGCCGCCGACGAGACCCGCCGCAAGACCCGGTACCACATTCACCACGGCCTGATCGTCACGCCCCGTAACAGGATGGATCGTATAGAGCACGCCGGCGGCACGGGCGTCGAGTACCGGTTGAATCACCACTGCCATCGCCGGCGGGCGGGCGCTCCACCCGATCCGCTCGTAATAGGTTGCCACTTGCTCGTCCCACAGCGACGCCCAGACCGCTTGCACACTAGTCGCCAGCTGACCTCCGGCAACTCCCAGCACTGTGTGGTACAGCCCCGCGAAGCTGGCGCGAGTCTCGTCTTCATTGGTGGCAGAGGATCGCACCGCCCAGAGCTGTTCAACCGGCCGCTGCATTGCCCGGAGATGCCGCTGCAGTTCTGACAGACACTCGCCAGAGAGGCGGCCCTGCTGAATCCGCCTTCGACAGTCTTCGAGGAGTGATGCACGGGCTGCCCCCGTGGCACGCTGCACCTGCCCCCAGATCGCCGCAGCATCCATCTCTTGATCACGCAGAAATTGGCGGTACGCTTCGACGGTGAGACAGAGCCCGGGAGGAACAGGAAACCCTTCGGCCAGCAGGCGCGCCAATCCCGCCGCTTTCCCGCCGGCCAAGAATCGATCGGTACAAGCATCGAGAAGCAGTACGAGTGAGGAAGACATGAAGCGGATACTAACTAGAGTGCAAGGAGAAGGTAAAGGTCGTTCACGTTGGTCCCGGTGGGCCCCGTCACAATGTGACTCTGGAGCGCGTGCAGGGCAGGATACGTATTGTGTTGCGTGAGTGCGCGACGAAGATTCACGCCTTTCCATTTCGCCTGATCAAGCGTGGATCCGGACACCACCGCGCCGGCCACGTCCGTCGGACCGTCAGTCCCGTCAGTCCCGATTGCAGCAATCCAGGTCTTGTGAAGTCCGGCAATTTCATAGGCCGCTGCGGTAGCGAACTCCTGTGCACGACCACCCTTGCCGCGCCCTGTGACTGTGACGGTTGTTTCCCCGCCGGCCACAATACAATAGGGACGCCGAACGATCCCCTCCCCCTCAGACAAGCGTTCTGTGAGTGACACGAACATATTCGCTGCGCGAGAAGCTTCGCCAATAAGAGGCGGCGAAAAAAGAACGGTGTGCAACCCTTCGCGCTTGGCTGTCTCTGCGGCGGCGGCGAGCGCCATCGCATTATTCCCGATGATCTCATGTTGCACTCGCCGGAATCGCGCCGTACCTGGCTTCGGCGTTTCACCGATCTCGCCACGATCGCCGCGCTGGAGATGTCGGCGAATCGACGCCGGCGCCTTCGTCCAGATTCGTCGCCGCTTCATGATCGCGATCGCCTCGCGATAGGTCGAAGGGTCGGGCGCCGTCGGACCGGAACCGATGGCCGTCAGTTCATCGCCGATCACATCCGAGAGAATCAACGTCACAATCCGTGCATTGGTGGCTTCGGCAAGGCGTCCCCCCTTGATCGTCGAGAGGTGCTTTCTGACCACGTTGATCTCTTGAATCGTCGCTCCGCTTCTCAGAAGTAATTGCGTGAGCTGCTGTTTGTCGGCAAGGCTCACGCCCTCGACCGGGGCGGGAATCAAACTGGATGCCCCGCCTGAGAGCAGCACGATGAGCAGGTCGCGAGAGCCTAACTCGGCCACGCGGGCACGCAGTCGTTCGGCGGCTACCAGCCCGGCCCGATCCGGAACCGGATGACCGGCTTCAATCACTGTTATCCGTTTGGTTGGAAGACGATGCCCGGTTTTGACGACGATGAGCCCGCCATCCAGATAGACACCCAATACCCGTTCGAGGGTTTGGGCCATTCGCGCTGAGGCTTTTCCTGCCCCGACTACGACGACCCGATCGAATGAGCGCAGATCATAACTGCGGCGGCCCACCTGTAATCGGTGACCGGTTCGATGAACGAGGTTGAGCAGAGCGTGAGCGGGATCCGCTGCCCGCAACCCCGCTCCGATCACGCGACGAAGAATGGATCGGGCGGGAGATGCCGGTAGCGCGAGGGACATGGGGCCTACGGAGTTTTCGCCTGTTTGAAACAGCGGCTCGGGCAGGTTTGGCGAGGAACCCTGATCTGGTAGGTGCCCTGAGGGAGGACGTCCTTCTTAAACTCAGGGTTGAGCATCTTCAGTTCCAGGAAATAGGTCCCGTATTCCTCAGCAATCGAAGTCAAGGCCCGTTGCGACTCCTTCACGTTCACCGTGACGGTCTCGGTCTCTAACGGCACATAGAGATCCTTTTTGCTCAACCCCAAATACTTCTCCGGCTGTGAATAGATCTCTTTCGCTGCAATGATCCGGGGCACGTAGCGCATGGTTTCGCGCGGGCCATGCATCCTCCAATAGTCGGTGATCTTCTGCTCCTTGAGAAGCTTGCGCACCCGTTCTTCACCGGCATTGTAGGAGGCCATCGCCAAAAACCAATCGTTCTGCTGGAAATCTTTCAGATACTTGAGGTACTTGACCGCAGCCTCGGTCGACATTTCGAGGTTGCGACGTTCATCGAGAACCGAGTCACTCTTGAGGCGATACCGTTTCCCGGTGGACGGGATGAACTGCCAGGGGCCGGACGCCTTGGCCTTGGAATAGGCGGCAGCAATACACTTGCTCTCGACCAATAACATGTACTTCAGATCGTCCGGGAGCCCGGCATCGGCCAGCTGTTTTTCTGCGGGGGGAAAGCACCGTCCGGTGCGCTTCGCCAGGATGATACTTTCGCCCTGGTCTTCTAGAAATTGGTAGAACTCGTATTCAATGCGCTCTCGGACCTGCCAATTATCCAACGGAACCGGAACCCCTCCGAATGTAAGCTTGTCAGGCAATTTGAACGAGCTCAGGAAATACCGCTCCCCTTCTCGTTTAATTTCAGGGAGAATGACCAATCGATCTTCCGGCTCAGTTTGATTGTCCAGCGGTTCAGGAAGGATGAGATCGCGAAATCCTGACTCCGGCTTTGCCGCATCCTTGCCTTCAGGATGACCCTGGACCGGTTCTGCCCAGGCCTGGCTTGCCCCCCAACTGAGAAGACCTGCAAGGACCCAATATCCGATTCGCGCACCAGGCTCTGCCATCCGAGGTACTCCTCTGTTATTCTTGGACTAATAAATGTTGGTCGTGGTCATGCTAACAGCAAGGTGAAAACCCGGCAAGCACGAATGACTTCTCGTTCATGATACAGTGGTCAGACCATGCGCTCCCTTACTGTGCTGAATCACGCGATCACCGATTGCACTGCCTGTCCACGCCTGGTGACCTACCGGGAGACTGTGGCAAGAACGAAACGCCGACAGTATCTGGAATGGACGTACTGGGGAAAGCCGATTCCCGGATTCGGCGACCCGGAGGCGGAACTCTATGTGCTCGGGCTCGCACCGGCGGCTCACGGCGGAAATCGAACCGGTCGGGTCTTTACGGGGGATCGCAGCGGCGACTGGCTCTACGAAGCCTTGCATCACTTCGGGTTCGCCAACCAAGCCTCATCGACTCATCAAGGCGACGGCTTGGCCCTCACGAACTGTTATATCGGCGCGACCGTCCGCTGTGCGCCTCCTGGGAATAAGCCGTCGCCTGATGAGTTTGCACAATGCGGCCGATTCTTGCGTGATGAAATGCGCCTCCTCAAACGAAAGCGCATCGTCATCACGCTCGGAAAGATTGCCTTCGATCACTATCTGAAGGCGCACAGAGCCGATGGGCACCCCATCCCGTCACCGACGCCCAAGTTTGGCCATGGCGTCGCCTATCGTCTTCCATGGGGAGATCTACTGCTCGGTTCCTATCATCCCAGTCAGCAGAATACGTTTACCGGAAAGCTGACCCAACCCATGTTCCATTCAGTCTTTGCGCAGGCACATCGTGAACTCGGCACTCCCCGCCCAGTCAGATAACCGGCAGGCTCATTTCTTCGCCTGGGCATCCCAATCGGCCAAGAATTTCTTGAGGCCGATGTCCGTCAGCGGATGCTTGACCATTTGTTGAAAAATTGAAAACGGCATCGTGCAGATATGCCCGCCGGCCAACGCCGCTTCCACGACATGTTGCGGATGGCGTACGCTTGCCACTAAGACGAATGTCTTATAGTCGTAATTCTTATAGATAGTAAGGATTTGACGGATCAGTTCCATGCCATTGGAGCTGATGTCGTCGAGACGCCCGATGAAGGGCGACACACACCAGGCCCCGGCTTTCGCCGCAAGCAGCGCTTGGGTGGGTGAGAAGCACAAGGTGACGTTCACCTTGATACCTTCAGCGGCCATCCGCTTGGTCGCCTTCAACCCTTCCGCAATAAGCGGGACCTTGACCACAATATTCTTGTGGATCTTGGCCAGCTCTTTGCCCTCTTTGACCATGGCATCCGCTTCAACGCTGACGACTTCCGCGCTGATAGGCCCGTCGACGATGTTGCAGATTTCGACGAGCATTTCCTTGAAACTACGGCCTTCTTTGGCTACAAGCGAGGGATTGGTTGTCACCCCGTCGAGCAAGCCAAGACTGGCCGCTTCTTGAATTTCTTTCACGTTCGCCGTATCGAGATAGAATTTCATAAGAACATCCTTTCATTACCGAGATGACGTTTGCGCATATTCTGTGTCATCCATTTTAGGGGGAACTCATGCACGACGCAACGCGACGCCGTGGTTTGACAGCTCTCCGGACGGGGGTTAGAATTTGCACGTCAACCAAGCCACGCATTGTAGGTTGCGTGTCGCATCCGAGGAGGAACTCACTCATGCGTCTCTCTGTTATGCTTTTGATCAGCTGCTTGGCTCTAACCGCCTGTAGCTCCAGTAATCCCTACCTTGAAGCCTCGCTCAAACCGGCAGAACTCCAGGGGAAAGATAAAGCCTGGTTTGAAAAGAACTGGGGCACCCCGGACGGGAAAGCGTCTCGCTTCTTCGGCGGCGAAACCTGGACCTATTACCGCATCGCCGGCGGAAAGTCCGGTCCGCCTCTGTTTAATTTCTCACCGAACCAGTGTCAGATTCTGCTGAAGTTTGACAAAGAAGAAAAGTTGTCTGACTACAGCTACTCAGGCTGCTAGCTCGTTCGCTGCTCCTGAAACTTCGCCGCGCATTCCTGACTGCAAAAGTAATTGGAAATCCCCCCGACCTGCTGGACGATTGCAGTTTTTCTAGGGACAAACACCCCGCAGACGGGATCTTGGACCATCTGATCTCCATCCAATGGGGGCCTGGATGGTCTACCGGCCTGTTTGGAACTCCGATAAAGACTCTTCAATAGCAGGAAAAGCATGATCAGCAAGCCGATTATCAGAAATAATCTATACATAGTGTGTTCCTGTCAAACCGACCACAATCCTATGGAAGCGTCCTAGAGCTGTCAAGGCTGAGGATCTTGCAAGGCATCTTGCATATTGTACAGGAATGGCCAAATGGCCTAGTGCAACGCTGGTGAAAAAGGACTCTTGCCCTCTCCATCCAGTACTTCAGAAGGATATGCATCCATTTCTGTAAGTGTTACAGTCCGCCCATGAAGACATGCGATAAATGCCGCGGTTCAATGTTGCCAGAGCGGGCGGTGGATTTGGACGCAGGACTTGCGATCACAGTGTTTGCGTGCTTAAACTGTGGTCGGAGAAAAGCAGCGGACCAAGAACCACGGCCCATCACGGCAAGACATTGACCGTCTATGGCAGAACCAAAACCACTTACGTACGATGAGCAGAGAGCTGCCGAGGCAGCTTTTGTTGGCGCCCCTTCGAATCCGAAATGGACGGAGGCCGCACAACTGCTCTACGCCAGGCTTTCGGCGACCATCCAGGCTCGCGCGAAAGAACCGATCGGCGCGTCAACCGGATCCGCGATTCAGGACGGGGATACGTCTCGTCGATGAAACCCGCGGTGATTAAGTTGGCTGCCGTTCCCCGGACTGCCATCCTGTGCTGCCCTTCCTGCTATCGCATGATCAGTTACACACGCGACCAACTTGTCGTAGCGTGCAATGCCTGCGGACAGAGTGTTCCGCAAGCTTCCCCTTCATCGACCTAGTTCAGGTTTATCTGACACAAATTGTCGGGCTTGGTTACGGCTCTCTCCCACTGGGGAGTAGCGGATCGGCCGCACCCGCCATCCGGATCAGGCTGCGCAGGGCGAATACGAAAGCTCGATGAAGTTGGCAGGGCGGTGGAAGTAAACCGTGACCGGCACGGCTCAGAACTGAGTCACTTCAGACCTAACACATCCATCATGTCATAGAGGCCCGGCGGCTGGCGCACCACCCATCGAGCCGCACGCAACGCGCCACGCGCAAAGGTGTCGCGGCTGCTGGCGCGGTGCGTCACCTCGATGCGTTCACCCATCCCGCCGAAGAGAATGGTGTGATCTCCCACAATATCGCCGGCTCGAATGGTCTGAATACCGATTTCCTGCTTCGTTCGTTCCCCTATCAGGCCTTTTCTGGAATAGACGCCGACTTGGTCCAGGTCGCGATTGACGGCGCGCGCGAGGACGTCCGCAATTTTCAACGCGGTACCACTCGGCGCATCTTTCTTGAGACGGTGGTGTGCCTCAATTACTTCAATGTCGTAGTCGTCGCCCAATGTTTTCGCCATTTCCCCGATGACTTTATAGATCAAATTGACGCCCACGCTCATATTGGGTGACAACACACAGGGAACGTGTCTCGCAAGGCCCTTGATCTCTTCAAGTTGAGACGGATTGAGCCCCGTCGTGCCGATGACCATGGCCCGACGATGTTGGGCGACAATGCGGAAATGCTCGAGCGTCGCTTCGGGAGCGGAAAAATCGATCACGACTTCACCGCGATCCATCAACGCGGCTAGATCATTGGTGATGGCCACCCCGGCGCGCCCGGTCCCGGAGGTCTCGCCGGCATCATCGCCGATGGCATGATGCCCACTCCCCTCGAGCGCCCCGGCCAATGTCAGCGCCGTCGAATCACGCACCAGCGCCACCAATCGGCAACCCATCCGTCCCGCCGCACCAGCCACCACAACTTTAATCATGACCGCGTCTCATCTTTCTACTGGAACGCTAAATAAAGCGAGCCTCTTTCATCACTTGCACCAGCTTGTCGCGATACTCTTTCCCCATCGGGCAAAGTGGCAAACGAAGCTCGGGGTCAATCTTCCCCATCATGCCCAGTGCCTCTTTCACGGGGATCGGATTCGTTTCGTAGAACAACGCGGCAAACAAAGGGGACAGCTGGAAGTGGATGCGTCGAGCCTCCTCAATGTTCCCGGCCGCAAATGCCTTGACCATATTCGCCATCTCGGTGGGAGCGATATTCGCGGTGACGGTTATCACGCCTTGCCCGCCGACCGCCATCATCGGCAGCGTCATTGCATCGTCTCCGGCAAGGACCGCAAGGCGGTTACCGCATGTCTGCACAATGTCCGAGGCCTGCTGAATCACCCCGCTCCCCTCTTTCACCCCGACAATGTTCTGGATCACGGCCAATCGAGCAATCGTCGCCGGAAGCATATTTACGCCGGTTCGCCCGGGAATGTTGTACAGCACCAGCGGCAAATCGACCGCCTCGGCAATCGCCTTATAGTGGCGATACAAGCCTTCCTGAGTCGGCTTGTTGTAGTACGGCGTAATGAGGAGCGCGGCATCGGCCCCGGCTTCCTTGGCATGCTTCGTCAGCGAGATGGCCTCCTCAGTACAATTGGAGCCGGTCCCTGCCGTGACGGGGACTCGACGACGGACCACCTCCACCGTCAGCTCAATTACACGGTTATGCTCCTCGTGTGACAGCGTGGCGGACTCTCCGGTAGTGCCACAAGGGACGATGCCGTTCGTACCCTTCGCAATCTGCCACTCGATCAGATCACCCAGCGCCCGCTCGTCGACTTTGCCCTTTCGAAAGGGTGTCACGATCGCCACATGAGAACCGGTAAACATAATGGCTCCTTCTCAAGGTACGGGAGAATCTACAGGCCGCCCGCGCCGCGTATTACTTCAAGAACGCCGGGATCATCTCACCCTTGACCAGATCCTCGTAGGTTTCACGCTCACGGATGACATGAATGTCTCCGCCCTTGACCAGTACTTCAGGGACGCGGGGCCGGGAATTGTAATTCGAGGCCATGACGAACCCATAGGCCCCCGCGCTCATTACCGCCATCAATTCTCCCGGCTTCACGGCGGCCAACAAGCGGTCCTTGGCCAGAAAATCTCCCGATTCGCATACCGGACCGACGATATCCACCTGCTGCTTGGCTCGATGGCCGGCTTCTTCGTTAACCGGCTTGATTTCATGGTAGGCGCCGTAGAGGCTTGGACGAATGAGATCGTTCATCGCCGCATCGACGATGACAAAGCTCTTGGCCTCCCCTTCCTTCAAGTACAACGCCTTGGTCACCAAGATGCCGGCGTTGCCGACGATGACACGTCCCGGCTCCATCACTAAGGTAAGACCAAGATCGGTAATAATCGGTGCAATGGCGTCCGACAACTCTTGCGGCAGCGGAGGCTTTTCCTCGGAATAGGTAATCCCCAAGCCGCCGCCGATATTCAGATACCGGATGTTGATTCCTTGCGCTTTCAGAGTTCCGATGAGCGCGACCACCTTCTTTAACGAATCAACGAACGGGGTCACCTCCGTGAGTTGGGACCCGATATGGGCATGAACGCCCACCACGTCGATATGGCTCAGTGAGGCGGCCATCTTGTATTCTTGCAGCGCGCGGTCTGCGGCAATTCCGAACTTGCTCTTCTTCATCCCCGTTGAAATATAGGGATGTGTTTTGGGATCGACATCCGGATTGATCCGCAACGCGATGCGGGCTTTCTTGCCGACGGACGCCGCGACCTCTTGAATCGCCTGCAGTTCAGCCGACGACTCGATATTGAACATCAGAATATCGGCCTGCAGGGCATCCCGGATTTCGTCGGCGGTTTTCCCGACCCCGGCAAACACAATTTTAGAAGGGGGAACGCCGGCCTTGATGGCGCGAAACAACTCGCCGCCCGAGACGATATCGACGCCGCTGCCCTCCTTGGCCATCAGACTGAGGATGGCCAAATTCGAGTTCGATTTCATGGCGAAGGCGACGACGTGAGGGATATTCTTGAATGCATGATCGTACGCCCTGAAATGCCGGATTAGCGTCGAGTGGCTATACACATAACAAGGCGTACCGACCTCTCTGGCAATTCGGCTGATCGGCACCTGCTCGCAATATAATTCGCCCTGGCGATATTCGAAATCATGCATCGTCACAATCCTTGTTCAGTAAGTTGAGTCCACTCGCCGAAAGTTCTCTGCCCCCACTATCTCGTTCCAACCGGCCGCAAGGGCGGCAACTCTTCATCCTGTCCTTTGATCTCGCCCGGCGCGACCTGATCCGAAGATGTTGCTGGATTGACTGCCTCTTGAGTCTCTCCCAGTTTTTTCAACTCCATCTTCTGTCTGGCAATCGTCGGATTGACGCCCACGTTTTCAGGAGCAATGGGAGCACCCACAACACCGCAACCCGTCACGACGGTCAATACGGTCAGGCTCACACCGGCAAGAAACATGTCACTCGTTTGTATCATGCCAACAACTTCGCCAATTCCTTCAGGCGGCGAACCACTTGCAACCTGGCAGTTCCACCAATCTGCGCCTTCCGGTCGATGGCCCCCTGCACTGTGAGCCGATCCAGCACGGATTTCTCGAAGCGAGGCGAAAACACGCAGAGCTCTTTGACGGTGAGTTCGGAGAGTTCGCGCCCGGCATCCAAGGCCCACCGGACGACCCGACCGGTGATCGCGTGCGCTTCCCGAAATGGTACACCCTTGATCACTAAATAGTCAGCCAGCTCCGTTGCCAACATCCCGCCGCCCGTGAGGGCGCGGGTCAGCGCGGCCCGGTCCACTTTCAGCCGACGCATCAACTCCGTCATGACTTCGACACAGTCTTGCGTGGTGTCAAGCGCGTCGAACAGCGCCGGTTTATCTTCCTGTAAATCGCGGTTGTAACTGAGCGGCAAGGACTTCAACGTCGTCATCAGTCCGATGAGATGACCGTAGACACGGCCGGTCTTCCCGCGCACCAACTCTGGCACATCGGGATTCTTTTTCTGGGGCATCATGCTGCTGCCGGTGCAGAATCCGTCCGGCAGATCCACGAAATGAAATTCCTGCGTGGCCCAGAGAATGAGTTCTTCGCTCATACGCGATAAGTGCATCATCACGATCGCTAACGCGGATGCCACTTCAATCATGAAGTCACGGTCGGACACCGCGTCGAGGCTATTTTGCGTCACCGCAGGGAAATCCAACAATTCCGCGGTATAGAGCCGGTCCACCGGATAATTCGATCCCGCCAGCGCCCCGGAACCCAGCGGCATCACGTTGACCCGCGTCCGCGCATCCGCGAGACGCGCCTTATCGCGCAGAAACATTTCCACGTACGCCAGCAGATGATGGGCCAACAGGACGGGCTGCGCGCGCTGCAAATGCGTGTAGCCCGGCATCGGGACATCGAGATGTTCCGTTGCCTGCGTCACCAGCACCCGTTGAAATTCCGTGAGGCGTCCGATCAGAATCGTAAGCTGATCTCGCACGAAGAGCCGCACATCAAGGGCCACCTGATCGTTCCGGCTGCGCCCCGTATGCAATTTGCCGCCGACCGGCCCGATCAACTCGGTCAACCGACGCTCGATCGCCATGTGAATATCTTCGTCTTCCGGCAGAAACGTGAACCGCTCCCGTTCCAGTTCGTGCTGCACCAGCTGCAAGCCGCGGATGATCGTCGCGGTCTCGCGGCGGGTGAGCACCCCGGCTTTGGCCAGCGTCTGGCAATGGGCGATGCTGCCGCGGATATCCTGCGCATAGAGCCGCTTGTCCACCGCAATCGATCGCGTGAAGGCTTCCACCAACCGGTCGGTGGGCTCGCGAAACCGCCCCGCCCATGCTTTGCTCGGCTTGCCTGTCCCGGCTTTGCCGGATTTCCGACTGGCCATTAGGACTTCGCCTTCCGCCTTTGTGCCCGGATTTTCAGACGCAATGCGTTCAACCGGATGAAGCCCTCGGCGTCTTTCTGGTTATACACGTCGTCTTCTTCAAACGTCGCAATATCCAGCCGATACAACGAATTCTTTGACTTGCGGCCCGCCAGCGTACAGCTGCCCTTGTAGAGTTTCACGCGTGCGGTTCCTGACACGTCCTTCTGGGCTTCGTCGATCGCCGTCTGGATCATTTCCCGTTCGGGGCTGAACCAGTATCCGTTGTAAATCAGATCGGCGAAGCGCGGGATCAAACTGTCGCGGAAATGCAGCACTTCACGATCCATCGTCAGCGATTCGAGTCCGCGATGCGCGACGTGCAGAATCGTCCCGCCCGGCGTTTCGTACACACCACGGGACTTCATCCCGACATAGCGGTTTTCGACTAGATCGACCCGGCCAATCCCATGGGCGCCGCCCAGCTTGTTGAGATGCGCGAGCAACTTTGCCGGGCTCATCTTTTTGCCGTCAACGGCGACCGGGTTCCCTTGCTCATACTCAATTTCGACTTCCAACGGCTTGTTCGGTGCTTTCTCGGGAGACACCGTCATCTGGAAAATCTCATCCGGCGGAGATTTCCAGGGATCTTCGAGGATGCCGCCCTCGTAACTCACATGGAACAGATTCAGATCCATGCTGTAGGGCTTGGCTTTTGTGGCCGTCACGGGAATGCCATGCTTGTCGGCGTATTCAATACACTCCCGCCGGGACCGCAGGGTCCACTCACGCCAGGGCGCGATGATCTTCAAGCCAGGAGCCAGCGCCATATACGTCAATTCGAACCGGACCTGATCGTTTCCTTTTCCGGTTGCACCATGGGACACGGCCTCGGCGCCTTCCTGCAGCGCAATTTCGGCCTGGCGGCGTGCAATGAGCGGCCGCGCGATCGACGTCCCCAGGAGATAACAGCCTTCGTACATCGCATTCCCGCGCAGCATCGGGAACACATAGTCCTTCACGAAGGTCTCGCGCAGATCTTCGACATAGACTTTCTTCACGCCAAGTTTCTTGGCTTTGGCTTTGATCGCCTGCAAGTCTTCGCCCTGGCCAAGGTCCGCACAAAACGCAATCACTTCCGCCTGATAGGTTTCCTGCAACCACTTCAAGATGACTGAGGTATCAAGCCCGCCGGAATACGCGAGGACAATTTTCTTGATCGACGTCTGTTTCATGATGAGTGCTTATGCCCTGCCTTTCTTCTGAGTCAGCAACTGAACCAAGATCGCTTTCTGCATATGCAGCCGGTTTTCTGCTTGATCGATCACCACGGACTGGGGCCCGTCGAGCACCTCGGCCGTAATTTCCTCGCCGCGATGCGCCGGCAAGCAATGCATGACAATGGCACCGGGTTTCGCTTTCTGTAGCAACCGCCCGTTCAACTGATAGGGCGCCAGCGTCCGCAAACGCCGGGCTTGCTCCCGTTCGCGCCCCATGCTGATCCAGACGTCGGTGTACAGGACATCGGCGTCTTTCACCGCAATCTGCGGATCGACTCCCACTTCGATATCCGACCCGCTCCGCGCCGCTTCCTGCCGTGCCCGATCCACCACATGCTGATCCGGTTGATACCCGATGGGACACCCCAACGCGATGTGCATTCCCACCTTGGCAGCCGCCTCAATCAACGAATTCGCCACATTGTTCCCGTCGCCGACATAGGCGAGCTTCAGCCCTTTGAGACGCCCCTTCTTTTCCTTGATGGTCATCAAGTCAGACAGCGCCTGGCAGGGATGGCTCAGATCGGTCAATCCGTTAATCACCGGCATGGCGGCTTCTTCCGCCCACTCCTTGACAATGCCGTGGTCGTACGTGCGGATCACGATCCCGTCGAGGTACCGTGACAGCACACGAGCGGTATCCGGCACACTCTCGCCCCGTGAAAGTTGAATATCCGCCATAGGCAGGACCATCGCATGGCCGCCCAACTGGTTCATGCCGGCCTCGAACGACACGCGAGTCCTGGTCGACGGCTTCTGAAAGAGCAGCCCGAGCGTTTTCCCCGCCAACAACGAATGGGCCGTTCCTCGTCGCAACTTCGTCTTCAACTCCGTCGCCAGCCGCAGCAATGCCTCGATTTGGGGACGTGGCATTGTCGCCACATCCAGTAAGTCCTTGGCAAATGAGGCGGCCCGCTTCTTCGATTTGCGTGAAGTTGTCATATCAGTGCGGCTGATCCTTTTCCGCCATCGTCCGTTGATTGAAGATCGACGACAACGTCTCCAGGACGCGATCGATTTCCGCTTGGGAAATGATGAGCGGCGGCACAAAGCGCAGCACCCGTTCACTAGTGGCATTCACCAGCACGCCGCGGCTCAAACAGTCCGCCACGACGGCTTTCGCATCAATCTCCACTTCCAGGCCCTGTAACAACCCCAATCCTCGAACGTCCCGCACCGCGCGATGGCGGTCTTTGAAGTCGGCCAGCCCTTTAGCCAGATAATCCCCCATGCGCCGGGCCTGCTCAAGCACACGCCCTTCGATCAAGATCCGACAGACCGCGAGCCCCGCAGCGCAGGCCAACGGATTGCCGCCGAATGTCGAGGCATGCGACCCGGCCGTGAAGACTGCAGCGACCGCCTCTTTGGCCAAACAGGCGCCGATCGGCATCCCTCCGCCGAGCCCCTTGGCAAGCGTCATGATGTCGGGCTCCACGCCCAGCTGCTCATAGGCAAACAACGTCCCCGTTCGCCCCATTCCCGTCTGGACTTCGTCGAAAATCAGGAGGATATCCTTCTGCGTGCACAGCTCCCGCAGATTCTTCAGATAGGCTTGATCGGCGACATGCACGCCCCCCTCACCCTGGATCGGCTCCAGCATGATCGCGGTCGTCTTGTCCGTCACGAGCGATTCAATCGCCGCAAAATCGTTGAAGGGCGCATAGACAAACCCCGGAACGAGCGGCCCAAAGCCTTTCTGTACCTTCTCCTGGCCGGTCGCCGTCAGCGTTGCCATCGTGCGGCCGTGGAAAGAGTTCTTCATCGTGATGATCTCGAATCGGTTCGCTCCGTGCTTCTCATGCCCGTAGCGCCGCGCCAGCTTAATCGCCGCTTCATTCGCCTCCGCGCCGCTGTTGCAGAAAAAGACCCGGTCGGCGCACGAATGATCGACCAGCATTTGGGCGAGTCTGACCTGCGGCTCGGTGTAGTAGAGATTCGAGACGTGGATCAGCTGCGCCGCCTGGCGCTGGATCGCTTGCACCAAATCCGGATGGCCATGCCCCAAAATATTGACCGCGATGCCACCGACAAAGTCGATGTACTCCCGGCCTTCCATGTCGTAGACCTTGGCTCCACGCCCCCGCACGATTGAAATCGGCTGACGCGCATAGGTTTGCATCAAATACTTGGCTGCGTAATCTTTAAGTTCCTCTGTCGGCATGGCAGACGTATCCCCTCAAGAAAGAAGGGGAAAGCTAGCATAGGGTTGAGTCGAAATCAATAACGGCGACGGCCTCCAGGGAGGATTTCAGCCCGTTCCTTCAGGGTGTTTAGACGCAGGCATCTAATTGCTCACTTCCTCCACGGTATCAGACCGTAACCTATCCGGCTCCGCACAATAAGGCCTCAGCCCGGATGTCCGAGTATGATAAACTGCGTATCCATGAAACCCTGTCAGCACTGTCGCCAACAGAACTCTGAAGACGCCAACTTCTGCGCGCAATGTGGAATGGCCCTCGCCCTCACCTCGTCTGCCGACTCCGCTGGGAGTACGACTGCTGGTGCGCCACCCGAAGCAACACCTTACACGCCCCTCGCAACCGATCAGGATCTCTGGCGGCAGTTCGTGGGCCCGAAGGCCGATTATTACCTCGAACAGTTCAAGAAGTTTTCCTCCGACGGGCAGCCAAGATTCGCTCTCAGTTGGAACTGGCCGGCCTTCCTGTACATTTCGTTTCTCTGGTTTCTCTACCGGAAGATGTATCTCCACGCCTTTGTGTACGCCATCGGCCCCATGGCCTCGACCTATGTCACCGGCGACATGACCGTCGGCCTCGTGTGGAGCGTCATGGCCGGCGCCACGGCCAACTACCTGTACTACTGGCACTGCAAGGAAGAGATCGCCGAGATCAAAAAAGCGGGAAAGCTCAGCCCCACAGCGCAGGAGGCCGCCTTGCAGGACGCCGGCGGGGTCCAGCCGTATGTTATCTACGTGGGAATCGCGCTCTACGTGATTGCGCTGGCCGGCGTGGCCAAAATGCTTGAGGAAGGACAGCTGGACGGAGACAAGATCCCGACACGACCGGCGAAGCCTGTTTCGACTATCTCTACCTAATTCCTCCAAGCAACGGTCCGAGAAATTCCGTCAACCTCTTCCCTGTTGCCAGCCCATCCAGGCCTGGAACCATTGAAAGTCCTGTTCGTATGCGGCCCCGCCCGCATCGGTCGCTTCCTGTCGCTGTTCAAGCTGGGTATACGTGCGCGGCCAGTTTTTCTGCCACCAGGACTTGAGTTCGTCCGGCGGATAGGGCTGGCCGTTGGGATTCAGAATACCGGCGGCAGCACAGAGCGGGGCGACCAGCGGCCAGTAGCGGTCTTTTCCCAGGCCGAGACTGCGGAAGTGTTCACGCAGCAGAAAGACCACCCACAGTTCGGCGCTATGTTTCTTGTTGTGCTTGAACGGCTGGGTCTGACGGAGGGGCACTGGGTCGAATGCTTTGACGATCGACGTGTAGTCCGGGCCACCGTAGGTCCCTGCGGCTTCGGCGATCCCTTCTACGATGTTCGCCAGTTCAACCTCTGTGACCGGCGACGCGCTCAGCCCTTTCCCTTGAGAGGATTCGGATAAGGGGCCAGGGGCGGTCAGCAATTCGATCAGCGGCTTCAGTTCCCGCAAGCGAACGGCGGCCGCCTTGAGAATGTGTTCCGATTCAAGCCAGTAGTCCGGATCGCTCTTGGTCAACCGCTCACGGCCCGGCGGGGGCAGCACGGTCGGCACCCAGTAGCGCATGAGCACGAACAGCACATAGTCGGCCTGTGCCCCGACCTGGGCAATGCGATCGAAATGATTGCCCGCCTGAACGGCGGTGAAGAAGGCCTGCGCCCGGTCCAGCACTGCCAGCCGCGCGCCCATCCCACACCACCAAGATTCAAGCGCGGACCAATTCATATCAGCTGCCGGCGGGACCGTCATGGATCGTCTGTTCCTGCGTGGAGCGAATAGAGCGGCATGGTACTGCCGGTTCCGGATGAAAGCAACGGCTTGACTTGATTGGCCGATCCAGTATTCTTGCTGACATGCACTTGGCTTCCTGAGAAAAGGAGATGACTATGGCTCGATTGGTCTTGCTGCGTCACGGTGAATCGCAATGGAATCTGGAAAACCGGTTCACCGGTTGGGTCGATGTTCCGCTGTCCCCGCGCGGCATCCAGGAAGCCAAGAATGCCGGCGATAAACTGCGCGGCTTTACCTTCAACCGGGCATTTACCTCGGTCCTGGCCCGAGCCAATGAAACTTTGCGCCTGGCGCTCGAGGGAATCGGACAAACGAATATTCCGATCGAGAAGGACAAAGCGTTGAACGAGCGGATGTATGGAGAGTTGCAGGGGCTGAACAAGGCCGAGACGGCCAAGAAATATGGCGACGACCAGGTCAAGATTTGGCGCCGGAGTTTTGATGTGCGCCCGCCAGGGGGAGAAAGCTTGAAGGATACGGCCGAGCGAGTGCTTCCCTACTATGAAAACAAGATCAAGCCATACGTTCTGAAGGACGAAACGATTCTGATCGCCGCCCACGGCAACAGCCTGCGCGCCCTGGTCATGGAATTGGAGCAACTCACCAAGGAACAGGTGCTGGAACTCAACATCCCCACCGGCGCTCCGCTCCTGTACGAACTCGACAAGAACGGAAAGGTGTTGTCACACCGATATCTGTAGAAAAAGCGCGCTCGAGGGCAGGAGCTTACCTGACGTCGTCGAGGAGCTCCGCATACTGATCGACCGGTGCATAGTCGATCAAGAGCACCAGCAGCTTCTGCCGGTCATCGGACGACACCACGCTCTGATCTTCCAGTAGCGTGGCGGCTTCCGCACTGAGTCCCATCGGGTTCAACCGGTCATCCATCAGCCGCGCATAGTGCTCACGCCGCTCGTCGAGTTCCAGCCGATACCCGTCCCAGCGCTCCAGGCCGAATGTATCCGACGACCATTGAGCAGTGACCGACTCGAGCAAGAGCCCGCCGATCAATTCCCGGTACTTCTGCAGAATGTGGGCATCGACCGCCGCAAGAATCCAATACAGATTCAGCGACAGGATTTCCCGCGCGAGATGGCGGGCCTGAGCATCGGTGACCTCTATGCCATATTCCTGGATCTGATCGGCCGTGATGGGTTTCGGAAGTGCGGCAAAGAGGCCGCTGGCAGCATCTTTCGGTGTCATAGTAACGGATCTCCACTCCGCAGATCGATGAGCATCTTGTGAGGGTACTGCACCTGCGACTCGACTCTCAAGCGCCTTGTTCGAGTCAAAATGCTATGCTAGATTCCCGACATGTGTTTACAATATTTCTTCACACCGACCCCTTGGACACGCCGCCTCATCGGAACTTTCGCGTTGGCCATTCTGATTTGGGGCAGTATCTTCCCCGGGCCAGTCTGTGCAGATGAGAACCGCTGGGGATTTGGCTCGGACCTCGGGCTCACGACCGGCACGGTCAATGGAACCGTCTTCGCCCTCGGATTCAATATCGACTACTATGCTGACCGGAACTTTTCCTTCGGGCCGATGATGCAGATCAGCCCGACGGGAAATCTCTTCCAGATTGCCTTTGCGGGAGTCGGGAAATACCACCTCAGGCTGAATAACGGGTTCAACCTCGTGCCCTTCACCGGCATCGGTCTCATCCATGCCGACCTGGACCGCGGCACGGGCCCTTCGCAGGTCAATCGAAACGACACCAGCTGGTACATTCCCATCGGCCTCTCTTTGGAGTATCAGGTCATTCACAACATCGCGCTGTCCTCAACGCTGATGGTGAATCTCCACGACATCAATCTCCAGCCGTCCCTGCCGGAGAAAGACCGAACCAGTATCAGTCTGATGTTTGGCTTCCGTTGGGGTCCATAGACTCACGGCCTGCTTCCCTGCCTCCCAGCGGCATCGCAAACAGCGATCGCCTCTCAGCAATTCAACTGGCCGAGAACCGGCTGATTTCTCTCTCAAGATCTATGGATAATTACTTGCGAGGGACTACGCGGCTTTGGCCGGCTGCCAGCGCAGGCCGACATTCAGCAGTTCCTGGAGCAGGTCTTTGTAGCTATAGTCGGCCTTCTCGGCAGAATCGGCGAAATCTTCCTCATGCGCGATTTGCGGGTTGGGATTGGCCTCAAGCACATACACCTTTCCTTCCGCATCCATGCGGACATCGATTCGCGCATACCCGCTGAGTCCCAGAGCTCGATATACCCGCTTGGCGAGGTGCTGAATTTCTTCTGCTTTGCCATCCGGTAAATTCTTCGCCTCTTGCGACGTGATGCCATACTTGTCCTGATACTTCCGGCTCCACTTGACCCGCTGAGTGGCGATACGCCTGGCATCTTCCGGAAGCCTATCCATGATCAATTCCCACACAGGCAACACCTGAAGATGACCGTTGCCCAAAATCCCAACATAGAATTCACGTCCTTCAATATAGCGTTCGACTAGCGCACCGGTCCCCACGCTCTGATGGATGAAGGCGATCCGCTCCTTGAGCTTTTCATCATCTTCTACGATCGATGCCTGCGAGATCCCCAATGACGCCTCTTCACTGACGGATTTGACGATAAGGGGAAACGCCAATTCTTTGGGGCGCTTGGCGCTCCGGCCTTGCGGCACGACCATGAAGTCGGGATAGGGAATACGGTGATAGGACAGCACCTTTTTCGTCAGGGCTTTATCGCGCGCCAGCATAAGTCCTCGGGGATTGCAGCCGGTATAGGGCACGTGAAGCAGTTCGAGATAGGACACGACGTTCTGGTCATACACTGAGACTCCGTCGAATTCTTCGAGCAAATTGAACGCAATGTGCGGACGCCATTCTTCGATCGCCGTCCGGATGACTCCCAGATCGCTCCTGACGCCGAGCGGATGGACATCATGGCCCAACTTCCTGAGTGTCGACACAACATCATATTCTGTCTTCCATCCGGCCTTGCTCAGGTCAATACCGTTGAGTTGATCGGGAGGAACGAGATCTTCATGCATGAGGACGAGAATCCGGAGCTTCCTCATAGCGCCACCCGATGCCGGCCGCTGCGAAGATAATTCATGGTGTGCACCGTCAGCAGGATGGTGAAGTCCAGCTTGGCCTGCTCCTCCGCCACCGACAGGCACAAATCCAATTGACGACACCGTTGGATCATGTCCTCCAGCACCTGGTCAATCGTGTACTGATACTCACCGGTCCAACTCGCCACCTTGCGGCGCACCTCCCGTCGAAATCGGTTGAGAAAGGTCGCGGCGCTGGGCTTACCCGGTTGTGCCGTCCCTTCCGAAAACAGCCGCTTGAGGTCGGGATCGTAGAGGAGGGAATGTTCCACGCCATAGTGGGCACGCTTTTGCTCGTAATGTTCACGGAGCGTCTTCTTGAGGCTCGAAAGCGGATCAATCTCTTCAGTGGTCACGACCGTCGGCTCGACCTCGGCTAACTCTTGCATCAACGCATCGACATATTTCAGCTTCTTCAGCACCGGCCACCCGCGATACCGGTCATGCCAGGTGGAATCCGGCGTCAACCATACGGCGAACGTCTCGGCGAAGTCTTCGTCCGGATGACTCTGGGCGTACCAGACATCGAGATGCCGGACAAAACTCCGGCTGTAGGGCCTGGGACTGTAGTACTTGGGATAGGCCTGGGACGACTTCCCAAAGATAGCTTGCCGGGTGCGACGACGACGGATGCGATAGGCATTTTCAATCGCGTGTCCGGCTTCATGCCGCAGAATCCGCAGACACCAGTCTGGCGACCCCCCTTCCACTTCAAGCATCTGTGCCAACTCCAGCTTTGCCAGACGCGGATGCGCCAGATAGAACGGAATGGCAATGCCCGGAATACCATCCGGGGTGAACCACTCATTCGATAACCAGTAGTGTGGACGAAATCGCAACCGCCGGGCTTCCAGCTCACGGTCCAACTCGGCAATCGGGCCTTCCAGAAAACCTCCCTTGATCTCCAGATTGAGCCGTCCCATCGGGAGATCCAACAACTGGTCGTCAGACCACCCGACCCACTCCGGATCCTTCACGTCATGTGCGGGATGTTTGGTTATTTCAAGCGCTGATCGATGCATCATGCAACCGTCTCGTCCATTCTCGACAAAATATCTGGACTCCTTGAGAAACTATAGCATCCGAAATGAAATTCGTCGGATGCGGGGAATACTGACGGGGATTTGTGAGAGCGAAGAGGAAGAATTTGTCACTCACAGTACAAGAATGAACTACAGCGCGTGATCTGCCGGCGAAAATTATCGAAGACGCGGCAATCGGGCTGCGAAGTGCGGGATCGCATCGCATATGTGATCGACGACCGATAGCACATACGCACGGGCCAGATCCTCATTTCGTTCCCAATCAGGCAGCGCCTCGTGCACATCAAGAATCGGCTCGTCGCGCTCAAAGCAGAGTTGATTGAACAGGGGAGCGGACACCCCGAACAATCACTGTACGGCGGCTTGATGATCACGCCCCATCGCGACGACACAGGCGGCCTGGTCGAGTAACAACGGCGACAGCTTCCGTTGCACGTGCCCGGCCGGGTCGACTCCCCGTTCCAGGAGTCTGACGCGTACGAGGGGGTGGATCGATTGTGGCTTGGCCTCAATCCCGGCCGATCCAACGACATACATACCTGCCCCACCGAGAAACTGTTTGAGCGCATATTCCGCTATCAGGCTTCGAAAGATGTTGCCCGTACAGACGAAGAGGATCGACTTCATTGCATCGTCCGCCATGCTGGCCCTCCATATCGCTGCACCATCGACAGCCGGATTATTGAGCAGGTACAATCGTATCTATGTCGTCATTACCCGTGTCCGCCACGCCGCTCATAAAATTAGACGAGGAGACTGAAAAGGTCCAGACCCGTCTCTGTCGCCAAGTCGGCCAAGCCATTGCCGACTATCGGCTGATTGAAGACGGGGATAAGATCATGGTCTGCCTGTCCGGCGGGAAGGATAGTTACGGCCTCCTGGACATCCTGCTGCTCCTGCAACAGCGGGCACCAATACACTTTGATCTCGTTGCGGTCAACTTGGACCAAAAGCAACCAGGCTTTCCTGCCCACATTCTTCCGGAGTACCTGACGAACCGGGGCATTCCCTTTCACATTGAAACGCGCGACACCTACTCCATCGTGAAGCGTCTGATCCCTGAGGGCCAGACGACGTGCTCTCTCTGTTCGCGACTCAGACGCGGACACCTCTATCGAATCGCCTCTGAATTGGGCGCCACCAAGATCGCACTCGGCCACCACCGGGATGACATCAATGAAACACTGTTCCTGAACCTCCTGTACACAGGTAAGCTCAAGGCCATGCCGCCCAAGCTCCGATCGAAAGATGGACGGCATCTTGTCATCCGACCACTCGCCCTTGTGAAGGAAGTAGACCTGGCCCGATACGCGGAACTCCGAAGATTTCCGATCATCCCCTGTGATCTATGCGGGTCTCAAGAGGATCTAAAGCGGAAGGAAGTGAAGGCGCTGCTCCGTCAGTGGGAGACACGATCCCCCGGCTGCTCTGACAGCATCGCGGCGGCGATCGCCAACGTCGCCCCGGCGCTTCTCATGGATCAACGTCTCTTCGATTTTCGAACGCTTCGGACGGCTCCGGAAAACACCGGCGAAGGCGACGCCTGGCTGGATGCGGAAGAACTTCCACCGCAATAGCATCCACGCAGTGCATTGACCTCAGCGGCGATCCCAGCCACCTCGAACATGGTTAATAGATGAGCGCCTCGCCTGATTCTGATGACAACAGAAGCTCCGACCCTCCGCTCTGGTCAATGGGGCTTGCGATCACCATCATCCTTGCAGCCCCGCTGATTATATACTCACAGGCGCCATCGGGCCCGCTGCGCACAGGGGACACTATTTTCTCTCATGGCCAGCAGCAAGTCGTTATCGCGGATCCCCTCGCGACTCTTGGTCCACAGGTACGCAACACCTGCCTGCTCGACCCCGATAGCCCGTTGATTGTTTTAGCGCTGCCGTACGAAGACCCGGACGGTGATATCCTCGCTACCGTACAAGGCAATCCTGACGCCGAATGGCCGTTCTGTCGGATCCATGCACAAGTGCACATCAAGATTCGCCAGATGGTTCAGAAGCCCGTCCTCTGGAATCTGCCGCAGCGACTGCTGACCGATCTTTGGAGGAGCTGACTCAGCTCAGCTGCTAGGGTTTCAGTTTCGATACAAACTGCTTCCGAAATTTGGCTACCTTCGGACTGACAACAAATTGGCAGTACCCTTGGAGCGGATTTCTGGCGAAATATTCCTGATGGTATCGTTCAGCCTCGTACCAGGTTGTCGCAGCGACGATCTCGGTCACCACCGGGTTAGGGTATACAGCTTGGGCAATAATCGCCGCCTTGACGGCCTCAGCCACTTGCCGCTGCTCGGGTGAATGGTAGAAAATGGCGGAACGATACTGCGTGCCTTCGTCGTTGCCTTGGCGATTCAGCGTCGTGGGGTCATGGATCGAGAAAAAGATCTCGATCAACTCCCGACACGAAATCAGCGAGGGATCATAGGTGACTCGCACCGCTTCGGCATGGCCTGTCCTTCCACCGCATACCGCTTCGTACGAAGGATTCTCAAGGGCGCCTCCGATATACCCGGATTCAACCGAGAGGACGCCCTTGATTTGGTCATAGACCGCCTCCAGACACCAGAAGCACCCGCCCGCCAGAGTGATGACTTCGCTTCCGGTGCTCATCGCGCAGCCGTCCTCCCACCGTGCCCCAGTTGTCCGTTTCCAAATCGACCGCGTGCCTTCATGGCGTCAGGCTTTCCGGCATATTAGTCGTCTTCTTCCTCTTCAATATCCTCGATCCCCTCATAGCTCATTTCTGGAAATGCGGCAGTCGCCTTTTCACAGGCAGTTTCTATCATTTCCTCAGCATCTTCAGCCGAATCAGCGTTGACCAAGAACTTGACTGTAATCGCATACCGTTGCTCCACTCCACACTCCTTTCGGTTCCCCTGCAAAAATGAAAAGGCTGAGAACGAGGGCCACGAAGGGACTCTCCGTTTCATCCTGTCTAGTGGCGGTACTTTGTTACAGCGAGAGGGAGCATGTCAATCGGTAGTCCCCCTCATAATGTGCGCGAGCTGGTACCCCAAGCCAAGTAGTGACCGCCTCTCGACGACAATGGTTCAGCCGAGAGTTGTCACGCCTGGAGATGCAGCTAGGGGAAGGAAGAGAATCCGGCACGTATGATTGCCGAGGCGGATGGGCGACGATGGGGAGAGGTCAGGCCTGCTGTTGCTGCTCAATCTTGCTGATAATGGCAGTGATTTTATCTTGCTCTCCCGACCTGATGCGTGTGAAAGCCAACCCAAATGTCTTTCCCTCAACCCAGCGAACGATCGCTTCATCGATCATGATCGGCCAATCGAGGTCTGGAATATGAAGACGACATTCAAACTTATCCCCTTGGCCGACAACCGTTCCACTTTCGATCTTGCACCCTCCGACAGACAGATCGAGCGTTCGTCCATTCCCTTCATTTGGGCCGCCCGAGAAGGTGCTTCGAAACTGCGTGGTAAAGCGAGGTTGATTCCGACGCTCATCAGGACTCGAGAAGACGGTCTCCGTCGACTTCTTCTCAGACTTGAGCAGCGAGGCCATTTTTTTCAGCGCTGAAATTGGCATATCGGCAAGCTGCGTGGCGGTTTAACCAAAGAATTCTTAAGCGAGGCATCCCTCTGCATGATCTTGCGAAGGACGCCTCGCGATGAAATGAACTCTGACCTTCTACTGCTTCACCTGAAGCAACATGTGTCCACGGCGATTTTGCTGGTAGCATGACTCGGCATGGTCAAAGCAAAACGGCTGCTCTTTACCGAATGATACAATGGCGACCTGCTTGGGACTGATCCCGGCTTCATGAAGGTATGTCTTTGCTGCCTTCGCCCGCTTGTCGCCAAGAACCATGTTGTAATCGGTCGTTCCTCGCTCGTCACAATGGCCTTCAATTTTCAGGACGGCACCAGGATGATCTTTCAACCAGCTTGCATCGCGATTCAGCGCTTCCATGGCGGCATCGGATACGGTCCACTGATCGTAACCAAAAAATACGTCCTGGAGTCCTGCTTCAATGGCTGCCTTCTCTTCCTTCGTCAATTCGGCGCGCCGTCTTACGGCGCCATCGGAAGGATTCAGCGAAGCTCGATAGCCGCTATGGGCCAGTCGCTCTTCATCGGGATTCTGAGAAAACCCTCTGAGTTCGCCTGAAGCCCCCCCACGGGCCATGCCAGGGAAATTGGGATTGACGCCTTCTCCATTCCAGTTTTTTGACTTGTCAGACTGTGCCGACGAGACTTCTCCGTCGGACTGAAGCCATTTCATCCCGCAACCCTGACTCACAATCATGACTACACCCAGCATGACCACACTGGTTATAGAAGCATTTCTTCCCGTCATACAATTCTCCTCAGTTAATTATTCCTATCGTGATGCGATCGTCAGAGCCTCTTTTCGAATGCGTGTGAATCTCAGAATTCTGCAAGTGGGCTCGGCGTCCCTGCGTAAAGACGATCAGTGCAAATCGTTAGATCAACTATAGCACCAGGTTCAGAATTGTCTTCCCCGAGAGGGGGCCGCCGTTGGGTATTTAGCGATAGAGTTGAACGGGGATTGCAGGGGCCAGAATAATCTGATTAGAACGACCTCGGAGGGACTGACGCTAAGCAGCCGCAAGCCATTAAATTATTGGGGGAAACGCTGACACTTGAGAACTGTAGACAACCGAAGAGAAGACACCCCGGCGTTATAAGAGAGCACGGAGCGGACGAGATACCGAGTTACACGACGACGCCTTAACTAGCGTGAAACCTTACGGTCCGACCACCGGGCCGGTCGCATAACCGTCCCCAACCCCGCAACAGTGCAGATTAATGCCAGCATCGCAAGACCCACAGCAAGAAGAAAACCTGCCTTTACCTCATGCAATACGGGGATCATCATCGCTCCCTCCCAATCTATTTACCCACACTGCCATCCACATGTGCAGTACCAGGCACCCATGGGCTCTTCTTTCTGGAGGATCCGACCACAGCAAGGGCAGGAACGCGTCCATCGCCACCGAGCTGATGTTAGAAGCTTACCAGACCGCTTTCTTCCATGTCTCTCTTTTCGGCAATAACCACCCATGGAACACCCCCGCCAGAACTATTTTTATTTTAGGGCAGGGGCTATCTGAATACTATTCCCCGTTGGCGGGAGATAGGGCGTGTGAGCTAATAGGGAATTAAAAACACCGGGCAGGATACACTTCTTACTTGTCAATCACTTAGCAGTCAGTCCCTCAATGCGAGTGGTGCGCCCGGAGGGAATTGAACCCCCAACCCCCGGATCCGAAGTCCGATGCTCTATCCAATTGAGCTACGGGCGCACAACGACAGTTCAATCACTTCCTCAGCAGAAATGTCAAGGATGACCGGGGCACCACCCCATACTTCAGCACGGAAGATAGAGACCTACTCGATCTACCGCTGGACGGAAGAAAGAATCGTCTCGACGATTTGATTGATGGTACATCCATCGGTAGGCACAATATGGTCGGCAGCCTCCCGATATTTGGGCGTTCGCACCGCCAGGACTTCCTCAATCTCCTCAACGAATGATTTGGTGCCCGTCAGTGATGGGCGCTGAGTGTCACGCCCGATGCGCGAGGCGATCGTCCCGATAGAAGCGGTCAGCCAAAACAGCACGCCGTTCTTCTTCAAACAATCCACGTTCTCTTGACGAAGGATCGCCCCTCCACCCGTATCGATGATCAATCTATCTTGTGCGGAAAATTCCCGGCAGACCGTTGATTCAAGATCGCGGAAATGTTCCCACCCATGCTGCGCGACTATCTCCGGAACTGATCGCCCAGCCCCTCGAACAATTTCCGCATCAGTCGAGACCTGCGGCCATCCGAGCCTCGCAGCCAGTACTTTCCCAACCGTACTTTTCCCCGTCCCACGATATCCGATCAGCACGATATTCATCGGAAACGAGACTCCAACACGGCTCGCATGACATCCGCTGGAGCAGGATGATTAGTCCACAACTCGAATTGCGCGGCTGCTTGATACAGAAACATTTCCAACCCAGGGATCGTGACACATCCTGCCTGCCGGGCATCCTTCAGCAATTGTGTCTCGCGCGGATTGTAGACAATATCCATAACGGCCAGACCTGGGTGTAAAAACGACGCCGGCACGCAGGTCCCCTCTGTCTTTGGAGACATGCCGATCGGAGTACAGTGGACCAGGATTTGTGCAGCAGGAAGGATCTTCGCCAACACGCCTTCGTCGAGGTGAGCTTCTTCCACTGAAAGCGACGTCTTCGATCGAAGATCCGCCGCCAATCGCGACCGTTCATTCGCGTCCACCCCGAGCAACGTTAACCCGGCGAGTCCAGGCTCCCCGGCAAGTGCAAAGGCAATCGCTCGAGCCGCCCCTCCCGATCCCACCATCACGACCCGTTTTCCTTCAAGAGTCCCCACCCCGCCACGAAGCGCGCGCAGCGCACCAGTGGCATCGGTGTTATACCCAATCAGTGTGCCCTGATTTGCCACGATCGTATTGATGGCCCCGATGTGCCTGGCGGTAGGGTCAATCTCGTCGAGAAACGGGATCGACGAAACTTTATGAGGAATCGTGACGCTGGCGCCGCGAAATCCACCCAACGCGCGGAGCCCCTTGATCGCCTCACCGATCGCCTCGACTCGAAACGCGAGGTACACCAGATTCAGCCGGAGTTGTTGAAACGCTGCGTTGTGGATGGCGGGGGAAAGCGAATGCTCGACGGGATTTCCGATAACCCCGCAAAACCCTGTGTGTGCGTCAATCTCCATAATTCAGTTCACCTGTACTCTAGGGCCAGTGGAACGGCTCACCACACTGTCATTCCACCATCAATGCGAAACGTCCCGCCGGTGACCCATGCCGATTCGTCCGACGCGAGGTACAGAACCATGTTCGCCACTTCTTCAGGTTTACCCGGGCGGCGGATCGGATAGTGCGACAAGATCGATCCCAGCTGATCGGGATTGGCCATCAAAGGAGCAGCCATCGGCGTATCGATCAGGCCCGGGTTCACCACATTGCAGCGAATGCCATCGGTTGCGTAATCAATCGCGACCGATCGAGTGAGTGCGTCGAGCGCTCCTTTGGAAGCCGCATACGCGGACAAGAATGGGATACCGACCAGACTGGCGACCGATGAAATATTGACAATGGCTCCGCCGGCCTGCTTGAGCATTTCTGGAATCACCGCCCGTGTCATGCGGAACACTCCGGTCAAATTCACATCCAGCACCTGTGCCCAGGCCGCATCATCCATCTCATGAAGGCGCTTGCCAAAATCTCCGACGCCCGCGTTGTTCACCAACACATCGATTTTTCGAAACGACGCTAACGCCTGCTGGACCACAGCCCGCACATGACCGTCATCCGTCACCGACCCGGCGACAGCAAGCACCTTGCCGCCATGCGCTGAAATCTCACGTACCACCCGATCGAGTTCGGACTGGCGCCGGCCTGTAATCACGACAGCTGCGCCCTCTTCGGCAAACCGCTTAGCGACAGACTCCCCAATGCCGGCATTCCCGCCCGTAATTAATGCAACTTTCCCGTCCAACCGTTTCATGATGCCGCCCCTTCTGTATCACTGTCCCCGAGGGATTCTGAGAGTGCCGCCTCCGCAAGGTCCGGCTCGCGGCCGACCCCCAGCAGACCAGGCTCTACCTTCCTCGCCACCGTGATAAAACCTGAATGGGCCACCATCCGATGGTCGGGACGAACGCTTCGTCCCAACACCGACCAGGTACGGATAAGGGATTCGAACGTCTCCACCATGCCAAACACCTTTGCCCGCTCAAGCGCTTCAACGGTTTGAACGACTTGCGGAACCGTCGGCACAAAACTCAAATAGATACCGCCTGATCGCAAGGCTTTGGCCGCGTGCGGCACAACCTGCCAGGGCTCCGGCAAGTCGAGTACAACACGATCAAACGGGACCCCATCGTCCAGTAAATCAATCCCCTCGTAGGCGCTTTTTCTCAAGGACACAAGATTCGGCGTCGGCCCGAGATAACGATTGATATTAGCCAACGCCGTTTTCGCAAAATCTTCTCTCAAGTCATACGTGACAACAAGGCCATGCGGCCCTACGAGACGCAACAGCGCCATGGTCAGGGCACCGGACCCGGTCCCCGCCTCGAAGACGCGCGCGCCAGGATACACATCCGCCCACATTGGAATGAGTGCCAGATCCTTTGGATACAGCACCTGCGCGCCACGTGGCATTTTCAGGACGTAATCGCCGAAGGTCGGCCGCAACGCCAGCATCTTCTTGCCCCCCGACAAAGTCACCACCGTGCCGTCGGAACGACCGATCATGTCGTCATGGGGAATCTTCTGCCCGCTAAATTGATACGTCTCCCCGGCCTTGAGCGTCAGCGCGTACTGCCGCCCTTTCTTGTCGACGAGATGGATGCGTTCGCCTGATCGAAGTTGTGACATGGGGCAGCATTCTAGGGGGTTCGTTCTCCCCTTTGCAACCGATGATAGGGAGCGCCGTAATCATTCCCCCCTCTATTCCATGAAGTGCGCATCCCTCTCAGCATCAATCCCCAAACGATTTGCCGTTTTCAGTGAGCGTGACGACCCGCATCGACCACCGAAGATGGTCAGGGAGTGAACGGGTGAGGCAGATCGGTCGACACGCAGTGCAATTCCCACATAGTTGCCGCATTCGCATCACACCTCGATTCAGATTCTCTCATTAAGCGCCCCTAATCTTGCTGCAATATCTTCAGGATTGCGCGTCTGCCTTCTCATGTTCAATCCAGCATCACTCTTGCTTCGTAGAAGGACATGAGAAGCAGAAATAAGGGTGAATCTTCTTGATCCCCGGCAACTCTAACAGGAGTGAACAGATGCGAAACCAGGAGACAAGAGGTGACGCGATGGAACATGAAGACCTGCGGACAACAGAAAGCATAGACGACCAGACCACGACGGCCGACGTCGACACCGACGACTCTGACGCCAGCGATGCGATTGAAGCGATCGGACGGGAAGCGGAAGTGGATGCTGAGCCGGCGGAGAAAGACGTGGAAGCCGCCACGCTCAAGACAAGTCCTGGGGCGAGCCCCTTCCTCCTGGAATCGCTCTACTTTCGCTCGTTCGGCGAGCGGGCGCTCCTGACACGAGAAGAAGAAATCACTTTGGCGAAGCGCCTGGACGAAGGCTCGCGCCGCATTCGAGTGGCATTGCGGGAAACGCTGAAAGTCATGGCGCGCGCGAAGCGCACTCCCATTCTGCTGGAATCGACAAAGTCCCTTCAACTTGCACGCGGGCTCAGCGGATTTTCCGCCACCGCGCTCGATAAAGTTGAACAGGCAATTCTGGAGGTTCTGAAACCGGCGCTCCGGGAGATGAAACCGGCAGCCACCGTCGCGAAACAGCTCAAAATCTTGCTCGATGAAATTCGGGCCGCCCGGCTCGTCTTGGAGCGAGGGAAAGACGAGATGGTCCGTTGCAATCTCCGCCTGGTGGTGGATGTTGCGAAGCATTACACCCATCGAGGTCTGACCTTGTTAGACCTGGTGCAGGAAGGGAACATTGGATTGATGAAGGCCGCCGAACGGTACCAACACCGGAAAGGCTTCAAGTTCAGCACCTATGCGACCTGGTGGATCCGTCAAGGGATCACGCGGGCTCTGGCGGATCAGTCTCGGACGATCCGTATCCCTGTGCACCAGACGGAGGCTTCCAGCCGGATTCTCCGGGTCACACGTCGACTCGGGCAACAGTTCGGCCGTCCGGCCAAACTGGAGGAGATTGCCAACGTACTGCGAATGAGACCTGAACGGTTGCATGAAACCGTGCAGGCATTTCAGGAACCAGTCGCACTCGAACGGCCAGTCGGGGATGGTGATACAGAGTTCGGGGAGATGATTCCTGATCACCAGGTACCGCCACCCGATGCCCATGTGCATCGTACTGAGATGACCCAACAGCTGGATCGTATCTTAGGTACCTTGACCCCGAGGGAACAGACGGTAATCCGGCTCAGGTTCGGAATCGGGCATGATGAGCCCTGTACCCTTGAGCAAGTCGGCCAAAACCTGTCGGTGACCCGTGAACGAATCCGGCAAATCGAGGCCAAAGCCCTGAAGAAGCTCAAGACTCCGGAAATCAAAGAGCTGTTTGCGGCAATCAAATAGCCTTTTCCTCTCAATCAACAGGCGCACGAGCTTTAGAGTTCGTGCGCCTGTTCCGTCTTTCCCCGACCTCTCAGGTGTGAGAGAATGCGATCCAGGTTGGATCCGTGTCTCCGGCTTGTTGAAGGACACCGATGAAGCAGCCCCAATCAATCGTCAGCTCTCTGTTGCCACAGGCTGTGATGATCCTGGTGATCGCGTTCCTTGGGACCTTCGCGTGGAATAATCAAGCAATCGCTGATGAAAAACCCCTATCGGTGCCGGCCGTCGTCGCCAAAGTACGCCCCTCCGTCGTGACGATTTTGACGCGTGGTATGCCCTCAGCTCCATCCCTCCATGGAACACAATCCGGTTCCGGCTCAGGCATTGTGATCGATACAACGGGCTATATCCTGACAAACAATCATCTGGTGGAAGGGGTCACAAGTCTCGTAGTGGGACTACCGACCGGACGATTGACGCCGGGGCGCGTGGCTGCGCGGGATTTCCTGCTGGATCTCGCATTGGTCAAGATCAATGCGACTGATCTCGTCCCAGCCACACTGAAAGCATTGGCAACCTTGGAGATTGGAGAAACCGTAATTGCGATCGGGAACCCCTTGGCCCTCAAGGGAGGATCGACTGTCACCGTGGGAGTCGTCAGCGCACTGGAACGTTCGGTTCTCACCCCGAACGGCGAGACTTTGTACGATCTGATCCAGACGGATGCGGCTATCAATCCCGGCAATAGCGGCGGCCCGCTGGTGGATTTATCCGGCCAGGTAGTCGGCATCAATGTCGCGATCGCGCCATCGGCCCAGGCGATCAGTTATGCCATTGCCATTGAAGCCGTCTATCCTCACATCCATTCGATGATGCTTCGTGGAACCATCTCCCGGCCGGACTTCGGGTTTACGCCGGTGACGGTCACTCCGAGTGTCGCCGCCAGCTTCGGGTTAGAGGCGGAGCGCGGGATTCTCGCTCTGAATGTGGATCCGGCCAAGGTTGCCGGCGCGGCAGGCTTGCAAACCGGAGATGTCATCACAGCGTTGGATCAACGCCAACTCTACAACATGGGGGACTTCTGGCACAGCGCGATGCAGGAAGGCGAATCGGCATCCCTCCACATGACAATCCAAGGGCGTACCGGCCAGACCACGTTGACCATGCCACGGCCGCCGGTACAGAAATTCGTGCCATGACCACACTGATGGCTCTACGCATGCCTAGCGTCGCTGACCCGCCCAACGTGCCCGGTTTCCACACTCCGACGGAACTGCTCTGGTTCTCTTCGCCCGTCCCCTACGCTGAGGCATGGGACCTTCAGATGCGCCTGCATCACGAGCGCGTCATGGACTCAAGACTCGATACCCTCCTCATCCTCGAGCACCAACCGGTCTATACCATCGGCCGAAGAACGCGGATTGCCGACTGGGGCGGTGACCCCACGGCGGCACGCATAGATGGTATCGAGATTCAGCATGTCAATCGGGGCGGGTCTGTCACTTATCACGGGCCAGGACAACTGGTGGTATACCCGATCCTTCGCCTGACAGACCATGCCACAGGCGTACGTTCATACGTAGAGCAACTGGAAGCGGCTGTGATCCGATGCCTGCTGGAGAGCGGAATTACCGGCCATCGGAAACCAAAGACTCCGGGCGTCTGGGTGACTAATCCCCAAGAGGCCAAAATCGCCTCGATCGGGATTCGTGTGGATCGAGGCGTGACTATGCACGGGCTGGCCCTCAATGTAGACATGGATCTCTCACCATTTCAAGGGATCACTCCCTGCGGCCTGCAAGGCTGCCGCGCAACGTCAATGGCTGAAGTCGTTGGGCAACCAGTTTCTTTATTGACTGTGACACGCTCGCTTCTCGAGCAACTGAAACAGACATTGGCTCTCAAATGGACCGAGACACCGGCTCCCACCGCATTCAATAATTTGGCGCGACCATGAACTCGACATTCATTCCGGCAGCAGCGTGAGGGCGACATGAAAGAGTACGACACCCCGACGTTTCGATTAGCCGTCTCCCAGTTCGACCAGGCAGCGGAAGCGATGCACCTGGATCACAACCTGCGAGAGCGGCTCAAACAGCCCCAGCGTTCGCTTGTCGTGAGCATTCCTGTCCGGATGGATGACAACCGCGTCGAGGTGTTCACTGGATACCGCGTTCAGCATGACTCCTCGCGTGGCCCTTCTAAAGGCGGTGTCCGCTACCATCCCGAGGTCAACCTCGGAGAAGTGGCCGCACTCGCCATGTGGATGACATGGAAATGCGCCTTGGCCGGATTGCCCTACGGCGGGGCCAAGGGGGGCGTAGCCGTCGCGCCCAAACAGTTATCCCACGGAGAACTTCAGCGCCTGACCAGGCGCTACGCCGCGGAGATTTTCCCGTTGATCGGCCCCGACAAGGATGTCCCCGCACCGGACGTCGGGACGGATGCGCAGGTTATGGCCTGGATAATGGACACCTATAGCCAGCAAGTCGGCTACGCCGTGCCCGGTGTGGTGACAGGGAAACCCCTCTCGATCGGCGGGAGCTTAGGCCGGGAAGAAGCGACGGGACGAGGGGTCGTATACGTCACGTTGGAAGCGCTTCGGCATCTCAAGCTCTCCATCGATCACGCCACCGTCGTGGTTCAGGGATTTGGGAATGTCGGGATGCACACCGCCCTCATCATGCAACAAGAAGGAGCTCGTGTCATTGCAGTGAGCGATGTCACCGGCGGTCTCTATAACGAAAAAGGACTCAACATCCGGGAGCTTCTCGACCGCTACAAGACCAAGGGCCAGACCCTCAAAGACACCCAGATGGGCGATTGGATCACGAACGCGGAGCTGCTCCAGCTTCCATGCACCGTGTTGGTCCCTGCCGCACTGTCGGAACAAATCACCGAGCACAATGCCGCCGCCCTTCGGTGCCGGATCCTCGCGGAAGGCGCCAATGGCCCGACCACCCTTGAGGCCGATCGGATTCTCGAGGACAAGGGCGTCTTTATTATCCCTGACATCCTAGCCAATTCCGGCGGCGTCATTGTGTCCTATTTCGAGTGGGTCCAGGATCTTCAACGGTTCTTCTGGAATGAAACGGACATCCGAAAACGCCTCCAGGACATTATCACCTCGGCATTTCACCAGACCACGCTCTTCGCCACCGAAAAGCGAGTCTCCATGCGAATGGCCGCACTGATGAACGGAATCGATAAAGTCGCCCAGGCGCATTTGCAACGGGGTCTGTACCCTTGAGCCGGACTTTCTTCATACCTCTCACTATTCCCTCTGGTTCATCATGAGGGACTATGTCTTAGCCGCCATCGCGGGAATCTGGCTCGCTGACGGGTGCTCTCTATTGTTGGCGCCCCGCTTCATGGTTGAACGTTTGCGGGAGGTGATCCGCCAACAACCGGCGATTTGGACCTGGCAATGGCTGTCTGTCGTGGCGGGAGCAGTCCTCCTGATCGCGGCCCTTCCGCTCATGTACCAACCCCTATGGATTGTGACCGCTCTAGCCATGCTTATCAAAGGAGGGTTCCTTGCTCTGGGACCTGAGACGTGGCGATCACGCTTGGTGGAATGGTGCCTAAGCCGGGACGATGTGGATTACCGGTTTGTCGGTATCGGTTTATGCACGCTTGCCGCACTGCTCCTCCATGCGCTAGGGTGGCTGGGACAGTCATAGCTGGAGAGGCAACGGACCATGACCGTGAATCGTGCCACCATCACATCGGCCTGGGAAACACATTGCAGTGAAGGCTGGCCGACCTTTGCCAGCCCGAATGAGGGACAGCTGATGACCCTCGATACCGTCATTAGCGGCTGCGTCGTGTTTTTCTTGGACAGTCCGGAAGGGTTAGACCATCAGCGGGTCGAGATTCTGAAAGACTGCTTGGCGGATCTCGAGGAGGTGACGTCGGAGCTGGAATCGGATTGCCAACCGTACTTTGTACGCCTGCATCGTCTCGGTGAACTGCTGTTGGCCACTGCAGTAACCGCCTAAGGCATGTCTCGTCGTTTGATTTCCCCTGCTCGCGGCTCTTCTCACTCCCAGTTGGACCTTTCTTGCAAGTTCATCCTCCCTTGGATAGAATGTTTCAAGTTCAGTGATGCCCGCCTATCCTTGAAATGATCTGAGTAATCAGCACGATCAACTGATATCTATATTCTGCGAAAGGGGAGACGATGAGGAAAGAATGCGGATCGCCTGTGCTGGCCGGAATACTCGTGGCAATCCTCACCAGCACAACCTCATCGCTGCACGCTGAACCCTACGAGCTGAGCAAGAATGATGTGATGGAATCGAAGGAGATTTCCAGCGCAACCGTGTCGCTGTTCGGAGTGAAGTTAGGCGACACTGAAGCGAAGGCACTGGATGTCTTGGTCAATGAAAAGATCGCCGGGATCAAAGCCGAACAGGAAGCGGCCTTTATTTTCCTGATCGATCAACGAAAACCCACGGGCCCAATGGCTGGCGTCCGTGTCCAGGATGGGAAAGTCGACCTGATTTTCATCAATAACCGCTTCACCCACAAGGCTCGCGGCATCTTTAGAAATGTGCTGAACAGCGAAAGCCCCGAGGACATCCGGAAATTGCTGGGAAAAGAAGAGTACGGGGATGAAAACGTGATGGGCGCTGTCATGGCCTATGACAAACAAGGCTTTCAGGTGAATTACCTCGGGAAGGACGTCAACATCGAATTTTCAACTCCTCACTAAACTTCGCAATGTGTAGCGACTGCCTCCACGCGCATCTCTTCACAAGCCCACCGCTTTCTTGCTCTTGAGCTGTGTAGCAGCACGGAGTATTGCCCGCTGCTGGGCGAAGCCCCAATTGAATCATGAGGTCGAATCAGGACGATGGCCTCGATCAAGCCCAAACCGGAAAGTACTGACATCGACCAGCCTGGGGAGGACGCCACGATGGGGGGATGGCATCTAGGCAAGGGGCCCTCGCCGTACCCGTCACGTATGCCGCAGCACCATCCGCATGAAAGATGAGCTTGACGACGTTCGAATAAAGGTGGGCTGAAGAGTGCTTACAGACGAGAACAATGAACGGGGACTCACTGCATTGTCGCGGTCGATTTTAGCCCGAAATCAATCAAGCTGACAGCAGTATTCCAACGGCGATTTGAGTTTAAGATCACGACCAACAAATCGCTGCCGTTCTGCGAAACTTTAGCAATGAGGCACCGCCCCGCTTTTGAGGTGAACCCGGTTTTGACGCCTTCCACGCCGGGGATGCGCCCTAACAGCCGATTGGTGCTGTGTAAAACATACGCACGGTGACCACTAATCGGGGTGATAATCTCACGCTCCTCGCGCACGAGCGCACGGAAGATCGGATTCTGTAGCGCGACCTCACTGAGCTTCGCCAGATCCTCGGCCGTTGAATAGTGCTCAGGACCATCGAATCCACAGCCGTTGCTGAAGTGGGTATCGGTCAACCCAAGTGCGGCAGCTTTCGCGTTCATGAGCATGACAAACTGCTCTTCATCGCCGCCGACATGTTCCACCGCGGCCAGACAGGCGTCATTGGCAGACACGATCAGCATCGCTTTGAGCAAGTCCTCGAGTTTGAACACTTCACCTGGACGGAGCCGAAGATGCGTTTTGGGCGCCCGCGCGGCATTGCGACTGATGGTCGCCTGATCATCCAGCTTCCCCTTCTCCAAAATCACCAGCGCGGACATGATTTTCGTGAGGCTTGCGGGCGAGAGTCGCTTGAGGGATTCATGCTGATAGAGCACGCGGCCAGATCGAAGCTCTTTCATGAAAATGCTATGAGCGGGAGCCACTCGCCAAGGAAGGCGGTCGCCCGATGTACTCACAGCCCGAACCTGGCGCTTATGTTTATGGCTGTACTCGGCCTGGGCGTCGAGAGGACTTCCCAAGACCAAGGTTCCGAATACCGCAGCCAGAACCGTTGACGTGAGGGCCAATGACTTGATCAATGAGGTGCTCCTTAACCAGGACGGTGAGCTGCAGGGACATAGTTACAGCGGGTATGATTCCCGCACTTTCCCGCCACGAACACCGCTATCAATCACCTTATGAAAGAACCGCAGGACATCCGCGAGATCAATCCAGAATCCGCAGTTCAGACAGCGCGCAAAGAGCCGCCGATTCATGAGCGTATAGTGACGCTCGACCATCATAAACCCTTTGCATTTCAAGCAACGCATACCATCGCGTCTATGGGATCATTACCGAATTCGATTGAGAACAACCGCTAAGCATCCGGCCAGAAGGCCTCCACCAAGAATGGTTGTGCCGAAGGAGACTACTGCGGTGGCGCCTGAAGCAGGCTGGGTGCCTTCCAACAGATCGCGTATCCCCCCCTGCACCATGAGGACAGCAAGGGTCAGGACTGAACCCATTGCAAACCACCAGGTAAATGTTCTCAGGGGCATTACACTCACACGGACAACAATGTGTCACGGACTCACACCTGTCGGCCACTCTAACGGAGGGTCCAAGACCTGTCAAGAAGTGCCGGTATTGCGCGCCTCGCGGAGGAGTTAGCGCTCATTTGAAGCGATTGGCGCTGGCTTTACCGCCTTCAGCCCGCGATGGAGAAAAATTGAAACTGTCCCATTTCCATTGTCGGCCGTTACCAATCCCGGCTCTTCGACGGCATTGGTGGTTACCCAGAATGTCGCCAGTGCAAACGGGCCCGCCTTTGTAGGATAGTTCCTGGGTGGATAGCGAAAGGTTCCGTCACCCTTACCGAAGAGAATCGACAGATCATTGGACTGCAAATTCGCAATGGCAACATCGAGGAGTCGGTCGCCGTCGAAATCACGCGTGACGCCTGCAATAGGACCAGCATCAGCGCCTGAGTCTTTCCCCGGCAAAAATGTGCCAGTGCCATTGCCGAGGTATGTCGTGAAGCTATCTCGCTCTCCATTGATCACGAGCAGGTCGCGGTGGCGATCGTTATTAAAGTCGGCAAACGTTGCGGAGAGCGGACGTTTGCCGGTCCGATAGTCTTTAGGGTCGCGAAACGTCCCGTCTCCGTTGCCCAGCCAGATCGAGACGGCATTGGACATGGGTCCGCCGTTGGTGACAACCATGTCGATCTTCCCATCGCCGTTGAGATCCGACAGCGCCACAGACGTAGGCGTATCACCATAGGTATAGTGCGCCCCATGGTGAAATTCCGGGGTTCCGGTTCCAAGAAAAACTTGGATCTTATCGTTTCGTAACGCAACAACGACGTCAGGGTGGCCGTCACCATTCAGATCTTCGGTGGCGAGGGCCACGGGCGTTCGATGGACAGGGTAGTGCGGTCCCTCTTCATACTTGCCGTTTCCTCGGCCCATGAGAAATGCGATTTCATCGCCTCCCGAGCAGGCCAGCACGATGTCCGCATGTGTGTCGTGGTTAAAGTCCGCCATAACCAAAGTCCGTGGCTCGACGCACACTTTGATTTGGGTTTGGTCGCTAAAACTTCCATCACCATTGCCCAGCAGGATCGAGAGGGTGTTACTGGATATATTGGTTGTGATGAGATCCGTAAACGTATCGTGATTGAAATCGCCGGTCGTAATCGTGGTGGGGTTCTTCCCGACTTTATAGCTCGCGTAGTAGTAAAACAGATCGGGCGGTTGGTATGGATCGGCCTTGGTGCAGGACCACATCCCGATAGCCAAGAGCCAGCACAGGGCGACTTTCATGGCGTCAACCGCTCGATGAGCGGGACGAGGCGAGACAAGCTTCACGACTTCCCTCTTCGCAAGAATAGGCCTATCGGCCTATTGATTCACGCCCTATTGCCCTATGCAACGAACGCGTGGTGCCGCCGGAGTATACAGAGGGCGTGTTTCACCATGCAATCAACCTGATTTCTTCTTTTGTGGTAAGAATCAGCCTTGTTGATGTCACGAGACTTGCGCTAGAATGGGGCTCACTTTGAGGAGGATGCAATGAGTAAACACGTGAAAGTGGACATCACCATGTACGGGATCGCGGAGGTCCTGAGCTGGTGTCACGACCGAAACAAAGGCCGCATCGGTGGCGTCGATACCGAGGGCTTCCAGAAGATGAAGACGTTACTCGCGGAGAAGCCGCAATCGGCGGACTACTTCACCCTCGATCAGTTCTGGAAGAAGAAGGTCTCCCTCGATTTGACAGAAGATGAAGTGGCAACGATTGATCGATGCCTGTACGATATTCCGAATTTCGACAACGAACCGCTTCCGCAGATCCGTCACAAGTTCTGGCCGCAAGCGGTCGGCGCGATCTAGCCAAGAGACTTCTCCCCCGGAATCACTCACGCGATTCCGGGGATTCTCACTTTTCAGGCGTAGTGACGTTGCTCGCTGACACAAAAGGCAGTGGGGATGTATGCGTGTGACTAGTATGGTGTACAATGAATATTGACAAAGGCTGCAGGAGCGCTAGAGCGCCCCTTCGCCCTTGAGATACCTGCGGAACCGACCCATGAGATCGGCCCCAAGCGTGCCCCCCTCAGGCTTTTTCGCGTTGGGATCGGAAAAATGCCCGCGGATTTCCTGTAAACGTTTTTCAGCCTGATCGTTCCCCTGAAGCCGCTTCGTCTTGGTCAACGCCGTATCAAATGCGTCAAACGTCAACTCGTTGTAGCCGAACGATCGAATGCGTTTCACCGCTTTCATCATCGCCTGATTGCGAAACGTCGTCAGGGAATCCGAGTCGATCTCGGACAAGCCCAGCTTCCTGGCGCGACGTTCCGCCGCCTTGCGAATGCCACTCCTGACGAAATCAGGCGAGGTCTGGAGTCGCTTCCACGCCTCATCCGACCACGCCACTTTCTGCTGGGGCGCCTCCCACAGTTGCACGACATTCGTTTCATCGATGGTCGTGAACCCTTTTTCTCGGGCCACCTCTTCCGTATCGTGCCGAATCATGTCACTGACAAATTCCAGAGCGATCGGCGGCGAATCTTTGATCTTCATCTGCAGAAGCGCCAACGCGCCATCGCTCCAAGTCAGCGGGGGCAACTCCCGCTCACGGGCATCGGCCATCGATTCGACTCGATCGAGCAAATCGATATTGACTTCCATATGCCCGCCTTCGCGAGCCATCTCTTCCGCAATCTGCTTGATCATCCCGCGCATGAACTCGGGCACCGCATCGAGCCGCGCTTTGGCGGCAGCAGTCCAGGGCAACTGCCCTTTCTCCATAGCCTCAGCCGCCGAAGCCATACCGGTGGCGCCACCCATCGACCCCATCATCTGGCCCTTGAATTGGTCCAGTTTGACTTCGTCGATCTCCTCGTAGCCGAGTTCCCGGGCTTTTTTTTCAGCTAATCGACGGACCATGCCGCGAAGAAAGACCGGAGCGCGTTCCATGCGCTTCAGCGCACCATCGGTCCAGCGAATCTCCGTACCGGAAGACTCAGCAGAATCTGAGGATGACATGGGAACTCCTTCTCACTCGCTATTGGTTCAGTAACTCTTTGAGTTCTTTGCCGGCCTTAAAAAACGGCACGCGTTTCGCGGGCACCGCGACAGTCGCACCGGTCTTCGGATTGCGCCCTTCTTTCATGCGCCGCGCACGCAAACGAAAACTTCCGAAACCGCGTATCTCAGTCTTATCCCCGTTCTTCAGGGAGTCTCGAATACAATCAAAAATGGTATTCACGACGACTTCGGCTTGCCGTTTGGTCAATGTAGTGACTTTCTCCGACATCTGCTCGATGATCTGCGCTTTCGTCATGTCCGCCCCCCTTTCGCCCCGTTGATGGACAAGTGCCGTTGCACGCCATTGCCGCGCGATTAATAGGCCATGAGATATTTCAGATTCACCCCTGAATGGAAATCGAACTTGGGCAAGACCGATGAGAGCTTCGACTCCAGCAGCTCGCGAATCGAAAACCGACGGCGCTGTTCAATGACTTTCGGCTCACCTTCGATCCCCACGACATCCGCCGCCAACTGAATCGCATCGTCCAGGTTACCAAGCTCATCCACCAGCTTCGCGGCTTTCGCCTGCCGGCCGGTAAAAATCCGGCCATCGGCCAGTGCCTGAACTTCCGGCACTTCAAGCGAGCGACCTTCGGCGACGGCTTCAATGAACTGCTTATGCACATCGTCCATAACGGTTTGCAGCAACCCCCGTTCTTCATCGCTCATCTTTCTCAGCGGAGAACCGACATCTTTGTACTTCCCGCTTTTTACAACGACGCCCTCGACGCCGATCTTCTGGAGAAGGCCTTCGACATTGGCCATCTCCATGATCACCCCGATACTTCCGGTCAAAGTCCCGGGGTTCGCCACGATACGATCGGTCGCGGCGGCAATATAATAGCCGCCCGACGCCGCGACGCTCCCCATTGACGCAATCACGGCTTTGTTGCTCTTGGTCCGCACCCGACGCACCGCATCGTAAATCTCTTGCGAGGGGACCACCCCTCCGCCCGGACTATCGATCCGAAGAACGATCGCTTTGACGGAGGGATTCTCGCTGAATTTCTTCAGTTCGCCGAGCGTTTCCTGGGCGTCAAGTATGACGCCCTCGATGCGGATCAGCGCAATGCGATCCTCGCCGGAGAGATCAAGGTCAGGCAACAATACATTGACCAAGAACAGCAACCCCAAACCACCCCCCACGACCCAAAGAATCTTGCGCAGCAGGGAGCGTTTGGGACTGCGTTCTATCGGTTGGTCGTCAGCCATGATGACTCATGTATGTGTGAGACAACCAGTGGCCCCGCATTAGTCTTCCGCCTGCGACTTTTTACGGCTCTGCTTCGCGGCGCGTCCAAGGCTTTGATCGAGCGCGCCCTGCGTTGAATGATATTCATCGACCTGTCGGCGGTCGGAGTCGGATTGATGTTCGCGCAAGCTGAGCGCAATCTTCCGCTCTTCGCGATCGACCTTGATAATCTTCGCTGCCACGTCATCTAACAGCTTAAACTTCTCTTCGAGCTTCGCCGCACCATCCAGTCCGGCTTCGCTGATGTGAATCAACCCTTCGACTCCGCCTTCCAGCTCGATGAAGATTCCAAAGTCGGCTACCTTGCTCACCTTCCCGGTCACCGAATCGCCAACATGGTAGCGCGCCGGGATCTCATCGTCCCACGGATCGCGTGAGAGCTGTTTGAACCCTAGTGACAGCCGCTCTTTTTCTTTGTCGATCCGCAACACCACCGCATCGACCTTCTGCGCTTTCTTGAACAGCTCTGACGGATGCTTGATGTGCTTAGTCCAAGACATATCGGAGATATGGATCAAGCCATCGATGCCCTCTTCCAGTCCGATGAAGGCCCCAAAATCGGTCAAGCTCTTCACTTTCCCTTCGATCTTCGTCCCGATCGGATACTTGCTCTCGATCATATCCCAGGGATTGGGAGCCGTCTGCTTCATGCCCAACGAAATCTTCCGGCTGGCCGGATCCACGTTCAACACGGCAGCTTCGACCTGATCGCCCACGGTCACAACACGCGACGGATGGCGCACTTCATGAGTCCAGGACATTTCCGACACATGGACCAATCCTTCGACACCCGGTTCGAGCTCGATGAACGCTCCGTAATCCGTCAAACTCACCACCCGCCCGCGCACCCGCGTGCCGATCGGATACTTCCCGGCCACATTGGTCCAGGGATCGGCGGACTTCTGCTTCAGACCGAGCGAGATACGGCCGGTCTCCCGATCGTATTTCAACACGTTGACTTCCACACGATCGCCGACGGTGAACATTTCCGACGGATGGCCGACACGCCCCCACGACATATCCGTAATATGGAGCAACCCGTCGATTCCGCCGAGATCGATAAACGCCCCGTAATCGGTGATGTTCTTGACCATCCCCTGAATCAGCTGGCCTTCCTTCAAATTCGCCAGCGTTGTCTGACGCTTCTTGTCACGCGTCTCCTCGAGGAGGACTCGACGGGATACCACCACATTACCGCGGCGATGGTTGATCTTGATGATCTTCAGCGGGAAGGTCTTGCCGACGAGACCGTCCAAATCGCGCACGGGGTGCAAGTCGATCTGCGAGCCCGGCAAAAACGCCTTGACACCGATATCGACCATCATGCCGCCCTTGATCCGCGAAATGATTTTCCCGTCGATGCTCTTTTCCTCATTGAAGAGCTTTTCAAGCTCTTCCCAAATCTTCATCTTATCGGCTTTTTCCTTGGACAGAACCAAGTTGCCGTCGTCATCTTCACATTCTTCGATGTAGACCTGGAGGCTGTCTCCAACCTTGAGGGCCTGGAGATCATCCGGCGAAAATTGATCACTCGGGATCATGCCTTCGGACTTGTAGCCGATATCGACGACGACTTTGTCCTTCGTCAATGCCACCACGCGGCCTTCGGTAATCGTGCCTTCCTCAAGATTGCGGAAGGTCTCCTCATAGAGAGCGGCCAACGCGGCGCGGTCTAACTTCGGTTCATTCCCTGTTGATGCGGTACTCATGGACGAATCCTAATCCTCCGGCATGGGCCGGGTGCTGATAGTGAAGAAACCGGGCTCACTCAGCGTTGCGAGCTCCGGTAGTCGGCTGCTTCCGGTGACACTCGCTCGCCTTCGTGTCCCACCATGGGAGGCGGAACGTTTCCGAGGGCGGCGATATGCGTAATCACCGTGCGGCTGACCAGTTGGTAAAAACGTTTGGCATCTGCCTTATCGTGTTCTTTGGGATGCCCACTCTCGAAGGTCAGCGGCTCTCCCAGTTTCACCGTCACTTGCCGAAACCTCGGCCATCTGGCACCGGTCGGCAAGACATCGAATGTCCCTTTCAGATAGGCCGGCACCACCGAACAACCGGTCTGCGAGACGATCACCCCGATGCCAGATTTCGGCTGCCGCAAATGGCCATCGTGGCTGCGTCCGCCTTCCGGAAAGATCACCACGACCTTGCCGGCCTGAATCAGACTGATCGCTTTCCCGAAGGCCTCGCGATCCAATCGACCGGGACGGAGAGGGATCCAGCCAAGCCGCTGCAAAATCCCGTTCAGCACCGGCACCGGAAATAAATCATTGCGTCCGAGATACCAGGCCCGCCGCTTCATCCCGCAACCTAGAAGCGGAATATCGACATAGCTGGCGTGATTGGCCGCAATAAGTACTCCGCCGGTCCGCGGCAACGACCCTTCCACTTTGTACCGAAACAATATCGCTGCGGAGGCTCGCACCAGGACCCAGAGGATCCCATAGACCAATCCGCTCACGAGACCGCCGCAACGGCCGCCAGCATCTGCTCCACCACATCTTCAATCCGCAACGACGAGGTATCGATCAATCGCGCATCGGCCGCAGGTACGAGCGGCGCCACCGCACGCGTTCGATCCCGTTCGTCGCGACCGGACAAATCCTGATAGGTCTTCTCCATCGGGGCGTTATGTCCGGCAGCCACCAATTCGCGATGGCGACGCTCGGCCCGCACGGTCGCGTCTGCCTCAAGAAAGAATTTTACCGGCGCCGAGGGAAACACCTTGGTTCCGATGTCACGACCTTCAGCCACCACCGACCCGCGTTGCCCGATTTGGCGTTGAACCGGCAGGAGCCATTCGCGGACGGCAGGAATCGCCGAGACGATAGAGGCCGCTGCCGTCACGTCGGGCGTACGCAGTTCATTCGTGACGTCCACATCGTTGACCAACACCAGCATCGCGCCGTTTTGAAACAACATCTGAATCGCCAGGGATGGAAGCAGCGCCGTGACCTGTTCCCGATCAGCCGGATCGATCCCGCTCCGCAGCGTCTTCCAGGCCACCGCCCGATACAGCGCGCCCGTATCAAGATAGAGATAGCCCAACCTCGACGCCAGCTGTCGAGCGACCGTACTCTTTCCCACTCCCGCTGGTCCATCAATCGCAATGATCACTGCCTCTACCTTCCGCCTCAAGTCAAAAGGAGCCGTATTATAGTCCTCAGGCCTATGCCGTCAACAAGCTCGCCAGGGTGCGCTCGAAATTCGGGAACGAGGTATCCACGCAGCCGGTATCCGCCACGGCTGTGGGGGTGTTCGCCGTTAACCCGCCGATGGCCAGCGACATCGCCACGCGATGGTCGCCATGGCTTTGCCCCTTCATCGTGCCGACCAACCGGCCATTCTTTCCCGCCTGTCCCAGCCCCCGAATCACCATACCGTCAGGCTTCTCCGTGATCTGGGCTCCCATGGCTTTCAGCTCGGTACTCATCGTGGCGATGCGGTCGCTTTCCTTCACACGGAGTTCTTCGGCCCCGGAGATCGTCGTCTCACCTTCCGCGACTGCCGCCGCTACACAGAGGATCGGAAATTCGTCGATCGTCTGCGGGATCAGCTCAGGACCTACCTCCACGCCCTTCAGCACAGCCGACCTGACACGAAGATCCGCCACCGGTTCGCCGGCTTGATCGCGCCGATTGAGCACATCGATCTTAGCCCCCATGGCCGTCAATACATCAATCAGTCCGGTCCTGGTCGGATTAATCCCGACATTCTGAATCGTCACGTCAGAGCCGGGAATGATGCTCGCGCCAACCAGAAAGAATGCCGCAGCGGAAAAATCTCCGGGGATCACGATCGCACGGCCGGTCCAGCCTGACGTTGGTCGCCCTTGCAAAACCAAGGTCCCGGCATCCTGCCGCAACGGAATTCCGAACGACTGGAACATCCGCTCCGTATGATCGCGTGACAAGCGCGGCTCACGAAACCGCATGGTGCCTTCGGCGAAGAGCCCTGCGAACAGGAGCGACGACTTGATCTGCGCACTGGCGACCGGGGATGTGTAATCAATCCCGTGCAGCCGCGTACCGGTGATGGCCAGCGGAGCCAGCTCGCCGCCTTTACGCCCGGCAATCACCGCGCCCATCTCCCGCAGGGGTTTCACCACACGCCCCATCGGCCTCCGGCGAATCGACTCGTCTCCGGTCAAAATCGTGAAGAAATCCTGACCGGCCAACAGTCCCGTCAATAAGCGAGTCCCGGTCCCTGAATTGCCGCAATCGATCGGGGCATCGGCTTCCCGCAAGCCCCACATCCCTTTGCCATGCACGCGAAGCACATCCGGCTGTTCATCAATGTGAATGCCCAAGGCTTGAAACGCGCGCATCGTGTTCAAGCAATCTTCCCCGCGGCAATAGCTCGACAATCGGCTTTCTCCCTCGGCCAACGACGTGAGGATGATCGCCCGATGCGTCACGGACTTATCGCCGGGCACCGTAAGGGTTCCGGTGAGTGCGCGGCCTGGGGTGATCGTCAATGAAGCCATGGTTCAGTTACACCGTCACAGAAGGACGAACGTTCAATTTCTCGCGCTCGGATTTGGCGCGCTCAAGCGCCTTTTCGATCCCAGCCCCGTCACCCGCGTGAACTAAGCGCCGGAACTCCTGGAGCGATTCCTGATAGGCATCGATGAAGTGCACCACGTTCTCGCGATTCCAGAGGAAAATATCCCGCCACATCTCAGGAGAACTCGCCGCAATCCTTGTCGTATCCCGCAACCCGCCTCCGGAGTGAGCCGCCAAGTCGAGGGATGTAATTTCACGGTCACGAAGAGTCGCCAACGCCGTGATCAGAGCGAAGGCCGCAACATGCGGCAAATGACTCACTGCGCCAAGAATCTGATCGTGCACATGCGGATCCATCGTCAGCACGATCGAGCCCGTCTCTTGCCACAACGCACGCACTCGCTCCAGGGCTTGCGCATTGGTCTTGGGCGTAGGCGTCACGATACAACGCGCGCCTTGAAACAGCTGATCGGTTCCTGCGGCCACGCCGGTTTTTTCTTTTCCGGCAATCGGATGCGCGCCGACGAAATGGACGCCGGCCGGCATGCTGGCTTCGGACTGTTCCACCAGCAGGCCCTTCACACTCCCGACATCGCTCACGATGGCTCCGGGGGAGAGGCACGAGGCCCAGTCTTTCAGGTGTCGGTCGTAGGTATCGACCGGCGTAGCCAGGATCACGAGATCCGCGCCACGCACACCTTCCTTGGGATCGGCGACATAACGATCAATCGCGCCCAGCTCAACGGCCGTCTTCAGATTCTCCACCCGCCGGCCTATGCCGACCACCTGATCAGCCAACCCCTTGCGGCGCAAGATCATCCCGAGCGACCCGCCGATCAGGCCCACCCCGATAATCGCGACCTGTTTGAAATGAACTGCCATACCTACCTTGCTCGATTCTCTCCGCGAAAAACCTTGGTATTCCTGGCAATCACAGGCTGTTCAAAATGGCCGTCCAGCAAGGCCGCAGCAAGCGAAGAGGCGAAACGTACTCTCTGCCGTACGTTGAGCCTCTGAGCGTCGCGAGAACGCCGCTGGCGGACTTTTTCAACAGCCTGCTATATTTCTCGCCCGACCGCTCGTCCAATATTTCCAAGATCGTGCATCAGCTCTTTGAACTTTGACGGCTTGATCGATTCCTCTCCGTCACACAAGGCACATTCCGGATTGGAATGAACTTCGATCAACAACCCGTCGGCGCCAGCCGCAATCGCCGCCTTGGACATGGGCGCCACCAGTTGCCATTTCCCTGTCGCATGGCTCGGATCGACGATGACGGGAAGATGCGAGAGTTCTTTCAGCGTCGGAATCGCCGCCAGATCCAGCGTATTGCGATACTGGGTTTCAAACGTCCGGATACCCCGCTCGCAGAGCATGACATTGCGATTGCCCCGCGACATGATGTACTCCGCCGACAGGAGAAACTCCTTGATGGTCGCCGACAATCCGCGTTTCAACAACACCGGCTTGTCGTAGGCCCCGACCTCCTTCAAGAGTTCGAAATTCTGCATATTGCGGGCGCCGATCTGAATGATGTCGGCCTTCTCCAGAAACAGTTCGATGTCTCGCGTGTCCAAAATCTCGCTCACGACCGGCAACCCCGTTTGCTTCTTGGCCTCAAGCAGATAGTCCAGCCCTTCACGGCCCAAGCCTTGGAAAGAATAGGGCGACGTTCTTGGTTTATAGGCTCCGCCACGCAGCACCGAAGCTCCGGCGGCCTTCACTTCATGGGCAATCCCAACCGTAAGTTCGAGGCGCTCCACCGCACAGGGGCCCGCCATGATGACGAGCTTCTTCCCACCGATCTTCACCCCGCCCACATCGATGATGGTCGGTTCCTTCTTGAACTCCCGGCTCACCAGTTTCCAGGGAGCGAGAATCGGCAACACGCTTTCCACCCCTGGCAGCGCGGTCAAAGGCTGATTGTGCAGAATCCGGTCGTCTCCGATCACCCCGATGATGGTGCGCTCCTGACCGGTGGAAATTTGCGACTTCAATCCCAACTCTCGCAGCCGATCGATAATATGATCGACTTCGCGTTCAGATGCGTCAGGTCTCAAGACGATGATCATGATGCCCTCTCTATTGCTTCACTTCGACTGCAAGACCTTCTTCAACGAGGCCAGGAACGCGTCATTCTCGTCCGACTGCCCAATCGTCACGCGCAGCATCGCGCCTTCGATATGCCGCACAATAACGCCCTCGCGCAGCAAGGCGTCGAACAGGGCCCGACCATCGCGCTTGACGTCGAAATACACAAAATTAGCCTGGCTGGGGATCGCGGAAAATCCCAGCGCTCGTAAACCGCTTTCGAGTTGCTGCATGCCCGCCGCGTTCACGGCTCGACTCTTCGCCACATGTTCGTCGTCACCCAGCGCGGCCAGAGCCGCACGCTGCGCCAGCGTGTTGGCATTGAATGGCGGCCGCACGCGGTTCAGGCAGTTCGTGATCTCCGGAGTCGTAATCCCGTAACCGATCCGCAACCCGGCCAGACCGTAAATTTTCGAGAACGTTCTCAGCACAATCGCGTTCCGCCCCTGCGTCACATACTGCAGGCTATCCGGGAAATGCGGATCGCGCACATATTCGAGATAGGCTTCATCGAATACGACGATCACATCTTCCGGCACCTGCGCCATAAACCGGGCGACGGCATCGGCTGCAACCATAGTCCCGGTGGGATTGTTGGGGTTACAGAGAAAGACGAGCCTGGTCTTGGGCGTAATGGCTTTGGCCATACCGTCGAGATCGTGCGTCCAATTCACCAACGGAACGATCACCGCTTTCCCGTGAGCCGCCGTGACTTCCATCTTGTAGATCACGAAGGTCTGATCGGCCATCACCGCTTCATCGCCCGGCGCCAGAAACGTACGTGCCAGCAAGCCGAGGACTTCGTCCGAGCCATTGCCGAGAATAATGTGATCGAGGCTGACCTTCCATCGATCGGCCAACGCCTGACGCAATCGATAGGCGCCGCCATCCGGATACCGGTGCAGACTGTCATGCCCCCCAACGAGCGCGGCCAGCGCTTTCGGCGATGGTCCAAGCGGATTCTCATTCGAGGCGAGCTTGATCACGCGAGCCAGGCCCAGCTCACGCTGCAATTCCTCAATCGGCTTCCCCGGGACATAGGGGCTGAGCGAGGCAATGTCTGGATGAATACGCAGTGCCATAGTTCTAATTGTGGGCCGGATATGAACCCAGGATCTTCATAAAGAGACAACGGCCCTTGATCTCTTCGATCGCCCGATTCACGCGCTCTTCTTCCATATGGCCTTCCACATCGACGAAGAAGATATACTCCCATGCCTTCCGCCGGGATGGACGTGACTCAATCTTCGTCATGCTGATGCCATTTGAGGCAAACGGCCGGAGCAGATCATAGAGCGCGCCGACCTTGTCTTTAATCGATAGCATCAACGAGGTCTTGTCTTTCCCGGTGCGCTGCGGCGGTTTCTGCGACAGGACAAGGAACCGGGTGAAGTTATTCAGATTATCTTCGATCCGCGCCTTTATCACTTTGAGCCCATAGAGCTGAGCCGCCAGTTCCGATGCGATAGCAGCGATGGTGACATCTTCCTGGCACATCTCTGCGGCGCGAGCCGTGCTGGCGACTTCAGACACCAGCACATGCGGCATATGGGTCTCGATCCAATTGCGGCATTGTGCGATGGCCTGGGGATGCGAACAGATTTTCTTCACCTCTTCCACCACCCCGGATTTCGACATCAGATGGTGGGAGACCTCTTGGAGCACTTCTCCATAGATCAGGAGGTTCGAATCGATGAACATATCGAGCGTGTGGTTCACCACGCCTTCGGTCGTGTTCTCGATCGGCACGACACCGAAATTCGCGCGCCCCCGCTCCACTTCGTTGAACACTTCCTTGATACTGTGGACCGGAATGTATTGGGCCGACGATCCGAATTTCTGCATGCAGGCCATGTGCGTAAACGTCGCGCGGGGACCCAGATAGGCCACCTTCTGCGGGCCTTCCAGCGAGAGGGACGCCGACATGATCTCCCGGTACACGGGACGGATGGCTTCTGATGGGAACGGACCGGTATTTTGACCGACTAATCGCTCAATAATGGCGGCTTCGCGAGCAGGGGTATGCAGATTGGCGTCCGCATCCTGGGCTTTCTTGATATGACCGATCTCGATGACGCTCTTCGACCGCTCATTGAGCAGACGGAGAATCTCATCGTCGATACGATCAATCTCCTTCCGATAACCGGAAAGGTCACCAGGCATGCACGAACCCCCTCCACCCGTGCCTCATGAGTTGGACGACTGTCCAGAGGCAGATCGAGTGCGAGTAAGCAAGGGATGATACAGGATTCGAATCGCCCATTGCAAGGAGACTCCCTAGTCTTTCAAGAGCTTGCGGCTACCAGGAGAGAACAATGATTGACAGATAGTCGGGATGAATCAGTTGGGAGAGGAGAATCAAGACAGCAAGAATGAACCGGGATCGTGAGCGGTCGAAAACCAAGACTCAACCTGAGCGGGTCCCTCTTCTACTGCGTGACTCTCGCCCCCTCAGTCGCTAGAACAACTGATCGGTCGGCTTGCTGAAGTGATCGAACGCGAGCTTCGTCGCCTGGCGGCCGCGGCCGGTACGGTCGAGGTAGCCGGCTTGAATGAGATAGGGCTCGTACACATCTTCCAGCGTCCCTTTCTCTTCTTGCACCGCTGCGGCCAGGGATTCCACTCCGACCGGTCCCCCGTTGAACTTCTCGATGATGGTCATCAGGATCTTCCGATCCATGTCATCAAACCCGGCACTATCGACTCCCAACCAGGCCAGGGCCTCCTGAGCGACCTGTCTGGTGATATGCCCTTCGGCCTTAATCTGCGCATAGTCCCGGACACGGCGGATCAAGCGATTCACGATGCGAGGCGTGCCTCGGGCTCTTCTCGCAATCTCTGCGGCACCGGCATGATCTATCGATGTACCTAATACGCCAGCCGACCGCGTGACGATCCGCTCCAAATCGGTCGGTGAGTAGAAGTCGAGTCGATACACGAGTCCGAACCGGTCACGGAGCGGGGAGGTCAGCGCGCCGGCTTTCGTCGTCGCTCCCACCAACGTAAATTGAGGGAGGTCCAACTTGACCGTTCTGGCCGCATGCCCCTGCCCGACGACTAAATCGAGCTGATAATCTTCCATCGCCGGATAAAGCGCCTCTTCGACAGAAGCCGGCACCCGATGAATTTCATCGATGAACAGAACATCGTGCTCTTGGAGATTCGTGAGGATCGCCGCCAGATCGCCGGCATGAGTCAGCACGAGCCCGGAGGTTGAACGGAGCGACGCTCCCATTTCCTTGGCGATGATGTGCGCGATCGTCGTTTTCCCAAGGCCGGGAGGTCCGTAAAAAATGGTGTGGTCGAGCGCCTCGCCCCGCTGCAGGGCCGCATCGATGCAGATACGCAGGGACTCTTTCATCCGCTCTTGCCCGACGTAGTCGTTGAAGGACTGCGGCCGCAGCACGTTTTCCATGCTGCGGTCATCGTCGGTAGTCCGCTGTGCGAGGAGCCGTTCAGTCATACAATCTCGTGCAACGGTGCTATTTGTTGTCCGGGGCCTGCTGAAAACGCGGGACCGGCGGCAAGGCTCCCTGCCCAGGTTGCCCTGCGCTCCCGCAATAGGGAGGACAGGTCTTTGCGCCTTGAGTGGGATCGGGAAGATTCTGTTCCATCTTCTGCAACTGACATTGGGACAACCGTCCCCCATCCTTATTCCCGCAACGGGAGGGAACCGACGAACTGCCTATCTCCGCATAGCCCTCAGGGCAGGAACCGCACACGGGAAGCATGTTGGCCCCAAGTGGCACGCACTGGACCAGTGTCGGATCCCCGTCTTTACAGACTGACGGAGCCTGCGTGGTGCCGGTGGTCGCATACCCATCGGGGCACGTGCCGCAAGTCATGCGAATGCTCTTCTGCTCCCCGGCGTCCTGCGCCCATCCCGCAAACGAAAGCCCTAAGAGAGAGCCCGCCATCAAACTGCACTGGACCAGCGCTCGCGCACGCGTAGATAGACTCATCATTTACCCCCTCGCAAGTTCTTTCAAACCCTCACGAATCAATTCTTTGAGGCCCGCCTGAGCCTCGACCGTCTTGGAAACTCGCTTCAAAGCATCTTTGACATCTTGAGGGCGATACCCAAGATTGACAAGAGCCGACAGTGCGTCATCGTAAGGACCTGCCTGAACCGCTGGTTCCTCGATCGTTGCGGAAGGCAGACCGGAATGAATCTTCACGATCTTCTCTTTGAGTTCGAGAGCGATGCGAGCGGCCGTCTTCTTCCCGATCCCCGGAATCGTGGCGAGCTTCTCAACATCCTCGGATTGAATTGCCCGGACGAGCTCGGCGAGTGGAAGCCCAGACAAGACACCGAGCGCGAGTTTCGGGCCAATACCGGAGACCGTCGTTAACAGCAAAAAGGCTTCTTTCTCGCTCTGCGAAAGAAAGCCGAACAACTGGATCGCGTCTTCGCGCAGATGGGTGTGAATATTGAGCGCGGCGACTTCGTCGAGATTGGGCAGGGCGTAGTAGGTGCTCAGCGGAATATGGACTTCGTAGCCCACACCCTGCACATCCAACGTGAGGTGGGTCGGCGCCTTAAAAGCCAGCCTCCCCGTTAGAAAGGCGATCATCGTGGCTCACGTCTCGTGTGGCAGATAACGGCTAGACAAGTCGGCACTTATCCCGCCGCGGCGGCGGCCACCTTCTCCATCACTTCTTCTGAGATGTCGAAATTAGCATGGACCTTCTGGACGTCATCGTGTTCGTCCATGGCTTCCATCAGCTTGAGCATCTGCTCGGCGGCTTTTTCTTCAAGGCGGATCGTGTTCTGGGGAATAAAGGTGATTTCAGCGAGGGTCGTCTCGATCTTGGCATCCGCCAACGCCTTTTTCACGGCTTCGAACTCGTGGGTACCGCAAATCACTTCGAAGGTCTTGTCGCCCACCTTCACATCCTCTGCGCCGGCTTCGAGTGCCAGCGTGAGCAACTGGTCTTCGTCGGCCTTCCCCTTGTCGATCGTCAGGAGGCCCTTCTTGTGGAACTGCCAGGCCACCGCCCCGGCTTCCGCCATATTGCCATGATTTTTCGTGAAAATATTGCGGATCTCTGCCACAGTTCGGTTGCGGTTGTCACTGGTGATTTCGAGCAAGACCGCGGTGCCACCGGGGCCGTAGCCTTCCAACGCATATTCCTCATACGCCACGCCGGGAAGTTCTCCCGTTCCTCGCTGGATGGCTTTCTTAATCGTGTCGCCAGGCATGTTGGCTTCTTTGGCCTTCGCGATCGACAGGCGCAGACGCGGATTGCTATCGGGATCACCACCGGTGCGAGCGGCAATGGCGATTTCGCGGATAATTCTGGTAAAAACCTTTCCCCGCTTGACGTCCTGCGCGCCCTTATACCGCTTGATTGTCGCCCAATGGCTATGTCCACCCATGTGTCCCTCGTCTACGTCTTTGAAGCTCTTAACTGATGCGAGGCCACAGCCTATGGCTATATGCCCCACCGTCGTAGACGTAGCATAGGCCTTTGAAAGGTGTCAATCAATCGGGAAGCGCACGGAAAGTGGCAAGACTATTCGGAATAAACCAGAAGCTGGAGACCAATGAGAAGGATGAGACCAGCCCAGATCGTCTCCCAACGGGAGCGAGACCATCCCATGAAGACGCCTCTCCACGCGGAAGCGAGCTTGCTGGAACCGGCCGACACGGCCAGTGTGCCCATGACAGCATGATGCATCGCAATCTTTTGGGCGGCGGGATGGGCACCGTGGGAATGGGCAAACAACATGATCCCGCCGATCATGGCAAACAGCGGAAGCGGGATCATCCAGCTGACGTGGGCCAACCGATCGAGACGCCGACACAGTTCAATCAGGCCCACGGTCAGGGCAAGGAGGCCATAGGTCTTATGCTGGAGAATTTCATGATCGTTGCCGAAAAATGTCTCGGCGAAACTCAGTGGTCCGATCGGCCAAGCCTGATGATCGCTCCAAATCAGCAGAAAGGCAGCCATTCCCAGCAAGGCCACCGGCAGAAGCATTCTCGCCCAGCCAAGCGAGGAAGACCGCAGCGCCTGCGCCATCTCAGTAAAGCCGATCAGGAGCACGAAGAGTCCAGCGAGATGATGATTGAACTCCGAATAGGCCATACCGGCCTTCGATCCTTCCCAGCTGTCCGGTGAAAGAGTGAGCGCGTGATAATCGTGCCCATGATCCGAAGAACCCACGGCAGCCGCCTCATGACCCGGCTCACCATGCTGAGCAAAGATCGGCGCACCGTCCAGGCCTAACAGCAGGACGACGAGCGAGCAACACAGCGCCCACCATCCGGCAGGATTTGACCGGAGGGACGCTCCAAAGGCGGACGCTAAAGGAAAGGCCCATCCGGTATTCCGGATGGGCCTCTGGTGACCCTGGGGCATGAAGCTCCTGCTTACATAAACTTCATAAACTTGTCTTTAGTCTCATCCATGACTTGCGCGGTGATCGTGACCAAGCCACGTTCCTTGGCCACGCGCTCGATTTCTTTCCGCGCCATAGGCCGAATGAAGTCGGGGATGTTCTCCAGCCTCTGCTCGGCCTCGCGTGACCAAGTCATCCCGTTCGGCGAGTCGGTCTTGGAATCGTCCATGACTTGCAACGTAATGGATTTGAACCCGTTCTTCCGTGCGTAGGCTTCGACGCTGCTCTGCACCATCGGTTTCACAAACGCCGGCAGCCGATCAAGTTTTTCTTTGGCATCGGCCGTCCACGTGAAATCTGAGGATGTGGGGGCAGTCCCATTGCCAGGCTTCCCCGTCCCCGTCAATCCCATTTCCGCGACCATGGCGGAGAAGGGACAACCGCCACTGGCTTTTTCGCCGGATTTTTCCGGTGTCGCCGCTGACGCCGCCACCGGCTGCCCGCCCTGGATCTTCTCGTTCAGATAGGCGCCCATCTGCCCTGCGCCGGCCTGAGCCTCATCCTTCAACGTGCCCCGCGTCATTTCAAATGGCTCAGCCGCCACCGTGCGACCGCCTAATTTGACTCCGAGGGAGCTGACCATCTGCGTTTCGCCTGGATTGGTCACCATCGAAAACTTGGCGTTGCAGGATGGGCAACCAAAAAAGACGCCGAGCGATCCCTCGCCGGGCTTTTCAACTTTTTCGAAATTCATATAGGTTTCGCAATTGAGACAAACAAATTTCATAAGAACTCCTCTCGCATCTCTCGGATCACAGCTTATCCGCCAACACCTTCTTGTAATCGAGCAACGTGCGGATCCGCCCGGCTATTTCCTGGTACCGCTGAATGGTCGGATAAGTTTCGTCGAGCAACGGCTGGCCCTTATCAAATGTCCGGGCGAGTTTTCGATCAAACGGAACCCTCCCGAGGAGCGGAAGATCGAGCGCTTCGCACATCGCTTCAGTGTTGCCTTCAAACAGCTCATTGACTTCACCGCAGGACGGACACCGGTACTCGCTCATATTTTCGACGATGCCCAAGACTTTGATGCCCATGTCGCGCGCGTAGGTCACCGATTTCTGCACTACATCCGAGGCCACTTCGGAAGGTGTCGTCACGACGATGGCGCCGGCCAGGTCGGGGATAAACCCGGCGATCACCGGCGGCTTATCGGCTGCCGCCCCGGGAGGCAGATCGGCAAGCAGATAGTCCAGCTCGCCCCACATCACATCGGAGAGGAATTCCCGAATCACATTCATTTCCATCAAGCCGAGCCAGACCGGACTCACATCCATCGGCCCCTTCCACCGAACCGGCGACGCATCGTCGAGAAAGAAATCCATCGACGCTACTTTCACGCCAAGCGGGCCAACCGGAGGGATGGCCCCCTGCGGAGTCATCTTCAATGATTGCCCATGCAAACCGAGCATACGCGGCACGCAGGGCCCGTTTAAATCGACATCGAGCAACCCGACCGTCGCACCCTGACGGGCAAAGGCCAACGCCAAGTTGACCGTCGTCATGCTCTTCCCGACGCCGCCCTTCCCGCTCATAACCGCCAGCTTGTACTTGATGCCGGCCATGCGGGCATGGACCTGTTTGGTCTGCTCGGTAATTTGCTGGACGACCTTGGCATCATCGGAATACTTCAATTTGCCAAGAATGGTCTTGAGGTCTTTGTCAGCCGCCATACAAGTCTTTCTATCCACAGGCTAAACGATGCAGGGCGGTACGGTAACACAGCGGTTTCTGGGGAGTCAAACCAAGCGAAAGGTGGGGGTCCCGTAAGAAAATGACCTTTGCGGCCCCTCTTTCTTTTGACCTCCCGCGCTAAATCGAATACTGAAAGGTCGGCTTGGCCCCGATCGCCTGAGCCAGTACACCCCGTTTCTTGAGCTCGTCCATAATTTGCTTGGAGGCTTTATCCAGATCCGTCGGTCCGCTCAAGACAATGTCCGTATTCGGCGGCGGCTCTTCACTGGTTTTGCTCATGTGGACCGCGATCACCGGGGCAGGATGGACGAGCGTCCGGATCGCCTGCACGGCCTCTTTATAGTGCAGGCCGAAGGGATTGGTGGTGGAGACCACGATCAACCCGGTATCGATGAGCAACCGAGCGACTTCACCATACCGCCTGGCCATTTCATCGGTCTGCCCTCGTTCCTCGTCAGTTAAATCTGCATCGAGTCCGCGGCGAAGATTCTCTCCGTCCAGCAGATAGGCATGCCGTCCGTCAGCCACAAGCCGTCCCTCTAACTGCCTGGCGAGCAGGGACTTGCCCGTATGTCGCCCACCGGTAAACAGAACGATGGCGGCACGATGCCCGTACTGCCGCGCACGGTCCTCGACGCCGACTTCGCCTTTGACCCAGGCGAAATCTCTGCGCCGGGCTTCCTCCCGCAAAATCTCTTGATCATCGTGAATCAGTTCCGTGACGATGCCGCCGCCGGCGATATCATATTCATCGACGAGGACAAACCGTCCGGTCGCTTCAAATGAGGCTGAGAGGTCAAAGGCGACCGGCGTCTTCGTCCGCAGCGTCAATTCGGCCACCTGATTCTTATTCACAGTCGTGCTGCCTTGTTGCTGCGCCAGATCCATCGTGTCGATAATCCGGTGAATGGTCGCCACTTCGCAGTCGACTTCTTTATTGGCCACCCGCAGCTGATATTTGCGGCCGCGCTCCAGCGGACGCTTCCCCAGCCAAAACAGATTGGCGCGAAACGCCGTCGAGACAGACGGCAACTGGTCCTGGTGCGTGGCAATCTCTCCGCGCTCCACGAAGATCTGCTCGTCGAGCGTAATGCCGATCGATTGACCGGCATAGCCTTCCGTCAGCGGCGGATCGATGTTGAAGGCCTCGACCGACCGGATATTGGCCCGCTTGTTCGACGGAGAGAACACCAGATGATCGCCGACTTTCAACTTCCCGGCGGTAATGCGACCGGCGACGATGCGGCGCGCATCGAATTTATACACGTCCTGGACAGGGAACCGCAGCGGCTGTTCTGATCGTGCCGCTTCCTTCTTGAAACGACTCAGCTGATCCAATACCGTCGGGCCGGTGTACCACGCCATGTGGGTGCTGCGATTCGCAATATTATCGCCGAGCTTGGCGCTGACCGGAATAATGCATTCCGGCACGGCCTTAAACTGGCCAAGAAACTCGCGGTACTCTTTCTCGATACCGTCGAACACATCCTGCCGATACCCGACCAAGTCCATCTTATTGACGACCACGGCGAACTGCCGGACACCCAGCAGCGACAGCAGATAGCCATGCTTCTTGGATTGCTCCTTCACACCCTCCAGCGCATCGATCAGCAGCAGCGCCGCTTCCGCTCGCGCAGCGCCCGAGATCATATTCTTGAGAAACTCTTTGTGGCCCGGTGCGTCAATGATGATGTACTGGCGCCCCTTCCAGATGAAGAAGGTCCGCGCCGTATCGATCGTGATTCCTTGCTCCTGTTCTTCGAGGAAGGCATCGAACAGGAAGGCATACTCAAACTCTTTGCCTTGCTGGCGACAAATCGCCTGCACCTTCTCCAGCTTGCCATCAGGCAATGACCCGGTATCGGCATAAAGCCGACCCAACAAGGTGGACTTGCCATGATCGACATGGCCGACAATGACGATATTCAGACTCTCCGAGGGCTTCTGTGTTTGATTGTCCATAGTTACCTTCTTATAGAGGATGATCAAAAAGGCCATCCAGCAAGGTCCGAGGCGAGTCGAAACCGGAAGCGTACCCTCTGCGGTACGTTGAGGATTTCGACGAGCCGAGAACGAAGTTGGGGGTCTTTTTCATCATCCTCCCTACATGTATCCGTCTTTTCGTAGAAGCTCCATGCCTCGCCCCTCATCCTGGGCGCGGCCGGCCCGTTCGGCGACCGTCGTGTGACGCAATTCGTTGATGATCTCGTCGACCGTCTTCGCGGTCGACTTGATGGGCGTGGTGCAGGGCGCGCAGCCGAGACTGCGATACCGGGTTCCGTCGCCCTTGTCGAGATACAAATCCATGAAGGGGATATTTTCGTACTTGATGTACTCCCAGATATTGATCTCCGTCCAATCCAGCAACGGATGGATACGGATATGGGTGCCGGGCGGGAATGTCGTCTTGAACTGATTCCAGAGTTCGGGCGGCTGATCGCGGAAATCCCAGTCGCCATGCTTATCGCGGGGCGAAAAATACCGTTCCTTCGCTCTCGTCCCCTCTTCGTCCGCCCGCACACCGAGAATAATACCGGTGTACCCCTTCTGCTCGATCAGTTGCTTCAGCCCGTTCGTCTTGAGGGCGGTACAACAGGCGACGCGGCCCATTGTATGATTCATGCCCGCCGCCAAGGCTTCTTTGTTTTGCCCCACCACCAAATCCAAACGCCATTCCCGCGCAATCCGATCGCGGTATTCGATCATGGCGGGAATTTTGTAACTCGTATCGACGTGGAGCAATGGGAAAGGCACCTGCCCAAAGAAAGCCTTGCGGGCGAGCCAGAGCAGCACCGTCGAATCTTTGCCCATCGACCAGAGCATGCCCAGATTGTCGAAATTCTTGTAGGCCTCGCGAAGAATATAGACGCTTTGATCTTCCAACTGACGAAGATGGTTCACGACCGACGACCTTTCCCTTAATTAGTCCCGCTTGCCCGCTGCAAGAGGAGCCTGTGCCAGTTCACCCAGCTTGCGTCCGGCTGCGCCGCTTTCGAGGGCGACGCGCGCCATCGGCAGGCAAGCCGGCAACGTAGCCCCTTTGCCGGCGGCATACAGCAGCAACGCCGCATTCATCAAGACCCAATCTTTCGGACCGCCAGGAATCTGATTCTGAATAATTCGTCGTAACAGCTCCGCTTCCTTATCCTGCTGGCCCGGGGGGAACCCGGCCATGTCGCGAGAGGTGCCCAGAGCCAACCCGAAATCCTTCGGCGAAATCCCCAGCGGAGTGATCCGCTCATCCCGCAACTCCAATACCCGGGTCGCGGCTGTGACGGATAACTCCGGATCGCCTTCCACGCCCCGAATGACTAAGGCCCGCGGGCAACCCAACATCCGCAATACTTCCGCCGTTTTTTCAAAATGAGGCGGATGAGATAAACCCACAACTTGCGCCGCTGCCCGCGAAGGATTCAGTAAACGGGCAATCGGATGGAAGAGATTGCGCACCCCGATTTCCTGGCGCATCTCCAGGAACCGATAGAGCGGCGGATGGTACATTCCGATATCGAGATAGACGAATCCTTTTTTTGTGACTGCCTCGCCGGCCATCTTCGGGTCGAGATCGATCGGAACCCCGAGTGCCTTCAAAACACCCGCAGCGCCCGGACGCCCGGGAATGCCGTCATAACCATGCATCACGATCGCCGCGCCCGCGGATGCCGCCACGATCGCTCCGGCAATCAAGCCATGGAAGGTCTCTGACTTGCCGGCATAGCTCGGCACATCCACCACGGCCAGCTCTTTGGGAATCGACAGCGGAGCGACATAGGCGCGCGCCGTGGCCGTAAAGGCCGCCAGCTCCGAGACCGATTCCATCTTGAATCGCATCGCCATGAGAAAGGCGCCGATCTGCGCCTGCGTCGCCTGGCCTTCGATCAAGAGCTTCATGACCTGTTTGGATTCATCCCACGTCAGGTCTTTGGAGGCTCTGGGCCCCTTGGCAATTTTTGCAATAAAATCTTGAATTGGCATATTAGGTCTTGTGAAGCCCACACTCGGTCTTGGTAAATGTTTTCCAACGTCCGGCACGCGGATCTTCTCCCGGCGCGACCGGCTCAGTGCAATGGGTGCACCCGATACTCGGATAATTCTGATCATGCAGCGGGTTGTAGGGCACCTCGTAGACCTTGATGTAAGTCCACACGTCGGCCCAGGTCCAGCGAGCCAGCGGATTCACTTTGACCAATTGGAACTTGCTGTCCCATTCGATCAATCCCGCATTGGCTCTCGTCGGCGACTGATCGCGGCGAATGCCGGTGATCCAAGCGTCGTACCCTTTCAAGACACGTGTCAACGGTTCGACCTTCCGCAACTGGCAGCAGCGATCCGGCTCGGTCGACCAGAGCGCCGGACCATATTGCGCCGCCTGCTGATCCGGAGTCAGCAGCGACTGCACCTGAATGACCTGTGCCGGCTTCAGGGCATACTGCTGAATGATGCGATCGCGGGTCGCATAGGTTTCGGGAAACAGGAAGTCCGTGTCCAAGTAGAACAGCGGAATCGAGGGATCGATGCGATGCACCATGTCGACCAACACGACATCTTCCGCACCGAAACTGCAGGCGACGACAATCTTCGGAGCGAACCGCTTGATCGCGTCCTTCAACACATCCTGCGGCTGCTGAGATTCGAACGCGTCGCTCGCGCGTTTCAGTTCTGCCGCCATCTCTGGACTTCCGCCGCTGGTCATGATCGTGCCCTGACTCCCTTAGCCTTCGACCTTTTCCACAAGGACGCGATAATGCGCGGCCTCCGGCTCCAGCGCTTCCTGAAGCAGCACCAGATGTCCGTCATTCTTCAAGCTCATCGGCACATTCTTGATCGGTTCACCTGCGTCCAGCCAGACCTCGAGCTTTTCACCTGCATCCATCATCTCGAGTTTGAGCTTCGTCTTCACATAATTCAGCGGACAGGCGACCCCGCGGAGATCGTACACCGGCGCCCCGGTTGGTGCAGGAGCGGCCGACACGACCGGCGCCGCTGCAACCGCTTCTTTCACAGATGCTACGGCTTCTTGGGCCGGCGCAAGCTTCAAATCTTTCCCCATCTGGTCTGTCGCCGCGCGACAGGCATCGACGAACCCCTTCGCGAAGACCATCTTGTCACGCGCCGACTCCGCGGTCGTATCCTTCGGACCGAGATCGCCTACTTTCTTATTGAGTTCGCGATACTGCGCAGGGATGACGCCCTTCTGCGCGATCCGGCGATCGAACTCAATGAACGTTTCCGAGTCGGTCGAGGGCTCGAGTCCCTCCGTGACCAACATGGCTTTGGCCGCCGCCAGCACCGCACGATACGACTTATTCACCGACACGGAATACTGATGATTCTCGACCAGCAGCTTGGCCTGATACAGCTCCTGGTCTGCCTCAAGAATCCCGTTCTCAATCATCTCCAGGGCACCGCCGGCGCATTCGCCGGGACCGAGATCCTCCAGGATAAACTCTGCTTCTCCTTCCCAGTCGTAGTAGAAGGTGGGATCGTCCTTGTACGCAGGAACGATGGTGTAGGGGATCAGTTCGTCCTTGAGTTTATTTTTCCCGGCGCGCGCGATGAAGGCGGAGAGGGTTTCTTTCGGCAGACGATCCCGCCGATACACGGTGACAAGATGCGACAGGGCCGCCGGCACGGACTTCGCCGGCAGCTTGACCGTCATCTGCCCGATCTTCGGGGTGCCATCCACTTGTCCCCCGAGGTGCAGCTCATAATGCGGCGCCACGTGCTCCCCCAATCGCTTCCCGACGCCATGTAACCCGATCGTCGAGATGTGGTGTTGGGCGCAGGAGTTGTGACAGCCGCTAATCTTGATACTGACGTCCGAAAGATCTTCGGGCACCCGGCCGGCCGGGAACACTTCGCCCAATGCGCGCGCGAGCCCTTTGGATGAGGTAATGCCCAGACCGCATGTATCGGTTCCGGGGCAAGCGATGATGTCTTCGACAAGTTCGGCGCCCGGATCGGCCAGCCCCTGCGCGACAAGATCCGCATGCAGCGATTCGATCTGCGATTCCGGGATCCACCGAATCACCATGTTCTGATTGATGGTGGTCCGGATGTTCCCGTTGGCGTACCGCTCCGCGAGCTCCGCCACGCCGAGCATTTGCTCAGATGTCAGATCGCCCATGAACAGCTTGATCGCCGCCGTGACATACCCGGGCTGCTTCTGTTTGACGACATTCGTCCGCTTCCACATTTCAAAAGGCGTTTCGTGCCCGATGCCAGAACCAGACCCATTCCCATTCAACGACGAGGGGCCGGATCCTTTCCGCGTCGGCATGATGAGCGGCACAGGCTCGTCCGCATAGGTCAGCAGCTTGATCGGCTCATGCGATGGTGTGGCGTACCCCATCGATTCGTAGGCAGCTTCCCAGCGCCGCTTAAATTCGTCGAATCCCAGCTTTTCGATGACGAATTTCATGCGGGCCTTGTTGCGATTCTTACGGTTTCCGAGCGTATCGAACACCTTAATGACGGCTTCGATGCTTGGCAGCAATTCTTCCATCGGAGTAAATTCTCGCAGCACTTGAGCGATGCGTGGAGCCGACCCCAAGCCGCCGCCTGCGACCATGCGAAACCCGATCGTCCCGTCGGCACGTTTGGCGGCCAGCAAACCGACGTCATGAATCGGCGTCAGGGCGCAGTCCTGTTTGCAGCCGGACAGCGCGATCTTGAACTTTCTCGGCAGACTTTGATTCAACGGATTGCGCAGCAGGTGATAAGCGATGGTCTTCGCGTAGGGCGTCACGTCGAAGACTTCCCCCTGGCAGACCCCGGCCAAATGACAAGCCGTGACGTTACGAACCGTATTGGCGCACGCTTCACGCGTCGTCAGCCCCACCTCGGCCAGGCCGCGCATGATGGTCGGCACGTCCTTCAACTCAACAAAGTGCATCTGAATGTCCTGGCGCGTCGTGACATGCCCGACGGCGGTGGCATGGCGGTCGGCCAGCTCAGCAACTCGTCGAAGCTGATTCGCCGAGATCCCCCCGAACGGAATTTTGATGCGGACCATCTGCACGCCAGGCTGACGCTGCCCATAAATCCCGTACTGCAACCGAAACGGTTTGAAGAGATCGTTCGAGACTTCCCCTGCCATGGTGCGAAGGGCTTCCGCCTCAAATGTTTCGATTTCCTCCAGCAGGGCGGGAGGAATCGGAGAGGTCTTAATCTCCGGTATGGTCAGCTGATCTTGGGGGCTCATAAATATTTCTCCCTTGCCGCGACTAACACACCACGCTGCCGCTGGAACCAGCCTGCCGAATCAGATGTGATACATCGGATTCTGTTGCTGATCGAGCACCCGCTGGCGTTCAACTAATTGATCGATCGTGATAGCAGAGAGGACTCCTCGTTCCGCTCGATGCACTTTTTCCCACACCGCCCCGAGTAACAGCTGTTCTCTCGTATCACGGCGATGCTGCCCGGTCCCGTTCTGTGATGCGTCGTGAAACACTGGTCCATCAAGCGCCTCAAGCAAATCGGCCACTGACAGCTCTGAGGGAGCACGCAAGAGGAGATAGCCCCCCTGTGCACCCCGCGTACTATCGACGAGACCGGCCTTCTTCATCGCATGCAGCACTTGCTCAAGAAATCGCACAGGGATGGATTGCCGCCTGGCGATGGCCCGAGCCTGAATGGGGACTTCTTTCCCATTCATGGCAAGGTCAACGGCAGCCAAGATTCCATACGTTGCGCGATGCGAAACTTTCATTCTTGATAATTCCGGTAGGAATTAATCTTTCCACGATATACAGCTCCCCGATCCCAACTGTCAAGCAACCAATTTTCCCATTGTGAGAATTTCGATTCTCGCAGGGGAAGGCTCGACAATATCTGAGTCCGTGAGCCGCTTCCCGAGACTCTTCTATGACGACGCCGACTTTCTGAAAATCGCACGCACAGCTTTCCCATGACACACGTGGAGACACAGACTCTTCTCTCTACCCGATTGGCTCACAACCAACCCCCTACCTGGGAAATATCCATTTGACATCATGTCCACCCTGGGCAATAATCCCGCCCTCTTCTTCTCATGGTGCCCGCATGTCGGTTCCCACATCGGTTTTTTCCATTCTGTTACTGACGGCGGATGCCGACATCCACGCTCAATTCAAAGCCGTTTTTGGGAACGCCGCCGTCACGATGGTTCGCGATGCAGCCTCTCTCCCCAAAGATCTCCCCAGACGCCCATATGATGCGGTGGTTGTAGAGGCTCGCCCAGGGCAAGGCCACTCCGAGGTGCTTCCTCCACGGATAGATCCCGCCCAAACTTTGGTCATTGTGGGATCGCGAACTGTTCTGAAGCGGGCTCCGGCTATGATCCAACTGATGAGCCAGCACCGCGAGGAAACCCAGAAGAGCAAGGGACACGATCTCTCACTGGAAGACTTCCTCGACCAGAAAATGGGAGACTTCGTCAAAGGGATGCATAACGGCGCAGCCAAGAACCTTCACCCGATGCTGATTTCTGCCGTCGAACGCCCTCTGATCTCGTCAGCTCTTCGAGAAACCCAAGGAAATCAAATCCAAGCGGCGGAATTATTGGGCCTGAATCGCAATACGTTGAGAAAGAAGATTACGAATCTCCATATTCCATTGAAGCGGGGTCGCGTAAAGGCCACAGGCTCCTCTTAGTACTGCGGTGCCACAGGAGACTCTGTCTGGACAATGGAAAAGGCTTCAGGCGTTCGGCATCCTCATTCATTCATAACCAAGGAGGGGACTGATGACGAAGGAAGAGCTGATTGCAAAAATGGCAGCCTCGGCAGGAATCACAAAAGTTGCCGCGGGCACGGCCCTAGAGGCCTTCACCGGAGCCGTCACGACATCGCTAAAGAAAGGACAGCGGGTTTCTCTGGTGAATTTCGGCACCTTTACGATTTCAAAGCGGAAAGCGCGGATGGGCAGAAACCCACGCACTGGGGAATCGCTCAAAATCCCAGCCGCCAAGGTCCCGAAGTTCTCTGCGGGAAAGGAACTGCGTTCGGCGGTCAAGTAACGGCCCGGCAGCATTTCCAGTAACATAAAGAGAAGGCGGTGCCTTCCAGAATCTCCGGAAGAAGGCTGCCTTCTCTTTTGCATTTCTTGACAGTGTGGGCAGGCCTATATTAGCATGCCCACCCGGACAATAGGCGCGTAGCTCAGGGGGAGAGCGTTACCTTGACACGGTAAAGGTCGACGGTTCAAGACCGTCCGCGCCTACCATTTCGGCTAGGGGCATCCGTTTGCCTTGAGGCGGCGGAATGCCTTTGTTGTTTTTGTTTGCATGAGAAAAGCACTGGGACGGATGAAGATCACTCTCAAAGGCGGGAATAGCCAGGTCCTGGAAACGGGGCAGACCGTGGGAGCGGCCTTGAAGGCCTGCGGCCTGTCGATCGGATCCGATGTCCTTGCCGCCAAAGTCAACGGAGTCGTGGTCGATCTGTCACGACTGCTGACTGAAGACGCTGTCGTGGAACCCGTCCGGTTCGATACGGAAGAAGGGCGAGAGGTTTACCGCCATAGCAGCACCCACATCATGGCGCAGGCGGTGAAAGAAATATTTCCCACGGCACAGATCACCATCGGTCCTGCGCTTGAAGATAGCTTCTTTTACGACTTCGCCTTCGAGCGGCCTTTCACGCCGGAGGATCTCGAGAAAATCGAAGCTCGCGTCCGCGAGATTATCAAGCGGAACCTGCCGGTCACGCGGAAAGAGCTGTCGAAGCAAGAGGCTATTCAGCTTTTCCAATCTCGCGGTGAGGCCTATAAGGTCGAATTGATCCAAGGATTCCCTGAGCATGAGCCGATCTCGGCGTATAGCCAGGGCGAGTTTGTCGATCTCTGTCGCGGACCCCATCTTCCCGCCACCGGTCACGTCGGCGCATTTAAGCTCCTGACGACCGCCGGCGCCTACTGGCGCGGAGATGAGCGTAATCCGATGTTGCAACGGATCTACGGAACATCCTTCCCAACCCAGGCCGAACTCGACGCTTATCTGTCGCGCCTTGAAGAGATTAAGCGGCGTGATCATCGTAAGGTAGGGAAAGAACTTGATCTCTTTACGATACAAGATGAAACCGGTCCAGGTTTGGTCCTCTGGCACCCCAAAGGCGCTCTGGTTCGGCTCTTGATCGAGAACTTCTGGCGCGAACAGCACATTAAGGACGGTTACGATCTGGTGTATTCGCCCCATGTAGCCAGGCTTGATCTTTGGAAAACGAGCGGCCACGTGGACTATTATCGGGAAAATATGTTTGCGCCGATGAAGCTGGAAGGCAGTGAATACCAGCTCAAGCCGATGAACTGCCCCTACCACATCATGATTTACAAATCGCACTTGCGGAGTTATCGGGATCTCCCTATCCGCTACGGCGAGCTCGGTACAGTGTATCGGTATGAACGCACGGGCGTCCTGCATGGCCTCTTGCGCGTGCGCGGATTCACGCAAGATGATGCGCACCTCTTCTGCCGGCCCGATCAGATTCAGGAAGAGGTCAGTCGGGTATTGGACTTCACCTTCTTTATTTTGAAATCGTTCGGCTTTGTCGACTTCGAGATCTTTCTGTCGACCAGACCGGAAAAGTCGGTCGGCTCTGATGACAAGTGGGTCCTTGCGACAGATTCGCTGGAGGGAGCGCTCAAAAGCCGTGGGATCGCCTTTCATTTGGATGAAGGGGGAGGGGCCTTCTACGGACCGAAAATCGACATTAAAATCAAGGACGCTCTTGGCCGATCCTGGCAATGCTCCACCATTCAAGTGGACTTCAACAATCCGGAACGGTTTGAGCTCAGTTATATCGGGGAAGATGGAAAATCTCACGAGCCGATCATGATTCATCGGGCCTTGATGGGGTCCATTGAGCGATTCTTCGGGATTCTCATCGAACATTATGGCGGCGCATTCCCAACCTGGCTGGCGCCGGTCCAAGTCGTGGTCATGGCGATCACCGACAATCAGCGGGAGTATGTGAATACCGTCGTCGCGCAGTTGAAAGCCGCGGGGTTTCGGGCTGATGCCGACCTGCGCAACGAAAAAATCGGCTTTAAAATTCGCGAGGCGGAAAAAGCCAAAATCCCCTACATGCTCGTGGCAGGGGATCGGGAAGTCCAGAGCGGCACGCTCTCCGTCAGAGGACGGAGCGGAGCAAATCTTGGCAGTATGACAGGGGCTGCAGTGATCGATCTTCTCAGGAACGACGTCACGCGCGCGCAGCCGGAGCTACAACCAACACATTAAGAGGTGGGTTATCGTCCCCAAACTGCGCGTGAACCGCGAAATTCGAGTGCGAGAGGTTCGAGTCATCGGTCCGGAAGGAGAGCAACTGGGGATCCTCCCCACGCCCGACGCGTTGCGCCAGGCCCAGGAGGGCGGTTACGACCTCGTGGAAGTCGCTCCCACCGCAGCTCCGCCGGTTTGCCGAATCATGGATTACGGCAAATACAAATTCGAGCTCAGCAAGAAGGACCATCAGAATCGACGTCATCAAAAGTCAACCCAGGTCAAGGAAATCAAGCTTCGGCCACGCACCGATAAGCACGACCTCGGCATCAAGATCCGTCAGATCAAGGAGTTTTTGGCTGACGGGAATAAGACTAAGGTCACGTTGACGTTTCGTGGCCGTGAAATGGCCAATCAAGAGATGGGCCGCTCACTCATGAACATGGTGATTGCTGAAATGACTGAGACCGGAACCATTGAGTATGCCCCGCGCATGGAAGGCCGCAGCCTGATCATGATCGTGGCACCCAAAAATTAGGGTACATTTGCAGCCTACAAACGGAGAGGATGGATTCGATGAAAACGAAAGCCAAAACACACAAAGGGGCTAAAAAACGGTTTTCCCGCACAGGAAGTGGGAAGCTTGTTCGACGGAAAGCCGGAAAGCGCCATTTGTTAAGCCATAAGAAAAGCGATCAAAAGCGCCGGTTAAGCGGAACCGCCGTGGTGGATGCTACTTCCACCTTGTCTTTGAACCGCCTCTTGCCGTATAACTAAGCTCTTAAAGAGCGACCCTCACGGATAAAAGGAGTATTGAGTCATGCCCCGCGCAAAAGGTGGACCGAAAACAAGAGCAAGACGGAAGAAGCGGCTGAAACTAGCAAAGGGACAGTACGGCGCAAAGAGCCGGTTGTTTCGCTCAGCCACTGAGTCAGTTGATAAGGGACAGCAATACGCATATGACGGACGGAAGAACCGGAAGCGGGATTTTCGTCGGTTGTGGATTGCGCGCATCAGCGCGGCCGTCCGGGCACAGGGACTGACCTACGGTCGGTTCATCAATGCGCTCAAGAAAGCGGAAATCCTGCTGGATCGTAAAGTTCTTTCCGACATGGCGATCAAGGACGCGGCTGGCTTTGAGAAGTTGGTCGGCCTGGCCAAGCAACACCTGACCCCGATCGCGGCGTAATTCAGCCGCTTCTCAGGACTACGAATTCGAGCAGCATCTCAGATCCTGGAGGGCGACAGCTTGTCGCCCTCCATCGGCTTACCACCCCAGCAACTCATCCCCCCAGAGCATCCAGTCCCATTGCTTCTCGACTCCAGTATTATAAATTTGTCCGGTCCCCCCATTCACATCTCTGCCATAAGAAAATATCGTCGGTTCCTCACCGTGACCTCAAATCACGGGCAACCCCAAGGCCAATAGTCGGATAGGGATAATATAGCGCTAGCTAACGCAGCGCATCGCTCACGCCAACTCCGCGCCATGAGATGGCAAAAATGTGATGACCGCCGTCAGAAATTCCAGGGGCGCAAGATGAGATGGCAAGGCGAAAAAACAACTAGCTCAGATCGAGCAGTTGAGAGAGGTTCACGTCGAACGAAACGACCGGCACAGCGATCTGCCAGCGCTCGAGGACTTCGGGATGGACTTCGCCGACGACGCCGATGGGTTTTCCTGCGACGACGATGCGCCCTGCGCGGCCTTCCAGGAAGGACGGATGCTGGACCGGCTCCAGGCTGTAGTCTTTTCCCAAATGGTAAAAGAGGATATCGAGGCACGAGTGGATTTCAGAGAAATGGGCAGTCGCATGGGCAATGACGGCGCCCAACACTGTTTCTGTGCGTGAGCCGAGCTCATGCGTGGGATCGGGGATAGCCACATCGCCGGCCTCGAATAAACGGTGCGGATAGAACGCCCGGCTCGACGCTGTTTCGACACGCAGCAACGAAGGAAGCACCCACTGTCGCAGGCAGGAGAAGGTCAGCGTCATGGCATTCTCCACTTCCACCATTCGCCCCCACTCTGTATCCGCCAGGCGCATGGTGTCACGATAGCTCTCCGGCGACCCCATGATGTTGGAGATGATTTCCTGAAACCCCAACCCGACCATGAGCTCGCGTGCACGATCGGAGGTCTGTTCGATCCGTGAGAGGCCTCCTACCGTGAACTGCGCCGGCATCACCGGGGCGAATTCTCCGTAGCCACGGCTGATCGCGACATCTTCGACCACATCCATTGCATGCATAAGATCCTGCCGATAGGGCGGCAACTTCGCCTTAACCGTTCCCTTCCCAGCTGAGACCTCGTAGCCGTACACTTCGAGCGCCTGCTTCACAACCTTCACACCGAGTTCCTGGCCAAGTGCCTGCTCAATGGTCTTGAGCTGAATCGTCTTGGAATTCCCAAGATCCTGTGGCGTGACAACCCGTTTACCCAACGGGGTGTTCTTGGGATAGTGCACTTCAACCGGTTCGATCGTGGCACCGCGATCGGCAAGGTTGGCAGCAAAGATATTCAGCGTGAGGACGACCATCAACTGATCGGTCCCGGTCACTTCGACAAACAATTCGTCGTCCCCCACCCGCACTTCCCCCACTTCCCGGCTATTGATGATCGGCGGGAACGACAAGGGTTGATTCTTCGCATCGCGGAGAATCGGAAAGCGACTCTGACCTGCCAGGATATGCCCATGCTCCAACCCTTTCGGATGGACCATGAGAATTTCCGCCAGGGTCATCACCGTCTCCATACCCAGCGGCGTGAACTTCGCCTGATCCGGCTTGACCAACTCATAGGTGACCGGAAACGCAATCTTCGACAGCTGGTAGATCCCGATTGAGACGGTCTTTCGCTTGTGCCCGAAGATATCCGCCAGCTTCTCCTGCGTCTGAATGAGTTGGGCTAATCCTTCCTCGGTGACCCGGTACCCCCTGGCTGTGCAAGCCGCCACATAAGGACGTACCTGTTCAAGCCCCGGGGCGACGATCAGACATTGTCCCTTCTTCGCCTTCTTAGAAAAGAAGGGATAGGCCTTGAGCTTCCCCTGTTGCTTGATACGAATTTGCCGCGCGATGCCCTCGCAGCACCAGAGGTCGGGCCGGTTACTGTCTTGCAATTCGATACGCAACTCTCCGGTTTCCTGGTTATGCCCCTTGAGCTCGCCCTTCACGAGCATCAGCCAGTCTTCCAATTGCTCGATCGAAACCGGGCGCTTGGCACGACCACCGAGAGTCAGCAGCGATTCGAAATCGTCTTTGAAAATAGAAATCGTCGGCATGGTGTTCGCTAGAAGATGCCTCTTGTGGTCCGGATCAAGTCCAGATTGTCAGTGAACAATTCGCGAATGTCATGAATACCCAGCGCCACCATCGCCATGCGATCCAATCCCAGCCCCCAGGCGATGACCGGCACGGTCACACCCAACGGCAAAGTGACTTCAGCCCGGAACAACCCCGCTCCGCCCAGCTCCATCCACCCCAGGCGCGGATGCCGCACATGCATCTCGACCGAGGGTTCGGTAAAGGGGAAATAGGCCGGCAGGAACTTCACTTCTTTCGCCTGGGCCACTTCACGCGCAAAGAGATTCAGCAGACCTAGCAGGGTACGGAAGTTAATATCCTCGCCCAGCACAATGCCTTCGACCTGAAAAAAGTCGGTGGCATGCGTGGCATCGACTTGATCGTAGCGAAAGCAGCGGGCAATCGAGAAATATTTCCCCGGCACGGCCGGGGCCGCCGCCAGCGTCCTTGCCGAGACCGCTGTCCCCTGACTCCGCAACACGAGCCGCTTCGCCCGTTCAGCGTTGAAGGCATATTTCCATCCGGTGGAGCCGGTCTTGCCGCCATCCTGATGAGCCTTCGTCACACGTGACAGAAACGGCTCCGCGATCTTCGCAGCATGCGTTGGTTGCTTCACAAAGTAGACGTCGTGAATATCGCGGGCCGGATGGAACTGCGGCATGAAGAGCGCGTCCATATTCCAGAATTCCGTTTCGACCAGTGAGCCGCGCATTTCCTGGAACCCCATACTTACGAGCTTCGTCTTCACGGTATCGAGAAACTCGCGATAGGGGTGTTTCTTCCCCGTTCCGATGCGGGGCGCGCGTAGACTGATGGTATATTTGCGGAATCGCTTGTTCCGCCAGCTGCCGTCTTTCAACAGTTCAGGCGTGAGCTGCGAGACTTCTTCCGCCACCCCTTCCTTGGCGAGGTGCTCCGCCGCCGCTACTCCGGCAGGGGAGAGCATGAAGGATCGAGTGACCCGATCATCCACCCGGAATGGCTCTTTGGCGTTTCCACGCTTGACGGCGTAATCTTCGATCACCTGGCGATGCGCCTCGGGAAAACTCTTCAGCTCCCGAGAGGCCTCGTTCACCTGTTGCAGTAAAACACGGATCGCCTCAGCCGTAGGGCTGGGGCGGCCAGTAGACTCGATACAGCCGCCCTGGACGATTAATAACACCCCTTCTTTTTTCAACCGTCCAACCGCTTTGCTGACATCGGATGGATCTAATCCATCCTGCGCTTGCAGATCGGGAATGGTCAGCCGCTTCCCCGTACTGGTCACCTCGCGCGCGGCCGAGAAGACTCGCTCGATCGGTGACGCACCACTGACATACTGTTCGCCCACCTTCGTCAGGGACACCATCGGCGTCACGGTTTCAGTGTGGACCACGAGCAGGGACTTTGCGAGTAACCACTCGATCGCCATGCTCAGCTGGGACGGCTCTAATTCAGCGGCGGCAGCTAACTGTTCGGTTTCCAGCACCGTGCCGGCAGGACGGGACCCGAGCGCCATGATGACTTTGATTTCGAGAGGATGCAGACTGTCGATAAGTGCGGAAGTATCCACCCTGAATAACCTATCGATGGGAAGCGGCGTGAGAGGTGGTTGTGGCGGCTGGCTGCCCCGCGGCCCGCAACGCTGCAATGGTGCCGGCATAGTCCCGGCTCGCAAAAATCGCCGAGCCGGCGACCAGGACGTTGGCTCCCGCCGCGATGATCTGCGCGGCATTGTCTGGCTTGACCCCGCCGTCGACTTCGAGTAACGCCCGGCTTTGGAGACGATCCAACATCTCCCGAATTGAGGCAATCTTCTTCAATACGGACGGAATGAACTTCTGCCCGCCGAATCCTGGATTGACCGACATGACGAGCACCAGATCGACGTCGGCTAAAATCTCCTGCAGTACACTGACCGGCGTCGCAGGATTGAGCGTCACGCCCGCCTTGACCCCACGCTCCTTGATCGATTGAATTGTCCGATGGAGATGAGGGCAGGCTTCGACGTGCACCGTGATGTAATCAGCCCCGGCTGCCACAAATTCAGGAATGAACGCATCGGCATTGGTGATCATCAGATGCACATCCAGCGGCACTTTAGCGACTTTCTTGATCGACTCGACGACCGGAGGACCGATCGTGAGGTTCGGCACGAAGTGTCCGTCCATCACATCGATATGAAGCAGATCCGCACCGGCTCGTTCCACAGCCGCAATTTCATCAGCCAGACGCACGAAATCGGCTGCGAGAATCGAGGGGGCAATTAATACCGAACTGCTCATAAGGGACCTTGTATCTTTCTCAACCGGACGGCATAGAACCCGTCCATTCCGAGAGCATTTCCCATCGTAGACAGCGCACCCTGCTCCGTTATAAAGGGGAGAGCGGAAGCAGGAAGCCTCGGCACGATAGACTCGCGAACACAATCTGAATGGTCCTGACAAAACCGGGCGATGACTGCTTCGGTCTCTTCCGGCTCCGTCGAGCAGGTACTATAGACCAGCACCCCGCCAGGCCGCAAGACAGTGAACGCCCGCTTGAGAATCTCTCCCTGTAAAACTTGATGGCGGGCGAACATCCCGACATCTTTTTTCCCCTTCGCATCAGGATGTCGACGCAGTACGCCAATGCCACTGCAAGGCGCATCGACCAGGATACGATCAAATACACCCGGCGACGGAATTTGTGGATCTGTTTTCTGGCGAGAGACAATCGTCCCCAGTTCTCTCGCATCCCCCGCAACCGGAGCGATGATCGTCACACCAAGCCGTTGGCAGTTCTCCTTCAAGACCTGTAACCGCACAGCATGACGGTCCATTGCCACGATCTGACCACGATTCGACATTAGCTCAGCCAGATGGGTGGCCTTTCCTCCAGGGGCCGCACAGGCGTCGAGAATACGTTCGTCTGGTTGTGGATCCAATAGGAGAGGAACGAGTTGCGCCGCTTCGTCTTCGACATAAAACAACCCGTCCTGAAATCCAGGAATCGTAGTGACTGCCTGGCCTTCTTCGAGGATCACCCCAACGGGGCTGACGGTTGTTGGACGGGCGGCAATCCCCGCGCCGACGAGCTGTTTAAGAAACGCGTCACGGGTCACTCGCTGACGATTGACGCGCAGTGTCAGGGCCGGAACGGCACTCACCGTTTGACAGGCAACCTCCGCGCCCTCAACTCCCATCTGTACGACCCAGCGGGTACAAAGCCACTGCGGCACCGCATAGCGGATCGAGATTGCCACGGCCGGATTCGGCTGGAGCTCAGGGAACGGCCGTTCCGGCAAACGCGTCACAGTCCGTAACACGGCATTTACCAGACCGCTCCAATCCCTCCCGAGCTGGGCCTTGTTGGCCTTTGCCAGATTCACGGATTCATTCACCGCTGCAGAAGCCGGCACACGATCCATGTAAACCAACTGATACATCCCCATCCGCAATAGCATCTGTACCATCAGCGGGAGCCGGGGCAAGGGTTTCTTCAGGGCCGGCTCCAAACGCCAATCAAGCGTCTCCTGACGCCGCAGCACCCCATAGACTAATTCCATGGCAAAGGCTCGATCACGGCCATCCATTGCCTGTCGCTCCCACAAGCGATTGAATACCTCATCGAGTGGTTCCCCTGATTTTTGCTGGGTCAACAGGGTAGTCAGCGCGAGGGCTCTTGCAGAAAGAGGGGGAGACGGTTTTGAGACGGGAGGAGAAGACATGATGCGGCCGATCACACCGGTGGTTCTGACAACGACGGCTCTGCATCGAAACGTTGACCTGCACTCACGCGATGCCCCGCTAGATACTGCGCCACAGTGAGTCGCTTACTATTGGACGGTTGAATCTCTTTCAGGGCCAACACACCGTCTCCCGTCGCGACTTGGATAGACTGCTTCGTCACCTCGATGATGGTACCAGGGGCGATATCGGGCTTCCCCGGACTCTGAGTTGCGCTCCACACCATCCATCGTTCACTACTGAGATAAGTATAGGCTCCAGGCCAGGGAGAAAGACCGCGGACGCGATTGGCAATGTTGCTCGCACTCGTCGCCCAGTCGATCACCCCATCTTCTTTCTTCAAGGGCGGGGCCAAGGTGGCCAAAGCAGGATTCTGCGGCTGCGGCGTAATGGTTCCCGCCTTAAGCCTCGCGATTGTCTTCACCAGCAAACTCCCTCCGAGTGCGGCGAGACGCGGCGCCAGCGTTCCCGATGTGTCTTCAGGGAAAATTGGCAGTGACTCCTGCAAGAGCATGGCTCCTGTATCCATCCCTTCATCCATCATCATGGTGGTGATGCCAGTCTCGGCCTCACCGTTGATCACCGCCCATTGCACTGGCGCCGCTCCCCGATATTTCGGCAGCAGCGAGCCGTGTACATTCACGCAGCCCATCGGCGGCAAGGTAAGGATCGGGCTATGGAGAATTCGTCCATAGGCCGTGACGGCGATCAGATCCGGCTTCCAGGCTGCGAGGGCCGTGAGAAATTCAGGCACTCTGATTTTCACAGGCTGGAGAAAAGGTATGCCTTCTCGTTGCGCAAGGAGCTTGATCGGAGGCGGAGTCAAGACTTGGCCGCGCCCTTTAGGACGATCAGGTTGCGTGACAATGCCTACGACCTGGTCATCAGACTTCAGCAGCGCCTCAAGTGAAGGGACGGCGAATTCCGGCGTGCCCATAAAGACAATACGCATGCTATGCCTTTAACATCGCCCTGCACTGAATGCAACGGGCGCAACTCAGCTTGACTTGCCGTTCAACCCTTTGTTAGTCTCCATCTGCGGGGTGGAGCAGCCTGGTAGCTCGTTGGGCTCATAACCCAAAGGTCAGAGGTTCAAATCCTCTCCCCGCAACCAATCGGCACTCCCCTCCCTGATAACCACGTCACCCAAAGAGTCCTGGATCCTCTCAAGGCGTTTCTACGGCAAAACTCCGCCCGGGGATGCGAAGATTCGCAAGTTTCTTGGGCTGTCTCTCCCTTTGAGATAGGATCACCCTACGCCGTCTGGCGGGAAGGGAGCGGGGTCGTGAACTTTATTCGAATCGGCAACCGCGCACTGAATCTTGATCGCGTTACCCATTGCGAAGTGCAGATCTGGCAAGACGCCATATCCGTAAAGATTTACATGGCCGGGACTGCGAATAACACCCCTGTAGTGTTGAATGAGGAAGAAGCCAAAGAATTCTGGAAGTACATTGAGTATGTCGCTGAAAAACCGGTATGAACCCGCCCTAGCGCCCCCTACCTCTGACTCATCTATCCATTCCCCCAATCGTATTATCGTGCTTATCGATAGGCGATCCCCCTCGCCGTTATCAGAAAGTCTGGCTCCTGGGAGCGATAGTCTCGATAGTAGCCCATGACTTTCTTCACATATAACTGGGTTTCTTTGAACGGGGGAATCTGCCGATACCGATCGACTTTCTTCTCTCCAGCGTTGTAGGCCGCGAGTGCCAGCCGAATATTCCCGTGAAAGCGATCCAGAAGGTAGCGCAGGTGTTTCGCACCACCGCCAATATTGTCGCGGGTATCATAGAGGTTTCGCACACCATGACGAATTGCCGTTTCGGGAATCAGCTGCATCAACCCCACCGCCCCAGCTTTTGAAATCACTGTTGGGTCAAACGACGATTCGGCCTTCATGACCGCGAGAAGGAGTGCGGGGGACAGCCGATATTCCCGCGCGTAGCGGATCACCGCTTCTTCTAACTCTTGGTCTGAGACCGCCGCATGGTATCGAGGCTTGAGAATGATTTCCCCAAAGCGCTGATCCGCCGGGACGTTGGTCACATGTACTGTTCCAGTAGGACTCACGTACCCGTAGAGTTCCCCGTCTGCGAGAACAGCTGGCGCTTCAATGGCAACCATAAACAGGCCGACCATAAGCCTAATCCCGATCCGTCGAGCCCAGACGCCATTCCCGGACGTTTCGGCTCTCCGCCTACAGTTAGAGTCATTGAGAGTTGTGGGAATCATTTGCCCTCCCCCCGGTACTCCGCTTGCCATGGGCCCGTTGCTTCAGGTCTCCTCACGCCTGGCCTATCCGCATGGATTGTGCCATTACACAAGAACCATCCGTCAATGAACTGTTCAACACTTTCAACCAGATAGATACGCCTACACCTCCAGACTTATGTAGGGGAAGACGTCCATGGAGTAGCCGCATTTTCGTCATTGCGCCACACTTTGTCGCTTCGATGAAATGGCCCGAATATTGTCCAATGAGTGCCCGCGATATGCTCGATCAATGACTCCCGTTGTGCTACGGTTGCTTTGTGATTCGCAAGCTCGGAGACGCGCTGGCAAGAGGGTTGTGTAAAGAAGGGGGAGTGATGAATCAGCGACCACGGTTCCTTCGAGCCATTGCCCTGTGGGGGGTTGTCTTTTTCATAAATGGCTGCGCGAGTGAATACAATGCCTTCCATACCCAAACGGGAGACCCCATCCTCCTTTCACGGCGAGCCTATTCAAAGGAAACCTGCCTGCAAAAGATTGAAGCAGAGGGTGCTCGCCTTGGAGTTACCTTTCGCTATGTTCATGTGCGAGGCTCATTTTTTGGTCAATCCCTTCTATGGCCGTTTGAAGGTGGGTATGCCTGTGAGGCAGCCATAGGACCGGAAGGGAAACCTAGGGGCATTTACCCGCTCGAAGACTCGCCGCTGCTTGCGCACAGGGAGTGAACTTCTCCCGCATCCACTACTCAAACGACTGGCACGAAAAATATTTTCCTTCCATACTCACGATTAGTAAGAATTCTTCTCTTTCAGACAAAGTCTCTGTTGACAACACTCCCTATAGCGCAGTAATACTCGATCCTCCACAGAATATGGGGGCGTGTGGGCACAACGCTCCTTCTCGCACTTCTGCTCATGGGAATGCGGGCAAGTCGAAGGGAGGTGGACCCAGGACTCTGGCACAAAGGGGTACAGGCCAGGTCCATGAACAACAGAACAAGAGTGCTGTACCGTCGGCATATGTATGCAGAAAAATCTGTGGTTCTTGCGCTATCCGTTTTACAAAAATCTGTTGGATTAGAAACAAGGAGTACGTATGGAAGACTTGGTGATTGAAGAAGAAGGCACCTCCTCCGCATTGACCATTACTCTCGGTGATTTTCTCGTCTTTATTAATTGGATGAATCAAACTGAAAAGGCTCTTGAACGCGCGGAAGCTCTACCCACAATGCCTCAGCTCGATTCAGGTAAGGTGCGCGGCTGGATTCAATTGGTTCAGCGCCTGGAAGAGCGCTTCCGTCGGAGCGAGGAAAAGAAATTGGCGATGGAAGCGAATGTCATCGCGCAGGAAGCCCAACTTGGCCAGCTCTTGTCCCATCTCCACTCAAATATCGCTTCCTTATATGAAAATCTCGGGCAGTCACAAAAAGCCGAAGAAGTCCGCCGGCGTGCTGAAGCCCTTCATTCCGCGTAGCCCCAAATAGGACATCCCGGAGAAGCAGCAACACCGCTTACTTCTCCGGGCCCTCCTCACAGTCGCCGCTCCCTAGGTATTCGGTTTCATCACTCCCTACTATTTCTGACATTTCCTTGTGAAGACATAGACTTTGGCTATACTTGAGCCAGCGATGCAGAGGCCTTGATCGGAGAAGCGAAACTCGGCGCCATGTTCTTGTACAGAGGGATCGGGATTGAGCCCTTCGATAATCAAATTGCTGCTCGTCGAAGACAATGATGTCGATGCTCACCTCACCCGGGACATCCTGGCTGAATGGAGCATTGAGCAATTCGACATCACCCACGTCACGCGACTCAGCGAAGCGTTTGCCCATCTTGCACGAGATCGCTACGACGCCATTCTGCTTGATCTTTCCTTGCCCGATGCCTATGGGCTCCCAACATTGAAGCAAGTTCAAGCCACAAGCCCCACGATCCCGATTATCGTCCTTAGCGGAGTCAGCGATCAGGCGCTGTCTCTCCAAGCAGTACAGCAGGGCGCCCAGGATTATCTCGTCAAGGGACAGGGCCATCCGGAATTGCTCGCCCGCTCCATTCGCTATGCCATCGAACGGAAGCGAGCAGAAGAACGTATGACATATCTGGCGCAGTACGACCAGTTAACCGGCCTGGTCAATCGGACCTTATTCCGCGATCGGCTCATCCAGGCCATGGCGCGAAGCAAACGACTCCAACGCCCGCTCGGCTTGATGTTGTTAGATCTCGATCGTTTTAAAGCGGTCAACGATACGATGGGACACGATGTTGGCGATTTGCTGCTCAAGTCAGTGGCAGACCGGCTCAAACTCTGTGTCCGAGAAGTAGATACAGTAGCCCGAATGGGTGGAGACGAGTTTACGATTATCCTGGAAGGTTGCTCAGCGGAACAGGACATCACGACCGTGGCTCAACGGATTACCGAATCCCTGAGCGAGCCTTTCGAACTGGGCCAGCACCGCCCATCGATTGGCGTCAGTATCGGGATCACCATCTACCCCTCTGACGATCACGATATCGACGACCTCCTGAAACACGCCGATGCCGCGATGTACCGAGCCAAACAAAAAGGTGGCAGTACCTTTCAACTGCACACATCCGATGCCAAGCCGCACTCCCCGCTTGTCTCGTAGCAGTCACCTCTGCTAGCGACCGATGTCTTCCAACGGGTGGTCCGTCACCACACACGCTCCTCGTGGATTACACACAAGATCATTGGCGGTGACCAATTCGGAGGGAGCCGGATTGGGATGCGCATCGGGCGTTACCACGACCCCCCAGTGCTGATTATCCCGGCAGACATTATCCGCCAACAGGGCGCCTCCATGATGAAACAGCAGCATGCCGCTTAGCATGTTCCCCTCACATTGATTGCGGACGATATCGGGGCAAGTCCCGGCATCACGGACAGCAATACCAAAATGATGATTGTCGAAGCACCGGTTGTCTACTACCCGAGGTTGAGCTCCAGCAAACACGAAAATCCCAGACTCCCGGTTCAGACAAACTTCATTGCCGGAGAAGGTGGCCCGACATTCCGGGCCATACAGCACCACACCTGACAAAATCCCTTCCATGGCGCGACAGTCGGAAATCACGCAGGTGCTATCCAGAACGTTGATGGCCGAATGTTGATCGCTCCCCACATAACGAAATGCGATGCCTGAAACTCGCCCAGCTGGAACCCGCTGCATGTATAAGGGCCCACCGCGGCGGGAAAAGATCTGCACCTGATCACGCCCGGCACCAATCAATCGCACGGGACGGTCGGAGATGAAAATCTTATCTTCATAGATGCCTGGTCTAATATAGATCTGATCCTGTTCCTCCGCATGACGAAGCGCGTCACTTGGGAGGGAATAGCAACGCGGATCTCTTGCATCGACAATCAGCGTTTTGCCACCAGCTGGATTGGATGGTACCGGCTCATCCATGCTTAGCTCCTTCTTTTTGCTCCAACCGTAACAGCGTCGCATTAAAGTCACACTGGGCAAAAATGGACTCGTACAATTCTGTCATCATTCAGAGCCTCCGGCCGAATTGTGACAGAGTAGCTCTGATCTGAATGCCAGAACACATCTATTTTTCACCATTTTGAGGCCCCAGCTCTATCTTCCTCGTGGCATACCGATTGCGTTATCCCCCTCCTGAAGACCCGAGGGGGCTGGCTAGTTGGAGGAAAACCATGAAGAAGCACTTGCGCATCGGAATCCTCGTTGCAATGAGCGCCCTGCTCTTTTCGCCAAATATCCCACTGGCGGCTCAAGGCCAAATGCAAGACAGCTCCCGCCGCCTATATGATCGAGTGATGGAAGAATTCAAGCACCGGGACTATGAAGCGGCGCTCGCAGGATTTCGTTTCTTTATCGAAGTGCATGGGCACTCCGCCCTTGCTGCAAATGCCCAATATTGGATCGGAGAATGCCAGTATCGATTGGGGCGCTATAAGGATTCGCTCGCCTCGTTCTATAATGTCGTCTCGTATTATCCACTCAGTCCGAAGCTGGCGGCCTCCACTCTGAAAATCGGGCAAGCCTATACAAAACTCGGCGACCAGGATAAAGCCCGCATGATGTTTGAACGCGTGGTCGACCAGTACCCTGACAGTTCAGAAGCCGAGCTTGCCAGGAAGGCTATAGACACCACCAACGCCAAATCTGACCCGGTCTCACACACACTTGAATAACACGGGTTCAAGTCCGCCTACGGCCCCTCCAGCCACTACAACTCATCCGGCTCGCATCCGAGGAGGGATGCGAGCGCTGGAACGGTATAGGACTTCTGTACACGGAGAGTTACAAGCTTAACCCCGGCAGCATCTAACACCGACTCGATCACCCGCTGTCGGCTTTCTTGACCGCCCCGCGAAGCAATATCTTCCACTTGCACAACCTGCTCAACCTGCCTCGTCCCCGGGTGCACCAGGACAAACGCCACACGCTTCAGTGCAATCTGTCGAAAAGCCTGTGCCCGAACCTCTCCACTCGCCTCAACTCGGACAAAAGCCCAGAGCGGGACTTGCGAAAAGACAAGATACTGATCCTGAACCGCTAGCCGGATAAGGTTATAGAGCAAGACTTCTTGCTCCGTCAGCAATGGAGCGGGGTTGACCTTCGTTCCTGCTGGAAAGACTGGCCCATGACCTTTCACCCTGTCTGACGAGGGTCTCCGTTTCCATAGCAGCAATAACAGCACACCCACTATGAGAGAACCAATGAGAATGACTTCCATATGCTACGCGCGGCCCTTCAAGACGAGATCTTCAGTCGGCGTGTCCACCCCAGTGCGCCGGGAACAATGCAGCCCAGTAGCGCTGGGTGACTTGCCCCAGTGACAGCCGGCACATTGCCGCACTGGTCCATCACCGTCTGATACGCCAGAATGGCAAACGCGACCGCCTCGAACGCTTTACTATCCCACCCTAGCGCATCGAACGTCATGACAGGAGCCGGTGAAAATACGTCGGCAAGATGCGCCATAATGGCGCGGTTCCGCACACCGCCACCACCGACAATCACTTCATCGATCCCTCCCTGAATCCATCGCCTGGCCGTCCCTACAGACTCAGCCGTCCACCGACTGCACGTGGACAAGAGGGTTTCGATCGAAAGCTGTCGCGCCTCCTGAATGGCCAGAAGCTCCTCTACCATCGGTGCGCCAAATATTTCTCGTCCGGTCGACTTCGGAGGGTGTTTCGATAAATAGGGATGTGCCAGTAATTTCGTTAACAAACGGCCATCCGGCTTCCCACGCGAGGCGAGGCGTCCGTCACGATCCATCGAGACACGCCCGTCCGTCGCCCGGTACATGAGACCATCCAAGACCATATTGGCCGGACCGGTATCAAATGCAATGACACCGTCCACCCCTTTCCCCCGCGGTAAATACGTGACGTTGCTGATCCCGCCAAGATTGACCACCAATCGTGCACGCCGGGGATGACGGAACACGAGCGCATGCACACCGGGAGTCAGCGGAGCTCCCTGCCCGCCAGCTGCGATGTCGCGCGGACGAAAGTTAGCCACCGTCGTAATACCCGTTCGCTCAGCAATCACGGCAGGCTCGGCGATCTGCAATGTAGAACGAATGGCGCCAACCCCTGCGTCTTTGATCCCATGCGGCAAGTGGTGAACCGTCTGGCCATGAGAACCGATTAAGTCGATATCCTTGGGCCGAAGCCCTGCGGTCCGAATCGCACCGAGAGCCGCATTGGCAAACCATTCGCCGAGCAAGGCATTCAAGTGACAAATTTCTGCAACAGACCCCGAGGCCGAGGCCGCAAGAATCCGCTGTTGTAGAGATCGCGGGTACGGCAATGCGTGGAAGGCAATGGTGTGTATATCCAGACCCTTCCGTGATCGCGTGATCTCGACTAGTGCGGCATCAACTCCATCACCAGACGTACCAGACATCAGTCCTACCACTTTCATAATCCTGCTTCCCTTTCTCAATAGGCCTCGCGCTGACGCCGCCGCTACGCTAATCGAAGTCGGGCATGCGGTCAAGCCATTGCGCCACCAGTCTATTTTATGTGAGCGTCGGATCAATTCGTTGACATCACAGAACCCCGATGCTACCGTCCCCGCCCATGTTTGTACTATTTCGAATGTTTTTCACAATGATTCGCACAGCCATATGCTGCCTCGTGGCGTTCGTGCCGTCGCATGCCCTGGCAACTTCCCTGCCTCCCTTGAACGTCGTCGTCACCATTCCGGTACTGAAAGACCTCACGCAACAAGTAGGCGGTCCGTACGTGCATGTCACGTCCCTCCTGAGTGGCTATGAGAACGAACACACCTATGCGCCTAAGCCCAGTGATTTGATCGCGGTCAGAAAAGCCCGGGTTCTTTTCGAAGTCGGCATCGGGCTTGAGATCTGGGTTTCAGCCCTGGTCAAGAACGCCGGAAGCCCTTCGCTGGTAGTCGTCACGACCTCCGATGGCATCGGATTGATCCGCGATCATACCGATCAGGAGATTGCCCAACCAGGCGACCATCAGCATGCCAACGGCGGCAATCCCCATGTGTGGATGGATCCAGAGAGTGTCGCCACCATGCTCCGGCACATTACGGAGACACTCATTAAGCTTGACCCGGCGCATGCCAACGAGTTTCGCGACAACCAAGCCAAGTATCTCCGACAATTGGATCGACTCCGGAAGGAATTGTCCGAACGAGTCAAGCAGCTGACCGATCGGCGTTTTATTGCCCACCATCCAGCCTGGCCCTATCTGGCCAGACGGTTTGGGTTCGATATTGTAGCCACAATCCAAGCGCAGTCGGGCACCGAACCATCGGCCCTTCAGATTCAGTCGCTCGTCGCGAAAATCAAAAGGGACCGTATCAAGGTCATCGTCTCCGAAATCCAGTTGAGTCAACGGATCCCCGAACTCTTAGCGAAAGAAGCCAAAACTCGCGTGATTGTCCTCACAACGCTACCAGGCGGACTCCCCGGCACCGAGACCTACCTCGACATGCTTCGCTATAATGTGCTCCAATTGGCTAACGCGCTGGAGGCGACATAACGATCGTCCTTGGTGCGGCTCAGCGCCGGAAGGAGCCTGGTTTTCGTGTCCGAATCATCCAACCCGATTATCCAATTTGACCACGCAACCTTTGGCTTTCCCGGAGTGATTGCGCTCCGGGATATTTCGCTCTCCATCGGCATGGGGGAGTTTGTCGGGGTCATCGGCCCTAATGGATCAGGCAAAACCACGCTCTGCCGTGCCGTCTTAGGCCTCATGGCTCCGCTAACCGGGCATTTACGTATATTTGATTGCGCCTGCGGCGAATTACGCTGCCATCACCGGGCCCAGATCGGCTACCTTCCTCAGAAAGGCGTCGTGGATCGGAACTTCCCGGTCACCGTCCTTGAAACCGTCATGATGGGCCGCTACGGCACCTTGGGCCTCTTTAAACGAACGACAATGAAGGACCAGGCCATTGCTCTCGATGCCCTCGCCCACGTGGGGATGGACGCGCATCGAGATACAGCACTCGGCCATCTGTCCGGCGGCCAACAACAGCGGGTATTCATTGCGCGGGCCCTGGCCCAACAGCCGAAAGTCCTCCTGCTCGATGAGCCGACCACCGGCCTGGATATTACGACCCAGCACACCGTCATTGAACTCATTGCACAGCTGCATACGGAACTGGGCTTGACCGTGCTCTTGATCACACACGACATTAATATGATTCGGTCACACGTAGACCGGCTCGTGCTGCTCAAGACCCGCCTGTTTGCCGCAGGACCTCCGTCCGACGTGCTCAAGCCCGATATTCTTCGCCAAGTCTATGGGAAGGAGCTGGTTATTACCGATAAGGACCTCGTGATCGTTGAGGACTATCATCACCACCATTGAATTGTCAGTAGCCTATGTTTGAGCTTTTCACCTACGACTTTATGCAACGTTCCCTCCTCGCAGCGGCGATGGTGGGAGGGCTCTGTTCTGTCATCGGCGTGTTTGTGGTATTGCGGGGGCTCGCCTTCGTCGGGGCGGGAACCGCCCATGCCGCGTTTGCCGGAGTAGCGCTCGGCTATTTGATGGGGTGGCCACCGCTGCTCCTCGCGATTATTTTCGGCTTGGCCACAGTCTGGATTACCGGCTGGGTAGAAGAAAAAGGCCGGATGAAGCTGGACGTCTCGATCGGGATTCTCTACACCACCACCATGGCGCTGGCCATTCTTTTCATCGGTCTCATGAAGACCTACAATGCTGAGGTCTATGGTTATCTCTTTGGGAGCGTCTTGTCCGTTACGAGTGAGGAGCTGCGGACGATCGGGGGGCTCAGCATACTGGTGCTGGGCCTGATTCTGCTCTTTTCGAAAGAGCTGTACTTCATCGCTTTTGATCAGGAAATGGCCGAAGCCTCGGGCGTACCAGCCCGTAAAATCTTTTTCCTCCTACTCACATTGGTCGCACTCACTGTCGTGATCTCGCTTAAAACAGTAGGAGCGATCCTGGTCTTTGCAATGATTCTGATTCCCGCATCTACGGCCTATCAGCTCACACACAGTCTCCGGACGCTCACACTCTACTCGATCATCATCGGCGTCTCGACATCGGTAGCGGGTGTCCTGATTTCTGCGTTCTGGGATATTCCATCCGGCCCGTCTATTGTCTTGCTTGCCACCTGTATCTTCTTTCTTGCAATCTTGTTCTCCCCAAAACGGGAACGGCGCTTGGCTCCAGCCACCTAACCCCACTTATCCATTAACGACAATGACCCGGCCATATATGTGCCATGTGTAGGGTCATAACTACAGAGCTTGGATCGCTGACAATAAAGTTTCTGATCGCAGCTTCCTTGATCAATCGTCTTCACCTAGAACAGCGCTTGGAGGGCACCTGCGCAGCATGATATTTTATTGTTCTCAAAGTGAGCAATTCAGCACAAGTCTTGCTAATCAAACTAATCTGTCGTTATTTTCTACAATTCCATCACGGAGGAACTACATGAGCAAGGGATCATCTCGATGGGTCGTCAGCGGTTTAGCTTTGGCTCTTTTCGCTAGCGTGCTGATGTCTACCAGTCCGGTGCTGGCGGAAGACGGCAAACAAGACTTTGGCGGCATTGAACCGGGAAAATGGGTACTGGGTATGCGCGCGGGTTTTTCGCCGGTAACCCAAACCGTTTCAGAAGTGCCCGGCTTTCGCACTTCGACAGATGTCGGCTCCCTGGTGAATTTTCAAGCCATGTACAGCCTGAATAAATGGCTACTGGTTGGCATGATGTTGGAGTGGGAACGTCACGCCTTTGATCGAGAGCAGCCGCAGCAGCGGGACCTGGGACATCAGGATACCGTGTCAGTGCTGCCGACCGTGGAACTCCGGCCGGTCAATTTCGGTTCACTCAGTCCTTACGTCAACATGAGTTTCGGCGTGAACGTGAACAGTTTCGGAGAAAGCTCCGGGACAAGAATTAGCCCCAGTAATACGTTCGCATGGCGCCTGGGTTGGGGAGCGGATTACATGATCACGAAGCAGTTCGCGCTTAACACCGAAATGGCCTATAAGCGGAATGACGGCCACGCGACAGTCGATGGTGCGAGAAACAACGACTGGAACGCCTCATCATTCGGCTTCCTGTTCGGCGTGAAGATGTATTTCTAATAGACTCGATCTTCGTCGGACTCGAAGTGGCAGGATGTCTTGGCTAGTCAGACATCCTGCCTTTTCTTTTCTACAAGCGAACTCGGCTAACCTGCTATACCGAGTTCAATGCAATCCTGAGTCGTCGATGAGGTATCGTTTCGGAAGCGGGATGATGTGCTGACAGATTATTCCAGCCGGGCCTGCTGGCTCCGGTTCCAGACCATACCGGTCTGTTCCTTGGAACTGAACCCCAGCTTTTCGTAGAAGCCCGGTCGGCGGGTGCAGAGCCAGAAGAGTTCGACTTTCTTCAGGCGGGGATGATGGAGAATACGCTGGACGATTTCGGCTCCGATGCCCTGCTTCTGATAGGCCTCGTCGACGATCACGTCCCAAATAGTCGCACGATAGACGAAATCCGTGAGGACGCGGCCAAAGCCGACAAGGTGATCACCATCCCAGGCGCATAAGGCCACATCAGTGTGGCGCAGCATATCGCGGGCATCATTCAACGTCCGCCCCTTGGCCCAGGGTGCCTGCTGAAACAATGTCAATAATTGTTCTGGTTGGAGTGACTTCTTCTCTGAAAATGTAACCGTGGTCTTGAGCGTAGGGGGCATTGTGTACTAGAGTATCTCCCGTTGAGAGACTGTATTTTGAGATTTGAAGTGTACGAGGAAACAGATGTCAACGCAAGTCCGTAGCTGTCCCAAGTGCTTCCAGTTAATGTGGCTCAAGCCGAATGAGTTCGAACTCCTCGATGTTGAAACCGTCAGGGCCAAATGCCCCCATTGCGGTTCAACTGTCCGGTTTAGACTCGTGAGTGAAGGAGCCAACGCCACAGGCCCCAAAATGGGTCACTGACTAGAACCTAGTCTGTATATAGCAATCAGCGCCTAGCCTTAGACCGTTCACTTGATAGGCTTTTTGGCTTAAAGCTGACCGCTGATGGCTGAACGCTTTCCACCGCCATCACATCCCCCGCCCTGAACCATCCAGTTCAGGTTTGTTTCCAGGAAGTATTTTGTGGAGGGAGGCGCGGTATTCTGCAACCCGCTTTTCGTCTATCCGGCCCACTTCGATTTCCTTATCCCGTTGCATACGCTCCACATGATCGAGCACGGCCAGCAGGGGCTGCACCGCTCCTATTAAGTTCCCAACCTCAAAGGCTTCCAATGAGGCCACGAATGATTCGTTCAATCCTTTGTAAGGCGTACCCGTACTCTGACCACGCACACGAGAGACATTCTCTTCATAATCATCCACAGCCTCTAGCTTGGGCTTCACACCGGTTGGCACTGCCGATAGGTGAACAATGGGCGGCAACTTAGCGGCATAGGCTTTCAGCTGAGCCGAGAGGGCGCCGATTGCATCAAGAATATCAGCAGTTTGCATACCATTCTCCTCTCAGGAGTGGGCGTTCGTCCGGAGCGATTCACCACTCATGATTCTTTGTTCAGCTTCGATGCTCGTAGCTGTTGAAGCGCTTGGGTCACCGTCTCCATATCGGATGGGAACGGTCGAGTAAAGTCCTGTCGCATCCCGGTCGTGGGGTGCGTGAAGCCGAGTGTTCGAGCATGGAGCATGACACGCGGAATCGCCACCTCATCAATCGCGCAGACCTTTCGGCCACCGTATGTCGGGTCCCCAAGTATGGGGTGACCGAGGGAGGTGAGGTGGACCCGAAGCTGATGTGTGCGCCCAGTCCGAGGGTAGAGGAGGACATGAGATGCCACTTTGCCATACCGTTGATCCACCTGATATTCCGTCGCAGACTCCCGTGGACTGGTGGTTCTCGTGGATATCTTTTTGCGCTCTTTGGTGTCCCGACCGATCGCCAATTCGATAAGGCCGTGGCCCTTTTTAGGAACGCCCCAGATCAAGGCCTCATACACCCTTGTAATCGTATGCTCCTTGAACTGTGCAGCGAGATGTCGATGCGCTTGATCCGTCTTGGCAATCACCATGACCCCCGAGGTTTCCTTGTCCAGGCGATGGACGAGTCCTGGGCGTTCTTTCCCCCCGATCGCTGAGACGGTTCCTCCCGATGTCTGAAAGTGATGGAGCAGCGCATTGACCAGAGTCCCAGTCCAATTGCCCGGCGCCGGGTGAACCACAATGCCGGACGGCTTGTTGAGCACCAGGAGACTGTCGTCTTCAAAGAGCACTTCCAGGGGGATCGCCTCTCCCTGAAGTGCAAGCGGCTCGGGCTTCGGCACATCCATCGTAATTTTATCGCCCGGCTTGATCTTCTGGCTTACCTTGACGACCTGCTCGTTGATGCGAATGCGCCCAAGTTCGATCAGGCGCTGCAAGGCGGAGCGGGAAATATCTCGTTGATGATTGGCGAGAAAGATATCCAGACGTTTAGGCTGCTCGCCGGAGGTGACGATGAATTCTGTGTGCATGAGAGAGAGGCTACTGGAGCCTCTGACGAAAATCAATGTGGCCTATCAGGATATTGGTTGCTCTCTTCCCGGGGACTTCGGACTATCGGCTACCCCCTTCCGGTTGGGCTACCACCGTTTCTCTTTACCAGGGAGCAGGCGCATTCCGCATTCATCCACGAGTACAAGCCTGGCAGTGACAGAAATCAGATTGGGATCGAGATCATTGAAGAGGACGCCGTTGCCATTCTCTGCTCCGTCTTGGATGAAGATGGCATCTACATTTTCAACCGGAGACAGATTCGTTCGCGCCCTGCCGGCGCATTTAGTTTCTTAGAGAGTAAGAAGTGCTCGATTCGGATGCGTGACCGCGGATCGATGAGAATTGATTCCACCCCAAAGCGGCTGCCTTTGACCCACACCACGCGGACCTCATCAATTAAGATCGGCCCTTCATCGTCAGGCAAGGCAAGGCAGAGCGTCAGGCGCATCCCGTCTTCCACAGGCTGATTCCCTTCGATCCCTAGCCCCTCTTGCGAGATGTCGACAGCCGTCCCTTCCCCCACAATCAACATTTCCTCGGTGAAGGCCGAATAGGTCAGGTGGCATGAAACGGTCACTCGTTCTGACCGACGAAGCTCTTTGGCTACATCCGCATACATGACGTCCGAACAGTCTTGAGGTGATCTGCCCATGTTCAATCCCCCTTTGTCTTTTCTGATGATTCGTCCTTCATCAAAGGATGCCAGGCCAATCACCTCTTGTCTGTGACACAAAGGTGGGGAGGGGGTCGCGCTGGCGGCGATTCGTCCAGACCGATTCCTATCGGTTATGTTGAGATAGTGAACGGAGAATCACAAATGCTACGCCAGCGAAAGTGAACGTGAGTCAACCTCGACTGGCTGGAGAAGAAATGAATCGAGAAGGTGAGAGCGGTCTAAGCGTGGCTTGGTTTACGAGCGCGTTCGGCGATCTTTTTACGAAGACGGGCTTTCTCGAGGCTGATTTCGGCTTCTTTGACCTCCGAGGGAAGACCGCCGGCCTTCAGACGTTGTTCAGCCTTTTCAACCGCAGCTTGAGCACGGCCGACGTCAATATCCTCGGCCTTCTCAGCGATCTCCGCCATGACCGTGACCTTAGTCGGAGTGACTTCGGCGTAACCCCAGAGGATCGCCATATGATTCGTCTGATCACCCACACGATATCGAAGCTCGCCGATCCGAAGCGTGGAGAGGAAGTAGCAATGGCCTGGCAAGACACCGAATTCACCTTCCGAGCCAGGCGCGATAACTTCATCCACCTGCTGACTCAGCAGCTGCTTCTCCGGAGTCACCACTTCTAACAGAATCTTTCCCGCCATCTCTTTCCTTCTTCCCTACTTCAAACTCACGGGAGCGAGCTGGATGCCCTCTACTGCGCGCATGCACCGACCACAGCTTTATCGTGGGGGGGTGCGCGAGCAAAGAGGGCATCCTGCTCGCTCCGCCACTATACCTTCACACCCATCTTCTCGGCCTTCGCCACGGCTTCCTCGATCGGACCTACCATATAGAACGCTTGTTCCGGGAGGTGATCGTACTTGCCCTCAAGGATTTCCTTGAAGCTACGAACCGTATCCTTCAGCTTCACATACTTGCCCGGCGATCCGGTAAACGCTTCGGCGACATGGAACGGCTGCGACAGGAATCGCTGGATCTTCCGCGCACGAGCCACGGCCATCTTGTCGTCTTCGGACAATTCGTCCATACCGAGAATCGCGATAATGTCCTGCAGATCCTTATATTTTTGGAGCACGGACTGGACGCCGCGGGCGACCTTATAGTGCTCTTCACCGATGACTTGCGGATCGAGAATACGGGAGGTGGAGTCCAGCGGATCGACCGCCGGATAAATTCCCAACTCAGCTAACTGGCGCGACAACACGGTAGTCGCGTCCAAGTGGGCAAACGCGGTAGCCGGCGCCGGGTCGGTCAAGTCGTCCGCTGGCACGTAGATGGCCTGCACCGACGTGATCGATCCACGCTTGGTCGAGGTAATACGTTCTTGCAATTGACCCATCTCGGTCGAAAGGGTCGGCTGATACCCGACGGCTGACGGCATACGGCCGAGCAAGGCTGACACCTCTGAACCGGCTTGGGTAAACCGGAAAATGTTGTCGACGAACAGGAGCACGTCCTGATTCTCTTCGTCACGGAAAAATTCCGCGACGGCCAAACCGGTCAGTGCTACGCGAAGACGGGCTCCGGGCGGCTCGTTCATCTGGCCATAGACCAACGCGGCTTTCGACTTGGTGAAATCGTCAGGATCGATGACTTTCGACTCCTGCATTTCGTGCCAAAGGTCGTTACCTTCACGGGTCCGCTCACCGACGCCGGCAAACACTGAGAAACCGCCGTGGTGCAAGGCAATGTTGTTGATCAGCTCCATGATGATGACGGTCTTGCCGACGCCGGCGCCGCCGAAGAGTCCGACTTTTCCACCCTTGCTGTAAGGCTCCAGCAAATCGACGACCTTGATGCCGGTCTCGAGCACTTCAGTCTTAGTGTCCTGATCTTCGAGTTTCGGAGCGGGTCGGTGGATCGGATAGGTCTTCTTGGTATTGATCGGCCCCTTTTCATCGACTGGCTCACCGAGCACGTTGATGAGGCGGCCGAGCGTTTCACGGCCGACGGGCACAGAGATCGGCGCGCCGGTGTCATGGACATCCATTCCGCGCGTCAGACCATCGGTGGTCGACATGGCAATACCGCGGACCCGGTTTTCACCGAGGTGCGTGGCGACTTCCAGTGTGATCCGAACGGCCGGCTTACCGGCAGCCTTATTTTCTTCCTGGATCACTTTCAGCGCGTTGTAGATGTTCGGCAGTTGGCCGGGAGGAAACTCCACGTCCACCACGGGCCCGATGACTTGAACGACTTTTCCTGTGCTCACGGCTGACTCCTTCTTCAACGTAACTGACTATTGCAACGCTTCTGCGCCGCCGACGATATCCATGAGTTCTTTCGTAATCGCGGCCTGCCGGGTCTTGTTGTAGTAGAGCGTGACTTTCTTGATGAGTTGTCCGGCATTCCGTGTCGCGCCATCCATCGCGGCCATACGTGCGCCATGTTCGGCCGCGGCCGACTCCAACAGAATACGATAGGCCTGCACTTGAAAATGCTTCGGCACCAGCACATTCAACAAATCCGCTTCATCCGGCTCATATAGATAGCTCCCGCCGGTCGTCCCTTCGGCCTGAGCCGCGCCGAACTCGGTGGCCGCGTCAATGGGGAATAATTTCTCGACGATGACCCGCTGCTGAATGGCCGATTTAAACTCGTTATAAACAACGTAGAGTTCGTCAAACGTGCCCTTCACAAAATTGTCGGTCAGATCACCGCCAATATCGAGGGCATGTTCGAAGCTGAGTTTATCGAAGACCCCGGTCCACTCCTGCCGGATCGGCCAGGTCCGACGTCGGAAGTAGTCGCGTCCCTTGCGGCCGACGATGCTGAGATTGACCTGAAGCCCTCGGGATTCGCACTGACGAACGAACTCGACACTTTTGCGCGCAATGTTGCCGTTGAAGCCGCCGCAGAGTCCGCGATCGCTGGTGATCACCAGCACTTCAATCTTCTTCCCCTCGCGCTTCTGCAAGAGCGGATGGGCGGAACGGTTCACCCGCTGGCTCAGATTGCTCAAGACTCCGCGCATCTTCAATGCATAAGGACGCGCCGCAAGGATCCGATCCTGCGAGCGTTTGAGCTTCGCCGCAGCCACCATTTTCATGGCCTTGGTAATCTTCTGCGTATTCTTGAAGGCCGCAATCTTGCGGCGCAGACTTTGTAAACTCGGCATGGTTTCTGAGCTTTCAGCAGTCAGTCATCAGCCCTCAGCGCAATGCTGATAGCTGAACGCTGACGGCTATTTTGCGCCGTATCCCATCTTCTGTTTGAAGGTCGTGATGATTTCTTTCAGCCGGGCTCCCACCTTGTCGTCGATCTTGCCGATGCTGGCAATTTCCTTCTTCAAGTCGGGATGATGCTGCTGCACATAGTGAAGATAGTCCGCTTCGAACTGCAGCACCTTGTCCACCGGCACATCGTCGAGATACCCGTTGACGCCGGCATGGATCGAGAGCACCTGATCGGCCACCGGCATCGGCTTGTACTGGCCCTGCTTGAGCAATTCCACCATGCGGACGCCTCGCGCGAGCTGCATCTGCGTCGCCTTGTCGAGTTCGCTGCCGAACTGCGAGAAGGCCGCCATTTCGCGATACTGCGCGAGATCGAGCCGCAAGGTACCGGCGACCTGCTTCATCGTCTTGATCTGCGCGGATCCGCCGACGCGGGAGACCGACAGACCGACGTTAATCGCAGGGCGGATACCGGAATAGAACAAATCGCTGCCGAGATAAATCTGGCCGTCGGTGATCGAAATCACGTTGGTCGGAATGTAAGCCGACACGTCGCCGGCTTGCGTTTCAATGATCGGAAGCGCCGTCAAACTGCCCCCGCCGAGCTTTTCGCTCAACTTGGCCGCACGCTCCAACAAGCGTGAGTGCAGATAGAACACGTCGCCCGGATAGGCTTCGCGTCCCGGCGGTCTGCGAAGCAACAACGACAACTGCCGATAGGCCACGGCGTGCTTCGACAGGTCGTCGTAGACGATCAGCGCGTGCTTGCCGTTATCGCGGAAATATTCCCCGATCGCCGCACCGGCGAAGGGCGCCAAGAACTGCATCGGCGCCGGATCGCTGGCGGTCGCCGCGACCACAATGCTGTATTCCATGGCGTGGTTTTCTTCGAGTGTCTTGACGACGCGGGCGACGGTCGAACGCTTTTGTCCGACCGCGACGTAAATGCAGAACACGCCCAAGCCCTTTTGATTGATGATCGTATCGACTGCAATCGCGGTCTTCCCCGTTTGCCGGTCGCCGATGATCAACTCGCGCTGGCCACGTCCGATCGGGATCATGGCGTCGATCGCCTTGATGCCGGTCTGCAGGGGCTCGCGGACAGATTGACGGGTATTCACACCGGGGGCGACGACTTCGATGCGGGAAGAGTGCTCCGACTTGATCGGGCCCTTGCCGTCGATCGGTTGACCGATAGCATTGACAACGCGGCCGATCAGGGCTTCGCCGACCGGGATTTCTGCGATACGGCCCGTGCGCTTGACGGGATCGCCTTCCTTGATCGCGGTGTCTTCGCCCATCAACACGGCACCGACGTTGTCTTCTTCGAGGTTCAGCGCGATGCCATAGAGTCCGCCGGGAAATTCCAGCATTTCTCCGGCCATGGCTCCGTCGAGTCCGTAGACCTTGGCAATCCCGTCGCCGACCTGGATGACCGAGCCGGTCTCCTTGACATCGACCTGCTTGTCGAAGCCTTTGATTTTCTCTTTAATAATCGCACTGATTTCATCTGCCTTGATCTGCATGGCTACTCCTTCGTCAACAGGCTCTGCATGGCGTGCAAGCGACCTCGGACGGTACTATCGACGACCGTGCTGCCGATAGAAATCTGCAGGCCCGCGAGGTGACTGGCGTCGGTCTGAAAGGTGATATCCACGTCTCGCTTCAGGGTTTCGCGAAGGCGTGTTTTGATGCGGTCTTGTTCTGCCGTGGGTAACGCAGCGGCACTCGACACGGTCACTTGCTGAGTACCCTTTGATTGATCAACGAGTTTCCCGAAGGCGTCGGCGATTTCCGGTAGAAACCCGATGCGATTCTTCTTCACGAGCTGCCCGATAAAGGCCTTTCCGGCCTGGGGGCATCCGAATCGGCCCCCGATCTCGGTGAGCACGGCAATCTTTTCTTCCATGCCAAACACCGGAGACGCGACCACGTGTCGAAGGGAGACAGAGTCCTGCATGGCCTGTCCCAGGCCATTGAGAGTACCCCGCGTCGCTTCGATAGTGGAGGAATCGAGAAGCTCGAAGAGGGCTTTGGCGTAACGTCGCGCAACTGCTGTCTTAATCACGGTCCTTGTCCACTCACTTCCACAATGGGCACACGGATAATTGTCGTGCTGTCCGCACTAAAATAAGCGCGCCAAGCTACCATTGCCGGCGAGGAACTGTCAACTCTACCGGAGGCCTCTCAGGGAATTTTACCTGGCGGACACAGTCTGCGAAGGCGAAGGGAACTCGATCTGCGCTGCACGAAACCGTTCGACAATCGCCTTGCTGAGCTCTCCCTGCAGCGATCCGTAGTGCACGACTTGAGTCCAGGGCTCGACAGCAATCGTAATGGCAGGCTGTCCCAATCTACTCACACCGATCGCCGCCTGTGGATCTTTGAGCACATGCGAGTGGGCCTCCACAATTTCCCGCACAATCGCCAGGGCCTGATTCAAATCGGTCTTATAGGGCACATCCACTGTGAAGTGCAGTTGTCGAATCGTCCCAAAGTTGTGCAAGATTTCCCCGACAATCTTACGGTTCGGAATCACCACGCGGGAATGATCGGAGTGCATCAGAGTCGTGGAAAAGATATCGATCATCACGACATCGCCATGGACGCCCAGCAGTGAGATATGTTCCCCGACCTTGTACGGCTTCGTAAAAATGATCGAGAGCCCCGCCATCACATTGCTCAAGACGCCTTGCAACGCCAGACCGATCCCGACACCGGCCACGCCGATCCCCGCGACCAACGGCGCAATCGGCACACCAAGCGCTTCCAATGCAATGACAGCAGTAAACAGGAGGACGACGATTTTGACGATGCGGACGAGCAGCATCCGCACCGGCGGCTCCAGTGTCTGCCGCTCCAGCGCCTGCTGCATCAGGTTCCCGGCCCAGCGGGCGCCCAGCGAACCGGCGGCAAAAATACCGATGGCCACGAGGGCCTGCAGACCATACTTCACCGCGTATTGCGTGAGGCTATCCATTGCAAGCATGTGCCGTACTCCCTAACGACTGAACAATCCCTTGAGCAGCTGCTTCCCTTCCTGCTCCAGATCTTTCGGCTTGGTCGTGCCTTTGAGCAATCCGCCGATGGCTTCTTCCGCTTTCTGCTTGATCTGCTCCTGCACTTTTCCCGTCAATCCCTTCATATCAAGCCCGTACGACGGCGCTTCAAGCGAGCCGCCGATTAGGAGCGGCAACGTCAGCCGGCCCTCCTTCACTGCCAGTCGCGCAACCGGAGACGATCCGGCCACTTGCTGGCTCAAGGCCTCCGATAGGCGCAAATTCACCGTCATGTTGAGGGCATGATCAAACCCGATCGTCCCGCCTCCGGTCGCCTGAAAATCGTGACTGTCCATCAGCATGTTCTGCAACATCACGACGCCCTGCTTGATCGCGAGATCCGTCTCGATGGTCGAGAACGCCGTGGCTTTGGCTTCCCCGACTGAAATGCCGGCGACCTTCAAAATCGACACGGCCTCCTGAAGCAAATTTACCCCGTCGATCTTGCCGTCTTTCACCGCGACATGACCGGCGCCTTCCAGCGCCCTTGTCAGGTCCGGCATGGCAAAGCCCTGACCCTTCACTGAAAGGTCCGCCCCGGCAGAGCCGCTGATCGAAACCGGTGTCTCGGCGACTGCATCAATCGCGGGGCCCAGCTGCAGTCCATTGAGCGTCAGCTTTCCGTTGAATGGAGGAGCCGCAGCCCCTGACGTGAGCCCGCCCTGCGCAACCACTTTCCCCTCAAAAACCTGAAAAGAGAGATCGGACAAACGCATATCCGGCCCCTTCATCTCCGCCGCGACCTTGAAGTCTTTCACCTCGACCGGCTTCTTGAGCGGCAACGCCATCGGCAAGTTGGCGGTATTGATGACCGGCGCCGTCACCGTGAGGGCCATATGCGATCCCGCCGTCTTTCCGGAGATCGCAAAATTCGTTTTCCCCAGCGCCAATTGGAGGTTGATCGCATCCAAGTCCGCCGTCTCCTTGAGCGGGCCGAACGTGCCATCGAGGGATACCGGGAGATTCATCGGCTGAACCGTCAGCCCCAGATGAAGATTCGGACTGCTGCCCAGATGAACCGACTGCAGGAGAAACTCCATGTCTTGGAGTATATATTCAACCGGCTTCGCCTGAGAGAAGTCCCGGTACGTGACCTTTCCCTCGACGAGAGACACCCGGTCCACCGCTAAAAGCGCGAGAATCTTTAGAGGCCCGTCCGGGGACGGCACCGGTGCGCGCGACGGCGTCTCCGGCGCCGCCACTCCCTTGCGCCCCAAGGTCGCCGCATTCAGCACCCCGTTCTTGTTCTTGATGACGGTGATCACGGGTTCGCGCAGCGTAATCTCTTCGACCTCGACCTGGCCGCTCAGCAAGGGCATCAGCTTAACCCCGACATCGACCGAGGACAGAGAGGCAAACGGACCGGTTCCGAAGGCCGGATCCTCGATGACCGTGAATCCCGCCACCCGCGCGCCCAGCCTGGGCCAGATGGTCAAACGAATATCCTGCAGCGTCACCTTGCGATTCAACGCGTCCTCGATCAGCGGACGATACTGCTCTTGATATTTATTCAGGTCGACGATGAACGGGAGGAGCAGCGCCACCCCGACCAGCACCGCGATCAACACACCGATACCGATCATGATTTTCATCCTGCACCTCCAATTCCAACCCGCAGTATAGGAAACACCCCCTAGAGGGTCAAATACTGTACCGCCTCCGCTCGTTCGCGCCTTGCCGCATACTAGACCGCAGTGCTACAATCCCGCCTCTCGTATGGGCGCGGAGAGGTGCGAGAGTGGTCGAATCGACATGCTTGGAAAGCATGCGTCTCAGCAATGGGACCGTGGGTTCGAATCCCACCCTCTCCGCCATACAGAACTAGCTCGGCCTGATCCTTTGCGGACTTGCTCGGTCGAAGCACAATCGTACCAGGCTGCTCAAAATGGTCTTCGGCAAGGCCGCAAGGAGTTCAGGCCCCGAGGCGTACTCAGGATGGTACGTTGAGGGGGATGAGCGACTGAGAACGATGCCGGAGGACATTTTCAGCAGCCTGAATAGGGGCCGGGCCCTGTGCAACAAGACCCTGTGAACCCCGCCAGGTCCGGAAGGAAGCAACGGTAAGCGGTCAGTTTTGTGTGCCGCAGGATCACCTGGCCCCGCTTCGTTTGCACATGAGCCGCTCGTAATGGACTATCAAGTCTCCGCACGCAAATACCGGCCCGGCACGTTCGATGATGTCGTGGGGCAGTCGCACGTCGTTCAGACACTGATGAACGCGGTCGACACCAAACGTATCGCGCATGCCTACCTGTTTTCCGGCACCCGTGGGGTCGGCAAAACGACCGTCGCCCGCATTCTGGCCAAAGCGTTGAACTGCGAACAGGGGCCGACCGGCCATCCCTGTAATACCTGCGTCAACTGCGTCGAGATCACGCAAGGCACCTCTGTCGATGTGATGGAGATCGACGGTGCCTCCAATACCAGCGTCGACGATGTACGGGAGATTCGCGAGAACGTGAAGTTCTCCCCCTTTCGCGGGCACTACCGCGTCTACATCATCGACGAAGTGCACATGTTGTCGAACTCGGCCTTCAACGCGTTGCTCAAGACACTGGAAGAGCCGCCCTCCCATGTCGTATTCATCTTCGCGACGACAGAAATTCACAAGATTCCGGCCACGATCATGTCGCGCTGCCAGCATTACAATTTCCGGCGGATTGCGCGCCAGGAGATTATCGACCGCCTCCGCCACGTCGCCACGCAAGACGGCATGACGATCGAAGACCGCAGCTTCACCGCACTCGCACGGGCGAGCGAAGGCAGCATGCGCGACGGATTAAGCCTACTCGATCAGGCCGTGGCGTTCGGCGGGAAAACGATTGCCCATGCCGACCTGGAAGTGCTGCTCGGCGCCGTGCCGCAGGAACTCGTGCAGGGCATGAGTGCCGCAATTCTCACGCAGGACAGTCCCGCCGCACTAGCCGTCCTCGCCCATCTGCTGGATCAGGGCCATGACCTGAAAGCCTTTTGCTCCGATGTGGTGGAATATCTCCGTAATCTCCTGGTCGCTTCGGTCGTCACTGCCGGCCCGGAGTTGCGCGGCTTGATCGAAGCCTCGGAAGAAGACATTCAACAATTGGCCGTAGAAGCCAAGAAGCTGACGCCGGAACAACTTCAAGAGCTCCTGACGATCTTCTCGCAAGCTGAAGATTCCTTGCGCTTTAGCGCCCATCCACGTTTTGTGTTGGAAGCCGCGGCCGTACGCGCGACCCGCCTGATTCGACAGCAGGAGCGACGCGCCGATATCCCGCCACAGGCGGCGACCTCGTCATCCGTGCAAAAGCCATCCGTGAAGCCGGACACATCGGCGCCTACTCCATCAGCCGCGCCAAGACCTGCGCCGAGTGCAACTGCCACCACACCGCGTCCTGCCGCACTAGTTGGATCGGCACCACAGCCCCCGCGCACCGGCCCCTCATCTGCCTCGGCGCGCCCGGCAACGCCGGTTGCATCGAAGCCGATTCCGACAATTCAACCGGTGCAGGCCTCAACGCTTCAGGACTCCAAGCTGGACAAGGCCTTGTCTCCTCCGACCCCACCGGGCGGGACGCAAACGACGGCGGTCGATTCATCCGCCCCTGCCAGATCATCGGAGTTGTCCACGCTCAATTGGGAACTGGTCCAGGAAGAAGTCGCAGCCTCGTTTCCCAATTTCGCTCCGTTTTTGGAGGCCGGCCGGTTTGTCTCGTTGGAAGGGGGACAGGTCACGATCGGTTTTGCGAAACAGGCGACGCTGGCCCGTTCCATGATGGAAAAGGAAGATAATCTCCGCGCCTTGTCGACGCTCTGCGAGCGGCATGTCGGCCAACCGATTCGCATCCGGGTAGTCGAGCTGTCCGCATCGGATCCCCCGGGGCTTACGATGGCCCAGGTGCGGGCGGCCAAGGAACAGGAACAGCGCATGGTGCTGTTTGAGCGGGCGCGAGCGACTCCGGTTGCAAAACAGGCCTTGGATATTTTCGGTGCGGATCTCGCGGCGGTACGCACCGTGGCACAGAAGGAGACCGGCGAATGAAGAATCCCTTTGGCGATATGTCGAACATTTTGAAGCAAGCGAAAGCCATGCAGGATCAGATGGCCAAGATCCAGGAGCAGGCCGCGACCAAGATCGCCACCGGCACGGCCGGCGGCGGCAGCGTCACCGTGACAGCCAATGGCGCCATGCAAATTGTGAGTGTCGTCATCGATCCCGAGGTCGGCAAAAGCGGCGACGTAGAGATGCTCCAGGACCTCGTGCTGGCCGCGTCTAACGATGCGCTCCGAAAGGCCAAGGACCTGATGGAGCAGGACATGAAGGCCCTGACGGGCGGGATGAAGATGCCTGGACTGTTTTAACGCACCGGCTTACGCTCGATATCGTCTCAACGGATTACCACCGATTCAATCATGTCAATCGATCAACGTGGATTACTTGCCCGACTCGTAAAAGAACTGGTTCGCCTTCCCGGTGTCGGACAGAAGAGCGCACAACGGCTGGCCTTTCACTTGCTCAAAGCAGAGCGTGAGGACGCACTCCGGTTGGCTGATGCCATCCGCGCGGTCAAGGACGGGCTGGCATTTTGTCGTCAATGCAGGAACATCGCTGAAGGCGATTTGTGTGAATTCTGCCTCGATCCCAAACGGGACCGGACCAAAATCCTCGTCGTGGAAGAACCCAGCACGACCTACGCGATTGAACGGGCCGCCGGCTATCGCGGTCTCTATCACGTGCTGCTGGGCACCCTCTCTCCTCTCGATGGCATCGGCCCGGGAGATATTCGGGCAGAGGAACTGGTTGAACGGGTGAAGCTCGGCGGCGTGGACGAAGTCATTCTCGCCACCAGTCCGACGATTGAAGGAGAAGCGACCGCGATCTATCTCACCAGATTGCTCAAGCCCTTTGTCAGCCGTGTGTCCCGTATCGCCTACGGGATCCCGGTCGGCATGGATATCGAGTATGCCGACGAAGTCACGTTACTGAAGTCGATTGAGGGCCGCCGGGACTTGTAGACTCCGCGCCCCTCGGCATCATTCCCGTTGACCCATTCTTTGGACGGCTGCTATAGTCCCCGCTCGTTCGGGATGATCGGAGCCCGCATCCATGAAGGCACGTACTCCCCAGAAAAAGACATCCGCTTCACGTACCATTTCTTCGCGCTCGAAGACTGCCGCCCGCACCGTATCCGCCAAGGCCAAGAAACCGGCTTCTCCCAAGAAACCGGCCTCTTCAAAGATTCGTTCGAAGTATCCTGACATTCAACGAGCCCTGGAACGGCAGCGCGCTGACCTGCTTGAAGAGGTGGGAGAAGTGCTGACACAGCACAAGACCCCGGAAGCGTTACCGGATGTGAGTGATCAGGCGTCGGCAGAAGAGGATCAGCGCTTTTCCATGCGGATCATGGAACGCGAGCAGAAACTGCTCAAGAAGGTCAATGAAGCCTTGGATCGGATGAAGAACCAGACCTACGGCATCTGCGAGCAATGCGGTGAAGATATTCCCTACAAGCGGCTCAAAGCCCGCCCCGTCACGACATTCTGTATCGAGTGCAAAACTCTTCAGGAGCAGAAAGAACAGTCTCGCCGGTAACCCAGGCTCCCCGTCTCTCCTTCACGGTTTTTTCAGGACCTTCAATCGCTCCTTGACCCGGGCAACTCTCCCCTCTTCTTCGGGAATTCCCTCGACAAGCGCCAGGAAGGTTTCATATTCGGCGAGAGCCCGTTTCGGATTCGTCGGCTCGTAGGCCTCCGCGAGATTGTACCGGGCCATGGCATAGTTCGGTCGCAGGATCACCGCCTTCTCAAATAGACTCATAGCCGCAGCTTTCTCGCCGAGTTTATTGTGGACCGCCCCCAGATTGTTCATGACTTCAGGAACATTCGGCCGGATGGCGAGGGACTGAAGCATTTCAGCCTTCGCCTTTTCAAACTGTCCTTTCGCATCCAACGAGACACCCAACCGATGGTGGGCTTCCGCCATCCACACTTTATTGGCAAAGCCGCTCGTGATCGACTTCTGATAGGCATCTGCGGCGATGTCGTAATCCTTGTCCTTGCAATAGGCCAATTGCGCCGTCTGACCCCTGGCGAACTGTTGCAACGAGACAAATGGTTCTTTGTCTTCGCTCCCCTGACTCTCAATCTTCATTCCCGACTTGCCGCCAGCTGGCTGTCTGAGCCTATCGAGGAATTCTCGTCGGTAGGGCGAAAAGAGCCGGACATACGGGTCAATCGTGAAAGAAGCCGTGAGGAGAATCATATGCTCCCGGTTGCCGGTCACCAGATATTCGACGGTCGTTTTCTCATCGCCGGTATCGAAGATGGCGCTGGAATCCATATTGGCCTTCGTCGCTAACTGCGAGACGTTCAGATAAAATTCTAACTGTGGCTTCAACGCAAGCAACGTTTTTCTCAAGACCGGATAGGGCTCGAGATCCAGTCCACTCGGGAACATAAAAATCGCCCCCACAAGCATTCCGTCCTCGTCGAAGAAATATGATTCGTCAGCATGTGAAGGACTCTGCGCCGCGGAGTAGACCAATTCCTGGCCGCTTCCCCAGGCTCTCACCGTGAATGTTTTGGGTGGAACTTTCTTCAGAACATCGGGCTTGCGATCGCACAACGCTGCCGTCGTCTTGAGCAGAACGAGGTCGCTCTCGGAGGGAGGAAGATTGGGTCGAATCGGAGGAGGCGGACTGCTACATCCCGCTATCAGGCTGAATAGGATGCTGCTTATCGCGAGAGTACCGAATCGGCGGTGCAACGGCATACGGTCTCCGGTCAAAAATCCAGAGTCTGACGCCAATGAAACTTACACGAATTCGGGAGGCTTTGCGAATAGGCAAGAAAAAGCCCGCTCCAGATGAGGGAGCGGGCTTTCGTGAGGAGCTGCGAGCGCCGTATTACCGGCGCTGGCTATCCTGCATATTGTCTTCAGCGGTATAGCCAAACAAATACGGGAAGGCGCCGGTGAAAGCATAGATTGGCCGATTCACTGCATAATCGACCGCATGCCCGAGCGGGTGGAACAAGAAACCCAACCAGCGGATCGGATTGTCATTGATCGGGCTGCCTGCCGTAGGATCTGAATACACCAAGGCCGTGCTATCGAGCACGTTGTAAATACTTGTTGGAGGATTGTACTCTTTCTCTGACGCCGTGCCTGCTTGATTCGTCGTCGTACATCCTGTTGCAAGCACCGCCGTCAGCACCGCACCAATTACCCATGATGTTGGTCGCATACGTAACCTCACTTTGTTCGATCCCATCGACAGTGACCTAAGCGATCCCCGAAATACAGTGTGAAGTGTAGCCGACATCCCTGATTCTGTCTAGGAACGAGGCAATTATCGAGCAAACCCGGCCGAGCGGTGTATCGGGGTTCGAAGCAGAAAAGCATGGTGGGCGATACAGGGATCGAACCTGTGGCCTCTTCCGTGTGAAGGAAGCGCTCTACCACTGAGCCAATCGCCCACGCGGACCAAGTCTAGCACGGAGCAATTCGCGGGTTCAATTGCAAGAGTGGAATGATGCGAGCCGTTGACATATGGCCTGCGGCTGCGCCTTGACTTCCCTGAAACTCGGTTTCTAAAATGCGTCCTTCCCATTTTCCCTGAGAGGAGCATTTGTGGGCATGAGAGATGACATCGTCATCATAGGGGGTGGTCTGGCCGGCTCCGAGGCAGCCTGGCAGGCGGCCAACCGGGGCGCGAAGGTGACGCTCTATGAGATGCGTCCCAAGGAGATGACGAAAGCGCATAAGACCGGCGGTTTGGCTGAGTTGGTCTGCTCCAACTCCCTCGGGTCAGCCGATCCGTTGAACGCTCCCGGCATTCTCAAAGAAGAAATGCGGCGGCTGGGGTCGTTGATTATTGCCTCGGCCGAACAGGCCAGGGTGCCGGCTGGCTCAGCACTCGCCGTCGATCGCGACCAGTTTTCACTCAAAATCACTCAAGCACTGGAAAGCCATCCGAACGTCCGCATCCTGCATGAGGAGATCACGGAAATCCCGACGGATTGCCTCTGCATCATTGCCACAGGCCCCCTCACGTCGGACAAACTGTCGGCGGCGATCCGTGCGGTGACGCAATCGCACCATTTGTATTTCTTCGATGCTATCTCCCCGATTATCGACGCCGAGTCGATCAATATGGATATCGTCTTCGCCGCCTCGCGTTATGACAAAGGAGGCGCCGACTACCTGAACTGTCCGATGGATGAGGCTCAATACAACGCTTTTTACGACGCCCTGATGGCGGCCGAAAAGGTCCAGCCGAAAGAATTTGAGAAGACCCCCTACTTTGAAGCCTGCATCCCCATAGAAGTTATGGCGGAACGAGGCCGGCAGACCATGCTCTTCGGCCCGCTGAAACCGGTTGGACTCGACAACCCCAAGACCGGCAGGAGACCGACAGCGGTCATCCAGCTCCGGACCGAAAATATCCATAAGACCTGCTACAACATGGTCGGTTTTCAGACGAAGCTCACCTACCCGGAACAGAAACGGGTGTTTCGCATGATCCCCGGCCTGGAACAGGCGGAGTTCCTCCGCTACGGCAGCCTGCATCGCAACACCTTTATTAATTCTCCTCAGTTGCTCTTGAATACGTTGCAGTTTAAATCGCGCGGCACCTTGTTCTTCGCAGGGCAATTGGTCGGCGTGGAAGGCTATACCGAATCGGCCGCCATGGGCGGCTTCGCGGGCATCAATGCGGCACGGGCTCTCGCAGGCCTGCCCTTGGTGACACCACCGGCCACCACGGCTCACGGATGCCTGGTGGGCCATGTGGCCTCATCCGACCCGAAACATTTCCAGCCGATGAATACGAATTACGGCCTCTTCCCGCCACTCGCCCAGCCGACCAGGGACAAAGAGAAGAAACGGCAACTCATTGCCCAGCGGGCTCGTGAGGATTTTGAGAGATGGATGACGCAATCCGCGCTTTCATGACCTTTCTCATGGTCGAGCGTCAGGCATCGCCTGAAACCATCCGTAATTACCATTCAGATCTCCGACAGCTCACCGCATTTCTCACTCAATCCCAGCCGACGCCACAAACACCGCGCTCGCTCCCGATCGACGACATAACAACGGATTCCTTGCGCGCTTATTTACACTGGCTTGACCGCAAGGGGGAAAAGGCCTCCTCACTCGCGCGTAAGCTCGCCTGCCTGAGAAGCTTCTACAGATTCCATGTCCGCGAAGGGACGGTCGCAAAGAATCCGGCCGAAGACATCAGAAGCCCCAAGCTCCCCAAAACGCTGCCACGGGTCCTGACGAAGGATGACGCGAATGTCTTGATGGAGTTTCCTGAAGGGGATACCGCATTGCCGCTGCGAGACCGGGCCATACTGGAAACGCTCTATTCCACCGGCGCCCGCGTCAGTGAAGCCGTCGGGCTCAACCTCGGCGATCTCAACCGATCCGACGGGCTCGTCCATCTCCGCGGCAAGGGCCGGAAAGAACGCATCGTTCCGATCGGTGAGGTCGCGCTCCAGGCTATTCAAACCTATCGGGCCTCGCTGAAACGTGCGGCGGGCGATGATCGACCTGCAACCCCTCTGTTCCTCAATCACCGGGGAGGTCGTTTAACCTCACGGAGTGTCGCCCGCCTGGTTGCTCGCTATTCAAGTCGCCTGGCCGGCGGATCCGTCAGCCCCCATGCGCTCCGTCACTCCTATGCGACCCACCTCCTCGACGAAGGCGCGGACCTGCGTTCAATTCAAGAGATGTTGGGACACGCCTCGCTCAGCACGACACAAAAATACACACATCTCGCCACCGACCAACTCCTGGCCGTCTATGACCGCACCCATCCCCGGGCCAAGACGGCAAAGACGCCGCCGGCCGGGCAAGACGATCCCGCAACGTGAACCGTGGCTCAACGGCCTCCGATTCATCCCGAGATGACAATACACTTGCGCGAAAATTGATACCGGTTCGAACACAACAGGATTGTGTTTCTGGATGAAATTGATATAGTCACGGCCCGCAAACCTGTGCGCGCCGCGGCAAGGGATCGGAATGTGGCCCGGGATATTCTCGGAGAACTAGGAGCAGCCAATGAATCGACTGATTAAGAAAGCCAATATCCTCATCGAGGCGCTCCCCTACATCCGCACCTTCCGGGGCAAAACGGTGGTCATTAAGTACGGCGGGCATGCCATGACCGAGACGGCGCTCAAGGAACGGTTCGCGGAAGATATCGTCCTGCTCAAATATGTCGGCCTCAATCCGGTCATCGTGCATGGCGGAGGACCCCAGATCGACAAGATGTTGACCAGGCTGGGCATCGAAGCCAAATTCCGCCATGGCGTCCGGATCACTGACGAAGCCACCATGGAAATCGTGGAGATGGTCCTGGCCGGCAAGATCAACATGGAAATCGTGGAACTTCTGAATCGCCATGGAGGACGGTCCGTGGGCCTGAGCGGAAAAGACGGCGGGCTGCTCATGGCACAGCCGCTCACAGCCAAATCCTGGGCAAAAAATTTGGGGAAAGATCTGGAAGGCGATGACGAAGGAGACTTTGGGCTGGTCGGCGAAGTGCAGTCTGTCGACCCAAGTCTCGTGCTGAAACTCCAACAAGACCACTACATTCCGGTCATTGCGCCGATCGGCACTGACAAGGAAGGCAACACCTATAACATCAACGCCGACCTTGTAGCCGGCGCCATTGCCGCTTCGCTCCATGCGGAAAAGCTTGTGATGATGACCGACATCAAGGGAATCCGTGACGCCAATAACCGTCACCTCTCGACCGTCTCACGGAAAGACGTGCAGCGGATGGTCAAGAAGGGTGTGATCGGCGAAGGCATGTTGCCAAAAGTACATGCCTGCCTCGAAGCGCTGGCCGGAGGGGCCGGGAAAGCACACATCATCGACGGCCGCATCCCCCATGCCCTCCTGCTGGAAATCTTCACCCGCAAGGGTATCGGCACCGAGATTGTGTCATAAGTCTTTCCGGGCACGAGAACCAGCCGCGTGATTGACGAACTCACTACCCATCTCGCTGCGCTCGCCCGCGAGCGCCACCCCGATACATCGCCGGCCGCATTGCGGGAGACAGCGACCTACTTATCACAGCAGTTCACCCGCTTTGGCCTTGAGGTCACCACGCACCGATTCGAGGCATGGGAACAGACCTACGAGAACGTGATCGGAAGCAAGCCTGCGCACAATAGCGTTGCCGCTGCACCGCTGATTCTCGCCGCCCACTACGATACCGTCATTGGATCGCCCGGCGCCGACGACAATGCCAGCGCGCTCACAGTGCTGCTCGAAGTCGCCCGCCGACTCAAGCAGACCGCACTGACGCGACCGGTCCAATTCATGGCCTTTTGCCTCGAAGAGGAAAACCTCCTGGGCAGCCGCGCCTATGTGACCCAACTTGCCGAGACCGGCCAGTGCGTCTATGGGGCAATCGTCCTTGAATGCGTCGGATATGCCAGCGAGCAGGAAGGTTCACAGCGAACGCCCCCCGGCATTCCCGTCGTCGTACCTTCTGTCGGAAACTTTCTCGCACTGATCGGGAACCAGGCGTCAGCCTCCCTGACCTCCGCGTTGTCGCAAGCGATGGCTCCCGCCATCCCCGTCGTTCCGTTGGTCGTACCTGGTAACGGGGAACAACTTCCCGACACCAGACGAAGCGACCATACGGCCTTTTGGGAACAGGGCTTCGCTGCCGTGATGGTGACCGACACCGCTAATTTTCGAAATCCGCACTACCATCAATCCACCGATACGGTCGATACCCTTAACCTGAAATTCCTCGCATCCGTGGCTGACGCCGTCACGAATGCAGTGCTGGCGCTTGCCGCCATGCCGGAAAGGCCATGATGCCCAAGCCACCTAGCCGGCCGACACGAGCCGCTGTCTCCCAGCTCTTTTCCCATTTAGACTATAAGACGCTCGGCCCGGTCTATTGTTACGAAGGCGGCGATGAGTTCTGGCAAGCCAAGAGAAAGCCCTGTGAGCGACTGGGCAACCGGATCGCTCGCGCGCTCTTCGATCGCCTCGACCCGCATGGCCGGAGCCTCTATGTGGGAGCGGGTGTCGCGGAGCTCCCGCCGCTTCTCATGGAAACGCTCGACCTCCAACGAGAAGTCGAGCCCTATAATCTTCGCCGAACCGAGGTCGCCGCCATCAATCGAGCCTGCCGATCCCTGCCGGTTCGATTTCATAGCCTTGATGCAGCCAAGGCCAAGGGACGCTTCGATCATCTCTGGATGGTAAGCGTGCTCAATGATCCGGAACGATTCCCGCACCTCGCACCGCTGTCCTACGGAACCGCCGATCCAGTGACATTCGACCCGCGCCAATTTGAGCAGCAGCGCCGCATCGTGCGTTCGATCGTCGATCGCGTCATGCCGAAACTGAGCCTGCCGGGACTGGTCACGACCTCAACGGAAGAAGTAGTCTGGATCGCCGACTGGTGCCATCGCAAGAATATCCCGTACCTCGTTGAACGAGAGCAATTTCCGACCGCCCTGGTGGGAGATCCGGTCTGCTTTATGAAAATTGGAGCGGCGGCAGCGAAAACTCGAACCGCACGACGGGCTATATCTTAAATCCGGTTCGCTTCGGCGAATCGTCCATGTACTGGCGGGCGTACTTCACATAGTTGGCGGCCGACTCTTTGATCCAGGCGAGTTCGGCATCCGAGACACCACGCCGCACCCGGCCGGGCGAGCCGAGGATGACGCTCTTTGGCGGAACCACCGTCCCCTCCACCACCAACGCGCCGGCCCCTACGACCGAATCTTCCCCGATCACGGCGCCGTCCATGACGATCGCGCCCATCCCCACCAGCACCCGATCTTTGATCGTACAGCCGTGGAGGACCACACTATGGCCGATGGTCACCTCGTTTCCGATGATCAGCGGATGGGTATCGTGCGTGACATGCAACATGCAGAGATCCTGCACATTGGTCCGGTTTCCGATGCGGATATGATTGACGTCGCCCCGGATCACGGCATTGAACCAGACACTGCAATCCTCACCCAATACCACATCGCCGATAACGACAGCGGTGTCTTCGATGAAGCAGGAGTCTGGAATGGTGGGCTTGATGCCTTGGAATGTTCTAATCACGGTGCGCACTGTAGGTGAAGCATGGCCTAGATTTCAAGACCGAGACGCGTTGACAGCCTTTTCAACCCTCCCGTAGACTGCCATCCATGTCTACACCCCTGATCCAGCTCGACCGCAAAAAGACAGCCAAGAAGGCCGCCCAGGCAAAGGCGGCCGTCGCCGCCGGCAAAACCACCGTCGGTTTTGTCAATCTGGGCTGCTCGAAAAACCAGGTGGACTCCGAGCTCATGCTGGGCACGCTGGTTCACGACGGTTTTCAACTGACCGACAACCCCAAGATAGCCGAAGTCGTCATCATCAATACCTGCGGCTTTATCGAAGAAGCCAAGCAGGAGTCGATCAATTCGATTCTCGAACATGGCAAACTGAAGAAGAAAGGCGCCTGCCGGGTCCTCATCGCTGCAGGCTGTCTGGCTCAACGCTATCAAGGTGACCTGCTGAAAGAACTGCCGGAATTGGACGGTGTGGTGGGCACCGGGGAATTCGGGAAGATCGCAGAAATCTGTCGCAACCTCCTCACGCCCAGCAAACGCCAGCAACGATTGTGGATCAGCGAACCGCCCTACCTCTACGACGCGGACTCACCGCGCCTACGGCTCGGCAAGCCACACAGTGCCTATGTGAAGATCGCCGAAGGGTGTAACCGAAATTGCGCCTTCTGCGCCATTCCTATCATGCGCGGAAAACAGCGAAGCCGGTCGATCGAATCCATTGTGGCCGAAGCGGAGCGCCTCGCCGGCGAAGGCGTGAAAGAGCTCAACCTCATTTCCCAGGATACGATCAATTACGGCGTGGACCTGGGCATTCGCGGCGGTCTCACCTCGCTGCTGCGCGCGCTCGTGAAGGTTCCGGATATCCGATGGATCAGGCCGTTCTACCTCTACCCCCAACAAGTCACCGATGATCTGCTCGACCTCTATGCGGGCGAGGAAAAGATTACCAAGTACATCGACATGCCGCTCCAGCACATCAACGACCGAATGCTGAAGCGCATGCACCGCCTGGGGAATCGAGCCGCCATCGAGAAACTCGTGGACCGGATTCGCACCCGCATTCCCGGCCTGACGTTCCGGACTGCCTTCATCGTGGGATTCCCGGGGGAAACAGAAGCGGCTTACCAGGAACTCAAATCCTACGTGGCAGATTCCGGCTTCGACCGAGTGGCCGCATTTCTCTATTCGGACGAGGAGGATACGACGGCAGTCTCACTGGACGACAAAATTGAGCGAAGCGTCATGGAGGAACGGCGCAACGAACTGCTCGCCATCCAAGAAGGTATTGCTTCCGGGCGTGGGCAGGACCGTATCGGTTCGGTCATGAAGGTCCTTGTCGAAGGGCCATCGGAGGAAACTCCGTTGTTGCTGGAAGGCCGGCACGAAGGCCTCGCACCCGAGATCGACGGCGTCGTCTATATCAACGACGGCTCGGCCGACCCAGGAGACCTCGTCAAGGTCGAGATCACGGATGCAGCCACGTACGATCTCGTCGGTCACATCGTCTCCTGACCTCACGCCACACCCGGCTCACGATCTGCTACACTCTCTGGAAATTGACGAAAGGGGCGCATCGGCATGGCAGCCACTCGTAAAGATTCCGTGGTGATTCTGATCCACTGCAAAGACCGGAAGGGCATTGTCGCCCGCGTGTCGGGATTCATTCACGACTTCGGCGGCAACATTCTCGACTCTGATCACCACACCGATGAGGAAACGAACGACTTCCTGATGCGGATGGAGTTCGCCACCGAGGGATTGCAGATTTCTCCCGACGAGATTTCCGCCGCTTTCGCCCCCATCGCCAAGATATTTGAGATGCGCTACGAGATGCATCACTCCAGCCACCGCACGCGCGTCGGCATGCTCGTCTCGAAACAAGATCACTGCTTGGCGGACCTCCTCCAACGGCACCGTCGAGACGAGTTACGCATCGATGTTCCGGTCATCATTTCCAATCATGACACCTGCGCAGAGTGGGCCCAGCTGTTCAAGATCCCTTTCGTGGTCTTACCGGTCACCAAGGAAACCAAGCCTCAGCAAGAGCAGCAAGTCATCTCGGCGTTGAAATCCCATCATGTTGAACTGGTGGTCATGGCCCGTTACATGCAGATTCTGAGCGCCGACTTCCTCGTTCAAATCGGCTGCCCGGTAATCAACATTCATCATTCGTTTCTCCCCGCGTTCATCGGCGCGAACCCCTATCGGCAGGCCTACGAGCGGGGTGTCAAGATCATCGGCGCAACGGCCCACTATGCCACCCAAGACCTCGATGAGGGACCGATTATCGAGCAGGATGTCATCCGAGTCGGGCACCGGGATACGGTCGATGATCTGGTGAGGAAGGGGCGCGACCTCGAAGAAATTGTCCTGGCCCGCGCCGTTCGGCGGCATATCGAACATCGTGTGTTGGTGTACGGGAAAAAAACCGTCGTATTCGATTAGTCAGGACCCTGAAGAATCCGTCAGCGGGGGATGAGGCCGCAGCCCCATCCCCCAATCTTTCACCTACACTTTCGCGGTCAGGAATAGCGCATTGCCATGGCGATTGATCAAGATCAGGACGTTGTCACCCTTCTTAATCGCAGATGAGGCCTTCTCGAACTCCTTGACCGACTTGACCGGCTGGCGGTTGATCTCACGAATGACATCACCTGTCATCAAACCGGCCTTCTCGGCTCCACTCTCCGGCTCGACGCCCGTCACGACAACTCCCTGCGCCTTACCCTTGATGCCCAATTCCTTCGCAGTCTCCCGATCCAGGTCCTGAACGGCCACTCCGGCAAAGGCGTAGTCCGCTTCACCGGCTTCGGCTTTCGCCGTCTTTGTGGTATCCATCTGTTCCCCGACCGTCACCGTGATGTCTTTCTCATGGCCATCACGGATCACCTTGACCGGCACCTTCATCCCAACCACTGTTCTGGTCACCAGGCGCTGGAGAGCCACCGCATCCTCAACGGGTGCGCCCTGATACGCGATGATCACATCGCCCTGTTTCAGACCAGCCTGGTCGGCCGGCCCCTCTTCCTTTACGTCGCTGACGAGCGCACCCTTCGCATTCTTGATCCCGAATGACTTGGCCAGGTCCCGGCTGAGGTCCTGAATCCCGACACCCAGGTATCCGCGCACGACCTTCCCGCTCTTGATCAGGCTTTCATAGATCGGCTTGCTCATGCTGGTCGGTACGGCAAAGCCCACCCCCTGATACCCGCCGGTCTGCGAGAAGATCGCCGTATTAATGCCGACCAGTTCCCCGCGCGTATTCACCAAGGCGCCACCTGAGTTTCCGGGATTGATGGCCGCATCCGTCTGAATGAAGTCTTCGTACTGTGTAATACCCATCCGGCCGCGACCCAGCGCACTCACGATGCCGAGCGTCACCGTCGAGTTCAATCCGAAGGGGTTTCCGACCGCCAGCACATATTCCCCGACTTGCAGCTTGGTGGCATCACCCCAGATGACCGTCGGAAGATTCTGTCCATCGATCTTCACCACCGCCAGATCCGTCTTGGGATCGGTTCCGACAATCGTGCCCTTGAATTCGCGTTTGTCGGGTAATGTGACCGTGACTTCCTGCGCGCCTTCGATCACATGGTTATTGGTCAGTACATAGCCCTCCGGGGAGACAATCACCCCGGATCCCTGACCGCCGCCACGATGACCACGAGGCTCACCGGGACCTTGTGGCCCGCGGAAACCACGAGGGCTGCCAGGCCCACCAAAAAATTCTTCCATCCGATCGCGTAATTCATCGGGGATCTTCCGCCCGTCGGCGACTTTCTCTCCCGTGACCGTCGTAATATTCACCACGGCCGGTGTGACCGCTTTGGCCACCTCCGTAAACCCGTTCGCTGCCGGGGCGATCGGCAGCGCCACGGCGGTTGCCGCGGGCTGGATTCCGCTGGAGGCATGGGAAGGGGGCAACGATTGCCCGCCCCAGATCAGGACCGCTCCCACCGCGGCGATGGCAAGACTCGCAACGACTGCCTTCTGAACCAACTTCTTCATGATTTCCTCCTCGTGACAATGATGCCGGTGAACAGATCGTTCTCGTCTTGATGTACGAGTGACCGTACCAGCCGGTGATGAGAAGGGGATTAGCTGCGAATTAGAAGTCGTTAAGCGGATGGGGTCGCTAGTGGGAGCGTAACCGTAAACGTCGACCCGACGCCCGGCTCACTGGTCACGTCGATACGGCCCTTGTGAGACTCGGCGATCCAGGTGCAAATCGCGAGTCCAAGGCCTGTACCCTTCTTCGTATGGGCCCGGGCCCCATCGGTCCTGAAGAAACGATGGAAGATACGGGACAGATCATCGGGCGGGATGCCGATCCCTTGATCTCTGACCGACAGGCGCGCGCTCGGTCCTTCTGTGACGAGCGCGATCTCGACCTTTCCGTTGGGATGAGAGTACTTGATCGCATTCTCCACCAGATTCAGCAACAACTCGCGCAGCCGGAGTTCGTCGCCTTGGACGACGGCCGGCTGCACCGTGCCGAGCGTGACGGCGATGTTGCGATCCTGTCCGAGCAGCGTCGCCTGCCGGTGGATGTCTTCGACGAGCGACTCCAGGCCGACCGGCAGCGCCTCCATTCTCACCTCTCCCATGTCGGCCCGGGAGAGGAAGAGCAGCTCGTCGACGATGCGCGTCATGCGATCGATTTCTTCCAGATTGCTTTCGAGGACGGATTGGTAATCACCTAGCGGGCGGGGACGCCTGAGCACCAATTCTGTCTCTCCCTTCATGACGGTCAACGGAGTCCGGAGCTCGTGGGACGCATCGCTGGTAAATTGTCGAATCTGGCGGAACGACACATCGAGCCGGCCGATCATGTCGTTGAACATGCTGGCCAAGCGCCCGATCTCGTCGGGAGAGGTCGAGACCGTCAAACGCTGGCTGAGATCGCCGGCGGCGATACGCTGGGCCGCCAGCGTGATGGCGTCGACCGGCCGCAGCGCACGGCCGGCCAGAAACCATCCGCTGGCCAATGACACCGCCAGCGCAATCGGCATCGTCACCAGCAACACCAGCAGCAGCCGGCGCAACGTGTCTTCGATCGATTCCATCGACGTCCCGACTTGTACAATGTAGAGCAAGGTTCCGCGATACATGATCGGCACGGACACGAGCCGGAGCGGCGGCTCCTTCGGATACTTCGCCGATTCAAACATGGATTTCCCGCTGAACGTCGTTTCGAGCGCCGTGCGGCTGAGCGGGACTTCATGCTGCTTGATATTGGGAGAACGGAGCGTGATCGTTCCTGAAGGGCTGAAGATCTGGAAGAACTTGTCGATCCGGGCGAGTTCAGGAAACTGCGAGAGCAATTCTTCTTCGTCGATGAGCGGGAGAAACCCCCGCTCTTCCAGGGACCGGACCGCCGTGTTGGCGGTCTCTTCTAACGATTGATCCACCGCATCGCGAAGACTCCGTGCCGTCACATTGTACAAGACCACGGAGAACACGATGAGGACGAGAGCCAGCGTGCTCCCGTACCAGAGCGTGAGCCGAAGTCGCAGTGGCATCAGTCGACTTTCAGCATATAGCCGCTGCCACGGATCGTATGGATAAGTTTTTTCGACCGGCCCCGGTCGATCTTGTTGCGGAGATAATTGACGTAGACATCGATGACATTGGTGAAGGTGTCGAAGTCCTGATTCCAGACATGCTCGGAAATCATCGGCCTCGTCAGCACCCGCCCGGTGTGCCGCATGAGATATTCCAGCAGTGCATATTCTTTCAGCGTCAGCTCAATGCGTATCCCGCCCCGCGCGACTTCGCGGGTCGCCGGATTCAGCACCAAATCATCGATTTGCAGAATGCCGGGGCTCTCCGTCGCGCCCCGGCGCAACAACGCCCGGACTCGGGCCAGCAATTCATCGATCGCAAACGGCTTGGTGAGATAATCGTCGGCACCGGCGTCGAGTCCTTTCACTCGTTGATCGACCTGGGACTGCGCTGTCAGGATCATTACCGGCGTTTGAATCCGCTCACGACGAACGGCTTTAAGAATATCCATCCCTGACATCGACGGCAACATGAGATCCACGACGATCAAATCGTAGTTGGTCGCCAGGGCCATCTCAAGTCCCTTGGCCCCGTCCTCACAGAGATCGACGGCATAACTTTCTTCCTCAAGCGCGCGCTTGATGAAACAGCCGACCTTCGTTTCGTCTTCAACCACGAGCACACGCATACGCACCCCTTATTCGGACGGATTATAACAAACCTACGGGTGATGTTCTCGGCTAGACGTCGTAGAGGGGATAGGGTACAGCCCCGCACCCCGCGAAGGGCCGGAATTGACTACTTGGGCGTGAAGCGAGTCACCGTGACAGGGGCGTAGGACACCTGCACCCCGTCGGGCCCCCGGTGAGCCACCGTATGCCGCAGCCAGGCGGCGTCGTTGCGGGTAGGAAAGTCGGCCCGATAATGCGCGCCGCGGCTCTCCTCGCGCGCGAGCGCTCCTGCCACAATCGTTTCCGCGAGGTCGGCCAAGCACTGCAACTCTAACGCCTGGATCAAATCGGTGTTGAAAACTCGCCCCTTGTCCTGCACCGTGACTGCTGCCGCGCGTTGCTGGAGCTCACGTACCTTACCTCCGGCTACCGTCATCGATTCCTTTGTCCGGAAGATGCCCAGGTTCGCGCTCAACGCCTCTCCAAGCTCCTGCCGCACCTGCCAGGCACGCTCCCCCCCACTCTGAGAAAGCAACCGCTCGACTCTGGCTTGCTCGTCAGCGAGATGCTGCGGTGCCGGAGTCTCATGCCCCACAGTTCCAGCATACTCACCGGCTTTCGTCCCGGCTCGTCGCCCAAATACAATGGTTTCCAACAACGAATTGCCGCCAAGGCGATTGGCCCCGTGCACGCTGACACAGGCACATTCCCCAGCCGCAAAGAGGCCGGCGATCGCCGTCTCACCCCACTGATTGGCTCTGACTCCGCCCATCTGGTAGTGCGCACCGGGCTGGATGGGAATCGGCGTTTCAACCGGATCGAGCCCGGCAAACTCCATTGCGATCTGACGGATTTGCGGGAGCCGTTCTAAGATTTTATCCCGCCCGAGATGCCGGAGGTCCAGCAACACACACCCATCCACTCCCCGCCCTTCGAGAATTTCCTGCCCGATCGCCAGGGAGACCGTCGAGCGGGTCGCCAGCTCCATCTGCTCTGGCGCATACCGCTTCAAGAACCGCTCCCCCAGCGTGTTGAGCAGATAGCCGCCCTCACCCCTCGCCCCTTCCGTAATCAGAATGCCCGTGTCTTTCAATGTGGTCGGATGAAACTGGACAAACTCCATGTCCATGAGCGGCGCCCCGGCGCGATAGGCTAAGGCCATCCCGTCTCCGGTATTGATCACGGCATTCGTGCTGGTCAAAAACACACGGCCGCTGCCGCCAGTCGCCAGGATGACGGCCTTCGCCTGCAGCATCCGCAAGCCGCCATGCACCAGATCCCACGCGATGACTCCCCGGCAGACGCCGGCTTCGACCACGAGCGCGGTGACGTACCATTCTTCATAGACCGTGGTGCGCCGTTTGAGAATTTGCTCATAGAGCGCATGCAGCAGCGCGTGTCCGGTGCGATCGGCTGCGTAGCACGTGCGCGGGAATCCGGCCCCTCCGAACGGCCGCTGTGCGATGCGGCCGTGGGCATCACGACTGAAAATCACGCCCATTCGCTCCAGCTCAAGGATTTCCCCAGGGGCCTCCCGGCACATCGCCTCGATGGCATCCTGATCGCCGAGATACAGCCCCCCCTTCGCCGTATCGAAGGCATGGGCTTCCCACGAATCACTCTCGCCGAGCGCGGCGTTGATCCCGCCCTGAGCCGCCACCGAGTGGCTGCGGACCGGATGGACTTTTGAGATCAGGGCTACATCCAAATTAGTCGGGGCCGCTAAGGCCGCGCGCATCCCTGCCAGACCGGCTCCGACGATGAGAATGTCATGCACATGTGTTCGTTGAGTCGTCATCAGGCTCCACACGAACGGGAAGAATGCCCTCTATCCCCTGTACTTACAGAACTATCCACCCCCAAGGCAAGCAGCGGCGACGCCGGGCCGTGGGATATTGGAAATGGAGCAGCGCCATGGTACTCTCCTCCGGCTCATGTGCCATTCACGAAATATCTGATAGCGAGCGGATCGAACGACCATGCCTCAACCTGATTTTCTGCAGCCGACCGATCTCTTCCCGCAGCGCCATATCGGCCCGTCGGAAGACGACATCCGCGACATGCTGGCAGTAGCCGGCATGCCCTCGCTGGAACATCTCTGCGATGTCACGGTCCCCCAGGACATCCAGCTGCGAAAGCCGCTGAACTTGCCGCCGCAGCGAGGGGAGCAGGCCGTGCTGGGCGAGCTGAAACAGCTGGCCGCAAAAAATCGTGTCTACCGTTCGCTCATCGGCATGGGTTATTACCATTGCATCACGCCTGGCGTGATCCAGCGGAATATTCTGGAAAACCCCGGCTGGTACACCCAATACACACCCTATCAGGCCGAAATTGCCCAGGGCCGCCTCGAAGCGCTGGTGAATTTTCAAACGATGGTCGGAGATCTGACCGGATTGCCCCTGGCCAATGCCTCATTGCTGGACGAGGCGACTGCCGCCGCAGAAGCCATGGCCATGTGCTTGGCTATCGCTCGATCCAAGGGCGAGGAACGGAAAGAATTCTTTGTCTCGCAGGACTGCCATCCGCAGACCCTCGCAGTACTCCAAACACGCGCCGAACCAGTGGGTATCACCATTCGCTCAGGTCCCAATGCCTCGATCAAGTTCTCGGATAAAACCTTATGCGGATTGTTGCTCCAATACCCGGGGAGCGACGGCTACGTTGGTGACGTCAGCGGCCTGGTCGCTCAAGCCCATGAGGCAGGCATACTCGTGGTCGTCGCCACAGACCTACTGGCCTTGACACTCATGCGTGCACCGGGAGAGTTCGGCGCCGACATCGCCGTGGGCTCCAGCCAGCGGTTCGGCGTTCCTATGGGATTCGGCGGCCCCCATGCCGCGTTCTTAACCACCAAGGAAGAATTCAAGCGCCAGATGCCCGGCCGCATCGTCGGGGTCTCGAAAGATGCGACTGGCAATACGGCCTACCGGTTATCCCTCCAAACACGCGAACAACATATCCGGCGAGAAAAGGCCACGAGCAACATTTGTACGGCCCAGGTGCTCTTGGCCGTCATGGCTGGCATGTACGCAGTCTATCACGGCCCCGACGGTCTCCGCCGCATCGCGCAGCGCGTGCACGGATTGACACTGATGCTCGCCGAGGGTTTGCGCCGGCTTGGCTTTGACGTGGGCCCGGAATTGTTCTTTGATACGTTGCGCGTCCGCGCCCCCAAGAACCAGGCCGATCTGATCCGCGTCAGAGCGACCGAACGGTACATCAATCTCCGGACTCATGAAGACGGATCCCTCGGGCTCTCACTCGATGAAACCAGCACCGAGCACGAAGTCGGAATGCTCTTGGAACTCTTCGTCGGCCATGACCGCCTGCCCTTCCAGGTCATCGACCTCGCCGGCGCCGTTGAGACCGGCTATCCCAATCCATTGGCACGGACTAGTTCCTATCTCACACATGAGATTTTCAATCTCTATCATTCCGAGCATGAGATGTTGCGCTACTTGCATCGGCTTCAGGGCAAAGATCTGTCGCTCACGCATTCGATGATTCCGTTGGGCTCTTGCACCATGAAGCTGAACGCAACAGCGGAAATGCTCCCCGTCACCTGGCCGGAATTTGCCCATCTCCATCCTTTCGCGCCGGCAGAACAGACGCAGGGGTACCAGGAATTGTTCCGGCAGCTGGAATCCTGGCTGGCGGAGATTACGGGATTTGCCGCCATCTCGCTCCAGCCCAACGCCGGCTCCCAGGGTGAATATGCGGGACTGATGGTGATTCGCGCATACCACCGGGGACTGGGTGCGCCCCATCGGGATGTGTGCCTCATTCCTGTGTCGGCCCACGGCACCAACCCCGCGAGTGCAGCCATGGCCGGGATGGCGGTGGTCGTCGTGGCCTGCGACAAACAGGGAAATGTGGATCTGACCGACCTTGAAGCGAAGGCCGTGCAGTACCGCGACCGGCTGTCGGCCTTGATGCTGACCTACCCCTCAACCCATGGCGTCTTCGAAGCGGACGTGCGCCGGATCTGCCAGATCGTCCATACTCATGGCGGGCAAGTCTACATGGATGGGGCCAACATGAACGCACAGGTGGGACTCTGTCGGCCCGGCGACATCGGTGCCGACGTCTGCCATCTGAATTTGCACAAGACGTTTTGCATCCCGCACGGCGGAGGCGGCCCCGGCATGGGGCCCATCGGCGTCGCCAGGCATCTCGCGCCCTACCTCCCGGGTCATCCTGTGACAGGGCTGGGAACCCGCGAGTCGATCGGTCCCGTGTCCGCAGCCCCATACGGAAGCGCGAGCATTCTCCCCATCTCCTGGGTGTACATCGCCCTCATGGGCCGCGACGGCCTCAAGAAGGCCACGCAAGTCGCCATTCTCAACGCCAACTACATGGCCAAGCGGCTGGAGAAGCACTACTCCATCGTCTATACCGGCGCCACAGGACATGTCGCGCACGAGTTCATTCTCGATCTGAGGCCCTTCAAAGAATCATCCGGCGTCGAAGCCATGGATGTCGCCAAGCGCCTCATGGATTACGGCTTCCATGCACCGACCGTATCGTTCCCGGTTGCCGGCACCTTGATGATTGAACCGACAGAGAGTGAAGGGAAAGCTGAATTAGACCGGTTCTGTGAGGCAATGATCGCCATTCGCGCAGAGATTCAAGAGATCGCCGACGGGCGTCAACCCCGTACCAATAATGTGCTCAAGAATGCGCCGCACACGGCGACCACCGTCACGGCCACCGACTGGAATCGTCCCTATACGAGGGAACAGGCGGCCTTCCCGACTCCATCTGTCAGAGCCAACAAGTTCTGGCCGGCAGTCAGCCGCATCGATGAAGCCTACGGGGATCGCCATTTGATCTGCACCTGTCCTCCGATGGACAGCTACCAACCCTGATCCGTGGCATTGGTTCTGTGCCTATACATGGAATGATCGTCACGATCTCCGCTCGCACAGCCCTGGTTGCCCTGTGTTGTTTCATACTGGGGGTACCAGACAATTGGGCACAATCCCCGCCGACCCGAACAACCACTGTCGACATGCAAGCGGGGCAGAGCTATCGCGCCGGCACCCGCGTTCGCGTGCCAAACGGCGTCGCCTCTTTTCTCATTCCCGCAGGATGGCGCGGCGAACAACTGGACAACCTGGCCGCCGTGCTCCTGGTCTCAGAAAAAGAAACGGGCTTTGTGCTCGCCTTCGCAATTCTCAACCAGACGGAAGACGAACTCTTTGCCCTGCTCGGAGAACCGCAGCCAATTACCGAAACACTGGTATTTGAACCGACAGGAGCCGTCACTCGCAAAGGCAACACACTGACAGCAACCTACGTGGCGGGCTCCTTAGCTGGTCGAGGCATGGCAATCATGGGACCAGACCTGCAGGGAATTCTTTTTCTTCATGGGAGGCCGCAGAAAGACCCACGGACAAGCCATTCTCTCCTCGACGAGCTAGTGGATCAGATACAATTTATTCAAGCCAAAGAGAGCGCTCCGTGACCATGATGGTACCCTCACCTCAAACGAAACTCCGTATCTGCCACTCCCAGACATCTGGACCAACCACCCTCTATTGAACGCCCCGCTTAATTGTACAAAACTGTCGCTTGCCGCTCCCCTTCTTTTGGGGCATTGTGCGATCGACCTCGCTTCGGCGATAAAGGTTCTTCACCACAGGGAGACGTTGAAACCATCATGCCTCAAATATTGAACTTCAGCGAGCATGCCAACGACGAAGAAGTCAGCTACCTCACCACGCTGTTGCTCTATCACCTCGTCGAGCGCTGCGGTGGTCAGATCCGCTTCACCGTGAACGACGTGAATCAAGTCCGCGAAAACCTTTCCACCAAAATGGTTCAAATCCAACTCGGTGATGACGTCAGACTTCGCATCATCGACCGTGTCCCTGAATTACAGTAGTTATTCTTCTCATCAGAGCCAAATCGTTTCCCTGCGACAAAGAGATCTGGAATCTTCTTCTTGGCCACAGAAATTCCAGCCAATATGTCATTACGGGTGTTGATGGACTATTGGTGATCGCAGTAGACTTCCATCTAAATCCTCGTATAACCATCTTACGGAAATGAAGAGCAGATTAGTGGCACGGTTAGATGCAGCTAGGGCTGGGAACACGGGATTGGGGGAGTCTGGGCAATGAAATGCAGGATCAGATTGATAGGTTGGCTGATGCTTGTCGGAACTCTAGTTTCAAGCGATGGCTTTGCATTGAATGACCAGCAGCTGACAACAAAGCCAGAGTCAGTCTCTGCGCCAGACATTGCCTGGCGGTATCGTCTGTTCGAGACTAAGAACATATGGACGTTTATCCTTCTTGACACTGCAACCGGCCGTACGTGGCAAGTGCACTACTCGCTGGATCAAACTCCAACCGAAAGATTGGTCATCAACGATTTCGCTCTAGTGCCCGACGGCATAAAACACAGAAATGGGCGATTTACTCTCTATCCGACCACTAACATGTATAACTTTCTGCTCCTTGACCAGGAAGATAGCAGAATTTGGCAAATTCAGTGGTCAACCGACGCCAAAGAGCGCGGCATCATGCGACACATCCCCCCTCAGAAATAGATCAGCGAAACCATTTTATTGGCAACCATGCAAAACACCGCTGCGGGTTCAGTTAGTAGATAGGATCTTGAAAGGTTTTCGTCTTTCTTCTCTATTTCACTAGAGGAGTCCTCACCCTAGGGACTGTCTTACGGTGAGAGACAATGGGCTGAAGAGTTACACGATGACTTGGCTTGACAAATGGCGAGCGCTGGAAGCCCGAATTGATGGCTTAATCCGCGCTGGTGAATTTCTAGCCTTAACATTCCAGGTGAACAGTGGTGACGCCTTTAATGTGGTCCGCAACTCGTTCCTGCCGGAGCTGGTCGCCATTTCTGCGGAGATCAAGCAACTGGGTGATGCTTACTCAAGTGAGCTACCGAAGAAAGCTTACGATGCGCTGAATAAATACATCGCGCTTGATTGGCACAATAAGTCTTTCAAAAGCGGCTCTGTTGATATTCAAGCACTCGCTCCGCTTGCCGCGTTTCGCTCCGAGTTCAGTTATCTTCTGAGAGACGCGGAGATTGAGGGCCGGAATCTCACAGAGTTGGCGTTCGAGCATCTTCGGCGACAACTCGTGGTCGATGAGGATATCAGGAAGAAATGGCAGACGGCCTTCAGATCTCATGAAACAGCGTGCGAAAAGCTCGGAGCAGTTCATCTTTTGAGTCATGGCATATGGGCGTTTAAGTTTGTAGCGCCCGGCGGCGCCACAGATCTTGTGTTTGGCGACCCCATCGGGAAAGACTTGGGCCGCGTGAAACGGACTGCTCGTGCCTTCGTTCTTACAGAGTGGAAGCTTGTAAAGAGGGAAAACAATATAGAGGCAAAAGCGCGGGAGGGACGTGCTCAGGCAGCCATCTATAGCGGCGGAGTACTTGGGGACACCGAGTTGAATCGAACAAGGTATGTGGTCCTTGTTTGCGAATTAGATCTGCCGGTACCCGATGATGTGAGTGAGAGAAATGTCGTGTACCGTCATGTCGTGCTTCCCATGCAACCGAAAAGTCCTTCTGCGACAGCACGAAGCAAAAAAGCCCTTGGCAAGTCGTAAAACGCTAAATACCAAGACATTTTGTCTGATTCTGCTGTAGCTTGACCCCATCGTGTTAGGCCTTTATGGGCTTGAAGATGCTTAATTATCATCATGAAATCTCCGAGCGGATTACTAATCGAGCCAAGTGGCCTAATTTTGAGCGGTCAGACTTTCTTATCGAACTGAATGCAATTGCGGAAGATTCATTCTTGCACAAAACAATCGACGGCTACCTCGGTGCCCTCCTCATTTATCATCAGCTTGCAGAAGAGATACTCAAGCTCCTTCTAGAGGATTCCCAATTCTTGATTCAGCTCAGGGTTTATCCTGCTCCGATTCGCTTCCCGCAGCGAAGACGCCAAATGTTCGGCAATCTTCTCGATGAACTTGAATCGACACTCGACTTTGAGCTGAAGCCAGAGATCATTGAATATGCTCGAGGAATTAACGATCGGCGCATTCGGCTAGTACATGGCTTGACGAGAGAGTCCTCCACGGAGAATATCGATAAAGACATAAGATGGGTTAAGTCCTGTTTCACACTTCTCTTTGATTGTTTTTCAAATGCACATCACTCATTTTTGCAACAATTCGAGGCAGAGCAGCAGCGACAAATTTGGAGTGCCGAGTCCCATTGAACTTAGCGATACTTCCATGAGCAGTGGATGAATCGGACGGGACACCGGTCTTCTAAATTTTCCATGGTTATCAAACCGAGTGCGATTGTCGGACGACGACCATGGGGAATTATTCATCTCCAATTGGTTGTAGTAGTATCTACACGATACCGAGGTAGCTCATGAGGACGCAGACTCAAGTAGAAGGGCTGATTAAGAGTCTCTACCGAGAACTTGGCGGGCATCCAGCGGATCTGATACAGATTAAGCCGATAGATGGTGGATGGGATAACGCGCTTTCATACGAAGTTACTAGGAACGACAAAACTAGAACGAGCATTCACAGGTCCGACTTAGATGACCGAGACAATCAGAGCATAATGGTCTCCTTGCAGCAGTTTTCGTAAATGAGTTGTACCGATCTCCTGGAGATCTTAGATATTTATGCTGCACATCTCCTCGCACGTCCTCATTCCGGATTCCGAGATTCAACTCCACGCGATGCGTTCGCAGGGAGCCGGTGGACAGAACGTCAATAAGGTCTCGACCGCCATTCATCTGCAGTTCGACATCAAGGCGTCGTCCCTTCCGCCGTTTTATAAGCAGGAACTGTTGAAGCTCAAAGACCACCGTGTGTCGCAGGATGGAATCATCACGATCAAAGCGCAGCAGCATCGGACGCAAGAGCGGAATCGGGAGGACGCGCTGGAACGGCTCTGTCTCTTGATCAAGAGCGTGGCCATCCCGCGCAAGACGCGACGAGCCACGAAACCGACAAAGGGGTCTCAGACCAGGCGGATCGAAAGCAAAAAGAAGCAAGGACGGCTGAAGGCGCT
>FSSH01000055.1_pt1 | contig 127470 bp, 119 predicted proteins | sample 1166101 | NCBI WGS metagenome assembly FSSH01 (sample SAMEA32972668, study PRJEB13176) | freshwater metagenome | biome: Drinking water system; feature: Biomass in drinking water that filtered by 0.45 um membrane; material: drinking water | place: USA | collected 2012-12-20 | depth 0 m | reverse complement strand
TTTGATTGTCGTTTAAATCTAACGCATACACGTTATTTGGGAATGCTGTGTGTAAGTACATCATATTACCTACAACAACTGGTGAACCTTCGTGACCACGGTTTACACCAGTCGCGAATGCCCAAGCAGCTTTAAGGTTTTTAACGTTACCTTTGTTGATTTGTGACAAGGCACTGTAGCCTTGGTTGTTGTGTTGTCCGCGCGGATGCAACCAATTGTTGGCATCTTTCATTGCTAGTTCTTGATCTGCTGCTGCAAATGCCATTGCAGGCAATGCCAATGCAACGCTTGCGGCGACACCCATTACACGTTTTTTAGTAAACATCGTAATATCTCCAAAGTATAAAACATAAAAATAATTCAACATTGCATGCAATTGAATTACGTCATTTGGCTTAGATAAAACTGGTACTAGGATGGCCAGAATCTTGAAACTTTATTTAAAACTTAGTTTTAAATAAAAGTGTTTCAATTTGTTAAGCGATTGTTAATGTAACTAAAATTTCATCATCTTAAGCCAGCCTGATTGCTTAATTTTGATGGGTCCTGTTTATAACTTTGCATACCTGTATCGTTTTTGTTACTATCTTTTTATGGATTTAGCCTAGATTTCCATTTAGTAAAAATTATTGTAATTTACTGAATGCTAAGGAATTGAATGCTAAGGCCATGGAATCTTAATATGGAAGTCGTGCGCGGCTCGGCTACTCCAATTCATATTCAAATCGCAGAAACAATTATTGATGAAATTCAACGCGGTCGTTTTTTACCTGGTAGTGTTTTACCTGGCACACGCGAGTTATCCAATCAGCTCAGCATCAATCGCAAAACGGTTGTTCAGGCTTATGACGAATTAATCTCTAAAGGGTGGCTTACGACTGAGAGTAAACGTGGCACTTTTGTTTCATCGCGTGGGTTAATGGTGAATCAACAGCCAAAAACTATTCAACCAGATAACATTCAAATTTCACCTAAGAAACATCGTTTACCCAGCACAATGATGGCTGGCGTTACACATGTTGAACAAACCAATGCCTCATCCTCAGCAAATTACCTCTCGTTTAGCGAAGATGATTCAGATGCAAGATTAATACCCTACCAAGTGATTGCAAGGTGTATGCGCCACGCAGTAACAACCTTAACGCGCAACAATAAACTATATTGCACCGACGCTAAAGGCAGTATTATTTTGCGTAAAGCTATCTTAAATATGCTTAATATGGAGATTGGCTTAAGCGCAGAATTGGATAATATTTGCATTTTGCGTGGAAGCCAAATGGGTTTATTTCTTGCTGCGCGTTTACTTATCGAAGAGGATGACTCTATTGTTGTTGAGCAGTTAAGTAGCCCGATTGCGCGTGAAACTTTTAAAAATTGTGGTGCTAATTTACTTTATGTTGCTCACAATGAGTCTGGCATTCTTTTAGAATCATTGGAAAAACTATGCATTAATCACCCTGTGCGCGCCATTTACGTAACGCCTCATCATCAGATGCCAACTGGAGCTGTGATGTCAATTGACAACCGGAAAGGCTTATTAAAATTAGCGCAGCGATATAATTTTGTGATTATTGAAGATGGTAGCGGATCTGAATTTAGCTACACAAAAGACAACCTACGGCCATTGATACAATTAGACAAATCTGGTCGTGTTATTTATATTAGTTCATTCTCTAAAATTTTAGCGTCTGGTTTTAGAGTTGGCTACATGGTTGCACCTACAACAGTTATCAAGCATTGCGCAAGCGACATTACGCTGATAGACAGGCAAGGCAACGCACTCCTAGAGCATGCAGTAGCAGAGCTATTAGAATCTGGCGAAATTAAACGCCATATCACTAAATCAATTAAAATTTATCAAGCACGCAAAACTCACTTAACACATTTAATTGAGTCAGAATTGGCTGAATTTTGCACGCTCTCATCATCAAACAGTGGCTTAGGTTTGTGGATAGATTTAGCACCCCATATTCAAACGGACTTAATACTAAAAGATGCGGAAAAACAAAAACTCAAACTATATTACATTAATCAGTACTCAGAACACTGCCAAGTTTCAGGTTTGCGATTAGGCTTTGCTCATCTAAATTTAGATGAAATCACATTGGCTGTTGAATATTTGAAGAACACATTTATGTACCAATCCGCAATTGTATTGCGTGCCTAAACACAATTAAAATTGGTGGTTGTGAACAACCAATGGTGGCTAATTTAACACTATAAACTTAAGCATTAATAATTTAAATAATAATTATCCTTATAAATCATAAGGTTAAAAATTAACAACTATGGTATGTTAATTGCATATTTGTAAGTAAGGGAGAGCTATCACTAGGACCTTTATCGTTACACAATTTGCAAAAGTTGTATACGATAAAGGGGTAGACTCCCTACTCTATTTTCAAATACAAAAAGGCGCTTCAAGCGCCTTTTTGTATTGATGCCTTAAATAAAACTAATTGTTCAATTCGGCCAAAAATTACTCTTCGCCAATTTGATACACTTCATAACTCACTTCAACAATTTTTCCTGTTGTCGCATCAACTTCTACTTTAACTTCTTCTTTATCTGCTTCTAAAATATCAAACTCGTATGATGCTTTGCCATCTGGTTCAAGTTCGTATTCCGTTTCAACAATAGTGCCAGGATGCGCAGCTAATGCAGTTGCTTTCGCATCTGCCTCAGATACTTTAGCTAATGCTTTAAATTTAGCATCATCTGCTTTTACTTCTTGCTCAATCTCGGTAACTTTGCCTGTTTTAACATTACATTCAATGTCCCAAGCAGTACCATCAGCTGACTCAATGTCAAACTCATACATTGGTTTTTTGTCTTCTGACTTCATTTCTAGTTTGACGATTTTTCCGTCATGCGCTGTAAGCGCTGCTTTAACACACTTGCCAAGGCTGTCTACTTTATGCGGTTTAATGGTCTCATGACCTGCGATTGCTGTATTTGCTAAAAATGCTGCCGCAACCAAAGTTGCACCAATTGTTAAACGAAACATGATAATCTCCAGAGTAAATTAAATATAAATTTTTAAATAACTACATTTTAATTTGAGCAAGAATTGTACCTAAAAATTCTTATGTCATTGTTTAATTACACATTTGTTACATTTTTGGCTTAATATAACCGAACAATGGTTCAATAAAACCAAAAATGAAAATTACGACGCTTAAACAGCCACTTTTGCTTGAATAGCAGGATGTGGATCGTAGTTTTCTAGCGTGAAATCTTCAAATTTAAACGAAAAAATATCGTTAACTTGAGGGTTAATGCGCATTTGAGGGAGCGATTTTGGTGCACGCGACAACTGTTCGCGCACTTGCTCCATATGATTGCTGTAAATGTGTGCATCACCAAGCGTGTGCACGAAATCACCTAATTTCAATCCGCATACTTGCGCCACCATCATGGTTAACAGCGCATAAGATGCAATATTAAAAGGAACGCCCAAGAAAATATCTGCGCTGCGCTGATACAGCTGACAGCTTAACTTGCCATCCGCTACATAAAATTGAAAAAATGCATGGCAAGGTGGCAATTTCATTTGGTCTACATCGGCTACGTTCCAAGCAGAAACAATCAGCCGACGCGAATCAGGTGTTTTTTTAATCGAATGAATCACCTGCGTAATTTGATCAATATGCGTGCCATCGGGCTTTGGCCAATTGCGCCACTGATATCCGTAAACAGGGCCTAAATTACCATTCTCATCCGCCCATTCATCCCAAATACGCACGCCATTTTCTTTTAAGTAGGCAATATTGGTGCTACCTTGTAAAAACCACAATAGCTCATGAATAATGGATTTTAAATGCACTTTTTTTGTGGTGAGAAGCGGAAAGCCTGCATTTAAATCAAAACGCATTTGGTAGCCAAACACAGAAGTTGTGCCTGTACCAGTGCGGTCTGTTTTAGTATTGCCGTGGGCTAAAACGTGATTCAGTAAATCAGTATATTGTTTCATAACGTTTAAGTATTGTTGACAATAAAATCTTTAATCGCAGTCACATCGACATCCATTACCGCAAATTTCTGCGGTAGTAGCTCAATACCTTTTAGGCTATCTGGTCGCGGCGGCACCTCGCCTAATGCTTCTACTAACGCATCTTCAAATTTTGCTGGTAACGCCGTTTCTAGCACTACCATTGGCGTGTTTTCTTGCTTGTATTCAAGCGCAACTTTAAGGCCGTCTGCTGTGTGCGTGTCAATCACTACCTTATATTTTGCTTGAGATTCGCGTATGGTCTGCATGCGGTTTTGGTGATTGCTACTTCCAGATACAAAGCCATAATCGGCCAATTTTGACATCAAATGTTTAATATCAAAGGCACCGCCTTTATCGACACTCACCCACAACTCGCGCACTTTCCCGCTATCGCGACCCACCAAATCAAACACAAAGCGCTCAAAGTTTGATGCTTTGCTAATATCCATTGAAGGACTGGACGTATGATAAGTATTGGCTGAACCGCGTGGCCTGTAAATACCTGTTTTAAAAAACTCGTCCAACACATCGTTTTCGTTAGTGGCAACCACTAGCTTATCAATTGGCAAGCCCATCATGCGCGCAATATGGCCAGCACAGACATTGCCAAAATTGCCGCTTGGTACAGAAAAATCTACTTTTTGGCTATTATTTGTGGTGACTGCAAAATAGCCTTTAAAGTAATACACCACTTGCGCAACGATACGACCCCAGTTGATGGAATTAACCGCACCGATTTTGTATTGCGCTTTAAATGCCGCATCGTTAGAAACTGCTTTTACCATATCTTGGCAGTCGTCAAACACGCCATTTACGGCGATATTAAAGATGTTGTCATCTTGCAAGCTAAACATTTGCGCCGTTTGAAAGCGACTCATTTTTTTGTGCGGTGACAGCATAAACACACGCACGCCTTTTTTACCGCGCATGGCATATTCTGCCGCAGAGCCAGTATCACCAGAAGTCGCACCTAAAATATTGGTTGTCGCGCCGTTTTTAGTTAATACATATTCAAACAAATTACCAAGCAACTGCATCGCCATATCTTTAAAAGCCAAGGTTGGGCCATTTGAGAGGCTTAATAAATACAAATTGTTTTCTAGTTTAATGGTTGGCGTAATATCCGCCGCGTTTTGGCCTGCGCGCGTAAAACTATAAACATCTGCCCTGTATGTTTTATCAATAATCGCTTTTAAATCAGCCGCTGGAATATCATCAATTAGGCGGCTTAAAATCGCAAAAGCTAAATCGGCATAATTCATGCCGCGCATAGCACTTAAATCGGTATCGCTAAATTGTGGGTAGGTTTCTGGCAAATACAATCCACCATCTGGCGCTAAACCACCCAGTAAAATTTCGCTAAAACTTAAAGCAGGCGATTGCCCGCGTGTAGATATATATTTCATTGCAAAAACACGGTTAAAAAATGAGTTGTTATTATAAATTGATTGCTTAGCGCGTAGGAGAATTAACGTGGTCAAAATTAACGAGGTCGAAATTAACACGGCTATATCCCAGCAAAGTGCCAGTAGCAAATGCCAAGTCTACTTGTGAGGCTTGATAATCAGTAATCGCTTTAATCTCTCTAACCTGCGCGTCACCTAGCCTGGTCAAAGCCTCCAAAACCTCTGTCATTGTGCGCAAGCCCTCTTTAAATTGTTTTAATTCAGCTTCGTAGTTGGTACCAGCAATGGCTACTTGCTGTTTGTTGGCAACAATCCGCTGCCAATTTTGTTCTAGCGTATCGAGCACATCGTAAATTTCGCGCTGAATGCTTAACTGTTGCAACTCTTTGGTTGATAAACGCTGAAGTCGCTGCTGAACAGCGCGGCTAAGTCTTGCTTTTCGCGCATCATTGCTAACAGGCAACTCAAAACGCAAGCCTATGTACCATTCGTTAAAATCAAACTGTCCTAAACTACTGTAAGACCGACTAAATGACGACTCAGAATCTGACAAAGAACCATATGCATAATCTAGCGAAAACAATGGCAATGTTTGATTTTGTAAAACAGCAACCCTCAACGAATCTTCACTTAATCTGAGTTCAGTCTCTAGCAAATCCAGACGATTGGCTTGCGCATTCTTAAGCAAATTTTGACGATCAAACTGATAATTATATAAATCTGGCGGGGTGGTGGTGATAAAGTTGGTTTCGTCTGTAACGCCGTATTGTGGGTCATTCAAGAAAAATTTTAATTGTCTTTGTGCCAGACTTAAGTTGGTTTTGGCGATAATTAACTGCTCTAACCTATCATTAACGCCAATTTCAGAGCGATTAATTTCAATAGAGGCAGTCAGGCCTTCTTGCACACGCTTTCGAACCATGATTAAGTTTTGCATGGCAAATTCATACTGCTGTTGTCTGATTTCAAGCTCAGTCCAAGCTTGATTCAAAGCCCAATACGCTTTATCAATCATGGCAATAATACGTATCGATTGTAGGCGCGTACTGGCTAGGCTAGCCTGTTCGTTTAAACCAGCAATTTGGATAGAAGCCTCATTCACGCTAAAGCCTGCATCGCGCAATAAAGGCTGGCTAATCGAAAACTTAAGGCCAGTTCGATACTGATCAGAAGTAAAATCACCCGTTTTATCAATATTCTCAAATGGCGCAGAAATAGTAACCGTGCCACCTGTTCGTAGTGGAATAGCAATGCCCACATCACCCAATATAGATTTGGTACGAATCGGTGTTTTATTCAGCTTAACCAATTCGTCATCCAAGCTAGGATTATTTGAAGTGAACCGAATATTGTCGCTGCTGATTTCAGGCGTATCTTTATCGCCATATTTTAGATTAGCAAAAATAATCTGGTCAAACTTAGCGCGCTCTTCATCTAACTGAGTGCGCGCAATTAAGGGGTTAAAATTAGCAATTTTTAGTGATAGGTTTGCGCTTAAAGCCTTGGCGCGTATTTCTGCCAAGCTTTGTTTAACGCCTTGTGTTTTTTGTTGAGAGAGCCGTTTATCAGCAGATTGCTGATTATCGCTTGCTAAGCCATTTAAAATCAGACCCGAATCCAGCGTTAAATCTAATGCCTTACGCTGCGCATTAAGTTGCTGAGTGGCCTGCTCAATATCCATTCCTTTGGCTTGAGATGAAGCATCCAGATTCAAAAATTCATCTTGTTGAAGCCTATGTTTCGCTTTGGCATCTATATCTATTTGGATTGCGCTGTCTGTATTATCAGCATAAGCATTGATGCTTGTGCATAAGGGCACAATAGCCAGAAAACTTAACCACTTTAAAAGCGGTAAAAATCGTCTATTATGCAATGACAATAGAGTCAGTTTACTTGCAAAACTAAGGATTAGGATTACTGGTTTCATCGGTAGCGGTAGTTGCAGCAACCAGATTCGGTGGAAAGCCATTTAAAATACGCCAGATTTCATAGCCAATTGAAACCTCGTTGAGTAAAACCCAGCCTTGTACCGCACTGCCCTGCCTCAAGAATCGACTGCTAGGCCATTTCTGCTCGGTTTCATCTGGCACGACCATCACTCTAAAACGCCCATCGCCAGAGTCAGCTGGGTCAACAAAACTGACCTTACCCCCAAAAGTACCATAAGCCATTTTAGGCCAACCAGAAACCTGCACTACTGGCCAACCTTCAAATTGCAGCCGCACTTTGCTACCGGGGGTAATGAGCGGTGCATTTAAACCTTGTACTTGCAAAATCACTGCTCGTGAATTATTTTCTGGCACGATGGTGAGCAAGGCTTGGCCTCTGCTCACTAATTGTGACGGTGAATTAACTGGTACGCGAAACACCACGCCATCGTTTGGTGCATAAACTTTTTGCGCGCTTTGCCGGGCTACATTTACTTGTGCGTCATTAATCGTATTGGCAATTTCAGCATATTCACTTTTAAGTTTATTAATTTGCGCCTTAGCTGCCTGAATTGATCCCTGCGCGTCCGCCCCAAATTGCGACACTTCGGCAAGCGTAGAGCTCTCCTCTGCTTTTGCGGCATCCAATATTGCTTTGCTGCTGGCTAAGTTGCGGCTGGCAATCGTATTGTCGCGCTCAGCCAACTCTACATCGCGCTGTGATACCAAGCCATCTTTCAGCAGTCTTTGCATACGCTCTAGCTGGAATCTGCTCGCCTCAAAAGTCGCCTCAGCCGCTGCAATTGCTTGTATTGCTGATACCACTTTTTGTCGTGCCATATCACGCTTAAAATTAGCCGCGCTAATGCGGCTGTCACGTACTGTTTGATAATTTTGTACTTGCAGCTCATACGAAGCAAGCTCATCTTGTTTTGCCTGCTGTTTTGCGCGGTTATTGTCTAGCTGTTCTTGCAAGCGCTTACTAAAATTAGGGTCAACATCACGTATTTCCAGTAATAAATCACCCGTTTTGACCACTGCACCTTCTGCAATATGCCATTTAGACACCAAGCCATCAATTGGAGCGTTGATTGTCTGAATGCGATCTGTGGGCTGAAAGGCGGTAATAGTGCCAGTGCCTTGTATATTTTGTAGCCAGGGTAAAAATAACATTAATAGTGGCAAAACAACGATTGACCAAGCAAGCACATAAGTTAAGCGCCGCACATAAGCGGGCGTTTTTAGCAATTTAAATTTTAAATTCGTTTGCTTAGGCTCGATTATCACGCTCATTGGCCGCCATCCTGCATACTTGAATCAGTCAACAATGTTTGCTGTACTTGTTCATTATCCGCGCCAAAATCATTCCATTTAATGATGCGCGTGAAGTGCTGGGCTATGGCAGTTGAGCGTGTCATCACAACAACCGTGCAGTCACTTAGTTCTGACAAAATGCGGCAGACTAATTGGGCCGATGTTGCGTCAATCTCATCAAGCAAGCCATCCAGTATCAATAACTTAGGTGTTTGTAACAGCGCGCGTGCAATCATAATTAACTTCACTTGCACGGTAGAAAGTGGAGTACCCATCACTGTTAACTCGGTGTCTAAACCCTCTGGGAGATCCAGAATCACGTCCAGCAAATCGAGCCGCTTTAATAAAGCATTCACCTCTTCGAGTTTAATATTGGGATTATTTAACTGCAGGTTATTTAAGATACTGGTTTGCTGGATTTCTATTCTGCGTGACAGATTCATTTTTTGACGCAGGTTAGGCAAATTGCAGAGGCGCAAGTCTACATCGTTGATAATTATCTGGCCTTCAGTGGGTAGGCGAAGCCCTGTTATTAACTCAGCTAAAGTGGTTTTACCCATACCAGCGTCTGCCAAAATTGCCAACTTTTCATTTGCAGCAATCACAAGCGAAAAATTAGTAATGGGCTGATTACTCGCATTAAATTGATAACTGACATTTTTTAAGCGTACAGCAAGCGCATGATTTTGATTAAACTCATGCTTACCACTGGGCTCAATATCGATGGTTTTAACAACCTCTAACTTATCCAAACCAGCCACTAATTCGTAATAATTAGACAACTGCTTAACGAAATTAGAAAAAGACCCCAACACTGTAAAAATAATCAGCTCTGCCGCAACAAACTGACCCAGATTAATTTCTGCCCGCATCACTAGCCAGCCACCGATTCCTAGCATCACCGTGCCAGCTAATGCATAAATAATGACCGTGATGATGTTCTGTTTAAGCAGGATGCTGAAATGTGACTGACGTCGATGTAAATATTCAACAATCAGCTTATCCGACCCTTTAATAGCGTAATTCTCTCCGTCTGAAAATTTAAACAGATTAGAATTATTGGCAATATTTTCTAACCATGCGCCAGTATCATACTTGGCATAAGACTCTGCCACCGCGGTATTGATTGCCTGCCTGCCCAGCACGCGCACAATAAACCACGTTGCAAGCAACACTAAAAATACAATCACCGCAAAATAAAAACTGTAAATTATCAGCACGATACTGCCGATAATTGCATGTAAAACGGCGGTTAACCCTACGGTAATTAAGCTGTAAAAAGCGGTTTGAACACTGCCTAAATCAAAATAGCGGTTCATGAGCTCTGCTGGGTAATGGGTGTCGCTGACTTTTAAATCGATTTTAAGAATGCGTTTCGTCATCTGCGTTACGTTGCTGGCATAAATACGGCGCTTGATATACTCAACAATAACCAGCTCAACCATGTGAATCAGACCTGACAGCACCAAGAGTACAAATAAAACAAAACTTACAACAATCAACGGCTTGATGACGCCACCCATGGTGACAATATTGACTAATGTTTGAACGGCCAGCGGCGTGGCCAGATTAAGAATACCAATTGCCAATGTGAGCCATAAAATGACGATTAGATCTTTGCGTTCTAGCGTCAATAGGTGACTAATCGGCGCGAGTATATTTTTGGTCTGCATATCCTAAACTTTGGTACTTTTTGTAAAACGATGCTGATTAATTAAAAAGAATTAAATTAGTTGATTGCTTAGCGGTATGACTTAATATGTTAGCGGCACTTATACTGTTAAAGCATGTTATTAGCACTTAACACTAAAATTTACTTAATATTGAGCATTAAGTCATGATTAACCGTTTTAATTGAATGGTTTAGCGTGCGAGTGACTCCATACGAATTTTAACCAAGCTACCGACAATTGCTGGTAAAGCTTCAATTTCAGCAATTCCTGCATCCATGTTTGCCTCTAAAGTATCGTGCGTTAGAATCACAATGTCGGCTTCAGTTTCATTATCAGCAGGTTCTTTTTGCAGCATCGCATCAATTGAAATATCGCGGTCAGCTAATATTTTAGTCACACCAGCCAGCACTCCTGGTTTGTCTGATGCGCGTAGCCGCAAATAATAAGCGCTGGTGACTTGCGCAATCGGCAAAATCGGCAAATCATTTAATTGCCCTGCCTGAAAGCCCAAGTAAGGCACACGTTGCGCGGCACTTGCACTACTTAACCTTGCTACATCCATCAAATCAGAGACTACCGCACTGGCGGTTGGTTCGGCGCCAGCGCCCGCACCGTAATATAAAGTTGGGCCGACTGCATCACCTTTTACAACCACCGCATTCATTGCGCCATTCACATTAGCCACTAAACGTTTTTCTGGAATCAAGGTTGGATGCACTCGTAGCTCTACGCCACTTTCTGTTTGCTTGGTAATGCCTAATAATTTCACGCGATAACCAAGTTCTTCTGCATATTTAATATCGGTTTGCTGTAATTTGGTAATGCCTTCGGTATAAGCTTGCTCAAATTTCATCGGCATACCAAAAGCAATCGCCGCCATAATGGTTAATTTGTGTGCAGCATCAATACCTTCTACGTCAAAAGTTGGGTCAGCCTCCGCATAACCCAAACGTTGCGCCTCACCCAATACATCAGCAAAAGCCAGTCCTTTTTCACGCATTTCAGTCAGAATAAAATTGGTTGTGCCGTTAATAATGCCTGCAACCCATTCAATTCGATTGGCGCCTAAACCTTCACGCAAGGCTTTGATAATTGGAATGCCGCCAGCAACAGCGGCTTCAAACGCAACAATGACACCAGCCTGCTGCGCCGCTGCAAAAATCTCATTGCCGTGCAAAGCGATTAACGCTTTATTTGCTGTCACCACATGTTTGCCGTTAGCAATCGCTTTTAATACTAATTCTTTACTTAAGGTATAACCGCCAATCAACTCAACAACCACATCAATATCTGGATTATTCACAATCGCAAACGCATCGGTACTTAATAATGTATTGCCGCCTGTTACCTGTTTTGCATGGTCAATATTTTTATCCGCTACTTGCAGCACATTAATCGCAACACCTGTGCGGCGTGTAATTTCTGCTGCGTTGCGCGTTAATACATTGTAAGTGCCGCCGCCAACTGTTCCTATACCTAGAAGACCTACGCGCAATTCTTTTAAATTATCTTGCTTCAAACCGTTACTCCATCTAATTTTTTACTATGTTTTTTTCTGTATCGCGCTAAAAAGCTGGCAATACGTTTAATCGCCTCGGTTAAATCGTCCACATTGGGTAAAAACACCACGCGGAAATGGTCAGGCGTTTTCCAGTTAAAGCCTGTGCCTTGCACCAGTAATACTTTTTCTTCCAGCAATAAATCCAGAATAAATTGCTGGTCGTCTTTAATTGGATACATTTCTGGGTCTAGTTTAGGAAATAGATACATCGCCGCTTTTGGTTTAACGCAGCTCACGCCAGGAATTGCCGTAATCAATTCATAAGCCAAATCCCGTTGTTTGCAAAGCCTGCCAGCAGGTGCGACTAAATCATCAATACTTTGATAACCACCCAGCGCAGTTTGGATGGCTAGTTGCCCAGGCACATTCGCGCACAAGCGCATAGAGGCCAGCATATTCAAGCCTTCCACATAATCGGTTGCTGCGCTTTTATTGCCAGAAACCACCATCCAGCCAGCGCGATATCCGCAGGTGCGATAATTTTTGGATAATCCATTAAAAGTCACGAATAGCACATCTTCCGCCAATGACGCCATCGAAATATGTTCGGCTTCATCGTACAAAACTTTATCGTAAATCTCATCTGCGAACACCACCAATCCATGATGACGTGCGATTTCTATAATGCCAAGTAAGGTTTCTTTTGGATATAGAGCACCTGTCGGATTATTTGGATTAATCACCACAATACCGCGCGTATTGGCAGTGATTTTCGCTTCAATATCTTTTAAATCGGGCAACCAGCCAGAATTTTCATCGCACAGATAATGGCGCGCGGTACCGCCTGCTAAGGTTACTGCCGCTGTCCATAGAGGATAATCTGGCATTGGCACCAACACTTGATCGCCATTATTCACCAGCGCTTGCATCGCCATCACAATCAGCTCAGAAACGCCATTGCCAATAATAATGTCATCCACTGTTACGTTGGCGATATGCTTACTTTGCGTGTAATGCATAATGGCTTTGCGTGGCGCGAATAAGCCTTTTGAATCGGTGTAACCACCTGCGTCGCCCATATTGCGAATCACATCCAGCTGAATTTCTTCTGGCACTTCAAAGCCAAACGCGGCTGGGTTGCCAATATTCAGCTTAATAATACGCTGACCTTCTTCTTCCATTTGGCGCGCTCGCTGCAACACCGGGCCACGAATATCGTAGCAAACGTTAGCGAGTTTGTTGGATTTGAGTAATGGTTGCATAAAATGGCTAGTTAATCTTTGATTTTGGGTAAAATTCGGGTTAAAAAAGTGGTTAAGTACAATCCATCAGTTTACCTTAGAAAAAGGTTTTTCTTCAATCAAAGCCACGCTAAAATAGCAGTATGAAATTATATTTAACCACCGCAGAAAATCAACACTTAATCACTGGTTATGGCGAAGATTTTATTGAAATTAACAAAAAACGATATGCACAAAATCTCATCGTGATGGGAAATCAGTTAATTTTAGATTGGAACGCTAAAAGTTTTGCTGCGTTATCTGCAGAGAATTTCATCCTTATTACCGATATTAAACCTGAGGTTGTACTGCTGGGCACTGGCTCAACGCATCGTTTTTTGCATCCAAAAATAACGCAAAACCTTACCGAAATAGGCATCCCAATTGAATGCATGACAACGGCAGCAGCTTGTCGAACCTATAATATTTTAATGAGTGAAGGTCGTAATGTGGCTGCAGCTTTGTTGATGTAAGATTAGATTATTGTGCAGGCGTCAATGTTAACTGCAAACCTTTGTCGGTAATCTGAATATCTTTGGGGCTGTACGCAATGCCGCCAAATTTCAAATCTTCTGGTTTCACCGTATACAAAGTAATGCCGTTCAACATTTGTTTGCCAAGCGTCTTCGTTAATGCGTTAACAATTTCGTTATACTGATGATCAGCGCCATCCACATTAAATTGATCAATTTGCGGCTCATCTAACACAATTGACTGACTCGCTGCATCAAAACGTAATTTGCCAGAAATTCCCAGTTTGCCTGCGACACTTTTATCCAATAACTGACTATTTAACACTGTATCCAATGTGGTTTGCATGCGGCCTGTTTGTTGATCAAACTTAACAACTGAATTACTTAAACTCACATCAAACACTTTCAGCAATTGAATCGGCACTGCCAATTTCTCATTGAGTTTTTGCTGAATTTGCGCCTCGGTTACATTCACTGTGCGGTCGCCTAATATTGCGCAACTTGATAAAAAAGCCATCAGTAAAAATAGACTAATCTGCACATGTGTTTTCATGATTAATCTTTAAAATGGCTTTTAAATGGCAGGTAAACACTACAAATATTTAGTCGATAAAGTCAGTGTGGCATTGGTGCCGCCAAAACCAAAGCTATTCGATAACGCTGTTTCAATTTTCACATTGTCAATCCGCTGAGTGACTATAGGTAAGTCAGCGGCGGCTGGGTCTAGCGTCTCAATATTGGCTGACGCTGCAATGAAGTTATTTTGCATCATAATTAAGGTATAAATCGCTTCATTCACGCCGGCTGCGCCCAATGCGTGACCTGAAAGTGACTTGGTTGATGCAATCGCTGGTAGTGCACCATATTCGCCACTGCTAAAGACAGCATGAATGGCCTCTAGCTCTTTAGTATCACCCACTGGGGTGCTTGTACCGTGTGTATTAATATAATCCACATGATCAATTTTTTGACCATCATGCGTGTGCAAAGCCAGCTTCATACAACGCTGTGCGCCCTCGCCACTTGGTGCAACCATGTCGTAGCCATCGGATGTTGCACCGTAACCAATTACTTCTGCATAGATTTTTGCACCACGTGCTTTGGCATGCTCATATTCTTCTAGCACCACAATGCCGCCGCCGCCTGAAATCACAAAACCATCGCGGTTTGCATCATAAGTACGTGATGCTTTATCAGGCATATCATTATATTTGCTGGACATGGCACCCATCGCATCAAATAAATAAGATAAACTCCAGTGCTCCTCTTCACCGCCACCTGCGAATACAATATCTTGTTTACCCAATTGGATTTGCTCAACACCAGCGCCTATACAATGCGCGCTAGTAGAACAGGCTGAACTGATGCCGTAATTAACGCCCTTGATTTTGGCACCCGTAGCAAGAGTAGCAACAATGCCGCTGCACATGGCTTTGGTGACCATATAAGGGCCAACACGGCGTATACCTTTTTCGGCAAGTACGCGGTTGCTTTCTTCGATACTTTCTGTTGAAGGCCCGCCACCACCAACAATAATACCAGTGCGTACATTTGAAACTAGGCTTTCATCCAACGCTGCATCAGCAATCGCTTCTTGCAATGCAATCCAAGCATAAGCATGGCCTTTAGCCATAAAGCGCATTAATTTGCGATCGATTAATTCCTGCACATCTAGCTTGACCGAACCCGCGACCTGCGACCGCATTCCGCGCTCAGCATATTCTGGCTGAAAACTAATGCCAGATTTTCCTTCGTACAAACTTTTCTGTACTTCTGTTTTATTGTTACCTAGGCTAGATACGATGCCAAACCCGGTGATTACGACACGACGCATTGCGTGTTCTCCTCAAAAATTTTCTTTATTATGCATTCAAAATACGGATAAAAACGCGTTAAAAATTATCTGTTCGCGTAAACAGGCCTACACGCAAATCATTGGCGGCGTATATTTCACGACCATCTAATGACATCGTCGCATCTGCAATACCCATCACTAGCTTACGCATCATTACGCGTTTTAAATCAATGGTATAAGTAGCCATTTTAGCTGTTGGCAACACTTGCCCGCTAAATTTAACCTCGCCAGCCCCTAGCGCACGACCACGTCCAGGCCCACCCATCCAACCTAAGTAAAAACCAACTAGTTGCCACATAGCATCTAAGCCCAAGCAACCTGGCATGACGGGATCGCCTGTAAAATGACAATCAAAAAACCATAAATCGGGGCGAATATCCAGCTCCGCAATAATTTGTCCATTACCGTATTTACCGCCTTCATCGGTAATTTTTACAATGCGATCAAACATTAACATTGGCGGTAGCGGTAATTGCGCGTTACCCTCACCAAACATTTCTCCTCGCCCACATTTAAGTAATTCCTCTTTGGTAAAGCTATTTTGTTTAGTCATTTAATTTGGACTTTTAATTATATTGATAAGATTTGTGCTATTTTCGCTGGAAATTGCATTTTGCGAAAGTCTTATCTCTTTACAACGCCAAAAACAATTCTGTTATGCAAATATTAGATAACAATAAAAGTAGCTAATCAGATTGCTAAGATGAAGTTTTTTTGAATATTTAAAAAAATACTACTTTAATTGCTATAAAAAAACCAACTCCAACAAATAAAAGGTATGCAAGCTTTTTGATAAGAATTGATTTACCTGAAATTAAATTTGATATTAAGAAACCTATAGGACTAAAGACTATAACAATTCCAAAGAAATATAGAACAGTCTCCTGTGCTCCAGATAGCGCCTCTTTAGCGGAATCAGATAACATACTTGCCATGATTGCACCTTTATTGTTTGTCGCGATTAGATGAAAATTATATCAAAGAGTGAATACTCGGAAGTAGTACCCAATATACAAAGTTGACTCACGCAAAACATTAAGCACTGCGCAACCGTCAAGCATAGAATTTAACACTAAAATATGGATTAAGTTTTTTGCTTTAGTGCAGCTAATTAAGTGCCGCTATGTATCGAGATCCGATATTTTATCTGGCACACACTGGTATGTGCGTTAAAAATGATTAGAACTATACAAACCTGTATACACTTTATAAAAATTCATTTATATTGTTAATGAATTGTTTCAAATCTACTATACTAAAAAAACATTATTTAAATACCAACCATCTGTTACTTAACCAATAAATTTTAGGAAAAAACTCAATGAGTGACCGTCTATTAGCCGATTGGCGTCAACATGCGCTGACTTTAGAAACCGAAGTGAACAAAGTGGTGGTTGGTCAGCACAACCCTGTTCGCTTAATTACGATTGCGATTTTTGCGCGTGGTCACGTATTGCTTGAGGGCGATGTAGGCGTGGGCAAAACGACTCTACTCCGCGCTTTTACACGCGGCATTGGCGGCGGTTATCAGCGTATTGAAGGTACGATTGATTTGATGCCAAACGATTTGGTGTATCACACGTATTTGGGTGAAGACGGTAAGCCACATGTGAGCGCTGGCCCGCTATTGATGTCTGGTGAAGATTTATCCGTGTTTTTCTTTAACGAGATTAACCGCGCGCGTCCACAAGTGCATTCTTTACTATTGCGCGTAATGGCAGAACGTACGCTGTCTGCGTTTAATAAAGAACATACTTTCCCGCACATGATTGTGTTTGCAGACCGTAACCAAGTCGAAAAAGAAGAAACGTTTGAAATCCCTTCTGCGGCGCGTGACCGTTTTATGATGGAAATCCCAATTGTTGTACCAAACGACGATGACATTATGTCTGGTTTAATGTTTGATACGCGTTTCCACAACGTGGATGCATTGATCGACACAGTTAAACCTGATGTATTGAAATTTAATGAGTTAAATGCGTTTTCTGGTGTGATTCAAAAAAGTGTTGAAGCGTCAAAAACATTAGAAAAATATGCGTTAAATCTTTGGAAAGCCACACGCAAACCAACTGATTTTGGCGTAAAAGTAACCAATGTCGATATGAATCGACTTGTGCTTGCCGGCGCCAGCCCACGCGGCATGAGTATGATGTTACGTGCCGCGCGTGTGAATGCATGGTTGAATGAGCGCACGGCGATTACGCCTGAAGATATTCATGCGGTTTTCCACGAAACAGTGGCGCATCGTTTGGTATTTAGCCCAGTGTACGAAATGCGTCGCACTGAAATTGCACGCGAAATGCTCAGCAATATTATTAACGCAGTCGCCGCGCCCTAATCTCACTTTTATGTCTATTGAAAACATTAAAGAGTTTAGCTACCACATTGGTTGGCGCAACCGTGGCCGCCATCCTGGTCGCCACGCCAGTACGCAACGCGGCATGGGCATGGAATTTATTGGTCATACATCTTTGCTTAGCTATCCCGACCCACGTCGTATCGATTTGCGCCAAACCATTCGCGACCCGATGGAACAAGTCTATGTACGCTTGTTCAATCAAAAAAGTGCAACGCCAGTTTTTGTGATTTGCGATTTATCAGGCAGCATGAATTTTGGTGCCAAAGAACGAAAAATCCGCAAAGCGGCCGATATAGCGGAATCCATCGCACAATCAGCCAGTCGCAATTCCGACCCATTCGGTTTTGTTGGTTTTGATGAAATCGTGCGTGAAGATTGGATTAGCACTGCATCATTCAAATCACAGCGCGCGATTGAATTAGCTGAGCGCTTGAAGGAATATCATCCGGAACCCGTTTCTGGCAGCGGCATTGCCGATGTGTGGCGCTATTTGCCGCGCGAACGCTCATTAGTGTTTTTAATTTCTGACTTTCATATGCCGTTAAAAGAGCTGGAAGGCTCATTGGCAAATCTACTGCGCCATCATATTGTGCCAGTGGTTTTGTGGGATGCAGACGAATATAAAAACTTACCCGAGTTTGGTATCACCGCGGTGACCGACCCAGAAACAGGCGCAAAACGTACCTTGTTCTTGCGCAAAGACTATCGCGATAAAATTATTGCGTCATTTGGAGCGCGTCGCGAAGCAATCTATAAATTGTTTATGCAATTTGATATGCCGCCATTTTATGTGGAAGGTGATTTTGATGCAGATGCCTTAACCGAATATTTCCATCAATTTGTTGCCGCCTAAACAATGATTCTCACTCGTTTTTTAAAATTATCATTTAAGTACAATTTATGAACAAAATAATGAATCGATGGTTGTTAGCCCTTGTTCTTAGCCTAAGCGTTTCGCAAACTTTGGCGTTGGAATATGAAACGCTACCCGATGTTAAAGCAGGTATTGTCATCATACAAGTGCAAGATCCAGAACGCACGGTGGGCTACACTGTTGGTGATGTGCTCACACGTAACATTTCATTGCGCATTAAAAAACCGTATCAATTAATTGATGAGTCTTTACCAATTATTGGTTACGAAAGACGCTATAGAGGTCAATTAGTCGGTATTGATTTAAGTAATATCAAGCATATTAAAAAAGAAGATGGCGATTCGGTTAATCATGATTTAACCTTGAGTTATCAAGTGTTTACAAACAATGTCGTTGCAAAAAATGGTGCGTTGCCAGCAGAGTATTTGCGTTTAATCAACACAGAATCCAAAGAGGTTGTGCGTTACCGCATTCCAAGCTGGGATTTCGCCATTTCACCGCTATCGATTTTTGGTGCGGTTAAAATTGAAAACAATATGTCTGGCTATCGCGGCCCGCTATTGCTAGACAATAACGCCGAAAAACAACGCCTTAAAATTTTACTCACTATTTTAGGGTTAAGTCTGCTGGGCTTGCTCTATATGCTGGGCAAACACGCATGGCTGCCTAAAATGGGCGGACCTTTCGCTAAAACCTATCGCATTATCCGCAAAGCACCTAATACGTCGCAAGGCTTGCAAGATGTGGTGAGCAGCATGCATCAATCGCTCAATAAAACGGCTGGCTTTAGTTTGTTTAGCGGTAACTTAAATCAATTTTTTGAAAAAAAACCTGCTTTTAAACAAATTGAATCCGAAATCGAACAGTTTTTTGGATTATCTCGCCAAGTGTTTTTTGAGCCCAATGCCAAGCATGCCGTAGGCAATAATCCCATTGAATGGTTAGCGCAATTTTGCCGCCGTTGCCGCGATTGCGAACGCGGTTTGATTACTGACAAACAAACAGTAAACAAGGCTTAATATATGGCTTTTTCTCATCCATGGCTTTTATGGTTATTACCGCTAGCGCTGTTACCGCTGGTTTTTCAGCGTGCGCACAGCAAAAGCTATTCTTGGCTAGATATGTTACCAGCTGACCCATTATCGGATTTGATTGGGCTGATCTTAAAAATATTAGCGGTATTAATTTTAACGTTTATTGTATTAGGTATAAGTGCGCCGCACAGTAATCAACAACTGGTTGAGCGTATTGGCGTGGGAGCACAGATTGCTTTAGTACTAGACCGAAGCGCGAGTATGGACGATCCTTTTTCAGGGACTTCTGCGTCTGGCAGTACAGATAGCACAATTGGCGAAACCAAATCGGCAGCGGCGAGCAGACTGATTACAAAATTTGTGCAATCTCGCCAAAACGACATGTTAGGCATGATTACTTTTAGCAATTCGGCCATGTACGTATTGCCACTAACTGAAAACAAAGAGGCTGCCATAGCGGCAGTGCGTGCGACAGCGGGCAATGCTTTGTTTCAAACCAATATTGGCAGCGGCTTAACTTCTGCGGCTGGATTATTTGATAAAGTGCCTGATTCTGGCTCACGCGCTGTGCTTTTGCTCTCTGACGGGGCGGGCCGTATTGATGCCAATACACAGCAAAAAATCAAAGATTGGTACGATCGCATGCACTTGAGCCTATATTGGATTGTGCTGAAACAACCCGGTGGCTTAAGTATTTTTAATGAAAATTATGTGCCGCAAGAAGATCAACCCTTGCCGCCAGAAATTGAGTTGCATGAGTTCTTCAAAACCTTCAAAACGCCTTTTAATGCTTATGAAGCAGAGAATCCAAAAACGCTGCAACTAGCGATTGACGACATTAATCGCAAAGAGAAAAAACCGATTAAATACATGGAAAAAATTCCAGGTAAAGATTTTTCTAATATTTGCTTTATGATTGCCGCAATAATGATTGCATTATTGCTGGGCGTTAAATATTTAGAAGTAAAAACTTGGAAAAGTTAATCATCCAGTTAAATTGCAACAATTAGGGCAAACGTCATGGTCAATATAAAATCTTTATTTTCGGTAAAAAAACTCACTTGGTTTTTAGTGTTTTTAAGCCTTGTGAGTTTACTCGCCAGCATTTATACCTTTAACAGAATTCGCCAAATTGATGCGTTTAACGAGGCGGTAACATTAGGCAAAACACCCCAAACTGACAAACAAAGTTTTGAGGCAAAATTTGCCACAGCACTTTATTTAGCCAAAAAAGAACGCTATAAAGAAGCGACACTACTATTTACTCAAGCCTTACCGAAAGGCGATGCCAGCCAAAAATCGGCGATTAATTACAACATTGGCAATATGTTTTTTTTGCGTGGCTTAGCGATTAATGGTACCAATAATACCGTGCGCGATGAAGCAGAGTATTTATTACGCCAAGCCAAAGCGGCTTATGTTTCATCACTTAAAAACGATAATTCGCATTGGGACGCGCGTCATAATTTAGATCGATTACTCACCATGTTGCCCAGCACACCAACCCCAGGCGTAGGAGAATCTGATACACCTGGCTTGATTATGGGCAATATTCCTGTTGGTTTGCCTTAATTAGTTAACCGTTAAAATCTCATGAAAAAAATCGTTAATTATTTCCGCCATCGTCGTGATGTTACTTTACTGGCAACGGCTTTTATATTGCTGGTTGTGGCTTTGTTTAAACCCACTGTGCCTGTTAAACGAGAGATATACAGCTATTTGATCGTGGCAGATATTTCGCAAAGTATGAACGTTATCGATAAAAGTATTAGCGGAAAACCTGTTACGCGCATGCAATATCAGCAATACTTAATGCATCGCATTATTGGCGAAATGCCCTGCGGGACACAGGTGGGTATTGGTTTATTTGCTGGCGTGAGTGTGGCAGCGCTTTATACGCCAATTGAAGTATGTGAAAATTTTGCCGCGATTGAAGATACGATTGACCATTTGGATTGGCGTACAGGCTGGTCCGGCAATAGCCGCATTCGCGAGAGTATGGCAACGCTGGCGAAGCTGATTCGTAGCTTTCCAGAAGTTGCGCAAGTAGTGTACTTGACCGATGGCGAAGAAACGCCTGCGTTACACGCTTTTAACACGCGCGACTTAACCGATTTTCAAGGCGGAAAAGATTGGTTATTCGTTGGAATCGGTGGCGAAAAAGGCACTGCGATTCCAAAATTGGATGAAAATAATCAAGTGATTGGCTATTGGGATAATGAAAGTTTTGCTATGCAACCTGGTATTGCACAAATTTCAGAATCAAATATTGGTACGCGTAACGACAGCGTAGCCGCAGGTGAGAGCGACCGTTTTTTATCCAAGCTAGATGAAAAATACTTGCAGGAAATGACTAAAGAAATCAGCGCGAAATATGTGAATGGGGATAGCGTACAAGCTGTGCTTTCTGCGATGAAAAAACAACCACCTGCGCGTCGCGATAAAGCTAAATTTGAACTGAAATGGCTACTTGCTGGCGCTTCTGGTTTGTTATTTTTAGCGGCCTACTTACCGAAACATCCAATCAAAGAAACAAAATCACTTTGGAAACAATGGTTAAGTCGCAAAAAACGTCAATCGCCAGTAATGGTCAATTGAGTGCTCGTTTGTTGCATTTGCCTGAATTTTTTATTTTCATGCACCCGTAACCAAACACGTAATCGCCTCAACGCTTCAGCGTTATCTGCAAAATTAAACAGTAACGCTGGCGCTAGCGGCCATTTTAAAAACGCATACTTAAAGTTTAAAATCACGCAATATTCATGCACAAAAGTGCTGGATGTTAGTTGCGGTTTAAAGCGTTGTTGGCGCTTGTTAACAAGCGTTAACACCCCTTTTGTATCCACCTCCACACTTTGCCAAGACCACGGCAACATCAATAATGCATCGCGTGCAATAAAATAGGCACTTGACGCAATAACTAACGACAATATACTTAACTTAAGCATCAAATGCATCGATATGCTGAGCAAAATCGCACAGCTTGCAGTTGCAACTACAAGCAACAAGCCCAATAATAGGTATGAAGGTAGTAATTGAATGACAATCGGCTTGCTAAAAAGCGTTTTCATTTAAATCACCTGAACGATAAAAATACAGACTTAAGGCAAATAATCGCATGACAGCTTCAGATTGGCAATTAGCACTAACAAAACATGGCGCAGTGATTCAAGATGGCACAATTCAGCATTACGCAGACGCAAAAGCTGAAATTGCCACGGTTACGCAAACTAACACTTTATGCGATTTAACGCATTTAGGTTTATTAGAAATTGGTGGCGCAGATGCTATGAATTTTCTGCAAGGTCAAGTTACCAATGATGTGAAATTATTGACTGGCAACAATGCCCATTTCACCGGCTATTGCACTCCGAAAGGCCGTTTACTGGCGCTGTTTTTAGCATTTTCGCATTACGATCATGTGCATTTACAGTTAAATCGCGACTTGCTGCAACCCATCATGAAGCGTTTAAAAATGTATGTGATGCGCAGTAAAGTGGACATCAAAGATGTATCGGAAACCATTATTAAATTTGGCATTAATGGCCCAAATGCTGCGGAATACTTAACACCTTTTTTTAGCCGAATTCCAACGCAAGATTATGAATTAGTCAGTCTTGAAAATGGCGCAATCTTAAAATTGCCAACCATTGCAGGTCATGCGCGCTTTCAAATTTTTACCGATAGCATTAACGCGCCCATTATTTTTAACGCACTCAAAGCCAAATGCCAATTGGTCGGCAAACCTTGCTGGGATTGGCTGGACATTCAAACTGGTATTCCAGATGTCTTGCCAAAAACCCAAGAACAATTTGTGCCGCAAATGCTGAATTTAGATATTTTAAATGGCATCAACTTTAAAAAGGGTTGTTATACAGGGCAAGAAATTGTCGCGCGTACGCATTATTTAGGCAAGGTCAAACGCCGTACTTACTTGGCGAGTATTGCAACAGAGGTTGCGCCTGTTGAAGCCGATAAAATATTGGATAGTGGTGACGCAGATGTCGGTCAAATTGTCCGTGTCGCGCCGAATAATCAAGCGGGATTTGATGCACTGATTGAGTTACGCATTGAGGCAAAACATGCAGGCAACCTCACTTGGCAAGGCTTTGCAATTGTCATCAAACAATTGCCTTACGCGCTTAACGATGAAATAGTGAACGCTTAATTTTGATTAAAAAATAGCGTTAAGTTAAACGTTGAATTAGGGCGTTGAATTACCCAACGGTGCCACTGTTGGCGCGGCAGTTATATCAGGTTGTGTATTCTGAGTAGCAGAAATCTCAGGGAGTTGATTGGGCTGAATGGTCGGCAGAGGCTGATTAATCACCTGGTAAAACACCTCATCTTGCTTAATCATGCCTAGCTCGCTTCGCGCGCGCTCTTCAATCGCCGCGTTGCCTTGTTTTAAGTCGCGCACTTCTGCACTTAATGTTTCATTGCGTTGCTTAAGTGATTGATTCTTTTCTTTTTGTGCGCTAATTTGCTGATTCACATTCCACACGCGCAACCAGCTACCTTTGCCCAGCCACAGTGGATACTGTAGCAAGGCAATTAGGATAACAAAAATTAAGGTTAACGCTTTCACTCAAGATAATTTATTTAAACAGTTGATAGAAAGCAGACATACCCGCATAATTCGTCGCGTCGCCCAACTCTTCTTCAATGCGCAATAATTGGTTGTATTTTGCAATACGCTCGCTACGGCACAATGAACCTGTTTTAATTTGCAAAGCATTAGTTGCCACCGAAATATCGGCAATCGTTGTATCCTCTGTTTCGCCAGAGCGATGTGACACAACCGCGGTATAACCTGCGCGTTTCGCCATTTCAATAGTTTGGAATGTCTCTGTTAATGTACCGATTTGATTGACTTTAATCAGAACAGAGTTAGCCACGCCACGTTTGATGCCTTCGCGAAGAATTTTAGAGTTGGTCACAAATAGGTCATCACCAACCAATTGTGTGGTTTTACCTAATCGCTTAGTCAGAATGTCCCAGCCATCCCAATCAAATTCACCCATACCATCTTCAATAGAAATGATAGGATATTTATCCACCCATGTTGCTAAGTAATCGGTAAACTGGGCTGAGCTTAATGCCAAACCTTCTGATTCTAAATGGTATTTTCCATCTTTATAAAATTCGGTACTGGCGCAGTCTAGGCCCAGATATACATCACGGCCTGGCTCATAACCTGCGGCAGAAATCGCTTCAAGAGTCAATTGAATCGCTGCTTCATTAGACGGTAAGTTTGGCGCAAAACCGCCCTCGTCACCCACTGTGGTAGCCAAACCTTTTTTATGCAGTGTTTTCTTTAACTGGTGAAACACTTCTGCTCCACAACGCATCGCTTCTCTAAATGTGGGTAAACCAGCGGGGATAATCATAAACTCTTGCATATCAACCGAATTGTCCGCGTGCGCACCGCCATTGATGATATTCATCATTGGCGTTGGTAATTGCATACCGCCAGAACCGCCCAAATAACGATACAGTGGCAAACCACTCTCTTCTGCCGCAGCACGTGCGCAAGCCATCGAAACCGCTAGTAGCGCATTGGCACCCAAACGGTCTTTGTTTTCTGTTCCGTCTAGCTCAATTAAAGTTTTATCGATAAAACTTTGCTCTTCGCAATCTAGGCCAATAATCGCTTCGGTGATTTCGGTATTCACATTTTCAACCGCTTGCAAAACGCCTTTGCCTAAGTAACGCGTAGCATCACCATCGCGCAATTCCATCGCTTCCTTAGCGCCAGTTGAAGCGCCAGATGGCACAGCCGCGCGGCCAATCACGCCACTTTCTAGCAGCACGTCACATTCAACAGTTGGGTTACCACGTGAATCTAAAATTTCGCGGGCGATAATATCTACAATTGCGCTCATGTTTAATCCTAAAATTTAATCGTTAATTATTAAAATACGTTAATTTATAAAGCTTTTTATTTTTAAAGCGTTGATTCTATAAAACCTGCTTTTTTAACCAATTTATCCAAGTCCACCAACAAATGCAATAAATCTTCCATTTTATGCAAAGGCCAAGCATTAGGGCCATCCGATAAAGCTTTTGAAGGATCTGGGTGCGTTTCCATAAACACGCCTGCAATACCACTTGCTACCGCCGCACGCGCTAACACAGGCACAAATTGGCTTTGCCCACCACTTTTATCGCCCTGCCCGCCTGGTTGTTGCACAGAGTGTGTTGCATCAAACACCACGGGGCAATTGGTTTCACGCATAATCGCTAGCCCGCGCATGTCGGATATCAAGGTATTATAGCCAAAGCTAGCACCACGCTCACACACCATTACGCTGTCTTGATTGCCATTAGCCTCTTTAGCTTTATTCACAACTTGCAACATATCATGCGGGGCTAAAAATTGGCCTTTTTTAATATTAACAGGCTTGCCGCAAGTCGCCACCGCCACAATAAAATCAGTCTGGCGACACAAAAATGCAGGGGTTTGTAACACATCCACCACCGCTGCCACATGCGGCACTTGTTCTGTCGTATGCACATCGGTTAGCACTGGCACACCAATCTGGCTACGCACCTCATCTAAAATCCGTAAGCCTTCATCCATGCCAAAACCGCGAAAAGTTTTAGTCGAACTTCTGTTGGCTTTGTCGTAAGATGATTTATAAATAAATGGAATGCCGACTTTAGCGGCGATTTCTTTTAGCTTGCCAGCTGTTTCAATCGCAAACTCACGCGATTCAATCACACATGGGCCAGCGATTAAAAATAGTGGATGCTCAAGACCTACTTTAAAATTACATAGTTTCATTTATTTTTTAGCCTTATTGTCTAAAGCCGCTTGCACATAAGCCTTAAATAGCGGATGCCCAGCGCGCGGGTTAGACGTAAATTCTGGGTGAAATTGACAGGCCACAAACCAAGGATGCGTGGCTTTTGGCAGCTCAATCATCTCACACAGATCTTCACCTGTGGTGCGCGCAGAAATCACTAAGCCTGCTTTTTTAAGCTGCTCAACATAATGATTGTTGACTTCATAACGGTGGCGATGACGCTCATTGACTTGTGTGCCATAAATGCTGGCCGCCAAGGTATCGGCAACCGTTGGGCACGATTGTGCGCCCAAACGCATAGTGCCACCTAAATCAGAATTTTCATCGCGTTTTTCAACTTTGCCAGAAGCATCTTGCCACTCATCAATCAAGCCAATCAGCTTGTGTGGCGTGTCCGCATTAAATTCGGTACTGTTTGCGTCGGCCAACCCAGCTACATTACGCGCAAACTCAATCACGGCTAATTGCATGCCTAAGCAAATACCCAAGTAAGGGATTTTATTTTCGCGTGCATATTGAATCGCGGCAATTTTGCCTTCTGTACCGCGCACACCAAATCCACCTGGAATTAAGATTGCGTCCATATTATTCAGTGCATTCGTGCCAGATGCTTCGATTTCTTCACTGTCAATGTAGTGAATTTTCACTTTTGATTCGGTATGGATACCAGCGTGGATTAAAGCTTCAGTTAGTGATTTATAACTTTCGGTTAAATCCACATATTTGCCAACAAACGCAATATTGGCAGTATATTTTGGGTTTTCAATGCGCGTAACAATATTTTTCCATGCCGTTAAGTCAGCCGCCTTGGCCAAAATATTCAGTTTATGGCAAACAATTTCATCCATCATTTGGTCATGCAATAAACTCGGAATTTTATAGATTGAATCTGAATCAATCGCGCTAATAACCGCTTCAAACGCCACATTAGTGAATAGCGCAATCTTACGTTTTTCATCTTCTGGAATGTCACGTTCGGCGCGGCATAATAAAATATCCGGCTGAATGCCGATTTGGCGCAACTCTTTTACACTGTGTTGCGTGGGCTTGGTTTTAAGCTCGCCTGCGGTTGGAATCCATGGCAGCAACGTTAGATGCACATAACAAGCATTGTTGCGGCCTTCTTCAAAGCCCATTTGGCGAATCGCTTCTAAAAACGGTAGCGATTCAATATCGCCAACCGTGCCGCCCACTTCTACTATTGCTACATCTGCGCCTTCTGCGCCACGTTTAATATGATTTTTTATTTCATCGGTAATGTGCGGAATGACCTGCACGGTTTTACCAAGATATTCACCGCGACGTTCTTTTTTAATCACGGTTTCGTAAATTTGGCCGGTTGTAAAGCTATTGCGTTTTGCCATACGTTGACTAATAAAGCGCTCATAGTGGCCTAAATCCAAATCAGTTTCTGCACCGTCATCGGTTACAAAAACTTCGCCGTGCTGAAAGGGCGACATGGTGCCTGGGTCAACGTTAATATAGGGATCTAGCTTAAGCATGGTGACTTTGATGCCACGCGATTCGAGGATTGCACCGAGGCTGGCGGCCGCGATACCTTTACCTAAAGAAGAAACTACACCGCCAGTGACGAATACATATTTGGTCATAAAACCCTTGAATATTAGCGTACGAATGAACTCGTACAGACGGGAAGTAATTTTACCGCAAAGCCAGTACAATAACTAGCAAAAGCACCAGTAAAATCATGCTTAAATAACGCTTTGTCATGTATTAAATTTAAGGGAAATGATGAAAAAGAGCAGCGACATTCATTGGCAAGCAATCGAAGCAGACCCGCGCTTTCAGGCTTTGCACCGTGATAAAAATCATTTTTTATGGCGCATGATGTTGGTGGCGCTTGTCTATTTTTTCTGCCTACCGATAGCCACCGCGTATTTTCAGCCAATTTTAACGATTAAGATTTGGGGCGTCATCAATATTGGACTTTTATTTGCATTAAGTCAGTTTGTTTTGGCGTGGTGCATTGCCGCCATTTACGCCAAACGCGCTAATACCGAATTTGATGCCCGCGCAAAAGCATTAATTGACGATACACAAAATATTAAAGGGCTTATCTGATATGAAATTGAAGTCTTTTTTTAGCGCAGTTTTTACCCCTTTTTTAGTGTTAAGTATTCCTGCTTACGCGCAAGGCGCAGTGGCCAGCCAATATCGATGGCTGACCTTTCTGGTTTTTAGCAGCATTATTGCTGCAACCATGTACATCACTTATTGGGCTAGCAATCGGGTTAAATCTACTGCAGATTTTTATGCGGCTGGCAATTCCATTTCTGGCTTGCAAAATGGCTGGGCGATTGCGGGCGATTATCTTTCTGCTGCTTCTTTTCTGGGTATCGCAGGCTTAATTTCGCTTTATGGCTACGATGGTTTTATGTATTCAGTCGGTTTTTTAATGGGCTATATCGCCGTACTGTTAGTGATTGCCGAACCCTGCCGCAATATCGGCAAATACACGCTAGGCGACATTCTAGCGTTTCGCAACGACCCTAAAAAAACTCGCATCATTGCCGCGCTTTCTACCATTACCATTTCCATTTTCTACCTTACTGCACAGATGGTCGGTGGCGGCGTGCTAGTAAAAACCTTAATTGGCATTGATTACGAAGTGTCGGTCATGGTCGTGGGTACACTAATGCTGGCTTATGTGGTTTTTGGCGGCATGGTCGCCACCACTTATGTGCAAATCGTCAAAGCGGTTTTATTGGTGATTGCGTCCTTGGTTTTAGTCACATTGGTTTGGTTGCCTTATGGATTCAGCTTACCAGCTTTTCTGCAGGCGGTGGTTGATGACCCTAAAATTCAAGCACAAGTCGCTAAGCTGTTAGGCAATGCAGCCAGTAACTTGAGCACACAAGAACTTGGGCAACGCTTTTTAGAACCAGGCCTATTTTTAAAAGATCCAATCGACCAAATCAGCTTGGGTATGGCCTTGGTATTCGGCACCGCTGGTTTGCCACATATTCTCATGCGCTTTTTCACCGTACCAAACGCGCAAGAAGCGCGCAAAAGCGTGGTGTGGGCAATGGCGATTATTGGCGGTTTTTATGTGTTAACTTTATTTTTGGGCTTTGGCGCAGCGATGCATGTAGGGCCAGAAACCATCGGTGGTATTGATAAAGGTGGCAATATGGCCGCGCCATTATTAGCCCAATATTTAGGCGGCGGCGAGGATTCGTTATTGGGCAACTTTATGCTGGCGTTTGTGGCGGCAGTCGCGTTTGCCACCATCGTCGCCGTGGTCGCGGGTTTAGTGCTGGCTTCTGCCAGCGCAATCGCGCACGATTTATATGTGAATGTGATTAAAGACGGCAACGCCAGCCAGCAACAGCAAATAAAAGCCGCGCGTATCGCCAGTATTGGCGTAGGTATTGTGGCAATTGTGATTGGCATGCTGGCTAAAGGCCAAAATGTTGCGCACTTAGTCGGCATGGCGTTTGCAGTCGCGGCATCCAGCAATTTGCCTGCAATCTTTCTGACGTTGTACTGGAAAAAATGTAATACCACCGGCGTGGTAATGGGCATGCTGATTGGCGCAGGTAGTGCGATTTTGTTGGTGCTAATTTCGCCCAATATGACTTATCCGCAAAAAATGGTGGAGGATGCCAAAATAGTGCTGGAAGGCGCAACTGGAAAGCCCGCAACAGAGGCAAAACCAAGTGAAGGCATTATTTGCGAATTTTTCACCTTCTGCCAAAAAGCAGAATCTGCCAAACCAGCTTTAGCCGCGTTAGATAGTTTGCCACTGCAAGTCGTCTTAATCGGCAGCGCAATCCACCATAACACGTCGATTGCAGAATCCAAAACAGCGCAAATCAAAATCGCCGCACTAGAAAAACAAATCGCAAAAGCTAAACAAGACTTAACACTTTTTTCAGACCAAAAAACCAGCATGATGGGGCTTGAAAAACCGCTATTTCGATTAAAAAACCCAGGCATTATTTCCATTCCGCTCGGTTTCTTAATGGTGATTTTATTCTCACTATTCACGCGCGACAAACGTAGTGAAGAGTTATGGGAAGAGTTGTATGTGCGGCAAAATACTGGCTTGCACGTAGAAGATGTTTCGCATTAATTAAAATCAATTGCACATTTTCTAGCTATTACTTAATTCTTAAAAGTAAATGAAAAAATGAAAACTGACTCACTTGGACAGACATTAGTTGAATCACTGAACAATGCAGAATTATGGATAAGACAGGCCGAACAGCAATTTTTGGTCGCTGAAGCAATCGCACCAAAAATTGGAAAACGCGCAACGACTGAAGCCGACAATTTGCTAAAAGTTGGCTACTTGAAAACCACCTCACTTCTGCTTGCTTTATCTGTAGAAAACTCATTTAAAGCAATCAAAGCATCAAGAAATGAGTTGTCAGTTGATACGAAAGGCCTCATAAAGACTGCTAGAGGCGGTGGCTCAACAGGTCACTCACTTATTGATCTTGCGGATGAAGTCCAATTTTCACTTAACTCTCAACAAGTTAATCTACTGAAAAAACTTACAGCTATAGGCATTTGGGCAGGAAAATATCATTCACCTATAAGGCATGATGAGTTTGAAAAATCTAATAAAGATAACCCAAAATCAATTACGCTTCCTCATGACATCAGAATAGTCAAAGAAGTTATTTTAGAATGTGCATTGAGTGCTAAAGTACAGTCTGCAATAGCTCTACAGATTACCTAAATCTAAACTGCCCACTTCCCATAACCCTTAAACTGCTGAAACACTTCGCGCATTTCAGCTTCACTTAATAGTGGCGGTTCTGACTCAACCTGCAAAATTCGCCAATATTGTTCGCACAGGTTTTCGACTTCCACCGTCAACGCCAGCGCATCATCTAAATCACTTCCTAACGCAATCATGCCGTGATTCGCTAGCAAACAAGCTTTGCGGTCAATTAAAGCTATTAAGGCATTATCGGATAATTGCTGCGAACCAAACAATGCATAGGGCGCACAACGAATATTATCGCCGCCCGCAACCGCAATCATATAATGAAATGGCGGAATCTCTTTATGCAAACATGCAAGCGTAGTGGCGAACATGCTATGGGTGTGAATCACCGCGTTTATTTCTGGACGATTGACTAAAATATCGCGATGAAAACGCCATTCTGATGATGGCTTTAGGCCTTTTAACTCTTGATGGGCTTCAAAACTGCCATCAAATTGCATATTCACCATGCTATCTGCTGTCATTTCTTCTATTGGCATACCGCTTGGCGTGACTAAAAAACCATCGCCGAATCTAACACTTGCATTGCCAGAAGTGCCTTTATTTAAGCCAATTTGGACTAATTGTTGGCTTATTTTAAGTAAATGTTCACGCTGGTTTTGCATATTATTTTTAGTCATTTTTGAGAGTTAACTTAACCAGTTCCGCAGGCGAAAAAATACCTTTTTCGGTGATAATTCCTGTCACTAATCTAGCTGGCGTTACATCAAATGCAGGGTTTGCGGCGGTTGATTCACTTGGCGTTAATCGCACGCTTTGCACAATTCCATCTGCGCATAAGCCTTGTATAAAGCTGACTTCATCGCTATCGCGCTGTTCGATTTCAATGTGTTTGTTGTCGGCGATTTGCCAATCAATCGTTGGGCTGGGCACTGCTGTATAAAACGGAATCTGGTTATCAAAAGCCGCTAATGCTTTTAAATAAGTGCCGATTTTATTGCATACATCGCCATTTGCGGTGACGCGATCCGCGCCTACAATGACCATATCGACTAAACCTTTTTGCATTAAGTATCCGCCTGCGTTGTCGGTAATCACCGTATGCGGCACGCCATGCTGGCCTAGCTCCCACGCAGTGAGCGCCGCGCCTTGATTACGCGGGCGCGTTTCATCTACCCAAACATGCACATTTAAACCAGCGTCGTGCGCGGCATATATCGGCGATAGCGCTGTACCGTAATCGACAGTCGCCAGCCAACCCGCATTGCAATGCGTGAGGATATTGAATGTTTTATCTTGATAACAGCTTTTGATTAAATCAAAGCCATGTTGGCCAATCAGTTGATTCTGTGCGACATCTTCTTCTGCGATTTTTGCCGCTTCGCGCCAAGCGGTAAAATTGCGACGATTAAGCGGCGTTTCGTTTAACATCGCCAGCATGCGATTGACCGCCCATGCTAAGTTAACCGCTGTAGGGCGGCTATTTTTAAGCATTTGTGCGGCTTGCTTTAAATAATCGTCCGATTCATTTTCCAGCATCGCCAGTGCCATTCCATAAGCCGCCGCCGCACCAATCAGCGGCGCACCACGCACTTGCATGCTTTTAATCGCATGCGCCATTTGCTCTGTTGAATGAATGTGTAAGGTTTTAAATGCAAACGGCAATTGTGTTTGATCGATGACATGCACAAATTTGCAACGTGGGTCTGGCCAAATTGTACGAAACGATTGATTGGCTACTTTCATTCAACTCACCTTACCAAAAAATATGGCTTACGATTAAATTGCAACATTTATATAACTTTTTATACGGTTTAAACCACTAAATAGTATAAATAATTATGAATAAATTTCTTGCAATTATATTTGTTTTGTTTTTTGCGTTTTTCCATCCACAAAATCTGTGGATAACTTTGTGGATTGCTGTGTCTTAAATCCGTAACCCACCAATTTATAAGGCTTTTTTTCAATAGTTCATTTTTTAATCTATTTTAATACTCAATAAAATCAATAACTTATGTTATGCCATTGGTTTGATACAGTTTTTTTACATTTGTTAATGTAGCACTTTAAGTGGTGTGCATAAACTGGCTAAATTCGGCAAAATTTGCATCACATTTTTACCTGTAATTTCAATGATTTGCGACACCGGAATGCCTCTTAAATCGGCAAAAACTTGTGCAATTTTTATCAGTTCTTCAGGGCTGTTTCTGCCTGCAGGACCCAGCCATTCTGGTGGAATATCTGGCGCATCAGTTTCTAATACAATCGATTCGATTGGCAAATTTCTGGCTAATTCGCGAATTTTTAAGGCGCGCGTGTAAGTCATCGCGCCACCAAAACCTAATTTAAAGCCTAGCTGAATAAATGCCTCCGCTTGCTGCGGGCTGCCATTAAACGCGTGTGCGATTCCACCCACAACAGGATGACGGCGCAACTGCTTTAACACATCGTCTATCGCTCGACGTACATGCAAAATCACTGGCAATTCAAACGTTTGCGCGATTTTAAGTTGCTCAACAAAAAAGTATTCTTGTGTCTCGCGATTTTGTTGTGTGACGAAAAAATCTAGCCCAATTTCGCCCACTGCGACTATTTTGGGATTTGTATGTGTTAACTGCCGTGAAATTAGCTGCTTTAATAGCGTTAAGTCGCTAGGATTTGCGCTATCCACATACATAGGGTGAATGCCCAACGCCATAAAGCAATGCGAATATTGGTGTGCTAAATCAATCACGATTTGAAAGTTTTCGCGTGCAACTGCTGGCACCACAATTTGATGAACGCCTGCGTGCTTGGCGCCCAAAGCAATATTCTCCCGGTCTGCATTAAATTCAACGGCATCTAAATGGCAATGTGTGTCAATCAACATGGATAAATAGGCTTAGCTAGTAAACGAATATCGCAACCAATTTGCCGTAAATCGGTGATATCTAGCGCAATCGCTTGGTTCATGTGTGTGAGCGCGGGTAGCTCAAACAAACCTTTAGCTTTGCTACCCATCAATTTAGGTGCGTAATATAGCAACAGTTCGTCAATCAGGTTTTGTGCAAGCAAGGCGCCATTCAATCCCTCGCCGCCCTCAACTAGCACTTCATTGATTTGCATGTGCGCAAGATGACTTAATAACGTTTTTAGGCACACTTTATTATCCACATTAGGAACACAAAGTAACTGTGCGTCCGCTGCTAGTAGCGCATCCGCTTTATTTTCTAAATCTTGCGCAAAGGCAATTAAGGTATTACCGCCTTGCAAAATTTTGGCCTGCGGCGAAATACGCAACTGGCTATCCACAATCACGCGCATTGGCTGGCGACCATTATATTGAACATCAGTTTCTATGCTGCGTACTGTCATGCTCGGATCATCACTTAACACAGTACCAATGCCCGTTAATATGGCACACGATTGCGCACGCCAATGTTGCACGTCCAAGCGCGCATGTTCGCTGGTAATCCATTGGCTTTGATGATTATTGAGTGCGGTTTTGCCATCTAAACTACTGGCGATTTTGCAACGCACATAAGGCATTTTGCGCGTCATTCTTGAGATAAATCCGGGGTTAAGTGCTTTTGCTTGCGACTCCATCAAGCCGCTGGCGACCTGAATTTGATTGGCTTTTAAATAGGCCAAGCCGCTACCCGCAACTAGAGGATTTGGGTCTTGCATAGCGGCGATGACTTTGCTGACACCCGCTTTAACTAGCGCCTCTGCACAAGGCGCGGTGCGGCCTATATGGCTGCAAGGTTCTAGTGTGACATAAGCGGTGGCGCCTTTTGCTTGTTCACCTGCTTGACGCAGTGCAAACACTTCTGCATGCGGTTCACCCGCTTTTAAATGCGCGCCCTCGCCAAGTATTTGATTGTTTTTGACGATGACGCAACCCACGCGCGGGTTTGGCATGGTGCTATATAAGCCTTGCTCTGCCAGCTGCAGCGCACGTGTCATATAAACATGGTCGCTGGCAGTAAACACTTTATGCGCCTAGGCTAGCTATAGTTAACAACATAACTAATGCGACGAAATACGGCTTTGCAATAGCTGATTATTTTGGTCAAAAAATATCAACAAGCCATGATATACATGCATACATTTGCCTAAGTCGTACTCAATCGCGTTGGTTTTTTCATTTAATTCTTCAATACTCGGGCGACCCAATAACGCCATTACCGCCTCTTTACGCGCGCCTTTAATCAAGATATTTTGCTGTAAATCATACGCCATATCGCCACGCTTGCATTCTTGCTCAATGGTGGCAGCATGTTGCATCCATTTGGTTTGATCAAACTTTTCGGCACCAAATACCACTTGGTCTTTAAACGCCCACCAAGTAAAAAACACAATGGTTAGCAACACGGTGAACACAGCCAACGCGATAGAAGAAATATTGATTAATTTCATGTGGTTAATAGCCTATTCTAAATACTTACAAGTCACATTGTTTACAAATCACGAATTACATTATTAAAGTCATCCACATCTGAAAAGCTGCGGTATACCGAAGCGAAACGGATATAAGCCACTTTATCCATTAACTTTAGTTCTTGCATCACACTTTCGCCCAAATCGCGTGCAGGCACTTCGCGCTCACCCAAGCTCAGCATTTTTTGCACAATATGATCCAGCGCGCGGTCTACATACTCGGTAGGCACTGGGCGTTTGTGCAAAGCGCGCGTAAATGATAAGCGCAATTTTTCTCGATTAAACTCTTCACGCGTGCCATTTTGTTTAACCACTTGCGGCATATGCAACTCAGCCGTTTCGTAGGTGGTAAAACGTTTGTCGCAAGCCACACATTTACGCCTACGGCGAATAGAATTACCCTCATCATTGACCCTAGAATCAATGACTTGGGTATCGGCATCACCGCAAAAAGGGCATTTCACTTTTGATTTCTCAGCTTAAGTTATGCGCCGTACACAGGAAACTTGGCAGTTAACGCATGCACTTTTTCTTTGGTGGCTGCAATCAAAGCTTCATCGGTTGGATTATCCAATACGTCAGCAATCAGATTCGCGACGATTCTAGCCTCTTCTTCTTTAAAGCCACGCGTAGTAATCGCTGGCGCGCCAATACGGATACCAGAAGTCACAAAGGGGCTTTCTGGGTCGTTTGGAATCGCATTTTTATTCACAGTAATATGCGCCAAACCAAGTGCAGCATCTGCAGCTTTACCGGTTAAACCTTTTGGTCGCAAATCCACCATAAACATATGCGACTCTGTGCGGCCAGATACCACACGCAAGCCGCGCGCAATCAATGTTTCTGCCATGGCTTGTGCATTCTTAATCACTTGTGCTTGGTAGGTTTTAAATTCTGGCTGTGCTGCCTCTAAGAATGCGGTCGCTTTACCAGCGATCACGTGCATCAATGGGCCGCCTTGCAAGCTTGGAAATACGTTTGAATTGATTGATTTTTCAAACTCTGCTTTAGCCAAAATAATGCCGCCGCGTGGACCGCGCAAGGTTTTATGTGTGGTTGATGTGACGAAATCGGCATGTGGCACTGGGTTTGGATAAACGCCAGCCGCAATCAGGCCAGAATAATGCGCCATATCGACCATAAAATAAGCACCTACTTTTTTGGCGATTTCCGCCATGCGCGCCCAATCAAAACGCAGTGCATAAGCACTGGCACCGCCAATCAATAATTTTGGTTTGCATTCAACAGCAATGCGTTCCATCTCATCGTAATCGATTTCTTCTTTATCATTTAAGCCATAAGGCACGATATTAAATAACTTACCTGACAAGTTGGCAGGTGAACCATGCGTTAAATGGCCACCATGGCCCAAATTCATACCCATCACGGTATCGCCTGGCTTAAGAATAGAAAAATACACGGCTTGATTGGCTTGAGAGCCAGAATGCGGTTGCACGTTGGCGTATTCAGCGCCATATAACGCTTTTAAGCGGTCAATCGCTAATTGCTCAACTTGGTCTACATACTCACAGCCGCCGTAAAAACGTTTGCCTGGATAGCCTTCTGCATATTTATTGGTTAATTGTGAGCCTTGTGCTTCCATCACAGCTGGGCTGGTGTAGTTTTCAGAGGCAATCAATTCGATATGTTGATGTTGACGCACAACTTCTGCATCAATCATGGTAGCAAGTGCTGGGTCGGCAATTGCAAGCTTATTGGAATGGCTAAACATGACAGTTAAGGCTTTCTGTTAATTAAATTAAGTAATACAACCAAAATAAGGCACTATTTTATCATGCCATTGATGCATCTTAAACTTTGCGTTCTTATCTTCGACTTGTCCTCTTGATTGTGTATCTATCCAATTGGTTGCAGCAACTGGTTTAATACAACCAATATTGATGCAAAAACACCACTTTTAAATCGTTTGAAATAGTTAACTAACTGTTTTTATTAATATAAATAGTAGGCACGGCTATTGCTAATATTATAATGAGCACTATCTCCAGAGTCGCTTCCTTTAAGCCCAGCCTTAACTACATTAAGCGCTGGGCTTTTTTTACTCATGTATCTTGTGTGATTTGCCTATTGGTCTAAAAAGGCGCGCTATAATTCAATTTTACATGTTGAAAGTAAGCAATGAAGTGGACAGACAGCCTTAGAATCGCTGAAGATTTAGCAGACAAATTCCCTGATATTGACCCTAAAACCATTCGCTTTACCGATTTAATGGAATGGGTAATGGCGTTGGATGGCTTTGAGCAAGGCCCAGAGCATTGTGGTGAGAAAATCTTAGAAGCCATTCAGCTGGCTTGGATTGAAGAAGCTGAGTAGCTTAACAACTTACTTAACGCATGTTTACCGCGCTTTTTTTATTGTTTATTAAACATTTTATTTGCGATTTCCCATTGCAGGCGTATCCGTGGATGTATCGTAATAAAGGTACCTACCTTCATCCTGGCGGCATTGTACATGCTTTGATTCATTGCATTGGTACGACCATTGTGCTGTTACCGTTTATTGGCCTTGTTGCTTTAATGTATGGGATAGTTGATTGGTTTGTGCACTATCATATCGATTGGGCAAAAATGGGTATTAGCAAACACTACAATTTACAGCCTAATAATAGTGAAAAATTTTGGATATTATTGGGCTTTGATCAGTTACTGCATCACATCACCTACTTTGCGCTTGTTTATTTTGCTTTTAATTTAACGCTTTAACATCTTTTTATTTTTATTTGATATCTATTATGCAAAAACCAAACAGCATCGACATTCCAAAAGAAATTTTTAAAGCCTATGATATTCGAGGCATTGTGGGCAAAACATTAACGCCTGAAATTGTCGAATTAATTGGCCATGCGTTAGGGTCAGAGGCGAAACAGCGCGCACAAAGTGAAATCTGCATAGGGTACGATGGCCGATTATCTGGCCCAGAGCTGGCACAGGCATTATCAAGCGGAATTCGCAAAGCGGGCGTAAACGTAGTGAATTTAGGCATGGTGGCAACACCAATGGTGTATTTTGCGGCTTATCATCTCAACACCAATTGCGGCGTGATGGTGACTGGTAGCCACAACCCACCTGACTACAATGGCCTAAAAATGGTTTTGGCAGGCGAAACACTGTCTAATGATTCGATACAAAGCTTAAAAAGCCGCATAGAGCAAAAAAACTTTACTTATGGCGATGGTATTGAACGCAACTATGCGATTGCAGAGGATTACATTTCGACCATTCAAGCTGATATTAAACTCACTCGCCCTATGCAAATTGCGGTGGATTGCGGGAATGGCGTAGCGGGTGCATTTGCAAAAACGCTATACAACGCCATTGGCTGCCGCGTAGATGAGCTATTTTGTGAGGTAGATGGTCACTTTCCAAATCATCACCCAGACCCTTCTGTGCCAGAAAACTTAGTGGATTTAGCTAATTTATTACAAACCAGCCGCGCCGAAATTGGCTTGGCATTTGACGGCGATGGCGATAGGCTAGGCATTGTCACCAAAGATGGCCAGATCATCTATCCAGACAGGCAATTATTATTATTTGCAGAGGATGTATTAAGCCGCAACAAAGGCGCGACTATTATTTTTGATGTGAAATCAACGCGGAATTTAAGCCCATGGATACGCAAATACGGCGGTAATCCGATTATGTGGAAAACAGGCCATTCACTGGTAAAAGCAAAAATTAAAGAAACTAATGCAGCATTAGCAGGCGAGATGAGCGGCCATGTATTCTTTAATGACGCCGATATTAACGGCAAAAAACGCTGGTACGGCTTTGACGATGGCTTATATGCGGGCGCCCGCATGTTGGAAATTCTGAGCCAGTTTAATAATCCATCTGAAATTTTAAACAGCCTGCCTGATAGTGTCAGCACACCAGAACAGCATATTCACATGCAAGAAGGCGAGCCACATGCTTTGATTGCCGCTTTGCAACAATCGGCAAATTTTGAAGGCGCAGTTGAAGTGATTACCATTGATGGCTTGCGCGTAGAATACTCTGATGGCTTTGGATTGATGCGCCCGTCTAATACCACGCCTGTAATTGTGCTGCGCTTTGAAGCAGATTCTGACGCGGCTTTAAAACGCATTCAAGCACAATTTAGAGAAGTCATTTGGGGAGCAGCACCGCATGTGGCTTTGCCGTTTTAATCGCTAATGTCACGCAATTCAATTCTTTTCACCATCGTTTGGTTAATGCTAGCCGCTGGAATTTTTTATCTAATTGATAACATTCAAAATCCCAACAAAATATGGCGGCTGGGTAACAACACCAATGAAGTAGTGCTACAACGCGGCTTAGATGGCCATTACCGTGCCGAAGCGCTGATTAACAATCAAAAAGTGAATGTATTGGTGGATACAGGCGCTACAGGTGTTGCCATTTCGCAGGCAGTGGCCGACAAATTGCAGCTTAAAAGCTTAGCTGCAGTGCGCACTAATACTGCCAATGGCGATAGCATTGGTTATATGGTGCGGTTAGCGTCTGTAAAAGTGGGCGGGGTTGAAGCTAACAATGTATCAGCCATGATAGCGCCAAACTTAGGCGGCGATGTATTACTGGGCATGAGTTATTTGGGCCGTATGGATGTGCGCCTATTTAATAATCAGATGACGATTAAACAAGTTGAATAATTTTTCACCACTTAACACTTTGATTCTAATCAAATAATACCGCGCCCTATCTTCATTAATTTTAAATAAATGTAAGTAATCTAGTTGACTGCATGACTAAGCTGTGCTAGCAAAAATTAATTACGAAACAGATTTTAATATTTTTGGAGGTTATGATGGTTATTCAAGTTAAAGTTGCAGTGATGATTGCTGCAACGGTATTATCAACATCGATTTTTTCGATACCCAGCTTTGCAGCGGACACAACATTTGGCACTGCAGCGTATCAAAAAGAATTTAGAAAACTTAAAATGATGCAAATGTTAGACGCTGACGGCAATCACATGGTGTCATTAGATGAATTTAATACTTTTAACAGCAGCGTATTTGATTCACTTAATAAAGATAACGACGACTCACTAGATACTGATGAATGGGTTGGTGTAGATGGAAAACAAGAGGTTAGCTTTGGTACAGGCGGCTACAATCGCCAGCTGCGCAGCAAAAAAATGATGGCTTTAATCGATAAAGATGGCGACCATTTAGTCACTAAAGCTGAGTTTCTTAAATTACAAGAGTCTATTTTTAGTAAAATGGACAAATCTGGTGATAGGCAACTAGATCCGCAAGAATGGCTATCTAAACAAACAGGTAATTAGGTTGTTTGAATAGGCAATAAAAAAGGCTAAGTTTTTAGCCTTTTTTATCTTTAACTAGGTAATCACTGTAGGCGTTTCGCGACCAGAGAGCTGTTTTAACTGCGAAATATCTAACGCAATTTGAATCATTTCAGCCAGCGCAACTTGTGCATCTAAATGATGGTTGGCTATATCTGGTTCATACGCTTCTAAATATATGCGCAAAGTAGCGCCCTCGGTTCCTGTGCCTGACAATCTAAAAACAATGCGCGAACCGCATTTGAACAAAATACGCACGCCCTGCGCTGTACTAATTGAGCCATCAATTGGGTCGGTATAACTAAAATCATCACAAGTGTTCACTGTGTAGCGGCCAAAAACTTGCTTGGGCAAAGTCAAGAATTGAGACTTAATATGTGCCATCACGGCATTAGCAGCCTCTGTTGGTATCGCTTCATAATCATGCCGTGAATACACATTACGGCCATATTCCGCCCAGTGCGCTTTCACAATCGCTTCCACGCTGGCTTTTTTAATCGCAATAATATTCAGCCAACATAACACCGCCCACAAACCATCTTTTTCACGCACATGATTACTGCCTGTGCCAAAACTTTCTTCACCGCACAACGTCACTTTATCGGCATCCATCAAATTGCCAAAAAATTTCCAGCCTGTGGGTGTTTCATAACAGGGAATATTTAATTTGTTTGCCACTCTATCTACCGCACCGCTGGTCGGCATAGAGCGCGCAACGCCCGCCAAACCTTGTTTGTAAGCAGGAATCAATTGCGCATTTGCAGCGATAATCGCCAAACTATCTGATGGGGTGACAAAAAAAGCCTTGCCCAAAATCATATTGCGGTCGCCATCGCCATCTGATGCTGCGCCAAAATCGGGTGCTGCCTGTGTTTTAGTATCAGGTGCATAAAGCACGTCCACCAATTCATGTGCATAAGTCAAATTAGGGTCAGGATGACCGCCACCAAAGGTTTCAGAAATGTCACAATTCATCAAACTAGTTGCTGGTGCACCTAAACGATTCACTAAAATCTCTTTGGCATAAGGGCCAGTTACTGCATGCATGGCATCAAATTTCAAACTAAAGCCAGATTGCAATAAAGTTATAATGGCAGAAAAATCAAACAGCTGCGCCATTAAATCGGCATAATCGCTTACTGAATTAATCACTTTTACGCTGAATCCGCCTAGCTGAGTATCCCCAATCTTATTTAAATCAATATCAGCAAAATTGGCTATTTTATACTGCGTAATCGTCTTACTTTTAGCAAAAATGGCTTCTGTAATTTTTTCTGGCGCTGGCCCGCCATTGGCCGTGTTGTATTTAATGCCAAAATCTTCTGTAGGGCCAGCTGGGTTATGGCTAGCAGATAATATAATGCCGCCAAAGGTTTGATAGTACCGAATCACATGCGATGCCGCGGGCGTCGATAAAATACCGTCTTGTCCTACCAATACCTTGGCAAAGCCGTTGGCGGCGGCCATTTTAATAATAGTTTGAATCGCCGTTTTATTATAAAAACGCCCGTCACCGCCCACCGTTAAAGTAGCACCCGCCTCAATCGTCAACGTATCAAAAATACTTTGTACAAAATTTTCAAGATAATGCGCTTGCTGAAACACTTTCACCTTTTTACGCAAGCCAGAAGTGCCTGGTTTTTGGTCTAAAAAAGCTTGGGTTGAAACGGTTTGAATGTGCATGTTAAATCCTTATTAGTTAATAAGAATTATAGATGAAAAAAAAGCACAATCGCTTGTGCATTTTTGAAGATTTTTGGTCGGAACGGCAAGATTCGAACTTGCGACCCCTTGTCCCCCAGACAAGTACGCTACCAGGCTGCGCTACGCCCCGAACCGCACTACTATTACATAGTGAGCCAGCATTATAAATCAAATACGCACGCCATCAAAAGCCATTTCGGTTTACTACCACTAAACTTGGTATAAACTTTTATTGGCTAATCCTAATTTTATTAAACGCCTTATATTTAAAAAAACAAGGCCTCTATAAAAGCGGCTTTGTTGAACTATTTAAGCAGATTATTTAAGCGCGCAATAATTGAATCACCGAGCGTAATTCATTTTTAAAATAGTGAAAATCAAAATCAGTACTCAGCTGTGTTTGCTTTGCAGCGGCAATTGGTGCAATTGCTGGCGCTGCTACAGCGGCTATCTCAACGACTACTTCGGCTCCATCTAAACGATTACGTGCCCCGCTGATAGTAAAACCTTGCTCATATAATAATTCGCGAATTTTACGAATTAAAAGCACTTCGTGATGTTGGTAATAACGACGATTACCTCTACGCTTTACAGGCTTTAGCTGGGTAAATTCCTGCTCCCAATAACGCAGTACGTGCGGCTTTACACCACACAGCTCACTAACCTCACCAATCGTAAAGTAACGTTTGGCGGGAATTGGTGGCAGTTGCACTTTAGGCGCATGATCTAACATAAGTTAATATCGATCCTATACTTGAGCGTAGTGTTCTTCTACTTTACTTTTCAATTTTTGGCTGGCATGAAAAGTCACCACACGGCGTGCAGTAATAGGTATTTCCTCACCTGTTTTCGGATTGCGTCCTGGACGCTCAGATTTTTTGCGTAATTCAAAATTACCAAAACCTGATAATTTAACGCTATCTCCAGTTTCTAAAGCAGTACGCACCTCTTCAAAAAATGCTTCTACCATATCTTTTGCTTCGCGCTTATTTAAGCCCACTTGCTCAAATAACAAATCGGCTAAATCAGCCTTTGTTAAGGTCATACATTTTCCCCTGAACGTCTTTTATTCATTAATTTGTATTATTTTTTCAATTTACTATTGAATACTTAACCACATAAAACAGTCAATTTCTTAGCGATGCGCCAAACTGATTTTCGAGTAATTTGAGCAATTGTGCCATTGCCGCTTCGGCTTCAATATCCACCAAAGTTTTATGAGTATCTTGCATAAGTACCGATAATGCAAGGCTTTTTTTATTTTCAGGAATACCTTTTCCTTGATATATATCAAACAGTTGCACTTGAGTCACAAGCGGAATGCTCGCTTTTGCAATTGCATCAAAAAGGTGCTGAACAGGCAAGTTGGCATCCACGATAACGGCTAAATCACGACGAATCGCTAGGGTTTTTGGCACCTCAACGTACTGCGCAACTGGCGTATCTAACAGTGGCAATGCTTCAAGTTCAAAAAGATACGTACTTTTAGCTAAACTAAAATGTTGCTGCCATTTTGGATGCAGCTTGCCTAGCCAGCCAATCGCTTTACCCTCCAAATATACGCGTGCCGATTGGCCTGGATGCAATGCATTATGTTCTTCTACGCGATATTCAGCCTTGCCGTGCGTTAAAGTATCTACCGTGGCTTTTATATCGTAAAAATCCACTTCTTTTGCAGCCACTCCCCATTGCTCAGGCTGAAAAGCGCCATAAAACAAACCTGCTACGCGCAAACTCTCTGAATATGCACCTTGTTGAGAATGATGGTAACTGCTACCCAATTCAAACAGTATCGCGCGCTCTTGCTTGCGATTCAAGTTGTAAGTCAGCGTATCTAACAAACCACCCCATAAACCACTGCGCATCACGCTTAAATTACTGGCAATAGGATTTTTAAGCTTAATTGGATTGGCATTACCTAATAAATCGCGCTCCCAACTTTCATCCACAAAGCTATAAGTCACAATTTCTTGATAACCTTGCATTAACAAAGTATCGCGCAACCAAGTCTGATTTAATGCCGACTCACTGGCTGGTAGCATGCTTAAGCTAGCCGTAGGCGTGATAGCGGCGATTTTATCGTAGCCATGCAAACGTGCAATTTCTTCAATCAAATCTTCTTCTATTGAAATATCAAAGCGGTAAGTTGGCGCTTGCACGGCAAACACATCAGCGCTTACGCTAAAATCAAATCCAAGTTGAGATAGCAATGTGCCAACTGTCGCTTGCGGTATGGCAATTCCCAATACCGATAGCAAACGTGCGTAGCGCAAATGTACAGTTTTTCGTACAGGCAGCGCATTGGTTACGGCTGTAATCTCACCTGCTTTACCGCCACAAATCGCCAGCACCAAAGCCGTTGCGCGTTCTAATGCCATTTGAGTATTGCCAAAATCCACACCGCGCTCAAAACGGTACGATGAATCTGTGCTTAAGCCCAATCGGCGCGCTTTTCCAGCAATCGTATCTGGCGTAAAAAATGCGCTTTCTAAAAATATATTGCTTGTGCTATCCGTGACGGATGTTGGCTCAACGCCCATAATGCCAGCTAACGCAATCGCACCGCTGTCATCCGCAATCACCAAATCATCGCTGGCTAATTTCACTTCTGTATTATTCAGCAACTTAATTGGCTCATCTTTTTCAGCAAAGCGAACCTTAATGCCACCGCTTAACTTTGCCAAATCAAACGCATGCATAGGCTGGCCAAGCTCTAACAATACAAAATTGGTAATGTCCACAATCGCGCTAATGCTGCGAATACCGCTACGCTCTAAATTGCGCACCATCCAATCAGGCGTTTTTGCTTGCGCATTCACTGACTCAATCACACGTCCATAATAAGCTGGGCAAGCATCCATTGCATCAACGCTTACCGCTTGTACTTTTGCACTTTCAATTTTAGCTACTTCAAGCACTGGCAAAGTGACAGACGCACCTGTAATCGCTGCTACATCGCGTGCAATACCCAAGATGCCTAGGCAGTCAGCACGGTTGGGCGTCAATTTTAACGTTAACGTTTGGTCATTCAAATCCAAATATTGGCGAATATCCTCACCAGTTAGCGCATCATTTGGCAATTCTAGCAAGCCGCTTGCTTCTGCTGCTAATCCTAACTCTTTGGCAGAACACATCATGCCAAACGATTCCACACCGCGCACTTTTGCGGCTTTAATACTGATGCCTGGCAATTCTGCGCCAACCAATGCACATGGCGCTTTTAGTCCTACGCGCGCGTTGCTGGCCCCACATACAATTTGTAAAATTTCTTTACCAATATTCACTTTGCAAACTTGCAAACGATCAGCATCAGGATGTTTAAGCGTCTCAATAATTTCGCCAATCACGATATTACCAAAAGCAGGCGCAACAGGCGTCATTTCTTCCACCTCAAGCCCTGCCATTGTTAAAGCATGACTAAGGTCAGCAGATGAAATCGCTGGATTTACGAATTGGCGAAGCCAGTTTTCTGAAAATTGCATATTTTTTGATACTTAACTATTTAAATTGCGATAAAAAACGCAAATCATTATTAAAGAAATGGCGTAAATCATTCACGCCATAGCGCAACATAGCCAAGCGTTCTACGCCCAGACCAAAGGCAAAGCCGCGGTATTTTTCGCTATCAATATTGACGTGTTTAAAGACCTCGGGATGCACCATACCGCAACCACCAATCTCCAACCAGCCGCCGTTCCAGCTCATATCCATCTCGGCTGATGGCTCAGTGAAAGGGAAAAATGAAGGCCTAAATCGAACGGTTAAATCATCACGCTCAAAGAATTTCTGTAAGAAATCTTGAACCACACCTTTAAGATTGGCAAAGCTGATATTTTCATCTACCCATAAGCCTTCAACTTGGTGAAACATGGGCGAATGCGTTGCGTCAGAATCCACTCTATATACGCGACCAGGCGCAATAATTTTCAACGGCGGTTCTTTGTCTTGCATATAGTGAACTTGCACTGGTGAAGTATGTGTTCTTAGAACGTTACTTCCATCCACATAAAACGTGTCGTGCATCGCACGCGCAGGATGGTTTTCCGGGATATTTAAGGCAGTAAAATTATAGAAATCGGTTTCAATTTCGGGCCCAGTCGCCACATCAAAGCCAATCGAATGAAATAGCTCTTCAATGCGCTTTAAGGTAAGTGTCACTGGGTGCAAACCGCCTTGTGACTGAGCACGCGCAGGTAAAGTAACATCCAATGATTCGGCCGCTAATTGCTTGGCTTGTTCTGCATTTAAAATCGCCTCACGGCGCGCATTTAAAGCTGCTTCAACTGCCTGCTTAACTACGTTAATGGCGGCGCCAGCTGCTGGACGATCTTCATTTGATAGCTTACCCAAGCCTTTTAGTGCATCGGTTAACGCGCCAGTTTTGCCCAAATATTTCGCTTTAGCGTTTTCTAATGCTGGCATGTCATTACATGCCGAAAAGTCGGCGAGTGATTCTGAAATCAGATGTTCTAAATTAGTCATGCGATATTTTAACTTAAAGTAATGTATTTGTTGATGTTTAACTGATTGATTATGAATAAATATTTATTGTTTAGTTATAAAAAAAGAGGCCGTAGCCTCTTTTTTTATTTAAAAATGATACAAGTATCTCTTATGCAGTCAAGCCAGCTTTTGCCAAATCAACAAATTTAGCGAATGCCGCTTTATCAAATACCGCTAAATCGGCTAAAACTTTACGATCCACTTCAATAGAAGCTTTTTTCAAGCCATTCATGAAGCGGCTGTATGTCAGACCTAACTCACGTGCACCTGCATTGATACGCGCAATCCATACTGTACGGAATTGACGTTTTTTCTGGCGACGGTCGCGGTAAGCATATTGACCCGCTTTCATTACTGCTTGCTTAGCAACGCGATAAACGTTTTTACGACGACCGCGATAACCTTTAGCGGCGTTTAATACTTTTTTATGTCTTGCGCGAGCGATGACACCACGTTTTACTCTAGGCATATCGGTCTCCTTATTGTGTTGGCATCATGGCGCGAACGCGTTTGATGTCAGTTGGTGAGATGATAGCTGTGCCACGTAGCTTGCGTTTTTGCTTAGTGGTTTTCTTAGTTAAGATATGACGTAAATGTGAATGCGTACGCTTCACTTTACCGTTACCTAAGAACTTAAAGCGCTTTTTGGCGCTGCTCTTTGTTTTCATTTTTGGCATTTTTTTCTCCTTCGAGGTTGATTAAGAGTGCCTAGGCATGCCATTTCGCCGTATCACTCAGAAAATCTTAATTATTCAGCTACTACTTCTGCAGGCTTTGGTACTTTTGCTGGCTTAGCTGCTGCTTTTTCTACTTTCTTGGGTGCTAATACCATCACCATTTGGCGGCCTTCCATTTTGGGGAACTGCTCAACAACAGCATGCTCAGCTAAATCAGCTTCTACACGTCTTAATAGCGCCAAACCAAACTCTTGGTGCGTAATCTCGCGACCTCTAAAACGTAGCGTGATTTTCGCTTTATCGCCCTCACCCAAAAACCGGATGATATTACGTACTTTAATGTTGTAATCGCCATCATCAGTACCTGGGCGAAACTTAATTTCTTTGATAACAACCTGTTTTTGTTTAAGCTTTTGTTCATGCTGACGCTTACTTTCAGCATACTTAAACTTACCGTAATCCATCAATCTGCACACTGGTGGCGATGCGTTTGGTGCAATTTCAACCAAATCAATATCCGCTTCTTCTGCCTTAAAAAAGGCCTCGCGCAGACTTACAATGCCTAATGGCTCTCCGTCCACTCCCACCAAACGAACTTCGGGCGCGGTAATATCCCCGTTAATTCGCGTATCTTTATCTTGTGCTATTGCTGGCTCCTAATCAAAAAAAATTAGACCGCGCTACCTTGAAAATTCAGCTTAAACCTTTGTTTCCACTTCAGCTTTTAACCGAGCAATCAACTCGGCAATCGGCATAGAACCTAGGTCTTCACCCTTTCTGGTACGCACGGCCACATGTCCTGCTTGCATTTCGCGCTCACCTGCAACAAGCAAGTAAGGCATTTTCTGCATTGAATGTTCGCGTATTTTATAGGTAATCTTCTCATTTCTCAAGTCAAAATCGCATCTAATGCCATTTTTCTTCAGAATTTCAACCACTTGCATCACATAATCAAATTGATTTTCTGAGATATTCAACACCATTGCCTGAACAGGCGCCAACCAAAGTGGCATTGCGCCTGCATAGTTCTCAATTAAAATGCCAATAAAACGCTCCATTGAACCGACAATAGCGCGATGCAACATAATCGGACGCTTGCGTGAGTTGTCTTCCGCAACATATTCCGCACCCAAACGCTCTGGTAAATTAGGGTCTAATTGAATCGTACCGCACTGCCATAAGCGACCTAGTGAATCTTTTAGTGTGAACTCTATTTTTGGGCCATAGAACGCGCCTTCACCCGGCTGGTATTCAAAGTCTAAATTATTTAACTTAAGCGCATTTGCGAGTGAAGTTTCTGCCCTATCCCAATCTTCGTCAGTACCGATACGTTTTTCTGGTCTAGTAGAAAGCTTCACCAGAACATCTTTGAAGCCAAAATCACCGTACGCTTTGTAAAGCATTTTAATAAAGTCAGCAACTTCCGCTTCTACTTGCTCTTCCGTACAAAAGATATGCGCATCATCTTGGGTAAAACCGCGCACGCGCATTAAACCGTGCAATGACCCAGAGGGCTCGTTACGATGACATGAGCCAAATTCGGCCAAGCGTAGCGGTAAATCACGGTAACTATGCAAACTGCTATTAAAAATCTGCACGTGGCCTGGGCAATTCATCGGCTTCACGGCGTATTCACGATTTTCCGAGTTAGTCACAAACATATTGTCGCGATAGTTTTGCCAGTGGCCCGATTTTTCCCACAAGGTTTTATCCATAATGGTCGGCGTGCGTACTTCTTGATAATTGTAATCTTTGAACATTTGGCGCATGTACTGTTCAACCTCTTGCCAAATGCTCCAACCACGCGGATGCCAAAACACCATTCCTGGTGCATCATCTTGCATGTGAAAATAATCCAGTTGCTTGCCTAATTTGCGGTGGTCGCGTTTTTCGGCTTCTTCAAGTTGAAACAAATAAGCTTCCAACTCTTCTTTATTGCGCCATGCTGTGCCATAAACGCGTTGAAGCATTTCGTTGTTACTATCGCCACGCCAATAAGCGCCTGCCAGCTTCATTAATTTGAAGGCTTTTAATTTGCCTGTGTTTGGCACATGCGGGCCACGGCACAAATCGGTAAAGTTACCTTCTGTATATAAAGATACATCTTCATTGGCAGGAATCGAAGCAATGATTTCAGCTTTGTAATGTTCATCGATGCTTTTGAAATAAGCCACAGCTTCATCACGCGGGAGTACTTTGCGTGTGACTTGCTCATCTTTTTTAGCGAGCTCGCCCATTTTCTTTTCAATGGCAATCAAATCTTCTGGCGTAAACGGACGTTTGTATGAAAAATCATAATAAAAGCCATTGTCAATCACCGGACCAATCGTCACTTGGCAATCGGGGAAGAGTTCTTTAACCGCATACGCCAGTAAATGCGCAGTGGAGTGACGAATAACGTCTAAACCATCATCTGATTTATCAGTAATAATCGCTAAATCGCTATCAGCTTCAATCAAATAACTCGTATCAACTAATTGATTATTGACCTTGCCAGCCAACGCGGCTTTTGCAAGCCCAGCGCCAATATCCATAGCCACTTGCGCCACAGTCACTGGCGATTCAAAACTACGTTGTGAGCCATCTGGCAGGCGAATTACTGGCATATCAATTCCAATTTAATTAAGTATTCTTGATATTTGAATCAAACTTAAAACAATAAAAGCCGTTTATTTTAACGGCTTTTACAGATGCAACAAACTTAAAACTTAAACATTTTTTATCGTTAAGTTTTGTCAAAAGACAAAACCGAGTATTGCGCTTTTGGTAGGCAGTACCAGATTCGAACTGGTGACCTCTTGGATGTCGACCAAGCGCTCTAACCAACTGAGCTAACCGCCTGTTTTATGCAATTTTGCGAAGTGCGAATTCTAGCTTAATAAGGGTTTGCGCGCAAACGCGCACTGTTATAATTGCTGGGTGAACAAACAAAATAATCCGCAAACAAATTTTGAGGCCTTAATAAACAGCTTGAGCGCGCAAGGTTACGTTATTTGTGAAAACTTTTTGCCTGAGCAAACAATATTAGGTTTGCGTGATGAGGCTCACAAGCGCCATGCGAATCTTGAAATGCGCGCAGCTAAGATTGGATTACTGAATCAATCTCAACAGTCTAACATTCGTGGCGACCAAATTACGTGGCTGGATGAGCAGAGTGAAAACAGTGCGATTCAAGCTTATTTTGAGCAAATGCATGCGTTAAGAACATTACTTAACCAATATTTATTCATGAATTTACAAGCGCTTGAAACGCATTTTGCCATTTATCCGATTGGTGGTGCTTATCAAAAACATCTAGACCAATTTAGTCATGGCAGCGATGCGAAAGCACGCCAATTAAGCAGTATTTTATATTTAAATAATGATTGGCAAGCCAACGACGGTGGCGAATTACGTTTGTATTTAAATGAAAGTGAGTATTTAGATATTCTGCCAACGGCTGGCAAATTGGTGCTGTTTTTATCGGCCAAATTTTGGCACGAAGTTCGCCCTGCCAAGCGAGAAAGAGCAAGCTTAACAGGTTGGTTTAGAACACGCGGCCAACTATTGCCTTAGGGGTTTAACAGGCGTTGATACAAGCTAGGGCTGGCGTATCCATCTTGGGGAATATTTTGGCCAGCTTGATATTGCCGAATTGCTGCTTGTGTTTTAAGACCCGGAAAACCATCTGGCTGGCCGCTATCAAAACCCAATTCATTTAATTTGCCTTGCAGCGCCCACATTTGGTTAAAACTTAACGCTTGTTTTTCGGCAAATTCGCCTGCAATAATGGGTTTATCTGTCATGAATTGATTAGATAAATGCACAACAGATAATGCATAGTTAACCGACCGATTCCAATCCATAATGACATCAAAATTATGAAACACCATAAAAGCAGGGCCAAAACGCCCTTGTGGTAGCAATATTGCCGCTTCTGCCAGCTCTGGCAAAGCATTGCCTGCAATATCAAGCACGCCTAGTTTTGACCAATGTAGCGCATGTTGGCGACGATTGAGTTGCGCCAAACTATAATCAAACCCGTCTGGCAAACGCACTTCAAGCGCGGCAACTTCAGCTTTACGCCAGCCTGCCTCACTCAAATAATTCGCGGCTGAAGCAAACGCATCCGGCAAAGATGTCCAAATATCAATCCGATTATCTTCATCTGCATCTACGCCATACTTAAGCAATGTTGACGGCATAAATTGCATATGCCCCATCGCACCCGCCCATGAGCCACGCATACCCGCAACTTTGTTGTGGCCTGCATCGACAATGCGCATCGTATCAAACAGTTGCGCACGAAAGAAATTGGAACGACGTCCTTCAAAAGCCAGGGTTGCCAGCGCTGATGGCAGACCATAATTGCCTTTATTGCTGCCGTAATTGGTTTCTAAGCCCCAAAACGCCAACAATATTTGTTTAGGCACGCCGTATTGTGCTTCAACTTGAGCCAACAGCGCTTCGTGCTCTTGCAATAAAGCCCTGCCTTTGGCTATTCGGCTAGGGTTTACGCGCTTCTCTACATAACTAATAAAAGTTGAAATAAATTCTGGCTGACCGCGATCCAGCACAATCACGCTGGGCAAATATTGCGCATTTTTAAATGTTTCATCAATGGTCTGCTCTGAAATCTGCGCTGCTTTTGCATCTGATTTGAGCGCTTCCAGCCAAATTGCAAAATCCGCATTCTGCTCAGCAACCGCGACAGGAACAATTATTAAGTAAAAAAATGGGTTAAGTATGCCGAAAATAAATCGCTTAAAAAAGGTTTTGAGCATAAATTTTAAATCGCTTTTAATATTTTGCTGTAACCAGCTTGATAATCTGGATACTGTAACTGAAAACCCGTTGCGCGCAAACGTTGATTGCTTAGGCGCTTGCCACCCTGCGTTGCGGGCGTTTGAATTTCGCTGACATCAACGCCTTGCTGTGTTGCAAGCCAGTTGAGCACAGAATATTGCAAAGTCGGCATATCATCGGTGACGATATAACAACTTTCAATTGCTTGTTTGTGTGATATTTTTTGTACCAAAAATGCAATAAAAGCTGCGGCATCGTCACGGTGAATACGATTGCTCCAGCTATTGCTCACGGGCCAGCGATTAATATCTTTTGCGGTGTTCACTAAATATAATCGGCCTGGACCATAAATGCCTGAAAGGCGCAGAACCGTTGTTTTGCAGCCTAATTGACTTAATACATTTTCTGCTTCTAATAATCGCTTTCCGCCAAAATCGGTTGGTATGGCAGGAATATTTTCATTCAACATATCTTGCGTTTGTTGGCCATAAACACGCGTGCTAGACACAAAAAATACGTGGTGCAGATTAGGGTTTTCAATTTGCGTCGCTAGAATGTTTTTCAAACCTTGCACATAATGCGCGTGATAATTTTCATCTGTTTGCGCGGTTGCTGCTACGCAATAGATAATGATATTAGGATTTGATTTTTTCAGGTCATTTAAGGTGTTAAGTTTGGTCACATCCGCCTGAATCGTTTGCATGCCAAGTGGCAATTGTTGTGCGCTGATTCGCAAACCAATCACTTCGTGTTGAGATTCATGCAATAAAGTTGCGATTGCTGTGCCTAAATCTCCGCAACCGACGATTAATATTTGAGCCATTTAACGCGTTAACTATCTAAACTAAGCATGCTGGGTCAGATATTTTTCTGCAAAAAATAAGGCGACGATTGTTTTGCCATCGGTGATTTCACCACGTTGAATCATGTTCATACAATCCTCAAACGGCAAATCAAATACTTCCAGCGATTCATCCACATCGCGCTGGTGATCGCCTGCGCTTAATCCACGCGCTAAATACATATGAATGATTTCATTAGAATAGCCAATACAAGGATGTTGATGGCCTAACTTAACCCACTCTGCGGCGCTAAAACCTGTTTCTTCCAGCAATTCACGTTGGCCTGTAATTAAGATTTCTTCGCCAACATCTATTTTTCCTGCTGGTAATTCGATAAAAACTTGATGCAGTGGATAGCGGAACTGACGCTCTAAAATGACATTTCCATTTGCTAACAGCGGCACAACCACGACTGCACCTGGATGCGTAACATATTCACGCTGACTGCTGTGCCCATTTGGCAAACGTACTTGGTCGCGCTTAACGGTTAACATGCCGCCTGAGGCAATCGTTTCAGAGCTAATCAAATGTTCAATTAAATCAAGTTTCATCATTTAAATAGCAGCGCTAAACGTATCGCATTTATTTACATCGCCCACTTTTAAACCCTGATTAAACCAGCGCACACGTTGCTCAGATGTGCCATGCGTAAAACTATCAGGCACTGCGTAGCCTTGTGCTTGCTTTTGCAGTGCATCATCACCAATGGCGGCGGCGGCTGTCATCGCTTCTTCTACGTCTCCTGCTTCTAGTATTCGGTTTGCGCCATCCGCGTGATGTGCCCACACACCTGCATAACAATCAGCCTGCAACTCTAAACGTACCGATAATTGATTGGCCTCCACCTCGCTACGCGCATTTTGGCGCGCTTGCTGCACCTTGCCTGATGTGCCTACCACGTTTTGAATATGATGCGCTACTTCGTGCGCAATGACATAAGCCTGCGCGAAATCACCTGGCGCATTAAAACGGGATTTCAAATCTTCATAAAACTGCAAATCGATATACACCTTACTATCGCCTGGGCAATAAAAAGGCCCCATTGCCGATTGCCCGGTTCCGCAAGCAGTTGGTGTTTGCCCGCTAAACAGTACTAATTTGGGCGCAGGATATTGTTGGCCTGCATCTGCAAATAGTTTGCCCCAAGTATCTTCTGTGCTGCCCAATACTTTAGCCACAAAAATCGCCATCGGATCATCTTTGGGGATCGCCTGCGCTTCAACTGGCGCCTGCTGATTTAAGCCTTGACCTATGTTAAGCACCACTGAAGGGTCTACCCCGAAATACATGGCGACTAAAGCCAAGGCGATTGTGCCGATGCCAATACCTTTACCACCTACTGGCAAACTACCACCACGCCTATCTTCTACATTACTGCTTTCACGTTCATCATCTAGGCGCATATTGATGCTTCCTTAAAATAATCTAGAATTAATCTTAAGGTTAGATTTTATTACATTGTAGTAATATTTACTTAACATTATCAGCGCAATATTATTGCTAAGTTTTGTGCATTAAAGTTTAATTTTTTCGTTATGCTTAAAAGTTATTTAAAAGATATGTTATAGACTATTTATTTTTAATTCATTGACTTAGCGACTTATTCTTAACTAATATGTAAGCTCAGATAGACTAATAGTAGGGCTCATTATGCTAAATTCAATTATTCGTCAGCCGGCAATCTTAATTACGTTGCCATTATTAACACTGATAGCAGCTAGCTATCCTGCAAACGCAGAGATTTATAAATGGCGTGATAACCGTGGCGTGACACAGTATTCCGACCGTCCACCAGCCAGCAACTTCACAAAAGTGACGCGTAACGAATTGGTAAACGCGCTGCAAACAAAAGATTTATGTACAGTAGGCCCAATTCAGAAATCTGTTGCCTCAGCAAAAAATTTAAATACTTTTTTTGGCTTTACCGTTAACAAAGCAAGCACTACAAGCACAAACTTTTTCGGCATTCCTGTTGCACGCGCTGCAAGCACAAGTAGTTTTGTAACTAATTCTGCTAACACGCCTGTAAACGCTGGTTCTGTAGTTTCAAGCCCAATTTCTAGTCCAGTTAGCGCTGTCAAACCTACATCTACTTCCAGCGTTCCAACTGCTAGCATTCCGACTGTAAGTCGTCCAGCTACAACTACTACTCCTGCAGCAGGTCAAACATCACCTTTAGGTATTCCAACGACTTTTAATTCTGGTAGTAGCAATATAACTGTGTTTGGCATTCCTAGAGCCAACCGAAATTCTGGTTCTAGTTTTTTAACTCAGCCTGCCGCTGTCGTGCCCTCTTCGCCAGTTGCCGCGCCAGCACCTGCTATAGCAGCACCTGCACCAGTTATAGTACCACCCGTACAAGTGGCGGTGAATACGCCAGCACCCTTACCAGCTGTATCAAACGCTGCACCCAATCTTATTCAAGTTGGTCTAATGCCTGCTGTTGATATTAGTAAAAATGTAACTCCTGCATTAGGCTGGAATAATCTAAGAATTAATGAAAATCAATCTCCTTCTGATTTTCCTAAAGATGCGGACGGAACTGGAGCATTCAGAATACCGTGCGGGATAAGCCACATGGGAAACGATGATCCGATTGTATATCCCAATCAACCAGGCGCAGCACATCACCACACTTTCTTTGGCAATACATCATTAAACTATAAAAGTAATTTAAACACGCTTTCATCAACAGGCAATAGCACTTGTCATGGAGGAATAGCAAATAGGTCTGCCTATTGGATACCCAGTATGATTGACACTTCCACAAAAACCGCATTAAAGACTGTCCATTCACTTTGGTATTACAAATCTGGCTATCATCTTAATAGATCGCAAATTACTGTGCCTCCCAAAAACTTAAGAATAATTGCAGGCAATATGAGGTCTACAGTTTCTCAGCGAGAAAGTCCGTGGCGCAACCATTTCATATATACCTGTAATGATCCGAATGGTGTAGAGGTGGCTAGAACAGAATCAATTCCAGCTTGCTCAATAGGCTCTATAGTTTATCTGCATATCGGATTTCCGCAATGCTGGGATGGAAAAAATTTAGACAGCCCCGATCATAAAAGCCACATGGCCTACCCAGACCACGCTTGCCCGGCAACGCATCCGATTGCAATTCCTGAGATAACATTGAATATAGGTTATAAAGTTACTAGTAGTGAAGGTACTAAAAATTGGCGTTTATCAAGTGATAACTATGCTGTTAATGGCTATAACAGCGGCTTCTCAATTCATGCTGATTGGGTTAATGGCTGGGATGAAGCAATCATTACTGGAATTGTTAAAAATTGTATCGTTGCTGGTAAAAATTGTGAAGCACACAAACTTGGAGATGGTAGAACTATATATGGTGAGTAGTTTATTATTTCCACAATAATTTATAAACAAATCCAGGAAATGCAAACACTAAAAATAAACTAATTGTAACTATATAGAATTCCCACCCTTGAGAGGATGTTTGTCCAAAAATTGAATACTCTGTGTAGAAGGCAATGCAGCCGACTATCAAATATAAAATCATCAATTCTAATAAACACCAAACCAAATTCTTTACCTTGTTTTTTAATGGGATTACATAGAACAATCGGTTAGATAACCAAGGTAAATTAGCTGCTGCAAATGCGAGTATTAAAATAATGAATTGCGTCATGAATAAAAATTACATCTTTGCTATGGCATTTTAAATTACTGCAAGCTAGTCATCACAGCCACACCACAAATCTGCATAAGCGTTTGTGGCATGATACCTAGTAGCAATAAAGCAACTGCATTAGTACTAAGTACGAACTGCATATCAGCAGGCGCACTTATTGGGTTAGCATCTTTTGGCATATCAAAATACATAAGCTTTACAATACGCAAATAATAGAATGCGCCAATTGCTGCCATTAATACCGCAAACACCACTGCCCACAAAAAGCCTGCTTGTAGCGCTGCTTGTAGCACAGTGAATTTGGCATAAAAACCAAGCGTTGGTGGCACACCAGCCATACTAAACATTGTAATTAACATTAAAAAAGCCGCCCATGGGCTGCGCTTGTTCAAGCCTTTTAAATCATCTAGATTCTCCGCTTCAAATCCTTGGCGACTTAACAGTAAAATCATGCCGAATCCTGCGAGCGTCATTAATACATAGGCTACTATGTAAAACATGCTAGACGCAAAACCATTTATATTGGCGCTCATCAATCCAAATAATAAAAAGCCAATATGCGAAATAGTGGAATATGCCAGCATGCGCTTTAAATTAGATTGCGCGATAGCAGTGATATTACCAATGGCGATGGATAGCACCGCCATAATCAACAGCATATCTTGCCAATCGATGGCTAGCGGGTATAGACCTTGAGCTAGCAAGCGAATAGTAATGGCAAATGCGGCGAATTTTGGTACAGATCCAATCAACATGGTGACAGAAGTTGGCGCGCCTTGGTAAACATCTGGCACCCACATTTGAAAAGGTACCGCACCAAATTTAAACGCCAACCCTGCCACAATGAATACTAAGCCCAGTATCAGTACAGGATTTTTCGGATTAGTTTCAAGCAATGCACTGCTGATTTCTGAAATATTCAAAGTGCCTGTCATGCCGTAAATCATACTCATGCCATACAACAACATACCAGAAGCTAATGCACCCAATACAAAGTATTTCATCGCCGCTTCGGTCGCGCGCGCGTTATCTCTGTCAAACGCAACTAATGAGTATAAACATAGTGAAAGCAGTTCTAAGCCCATATAGATAGTGAGCATACTTTGACCAGAAATCATAATCATCATACCCAGCATGGCAAACAACACCATAGCGTAGTACTCACCCCTGAACATGCCGCGTAGCTGCATGAATTGACGCGTGTATACCAGCATGATTGATGTACCTAAATAAGTCATCAGCTTCAACACATCCGCTAGTGGATCATCTACAAACATATTAGAAAACGCATAACCAACGGCTGGATTATAGGTACTGACTGTGAAATAAGCAGCTACAAATAGCGTAAATTGCGCTAAACCGTAAATCACAATACGATTTTTGGGTTTAATAAATAAATCCAGCAGTAATATGAACATCGCCATGCATAGCACAGTCAGTTCAGGCAAAGCGGTAATCAGGTCAGTTTTGATATATTCCATTGTTTTTCTACTAACTTAAGGCTAAAGCCCAGCAACTGGCAATTTGCTGATTGCCATATGATTCAAAAATTGCGCAGCAGTCGCGTGTGTAAACTCAGTAAGGGGTTGTGGATACACACCAAACCCAATCACCATCAAAGCCAATACGCTTAGTATGAACAATTCGCGTTTATTGATATCTTTCAGCTCAGCCACATGTGAGTTAGCAATATCACCATAAAATACACGCTTCACCATCCACAGGCTGTATGCTGCGCCAAATATCAGAGTAGTTGCGGCTAAAAACCCAACCCAAAAGTTATATTTAACAGCGGCCAAAATCACCATAAACTCACCGACAAACCCTGATGTGGCTGGAAGGCCACTATTTGCCATGGCAAACAATACTGCAAACGCCGCAAAAATCGGCATGGTATTGACTACCCCGCCGTAATCGGCGATCTGGCGGCTATGCATGCGGTCGTACAACACACCCACACACAAGAACATGGCGGCTGAAATAAAGCCATGTGAAATCATTTGCACAATCGCGCCTTCTAGGCCTAATTGGCTAAACAAGAAAAAGCCCAGAGTGACAAAGCCCATATGCGAAATAGAAGAATAAGCAATCAGCTTCTTCATGTCTTTTTGTACCAATGCCACCAAAGCGATATAAACAATCGCAATTAACGACAAGGTAATCATAAAACCAGATAAATAGTGCGCGGCATCAGGTGCGATTGGCATGGCAAAACGCAAAAAGCTGTAGCCACCCAATTTCAACATAATCGCTGCCAATATCACAGAACCGCCAGTAGGTGCTTCAACGTGTGCGTCTGGCAACCAAGTATGCACTGGCCACATGGGAATTTTGACCGCAAATGCCATAAAAAACGCCATAAAAATCAATATTTGCGCATTAAGTGGTAACGGCAATTGGTAATAATCAACAATCTCAAAACTACCCGTTTGATGATATAAGTAGATAAAGGCCACCAACATGAGTAGCGAACCAAGTAAGGTATAGAGGAAAAACTTAATAGTCGCGTACACGCGGTTTTCGCCACCCCAAATACCAATCACCAAGAACATGGGGATTAGCATCGCCTCCCAAAACACGTAGTAAAGCAAGCCATCTAACGCGCTAAAGACGCCAATCATCAAGCCGCTCATAATCAAGAACGCCGCCATGTATTGCGCAATATTATTGGTAATAACTTCCCAAGCGGCAATCACCACAATCACAGTAGTAAAGCTGGTGAGCAATATCAATGGCGCGGCAATGCCATCCACACCCAAGTGATAATTCACATTAAAGGCAGGAATCCAGCGCGCCATTTCTTGAAACTGAAACCCGCCATCGGCGTAATTGAAATGTGTGTAAAGCGGCAAAGTCACTGAAAAAGCAAGCAAGCTACCAGCCAAGGCTAACCAGCGTGTGAAATTGGGTTTGTTGTCGTTACCTAACAGCAACACCACAACACCAGCCAACATTGGCAACCAAATTGAAAAACTTAGCACATGGCTATTTAAAAAATCCATAGTCATCATTTAAATAGTCATCACTTAATTTATTTTAATAAAAAAGGTTAAGAACAAAAACACGCCAATAATCATAGCGAAGGCGTAGTGATAAATCAGCCCCGATTGCAAATGGCGCACCTTACTTGAAATGCGTCCAATTAAGCGCGCCGTACCATTAACGATTGCGCCATCAATTAGCTGAATATCACCGATTTTCCATAGTTTTTCGCCCAGCATACGTGCACCACCTGCAAAAAAACGTTCATTAAATGCATCGAAACCGTATTTATTTTCTAAAATTTGGTTAATGAAACTGAATTTCTTCTGGATGGCGGCAGGAATATCAGGGCGTTTCATATAAAAGAACCAAGACAACAGAACTCCAGAAGCCGCCAGCGCAAATGGTAATGTCATTAATCCATGCAAAGCCATGCCTGCTGGCGAATGCAATATTGTGTGAAAGTGATGCGTTAACGTTTCCATGGCAGGATGTGCTTCATAATTCACAAAAATCACACCTTTGAAAAAATCGCCAAACAGCATAGGCTCAATCGCGATATAGCCGATTAATAGTGAAGGTACCGCCAATAAAATCAGTGGCAACTTCACAACCCAGCCTGACTCATGTGGATCGTCAGTTGGGCCTAGGCCATGATGATGGTCATGTGAGTCGTCATGTGCATCATCATGATGTGCGTCATGCGCATGAGAAACATGGCGCCATTTCTCTTTGCCGTGAAAAACCAAAAAGTATAATCTAAACGAATAGAATGCGGTAACAAATACGCCCGCTAATACCGCGAAGTAAGCAAAACCGCTACCCGTGATATTAGAAAACTTAACCGCTTCAATGATGCCATCTTTAGAATAAAAGCCTGCAAAAAATGGTGTGCCGATTAAAGCCAGCGAACCGATTAATGAGGTAATCCAAGTGACCGGCATATACTTTTTCAAGTTACCCATATTGCGAATATCCTGATCGTGATGCATGCCCATGATGACTGAACCTGCCGCTAAAAACAGTAAGGCTTTAAAAAACGCATGCGTCATCAAATGGAAGATGGCAACTGAATAAGCCGATGCGCCTAAAGCAACTGTCATATAACCAAGCTGAGAAAGTGTAGAATATGCCACAACGCGTTTGATATCGTTTTGGATAATGCCCAAAAAGCCCATAAATAAGGCGGTAATCGCGCCGATAATCATGACAAATGATAAGGCCGTAGTGGATAATTCAAACAATGGCGACATACGTGCCACCATAAAGATACCCGCGGTTACCATGGTTGCGGCATGAATCAAGGCAGAAATTGGCGTTGGGCCTTCCATTGAATCGGGTAGCCAAACATGTAATGGCACTTGTGCTGATTTACCCATTGCGCCAATAAAAAGCAAGATACAAGTCACCGTCATTAATGACCATGACACATTCGGTAATAAGAACACTTGTACATCAGCTAAAGACGGTGCCGCTTGGAACACCGCTGCGTAATCTAAGCTACCTGTGTAGTACAACACCATACCAATGCCCAGCAAGAAGCCGAAATCGCCAACACGATTCACTAAGAATGCTTTTAAGTTGGCGTAAATCGCCGTTGGACGTGTGTACCAAAAGCCAATCAGCAGATACGAAACCAAGCCTACAGCTTCCCAACCAAAAAACAGCTGCATGAAGTTATTGCTCATCACCAGCATCAGCATTGAAAACGTAAACAGCGAGATATAACTAAAAAAGCGACTGTAACCCGGGTCTTCACTCATGTAGCCTATAGTGTAAATATGCACCATAAGCGATACAAACGTGACAACGACCATCATCATGGCGGTTAAATTATCAATCAAAAATCCAACATTAAATTGAATATCGCCGGATGTTAGCCAAGTATATAAATTGTAATTGGCTATGTAGCCATTAAGCGTGGCTTTAAACACGATAACAGACAGTACAAATGCTGCACCTACGCCTGCTATGGTTAACCAATGTGCGCTAGCACGCGGCAAATGACGGCCAAACAAGCCAACAATGGCAGCGGCAATTAAAGGCAATGAAACAATTAATAAGGAAATTTGTGGCAGTGTCATTTTTTTGAGTGTTTTTAGTGGTTAAGTACTTAACCTTTTAATGAATCTAAATCATCGACGTTAATGGTGCGTAAATTACGGAATAATACGACCAAAATAGCCAATCCAATCGCCGACTCTGCAGCTGCCACTGTCAATATAAAGAATACAAATACTTGGCCAGCTACATCGTTTAAGTAGTGCGAAAACGCAATAAAGTTAAGATTAACCGCCAGCAACATCAACTCAATGGCCATTAGCAAAATAATCACGTTTTTGCGATTTAAAAAAATACCAATCACGCTAATCGCAAACAGCAGCGCGCCTAAAACCAGATAATGCGATAAACCAACTGTTGCCATTATGATTTATCCTTTTCTGCTGGTGTAGCTTCTACTGAAGGTGCTTCAACCACTGCATCCATTTTTACAATTCGTAACCTGTCTTGTTTTTTAACCAACACCTGTTCAGCAGGATTCATGGATTTATTATCTTGGCGATCTCTTAAGGTTAAAACAATGGCTGCAATAATGGCCACTAGTAGCACCACAGAAGCCAACTCAAACGGCAGTAAATAATCGGTATACAGCACGCGCCCTAATTCAGCGGTATTACTGTAGTCGGCCGGCTTATTCACAACTTGAGAAGTCGCAAAGTATTTACCACTTAGCACCATCACCATCTCAACTGCCATCAGCAAGCCAATCGTTCCAGCCATAGGCAGATACTCCCAAAAACCTTCGCGTAGCTTGTCGATATTGATATCCAGCATCATTACCACGAATAAAAACAACACCATTACCGCGCCCACATATACTAGAACCAAAGCAATCGCCAAAAATTCCGCCTCTAATAACAGCCAGATACCTGCGGCTGTAAAAAACGCCAGTACCAAATGCAAGGCGGCATGTACTGGGTTGCGCGTGGTAATCACGCGAATACCCGCAAACAGCAAAATGGCTGCCAAAGCGTAAAAAATAAAGTCGTTAAATATCATCAGTTTTAGTCTTAATTATGTTTGCCTGAAAGATTATGGCTACCTGAAAGATTTATCTTGTAAGCGATCTAGCGCGATTTGTTTTTCATGCTTATCGCCCACCGCTAACAGCATTTCCTTGGTGTAAAGCAAATCACCACGTTGCTCACCGTGATAATCAAAAATACGTGTTTCTACAATACTATCTACGGGGCAAGATTCTTCACATAAGCCGCAGAAAATACATTTGGTTAAATCAATGTCGTAACGCGTAGTGCGACGTGTATTGTCTTCACGCTGTTCTGATTCAATAGTAATGGCCATGGCCGGGCAAACCGCTTCGCACAATTTACAGGCAATGCAACGCTCTTCACCATTTGGATAGCGGCGTAACGCATGCAAACCACGAAAACGATTCGATTGCGGCGTGCGCTCTTCTGGGTATTGAATAGTAATTTTTCGTGCAAAAAAGTAACGGCCTGTTAGCGCCATGCCTTTTAGCAGTTCCCATAGCATTAAGCTACCAAGTGTATTTTTAATCGTATTAAACATATTAATTTAACAAGTAAGCCCTAATGAAACAGATAAGCCAGGTTGGTTTGCATCATCGCACCCACAAATATAATCCACACCAAAGTAATTGGAATAAATATTTTCCAACCCAAGCGCATGATTTGGTCGTAACGGTAGCGCGGGAATGTTGCCCTAAACCATAAAAAGAAGAATACCAAGAAACACATTTTGGCTAAAAACCACAAAATGCTATCGGGTAAAAATGGTACCGGTGACAACCAACCTCCTAAAAACATGGTGGCAGCTAACGCGCAAACCAGCCAAATATTGGCATATTCCGCCAAGAAAAACACCATAAAGCCAGGGCCAGAATATTCCACATGGAAACCCGCAACAATTTCCGATTCACCCTCAGCTACGTCAAACGGCGCACGATTAGTCTCTGCCACCGCACTAATAAAATACACCACAAATAAAGGGAATAAAGGGATGAAATACCAGTGCCAGAAACCGCCTGCTTGACCCATCACAATTTTGCCTAGATTTAATGAGTTGGCGCACATTAATACGCCTACCAAGGCAAAACCCATCGCAATTTCGTAAGACACGATTTGTGCTGCAGAGCGCAAGCTGCCTAAAAATGCGTATTTAGAGTTAGACGCCCAACCTGCGATAATCACACCGTAAACCGCTACAGAGGTCATGGCTAAAATATACAACAGCCCCGCATCAAGATTCGCCAAAACCAATGTGGCATCAAATGGGATGACTGCCCAAGCGGCAAAGGCTGGTGCAATGGCTAATACTGGCCCAATAAAAAATAGTGCTTTATTTGAGGCTGTTGGCACCACAATTTCTTTGAATATCAGCTTAATCGCATCGGCAAACGGTTGTAGCAAACCAAAATAACCTACACGATTAGGGCCTACGCGCACTTGCATGTAGCCAATCACTTTACGCTCTGCCCAAGTCAAATAAGCCACCGCTATCATCAACGGCAATACGATGGCGACGATTTTGATTAATGCCCAGCCAGTAAGATGCACCGCATCCCAATATCCGCCAAATATGTTAGCCAAAAATTCCATTATGCAACCACTTTCATCATGGTTGTTTCATAAGGTTTGTAAAGCTCTTTACTGGTTTTTTCAATCGTAATGTCACCCATCAAATCACCCAAACCAGTGGTTAATTCATGCGATGCTGCTACCCGCACACATCCCATTGCTACATGATTATCCAATTTGACTTGTAACACAGCGCTGCCTTTATCTTGGCTGGCCAGCACTACATCACCATCAACCAAACCTAATTGCGCTATTTGTTCAGCACGCATACGTGCCATGGGCCGAATGTTGTACTTGGTTTTTTGTAGCGGTGTTGAGCGACGCACGATTGGATCGGATTCATATTGCGGCACTTCGCCAATACGTTGCAAACCAGCCGACTTAATATTGACTTCAATCTCAACCAACTCTTTTAAGTTGTTATTAAGGCTACGCCATACTACTGTTGAAGGTTTTTCACCTTTAAATATAGCATTTTTAACGGCTTCGCTACTGTCAAAATCAAAACCTTCTAAACCTAAGGTATTCGCCAAAACACGCAACACTTTCCAAGCGGGACGGCATTCACCAAGCGGTTTAGCAACGGCGGCAAAGCTTTGTACGCGCCCTTCCATGCTCATAAACGTGCCCGATGTTTCGGTAAACGGCGCAATTGGTAACAATACATCGGCATTTTCTAGTGCCTCTGATTTAAACGCAGTTAACGCCACAACGCATTCGGCTTGGGCCATAGCGGCTTTTGCTAAAGCAGCATGCTGAAAATCTAATTCTGGCTCAACATTCAATAACAAATACGCTTTGCGTGGCACTTCTAACATAGCGCGCGCATGCATGCCTGTTGCATTTGGCATTACACCCATCAAGTGCATACCTGTGCTATTGGCAGCCGCTGGCAATATGCCACCTTTGGCGCCACAAATACCGCCAATGGCTTCCATCATGCTATACATTTCGGTAAAGCGTGGGTCACTTAAACCCATATTGCCTAAGAAAATACCGACTTTTGGCGCAACCAAATCCACCGTACCGTTTAAGCCTGCCAAACCAGCTAAGCTTTCAGCCATGGCTTGCGTATTTGGACGTACTTTAATGGTTTCTAGTAATTCGTTAAGAGATGGCGGTAAACATAAAGACAAACGTTGCAAGCCAGACATAGCTTTTAAGATTTGGCCCAGCACATTCACCATATCATTCGGGCGCACAATCACTTTGTGTGCAATCTTCATCAGTGGATCATTATCTAGCGGACTAACGATGGATAATTCCGCACCATTGGCAACCGCTTTGCGGAAACGTTGCGCCAATAATGGATGCTCATTGCGCAAGTTAGAGCCGATAATCAAAATACGGTCTAGCTCTTCAATTTCTTGAATATTACAACCCATCCAAGGCGTTCCAACGCGTTTGCCATCCAATCTAAAATCGGTTTGACGTAGGCGATAATCCACATTACCACAGCCTAAGCCATTAGCTAACTGCTTGATTAAATAGCCTTCTTCCATCGTGCTGTTTGGTGAAACCAGCACACCAAGAGAGTCAGCGCCATGCTGATTGGTAATATCTTTAATCTGACCAGCGGCAAACTCTAAAGCTGTTTTCCAATCGGTTTCTACCCATGCACCATTATGCTTAATCATCGGCACTTTTAAGCGGTCTGGGCTATTTAAACCAACGTAAGAATATCTATCGCGGTCGGACAGCCAGCATTCGTTAATGCTTTCTTTTTCGCGCGGTAATACACGCATCACTTTATTGTCTTTTACATGCACTTCAATATGCGAACCCAAACCATCATGCGGCGCAATACTGGGGCGACGTGTCAGCTCCCAACTGCGTGCAGAGTAACGGAATGGTTTATTGGTAAGTGCGCCTACAGGGCATAAATCAATAATATTTCCACTTAATTCAGAATTAACCGATTTATCGACATAAGCGGTAATTTCGGCATGCTCGCCGCGACCAACTAGGCCCAGCTCTTGCATGCCGCCTACTTCTTTTAAGAAGCGTACACAGCGTGTACATTGAATGCAACGCGTCATATCAGTACTAATTAAAGGACCGATATTTTTATTTAAAACAACACGCTTTTCTTCTGTGTAGCGTGAGCCGCTGGCGCCATAAGCCACGGCAATGTCCTGCAAATCGCACTCACCACCTTGATCGCAGATTGGGCAATCTAATGGGTGGTTAATCAGCAAAAATTCCATCACACTTTTTTGTGCTTCAACCGCTGATTTGCTGCGCGTGAAAATCTTCATGCCATCGGCTACAGGCGTAGCGCATGCGGGTAAAGGCTTGTTAAACTTCTCAACCTGTACCAAACACATACGGCAGTTAGCCGCCACCGACAATTTTTTATGGTAGCAAAAACGTGGAATCTCAATGCCGACTTTATCAGCCGCATCAATAATGGTGCTGCCGTGTTCGACTTCTAATGGTTTGCCGTCTATTTCAATATTTAACATATGCTATTTACCGTCAATCATCGACTTACCATGCTGAATATAATACTCAAACTCTGGCCTGAAATGCTTAATAAAGCTTAATACTGGCGTTGCCGCCGCATCGCCCAAAGCACAAATTGTGCGGCCTGAAATATTATTACTAACATCCGTTAGCAAATCTAAATCTTCCATTTTGCCTTTGCCATCCACAATGCGCGAAATCACGCGATACACCCAGCCCGTACCTTCGCGGCAAGGTGTGCACTGACCACAGCTTTCTTCATAAAAGAAATAGCTTAAGCGCTTTAATGTTTTAACCATGCAAGTCGTGTCATCCATCACAATCATAGAACCCGCGCCTAAGCTTGAACCTGCCTTGCTTAAACCGTCATAATCCATGGTGGCGTTTTGAATCATTTCAGCTGTCATTACTGCCGTAGACGGCCCACCAGGAATCACCGCTTTTAATTTGCGGCCTTTCCAAATGCCGCCTGCCAATTCTAATAGTTCAGCAAATGGCATACCCATGTTCACTTCGTAATTGCCTGGTTTTTCTACATGGCCAGATACCGAGAATAACTTGGTACCGCCAGAATTAGGCACGCCCAAATCGGCAAATGCTTGGCCACCATGCTGCAGAATCCACGGAATGCTAGCATAGCTTTCAGTATTATTCACATTGGTTGGCTTACCAAAAACGCCATAACTAGCAGGAAATGGTGGCTTAAAGCGTGGCTGGCCTTTTTTGCCTTCAATAGACTCAATTAATGCTGTTTCTTCACCACAAATATAAGCGCCATAGCCATGCACCGCATACAAATCAAAACTAAAATTGCTACCGAATAAGTTTTCACCCAAGTAGCCAGCGGCTTTTGCTTCATGCAACGCAGCTTCAAAGATATCGTAGTCTTGCCAAATTTCGCCGTGAATATAGTTATATCCAACGCGCGCGCCTAATGTATAAGCGGCTATCGCCATACCTTCAATCAATTGATGTGGGTTGTAGCGAATAATATCGCGGTCTTTAAATGTGCCTGGCTCGCCCTCATCGCTATTGCAAACCAGATACTTTGTGCCATCGTAATAACGCGGCATAAAACTCCATTTAAGACCAGTAGGAAAACCCGCGCCGCCACGGCCGCGTAAATTAGAGGTTTTGATTTGCGCAATAATATCGGTGGCTTTTACTTTTTCGGTGACGATTCTTTTAAGCTGCGCATAACCGCCCAGCTTGATATAGGTTTCTAATGAGGCTGGATTTTTTTCAGTTAACGAGCGTAAAGTAAGCAAGGTTTGCTTGCTTAAATCAGTCATCACAACATCTTCTGTTAACGTTCCCATGATTACTCCAAAGCTTCTAAAATAGCATCTACTTTATCAACAGTTAAAAACTCATGCATGATGTGATTATTTACAATAAACAGAGGAGCACCGCCACAAGCACCCATGCACTCGCCCTCTTTTAAACAAAATTTTCCATCTGGCGTCACTTCATTAAAGCCAACGCCCAGCTTAGTTTGCAAGTGATTCACGATTGAATCAGAATCGCGCAACATGCAAGAAATATTGGTGCAAATACTGATTTTGTATTTTCCAACTGGCTGCAAGTCATACATATTATAAAAAGTCGCCACTTCCATCGCCGCGATTTCAGGGATGCGCAAATACTCAGCCACTTCTGTAATGCTTTCTTTTGAAAGCCAGCCACGCTCTGTTTGCACAATACGCAACGCACTCATCACTGCCGCCTGCCGTTTATCGGCGGGATATTTGGTGAGTTCGTAATCTATTTTTGCTATGGATTCAGTACTAAGCATAACTACCTATCAATTTCGCCAAATACAATATCTTGTGTGCCGATTATGGCTACCAAATCGGCAATCATATGGCCTTTAGTCATTTCATCTAATGCCGCAAGATGCGGGTAACCAGGTGCGCGAATCTTTAAACGATACGGTTTATTGGCACCATCAGACACCATGTAAATACCAAACTCACCTTTTGGATGCTCTACCGCCGCGTAGGCCTCACCCGCTGGCACATGAAAGCCTTCAGTAAACAATTTAAAGTGGTGAATCATGTCTTCCATATTGGTTTTCATGCCTTCACGGTCTGGCGGCGCTACTTTATTATCGGTAGTAATCACTGGGCCTGGGTTAGCGCGCAACCAATTAATACATTGCTTAATAATATTATTGGATTGCCTGAATTCTTCCATGCGCACCAAGTAGCGATCGTAACAATCACCATTCACACCAACTGGAATGTCAAAGTCTAAATTGGCATACACTTCATAGGGCTGCTTTTTACGCAAATCCCACTCAATACCAGAACCGCGCAACATTGGGCCAGTAAAGCCCAGCGCTAAAGCACGCTCAGGTGACACTACACCTACACCAACGGTGCGCTGCTTCCAGATACGGTTATCGGTTAATAGCGTTTCGTATTCATCGATATAAGTGGGGAAGCGATTAGTAAAGTCTTCAATGAAATCTAAAAATGAACCTTGACGGTTGTCATTTAGCTTACTAATTTGTTTTGCGCTGCGGAATTTGGTTGTTTCATGCTGCGGCATTTGATTAGGTAAATCGCGATATACACCACCTGGACGGTAATACGCGGCATGCATACGTGCGCCAGAAACCGCTTCATAGCAATCGAACAGGTCTTCACGCTCACGGAAAGCATACAAAAATACCGTCATCGCGCCAACGTCTAACGCATGCGCGCCTAGCCACAACAAATGATTTAAAACGCGGGTAATCTCGTCGAACATGACACGGATATATTGTGCGCGAATCGGCACATCAATACCCATCATCTTTTCAATCGCCATCACGTAGGCGTGCTCATTAGCCATCATGGATACGTAATCCAGCCTATCCATGTAGGGAATTGACTGTAAATAAGTGCGATTTTCAGCTAATTTTTCAGTGGCACGATGCAATAGACCAATATGCGGATCGGCGCGTTGAATGACTTCGCCATCCAACTCTAGAACCAAGCGCAATACGCCGTGTGCCGCAGGATGCTGCGGGCCGAAGTTCATGGTGTAATTTCTAATTTCAGCCATTATTGATGCGCTCCATCATCGCGAATGATGCGCGGCACATTGTTACGCAGCTCAATTGAAACAGGCTGATAAATCACACGCTGCTGCTCTGGGTCGTAACGCATTTCAACATGACCAATCATAGGGAAATCTTTGCGGAATGGATGACCAACAAAACCATAGTCGGTTAATAACCGGCGTAAATCAGGATGGTTTTCAAACATTAATCCATACAAATCAAACGCTTCACGCTCAAACCAATTAGCTGCTGGCCAAATATCTACCAGTGTTGGCAATACAGGAAAATCATCATCTTGCGCAAACACGCGTAAGCGAACGCGCTGATTTAGGCTAACAGACAGTAGGTGCAACACCACTGCGTAGCGCTTACCTTCCCAAATTCCATCTGCATATTCACTGTAATCTACACCGCACAAATCAATTAACTGCTCAAATTTAAGTTCGGCGTGGTCGCGTAGTTTTGCGCAAACAGCCATGTAGTTATCTGCATGGCACTCAATGGTAATTTCATCTAGCGCAATGGTTAATTGCGTGATTTTGTCGCTTAAGGCAAGTTTAAGCTGCGCCGATAATTGATCGAGTTTAAGTGACATAAGAATTATCTAGCTATGGTATTAGTACGTCTGATTTTTTTCTGTAACTGAATGATGCCGTATAGCAAAGCTTCAGCCGTTGGCGGACAACCTGGCACATACACATCCACTGGTACAATACGATCACAACCGCGCACCACAGCGTATGAATAGTGATAATAACCACCACCATTCGCGCAACTGCCCATTGAAATCACCCAGCGCGGCTCTGCCATTTGGTCATAGACTTTGCGTAATGCTGGCGCCATTTTATTCACCAAAGTACCCGCCACAATCATCACATCTGATTGTCTTGGACTTGGCCTGAACACAATACCGAAACGGTCTAAATCGTAACGCGAAGCACCTGCATGCATCATCTCTACCGCGCAGCAAGCCAAACCAAAAGTCATTGGCCATAGCGAGCCAGTACGCGTGTAATTAATCACCGTATCTAGCGTGGTGGTAACAAAACCTTTTTCTAAGACGCCCTCTAAGCTCATGCTTTAGCTCCGGACTTAACCCGTTTTTTAAGGCAAATTTTATTTAAGCGCGCTAATCGCATTGTTTTAATCCCACTCAAGGGCGCCTTTCATCCACTCATACACAAAGCCAACCACCAGCACGAACAAAAACAACATCATCGCCAGAAATCCAGCCAAGCCGATTTCTTGCAACACAACTGCCCACGGGAATAAAAATGCGATTTCTAAATCAAACAGAATAAACAGAATGGCAACCAAATAATAACGCACGTCAAATTTCATGCGCGCATCTTCAAACGCTTCAAACCCACACTCATAAGGCGAGTTTTTTTCGCTATCCGGCCTGCTAGGAGATACGATTTTACCGATGATAAGTGGCCCAAGCCCAACGGCAAGGCCAACTAAGATAAATAACAAGATTGGAAAGTAATTTTCCAGCACAGAAACTTCCTAACAAGGTTTACAACAGATTTCAATTGTTTTGCTTTTGGCCTAACAATCAAACTTAACTAGTTTTTTAGATTAATTTTTGTGTTTATTTTAAATCTAATTATGTACATTAAATGGTGCCGACGGAGAGACTCGAACTCTCACGACTTTCGCCACTACCCCCTCAAGATAGCGTGTCTACCAATTCCACCACGACGGCAATTTTAGGCGATTAGCTGACAAATACCAAACTTAAATATATCTAATCCAAAAATTAGTTTGGAATATCTTTCGCAGTGTTACCGCTTGGTGCTGTTTCTGGCGTTTTAGTTGCACTTGGCGCTAGATTTATTTCTTGCGATTTTGCAGGCATTTTAACAACGCTGCTGCTTCCTGCGCGGTGACTAGCTAAATAAGCGAGGGTTAAACTGGTGCAGAAAAAAATCACCACGCAAATCGATGTTAGTTTACTTAAAATATTAGATGAGCCGCTCACGCCAAACAAACTGCCTGATGCGCCGCTACCGAATGCAGCGCCCATATCAGCGCCTTTACCGTGTTGCAGCAGCACTAATCCGATTACGCCAGCTGCTGCTAAAACATGAATAACTGTGATTAAATTTTCCATCGAACCAATTCCAAAAATGCTTTATATTAAATGTACTTTGCGTTAAACAGACACTTTACCTGCATGCTAACCGTTGACGCTAACTTGTTAAATCTGCCGCTAGGCATATTTTTTCGAATGCTTGCGCGGCTAATGAACATTTTCCAATCAACCCGCCATCGATATTCGATACAGCAAATAATTGTACCGCATTTTGCGGGTTTACGCTTCCTCCGTAGAGGATTTTTAAGCTATCTGCCGCGTCTTTATCCAGATGGGCAATCTTGTTTCGAATGAACTGATGCATGGCTTTTGCTTGTATTGGCGTGGCTGCCAAGCCCGTTCCAATCGCCCAAATCGGCTCATAGGAAATAATGCTATCGGCAAAAATAGCCGCGCCATGCAATTGAATAATGGTATCTAATTGCTTGCCGACCACCATTTCCATCACGCCTGCTTCGCGCTCTATTAGCGTTTCACCCACGCACAAAATAGGCGTTAAACCGTGATTTTTTGCTTGAAAAAATTTTTGCGCGATATTTTCGTCCGATTCGCAATAGGCAGTCGCGCGCTCTGAATGACCGATAATGACGTATTCGCAACCAAAATCTTTCAGCATGGCAGCGCTTACTTCGCCCGTAAATGCACCCTCGGCATTTTTAGCGAGATTTTGCGCGCCCCAGCTAATATTGCTGTTTTGCAGCACGTTTTGCAGTTGCGCCAAATAAGGATACGGCGCGCAAACAACGACTTTTGATTGTTTTAGATGAGATAAAGACGCAATATATGCTGTCAACAATAGTTGATTTTGTTCAAGATTGCCATGCATTTTCCAGTTGGCAACTACAATTTTTTTTGCAGCTGATGGCTTTTCGGCAAGATAATCTGTTGATTGTTGGCTCATAAAAATGCCTTAAGAATTGGCGCGAATTCTACGCTTGCAAGCTAGTATGGTCAATGTGGAATGCTAGTTTTAACAAAAATTTAACCCTAAAAAAGTGTTAAGTTTTTAGCGTTAAGTTTTTGCTAAAACATTTGAAGCCTTTTATTTAAAGCTAAACGTGTACAAAGCATCTACCGCACTTTCTGTACCTGTTTCGGCCTGCAGAGCCCAGCGTGGCGTAATATTAAACGTCAGCCTTGCTACGTCCAATAAGCCGCTCACACTTTTTTGATAACTTAAATACAGTTGAGATGACAAGCGTTTACCAAAAGTCAGCGATGCAGTATCGGCATCAGCGCCGCCAAAGCTCAATTCATCCAAGCCGGCTGCGCGCGCTAGTTTTGTTTGTAGCGGCAGCGAATTTTCGTCTGACAATACCGCGCCTGCGGCTAATGAAAGCATGGCAAAATCACTAGACCCTGCTTGATTAGTGCCACGCCCAAGCAGCAACCAAGATAGTTTTTCAGTATCGGTCACATTGGGTTCTGACACCAATTTAACGGCTGGATTTAAGCCATTACCTGTGATTTCGACACCCGCATTTACATTCTGTACCGCTGAAGACGTGGTTTGGCTGAAGTTGCTACCAGTCACCTCGCCATTGCTTGAGGCCTCTGCGTTGCTTTTAATGATGCTGTCATTGTTTGATGGCGCATTGCGCATTGCGCGAATATTCAAGCTTGGGTTATCAATTGGGCCTGTAAAAGCAATCACGCCGCGCGTAATATTCAGCACTTGGCCATAGGCCGTATAAGTGCCTTTTTTAATGCGAATTGTGCCTTCGGTATGTGGTAAATATTGCGTTAGGCCCACCAGCGTCAACGCGCCAGACAATTGCGCATCCAAACCGCGACCGCGCAACGTAAAATCATCACCCAAATCAATGCGCAGATTATTGAGCAAGATTTTGAGCGCATCATCATTGACTATTTCAGCACGTCCCAGCACAACCACATCATCGGCCAGCGTTGGCACATCATCATTAGGCAGTCCTACCAAGCCTTTTATCACTTTAAAATCGCCAGAAATAGTCAGCAAATCATCTGCTAAAGTAGTTTTACCTGCGCCATTCAATACCAACAATCTGTCCGCACCTGACAGCACCGTGAACTGTTCTGCTACCCAATTTAAAGCGATACTGGGTTGCAAGTTTAAAGCCTGCTGATTGATGAGTTGCAAAGTACCGTTAGTGCGTAAATAACCGCTACCGCCTTTCCAGACCGCTTCTTTAATTTGTAATTGATCATTTTCAAAACTGGCTTGTAATGTGCCATCTGTTAACGCCACACCTTGAGAAGGCAGGATAAATTGCAAGTTTTTACCCATTGCATTGCCACGCAAATTGGGCTTTTGCATGGTGCCATCGGCGCTCAATATCATGCTTAACACGCCATCCAATTGCGCGTCAGCAAGCGAATCGGATAAAGGCAGCCAAGCTAAGGTATTGAGTTGTGCGTTACTGCTAATGTTGAGCGGCGCGTCTGCCATTAAAGCAAATCCTGATTCCACTTTAGTGAGTATGGTTTTTACATGCCCATCAAAATGCCCTAATTGTGTGCCATCTAATAGCCACATCAAATCAGATTGATTATTAACGACTTTTAAATCTGCGCTTAAGTTTTGCAAGCCAAGCGGTTTGGCTACACCCGTTGAATCGCTTAAGCTTAAATCGCCAGAATCCAACTTAAACTGTGCTTGCGCATTAACAGATTCCAACGCATTAATATTCCAATAACCAGAAAAAACTGGGTTGCCTTTTAATCTGGCCGGCAGAGTAAACACACTCGGAGGTATGTCATCTAGAGCAAGCTGGCTAAGCTTACCTTGACTGACAAATCCTTTTCTGCCAGCTTGCAAACCGTCAATTTCTATGCGGCCTTTTGTGAGTTGCAAAACTGCATTACCCAACGTCACATCCTGCAAGGTAGCGCTCAATTTTGCAGGCGCTTGCAAAGTAACTGGGGTTTCGCCTTTTAATTGCAAACTTTGAATAAAACCCTGCCAAGTGTCGCCGTTTAATCCACCTTGCAACAAAGTTTCAAATTGAAACGGCAGGATTTTTTGTTGCGAATTTGCGGTTAACTTAAGTTGGTGCGCCACGCGTGTACCTTGTAAGCTAAGCGCTGCATTCATCACAGGATTTTGTGCCACTTTTAAACCATCTGCATTGAATATGGCATCTACTGCACCATTGGTATCGGCCATTATAGTTGCCTGCCCGTCCAGTTTTTCTAATTGAATTTTATTGGGTAATTGCAATTTTTGCGCTGTCAATTTTAAGCGCAAGGCTAAGTTTTCAAACGTGCCAGCCAGTGAGCCGCTGGCCACTGCTTGACCTGAAAATTCGCGGCCAAATGTGCTGAGCTGTGGTAAATCAGCGCGCCATTCCAGCACGCTGTCTGCCGCACCCAGACTACCTGTTGCTTTAAAAATATTACTAGCGATATTGGCATTTAAATCAATGACATTGATTTGATTACCAATCACCACAAAATTACCTGCAAGCGCCAAGGGTTGCTTGGCATTATCGGTCTGCAAATAGCTCTCTTTAGCTAATAGTTGCACTTGCAAGCCAGTTTGTTTACCTAAGTCGCCATGCATCTCTACATCAACATTCAATAAGCCTACAGGGTAGCTGCCTAATTTTTCGGGTTTTAAATTGGTTAAGTGCGCAACCAATTTAAGCGGATAATCATTGGCTAATCCGATTTCGCCGTTGATTTGCATATTCGCCGCTATTAAATCGTTTGCAGCGGTTTGCCCTATTGCCAGCTGATTATTTTGCAAAATTAACAGCGGATTCAGCTCAAAATTTATGCTATTTAAATCGCCCGCCAACTGCGTTTTAATGTCGTAAGGCAAGCTGCTATCAAGACTGGCTTGCTTAATAATGGCCTCACCCGTTAATGCAAATGGGCGCGCCGTTTGCATATTGAGCTGCAATTGAGCCTGACCATAAGGCGTTGCGGCGCGCAAATAATTCAGCTGTATGATTTTGCTATCGGCTTTTAAATCGAATTGAACCTGATTGAGTGTGTAGGTTTCGGTTGGCGTCACTATCACCAGCTCTACCACTTCCGCCTGTTGAATCTGCACAGGAAAAGGTAAGTTGATGCGCTCTGGCAAACCTGTTTTATCTGCTTTCTTTTCGGTATCACGCAAAGTAATGACCAAGCGTTTCGCGCGCATTTTTTCCACTAGCAAACTGCTGTCAAATGGCGATAGCTGCCAGCGCGACTCTAATTTAGTGAGTTGTAGGTGAATATTATCTACATCGTAATCCAGCGTATCCAGATTAGAGCTACCATGTATAGTCATTTCGCCTTGCGCAGGCGTCAACATCAGCAAGGCAAAGCTGAGCAATGCTGCTTTTATGTAAGTCCATTTTTTTAGATTGTTCAAACTCAACATGTGCCTTAAGTTCAAAATGCAACACCTAAATTAAAATGTAGGCGGAATTCTTTGGTTGCTTCGCCATACGCAATATCACCGCCAATCGCGCCTATCGGGCTTTTCCAGCGCGCGCCTAAACCGTAGCCATAAACGGGTTTTAAATCCTGTAATGTATTGGCCGCATTACCAGCGTCCACAAATATCGCCGCGCCCCATTGTTGGGTCAGCCATTGAATCGCTTCTATGCTGCCTGTTGCCAAATAGCGCCCGCCCACTGTGGCATCGCCCTCACGCACGCCCAAACTTTCAAATGCGTAACCTCTTATTGATTGATCGCCGCCTGCGCGGAATAAAAACGCTGCTGGTGCGCTGTTTCTGCCGCTGACTGCGCCTATTTCTGCTCTGGCGATAAGTTGCGTGCTGCTCGTTAATGGATAGTAGCCCTGTACTTTTGCGTAGCTTTGTAAAAATCGCCCGCTAGAAAGTTGCTCAATCGGCGCAACAGCGAGTTGCGTGTTAAACAAATAGCCACGCGTTGGATTGCGGTCATTATCGGTGCGGCGCAAAGTAATACCGTATGACAAAGTAGCCACACTTCTAGTAACAGATTCCGCGCCATCTAAGGCTTGATGCTCGATCAAATAAGCCGCGCCAACGGTTTGCTCTGTTCTACGCGGACCCCAACTTCTGTTAATTCCTGTTTGACCAGACGTCGTAATTTGGCCTTCAATCACTCTGCGTTCTAACCCCGCATTCAAGCTATCGCGATAACCGTCACTATCGGTTGGCAAGCGCACCAATGCACTTAATGATTGCGCGCGTTGTTCTGGTTTTAGGCTGCTAGTTAAGCGCCAGCCGCGATTGAATAAATTCAAATCATCATAAGTTAGCTGCGCCCGCGCACCCGTATTGGTACTGTAACCCGCACCCGCACCCAATTTAATGGATGGATTTTCTTGTACGCTTACTTTTATCGGCACCACATCATTGACTGCGGTAGTCGTGCTGGCAGTGACTTCTACCCCCTGAAAATAACCGCTTTCTTCTAAGCGTGATTGCAATATTTGTAGCCTTGCTTGGCTGTATGTTGTGCCTGGTCTGATGCGATTTAAATCTTGAATAATACTGGCAGGATAGCGTTGCAAACCCTCAATTTCTAACTCGCCAAACGTAAAACTTTGGCCGCTATCAACTTCTAACGTAATTGTTACTTTGTTCAAAGTGGGGTCTACTTCTGCCTTGCTGGCTTTAATACTGGCGTTTGGATAACGCTCTACCAATAGATTAACCAGCAATCGGCGCTTTGCTTGGCTCCAATCTGATTGTTTAAATACGGCGCCTGGTTGTAATAACCAGTTTTGCCTTAATGTAGCGATGCTGGCCAATCTTGCCGATTGCTCTGCTGGGTCTTGCTGCAAAATATCGCCTGTAAAGCTGATATCAACCGCGTTCACTAGCACAGGCTTACCAGGATTCACCAAAAATTTAGCCTGCGAAACACCTGTAACAGTATCAATTGACGGTGTGATTTCATGTGAAAAATACCCCTCTGTAGCCAGCAAATCTGCAATCGCTTGCGGCGTTGCTTGATACAACCGCAACCACTCTGCGGGCGACATGCGCGGATTATCGCGCCACTTCACAATATCCAGATGCTGTTGAAGCAAATTCCTTAGTAGCGTGGTTTCATCATTTGTTTGTGTTTGGCTAACATCGTTCACAGAAATTTCAACACTGTAACTTGTTTCTGCTGCTTGTAAATGCATTGAAAACAGACCAATTATCGTGGCCGCTACCCATAACTTAACCAAAAAAAATAGGCAGATTTTTCCGCTATGCCGCATATTTCAACTGTAATTGTACGGTTTGCAAACCTTTGTATTCATTGGCTTCTAGAACATAAGCAGCAGAAATTTGGTCGGGCAGAAAATCACGCTGATTAAAATAAATCGCATCAAAGCGTTTTTGGTCTTTTTCTAGTATTAATTTAAGGTGTTTTTCACCGACAATTCGCTGGTTAATGACAGCAAAATCATCAAAAAACAAAGGCTGATGAAAGCCTTGTCCCCATACTTTACCTGCTAATAATTGCGCCGTTTGCAAGTTTACTTCATGACTTTGCAAGCCACCATCGGTTTCCATCACCGCTTGTAAATCGGTTTCGGTTATCAAGCTTCGCACCACCGCTTCAAACGCAGCTTCAAACGCCAAAAAATCAGCTTGCCTAATCGTTAAGCCTGCTGCCATGGCATGACCGCCAAACTTAACGATTAAATCAGGGTGAATTTTGGTAACTAAATCCAGCGCGTCACGTAGATGCAAACTGGCAATTGAACGGCCAGAGCCTTTTAATAAACCATCGCCACCTTCTGCAAACACAATCGCTGGGCGGTGATAACGATCTTTGAGCCGCGAAGCCAAAATACCAATCACGCCTTGATGCCATTCTGCGTTAAATAAGCTAATGCTAAATTGCGCACTGACAGCGATATCTTCTAAAATTGCCAATGCGCTATCTTGCATATCAGCTTCGATGTTGCGGCGTTCCATATTGAGCTCATGCAAGGTTTGCGCTTTTTGCACAGCGTCTGCGGCATCTTCAGCCAACAGGCAGGTAATGCCTAGCCGCATATCATCTAATCTGCCAGCCGCATTTAGCCTTGGCCCTACATAAAAACCTAAATCCTGTGCCGATGTTTTGCTGGGTTCGCGCCCTGCTACTTGCAGCAAAGCGGTAATGCCTGCGGCGCAAGCGCTAGCACGGATACGGCGCAAACCTTGCTCCACCAGAATGCGATTATTAGCATCTAATTTGACTAAATCGGCTACCGTACCTAGCGCCACTAAATCCAACAAAATACTTAAATTTGGTTCTGGCTGATTGTCAAAAATTCCGCGCTTGCGCAACTCGGCACGCAAGGCCAGCAATACATAAAACATCACACCAACACCTGCCAGATGTTTGCTTTTAAAATCGCAACCATGCTGATTGGGATTCACTATACAAGCGGCTTGCGGCTTGGTATCACTAGGTAAATGATGATCAGTGATTAGTACTTGCATGTCTAGCTGATTAGCAGCCAGCACACCATCGCAACTGGCAATACCGTTATCAACCGTGACTAAAACATCTGGTGATAAAGTAGCAGCGAGTGCGACGATTTCTGGCGTTAGGCCATAGCCATATTCAAAGCGATTTGGAACCAAAAAATCGATTTGGCTGGTTGATTTTAAAACATTAGAAAATAAGCGCAGGCCTTTAACCGCCACTGCAGTTGCCGTTGCGCCATCAGCATCGTAATCGCCTATCACTAATATTTTTTTATTAGCCAGCATTGCATCGGCCAATAAAATGGCCATTTGCATGTTGTTGGTGAGTTGTTCTGGCGGAATAATATGCGCTAATGTTGTTTTTAACTCGCTTGCGTGTGTAACCCCACGCGCGGCATAAAGCCTTGCCAGCAAAGGGTTTTCACCTGCTGAGATGAGGGCATCAACAGTTATTTGATTAAAAGCGCGTGATTTAATTTGCATAATAGTTATTTGATTTATTGCGCAAGCTGGCCGCCGCCATAACACCAAATGCTATTCAGAGTTGGTAAACGCTGCTTCTCACGCGCAATATTCACTGGGTGTTCAAACAACAACATTTGCAGCTCATTTTGAAAACTCGCCCAAGCGCTAGCACCGCTACCTGTGGGTAAAAATAGGTTGATATCTTGATTAACTGCGCGTTGTGGATGAGTAGTTTCCATATGCGGATTTTGCTGTAAGCGCAAAAACCATTGGTGCTGATGCCAGAAAAATTGCAGGCTATCTGCCGCAAAATGGGTGTTGAGGCTACGCGTTAAAGCTTCTGCATCTTCTAAATCTAGTTGCAAAGGCACAGGCCCTGCCAAACTAAAACTATCGCGCTGCAAAACTAAATGCACAGGCGCTGCATACAGCCAGTAGGCGCTACCTGATTCATTACCGGCTTGTTGCCATGCAAGCGCGGCATGTGGCAATTTGGCTTGAAATATTTTCTTTAAAAAGGCGAACATATTCGCATATTTTAACACTGCATTGTTTTATTCGGCCTAAGTTTAAGACTTTGCTATAAAACTTAACCCATTTAAACGGTTAAGTTTTATAGCAAAAAACCGCATATTAAGTATTTAAAGATGCGGTTTACATTAATGTGGAATTAGATAGCGAAATAAGCAGTAACGCGCATGCAATATGCTAATCCATCAAGCCTACCAATATTTACGGTCTTTATGCTTACGGTGACCGTTGCCACGACCACGACGATCGTCGTCATAAGATTGATAACCTGCATTAGTCACATAACCGCCAGACCTTACCGCTACTTGCACAGGCACAAATTGGCCTGGGTCTCTATCGGTAACAGTTGAGTATTGACGACCGTTATATTCGTAATTCACTAAATAACCTGCTGGTATATTTTGCCAGTTATCCACTTGCACACAACGCTCCACTGGGCGGGTTTCTACACGCTCACGACCATAAGCTTGGTTACTGTTATCAATGCGGTCACCGACAATTGCGCCTACGCCCGCGCCGATTGCAGCTGTTGCAATTCGGCCACTACCACCGCCAAATCGGCTACCCACTAAACCACCCGTTAGGCCGCCAATAATGGCACCACCTAATGAGCGCTGTGGCGCCTCGTAATAAGTTTCACGTACATATTCTGTGCGACATTCTTGACGCGGGCTGTTCACGCGCTCAAATTGCGGGGTTGCTGAAATCACGCGTCCACGATCTTCATAATCATCATCCGCCAAAGTTGGCATTGAAATCGTTGCCGCAATTAAACCTAATAATAATGTTTGACGCATTTTAATTCTCCTGTTTGGTCATCTCTGCTCAACATTAAGCTTGGCAGATATTCACTAAAACGCCTTAAATTAAAGTTTGCCGACTGCTATTTGTTAATAATTTGTAACTAGTGATTTTACGTAGATTGTCCATTTTTAAATTATTTGCCAGTAATCAGCCCGAATTACGACCAATCTCAAGCTAGCCAATCTAACTTGATTCAATGTAACTACAGTCACTGTAGATAAAAGTAATCTGCTTATACTGACTTTAACCTGCACGTAAGCAGATAAATAAAACTTGAGTAACACTTTGGAGATAAAGAGATGAAAAATTTAAATTGGGCTTTAACAAGCGCGTTATTACTGTTTGCAAACACGGCTCTAGCAGGCGAATTTGCGGACCATTGCACAAATGGCTTATCAAAAGGTGCCTTACATAAAACCAACTGCGCGATTAACGAACTATATAAAGGCAAAACTTATTGCTTTAGCAATGAAGGCGCACGCGATTCATTTTTATTCGACCAAGACGGCATGATTGCAAAGGCTGAGGCGTTTTATGCTAAAAATAAAGAAGTTGAGCGCGAAAAAATCACGCAAGATAGTGCCATGCAGCAAATCAACAGCAAAACTTGCGATTTAAGCAACAAAGATGCAGGTTATTTAATTTTTAATGGTTTAGATTTAAGCCATTGCAATATGCAAAATGTGAGCTTTTTTGGCGCAGAGTTAAAAGGTGCAACGCTAACTGGCGCAAACCTTAAAGGTGCTTATTTAAATCTAGCTCGCCTAGAAAATGCCGATTTCACCAACGCAGATTTAACTAACGCGACTATTTTTCAGGCGATTTTTGATAAAACCAACTTCAAAGGCGCCAACCTAAGCAATGCACGCATGATTGGCACTTTGGGCAAAGTGGATATGAGTGGCGCAAACATTCAAAAAGGCAGATTTGGCTTAGATGTAGGCAATCAACCGATGGGCCAAATGAAATTTGATTCAATTGGTGGTAATTTTGCAGGCGCCAACTTTGAAAATGCCGATTTAAACATTGCTGCCTTTAGTTTTGCCGATTTAACAAACGCTAATTTACGCGGTGCAAACTTATACCGCGCCGACTTAGTTAAAGCAAATTTAACGGGCGCCGATTTAACAGATGCAAACTTAACCGATGCTGATGTGGATGACGCTAGCTTTAAAGACGTTAAAGGCTTAAACACCATAAAAGGCTTTAATACCGTAAAAGGCAAATGTACCGATTGCAAAGTAACTGCAGCTATTGCTGCACCCATTGAGACTGTTGAAGTTGAAACAGACGAACCTGTGAATGTGGCAGCAGCACAATTAGCCGCTAGTTGCATGATGCATGCACAGTTAAAACAATAAGTTTTAATTTTCGGTATAAAAAACGGGTTAAGTACTGCATAAAACAGAGTACTTAACCCTTTTTTTGATGCAAATTTAGCTTTGTATAATTTAGCTTTGTATAACTTAGCCTTGTATGATTGTTTCTTCAGTCACTCCACATTTGCGATTAAGTGGCACCGCAATATCAATCATTTTGGGTTTGGGCAAATCTAGCGCATTCATCATCGTAACAAATTGCGCGCGCGTTTGATTCGCTAGCCGCGTGTTAATGCTTTTCTCTTGCCCCACACAACTCACACGCTTGCCATGATAATCATGTGCAGGATAAATCAAGGTTTCATCAGGTAAGCTAAATATCTTTTGTGTGATACTGTCATATAAAACGCCTGCATCACCACCTTGAAAGTCGGTACGGCCACAGCCGTTAATTAATAGTGCATCGCCTGTAAAAATGCGGCCATTCCACAAATAAGAAACGCTGCCTGCGGTGTGTCCGGGCGTAGCAATCACTTTAATCTGTTGCGCGCCTAGCATTAAAATATCGTTATCTTTTAACTGCATATCGGCGCTTTCCGCCCCACAAAGCGCGCTAACACCTGTTTGCACCGCCAACTTTTCACGCAATTGCCCGCTTGCGGTAATGTGATCTGCATGCACATGGGTTTCAATCGCATATTTTAATTGCGCATTGCTAGATGCTAATAATTCCATGTAAATATTGAGTTGACTAGCAACAGGGTCAATCAACAACGCCTCTTGCGATTGGTCATCGACAATTAAATAAGTATAAGTTGACGATTCAGAATCAAATAATTGTTTAAACATCATGCACTCCAAATTAATTTCAAATTATATTGAATTATAATATATATATTTATATAATATTTAAATATTAATTGTAAGGCAATTAAAAAATGGATGGCACTACAACAAGCGAAATAGATTTTAACGAGCTACGCGCATCTGCTGACAAAGCCTCTAACTTAATGAAAGTAATGGCGAACGCAGACAGATTAATGTTGCTATGCCAATTGTCACTTGGCGAAAAATCGGTGGGCGAATTAGAAAACATTCTAGATATTCGCCAACCCACTCTATCACAACAACTGACGGTGTTGCGCGAGGCAGAATTAGTGGCCACACGCAGAGACGGCAAAAGTATTTTTTATCGTATTTCCAGCCAATCGGCCATGGCCGTGATGCAAGTTTTGCATCAAGAAATTTGCAAAAAATAAAACAGACAAATAAAGGATATATCAATGACTATTCAAATTACACAGCACTCATCTGAATTTAGTACCACAGCGCAGATTCAACCAGAAGATGTGGCCAAAATTGCACAACTTGGCTTTAAAACGATTATTAATAACAGGCCTGATTTTGAAGGTGGCACAGAGCAACCCACTAGCGAGCAAATTAAAAATGCAGCTGAAAACCTGGGTTTGACTTACATCTACATTCCTGTTGTACCAAACAATATTCAACCCAATCAAATCGCTGATTTTAGTAGCGCATTTAATTTGGCAGCCAAGCCAGTATTAGGCTTTTGCCGCACAGGCAATCGCGCTGGTAGCTTATATAAATCAGCACAAGGTGAAACTAACCAAGCACCAAAGTCGCCGTTTCAAGCTTTTAGGCAGTGGCTGCAAAGTAAATGCTTGGTTACGCGCTTGTATCGTTTTCTAAAGTCCAAAAACGCATAAATATGCGTATCAATTAAGCACAATGAATATGACGCAATTAGCATCTCACTCTTACGATATAGTCATTATTGGCGGCGGCGCGGCAGGATGCGCTGTTGCAGCTAGCCTCATCAAGCGCAACAAACAATTGAATATTGCAATTATTGAGCCTGCTGCCCATCATTATTATCAACCTGCTTGGACATTAGTGGGCGCAGGCGAATTTGATGTGGTCAAAACAGTACGCAATATGGCGGATTGCATTCCCAAAGGCGTGACTTGGTTGGAAACTACAGCCGCGCAATTTGAGCCTGAACTTAACTGCGTTAAAACCGATAGTTTAGGTGCGATTGGATATCAATACTTAATCGTTGCGGCGGGCTTAAAAATTGATTGGCAAGCCATTAAAGGTTTGCAAGAAAGCCTAGGCCAGCATGGTGTCACCTCAAATTATCGTTTTGATTTAGCGCCTTATACCTGGCAATTAGTACAAAATCTAAAAAAAGGAAAAGCGCTATTTACGCAACCACCCATGCCAATTAAATGCGCAGGCGCGCCACAAAAAGCCTTGTATTTATCATGCTCGCATTGGGAAAAGCAAGGTGTGCTAAATCAAATTAAAGTGGAGTTTAACAGTGCAGGGGCAGTGCTATTTGGGATTAAAGAATACGTTGCGCCACTAATGCAATATGTGAAACGTTACAATGCGCAATTAAGTTTTAACACTACATTAGTAGAAGTAGATGGGCCTAACAAAATGGCATGGTTTGAAGTAAAAGACGCGCAAGGCAATATCACACGCGCTGCGAAAGACTTTGATATGCTACATGTGGTACCGCCACAATCTGCACCCGATTTTATAAAAAATAGTCCATTAGCCAATAATGATGGCTGGGTTGAAGTGAATCAAGCCACCTTGCAACATACGCGCTACCCTCATATTTTTAGCCTTGGCGACTGCTGCTCTAGCCCTAATGCTAAAACCGCTGCTGCTGCACGCAAACAGGCCGTAGTTGTTGCCGAAAACTTAATTGCACATCGCGCAGGCTTAAGTTTAACAACACAATACGATGGTTATGGCTCTTGCCCATTAACGGTTGAAAAAGGCAAAATTATTCTGGCGGAATTTGGTTTTGGCGGGAAGTTAGCACCCAGTTTTAATTGGGATTCTACCAAACCTAGATTCTCCGCTTGGTTACTTAAAAAATATGGCCTCCCTTGGCTATATTGGAACGGCATGTTAAAAGGCCGCGAATGGCTTGCGCGCTGTAAAGGCGCAAATTAGATTAATGGAATACGTATTCGCTTTGGATTGGTCTCTAATGGGCATTGCTATTGGTCTATCTATTGGCTTAGTGTTGGCTTTCAGTGGCGCTGGTGGTTCAATTTTAGCAATTCCCTTGCTAATGCTTGGCTTAAATTTAAGCTTACCACAAGCAGCCCCAATCGCCTTACTGGCGGTATTGTTGACGGCCATCATTGGTACTATTCGAGGTTTGTGCCAAAACACTGTGCGATATAGAACGGCACTACTTATTGCCAGTTTTGGCGTTGCATTTGCGCCTATGGGGGTTTGGGCGGCGGAGCATACGCCTAGTCAGATTCTCAGCCTAATTTTTGCTACTGTGATGCTTTATGTGGCTTGGCATATGTGGCGTCAAAGTAGCCCTGTGCAAACCACCCAGCAAGATTTACCGGATATGCCGTGCATGATTAACAAAGTGACATCCAGATTATATTGGACCGCGCTTTGCACGAGAAGACTTGTTGTAACAGGCATGCTAGCTGGATTTGTTTCTGGCTTGCTAGGTGTTGGTGGCGGATTTGTGATTGTGCCTAGTTTGAGCAAAGTGAGTAATTTTAATATGCAAACCATCATAGCCACTTCATTAATGGTGGTGAGCATCGTTTCAATTGTGAGTATTGTGAGCTACAACTTAACCGCACCGTTACAATGGAAAATTGCCATTCCTTTTGTGTTAAGTACGGTCCTCGGCTTGCTAATTGGCAGCCAGTTCAGTCAAAAAATCCCCGCAAAAATCAGTCAGCGTGGCTTTGCCTTATTAGCCATAGTGGCGGCAATTTTGATGATTTTTAGGTATTAAGATTGTTTATGCCAGATTAGTCAAAAATAATTATTTTTTTCTAAACTTTTAATTGGTTTTACTACTCTGCTCAATATAAAAATTATTTCACTTTTTAAAAGTTATTTTCTTAGAGGTTAGCAAATGGATGGTACCGCGCTCATATTATTACTGACATTTTTAGTGTCAGTCACAGGACTGTTAGTTTTTATTTGGTCCATGTCGAATGGATTTTTTAACACCAAACAAAGTGCATCCCATATTATTTTTGGACAAAACGAAATTGGTTTGGTAGAAGACCCTGCATCAAACCAAACCAATAATGTATTGCAAGAGGCAGCTGGCGATACCGATGCCAGCTTAACGCAAAAAGAATTGAGCGATCGCTTAATTGCAGACAAATCGACAGCCCTGCCCACTTTTGTCTGTTTGTTAACCGCCATGTGTTGGTTAATTGTAGGCTCTGCGGCTGCCATTATTGCATCGATTAAATTGCATGAGCCTGATTGGTTGGTTTCTCAAGCATGGTTAACATTTGGGCGCATGCGAAGCATCCATTTAAATTCAGTCATTTATGGCTGGGCATCGATGGCTGGCGTGGGCGTGAGTTTGTGGTTAATTCCGCGCTTACTCAAAACACCATTGGTGGGCGCAAAATTTGTGTATTGGGGCGCCATTATTTGGCATGTGGCATTAATGTGTGGTGTGGCCGCTATTGGTGCAGGCTATACAGATGGCATGGAATGGTTAGAAATGCCATGGCAAATTGATATTTTTATTGTGTTAGGCGGCGCACTAATGGGCTTGCCTTTGTTCTTAACGCTAGCAAATCGCAAGGTTGACCATTTATATGTTTCAGTTTGGTACATCGGCGCGGCGTTAATTTGGTTTCCAATATTATTCTTTATCGCCAACATTCCTAACCTACACTTTGGCGTGCAAGGCGCTGCCATGAACTGGTGGTATGGTCACAACGCATTAGGTTTATGGTTTACACCAATTGGCTTAGGCGCGGCTTATTACTTTATTCCTAAAGTTTTAGGCAGACCAATTTACTCTTACAATTTATCGTTGCTGGGCTTTTGGTGCTTGGCGTTCTTCTACTCACAAGTGGGCGGTCACCATTTAATTGGCGGCCCGCTACCCACTTGGATGGTCACGCTTTCTATCGTGCAATCCATGATGATGATTATCCCTGTGTTTGCTGTTGCGGTTAATCATCACATGACAGTGGGCGGCAATATTAAAGCGGTTATTCACTCGCCTACTCTGCGCTTTATTGTGCTGGGTTCAATGTTATATGTAGCGGCATCGGTGCAAGGCTCACTTGAGGCATTGCGCTCTGTAAACGTGATTACGCATTTCACTCATTACACAGTGGCACATGCGCATTTGGGTATGTATGGCTTTTTCACCTTAGTCATGTTTGGCTCAATCTATTTCATTATGCCTAGAATCGTGGATTGGGAATGGCCGCATCCTTGGATGATTAGTGCGCACTTTTGGTTGGTTGCGCTTGGTTTTGCGGTTTATTTTATCGGCCTAACAATTGGCGGCTGGTTACAAGGTAGCGCCATGGTAGATGCGGCTAAACCATTTATGGATTCAGTCGCAGTGACTTTGCCCTATTTAAAATCACGCTCTATTGGCGGCGGGTTAATGGTGCTTGGGCATTTGATATTTATGATTCACTTTATATTAATCAGCTTGCGTTATGGCACGAAAAAAGAGCCTGCATTACTGATTCCAAAAGTAAATATTCCATTTATTAAAGAGGCGACAGTTGCAGCCACAGAATTGAAGAGAGGTTAAATATGGCTGGCCATATTGATGAGAAAAAACTATTTACAGGTGCATTAGTCATTATTGCGTTTGCCACGCTAGCTTTGGTGGTAATGCCTTATGTGCAGTTAAAGCACGTAGAAGCACCAGCGGAATTAAAACCATATACTGATCAGCAAGCGCATGGCCGCAAAGTGTATATGAGCATGGGCTGCGTATATTGCCACTCACAACAACCGCGCGATGCAAAATATGCACCAGATGACAAACGTGGCTGGGGCAGAGCTTCAACAGCTGCTGATTACGCCTACGACAAGGTACATCTTTTAGGCACTATGCGCACAGGCCCCGATTTGCTGAATATTGGCGCGCGCCAGCCATCACAAGATTGGCACTTGGGCCATTTGTATCAACCACGCGCCTACACACCCGGCTCAATTATGCCAGCCTACCCGTTTATGTTTGTAGAACGTAAAGGCCCTGCCAAAGATGGTGAAGTGGTTATCAATCTACCGCCAACATTTGCAAAGCCAGGTATTACTATTGTAGCCACACGCGATGCGCTTGATTTGGTGGAATATCTAAAAGCCTTGGATAGAACCTATCCAATTAAAAAGACCATTGAACAAAGCCTAGAAACGGCAAAGTAATCACAAAATTTAGGAGAAATAAGCAATGAACGATAACGACGCGCTTAATGACGCGCAAAAACGAGAAAAAATAGACCCCAGCGAAGAAGCAAAATCGCTGCCTTGGTTTATTACCATGACCATTGGCGCATTGTTAATGTGGAGCGCTACTTATATTGCAGAAACCGTGATGACAGCCGCACCAGAAGATGGTGATAACCGCGCACCGCAAGTATTAGCCAGTAATGATTGTTCTGCAACAGATAAAGTCGCCATTGATGGCGGCGCAGTGTTTCAGGGTAAATGCGTTGCCTGCCACCAAGCCAATGGTCAAGGCATTCCTGGTGTTTTCCCCCCGCTAGCGGCATCCGAATGGGTAGCAGGCAAACCAGAAGTATTAGCCAATATTTTGTTGCATGGTATCAGTGGCAAATTAACGGTTAAAGGCGTGGTTTATAATGGCCAAATGCCTGCGTTTAAAGATTTATTATCAGATGGTGAAATTGCGGCTGTGCTCACGCATATTCGCTCACAATGGGATAATAAATCAGAAGCAATTGATGAAAAATTAATCACCACTGTGCGCGATGCGACTAAAGACCGCGCAAACCCTTATAACGGGGATGAAGAGTTATCCAAACTCTAACCAGCATTAGCGCCTATTTCTCCAATTCAGCACGCGCTAGGTATTTACTACTATTGGGCGTATTGCTGTTTTGGGGATTCTTTTTCAGCTTAATCACTTCTGGTTTATCAAATTTCACTTTAGAATCAGAGCGAAAATCGCAACTTTTTTTAACCAAACCAAGCATTAATTTGCAATTGATTGACGCCAAAGGCCAAAGCCTAATGTTGGCTGATTTAGCAAAACAGCAAAATAAAATACTGGTTACCGAGTTTATTTATACCCGTTGCAAAACCCTGTGCTTAACCTTGGGCGATTATTTTCAGCAAGCGCAAACGCACATCAAAGCACAATCATTACAACAAAAAATCCACTTACTCAGCATTAGCTTTGATGTTGCTGCAGACAACCCAACGCGCTTAAATCGCTATCAATCTAGAATGAAAATAGATAACCAAGTCTGGTCAATCGCCACCATGGCAAGTGATGCCGATTTAACCATGGCAAAACGTCAATTAGGCTTGGTGGTGCTTGCTGACAGATTCAATGAATTTGTGCACAACAGCGCTTTTTTAGTCATTTCGCCGCAAGGAAAACTGCTTGGCATTTATGATGACGATGATATTCAAGGCGCATTAAGCTTGGCCGCATCAGAATCTTCCACGCTATAAAAGCGTGTAAAACTGCAAATGAATCAACTTAAACTAAAAACCATCCAGCCTTACGCTAGCATACTCATTTTATTCGCTGCTATTGTGCCATCAACGCCGCCTCTCAAATTTTTGCTGGCATCAAGTATGGTCATTCACATGCTTGTACAAATTCCAGCTCTGGTATTGGCTGGCTATTACTTTAACGCACAAAATAAGCCACTAAACTCAGCGCTATCATTGAGTTTAAGCTGCTGGTTGTGGATTCTATTGGCAAGTACGTTTTGGATGTTGCCGATTAGCTTAGATAAAGCGCTTACCAGCTCAAACTGGGATGTATTCAAAATAATCACGCTGCTTTTAAGCGGCATGCTAATAAAACCCGCGCTTGCGGGGCCAAAAATTTTGTCATTATTTTTTGTTGGCAGTAGCCTGATGATGCTGTTTTCAGTTGGTCATTTTTATCAAAATAGTGAGTCACGATTGTGTAACAGCTATTTATTGGTATCTCAGCAATCAACTGGTTTAGGCTTAATGCTTTTGGCTACTGCTTTGCTGCTATTTGCATTGTTTAAGCTTAGGCACGATATTTTCGAGACTAGTCTAAAGAAATAATTTAGCTACTGGCTAACTTCTCTAATGCGACGCGGTTACTAATTTCGACATGGCCGCGACCTAACGCAACCCATCCTTTTTGCTCAAAGCGTTTTAGCTGGCGGCTAACTACTTCGCGCGCAGTTCCTAGCTCATCCGCCATTAATTGATGAGTGCGGCTAATCGTTGTGCTGTTTGCATCTAATAATAACTTGGCTAGCCGCGCATCAAGGCTGTGAAAAGCCACTTCATCAAGCAACACAATTAAATCACTAATCAAAACGCCGTAATTGGTCATTACAAATTGGCGAAATACAGACGAATCAATCATTAACTGATTAAATGCTGGCGCGGGAATAATCACATCGCGAATTGGTTCTTCTACAATGGTGGATGCAGGATAATTGCTATGCCCCAACAAGCAAGTGGTGGTAATCACGCAAGTTTCGCCAGCCGCTACGCGATACAATAAAATTTCACGGCCGCTAGTAGACATTTTGTACACGCGCGACTGCCCTGCAAGACGCATCACATAAGCACCGCAAGCACCGCCTTCGCGATATCCAATAGTGCCTATTGGCGCTTCTACTATGCGGGCAGATTTAAGTAAAATTTCGCGAGCATTAGGCTCTAATTGCAATAATGCTGGAAAGCTTTCCAGCCAATTCAAATTGTCCATTCAGTGTTTCTCCGTCGGTTTAATCCGCGATGTTAGTACAATAAAGGATTAATATATTTGTTGTTTCGTATGCTTTGTTGGGCGTATTGCTAAATGATTAAGTTAACACATTAACAGTCGATTTTGGTAGAGGTAAATGACTATTTAATTTATTTACAGCGACAAATGATTTGCTTTACAAATCATTTGCAAGATTAACTAAAATCAGTTAATTTAATTTATTATTTTTATTTTCACTCACATGGCCATTTACGATAATCTAAAACTTAACCACCAGCTGTGCTTTGCGCTGTATGCTGCCACGCATTCGCTTACACGTGCGTATCGCAGCTCATTAGAACCACTTGGGATTACCTATACACAATACTTGGTGATGTTGGTTCTATGGGAAACCGACGGCATCAGCGTGGGTAAAATAGCGCAACGTTTGGAACTGGATTCTGCGACTTTAACCCCGATGTTAAAGCGTTTGGAAAGCGCTGGTTTTATCTCTAGAGTACGCAATCAAAAAGATGAGAGGATTGTGGAAATCAAACTAACTGAGGCTGGTCAAAATCTACAGCACGAAATCTCACAAGTGCAATATGGCGTTGCTTGCCAAACTGGGTTAAGTGATGAGGAATTTAATCAACTCAAAGATACTTTACATCGCTTGGTCGATACGATGTCGAACTGTGAGGTTCGCCAAAAATAAGCATTATCTTGTGTTTAATCATCAAAAAGCCAACAATTTTGCTGGCTTTTTGAGTGTTAAGTTAGCGTTAACTATTTCCTTACTGGCTCTGATACTGGTTTTTCACCAGTTACAATCACGTTGCGATAGCTTTCTAAGCCTGTCATCAAGTCTTTGATTTCTTTATCAGGCACGTTGAAAGCATAAAACGTATGTAGGCATTCAACCATAATAATATTGAACTCACGATTGGTAATTTTTAAATGTGGGTGACTGTCTTTCATCGATTTACCGCGACCAAATGGATCAGGCAAATACACTTTTGGGCCACCAGTTTCATTAATCACCCAGTTTGTCAGCATGACTTTAAACCCGGCTTTAGTGTCAACATTATCGTGAACTCTTTTTAGAGCTGGGTTTGCGTTCAGCGCCCTGTTCACATAAATCTTATCCACAAGATGATCGACAGTTAATGCGATATTGTAGCTACCGCCCAAACGACTGTATAAAGACTCTTCCTCTGCACATACCGAAACGTTAAATAACAACGCGGCACTTGCAACAATTGCCATCAATAATCCACTTAATTTGCTTTTGCGTACCATTTTACTTCTCCCTAACAGAATCATAATGTCTACAAAACAATATGTTGAAAGTGATTTAAACTGATTCTCTCAACTTTTTATCTCGAAATAATTAATTAACAATTAGCAATAATTAATTAACAATTCCAATTAATTGTATTTTTAGCACATTAACTATTAGTGCGCAAACTATTTATACTGCCATCTACAACTTTTGTCTTTTAAGTGATTAAATTTTTTATTAGCTCAATGCCAAAACCAACACCGAAACCGTTAGTGTCAGTTGCCACCGCGCCCAAACCACCTTTGCGGTTATACGAGGACAAGTCGGTATGCAGCCACGCAACGTCGTTTTCGATGAATTTGCCTAAAAAACGTGCAGCATGAATGTGGTCAGCACCGCCTTCTAAAGTACATTGTTTGATATCGGCAATATCGCTTTCTAAATCCGAATCAAAGTCTTCATCATAAGGAAAAGCGACAATACGCTCGCCCGCTGCAGCGCCTGCGCCAACTGCTTTACAAGCTAATTCTGAACGATTAGCAATCACGCCGCTCATGCGATCACTCAAAGCTGTGTGCATACTGCCTGTTAATGTCGCAAAATCTAAAATTACATCTGGCAGATGGCCATTTTTATCCACACGACTGGCCAATGTTAAGGTATCCGCCAACACCATGCGCCCCTCTGCGTCCGTATGCACAATTTCAATCGTCATGCCATTCAGTGCAGTGACCACATCATTTTGTTTATATGCCATTGGGCCAATATGGTTTTGCGCAATCGCTAACCAGCAATCTACTTTTACATCTAACGCCATTTCAGTCACTGCTTGTAAAATGCCCAAGCTAACCGCGCTGCCGTTCATGTCTTCATGCATGCCTTGCATATATTTGGCCGGTTTTAAATTATGGCCGCCCGTATCAAAACAAATACCTTTGCCCACTAGCGCGATGTGTTTTTTAGGATTTTTAGGCTGATAAGTTAAGTGCACAATGGCCGCATCTAATGGCTCACTACCTTGACCGACCGCATAAAATGCACCTGCACCCATTTCCTTTAATGCAGGCATGTCAAACTCTTCCCACGCCCAACTATATTCAATTGCCAATTGCTTTACTTTTTCGCGGTAAATGGTCGGCGTCAACGCGTTGGGTGGTAGAATTGTTAAGCTGCGACATAATACATTTGCCGCAACGCGCGCATTCACATAGCCATAATCATGCTCAGCTTTGTAACCATAAATATAGATTTCTTTGAATGGCTTAGATTTATCGTCTTGTTTAGATTTAGCGCCTTTATGATTAGGTAATTGGCTGGCATTCACAGTCGCAACGTAATATGCCGCACAAGCATGCGCTTCGCGAGTTGCATCATCACCAAACACACAAATCGCGAGCTCTTCTGGATTTTCATCCAACAAAGGCTTTACCGCTTTGCGCAGTAAAGTATGCTTTTGAAACATCGTTAAAACTGACTTTAACACCACAAAACTTGCTGTGCCGCCATTAGGCAAATCCAAATTTAATGGCGTTTTGTTCAGACTTTGAAAATCAGCACCGCAGCGTTGCAGTTTATTTTGCAGCAAATCATTAAACACTGGCGCTATTAACTCCGTTTCACTCAACACAAAAAGAATATGTTTCTGCGAACTTAATATCTTTTCGTTACTTAACGCTGCAAATTGACTTAATTTTACAGACATTTAAACATCCTCAACTCTTATATATAATGTAAGAAAAACATAGCAAATCTTTTAAAAACAGTGCGTTAACTTAACGGTTTAACTTGACCAAAAATCCTAAAAACGCCACACTAATGCCTTTATAGATTGCATTAAAACAAGCATACTCATGATGATAGCTTGTTCTTAATTTAGTTGCTTGCATTATACCAATTCAAGCAATATCAACGGAGACTATCCCTGCATGACCTCGAACACGCAAAACAAACTTATAGAAACTGATCCATTAGAAACGCAGGAATGGTTAGATGCTTTAACCGCCGTTATTGAAACCGAAGGCACAGAACGTGCGCATTTCTTGTTAGAGGCGATGATTGATAAAGCGCGTCGCTCAGGCAGCAACTTGCCCTACAACGCGACTACCGCTTATGTAAACACTATCCCTACTCACCTGCAGCAGCGTTTGCCTGGCGACCCAGAAATGGAACGCCGCATCCGCGCTCTAGTGCGTTGGAATGCGATTATGACTGTGCTACGCAGCAACGAAAAGTCACCAGGTGTAGGCGGACACATTGCTAGCTTTCAATCAGCAGCAACTTTATACGACACGGGTTTCAACTATTTCTTCCGCGCGCCAAATGAAAATTTCGGGGGTGACTGCGTATATTTTCAAGGCCATTCATCGCCAGGCGTTTACGCACGTGCCTTTATTGAAGGTCTAATTCCTGAAGATAAAATGGATAATTTCCGTCAAGAAACGGGTGGCAACGGCCTATCCAGTTATCCACATCCATGGTTAATGCCTGATTTCTGGCAGTTCCCAACCGTTTCAATGGGTTTGGGTCCTATTCAAGGCATCTACCAAGCACGTTTTCTAAAATATATGCATGACCGCGGCATCGCTGACACCAGCGACCGTAAAGTATGGGTGTTCTGTGGCGACGGCGAAATGGACGAGCCAGAATCATTGGGCGCGATCTCATTAGCATCACGTGAAAAATTGGATAATTTGATTTTCGTCATCAACTGTAACTTGCAGCGTTTGGACGGCCCTGTCCGTGGCAATGGTAAGATCATTCAGGAACTGGAATCCGACTTCCGCGGTTCTGGTTGGAATGTTTTAAAAGTCGTGTGGGGTTCGTACTGGGATCCATTGTTGGCCATGGACAAAGACGGCATCCTGAAAAAACGCATGGAAGAATGTGTGGATGGCGAATACCAGAACTTCAAAGCCAAAGGCGGCGCGTATACGCGTGAACACTTTTTTGGTAAATATCCGGAATTAAAAGAGATGGTTGCGGCCATGAGCGACCAGGATATCTGGCGCTTGAACCGCGGCGGCCACGATCCACACAAAGTGTATGCAGCCTACCACTCAGCGGTCAACCACAAAGGCCAGCCAACGGTAATCTTGGCTAAAACCGTTAAAGGTTACGGCATGGGCGATGCGGGCGAAGGCCAAAACACCACGCATCAGCAAAAAAGCATGGATATTGAGTCACTGAAAAAATTCCGTGACCGTTTTGATTTGCCACTTACCGATGAACAAGTAGAAAATTTAAGCTTCTACAAACCAGCAGATGATTCGCCAGAAGTAAAATACATGGCCGAACGCCGTGCTGCGATGGGCGGTTTTGTGCCGCAACGTCGTCGTAAAGGCAACGAATTAACCGTGCCTGCACTTTCTGCCTTCGAAAATATGTTAACTGCCACTGGCGAACGTGAAATATCGACCACGATGGCGTTTGTGCGCATTTTATCGACACTGTTACGCGATAAAACATTGGGCAAATTTGTAGTGCCAATCGTGCCGGATGAAGCGCGTACTTTTGGTATGGAAGGCATGTTCCGCCAATTAGGCATTTACTCACATTTGGGTCAGTTATATGAACCAATGGACTCTGACCAAGTGATGTACTATAAAGAATCCAAAGATGGTCAGATTTTAGAAGAAGGCATTAACGAAGCGGGTTCATTCTCTAGCTGGATCGCTGCTGCGACATCGTACAGTGTCACAGGCGTGCAGATGATTCCGTTCTATATCTTCTATTCTATGTTTGGTTTCCAACGTATTGGCGATTTAGCCTGGGCAGCTGGTGATAGCCGTGCACGTGGCTTCTTGCTAGGCGCTACCGCTGGACGGACGACGCTGAATGGTGAAGGTTTGCAACATGAAGATGGTCACAGCCATTTGATGTCTGCCACTATTCCAAACTGTATCTCTTATGATCCAACGTTTGCATATGAACTAGCGGTAATCATTCAAGAAGGCTTGCGCCGCATGGTGCAAAACCAAGAAGATGTGTATTACTACATTACCTTGATGAATGAAAACTATAGCCACCCAGCACTGCCTGCAGGTGCTGAGCAAGGCATATTAAAAGGCCTTTATAGCTTTAGCAAATCAAAAACTAAGGGCGAAAAAGTGCAATTAATGGGCAGTGGCGTTATTCTGCGCGAAGTCATCGCAGCAGCCGAATTGCTCGAAAAAGACTGGGGTGTTTCAGCCGATGTATGGAGTGCCACCAGCTTTACCGAACTACGCCGCGAAGGTTTGGATTGCGAGCGCTGGAATATGCTGAACCCAGAAAAACCACAACGCTTAAATTATGTGGCGGAAAGTTTAAAGGATGCGAAAGGCCCAGTTATCGCTTCAACCGATTATATGAAAAGCTTTGCTGAGCAAATTCAACGCTTTGTACCGAACAAATTTGTCGCATTGGGCACGGATGGCTACGGCCGTTCTGATAGTCGCGAAGCCTTGCGGGATTTTTTTGAAGTGGATGCGCGCTACATCACCGTAGCTGCTTTAAAAGAACTGAGCGATGAAGGAAAAATGCCAGCCGCAAAAGTAGCGGAAGCGGTTAAAAAATATAAGTTGGATGCAAACAAACCAAATCCAACAACGGTTTAATACAAAATCAAGGCCTGCTGGCTGGAGTTAATAATGAGTTTACAAGATGTTTTAGTACCTGATATCGGCAACTTTGATAGCGTTGATGTGATTGAAGTGTTAGTAAAAGCGGGTGACATTATTGCTAAAGACGATTCACTAGTGACAGTGGAATCGGACAAAGCTTCAATGGACATACCTGCGCCGTTTGCAGGCGTAGTAAAAGAAGTTAAATTAAAAGTGGGCGATAAAATCGCGCAAGGTCATTTGATTTTAACCTTAGAAGCCGACTCTGCGGCAGCTAGTGCACCAGCTGCTGAAGTTAGAGTGGCAACAGCTGCAGCTTCTCAGCTGGTGGCAACCGCACCCAAAGAGGTAATTACACCTGCAATTCCAGAGCCATCGCGCCCTGCCCCAGAGCCACCAAAACAAGTGCAGCCTGCGCACCAGCCTTTGCCAGTGGGCGAAAGTGCTGTGACTAATGGCGGCAAAACATCGCATGCTAGCCCCTCTGTACGCAAATTTGCACGCGAATTAGGTGTTAACTTAGCGCTAATAAAAGGCTCTGCGGCAAAAAACCGCATTACCCAAGCAGATGTACAAGCCTTTGTTAAAGGCGAGTTAGCAAAACCGCGGACAGAAAATATGGGGGCAGGTGTGAGCGGATTTGCAACCTTGCCAATGCCAGTAATTGATTTTGGCCAATTCGGTAGCGTAGAAACCAAAGCGTTATCACGCATTAAAAAACTGTCTGGCGCTAATTTACATAGAAACTGGGTAACTGCACCGCATGTCACGCAATTTGATCAAGCAGATATTACGGATTTAGAAGACTTTAGAAAATCCATGCAAGCAGATGCTGAAAAGCGTGGCGTCAAACTGACCATGTTAGCTTTTTTAATCAAAGCTTCTGTCAATGCGTTAAAAGCTTATCCTAATTTTAATTCATCGCTTTCACCAGATGGTGATAGCTTGATTTTGAAGAATTATTTCAATATTGGTTTTGCCTGCGATACGCCAGATGGCTTAGTTGTGCCTGTGGTAAAAGATGTGCAGCAAAAAGACGTGTTGGATATCGCACGCGATTTGGGTGAGTTATCCACCAAAGCACGTGAACGCAAACTAAAAGTGGAAGAAATGCAAGGCGGGTGCTTTACCATTTCCAGCCTTGGCGGTATCGGTGGCACCATGTTTACGCCAATTATCAATTGCCCAGAAGTGGCGATTTTAGGCGTGTCCCGCTCATCCATGCAGCCAGTATTCGACGACAAAACCAAAACATTTGAACCACGCTTAATTTTGCCTATGTCACTTTCTTACGACCACCGCGTGGTTGATGGTGCCGATGGCGCGCGTTTTACCAGCCACATGCGCATGATGTTATCCGACGTACGCCGTTTATTACTCTAATCAACTCTACCAGTCTCAACAATACGCACTTATTTGGTGCGTAATAGCTAAAATCCATGCATTAATCATTAGATTTGCTGATTAATGCATGTAAATCCGTCCAAATCACCTGACATTCCGCTTTTGTAAGTTGGTACGACAATTGCTATCTATAAACCATGACTTTTATATTTAGTGAGCGTTTTACTTAATTACTGACGATTGGGGATTATTATGGCTAGGCCTGTTACTGCGCTGGTTCCTGCATTATTGCTTTCCACTGGATTACTGTCCTGTCTGGCAACCCCTATTTACGCCGCCCATACCGATGAGCTAGTACAAAAAATCAGCGCGCATGTGGTTAAAGTACAAGTTGGTCTTGCCAACGGTGGTTACGGTTTAGGTTCAGGCGTTGTCATCGCTAAAGACCAAGTGGTCACCAATTGCCATGTAGTGGCAGGTGCGGTTTCAGTCAGCGTAAACACCAATGGCGAAAACTATAGCGCCAGCGCATTAAAACCAGACTGGTACCATGATTTATGTATATTGACTGTTGCGGGCCTAACTGCGCCAATCGCCACTTTTGGCTCTAGCGAAAACCTCAAGTATGAGCAACCTGTTTATACCGTCGGTTTTGCCAATTTCTCTCCCCGCCCTAATGGCACTTTTGGCTTTGTCAAAGGCTTATACCCTATGGATGATAGTGTTGTCATTAGAGCAAGCAACGCATTTAGAATGGGCGATAGCGGTGGCGGTATGTTTGATGATGCGGGTAATTTAGTGGGCATTGTCACCGTTAAAAGCCCTGGACGCGATGCGTTTTATTACAATATGTCCGTTAAGTGGGTGCAGCGCTTAATGAGCAAACCAGAACAGCCAATTATCAGTAAAAGTGAATTGGCTTTTTGGGCAGAGTCACATGAAAAATGGCCGTTTTTCATGAAAATTGTACAGCCGCTTAAAACAGGAGACTGGGCGGCGTTAGAATCCATTGCATCTCAATGGGCCGAGCAAGAACCGCAAACAACAGAAGCGTTATTCTATCGTGCTGTGGCAGAGTTTAGCTTAAAAAATACGGCTTACGCTGAGCTACATTTAAATCAAGTGGTCGCAACGAACAGCAATCACAGTAGCGCACTGTATTATCTAGGGCTAATTGCAGAACAAAATGGCAAACGTATTGAAGCGCTGAATATGGTGGCAGCACTTGATGTTCTAGATGTTAATATTGCAAACGAGCTCAAATCTGCGATGGGTATCAAAACTGATTAGCAATCTAAATTTGTTCACCAATACTGCTTGCATGCCAAAGTTAATTGGGTGCGTAAGCAGTATTTTTATATTGGTTGTTGACAATCGCACAGCCTCTCAGGGTTTATCTACTAAGTAATCACTTTCAGTTCTAACTAAGCCTCATTTTAAGGTTTATTATCGCCCACTTTAATGATAAAATTATGCTTAAATTTGAGCAAAAATAAAGGTTAAGTATGAGCGATTTAGTGGATATATTAGTCCCCGATATTGGCAATTTTGATAGTGTCGATGTGATTGAAGTATTGATAAAAGTGGGTGATATCATCGCTGTTGACGATTCTTTAATTACGGTTGAGTCAGACAAAGCGTCGATGGACATTCCCTCTTCGCACGCTGGCGTGGTAAAAGAAATAAAAATCAAAGTGGGCGATAAAGTCGCTAAAGGCTCATTTATTGTAGTCATTGCGCCTGAAGCCAGAGCGGATGCAGCACCAGTTGTTAAGGCAGAAGCACCAGCTGTTAAAGGAACTGTTACAGAAACAGTTGCTACACCAAAACCAGTAGCAACAAGCGGCAATAGCGATATCAATACGCAAGTCGTGGTATTGGGCTCTGGCCCTGGTGGCTACACAGCGGCGTTTAGAGCTGCTGACCTAGGTTTAAATGTGGTATTGATTGAGCGCTATCCAACATTAGGCGGCGTTTGTTTAAATGTAGGTTGCATCCCTTCTAAAGCCTTATTGCACACCGCAAAAGTCATCACAGAAGCTGAAGAAACCGCGCATCATGGGGTTGGCTTTAGTGCGCCGAATATTGATTTAGACGCCTTACGTAACTGGAAAAGTAACGATGTGGTCGCTAAATTGACTGGCGGTTTGGCGCAAATGGCAAAACAGCGTGGCGTTACCGTCATTGTTGGCGTGGGTGCTTTTACCAGCGCCAATCAAATTGCTGTGACTGATCATGATGGCAAAATTACTACTGTAGGCTTTGAAAGTGCCATTATTGCGGCTGGTTCTCAAGCGACCAAGTTCCCAGGTGCACCTGAAGATGACCGCATTATGGATTCTACCGGCGCGTTGGCATTGGCCGATATTCCGAAACGCATGTTGGTTATCGGCGGCGGCATCATCGGTTTGGAAATGGGTACCGTTTACGATGCATTAGGTACCAAAGTCAGCGTGGTCGAATTTATGGATGGCTTGGTACAAGGTTGCGACCGCGATTTGGTTCGCCCTCTGCAAAAGCGCATGGAAAAACGCTTTGAAGCCATTATGCTATCCACCAAAGTATCTAAAATGGAAGCCAAAAAAGATGGTATTCATGTGAGCTTTGAGGGCGACGAAGCCCCAAAAGAATCTCAAGTATATGACCGCGTTTTAGTTTCAATCGGCCGCCGTCCAAATGGTAAAAATATTGGTGCAGAATTAGCCGGCGTGGCAGTAGATGAGCGCGGCTTTATTGCTGTAGATAAGCAAATGCGCACCAACGTAGCCCATATCTATGCTATTGGCGATATCGTCGGCCAACCCATGTTGGCGCACAAAGCCACGCATGAAGGCAAAATAGCGGCTGAAGTAATTGCTGGGCATAGAGTCGAATTCCAAGCCGCCTGCATTCCATCAGTTGCCTACACAGATCCAGAAATCGCTTGGGCTGGCGTGACAGAAATAGAAGCCAAAGCCAAAGGTATTGAATATGAAAAAGCCAGTTTCCCTTGGGCAGCTAGCGGCCGCGCTATCTCCGTTGCGCGAACAGAGGGTATTACAAAACTGATATTTGATAAAACCACTCACCGTTTAATCGGTGCAGGCATTGTGGGCGTTAATGCAGGCGAATTATTAGCAGAAGCGGTATTGGCGATTGAAATGGGGGCTGACGCACACGATTTAGGCTTAACTATTCACGCACATCCAACCTTGTCCGAAACAGTTTGCTTCGCAGCAGAGATGAAAGAAGGTACGATTACTGACCTTTACATTAAAAAGCGGTAATGTTTAATAAGCAATTGTTTAATATAAATAAATATTTTTTTCTATTCTGTATTTGGTGAATTTATGGTGAATTTATTCATGTAAATTCACTTTTTACCGCCACAGAAGGCAGTCTTTTAGTAGGTTTTAGTGGATCTTTACAATTCACTAACCTATAATGTGACTATTTAGTCGCAAATGGATTTTCAATGAAACACTCCGTAGTTGAGCTTTTTGCTGGTGTTGGTGGGTTTAGGTTAGGACTAGAACAAAGTGGGTTGGAAACAATTTGGGCTAACCAATGGGAGCCAGCAACCAAAATACAGCCCGCTGCAGAATGCTATATCACTCATTTTCCAGATCAAAAAAATAATCCGTATTTTAATACCGATATATCCGAAGTAACTGCACAGCTTGAAACCAATCCAAAAGTTATACCAAATCACAGCCTTTTAGTGGGTGGTTTCCCGTGTCAAGATTATTCAGTGGCTACCACCAAAGCAAAAGGTATGCTTGGAAAAAAAGGGGTTTTATGGTGGGAAATAGAAAAAATAGTTCGTATCAAAAACCCGCCATATATTCTGCTAGAAAATGTTGATAGGCTACTAGCCTCACCTGCAAAACAAAGAGGCAGAGATATGGCAATACTATTGGGCTGTTTAAGAGATTTGAATTACTCGGTTGAATGGAGGGTGATAAACGCATCAGAGTATGGATTTGCACAGAAAAGAAGACGGGTTTTTATATTCGCCTCAAGGAATGATACCAAGCACTCAAAAGGTTTAAAGAAAGAAGGCTTGTCACACAATTGGCTACAGAAAAATGGTTTTTTCCCCGCTGAGTTTCCAGTAAAGCAGGAACCCGTTGATCACGATAAGCCTGACGATTTCAATTATACCGTGCAAGAAATATCCGATAAATTCTCGTTTAGATTTCAAAATGCAGGGGTCATGAGTGAAGGTAAAATCTATACTATTAAAGTTGCACCTATACAAGCCAGCTTTAAACCCTTAAGAGAGGTTTTACTAAAGGAAGTTGAGTCAAAATATTTTGTTACTGAGACTGATATATTGAAGTCTAGAGGTTGGCAATATATGAAGGGGTCTAAGAAAGAGCAACGAACGGCCAAAAATGGACATGTTTATCAATATGCCGAGGGTGCAATACCATTTCCTGATAAGTTGGACTCTCCATCAAGGACGATACTAACAAACGAAGGTAGTCAAAACCCGAACAGATCAACACATCTGATTGAAGATCCATTTGCTAAAAAATACAGGACACTCACACCAGTGGAAGTTGAGCGATTAAATGGGTTCCCCGACAATTGGACTGACACTGGAATGGCAGAATCAAAGCGGTATTTCTGCATGGGCAATGCATTAGTGGTTGGGGTAATTGAAAGGCTTGGCAATCGTTTAAAACAGGTCATGAAGACTTAGAGATATTCTATAATTCCCAATTTTTTATTGCCTTCTTTTTTATGCTTAATTTTGAATGATGTCGGCTTATCTAAACCAATTATTAACATCGGAACTGGTAGCAAATGTTGCATAGGTTTGAGGTATGTTAAAAACTTTTGGTAGGTTCCTACTGCACTGTCAAACCCACCTGCCGTCTTTAAATTTTGTGTTGCAGTGATTAAGATACCTATCTCAGTTTGAGTGTCTTTTTTAACATGATTTAACTCACCAGATAAATTTGGTTTTATCAAATTCCAAGCAGTTGCTTCACCATGATTAAAAGCAACTTCCACTGCAACTTCTCCTCCAACAAAATCAAGTCTCCACTTGTTTCCTCTGTATCTTGTTTCTTGGAAAATTGGACTTTCGTGCTTAAAACCAACCTTAACCAGCTCATCTTTCAGTAGTCTATTTATTGCAACTGAAAGACTCTTGTTTCTACCGTCAGAATGATGAGTGAAGTAATCAATCAGCTGGGTGTCAGTAATGTTATCTAAAACACTCTTAAGGGCTGACCAGTCCTTTGCATACTTCTCGTTATTTTCTAATAACAACAATGCATTCCTGTGAGACTCATGGAGATAGTTCATATTTACCGCCAGTAAAAACTTAAGGGCAAGTTTACATGACCTAACTCACAGTGCACAACCTAAAAATAGTCCAACCTTTTAATGCTTTAATTTCAAATTGTTTTGATGATTACCAATACTTAATTTAGCCTCATGCAACTGCATGCCAAGTTGATTTTCAAGTTCCTGCAACTGTTTTAATCTCTGCTCTGCAATTACTCTTTCTTTTGGACTTCTAGCATTTGCAAGGTCAGTTATTGCCTCATGAATGCTCATCTTAACTTGGTCAATAGTTCGCATTAGACTATAAATTGCACCGTTAGAAACAGGTGGATTGTTTCTAGTGCTTGGGTAAGCTTTTTCTCGCACCTCATTTTTTCTATTGAGCACTTGTTTAAGATTAGGCACTTGATGCACGGTTTTTTTGGTTGGTGTGCCGAGTAGCATTCTCATGAGTGCATCTCTTATCATTCTCTTTATTACTGTATTGTTTGCCATGGGTATTGTCTCCTTTGTAATTGTTATTTTTGGCATTGCTGGTTGAACATATTTTTCCGCTCGCGCCTCCCCACCTAGTCGCACAGGTTTGGCTTTTGAGTAGGCCATTGTATTGAATGCAGCTCTTTCGTTTATGAGCTCATTAAGCTTGGCTTTTTGTTCCTGGTATTCAGTGTCGGTCAATTTGACGGGCACCTTAGATTTGCGAGATGTTTCCAACATGTCGCGGTAGTTTGCATTTTCATCAAACATGGGACCTTTTAATCGGCGGTTTTTTTGATTCCCAGGTAATCGGATTGAAATGTAGTCTTTGCCTTGTCTATGCACATGCACACCGAGTTCATCCTCAAGGTAATTGCATAATTGATTGCGGTTCTGCACTTTTCCCGAAACAATGGCTTGTTTGATATGTGTTTGTAATACGGTGTTTTTACGATTGTCAGCTTTAAACTCAGGCGACTTGAGCTTATGACTTGGTAATGCAATTTTGAGTGGGTCTGGCACTATCTGTGCATAGCCTAGCTCTTGATTAAGCACTTTACTAAAGGTTTGGTATAGGTCTAAGTTCTTTTGGCCTACTGGATGAATATTTAATCTTTTGCCAGTTGAAAGCTCCGTCATGGGCACAACAAAATGTATCTCATGATTGTCTTTATCGCGATGTAAAACAAACAAAGCATTGTATTGACTGGCCGATAATCCCGCAAAAAAGGTCTGTTTAAATTTATCAATCACTTTGAGCATTTGCTCTTGTGTTGGCTTTTCACTGTCTCTGAATGCAATTACACCTGACACATACTTCCAATCTCTACTTATTGAGTTGATTATTTCTATAGTCGTGTTTGAATTACCTTCCATAAGTTTTGGCATAATTTTGCGAGTGGCTCCCGTGTGGTCTATGCTACTAAGAAGATAATTGACTGGACCCTGACCCCTACCTGTTCCACTAGAAAACACACGGACAATCATTGCTTTGCCTTTGAGCTTTGATAAATGCTATCTGCAAGCTCTTGAATTTGCATAAGCACGAGTAAGGTTTCTTCAGTAATCGGATTGTCAGGATTAGCATTTAAGTGGTGGCTGATTTGATTGATATTCACACCGATTTTATTCAGCTCATATTGGCAAGCTCTCAATGCCTCCATTTTCTTAGTTTGTGATTGAATTTCTTTATTGCTCAGTCCAGCCTCTCGCAAATATTGAGCTAAGTTTGAGTATTGTGCTGAATGTGCATAATCTCTTAATTGATGATATTCCTGATTAGAGGCTCTTATCTCTATTCTTCTTAATCTCTTATATGGGTGTCCGTCAGAACCAGCTTGACCAGGTGCTTGCTTGATAATGTCTTCCATCATTACTCCTTGTTTTTATTGTTATGGGAGTCGGTAAAACAAAGGGCATGGGAAACCCATATCATTCAATATCACAAAACAACTGGGTAGCCTTTACCCATTGGGCCGTGATATTGGTTGCACTTGCTTAAACCAATTCTTATCTATGTATTTAATAGGTTTTTTTGAGGAGTCAATAGCTAGATTGAAATTTATTGATTGAACCGTATCAGCCTATTTTGTTGATTTGGTTTAATGGTTTTGAATGTGATTGATTAGGTATTAACCTATTTTGATTTAAGTGTATTTAGTTCTTTAAACTTACCATTGGACTTGTTTCTTTGCCTTTGTCGTTCCCGTGCTATCACACGGTTCCGACAAAGTCTTACCCTAAGGCTAAAAAATTTAGCCTCCTGACTTTATCTCGCTACATTCACATAGCACCGAATTGAGATAATGTAAGTTTCTCAATTTCGCAGTTCGTCCTCTTACAGGAACAGTTGGGGGGTCTGCTGATTGTCTTCCCTGTGGTTTTCCAACTTCACCATTCTAACCACTTGCACCTATTGTCATACCTAGCTAGTAGGTTTCACGATTTAAGTCAGTGTGCAAACTTTCTTAATGAGCATGTCTTTGGCAATTTAAGTCCTTAGAGTTTTAGCTACTTACATAAGCTACTGCTGGAGCAACCGAACCGGGAAGATATTATTGATATGCAGAAACAAGTCCATAGAAGAAAGGCATATCACTCTTGACGAATAAATCACTCAAAATAAGAGTTAATAAATTATTTTATGATTGTCAAGTAACTGTCTGCCATGCGCATGGATGAAACTACTGTTCGCTAGAATTTATAACTGTGTATTTCTTAGTGATGTTTAAATCACCATGCCCAACTGATTTTTGCAAATCACTTTGAGTGTCAAATTTAACTTCTTCATTTGAATATTGCTTGAGCATATTTTGTGCATTTGGTATTCCTAAAATTTCACTAACTAGAATTGAATTACTTTCACCAATTTTTTTAAGCATTGAAGAAATCAAAGTTCTTCTAAAATCATGAGTTCTAATGTGCTCTAAATGGTGAATTTTTCTAAACCTCCTAAATGCACCCTCAAACCCACCTAATTTATACTTGAAAACATTTTTGTCGCTACTGTAGTCTTCATTACTGAACTCTTTAATCAATTCTCTTGCTTGCTGAGTTAAATAAACTTTTCTCGGTCTTCTGCTTTTCGTGTGTGTCAAAGCAATGAAATTCTGTTCTAACTTGATTTGATTGTGCTTTAAGGTTAATACTTCACTGTTTCGCATGCCAGTGTAAAGTGATAACAAAATAACCCACCTCAGCTCAGGATTGGAATATTTTTCTATAGCCTCAAGCAAGTTTTTTTCGTCATCATTTTGAATTATAAATTCTCTTTTTTCGTGTGCATGCCTGAGAGGTTTTCTGTCAATATTATTAAACAAGCTTGTATAGTCAAACTTGTTAAATTTATCGTAGTCGATTTTTTTAAGCATTGAAAAAAATTGCTTAATTAAGCTAACTTCAGCAATCACTGAGCTTTTTTTAATAAGTGTTCCAGTGCCTCTCCTTACTGTTTTCAGCCTTTTATCAATGTATTTATCTAGATGAATATGTGTTAAATCCAGTATATTGATATCGCCCATTTTTATGTCAATATCTGCTGAAAATCCAAACTCACCATTTGATTTTGGGTAATCCTTAGTGATTGTGATTTCGGTGTTATTGAATGTTTTGATTGCGGACTTGATTGTATAAACCGTTTTTTGCCTCATTGGTGTGTCAATGATGATGGTATCTATGTAATCACTAACATACACTTTTGAGTAATGCTCAATAGTTCTCTTCTCAAAATACTGCCTTATGAGCTTCGCACTTTCTTTTGCAATTAACTCTTCTCTAGCCAGCTCAATTGATTGAATACCTTGCTTGGTTTTACTGTTGAACAAAAACTCTTTTGCCTCGTTTAAATCGTCAAATAATTTATCAGCATTGAAATCTTTCCGTATAATTCTTACACGGTATTTAATGGATTTGCTTTTGTCCTGATTTTTCCACTGCACTAATTGAATGCCACGGGGTAGAGTTGAGACAGTCATTTGAAAACCTTTATTTTTGGTGAATTTTTGGTGAATTTATTCAAAAATATAACACAAAAAATTTAAAAAATGGTGATTTAAAAAATGATAGTTAGTAATTTTACAATTAAATCATAGAGTTATTAGAGCAATGAAAATACTAAAAAGTAATACAATTTTGTACATCAAGAAAAGATAATCGAATGCCTGCGCAAGACTTAACCACTAAATTAGTTGAGTTTTTTCCAAAAGACAGAGTGTTTACCGACCCTGTCGATTGCTATGCTTACGCTTACGACAATTCGCGCAATTATCACAACCCAATTGCCGTTGTTTTTCCATTAACAACTGAAGAAGTTCAAACCGTTATCGAACTATGCAATCAGCAAAAAATACCGGTTGTGCCTCGAGGGCGCGGTACTGGTACTGCAGGCGGTAGCGTGCCAGAGGCTGGCGGCGTGGTGATGTCGCTAGAGCGCATGCAAAAAATCATCAGCATTGACCCAGATAATCGTATGGCGATAGTTGAGCCAGGCGTCTTGAATCAGGTATTACAAGATGCGATTAAACCCGTTGGATTTTTCTGGCCGCCAGACCCATCCAGCGCGGCATATTGCAGCATTGGCGGTAATTTAGCCACTTGCGCTGCTGGGCCGCATGCGGTGAAATACGGCGTAGCGCGCGACCATGTTTTAGGTTTAAAAGCGGTGACAGGTAATGGTGACATCATCAAAACGGGCTGTTACACCAGTAAAGGTGTGGTTGGCTACGATTTAACGCGCTTGATTGTGGGTAGTGAAGGTACGCTGGCTGTGATTACCGAAGCCACACTAAAACTCACTCCTTTACCTAAAAATACAGGTGGTTTAACGGCTGAGTTTATCGATACTTACAGCTGCGCCAAAGCGATTGCCGCGATTATGGCGCAGCCTTATACACCAAGCGCATTAGAGTTTTTGGATAATGGCGCGCTGAATCTAATCCGTAGCCGTCACCAAAATTTATTGCCAGAAAATGCCAAAGCCTATTTGATGATTGAAGTAGACGGCTCAAGCCAAGAGATTATTGAAGCCACTGAAGCTATTTTGCAAGCTTGCCAAGTGGATGGCTTAATTGAGGCCAAGCCTGCACTGGATACAAAAGCTTTATGGGCTGCGCGCAAAGCGTTATCGCCCTTGTTAAAAGACATTGCGCCTAAAAAAATTAATGAAGATATTGCAGTGCCCGTATCACACCTACCCGAATTGTTAACGGGTTTAGAAAAGTTGGCCGCGCAATATCAAATCAGCAATGTGAATTTTGGCCATGCGGGCAATGGCAATATTCATGTGAATTTATTGGTTAACCCTAATGATGCAGAAGAAATGCAGCGTGCTTATGCCTGCCTAGATGATGTGTTTAGCTTGGTGCTATCTCTACAAGGCACATTATCTGGCGAGCATGGTGTTGGCATGGCAAAACGGCCGTTTGTATCGCGCGAGATTGATGTAACAACAATGACATTGATGAAGCAAATCAAACTGACTTTTGACCCGAATAATATTTTAAATCCGGGTAAATTGTTCCCAAATTAACTCTAAATTAGCCTAGTTACAGGCCGCCACTTTAAGCTCACTGCCCACGAACTCTGGGCTAACTTTTTGTAACTCTAATGCCGCTTCTGGCGTCACCGCTTTAACCAGCAAGCTAGAAATATTTTTACCAGGGCTGCGCAAGGCTTTAGTAGCGCCTTTTACACCTCTAGTTTGTAAATCGTTGAGCAGGTTGGTGGCCAGTTTTTCATCCTGAAACAAGCCAAACGAAATCGCATGGCGCCATTGCGAATCTTGCACCACAAATATCTCGCCAACCCCCAATGCTTTAATCTCATCCGCTTTTTGTTGCGCAAGTTGCGCATTTTTTAAGGGCGGGTAATACACCCAAAAGCGCCTATCCGCTTTAGTTGTATCAGCTTGCTTTGCAACACCCACCAAACCCAACTTAGCTAAAGCCACTTGTGCAGATGGTAAATTGCTAGCAGTAAAATTGCCCCATTCATAACAACTAGTGGCTTGCGTTTCTACAACGGGCGCAACTGTTATCGCCGCCATTTTTCTAGGCATCGCTTCTAATGCTTGCTGGTCTAGTATCTTGAGTTTTTCGGGGTTAATCTGCGCATTCATTTGCGCTGGTTTTGGCGCAATCATATCCAAGTTATAATAAGCCAATAAACCCACGTTTACCAATACTAACAACCCTAACAACCACTTCATATCGTTTCTTTCTGTAATATTGCTAAGCCTTGTAAAACAAGGTTTTCAACTATCATAACGTGATTTTTATCTACGTTTAAATGTATCAATAGCGCGTCTGCAATTTTTGCTGCATCGCCGCCACTAATCAGTATCTTTGGTGGTAAACCACACGCATGTTGAAGTTGATTATGCATCATGATAATCGCACCAATTGCGGCATTTAAGCAACCTGTTTGAATGGCATTTTGTGTGCTAAGTGGAAAGTCAATATAGCGCCCTTCACCTATCTTTAATTGCGCCGCGTTATGTGTTAGCGCGGCTTTCATGAGGAACAAGCCTGGCATAATAGTACCGCCCAAAAACAAACCTTTATTGTCATTGTCAGCACTCAAGCAATCAATGGTAATTGCCGTACCTGCGTTAATGACTACAGTCGGTTGATGAGTGATATGCCAAGCAGCGATTAAACTAGCCCAACGGTCTGCACCCAACTTTTCGACTTGCTCATAGTGATTAATCACATCGCCAGCTTGTCGCTTAGCAACAATAAATTTTGCGCGTAGTGGTGCAATTAATTTTGTAATTTGATGCGCTAAAGCCTCACCCGCCACATTGGCAATAAGCGCTTGATTGGCCTTTTGCGCCGATTGCTTCAATTGTGATGTCGCTAAATCGGTATTCAAACAAACGGTAGTTTCTTGCATCACACCTGCGCCATCCACCAAAGCCCATTTAGTGCGGGTATTGCCGCTATCAATCACCAACAGCATTAGGCCAAAGATCCTTTATTGACGCCTCTTAACGATATTTCACCCGCTGAAAAACGCTGCAAGCCAAGCGACGTTTCCACCAACAAAATACCATCATCCGCCACATTTTTAACTACGCCCAAAACTTCTGTACCATTGGGCAACAACATACGCAAAGGCTGCTGATGATAAGCATGATAACTGACCCATTCATCCCGTAAACCAACAAATCCAAACTGCTCAAAGCGGCTTAACACTTCTGCCAAATGCTTTAGTAATGTGCCTAATAAAACATTTTGATTAATCGGATTACTAGATATTGTATTCAAATCGGTTGTAGGTTGACTAATCACCTCAATCACCTCTTTAGGTAGATTCAAATTAATACCCACGCCAATCACCGCAGTACTTGGCCCATCTAAATCGCCCTGTAGCTCAATTAATATACCCGCTAGCTTTTTGCCTTCAACCAGCACATCATTTGGCCATTTTAATTGCGCTTGATTAACCCCAAGGTTTTGCAAAGCACGCATCAACGCCACACCTACTGCCAAACTTAAACCCGATAAAGCAGCCGCACCGCATTGAAAGCGCCACACCAGTGAAAAAGTTAAACTCGCGCCTAATTGAGAAACCCAAGTTCGGCCACGCCTGCCACGGCCGCTCGTTTGAATATGCGCCGCTACACAAGTGGCATGGGCAACGTTTTTTTGCTGCATCAGATAGGTATTGGTCGATGCAATTTCATCCAGAATAAATAAATTAAACCATTCACGCTGTTCGCCGATTGCACTTAACACTAAATTTTTGTCTAAATAATCAATGGCTTGTGGTAATTTATAGCCGCGCCCACGCACCGAAAAAATCGTAATACCCAGCGCTTCTGCGTGTTTAATCGCGTTCCAAATCGTGGCTCGCGTCACTTTAAACTGCTGTGCTAGCGCTTCGCCAGAATGAAATTGGCCATCCGCCAGCAACTGTAAAATAGGAAAAGTTAAATTGCTCATATTGTTTTGATTAAATTTATTGAAGTTTATCACAGCAAATGCCTACCTCTTTAGTCAATCGAAGCCACCCGCAATCCAATTCAAGCGTGTAAAATATCGTGATTATTAGCTTACAAAAAACGATACGAATATCTTATGTCCGCAGAAAAAACTCCGATTCCACTAGGTTCAAACTTTATTCGCGCCATTGTTGAGCACGATTTAGCCGATAACAAATTCGCCAATAAAAAATGGGCAGGTAGCCCAGGCGATGCAACGCATCAAGCTAGAGGTCAAATTGACTCCGCCAAAATACGCACCCGCTTTCCGCCAGAACCCAATGGTTATCTGCATATTGGTCATGCCAAAAGTATCTTTTTAAATTTTGGTTTAGCGCGCGATTATTCTGGCGTATGCCATCTGCGTTTTGATGATACCAACCCTGAAAAAGAGAGCCAAGAATATGTGGATAGCATCTCTGACGCGGTGCAGTGGCTTGGCTTTAATTGGGTAAATGGTGCTGAATCCAACCTATATTTCGCCAGCAACTATTTCGATTTTATGTATCGTGCGGCAGAAAGCCTGATTGAAAATGGCCATGCTTTTGTAGATAGTCAAACCGCCGATGAAATGCGCGAAACCCGCGGCACGCTGACAGAGCCTGGCAAAAATTCACCTTGGCGCAATCGCAGTGTGGCAGAAAATCTGCAACTATTCCGCGAAATGCGTGATGGCAAGCATGCCGATGGCAGCCTGATTTTACGCGCTAAAATCGATATGGCATCGCCAAACATCAATCTGCGCGATCCTGCAATTTACCGTGTGCGCCGTGCGCATCACCACAACACAGGCGATACATGGTGTATTTACCCCATGTACACATTTGCTCACCCGATTGAAGACGCGCTAGAGCAAATTACGCATTCCATTTGCACGCTAGAATTTGAGGACCAACGCCCGTTTTACGATTGGTTATTAGAGCGCTTGGCAGAAGCAGGTTTATTAGCGCACCCTTTGCCAAAACAATATGAATTTGCACGCTTAAATCTAACTTATGTGGTGCTTTCAAAACGCAAATTAATCGATTTAGTTGAACAAAAACATGTATCAGGCTGGGATGACCCACGCCTGCCAACCCTAGCAGGCGCGCGCCGCCGTGGCTATGTGGCAGAAGGCTTTAAGTTATTTACAGACCGTATTGGCGTCAGTAAAGCTGATTCTTGGATTGAATACACCATCTTAGAAGACTGCATGCGAGAAGTACTTAACGACTCTGCAGAGCGAAGAATTGCTGTGCTAGATCCGATTAAGTTGGTGATTGATAATTATCCTGCCAATCAAGTAGAAGAGTGCTTTGCACCTAACCATCCGCTCAAACCCGAATTAGGCAAACGCGTTGTGCCCTTAACCCGAGAACTATGGATAGAAGCCGAAGATTTTATGGAAACGCCAAGCAAAGGCTTTTTCAGGCTAACGCCAGACGGCATGGTACGCCTGCGTTATGGCTATGTGGTCAAATGTACAGACTTTGAAAAAGACGCTGCAGGCAAAGTTACAGTGGTACATTGCGACTACCTGCCAGATACCAAATCTGGCACGCCTGGGTCAGATGCCATCAAAGTCAAAGGCAATATCCATTGGGTCAGCGCGCAACATGCCTACGCGGCAGAGATTCGTTTATACGATAGATTATTCAAAGAAGCGTACCCGGGTTCTGGTGATAGAGACTATTTGAATGACTTAAATCCCGATTCTGTAAAAACCATTACCGCACAATTAGAGCCCAGCTTAAAAGACGCAAAAGCAGAAGATAGATTCCAGTTTGAACGTCATGGTTATTTTGTTGCAGATAAAAAAGACAGCGTTGCTGGCAAACCAGTATTTAACCGCACGGTAACTTTGCGGGATGCTTGGCAGAAGTGACGCACAAATTGCTAAACTACTATAAGAAAATATTAAGAATTACCAAGCTGACGTATGAGAGCATATTTATAATATATAAAATTATTGCCTATGATGTGTTCTGGAAAGCACTAAAATCAACTTTAGTAGTTGCTTTGCCACTTGCATCTTTGTATGTGCTATATCGACTTGCAGTTGAGAACTCTCAAATTGAGTCTCTGGGGATTTATGTCCTAACGCCTTTGGCAATTTTAATCGCTTTGAGCAGCTTGTTATACAGCAGAGCGCGTGCTGTTAATATTGAAAATCACTCTAACTCTTTATTAGCCGCAGAGCGTGTTTTCATAGCAACTATCTATTATTCAGTAGCTGTTATATGGGGGTTTATTGTTGCAACTTTTAATCTAATGATTAATCAAGAAGGTGGAAATATATCAATAGAAATACTGACAATAGCATATGCGCCCTCCTTTTTATTTACTGGTTTTGCGTACGTTGATGTTTTTAAAACGCTTTCGCAAATCTTTAAAGAATTGAAAAACAAGTAAAGTTTTATCTGAATCATGAAAAAAAATCACAAATCCAGAAAACGCCTCTCTAAAAAAATTGGTATGCCGCCTGGATCTTTGGTTTATGTGGGCGTAATGGATGCTAATTTATCCCAAATGGATAAGCCTACCGTCACAATTATGGCATACGACGCGGCAGGTTTAACCGAAAAGCTGTTAACTGCACATGAGCTTTCCACTTTTAAATTAAGCGATTACACCAGCACAGGCAAAAAGTTGTGGCTCAACGTTCATGGCGTGCACGATACCGCGTTGATTAAACAAGTGGGCGACTTGTTCCATTTGCATCCGCTGGTGTTAGAAGACATATTAAATACCCACCAGCGCCCTAAGATTGATGAATTTGAAGACTATGTTTTTTTAGAAACGCGTAGTTTTAAATATGACAAAGCCAGCATGACGATGGATTCTGAGCAGGTCAGTTTTGTGTTGGGGCGCGATTATCTGCTTACTTTTCAAGAGCGCTCTACTGGCATTTTTGAGCCAGTTCGTACGCGCATGCGTGTAGCTGGTGCGCATATTCGCGATTTAGGTATCGATTACTTGGCCTATGCGCTGCTAGATAGCGTGGTGGATAGATATTTTAGTGTGCTAGATGACGTAAACGATGCCAGCGAAACGCTAGAAGATTTGCTACTGAGCCGACGAACTAACGCCATGCTGCATACCATTCATCAGTTAAAACATGTGAGTATTGAGCTGCGCCGCGCTGTGTGGCCACTGCGTGAAGTGATTAATAACTTAACGCGTAATGAGAATGACTTTTTTAAACCCGCTACTATGCCGTACTTGCGTGATGTGTACGACCACGCAGTCAATTTTATTGAGTCGCTAGAATCAATTCGCGACAGTTTAAGCGGCATGATGGATATTTATATGGCTAGCGTTAGCCAGCGTGTTAATTTAGAGGTGCGTGCTTTAACGGTGGTGGCCATGCTGTTTATGCCAGCCACCCTAATTGCAGGCATTTTCGGCATGAACTTTGAAAGCATGCCTTTGCTAAAAAATGCAGATGGATTTTGGTGGGCAATTAGCTTAATGGCAACCATTGCATTTATTATGATTGTCATTTTTTGGCGAAGGCAGTGGTTAAGTAGTAAAACTTAACCCTAAAAATCATCCAAAAAATTAAGCATCCTGCGATAAATCTTTTATTAACGCTGAATACTTCGTCCTTATTTTTTCCTTTTTTGGCGCCGCAACCGCCAAACAATAAGGCTGACCAGGGTTCTTTTCAAAATAATATTGATGGTAACTTTCAGCTGGATAAAATGTATCTGGGCCATTAATCTGCGTCACAATGGGAGAGCCAAACATTTTTTTATCATTCAGCACCTCGACCATTTTGATTGTTGCATCACGCTGTTCGGCATTTTGGCAAAATACAGCAGAACGATATTGTGTACCAACATCATTACCCTGACGATTCAATGTGGTGGGGTCATGCGATGCAAAAAACACTTCTAGCAAAGTTTCAAAACTAACTTGGTCTGCATCAAAAGTAATTTGTATGCCTTCTGCATGGCCAGTATCGCCGTTGCAAATATCTTTGTAAGTAGGGTTAAGCGTGTGGCCGCCAATATAGCCAGATACAACTTTGTTAACGCCAATTAATTGGCTAAACACTGGCTCGGTACACCAAAAACAACCCCCAGCAAACACAGCAATATTTTCGTTCATAATTTTACCTATCTATATGTTTTAATTGAGTTTAATAAATTTAACTTAAATATTTATTTCACCTAAAAGTTTGTATTTTTGGGTTATTTGATTTAATATTTGCCCAGGAATTCACCCAAATATTTAAGGCGGCAAGAATGAAACCACCAAGAGGCATTCAAATAATCACTTGGACTAATGCTGATAAATCAACTACTACGAAGTATAGAGTAAGAATTACTAGAAAAGATTTCAAAGGCAAATCAAATAACTACTTTGATAATTTGTTAGAGGCAAAAAGTTTTTTACAACTATCTAAATTAGAAAAAGGTAAAGAGCTTATCTATTCAATTACAGAAGAAGAAAGACTAAACCAGCTTTTAGAATTTCAAAGAGATAACAACGAAAATTACACCTTTGGTTATTTTGCAAATATGTATTTAAATGAATATGTTTTTAATAGATTACCTAGCACAGAACTAATCAAACGAAACCAAGCTATGAAAAAAGCTTTTATTAATCGTATTTGTAATACTGCAATCGTAGATAGGTATATAACTTATCAAGAAAAATACGAAATGGGTATAGACCACGAGCCAATCGTATTAAGAGATTTTAAAAATTTTGATATAAGAACAGAAATTAAACCGATTGATATAAACAACTATATTAGAACGAGGTTAAAAGGAACTAGACAAGCAAGGGCAGTTTTACCTGTATCGGTAGCACGAGAATTAACTTTTATCTCAAATGTATATAATAAACTTATCTATTTTGATGAAAAATTAGAACCTATTAAAAACCCAGTAAGAGATTACGATAAATCACTACTTCAAAATACTATCAACATAAGAAAAAGAATATTGAACGAAGAAGAAGAATTAAATTTTTTAAATTTAATCAATTCTTATTCAAACCCACAACTTGCAAATATTTGTAAGCTTTCATTACTAACATCAATGCGAAAATCAGAAATAGTATTTTTAAAAAAATCACAAATTAAAGATAATTTTAAATTTATTCATTTACCAATTACTAAATCAGGTAAAAGTAGAGAAGTATATTTAGATGAAGTAGCAAGAGAGTTTTTAATGACATTAACACCAGCAGAAAAAGCTACTGGTGATAGATTTTTTACATATTCTTTAATGGGTTTTAGTAAAGTATTTTCGGAACTGATGTTAAAAAATGGAATGAGAGATATTCATTTCCATGATTTAAGAAGAACTAAAATTAGTAAAATGCTTTCAATAGGTGGAAATGACAACACAATTTTAATTGCAAAGCTTTTAGGTTTTCAATCTGTAAGGAAGTTTGAAGAAATACACACAAGCGACAAACACAATGGTTTAAACACACAATCAGGAATGCTTGCAAGCCAAGGGCACGGTAGTATTGATATTAACTTTAAACACTACTTTAACCCTGTATTTACAGAAGTTGATAAAATGAAAAAAGCTAATATTTTAAAAGCTAAAAGAAAACTAGAGGGTTTAAACACAGAAGAAGAAAAAGAACTATTAAATTTAATGATTGAATTGCAAGATAATTGATTAAATAAAAATATAAATGTAGTATCGAATTTTACATACAAATAAAAAGGGTTTAAAAATGGAAGATTTAGATAAAATTACAAAAGATATTGAAGAGCTAGATAAAAAGATTACAAGCAAGCAAACAGAATTAGAAGAGTTAAAAACAAAAAGAGCCGATTTAGTTAAATCTGTAAGAAATGCAATTAAAAAAGATTTACAAGAGAAAGCTGATAAATATGGTTTTGTTATTAGAAATAAAACTAAAGCTAAAAAGAAGGTAGTTGAAGTAAAAGCAGAAGAGTAATTACTTAAAAATTAATAATAAGGGAAATATTATGGGAAAGCTCTTGAAATGGATTGGAATTATTTTTGTTGTTTTAATGATTATAGGTTTTCTAGCTGGTAATGATAAAAATTCAACTGAAAATACAAATTTAAATAAATTAACTAATGAAAATACTTCAAATAATGAAAGTAAATCAAAATATGCATTAAATGATAAAGAAAATACAGTTCTTAATTATTTACTTGAAGAAGAGTTAAATTTGTTTATTCAAGGTGAAGATACTTTACTTCAAAATGGCTTAATAGTTGTGTCGTCAAATGAGGTAGCAAAAGCTTATGAAGATAATCAAGTTGGAGCTGACCAAAAATATTATAAAAAAATGTTGTATTTAAAAGGTAGAGTTGAAAGTATTAACAGTGGTTTAGGTAATGAACCTTACCTAGCTTTGAATGGTTCTAATCAATTTCTTAATCCTCAAGTCCATTTTGATGAGCCAAACATTGATAAAATTTCGAACATTAAGAAAGGTGAAGTTTTTACTTTTGTATGTGTAGGAAACGGCTCAATAGTAGGAACACCTATGTTTAAAGATTGTGTATTTGCAGAAGATTATGCAAATACAAGAATAGCAGAAATAAGAAAAGATATTGATAGAGTATTAAACGGCTCAAAAAATAAACTTGAAGACTCTATTAGAGTATTAGTTATTTCTTTACATTTAGCAAAAGTTCTACCTGAAAATGCAAAATGTTTTACAGATAAAACAGCTTGTGAGGAAGAAATAAATTTAGCAATGAAAGATATTAAAGAAGCTGATTTACTTCTTGTAGCAAAAGAACTTAAAGATAAAATTAAGTAAATACTAATTTAGTAAATTATAAAGCCACTTTTAAGTGGCTTTTTTTTTGCAGAATTTTATATGTCATTTTGAAATAGTGTAAAGATTAGAAACTTAAAAATATTTGTCAAAATAAATTAAACATTTATCAATTAGATTAGATATTTAAAAAAATATGGGTATTTTATTTGTAGAAACTGTAGAAGAAATGCAGAAAACAAAAATAAGCTACAAGTCATAATAAATATAGCTTTATATGAAAATGCAGAAAGAAACGACTAGGGGGGGGTGGAAATTAAAAAAAATGCAGAACTTTATTTTCTGCATTCTATTGACTTGTTTATTTTTTTTCTTATATTTAATTTATAACAACAATAAGAAAAGGAATAAATAATGGCATTTACAAATAAGTTAATAATGGAACAAATTAAAAAGGCAGCAGAAAATAAAGAGAGTTATTCAAATTTTATTAGTATGTATTGTTTGCAAAGAGGAGTTCAAAACAATAAAAATGATTGGGATAGAATTATGGCATTAAGTCCAATCAATTCAGTATTAAATAAAATCATTGAAGTATTTAGAAGTCAAACAGATTTTCCTCACCAAATTGCATTTTTTGGAACATTGCATTATTTAGCAGGTTATTTATTAAGCAAAGAGATACATATAGATTTAGACGGTCAAAAAATCTACCCAGATATTTGGAACATAATACTAGCCCCTAGTGGTTCGGGTAAATCAACAGTTGAAAGTTTTATTAAAAAACTTACTAATGAAGAAGATATTAAAAAACTTGAAGAATTTTCAACTGCAAAAGCCTACATAAATGAATTGAGTAAAGTTCCAAAAGGATTGTTAGTTAAAGACGAATGGGCACAATTATTAAAAGGTATGGAAACACAAACATATCTAGCAGAGCTTAAAGAGTATTTTTTAAAGACCTATGACAATGCAGATATATCAAGAACAACAGGTAAAGAGAGTATTAAAGCAATTGAACCTGCATTAAGTATTTATGGTTCAACAGTAGATACGACATTTACTAAATATGTTAGTCAAGAAATGTTGCTAGACGGATTTGCTCAAAGGTTTAATTATATATTTTGTGAAACGAGAAATGATAAAAAACCATTGCTTGGACATAATAAATATGTAGAACAAATTAGTTTAGAGTTTAAAGAAACAATTGAGAATGTAAATCACTTTAAATATATATTATCTGAAAAAGCTATTAAAGAATATGAACTATTGTTTTTTAAAAATCTAGAACAATTTGAGGGTATTTCATATTCGTTTTTTAGAAGAACCCAGTGGAAAACTATTAAATATGCTTTGCTTTATCATATTTTAATGAAAAAAGAAAATAACATTATTGACGAAGAAGATATTAAATGGGCAGACAGAATAACATTTACTCATTTTGTAGATTTAAAACACTTGCTAGATATGTATGATGAAGACCAAGCCCATAATATTATTGATAAAGCTATTGAGTTAAAAATAAAATTTGATAGTCAGGGTAAAGTATTTACAGCAAGAGAGATTACTCAATACTTAAAAGGTAAAGTTAAAAATATGGCTGAGGCTAAATTATTATATGATTTAGTAATCAATATTGAAAAGCAAACAAAAGAAAATCTTAAAAATAATAACAAAGGAGATTTGAAATGATAGAACAAAAATTAACAGATACTACTGGAAAAGAATTTGATTTTTCTGGAATTGATAATGGTAGTTATACAGTAATAAAACATGTATCAAATCAAAATCAGAAAGATAAAATACCAAAAAGTTTTAACTCATGTGTTGGTTGTAAAAATGCAATGTGGTTTTTAGAATATGATAAAAATAGTTTTGCAGTGATTAACAGTTATTGCAGAATTATGAATACTATTAAATTTAATAGCTTAACTCTATCAAATATTGAAAGCTGTGCTGGTCAAAATTCTTAAAAAATCAAGCAACGAAAGTTGCTTTTTTTTTCAAGACCGAATCAAATAAAGATAGTAAAAATTATAAAACAATAAAACTTACCCATATAAAAACCAAATTACATAAAAATAAAAAACTTAAAACATAAATACTTTAAGAACTTTTCAACCACGAACTAAAAACTTATACCCTCCCCTACATACAGAATTTTCCCTATTTTTTTAAAGATTAATAAAGCAGAGAACCTTACTTCCAATATATTGGAAAACCCCAAGATTTTAGCCCTAATATCGTTTTAAAGGGGTGAGCTATTGACTTCGCATTTTTAACTGCTATAAATAAGTTAGAACAATAATAAAGGTAGCTAAAATGCCAAGACTTAAAGCAATAAATTCTATAAGTAAGATTGAAACTAAAATAAATTTAACTCCGAATGCTAAAGAGATTTTAGCTAGAAATGCAAAAGAATTAAAGTTAAATCAAAATCAAATTGTTGAGAATATGATAATAAACTTTAATGCTCATAAGGACATTATTAAAAATTCTAATTACATTATAGAGAAAGAAGCTTTACTAACTCAAATGATAAAAAGAATTGAAGAGAACATAAATTTTAATAAATTAGTATTAGAAAAAATAGATATTCAAAATGAAAAGCTACAGACTTTTGACAACTCTTTAAAATCATTAGAAAGTAAATTTACAGTTTCATTGGATTATTTTGTAAATAAATTTGGTGAGTATAGAAAAAAATCAAGAGAACTTATTAACAATAATAACAAAACTATAAAAGAACAATTAGCTGATATGGACGAAAAAGTTAAACTCTTTATGGAAGAAAATAAAATAAAACCATTATTAAATATATTTGGTAAAAAATAAAATGTTTAAATTACATGAGATAGGAGATAAAGATTATTACACTATAAGCCAAAGAAATCTTGAGGGTAAGAAACTTTCTTATGCTGATTATTTAAGTATTAACAATGAAAGAAAACCAGAATTTATTGGAAAGCTTGCAGAAGAGTATGGGTTATTAAACAAAGATTTTGATAATGAAGATTTTAGTAAATTATATGACGGTTATAAACCTAATGGTGATAAAGCTATTAAAGGGGCTGGAACACCACAACACCAAGCAGGCAAGGAAATGTGTTTAACATTGCCAAAATCTCTTTCAGTGTTGTATGCCGTTGCAGACGAAGATACTAGAAAACAAATTATGGAAGTAATACATAGCTCAACAGACGAAGTAATGAAAGAAGTTGAGCAATTGCTTATGCCAAGCAATCAAGGTAGCAATTATAGAAAAAATCTTGAAACAGATAAAACAGAAATGATTTGCTCAAAATTTACTCACTATGAAAATAGAGATTTAGACCCACACCTACATGTTCATGTTCAAATATTTAATCAGGCCAAATTTTATTACAAAGATAAAGAGCCAAAAATTCAAGCAATAGATACTCAAAAACTATATCAACACCAAAAAGAATTAACACAGAAAGTTAATTCACTAATAATAAATAGATTGAAAGATATAGGAATAAAAACAACAGAAGATATAAACAATGATTTTTCTTATAAGATTGCAGGAATACCAGACGAAGTTTCAAATAAATTCAGTGATAGAAGTCATGAGGTAAAAGCTTGGGAGAAAGAGAACAAGCTAAAATTTAATTCAACTGCTGATAGAGATAAAGCTTACAGATTAGAACAATGCAGAAAAGTTACAGCAAAAGATAAAAAAGAACTTTCTTATAATGAAATAATGAATACATTTAAAGATAAGCTAGATAAAGTAGATTTTAATTTTGAAAAATTTAAAGAGTTGAATAATAGTTTATCTATTGAAAATTATAAAAATGAGATTGAGCTATTTACTAAATTTAATGATTTAGAGATTATTAAAAAAATTGAAGATAGATTAATTTTAACCGAAGGCTCATTTACAAGAACTAAATTTAATGAAGTTTTTATTAGTGAGTTTAAACACGATATTCAAATTCAAGATTTAAAATCATTAAATAAAACTGTTGATAATGCTTTTGATATTTATTCCGAAAAAATGAAAGTTATGGAAGTTGATAAAAATAAAAAGATTTATACGACTGAAAGAGTATTTAATACAGAAAGAAATATTGTTGAAATATCAAAAAAATTATCTCAAACAAATTTTGAAATTGATAAAGAAGTTAAACAACAAGCTGTAAGCGATTTTAAAAAATATCTAATAGATAACAACTTTAAATTAAATTCAGGACAGGTAGAGGCTTGCAGGTTAATTTTGAATGGTAATAAATCAATAGTATCTATCACTGGAGATGCTGGAACAGGTAAAACTACAACAGCAATTAAGTTTGCTAATGATTTACATAAAAATACTAATTCAGTATATGGGTTAGCAACTGCTGGAAAAATCTCAAAAGCATTACAAGAGGCAGATATTAAGAATACTAATAATATTCAAGAATTTTTAACTAACTATGAAAAAGGATTGATTAAATTTGATAAGCCACCAACTTTAATTATTGACGAAGCTGGTATGGTTAGCTCTAATCATATGAATAAACTTTTACAAATTACAGAAAAATATAAAGGAAATATTATTCTTGTTGGAGACCCCAAGCAGTTAGAGGCAGTTGAGTATGGTTGTTCTTTAATAAATATCAATAATAATATTTCAGAAGATAATCAATCAAGACTTATAACTAATATGAGGCAAAAAAATGATTTAGCTAAAAATATTGCAGAAAGTTTTAGAGATAAAGAAGTTAATAGAGCTTTTGATTTACTCAAAGATAATAAATTATTACATACTGATAAAACACAAGATAAAGTTTTTGATAAATTAGTTAATGATTATTTTGACGATAAAAATTTAATAGCTAATAAGTTAATAATTGCTAAAGATAATAGTGTTGTTAATAAACTTAATGACAAAGTTAGAAATAAATTATTTGAAGATAATATTTTAAAAAATGATAATCAAATTGAATTACAGGTAAAGATTGGTAGTAATAAATTTGCTGAAGGTAGGTATTTCACTGATAACGACAGAATAGTTATTAACAAAAAAACACGAATTGATAAAAATACAGTTTTAGAAAATGGAACAATGGCAACCATTACAAGTATTGATAAAAATACTAATGTTTTAACATTATCAATAAATCAAGACGGTATTGATAAAACAATAAACCTAGACCCAAACAAGCATAATAATTTTAACCATTCATATTGCCAGACAGCTCATAAATCACAAGGGCAAACAGTCAATAATGCTTATGTGTTTAGCACAGGTCAAACAACTTCTAATCAATCTTATGTAGAATTTTCAAGACACAAAGATAATGTAAATTTATATCTTGTTGAAGGAACAGAGGCAGATTTTAAAAGAAACTCAAAAATATCTAACGATAAATTTAATGCTTATGAGAATACTGCTTGTAAAGATTATTATAAAAATGTTGTTGAGCCAAGAACTCGTGCAGAAAAAATTGCAATTAGAAGTGCAGAAATGAAATTAGAGAAAGAGAATAAATTAGAAACTAAACTAATTAAAGAGATTGAAAAACCAAAGGCAATTGAAGTTAAAAATAATGAAGTTGTTAAGATTAAATATGAGTATTCAAAAGAGCCTCATAAAACACCTTGTAGAAATTTTGATATACGAGGTGTTGAATATCAAACTCAATCACAAACTTTAACCCCTGCACATAAACAAAACCAAGGAATGAAAATGAGGCAAGTAAGTTAGTTTTAAGCCTCGTAGAGCGATTATTTAATCAAAGTCTATGATAGCTGTTCTAAGAGTTAAATCTGACGGGAAAAATGGGGGAATTGCATTTGGGTTTTTTATCAATGCTAATTTAACAAATTCTTTGTCTTCCTCATATACATAGGTTAATTCATATTTTTTTATACCAGCTCTTTTTCCTCTTTTTTCGTCATAGTAATTTGAAGCTCTAAAATGTATAGTTCTCATTAACAACTCATATAAATGATATTTTTCAACTTCCTCTTTTTCTTTTAATTTATCAATAATAATTTTATTATTTTCTATATTGATAATTTTCTTAACAGTATCTATCAATTCATTTTTTTTAAATTTTTCTTGATATTCTACTTTTTCTGTTTTAAGTATTTCTTTAAGCTCTGCAACTTTTAATGAATTTAAAATATATTCTAAATTTATACTGTTATCTTTTATTGTATTTTTTACTGGAAATGACGAGGGGTATTTTCCCAACTTTTTGCATATATCATTCCAATTCTCGTATTCAACCCATACCCAGTTTTTGTTCTTAAAAAATTGTTCATAAACATTTTTATGATAACTGTGCATATTTAAAAAACCACCGTCACCGTTTTTAATAATGGTATGAATTTCTTTTATGTTATCTAATGAAATACCTTGAACATTTTTCATTTCAATAAAAAATATTTCGTCATAGCATATAAATAAATCTTTATCTGGTTTTATTGTTGGTAATGACCTTATAGGTTCTTTCTCAATGTTTTTTGATTGTTGAGGTTGCAATAGATTTACTAATGAACTGAAAATTCCCATATTTTTCCCCTGATAAAGTTCTATGAGTATAGCAAACAGCCATTTTTGAGGCGTTTAGAAAAAATATATTCACCCAATGGTTCACCCAATGAGAAACATATTTACAATAAAATATAATATATTGTTTAAATACATATAGTTAAACATTTTTTATTTGACTTATTTTTACAATGAATATTCTGTGCACCAAAAACAACCGCCTGCGAAAATTGCGATTTGTTGATTACTCATAATACCCACCTTTAAATTTATTATTAAATCTGACTTTAATTGATGATTAATAGTCTTACAATAGTTAGTCAATATTCAAACCAAAACATTACATTCACTTTAAAATTTGATTAGCATTTAATTAATATTCACCATGTCTTTAAACGCTTTATACGTCGATTTTAACTCTTACTTCGCCTCTGTTGAGCAGCAACTGCGCCCTGAATTACGCGGCAAGCCTGTTGGCGTTCTACCGCTGATGGCAGAGAGCACATGCTGCATTGCCGCCAGTTATGAGGCAAAAGCGTTTGGCGTTAAAACAGGCACAGGCGTGCGCGATGCGCGCAAAATGTGCCCTGATATGATTTTTGTTGAGGCACGGCCGCCTCTTTACGTGCAATATCATCACAAATTAATCGAAATTGTTGAATCTTGCACGCATGTTGAAAGAGTCCTATCCATTGACGAAATGGTATGCAAATTAACGGGATCACAGCAAGATAAACATAACGCACTCCAATTAGCCGCTAAAATTAAACGTGAAATTAACAAACAATTTGAGTTTATACATTGCTCTATTGGTATTGCGCCTAATACTTTTTTGGCTAAAACAGCTTCAAACATGCAAAAACCAAACGGTTGTGTAGTCATTGAAAATAATGATATTCCAGCCAAATTATTGACACTTAAACTTGGTGTGCTAAACGGTATTGGTAAGCAAATGCAAGCTAGACTAATGCGCTACGGCATTGATTCTATTGAAAAATTATATGCCGCGAATAGGCAACAATTACACGCCGTTTGGGGTAGCGTAGAAGGCGAGCGTTATTACGACAAATTACGTGGCATAGAACCCTATTATGTTAAGAATGCACGCAGTAGCTTAGGACACTCACACGTATTGCCGCCAGAGCTGCGTAATATTGAAGGAGCAAAAGCGGTACTGCATCGCTTATTGCAAAAAGCAGCCACACGTATGCGCAGTTACGGTCTTTTAACCACACACATCAGTGTAAAAATTAAATTCCGCCATACTAAAACAAAAGAAATTGCGCGCTTTTATAAAGAAAGCTCTATGACAGCCACAAACGACTCCCTCAAGCTAACAAGCGCGCTAGAAACGCTCCTAGATAAGGGTGACACCTTTCATACGGAATTAGAGCCAATTGCTGTAGGTGTCAATTTTGGGCATTTAAGCAATGCACATCAATATGTAGACGATTTATTTACTGAAAAACCCAGCATCATTGAGAAAAAACTTAATAATGCACTGGATGTATTGAATTTGAAGTATGGAAAAAATACGATTTACCTAGGCGGTGCGCATAATGCCTTATATGCGTCACAAATTAAAATAGCGTTTAACTATGTGCCTGATGTTTAATTAAATCCCTCACTTATCAGTAAGAAACTAATCACAACGCTCTAATGTGGGTGACTCTTTACCGCGAGATAAACCATCACGTACCCGATTAAAACCTAAGTCATTACTCACTACATTACGCGATAAATCATCGCCTTTTCTGCCTGCGGTTAAATTGTCATTGACATTACTGCGAGTCAAATCATCGCGACTTCTAATTGTTTGAAAAGGCTTAGTTTCTAAGCCACGGCTCAAATCACCAGTTTTTTTACCTGTATGCAACACAGCGCTATCTTGTCCACGCGATAAATCGTCACGTAATTTATCGGATGTTAGATTTTCAGCCTGCCTGCTTTTAGTTAATTCGTTATTGATTTTGCCAGGCGACAGAGGCTCATCCTGTTTGCTGCGCGTTAAATCAACCGGCAAACAAGTTTTTTGACATGCTTTGTTTCTATTGTCGGCAGACTCACTTTGAGCAAATACAGACAAACAAAACAGACACAAGCAACTTAATAAAAACATCTTCATGATAGCTACTCCAAGAATAGTAATGACTATACCCCGAATACAGCATAAACCACAATTTTTTGGCTGATTAATTAAGTGCCATAAAAGCAAAAAGCCCTCTTTTGAGGGCTTTATTGCGAGCACTT
>FSSH01000211.1_pt1 | contig 129563 bp, 117 predicted proteins | sample 1166101 | NCBI WGS metagenome assembly FSSH01 (sample SAMEA32972668, study PRJEB13176) | freshwater metagenome | biome: Drinking water system; feature: Biomass in drinking water that filtered by 0.45 um membrane; material: drinking water | place: USA | collected 2012-12-20 | depth 0 m | reverse complement strand
ACTAATTGTCCTATTCGCGCTTGAGAGTCCCACCATCAATGACAGCTCTGGGCTTTTGCCTATAGCGGTCGTCGATAGGTCGGATGATCATCGTACGCCTGATTAATTTTGCAATCGGTTCGCCGTTTGCAGTGCACGATCTTAAGAACCGTTTTTTCATACAGCACCGGCTTCATTGCCTGGTGGCCATAGCGTCAGTGAACCACCCGATCCCATCCCGAACTCGGCCGTGAAACCTGACAGCGCCGATGGTACTACTGCCTAAGCAGTGGAAGAGTAGGTCGTCGCCAGGCATTGTAGCTGGTGCTGTACGGAACAACGTTTCTAAACGAACCCATTCACAAGTTTTGCCCGCGAGGGCGTGCGCGCCTCCGCCCACCGCTCCATCAAAATAGTATTTTGGTGGGTTCCCGGTCGCGGAGGCGTTTGCGTTTCTGGCGGGTATGAGTTTGGACCGGTTTGGCCTTGGCTGAATTGTGTTCATGTGTTGGCGCGGGGTGGAGCAGCCCGGTAGCTCGTCAGGCTCATAACCTGAAGGTCACAGGTTCAAATCCTGTCCCCGCAACCAACTGAACCTTACCATAATCCAATGGTAGGTTCAGTGTGCCCACAGCCCCCGCAACCAACTGAACCTGCTTGGCCCGAGAGCCGCAGTTTCCATGGGTTCCAGAGGAATCCACCAAATCCCGAACTTGCTGAATTTCAGAGAGATCGACCTGATCGAGCTCTCTTTCTGGTTTCAATTCAATCTTGTCGCCTGTGCTCCGGGAGATTTGCAGTATGCCTGCAAGATCGCCGTGGAGATCGGCCACAAGGGCGGTCCTGTCCTCATTCGGAGTGAGGACAATCTTCTCGATCAACTCCCGCATCAGCTTAGCTGACTCATCGCGGTGAATTGGATCGTTGAAGGACTTAATAAGCTCACGAACAGCCGTCGCATAACGCTGAGCCATGCGCGGGTGAATGTAGGCTGGCGCTTCCTCGGTGGTGCTGAGGATTTGCGTCAATTGCTCTTTGCGCCGCTGGAGACCGTTGGCCTCATCCTTGATGAGCGAGACGTCGATGCCGTCCTTGATCGATTCAATGATCTTGTCGATCGCTCTTTGGGTTTTGACCAGCTCCGCCTCATACTGCCCGCGCGTCGCATTGTGCGCCATACGCGTGCGGTTCAGATGGTTGGTGTATTCTGTGCAGAACGCATCGCTCAGCTCGGGCTGCATCAAGCGATCACGCATCGTGCCGATGACCTTCTCTTCCAGCACGTCCTGTGAGATCGTCGTCCGGTTGTTGCACGTGCCCTTGTTGCGCGCCGTCGAGCAGCCATAGCGCCGAGCGGCGACGATCGACATACCGCCCCCGCATTCGCCGCAAGCGAGCAGGTACGACAGCAGATTAGGCGGACGCTTCTTCTGGTTGAAGGCGGGCATATCATCCAGCTTGCGCTGATACGATTTCACGGCATCCCACGTCGCCTGATCGATGATCCGCAAATGCGGCACATCGGTGATGACCCATTCACTTTCCGGATTGAGGCGCGACGTGCGCTTGCCCGTTCTCGGATCTTTCACGTAGCGCAGCCGGTTCCACAGCATGCGCCCGATATAGAGTTCGTTGTTCAGAATACCGGTGCCGCGACGGCGATTGCCGTTGATGCTCGTTTGCCCCCAACCTTCGCCGGTAGGGCTGACGATGCCATCCCGATTGAGTTCGAAGGCAATCTTACGGGGTGACTTACCCTTGAGGAATTCTGCGAAGATGCGCTGGACGATCGCCGCCTCTTCCGGAACGATCCGACGTTCTTCGTCAATGAGTTCACCCTTGGCATTAAACTGCCGCATCGTCTGATAGCCGAAGGCTTTGCCGCCCGCGCTCTTACCTTCCAGCGCCCGCCCTTCGAGGCCGCGCTTCGTCTTGCGCGCCAGCTCCTTGATGAAGAGCGAATTCATCGTGCCTTTCAGGCCGATATGCATTTCATCGATCTCGCCTTCGCTAAGCGAGAACAGACGCACGTCGGAAAATTTGAGATTCTTGTATATGTGCGCGATGTCTTCCTGATCACGGCTCAGACGATCGAGCGCTTCCGACAGCACGATATCGAACTTGCCGCCTCGCGCCGCCGCCATCAATTCCTGCACGCCAGGGCGCATCATCGATGCACCCGAGAGTGCCCGATCGAAATACTCGCCGACGACTTCCCAGCCCTCGCGCGCTGCGCGTTCGCGGCAGGTGCGCAACTGATCATCGATCGAGTTTTCTGATTGCAGATCGGACGAATAACGGGCGTAAAGCGCGACTTTTTTCATGAGAGGGGGCCTTTCGGTTGTGCCCCACTATAGCGGCTTTCGATCGACTTGAGAAATGCCTTGTAGTCGTTTTCCGCAGAAATCCGCGCTAAATGGCGAACAAGTTCGATGAGTGCCAATGAAGGCGGAAGTGTCGCGGCTGTGAATTCCAGCGCGACCATCTTCTTTCCGGCTTCTTCATCAAAAGGCATGTTAAACCTTTTCACCCTTCAATTACATAATAACATAAAAAGCACGATTACTGTTCGAGATCATGTGCTGCATGGCAACAAATGCGCCATGTCCAGACGGGTACTAACCCGTCATTGACGGTAAATCTCAGGTGTAAGCCGGGTATCCCTTGAGACTGTTGCGCGCCGCGCTACACAGGAGAGCGTGGCATATGACTGGGCATCCGCATCTATGGGCGCGCGCAAGCTGCTTTATCGTAGCTGCAAGCGGATCGTGGACAGGCACTATGTCGGACAATGGCCGCGATTTTATGAAGCCGTGTTTGGGCAAACGGCCAATCACGGCATAGGCTATGAAGATAACTTCCGCAGCGGACGCATTGGCCGTGCGAAAGCCGCCGCGCTCGCGACCTGGCTATCGATCCATCACACGCAAGAGGCCGTCGCGCTCGACATTGCAGTGCGCGAACTAATCGAACAAGCGCCACTGGCGAGTTGGGACGACTTCATCGACGGGCTTGCCCAAGACGATACTCTGACAGCCATTGCCATGGATAATCTTGGCATCGTCGGCTTTGCCAACGCCGCCCGCGATCATGTCGTGCAAATGAAATTGAGGCAGCCATTTTGTCTGCACCTTCGCGGCGCAGAAAAAGGCTGCGCCATTGGCTTTCAGCGCTCGCGCGGGCAATGGTTTCCACTGCCATTGCATGAGCGAGACATGGTTGCGGTCATCAGAGCGATTGATGCTTGGTTACCGCAATCGACCATTGCGGACGTGCCCATGCCACTGAGTGAGGACACCGACACCGGGACGGTTGAATTTGTCGTCATCGTTACCGACGACGACACCGCGCGCGCCATCGCATCGTCCATGACGCTCGGCGCGCGAATTCAGTCAGAGCAATTGCTGATCATCGCGCGCCAATGCGACGACGCGCCATCAGCTGACGTGCATCGTACCCGCGTGCAATTTATCTGAAGCGCAGTGCGTCGAGTTCCGCAGGAAGAGGGGACGCCGCCTCCGGATCATGATCGATCAATGCCGACTGAATTTGATCAAAACCGGGCAGGCACCCGCTCAATGCAGCGAGCTGACGCAGCAACGCATCGACATGCTGGGCACGGACTGAGCGCATCGCCCGCATATGATGGATCATATGGCCGAGCCGCTGCGCTGGCGTGGGATGCGAGAGGCCGTGCTGCGCATCCATGAACGATTGATATTCTTCAAACAGCCATGTCATCAACGCAGCACCGAGCAGCGCCATCGTCATGCGCGCTTCGTCGCCATGGGCTTGAAGGCCGGGAATGTTCTCTCTGCCGTCCAGCTGCACCGCGAGCAGTTCGTCGAGGGCCACAGCATCGGCTTCGAGTTCCAACGAACGTCGAAGCCCGTGAAGTGATGCAAACCTGTCGCGCGATTTGATGCCCACGAGATCGAGCCGGGCGGTTACCTCATCCAGTGGTGAGTCCGCTTCATGCGTCTTGAGCAGCAGCACATGCCCTTGGGCGCAATGCGCCAGTTCATGCAGCCAGACATAGCGGGACATCAACATAGCCATGTAGATCGCCGCGACATGCCGCTCCGCATCGCGCGGCACGCGGGCGTGATCGACCGCTGGATCGATCACACCGCCTGCCAATGTGGTGCGCAAAAGAAACAGGCCAGGGACGTCCGCGCCATGATAGCGCGGCGACGTTTCACCCTCGGCATCGCCGATGGAGGGGAACACGCAGGCTTGCGTGAACAGGAACAGGCACAGATCGACAATCGTCGCCATCAGTGCCTGATGCATGACGATCACATGTCGGCCACCGTGATGATCGGCGAGCGCGTTTGGCGTCATCCGTTCGACGAACCCCGCCTCGATGTCGAGGCGTGCGCCCAACGCATTGCGCCGACCGATCCACCCCCTCGCCAGATCGCGAATGCTCGCGAGCGAGGCCGCGAACACTTGTTCGTCCGGTCGCTCGAAATCCGGCTCGAAGGCGACCGCGTTCAGGACATCGCGGGCGTAAGTGGCAAAGGTCATGGGTCGTTGCATGAACCGTTTCTGGATCGTGTCACGGACGTTTGATCATCGACATGCCACCTGATCGATAAAGCAGCATCCGCATATTCGGACATCGCTTTGCGATTACCGCAAGATGTGTGTGGTAGTACCACACATCTTGCCAAAGGGGGGCTCAGGCGCAGCCCCCCTGTTGGATACCCCGGCTAAAATGATCCGGTTCACCGACCCGCCAGGCATGCAATGGCATGCGGCAGGTCGTTCCCTGATCATCGCAACGTATCGCCGTTGCACCACTCGCAGGGGAGACTTCGCTCTCCCCTGCACCCCATGATGGGGGAGCCTTCGCGCTCCCCTCAACCCCATCCACCAAAGGGCTTTCGCGCCCCTCTGGACACCCACGACTAAACGCGTACCGGTTAAAGGCCGTCGAGGCGGCAATGGCGAGCGGCTGCGCCGAACGTTTCTAGACACAAGCAACGGTCCCCATAATCAACGCTTGCTAGATAAGCTCAAAAATGTGAAAATACTTTGTGTCCAAATCTCCTCCCAAAGTCATTTCGCTCAATCGTCAGCCACGACATCATATCGAATGTGCTGACAACATCGATTTTATGCGCTCTCTTAAAAAGGAGAGTATGCACCTTATTGTTACTTCACCCCCATACAACATGGGCAAGGAGTACGAACGTAAAACTTCGCTTGATCTATATGTCGAGCAACAGGCTGCTACAATTGCTGAAGCGGTGCGCCTGCTCCATCCCAACGGTTCGATATGCTGGCAGGTTGGCAATCACGTCGATAGCGGTGAGATTTTTCCGCTCGACATCGTGCTCTACAGCATCTTCAAGCAGCATGGTCTTAAGCTGCGCAACCGCATTGTGTGGAGCTTCGGGCATGGCCTCCATTGCCAAAAGCGGTTTTCAGGTCGGCATGAAGCCATCCTTTGGTTCACCAAAACCGACGACTACATCTTCAATCTCGATCCCGTTCGCGTGCCTTCAAAATACCCGAACAAAAAACATTTCAAAGGGCCGAACCGCGGGCAGATATCCAGCAACCCACTCGGCAAGAACCCGGCAGACGTTTGGGACATCCCCAACGTAAAAGCAAACCATGTCGAAAAGACAGATCATCCCTGTCAATTTCCTGTGGCTTTGGTGGAGCGATTAGTGCTTGCTCTGACCCATCCCGGACAAAACGTGTTAGACCCTTACCTTGGCGTGGGGTCTTCGGCTGTTGCGGCGCTGAAGCATGAGCGAAAAGCGTACGGGTGCGACATAACTCCGGAGTACATCGACATTGCCGAAGAGCGACTCCAGAGCTTCTATAACGGCACGCTCAGAACCAGGCCGATGAACAAGCCGGTCTATGATCCGAACGGTAATGGCTATGAAGTTTGAATGCACTCACGACCATCATAACGCCGCAGCTGAATGGCAGAAGCGCGACATTTATGAGTGGATCACCGACGTATTTGAAGCACCGGCCATCACCGTTTGCCCTGGTAGTACCAATGACATCCGAGCACACATCAACACCGAATTTGAGGCAGAAGGCTGGGCGCTCAATGTCAAAATCGACCAAGAACTGAGCAACACGATTACCGCTATGAAAGGCGATCTGGCATTTCAAATTCAAACAGGGAATATGAGCCGCGCACCTTATGATCTCTTGAAGCTGCAATATCTCTTCCAATCGAGAAAGATCGCAGCAGCTGCATTTGCACTGCCGACGAAGTTTGCGGCTTCCAAAATTGGTAGTAACATCGCTTACTTTGAGCGAATGTGCAAAGAGTTGACAGTATTTGATCGAGTGATCACCGTTCCAATATTAGTTGTAGCGTTTGAATAGAGAAGTCGGGGGCAGCTTGTCTTACATTATCCAGATCATGTCGCCGGTTTCGCGTACGGCCATCATCGCTGGCAAGCTGAGCGCGTCCACTCCAACGCGTGAATTTTACGGATTCCGGAATCGAAAGAGCGATCTTCCTTTTATCCAAGTGCCGATCGAGCTTCCAGTATATCGGATGGCGAATTTCCGCACATTTACAGATCAGCGTGATTATCTCTCGTCCGAAGAAAAGCCGGAAAACTATTTTTCAGCAGGGCAGGAATCGGAAGAAGCTCAGCAATCTCAGCACGGTCTACTTCATCGCCTCGCGGAAAAGGGAAAATCTGACTCGATCGTACCGGTCAGCGTCGTTCTTGAGAAAGAAGGGCAGCGTCAGCCTCTGCTAATCACCGCCAATGGTGTCGTTGTGAATGGCAACCGCCGTTTGGCAGCGATGCGGGAAATTTTTGAATCTGACCGAACGAAATACGCTGCGTTCAGCCACATCGACGTGCTCGTGCTACCCCCGGATGCCACAGCCGAAGAAATCGTGGACATTGAAGCCAACCTTCAGGCGATGCCGGAAACGAAGTTGGACTACGACTGGATCGGCGAAGCCCAGCTGATAAAAACGCTCGTCGGATTGGGGCGCACATATGAGCAAGTGGGCAATCAGTTAAACCGCAGGGACAAGGACATTGGCTATGCGATTCAGACTTTGGCGGAGGCAGACCTTTACCTGAAGGACTCCCTAGGAACAGAAGGCGCTTACAGCGAAATCCGGGAAGATGCTGAACAGCTTTTCCGAGACCTTCCCAAGTTGATCGAAGGCAAATCCGAAATCAAGAAGCAGGCTAGCCGTGTGATTGCCTGGACGTTGTTTCAAAACAAAGAAAAGCTGCCGACCCGCCTTTACGACTACAATGCCGCAATCGGAAAACTCGCAGACGATGTGCTCGACCGTGTTGCCGAGGAACTCGGTATCGATACGCAACAGAGCGATGCCACTGGGCGGAGCGATGACGTAGGCGATTTCGACATTAGCCTAGATGACGAACCAGGCGCTGCTGATTTCCAACCCGTGATCGATGCGTTGATGGATGAAGACAATGAAGAGGTCATCGACTCCCTGATTGAAGCCGTAGTGGCCGTGGTGGAGCTGCAACGTGGGCAGAAATCCGGTCGTGCAACCCTCAAGACCATAACTCAGGCGCACTCCAAACTTGCCGCCGCCGATCTTTCCAGAGCGTCGAAAGAAACGCTACCTATGATAGCGAAGCAGCTTGCGGAGATCAGGCGGCTTGTTGATCAAATGGACGGCCAGTTGAAGAAGGCCATCGCACCCAGCGAGGCAAAATGAGGGCCGCCCATGCCCAGTGAAATTGTGATCGATTTCGACCAAACACGGGTTCGAGGGACGCTCTCAAAAGGCGACGTAGAAACCAGCTCCTCAATCTGGGAACGTTTGACCGCTCGTTTCGCGGGCAGTGCGGATTGTCGCACTATAGGCAATACCTTGGATGTACCGTGGCCTGAAATCTTGGGTGTCATCCGCGAGTTCGGCAGCACGGCCACTCAATCTAGTTTGGATTTTCGATTTCGTCCCACCGAACGCGCTTTGCCGGCCATCCGCCGGTTTATCGAAGAAACAAAAATAGCGCGTTTGTCACGTGGCAAACTCGTTCTTGAGATCACCGAAGACGAGGTGCAGCCCCGACTCAATGCTTTGGGTTTCTCCCGAGAGCTCCGAAAATTCCAAAAGCGTGATCTGGCGCACCTCCTGTCGCTTCCACACGGTGCGAATTTTTCGGTTCCCGGCGCTGGTAAAACGTCGGTGACGTTTGCGCTTAGTTTGATGGTCGCTCGCCCCGACGATCATCTTCTCGTGGTTTCGCCCAAGGCGGCTTTCCCGGCATGGCGTTCTGTTGTCGCCGAATGCATGAGCCCGGATGCGCCAGAAAAGGCGCTCGCGCAGTTTGTGTTGCTCGACGGATCCGAAGAGCAAAATGAAGTCCTTTTGAGGAGCGGGGCTACTCGTTTTCTGATGTCCTATGACCTACTGGTCAGGCAGCAGGCAACCATTTCTGCGTATCTCAGTCGACGCTCTGTTCACCTGGTGCTGGATGAGTCACACAGGATGAAAGCGGGGATGGCATCGCAACGCGGTGCCTTCCTTATCAACGTTGCAACGCTTCCTAATCGCCGGGACATTCTGTCGGGGACGCCAATGCCCCAGAATGCGAACGATATGGCTTCCCAACTTAGCTTTCTTTGGCCGGGGCAAGGCTATGATCTTCAGATTCAGCGCGGAACCGCTCCGCGCGATGTACTCGGATCGTTATATGTCAGAACTACCAAGCACGAGCTTGGTCTAAAGCCCGCCCGCCGCATTTTCTACGACGAGCCAATGGAACAAGGTCAGTTGGCTCTCTACGGTGTCGTCAAGAGCGAGATACTCCGACAGCTTACCAAAGCTGTTTCGGCCAACCAAACAGACTTTTTGTCTGCCCGAAAGTCTGTGATGCGGTTGCTCCAGCTTTCAACGAATCCGACGCTAGCCCTCCAAGCAATGGCACGTGATTATAGTGGCATCACGTCCGGGATTGCGGATCGCGTGATTCAGGAAGGCGCCTCGCAGAAAATGCGCGCGGTTTGTGACCATGCCCGCGCGCTGGCACGGGAAGGGCGAAAATCTGTCATCTGGACGATTTTCACGCAATCCATTCTCGACGTTGAGCGAATGCTGGCAGATCTGAGCCCTGTCACATTGTATGGAGCTGTTCCATCTGGTGATCCGTCCGACCCCGGAACGCGTGAAGGCAGACTGCGCAAATTCCATGAAGACGAACGCTGCATGGTGATGATCGCTAACCCAGCCGCAGCAGGTGAAGGCATCAGCCTCCACACCGTTTGCCACGATGCAATATATCTCGATCGGAGTTACGTATCGACGCATTACCTCCAATCGATTGATCGTATTCATCGTCTTGGCCTCGCGCCCGACATCGACACAAACATCCATATTTATCGCACCCGCGCTCCAGCAGAGCTGGGCAGTGTCGATCTTTCGGTCAGTCGGCGACTCGCTGTGAAAATACGCGGCCTTCAAAACCTCTTAGACGATCAAGATTTGCATGAACTCGCATTCGATGAAGAAAACGCGGATGACCCCGTTGATTACAGCATCGAGATGCAGGATTTGATCGATCTCGTTGCTGAGCTTGAAGGTCGTCAATCGGACGCTTTCAGCGAAGAGGCATAGGCCTTGGACTTCGACCGTCTCTTTACCATTTCAGCCTTTGAGGGGCTTAGGCTGATCCGCGTCATTTTGACCGAAATGCCAACTACTCCCTTGGACGAATGCCGAACCGTCTTAGTCGGACGGTCACCGGAGGCTCGGGCATATGATCTAGAGGCCGCTGCATTTCTCCATGATTTTGTGACCACAGAAGCACCAATTGATAGCGTACTGTTTTATCGCGAATGCGTCATGGCCGTTATGATCAGGGAAATGCCGACCTGGGCAAAAGTTATGACCCTCGGGAGAGGTCGCTTCATCAAAAGCATCAAGCACGAAGATTATCGCGACATACGTAGCGTTTTCCGCGAAGCCGACCTTCTGAAGGAACCACCCACTGATCACGACATTAGATGGTGGGACATTATAAAAGAACGGCTCCGCTCAAACCGTCAGCTCGAAACTATGGAGCGGGCAAGGCACGCCGAGAAGCTTTCTCTGGAGCGTGAAGTGGCTAAGCTGGCCTCGTTGGGCATCGTCGAGATTCCCGTCTGGATGGCCATCGAGGACGATACGGTAGGGTACGACGTTCTTTCTTATCGCCCTGTCGGAAACTCTGTGCGACGTATCCTGATCGAGGTAAAATCTACGATCGCCTCACCCCCCAGATTTAACGTGTCGCGGAATGAGTGGGATCACGCTGCGAAAGTCGGGGATGCATATATGTTTCACATCTGGGATCTCAGTAAATCGCCACCTCAGCTGTTCGAAAAAGCCGTTGATGACGTCCGGCCCCATATTCCAGAAGACGGAGCTGATGGTCGCTGGACGAACGTGCTTGTGCCAGTGTCGATATAACGCTGTCCCAACGGGACGCGATTTAGGCGCTTTGTGCCCCGATGGCGACCGAATAGCATCCGCGCTCATCCGGCCTCGCCAGCTCGATACGTTTGCGATGGCAGAAATCTGTCGATTTCTGATGAAGCTAGTTACCTGATCCACGCCCTTCCACCGTTCCCTGAGATAATGCCGCTACGTTGGCCGGTGCATCCGGCTGGTCAACGGCTTGCCCGCTCCATTCGCTTCGCTCCCGTGTTGGCCGTTTCCCCGCGCTAGCGCGGGTGACCACCCGTCTTTCGCCCCGTCCTGCTTCTTCGCGTCCTCAGGAAACCGCGAAAGGAAGCAGGACATGACCACGTCATCCACCGAACGCTTCGACGTTCATCAAGCCATCACCAACCAGATCATCGCCGCTATCGATGCCGGCACCGGCAAGCTTCAAATGCCCTGGCACCGCTCTGGCGCGAACATCATGCGCCCCGTCAATGTCGCATCCGGCAATGCCTATCGCGGCGTCAACACCGTCGCACTCTGGGCAGCCGCCGATGCCTTTGGCTATCAGCACGGCCTTTGGGGCACCTACCGCCAGTGGCAGGATCGCGGCGCGCAAGTCCGCAAAGGCGAGAAATCATCGCTGATCGTCTTCTACCGCGAATTCGCATCCGGTGATGATGCTGATCATGATCAGCCTGCCGACGATGATCGTCGTCGGCGCTGCATGGCGCGCGCGTCCCGCGTGTTCAACATCGATCAGGTCGATGGCTATGTCGCATCCGAGCCGTCACCCGATGACAATCGGGTCGATCCGGTCGAGTCCGCCGAAAGCTTCGTCGCGGCAACCGGTGCCCGCGTTGGCGAAGGCGGCGATCGTGCCTTCTACAACACGCGCGAGGACGCGATCACGATGCCGGATCGCTATCGCTTCATCGACACGAAATCCGGCACGGCGACCGAGGCATGGTATGCCACGTTGCTGCACGAGCTGACGCACTGGGCGGGTGCGTCACACCGGCTGGATCGCCAGTTTGGCGAACGCTTCGGCGACGATGCCTATGCGATGGAGGAGCTGGTGGCCGAGCTTGGCGCGGCGTTCCTCTGCGGCGACCTTGGGATCACCGCCGAGCCGCGCGCCGACCATGCCGCCTACATCGACAGCTGGCTGCGTATCCTGAAAGGCGACCGCAAGGCGATCTTCACGGCGGCCAGTGCCGCCAGCCGCGCGGTTGAGTTTCTATGCCCAGTATAGTGTGCGATCCTACATCCAGATAAATTGATCCTGCCAGTAAAATATCCCCCCTGGCGTGAAAATGTCATCCAAAACTCTGTAGATGAAGGTTAAAATACTAAACGTCGCAGTCAGTTTTAAGGCAAAAATTGCGACATTCAATCTTCTTTTGTCATCAACAGTCTTTCCGCAGGAAACGTTGAATTTATTTATGGATGCAATACAGTCAATTAATTGATCAATCGAATTGTTGTATTCATCGATAGCACCATTCCATTCATAAAATGAGACTTCTGGATTGCGCGCTAAAGACTTCACCTTGCGATCCAAGCCAATGAAATCTGCCCTCAGCTTGTCAGCTGATAACAGAGGCTTTCGCTCCGCCCGGAACCCATATTTTATACCAAAATCCGAAAGATAATCTCTCTGCAGTCTCTCGGCTTCGGAAAGGGTGTCAATAAGAGCCTTTTTTGTATCTAAAACCACTTGCCGAGTAATTTCTCGGCATAGCAAAGTTGGCCTCTCGGCAGGTTCGCTCGAACCTCGATCGATCTCAAGGCGATATCTCGTTTCCAACGAGCTGCGGCTCAAATAAATATCGGGGTCACTTTTCCTGCGCGGGATAATCCCTTCCAAAGTGCGATATGCTCGCTCAAAGAGCGCATGCTCTTTTTCGGCCGAAAAATCAACCATGAGGCCGAATTACACCTTTAGAGCAAACTTAATTCGCCGCCAAAATCTAAAGAACCTACTTTGAGGAAAAATAAGCTCAGTCGGCGCTTCTTGCAAAAACTTTATGTATATGTCCGTATCTTCTGGAGTTTTTATCTCGTCGACAAAACGCGGCCCCTTATAACTCCGAATGTCAAAGCTCGGCGTATTACAATCGGCACGGAACTTGTCCGATACGCTCATGCTGCCAGCCCTCTTCTTTGTAAACATACAACATCATAGCCAATTCCGACAAGAATAGCAATGAGATCGTCGTCTGATTTTATCGCGAGTGTTCTACAGACGTCATCTTTATCATCGATGTCAGTCAATGGAGGAGCGTAGGGTAGACTTTTTGACCTTGAAGATACTATACCTCTTGCCTCGCCAATAAGCATACCTGGGTTTGGATTGTGTTTGAATTCAGTCATTCCCGCTTCGAATAGCATAGCAACGTAGTCGGAAAAGCTACCCTTATTATTATGACTGTTCCAGCAGATATGCAAATTTGTCCACCATTCGTGAGAAACACGAGGGCCCTGACCAAAAAATGCACGTATAACTATAGCCATAGCTACCCCCAAATTTTTGAGCCTTGAATCGAAAAGGGGCAATCTTGTCAAGTTGAAAGTGAATTGGGCTTCTTTGCTTGGAGTCCATGTTTTAGATCGAGGCTGACTGAAGAAGCTCATTAATTTGTGGGGCATTGGTCGATACCCACATCTCTCAGTATGAGAGTTATCCCAATGTTGCTCAGAGATTCGACGATGACGCAAATGTCCCGACCGCTCAGGGCGCTTTCGTAGATGAGGATTTGGCGCAGTCTGACGTCGAGTTCGCGCAGCTCCTGCGTGGTGAGTTTGACGAGATCGTTTATCCCGATCAGTTGATGATGGTGCATGGTGCCCTCCCGTGGTTGCGCCGGACCATTCCGGCTCTTGTCGGGAAAGCGGCTGGCACAGGGCGGACGGGCTGCACCGATAGGGCGCAACGTCAGTGGAGCAGGACATACCTGTCCTTGCAGCCTTGCAGGCCGACTTGTGGCTTCGTTGATTTCACCAAGAGCTGATGGACGCGCGCATGCGCGGGGGGACTTTGTCTCCGTCGATTGATGGGGGGCGAGGGGCAGTCAGATGAACCCGTTTGGGGTCTGGGCTTGCTCGTTTTTTGACGCCAATTCCTGACCGGACGCGATCGGCCGTCAATGCCCGGCCCGCTCCATTCGCGTCTCTTCGATCCGCTCCCGTGTAAGGCATGACGCCCGATCTTCTCCGTCCGGTCCTTTGGAATGGCGCAACGAGCCAACCCAAAACCAAAGGAGATTTTCACATGGCACGCACTCAAAACACCCCGTCTCTCATTCCGCCCAAAGCCCCCGACTTCATCGCCTGGCACGTCCAGCAAAAGGGCGAGAAATCCTACTGGAACAAGGTCGGGGCTTCATGGAAGCACAAGGACGGGAAGGGCATGACGCTCCAGCTGGAAACGCTGCCCATCAACGGGCGCATCGTCCTCCGCCAGCCGCAGGACGAGAGCCAGCAGGTCGAAGGGGCGCGCCAATGAGCGCGCCCATCACCACCATGCTGATCTGGAACGGGATCAAGATCATGATCACCCACACACCTAACTACTGCAAAGTGGACATCGATCACATCGAGCTGCACGTCGAAAACCGTGAACGCATCCCTGTGACCGAGACCGGCTATCGCTCGCACTTTTGCCATGAATCGCTGATCGAACCTTACGGATCGGCACTGGCGTTCGTGCAGGCATGGCTGGATCACGAGGCGTTGGACCCTGAATGGCGGGCTTATGAACTCGCTTCACGGCAGATGAGTTTGTTCTGACCCTCGCGTATCGCTCACATATAAGTGAGCGATACGTCTCACTTTGCTCATTTATAAGTGGGCGGAAGTCGGCTTAGAAAAGTTCCTCAAGCAAGCGACGTTGCTCCGTATGCTTGGCTGGGTCATTTGCCTTCAGCTTAGCGAGATTGAGCAATTTCCAGCGGATGGCCGGTAAGGCCGCCGCCTGTGGAAGACCTATGGCATCGAAATCAGGCGCGCCATCATGCAGTGATAAGATGAAGCGCTTTGCGGCGTCGTCGAGCCTGGCGGCGATGTCATCAAAAAGTCTGACCCGCGTTTGCTCCAAAATCGTCAGCGAGATCGGAGCCTCCGAGATATCCATCCCCTCGAAATGCTCGGCAAAGACGACGCCCAGTTCTTTTGGCGTGGGCTTGAGCAGTTCATGGGGTGGACGACCCGAGCAGGCGACATAGGCCAAGAACGCACGGAACAGCGGTTCGGTGAGACCTTCGTTTTGATAAAGGACGTGGACGTCGAACAGGTCACGCGGATGTTGCCGATCAACGGTCGCGTGTAGCTTGCCCGCATACATATCCTCGAAGGCGACCACCTGCATTTCCGCAAAGCCGAACGCATCTTCGACCGCTGCCGTCACTGCCATCAGCTTTGGCGGATACAGACTCCCGCGTGTCACAGGCGAGGTTTCGATCTTGATGCTGGCGCCGCCACGCGAGACCATCAGTCTTGTATCCTGTCCATCGCCCCCTTTGATGCGATGTGCGATTGCACCCGCGACTTGCTTGCCAATCGACTCCACCAGCCGATCGAAGGCTGCATCGATTTCGGCGAGGCTCTCGCCCCTCTCCTTGATCGGCAGGTATGTGAGGTCGATATCGACCGACAGGCGCGGCAAGTCCCGATAGAACAGGTTGATCGCCGTGCCACCCTTCAGCGCAAATTGCTCTTCGCGCGCCACCAAGGGCAACGCCTCGACAAGCAATTGCACCTGGGCGCGGTATCGGTCAGCTGTCATGATGGGCATCCGTTTTCATCGTTCCCGCGAGTTCCTGCGGGACATAGATATGATAGACAGGATGCAGCTTGCCGCCCGCTACCAGAGCGCGCGGTCCTGATCCGAGATCAACGCCTTCGAGGTTCAAATGCTTGCGCCAAGGCGGATTGTGTCGGTCGGCAAACACCATAAAGAGCCGTTTGACCTTGACGCTGCGGCATACGCTCAGCAACTCGGTCACACGCCTTGGCCGCAACGTCAGCAGGCCTTCAAAGAGCTTGTCGATGTTGTCGAAACTCTCGTTCGAAGGCAGTTCATTGATAGCTTCTAAGATCGCCCGCTCAGGCGATGATGCCACCACCGGCCAACGCAGAGCGCCAATAGTCATCGCCGTGCCGCCGTCCCCTGTCTTGGCTTCGCGTTGCTCGATGCCAGTCAGATTGTCACCGAACAATGTGCTGCGTTTGCGCATGACGATCCGCGTATTGATCGGCAGGCGCATGAGCCAAGCGGGATACGCATCAGCATAGAGATAGAGCGCGCCCTTGTCCGTCATTGGCAAATAATGGACATGCCCGAACAGTTCGAGCGCACTTGTTCCACCGATATGCACTGCGTAGTGCATGATCGATTGCAGCGAGAGGATGTATGGCCGCCAATCAAGGGCAGCTGCTTCCCGGTTACGTTCCGCGAACGGGCGGCGATAGAGCGCGCGACCGACCCGCTCCAACCAGCCGCTGCGTTCGTAGTCGTGTATGGAACTGCGCGCGATGCCCTGTCGCTCCAGCCATGCTGTATCCACAACAAAGCCAGGCGGGACGTCATCGATGAGTGTTTTTAGCTTTGCGCCTTTTTGTCCGTTCATAGCGAACATTCTGGCATAGATTCGAAATTATCACAAGGACGTTTTTTGATATCATTCTCAAAAGTTCGTCAAAACCTAACTTTTGAGAGAACTTCCAAAAAAGAGATGCATCTGATTCCGATGACATCCTCCGAAGGGAATAAATGCGCCTTATCCCTTACAGGGGATGAACCCTCACCGATTCCTACTGCGATCCATGTCCGGCGATTTCTGTGCCAGTGGTTTGAACTCCCGATGCACCTCGCTCGGCTTGCCAAGTTCGCGATCGAGTGACGGGCGCTTTGCGGGCGCGCGGTTGTCCTGTGCGGGTGGCGGCATCCGGTCGAGCCGGATGCCTGCCGATCCCGGTGGGGCCAGTCTTGGATGTTGAATCTGCATCGGCGGCTTGGGTTGCGGCTGCGCATTGTCCTTCGTTGCCGCGTCCATCTTGTTCAGGTCCTTCATGGTGAAGGCCGTACGCGATTGATCCTTGTCCACCGTTCAATCCTTTTTCCAAGACTGGCAGCCCTCAGGCTCAGTGCAGATTGCGGCCAAGCAGTTTGAGCGCGTCATCCTCGAACCAGCGCACCTTCGTGCCGATGATCGGGTTCAGATTTTCGATCAGGATGAGTTCCCTGGCGGCATGCATGCGCATCAGCTCGTCGGCATAGGCCAGTTGCCGCTGACTTGCCGCCGTGGTCTCGGTGAATGTGGTTGAGCTGTTCGACGTGAAGCCGCCCTGGCCACTCGATGTGCCGAATGCGCGGGCCACCGCGCTGGAAAGATTCCAGACCGTGGTGACGCCGCACAGCGCCTGAAAATAGTCCGCCGTCATCCGGTCGCGACTGCCAAAATACTGGATCATACCGCTATTGCCGATGAAGGTTTCCCAGCCGTCGCCATAGATGCGCTTCAACTGGCCAACATCCTGCACGATGCCCCACAGCTGAATGCCAAACCCTGCCATCAGGCCGAAGGCCTGTTCGACCATCGACAGGCGGCCAAGCGCGGGCATTTCATCAAGGAGGAAGAGCACGGGCTTGGTTGGCTTCACCGCGATGTTGCGCGCGTTCACCGTGATCGCTTGCTGGATCAAAAGGCGCAGCCACCGGCTGAACGCATTCAGTCGGTCAGACGGCAGCACCAGATAGACCGTCATTGCCTGCGTCTTCAGATCTTCAAACTTGAAGTCTGACGCCGACAGGCTTTCACGAATGCGCGCGCTATCGAGAAAATGCGTCTGTGCCTGTGCCGAGGCCATCACATTGGCGAGCAGCTTTTCTTCTTTTTGCAGGCAGCGCGCGCCCGTGCTGATGACAATGTGATGATGCGAATCCAGCATCCGCTCGAACAGCGCTTTCGTGTCATCGCCATCGAGCAGCAGCAGATCGCGCACGCGCCCAAGGTGGCGATAGCCTTCCTCGCGCTCGTCGGTAGCCACATAAAGGATGATGCCTTGCAGCAGCGCCTTGGCCTCTTCATCCCAGAAGCTATCTTGCCCGCCGCTCGGCACCACCAGCGCATCGGCCAGCAGCATGGCGTTCTCGGTGATGTCCACATCACCTTGCACCAGCCAGTCGAGCGGGTTGAAGCGCGCGATATCTTGCGCACCCGTGATGCCCCACGGATCAACCACCAGCACCGACTGCCCCATCGCAACGCGCTGACCAGCGGTGATCATCGCGTTCTCGCCTTTGGGATCGATGACCAGCATCGATCCACCATAGGTGAGCAGGTTTGGAATTATCGAAGCCACGCCTTTGCCCGAGCGCGTCGGTGCGATCGTCAGCAGATGCCGGTCGCTGGCATAGTGCAGCGGCTTGGCGGTTTCATGATCGCCGAAACGGCCAAGACGGATGCCGGTATCGCCGACGACGCCGTGCTCTTCGAGATAGGGCAGGGTCGCCCATTCAGCCGAACCAAAGGTTGTGGGCGGCTTGGCAAAGCCACGCACCAAGGCGCCGATCCAGTAGAACAAGGCAACAAAGAACGCGATCGTGCTGATGATCGAGGTCATACCAATGCCCGCCGGTCCGGCATCGCCGACGCCCAGCAGGACGCCGAGGCCGACAACGATGGCGGCCGTAATCAGACGAAACTTGCGCGCGTTCGGCGAGAACAACCAGCCGAGCGTAAACCCGGCCATCGCCGACAAGGCGATCAATACCATCTGCATGCTGCCGATCATCAGCGACGCGCTGCCGCCGATGGTGAGCTTGAGCAAAACGAGCGCACCAAATCCGGTGACGACGATCGTCTTCAAACTGGGTAATTGTCTTTCACTGTGCATGGGAAATCTCCTTAGCGGTCGAGAGAAATGCCGCGTTTGCGGCGGTCATGCGCAGGGTCGGTTGGCCGCTCGGCCTCCCTGCCTGCGGCATCCTGGAGGCGCGCGCGGTCGCGCAGCGCGGTCATCACATCGCGCGCGAGCACGCGGCGATCATTCGCCTGGCGCGCGCGCAGCATGTCGAATTCAGATTGGAGGGCGCGGCGTTCGCGCAGCTGATCAGAGACCAGCCTGTCCCGCTGCCACTGATCACGGCGCAGTCCGTCATAAGCTTCCAGCCGGTTTTGTTCTTTGATGGCCTTTGCTTTGCCGGTGAGCGTGTCCCACAATCCCGCCATGCCGGTGCGCAGCCGGGTGGCACGCGCAGCCGTTTCATGCGCCCGTCGTTCGGCTTGTTTGCCTTCCAGCCGTTCGCGCTGCGCGCGGTGCAGTGCCGTAAGCGCGGCGAGCCGATGATCGAGCGGCGCGCGTGCCGCCACCTGTCGGGCTTTGGTGTCAGCGATGAAAGATTTGATCTGACCCGTTACGCGACCGCTCAGGTCATACGCTACCGCACCAACCGAAGGCAGTTCGTCCGGCGTGCCGAGCTTGATGGCGATGTCTTTGGATTTGACGCCCGCCCACCGCGCGACCGAATAGACCTCGCCTTGCAGATCGACCGCGACGAAGCCGCGCCGATCACCGCGCGCGAGAAAATAGCCATACTCAGACAGGGCATGCGCAAAGGCGCGCTGCGAGTCGGAGCGGTTCCACGCATCGCGAAAGATGGTTTTGATCTCACGCGGATCGACGCCCTGGCGCTTCGCGCGCTGCCATTCTTCAAGCGAGAAATTGAGCGGATTGCGATGACCGTCGGGTCGCAGCCCTTCGGGCAATTGCCAGCCATGATCGAGATACAAATCGCGCGACAGCGCGGTCAGCTTGTTCTTGAAATGCGCGAGATTAACCGCGCGCATTTCCTGCGCATCGATCCGGCTCCACACGACATGCGCGTGCCGCCGTCCTTCCTTCTCGTGATAGACAATCGCGCGCGGCTGGCCTTCAAGGCCGAGCGCCTGTTCGGCAGCATCCGCCGCGCGCTCAAAATCCGCCTCCGAAACCTCCGCGCCTTTCGGCGGGTTCAGGCTCAGCGAGAAAAGATATTGCTTGCAGCGTGTGCCGCTGGCGATGGCCTGCGTTTCCTTGAACGCGCCATGCAGATCATCGCTCGCAAAGCCGCGCAGCTCTCCGACACGAACATGATCATTGTCGCGATCATTGAGCAGATGCGATGCCAATTGCGCGCCGCCAGCGCGCTGCGATCCCTTGAGGATCATGACCGTAGTCCAGGCCGCAACGATGCGCGTGCGAAGCTCTGCGAGGCCGATTCATCGGGGCGCTTTTCGTGTGGGTCGAAGGGCCCCAGCGCCTGCATGAGCAGTTGGCGCATGATGCGCACATCGTTGCACGCCTCACGGATCGCCCGTTTCGTGTCTTCATCGAAATAGAAACTGCCAATGTTCGTCGCATGCGCGAGCTGGTTGAGGTTGTTCGCGATGCGCGTTGCACCAAGGCAGGCGAGCACCTGGGCCAAGGCCGCATGATCGGCGACCGGCGACTTGCGCCGCGCGCGATATCTTGGCGCATCATCGGCGAGCAGCAGGCTCTTGATGTAAGCGCCCACCGGCATCGAACCGGCATTCTTTTCAATCTGTGCCCGCTCTTCGAATGTCAGGCGAAGCGAGAAGGGCGCGGCTCGCTTGCCTCTTTGACCATAGGCCATCGGTTGCTGCCTTTCGGCCTGCAACACCACCGAGCCGGGAATTGAACCGCCGCTTCAAATCCCTGCGGATTTGGAGCTTTTCTTAGGTTTCCGAGCGTCTGTGATGTCGTAGGCGTTGAACAGCAAGTCCAAGCCAGGGCGGATTTCTGTAGGTAAAACAATCCCATCGGACGTGCCCGATAGGTTCAATGCGGGGTCAGTCCCCGCAACCAACCATCGCTGCAAAGCAACCTACAAAAAGCCCCGCTGTCCTCAGCGGGGCTTTTTGTCGTTTGGCCTTGGCTGCAAACCGATACTGCATCGAAGCGGTCTTGGTGCTCTGACGCGCCAAACCCGACTGGCGCCGTGGTGGCCAGCCTGTCAGTCACCCTGCCTCCCTTTCCGCTTTTGGCTTCGCTTATTCGGTTCGGTGGCGACATGAATGGGCCGATCTGCTAGCGCCCGCCGCATGGATACGCTTGATATCGCCTTCACCGAAGCCCGTCGTTACCTGGCGTCGCTTGATACCCGCCCCGTGGCATCGCGCGGCACGCCGGCGGCGATCCGATCACCGCTGCCGGTACAGTTCCCCATGCATGGCATGCCCGCAACCGACGTGGTTCGTGCCATTGCAGCGGCAGCAGAGCCGGGATTGACGGCCAATGCCGGCGGACGTTTTTTCGCCTGGGTCAAGGGCGGGGCGCTGCCGGCGGCGCTGGCAACCGATATCATGTGCTCAGCCTGGGACCAGAACGTCGTCCTGGCATCGACCAGTCCCGCCGGTGCCGTGCTTGAAGAAGTGGCCGGTCAGTTCCTGCTTGAGGCGCTGCGGCTGCCAATCGATGCTAGCTATGCCTTTGTCACCGGGTGCCAGATGGCGCACGCAACCGCGCTGGCGGCGGCGCGCCACGCGGTGCTGGCGCGGGCGGGATGGGATGTCGAAGCGAAAGGCCTGCAAGGGGCGCCCTTCATTCGTGTGCTGGCCAATGCCCATCACCATTCGTCGGTTACGCGGGCGTTGCGCCTGCTTGGTCTGGGGAGCGACTGCATCGTGCCGCTGGGTGGCGACCTGCCCGGTATGGTATCAGCAGAGGTGCTGAGCGCTGCCCTGGCCGATGCCCCGGATGCGCCGACAATCGTCATCTTGAATGCCGGCGATCTCAACATCGGCGCCTGCGACGATTTCGCAACGTTATGCCCGATGGCGCAAGCTACCGGTGCCTGGGTTCATGTCGATGGGGCCTTTGGGCTTTGGGCCAATGCCAGTCCGCGGCTGGCCCCGCTCGTTGCCGGGGTCGAGCTGGCCGATAGCTGGGCGACCGATGGCCATAAATGGCTGAACACCCCCTATGATTGCGGCATGGCGATCACGCGCGACCCTGCTGCGCACAGCGCGGCGATGCGCATGACGGCGGCGTATCTGACGACTGGTGGTGCGGTGCGCGACCCGATGGACTTCACGCCCGAATGGTCGCGCCGCGCCCGCGCGCTGCCAGCGCTGGCGGCTCTGATGGAGTTGGGCCGCGACGGGCTGGCTGCAATGATCGAGCGCTGCTGCGACCATGCCGTCGCGATTTACGATGGGATTATTGGATTTGAGGGCGCAACCGGCATCGCCCGGCCGACCATGAACCAGGGCCTGATCCGCTTTGACTCCAGCGACGGGACCAATATCAGCGATGCCGTGATCGCCGCGATCAATGCCAGCGGCGAAGCATTTGTCAGCGGCGGCAACTGGGACGGGGAGCGCGTGATGCGAATCAGCGTCTGTGGCTGGAACACCAGCGCCAATGACGTGGCACGGACGGTGGCGGCGGCCGGCGAGGCACTCTCCCGACTGGGGTCGTCAGCCGATATGGATGCCGGGTTGGCGCGCTGACGGCGGAATGCGGTTGGCGTTCCATCACTGCGCGCCTGAAATAGATGGCGGATATCCCAGGACACGCCCAATTTGGTGATGGCTTTGCCTTGCTTCTTGGCCGCACAGCCGCCACGCTTTACCCGGCTCATAGCGCTTGAACGGCGCGGCAGCCGCCTTCGTCGCTGATCAGCGCGAGGCGCATCGTCGCGGCGGACCAGGCATGCCGATATGGCAGAGCGTCAATAAGATGGAGGAAGCCCGTGCATCTCGATTTCAGCCCTGAAGATTTGGCCTTTCAGCAGGAGGTGCGCCACTTCATCGCGGAGAATTATCCCGCTGATCTGCGCGGCAAGCAGGATGAGGGCGAGGAGATGTCGAAAGAGGATTTCCTGTCCTGGCACCGCGTGCTCGCCAAAAAGGGTTGGGTCGCCCCTGCCTGGCCGGTCGCCTATGGCGGCACCGGTTGGACGCCGACGCAAAAATATATCTGGTCCGAAGAAGCCGCACGCGCGGATTGCATCCGGCTGATGCCCTTTGGGCTGTCGATGGTCGGCCCGGTCATTTATCAGTTTGGCACGCCGGAGCAGAAAGCCAAGTTTCTGCCGCGCATCCTGTCGGGCGAGGATTGGTGGTGCCAGGGCTATTCGGAGCCGGGTTCGGGTTCCGATCTCGCCTCTTTGCGCACCAAAGCAGTGCGCGGCACCGATGCTGAGGGCGATCATTACATCGTCAACGGGCAGAAGACCTGGACGACCCTGGCGCAGCATGCCGATTGGGGCTTCTTCCTGGTCCGCACTGATCCCGATGCTAAGCAGCAAGAGGGCATCAGCTTCCTGCTAATCAACATGAAGTCGCCCGGCATCACTGTGCGGCCGATCATCACCCTGGGCGGGGAGCATGAGGTCAACGAGGTCTGGCTGGAGGATGTGCGGGTGCCGGTGGAAAACCGGGTTTATGAAGAGAATAAGGGCTGGACCTGCGCCAAGTTCCTGCTCGCGCATGAACGCACTGGCATTGCCGGTGTCGCCGCATCGAAGCGCGGGATTGAGAAGGTCAAGGCGATCGCCCGGTCTGAAATGGACGGTGACGCACCGCTGATCGCCAACCCGTTCTTCAAGCGCAAGATTGCCGAGCTGGAGATGGACCTGACCGCGCTGGAATTCACCGAATTGCGCAGTCTGGCGGGCGAAAGCGCCGGCAAAGGGCCGGGGCCAGAATCAAGCCTGCTCAAGATCAAGGGTTCGGAAATCCAGCAGCGGCTGACCGAGCTGTCGCTGGAGGCGGTTGGCCATTATGGCGCGCCCTATTTCCGTGGCTTTGGCATGGGCGATAATGAGCACCCGATCGGGCCCGATTACGCCCACCGCGCCGCGCCGACCTATTTCAACGTTCGCAAGACGACGATTTATGGCGGATCGAATGAAATTCAGCGCAACATCATCGCCAAGATGGTGCTGGGGCTCTGATTGCGTAAGGGCGCTGCCGATCAGGCAGGCCAGCCGATAGGACAGGATTAGTAATGGATTTCACCTATACCGAAACGCAGGACATGCTGCGCGATACACTGGCGCGTTTTCTTGCCGACACTTATGGTTTTGAGGCGCGCAACAAGATGATGGCGGCGCCAGAGGGGCGCGATCCGGGCATCTGGCGGTCGCTGGCGACTGAGCTCGGAATCCTTGGCGCGCCCTTTGCCGAGGAACATGGCGGGCTGGGCGGCGGCGCGCTGGAAAACATGATCATGATGGAAGAATTGGGCAAGGTCATCGCGATCGAGCCTTATTTGCAGACCGTGGTAATCGGCGGCGGTGCGATGAAGCATGCCGGCGGCGCGCTGGCCGATGCGGTGATCCCCGCGATCATCGCGGGCGAGGCGATCATCGCCTTTGCCTATGCCGAGCCGCAGGGGCGTTATGATCTTGCCAATCTGCGCACGACCGCGCGCGCCGATGGCGCTGGCTATATCCTGAATGGTCAGAAGGCGGTGGTTTATGCTGCCCCCTGGGCGACGCATCTGCTCGTCACCGCGCGCACCGGCGGCAGCCAGCGCGAGCGCGCCGGGGTGGAGCTGTTCCTGATCGACGCCAAATTGCCCGGCGTCGTTCGGCGCGATTATCCGACCGTCGATGGCTATCAGGCTTCCGAAGTCTATTTCGAAAATGTCGCGATTCCGGGCGATGCACTGGTGTCGGGCGGCATTGATCTGGTCGAGAAGCTGGTTGACGAAGCGACGGTCGCGGTGTGCGGCGAGGCCTGCGGGATCAGCCGCAAGCTGCACGAAGGCACGCTGGACTATACCAAGCAGCGCAAGCAGTTCGGCGTGCCGATTGGCAAGTTCCAGGTGCTGCAGCACCGCATGGCGGACATGTTTATCGAGGTCGAGCAGATCGCCTCAATGGCGTTGATGGGGACGCTCAAGCTCGATCTGCCCGCAGACGAGCGCAAGGCGGCGGTCAGCCTGGCCAAGGCCAAGGTCTCGCGCTCGATCAATTTTGTCGGGCAGAATGCGATTCAGACGCATGGCGGCATCGGCATTACCCAGGAACTGGCGATCGGCCATTATTTCAAGCGCGGTACGATGATCGAAAACCAGTTCGGCTCGGCTGATTTCCATCTCGATCGGTTCGAAAAGCTGACACTGAGCGTCTGAGGCGCGAGCTGCTTTGGGCTTGGCCTTACCCGTTCGTCCTGGATTGTTTTTCTTCAGGACGAACGGCGCGGTCAGCGGGGCAATCCTTCTGCCATGGTCAGCACAATGGCCCATTCGTTTGGTCTGACCGGGCAGACCGAAAGCCGCGACTGGCGGAGCAATTCCATGCCGGCGAGCTCAGGATTGGCCTTGATGGCGGCGAGGGTCACAGGGTGATTGAGCGCGCGGACGGGTTCGACTTCGACCGAGGCCCATTTCCCGCCCTCGCCATCGGGCTGCCAGGTCCGGCTTACCCGCACGATGCCAACTACGGCCTTCTCACTCACGCTGTGATAGAAGAGCGCCTCGTCGCCGACCTGCATTGCGCGCAGATTAATGGCGGCGGTGGCGTTGCGGACGCCGGACCATTCAGTGCGCCCCTCGGCGACCAGATTTGCCCAGCCATAGCTTTCGGGTTCGGATTTGATCAGCCAATAGGCCATTGCTACACTCCTTGCGCTGGGGCCCGATGATGGCTGGCTGCCCCGTCCGTTGGTAAACCGCAAATGAACGCCGCGTTCCACAACAGTTCAGCGCGAATCGCCTACCCAATGCAACAGGCTCTCCATGCAGTGCGTTGGTACAGGGTGTCGGGCTGGTTGAGATGAGGAGAATGGACATGAACTCGATGTTGAAAAAAGTCGGCCTTGGGTTTGCCCTCGCCGCAACCGCGCTCACCGCTGCCGTGCCTGCCGACGCGCAGCGTTATGGCGGTGGCTTTCGTGGGGATGGCTTTCGTGGCGGTGGCTTTCGTGGCGACGGCTTTCGGGGCGATGGCTTTGGCCGGGGCCGCGGCAATGGCGGCGCAGTGATTGCCGGGATTGCCGGTCTCGCGATTGGCGCGGCGATCGCGTCCAACCGCAACGATCGGTTTCGCGACCGCTATTATTTGGATCGCGGCTATCCAGTGAATTACGATTACAACTATTATAACGACCACGGCTATTATCCGGACGACGGCTATTACGCCTATAACTATCGCCCGCGGTTCAACCGCTGCCGCGTCGTCCGCCAGTGGGACCCTTATTATCAGGAAAGCGTGCGCATCCGCATTTGCCGCTGATCGCAGGTGATATCCGGGGCGGTGCGCATGGTCGCGCCGCCCCGGTTGCGTTCGGGCTGGCAATTTTCGCCGTGCTGCGCCAAGAGCGCTGCCATGAGCGATACACCCCCCGATCGACTGTCGTCGAACCCGCGCAGCCCGTTTTTTGATCAGCCTTTGCTGGAACGCGGCATCGGCATCCGTTTCAAAGGGCTGCAGCGCCATGATGTCGAGGAATATTGCCTGTCCGAAGGCTGGATCCGCGTCGCACTCGGCAAGAAGGTTGATCGCCACGGCAACCCGCTGACGCTGAAGCTGTCGGGCGAGGTTGAGGCGTGGTTTGAGCGCCCAGCCGAGGGCGAGGGCGCGGCAGAGAACGCTGACGAGGCTTAAGCGAAGGCCGCCCGCACGGCGTCTGCCAACGCCTTCATCGCCAGACGATATGGCCCCGGCCCATGGCTGATCCGCGCGATACCCGTCGCTGCCACGGCATCGGCCGCCGGTGCGCCCGGAAAAGCCATGAAGTTGACGGGCAGCGGCGATGCCCTGCACACCCGCTCAAGCAAGGCGAGATCGATCAGCCCAGGCACGAAAAAGCCACTCGCGCCAGCATCGGCATAGGCGTGCGCGCGATCAATCGCGGCGTCGACCATCGCCGCATCATGCGCATCGGCGGGCGCGACCAGGAAAATGTCAGTCCGCGCATTGATGAAAAATGCCGGGCCGACGGCCTGGCGGATCGCGCTGATCCGCCCCGCCTGATCGGCAATGGAATAAAGCGTGCGCGGTGCGGCCCCAATCACCTGATCTTCGAAATTGCACCCAATCGCGCCTGTTGCGGCGAGCGCTGACACATTGGCGGCAGTTTGCCCCGGATCGCTTGCATAGCCGCCCTCAAAATCGATGCTGACCGGCAGGCTAGTCGCAGCGACGATTCGAGTGGCATTGGCCAGCGCCAGGTCAATCGGCAGCGCCTCTGCATCATGAAATCCCTGTGCCGCCGCCACTGACCAACTGCCCGTCGCCAGCGCCTTGGCCCCCGCCCGCTCAACAGCGACAGCGCTGCCCGCGTCCCAGACGTTGAACAGGATCAACGGCTGGCCGGGGACGTGCAGCTTGGCGAATGCAGTGAATTTATCGGACATGGCAGGCCTCTTCAGGGGTGGGGGCACAATCGTTTGGCATTGATCCCATTTGGCGGCCAAAACCCGCACGAAAGTTTAGTTTCGCCAACGCGGTCCACTCACATCGAACCCCGCTGCAACCAGATCATCCAAAATGCCGCCGTGCTCCGCCAGCGAATCGAGTGATAGCACCGCCAAAGTGACCTCGGGCTTGGTCATCAAACCGCGAACCGTTGGCCGCAGCGACGCCTCTCGCGCCAAATCGAACCGGCCGCCCTCGGGCCAACATGCCTGCCGTCCATTATCGGTTCGGGCCGCCAGCGCTTCCGGCACGCGCCGCGCCGCCCAAGCTGCCGACCGTGCGGCGAAAGCGTTTGCCCGCGCCTGGATGCCAGCGGGACCGGCCTCGACCAAGGTCACGGCATCCATCAGGCAGGCCATGTGCATGCGCGGGTCCGAGCCGAAGAAATCGGCCGTGATCTCCTTGACGCTCGCTTGCGCCAAGGGAATTTCCTTGGATTTGTTCTTGCGGACGAAGCGACGCACATAGGCGTTTGCGCCAGGAATGCGCTTCTGGTTCGTCCGGACCGAAGCCTGCAGCGTGATCGCCAAATGATAGGGATGTTTGCGCTCAAAGCCCGGTTTGATAATGCCCCGATCGCGCAGCGCGACCAGCCGCGCCCATTGGTCTGGCGTCGCGATCTGTTGCAATGTCTGTCCCTTGGGAAGCGATGCCTGGTTGCGCCATTTGCCAATCGTGCCAATCAACGAGAACAGCCCGATTTTAACGTTCAACGCTTCTGGGAACATGATGCGGTCCGCCTTGGCGAGCGCGCTATCCAGTGATGCGGGGTCCCATTGCGTGCCCGGCGCGACGCTGCCGATTGAACCCACCAGCACCACGGTCGTTCGCGGTCCTGTAACCTGCCAAACGGGAATGCCGCTGCGCCTTGCCGTGACGACGATATCCTCGGCGGTCGCCTCAGACGGCGCAGCCGGCGGGACCTGCGCCGCCGATGGCGCGAAAGCTGCGCCCATCATGGCAACGCCGGTGATCAGGCGAACGACGAGTTTGCTGGCTGGTGTCTTGCTCATTTTCCACGTTTTTCAACCTATTGTGGCGAAAATCGGGCTGTAAGCGGTTAGGCCAAGCGATCAATCGTAGCCCCCCTTAGAGCCTGATGACGTTAGGTCGCTTCAACCTCAGACCCGTTCGGGCTGAGCGAAGTCGAAGCCCACGCGCTCCGCCTGCCCTTCGACTTCGCTCAGGGCGAACGGNNCGGCGTATGGGTTGGTCCAATCCAACGTCATCTGACTCTAATGAACAAACCGCGCCACGACGTCGCGGTAACTCCGGCTTACCTTCACCTGCGCGTTTGACTGGAGCACCAGGAAGCATTCGCCATTGGTGTGCGGCTTCACCTCTTTTACCAGATCGAGGTTGACGATTGTCGAGCGGTGGACGCGCTGGAAGCGGCGGGGGTCGAGGCGCTTTTCGAGATCCTTCATCGTTTCGCGCAGGATCAGCGTGTTTTCGGCGGTATAGATGCACATATAATCGCCGGCGGCGTCGATCCGCTCGATCGTATCGACATCGACGCGGAAAATCTGGCCGCGATCCTTGATGTTGATGAGCTTTTCGAAACGGTTGGCGGCATGTTGGTCGCCGCCATCTTGCATGTCCGCGGCGGCATCTGGGGCGATTTCGGCGAGTACTTCCTTCAGCCGATCGACCTCTTCGACGCCGCGTTTTTCGGCGAGGCGCTGGCGGACGCGATCAAGCGTATCGGCCAGCCGCGTTTCCTCAACGGGCTTCATCAGATAATCCATCGCCTGCGCTTCAAAGGCGCGGATTGCGTGATCCGAATAGGCGGTGACGAAAACGAACAGCGGTGGTTCGATCTCCATCAGCCCCTGCACCACTGAAAAACCGTCAAAGCCCGGCATCTGGATATCCAGAAACACCAGATCGGGCTTGTGCGTCTTGATGCTGCGGATCGCCTCGCGACCATTGACACAGGTGTCGATGATCTCGACATCCTCATGCGCCTGGAGGCGGAGTTGCATGCCCTGGATCGCCAGGGGTTCGTCATCGACGAGAATGGTTCGGATCGTCATGCGGCCTCTTTCGTCGGTTCCTCGAGCTGGAACGGAATGTCGATCTCTACCCCAAAGCCGCCCCCCGGGTTTGATCGCGTCTCGAAACGATGGTCGGGCCCAAATGCCTGCGCCAGCCTGTCCCTAATATTGGCAAGCCCAACCCCGGTTGAAAGGCTTGGCCGGGATTTTGTTTCATGCAAGCCCGGCCCGGTATCGGATACGCTGATCTGCACCCGCTCGCCGTTCAACCGAGCGACCACGTTGATCTCGGCGCCGTTTTCCTGCGGGGTGACGGCATATTTGATCGCGTTTTCAACCAGCGGCTGGAGCAGCAGCGACGGCAATCGCGCCTTGGCGACGCGCGGATCAATCGAAAAGCTCGGCCGCAGCCGATCCTCAAAGCGCATCTTCTCAATCTCCAGATACAGCTTCAGCGTCTCGACCTCCTGCGCAATGGTGACATTCGCGGTCGGTTCATTGGCGAGCGTGTAGCGCAGGAAAGAGGACAGTCGACTGAGCATCGCATTGGCGCGGTCGGTCTGTTTCAGCAGCACCAATGTGGAGATCGAATTGAGCGTGTTGAACAGGAAATGCGGGTTGAGCTGGTAGCGCAGCATCGCCAGCTGCGCCGTCGATGCCTGATTGCCGAGCTTTTCGAGCTGGTCGATCTGTTCTTCAACAATCAGGTAGAAGTTGATCCCGAAATAGAGCGCCGACCAGCCTGACAGCACCACGAAATTGAGGAAGATCGTGCCGAGCACCAGGTTGAGATTGATCCCCGGATTGTCGAGCTTGATGAACGAGAAAGAAAAGGCATCGAGCACCGCATAAAGCAGCGTCGCCGCGCCCAGCGTGAACAGGGTGAGCAGCACAAGGGTGATCCGCGGCAGGGTGCGATAATAGCCATAAAGCGTGGAAAGCAGCAGCGTGATGCAATAGCCGATGATCGATTCGATCACGATGGCGATCAGGGCGGCGATCGACAGGCCATTGTTGATGCTGGAAACGCTGCGCAGCACCAGATAGCCGCTCCACCCCGCCGCCTGCAGCATCCAGAATGCGCGGTTCTTCTCTTCGAAAAAGGGGCGCGAAAAGATGCCGGGCTTGGGTGCGGGCTCTGGTCCGGCTTGGGCAAGCGCGCTCATTGGGGCATCGGGCGGAGCGGCGGTTCGATCATCGCCCCCTTATAGCTGCTGACAAACCGTCGGGAAGGGGCCTATGTTCGATCGATAAGAGGAGAGAGACGATGGCCGACGGAAACGACATGCCTGGCACCCATGCGGGACACCGCGCGCAGTTCACCGCGATGACCGAGGGGACGCAGGAAGACTGGCTGACGATTGCCACGCATTTTCGCGAATTCTCGCACGGGCTGCCAGCGCGGGTGCTGACGCATCTGAAGTTGCTCGACGGCGATTATGGCGGCTTTCCGGTCGATCGGCTTGAACATTCGCTGCAAACCGCGACCCGCGCGCACCGCGATGGCCGTGACGAGGCGTATGTTGTCACCGCCCTGCTCCACGATATTGGCGATACGCTGGGCAGCTTCAACCACCCTGAAATTGCAGCCGCAATGCTCCGCCCGTTCGTCAGCGAAGAATTGCACTGGATCGCCAACAATCACGGCGTGTTCCAGGGATATTATTATTTCCACTATCTCGGCATGGACCGCGACCTGCGCGAAAATTACCGGGGCCACCCGCATTTTGAGGCCTGCGCCGAATTTTGCGAGAAATATGATCAGTCGGCGTTCGATCCGAATTACGACAGCGCACCGCTCGAGTTTTTCGAGCCGATGGTGGCCCGGGTGATGGCCCGGCCGATCAACAGCATGTATGCGAAGGTGGCCGAAAACGCCTGAGTATCGCTGAGTGACGAACGACAAAAAAGGCCCCGCCGATCCAATCGGCGGGGCCTTTTTTCGGTGTGGCTGGCCCCCAAAAGCAAACCGCCGCCCCCTTTCGGGGACGGCGGCCTGTTAGGGGTCAATATTTAGAGACGACTGGGATCAGAAGCCCACGTTCAGCGTCATGATGAACGTGCGTGGCGTGCCGATCTGCGCAAAGGGGTTGTTGAACTGGGTGGTCGAACCGCCGTTGAAGCCGCCAACGAAGTACTGGTTGGCAAGATTCTGAACGTTCAGCTGCAGATAGGTCTTGTCGTTCAGACCGGCCCAACCCATCGGCAAGCGCACATCGGCGTCGATCAGGGTGTAGGCTGGCGTGCTGGCGTCAAAGGTCTGCACGGCAAAGCCACGCGTGCCGGTGAAGGTCCCCGGCGTATTGGCAGCCGTTGGGCAAACCTGGTTGATCACCGTCCCCGTGCACTGCAGCGCAGGCAGGTTCTGGTCGTTCAGGAAACGCGGACCGGTGCGCTTTACCTGAATGCCGATTTCAACCGGGCCAAGCTGCCCCTGAACACGACCACCAACCGTGTAAACCGGCGCACCCGATTCACGCCTGCCAGCGGTAAGCGCGAAGATTGGGGCACCTGCGACGGTGCAGTTTACCGTCGTGTTGGCAGCGGTTAGCGTGGTGGGGCAACGACCGATCTGGACATTCGACTGGATGTTCGAGTCCAGATACGAACCGAACACATACAGCGTCAGCTCAGGGATCGGGCGATAGGTGACGCTGCCGTCAAAGCCGTATTTATCGACCGTGCCAAGGTTACGGAACAGCGTGACCTGCGTGTCCGGATCAAAGGCGTTCGCGAGACGATTGGTGAAGCGCGAGAAGTAAGGGCCGACCTGAACCTGCAACTTGCTTGAATTGTACCGCAAGCCAGCGTCGAAGTTGTCAGTGGTTTCCGGTTCAGGCTGGCCGGATGGCGACGACAGCGGGAAGTAGAAGTTCTGGTACAGGTTGTCCGTGCTCGGAACCTGCAGACCCTTTGAATAGTTGCCGAAAACCGACCAGCCATCAGCCGGCTTGAAGACAAAGCCAACGTTCGGCAGCACGCGCTGGTAATTGAACGACCGTGACTGCGGAGGGGCAAAGCCCGTTGCGGTGTTGGTCGTCGCGTTGAACGAATACGGGTTTGCCGCCGCAAATGCTGCCGTCTGGTTGGTGCAGGCAACGTTGCCGCTTGCTGCGGTGGTGAAGCAATTCTGGGTGAGGTCGCGCGAGTAGAACGGTGCACGAATGCCCGCCGTCACCACCAGCGCTTCGTCAAAGAACTTGCCGCGATATTCACCGGAAACCTGATGCAGCGTCGCAAACGACAGACGGTCACGGCCTTGAAGCACCGTGCCGGCAGATGTCAGGATTGGCGCATTGACCGGGAACACGTCAAAGGGCTGGCCATTGGCGCGCAGAAAGCCGGCTTCGCCGGTCTGGCGGTGGCGGGCACGATCGAACGAGTAGGTGACACGCACCGAGTGATCGTCAGAGACATCCCAGCGCAGCGAGGCCAGAACGCCGAAGCGGCTGGTCTGGGTCTGGCTGGGGCGCAGCACCGTCACCGTATCGAGAACATCGCCGTCGCCGTTCAAATCGCGACCAAAGAAGTTGGTGGTCGCCGTCTGGCCGGCGCCAGTGTTTATTGCCGTCACGACGGTGCCGACATAGCCCGTGGTGATCGAACCTGCTGGGCGCACACCGGCGAGCGTGCCGGTGCCTTCCGAACCAGCGACCGTGCCGCCGCCATTGGCCTTCACATACTGATAGCTCGGGTCGACCGTGAGGACGAGGCGGTCTGCCAGCGTGAAGCGCGAATTGATGCGGACGTTGCCGGTGTTCGACGGGTTGAACCGTTCATCAAAGCTGGTGCCGCAGCCCTGCAAGGGGGCGGCGGGCGCAAATGGCGTGTCGGTCAACCCAGGGCGTGCAGCCGTCAGCGTGCAGCGCGGGACAGTATACGGCAGTTCGTTAAAGCCGTTGGGGAAGCGGTTGCCGTTCGAATTCGTGCCCGGCGTGCGGACGGCGCCGGTCACCAGGGCAGGGTTGCCGATCGAATTCGGGGCAGCCGTCGACTGGCTGAAGATGTTGTTATCGGAACGCAGCGGCGCCGAACCACCAAAGTTATTGCGGTTCTGGTTGTAGTTACCCGAAACCGAGACGAAATCGCCGTTATCGCCAATCGGCTGATAGAGTTTGGCGTTATACTGCTGCTTGAAAATCTTACCGAAATCATTGAGATACCAGTTGTTTTCGGTGCGGCTGGCAGCAACGAACAAGCGCGTGCCGAACGAGGTGATGTTCCCCGTGTCGATCATGCCGAAGAAGCGATAATAGTTGAAATCACCAACCGACGCGAGGAAGCGTGCGCCCAGCTGCTCGCTTGGGTTGCGCGTGCGATAGTTGACGGTCGATCCCGAGGCAGCCGCCGACGGGGTGTCAACGTCGGTCGAGCCATAGTTCACGTTCACATTCTCGATCAGCTCAGGATCGAGCTGTTGGTTCGAGAAGATCGCATAGTTGCCCGAATCGTTCAGGGGGATACCGTCAAACGTCAGCGCAATGCGGCTTGAATCGAAGCCGCGAATGTTCAGCGTACCGCCAGCCGAACCGAAAGGATCGTTGTTCTGGAAGCTCACACCGGGCAGCGAGTTGATCGTGTTGAGGATCGAGTTGCCGGGGGTCTGGCGGCTGATGAATTCCTGGTTCAGCACGCCCTTGGCTTTGGACGTATCGGGCGATTCGATGCCAGCGATACCCTTTTCCGTGCGTGCCTTGACGACGATGTCGCCCTCGTCAAATTCCATCGAGCCGGTTGACTGCGCACTGGCGGCGGCAGGCATGACGAGCGCGGCAATAGCCGCGCCAAAAAATAGCTGGTTGCGCATTATAGTCCCCTTGAGGCGATTGAGTCGCTGTAAAGTCGCTTTGGATCGGCTTTTTGGACCGTCACAAACGCCCATGCATGGAATTTATTTCGCTTCAATGACAGACTGAATGGAAGCTTAATTGGGCGTCATTGTTTCATGCTGCGTTGCAAAAAAGCACCACCCTCAGTGCCCCTAAAGTCCGGCGACAATCGCCTGCCAGCCGGCTTCATCGATTACCTTAATGCCTAATTCAGCAGCTTTTTTTAGCTTTGACCCAGCCCCTGGCCCGGCGATAATCAAATCGGTCTTGCTGGAGACTGATCCGGCAACGCGGGCGCCCAGCGCCTCGGCTTGAGCCTTGGCTTCGTCTCTGCTGAGCGACTCGAGATTGCCGGTAAAGACCAATGTCTTACCACTCACTGCCGAGTCGCGCGTAGTATGGACGACATCGGATGGGCGGACCTGACGCAACAGATCGCGCAGCGCGGCGCGGTTATGGGGTTCTGCAGCAAAGTCGACCAGGCTGAGCGCGACCTCCGGGCCAATACCCGGTGTTTCGATGACGGACGCCAGCAGCTTGCCAAGGCGCGCCAGGTGCTTTTCGTCGCTTTCGCCGATCGCGGGCGGCGTCGAACGGCGCAAGTGCAGCGCATGGCGGATCACCTGCACCAGCGCGCCGAGCGAGCCATAGCGGCGCGCCAGATCACGCGAGGTGGTCGCGCCGACATGGCGGATGCCAAGCGCGAACAGGAAACGATCAAGCGGTGGGGTTCGTTTGGCGTCGATCGCGTCGATTAGATTCTGCGCTGAAACCTCGGCCCAGCGTTCCCGCATCAGCAGCTTTTCGCGCGTCAGCGTGAAGATATCGGCGGGGGCGGCGATCAGGCGATCATGAAAAAAGCTCTCGATATTGGTGATCCCCAGCCCGTCGATATCGAGCGCCTGGCGTGAGGCGAAGTGCCGTAGCCGCTCGACGCGTTGCGCCGGGCAGATCAGCCCACCCGAACAGCGCCAGTCAACTTCGCCCGGATCGCGCTCGGCGGCGGACCCGCATTCCGGGCAATGGGTGGGAAAGGGCCAGGCGCCGCGCTTCTCATCACGCGACAGGTTTTCGACAATCTGGGGGATGACGTCGCCCGCGCGTTGCAGGACAACGCGGTCGCCAGGCCAGACGTTCAGCCGCGCAATCTCATCGGCATTGTGCAGCGTGGCGTTGGTGACAACGACACCGCCGACCGTGACGGGTTCAAGCCGCGCGACGGGGGTCAGCTTGCCGGTGCGACCGACCTGAATGTCGATCGCGCGCAACATGGTTTGGGCGCGCTCGGCGGGGAATTTATGCGCGATCGCCCAGCGTGGTGCGCGCGAGATGGCCCCCAGCCGATCCTGCCAATCGAGCCGATCGACTTTATAGACGACCCCGTCGATATCGAAGGGCAGGTCTGCGCGCGCGGCCTCGATCATCCGGTAATGCGAGAGCGCGCCAGCGACATCGTCAACGCGCACCAGCATGTCGCTCACTGGTAGGCCCCAGGCGGCGATGGCCTGCATCACGCCCAACTGCGTCTCGCCGGGGATAATGCTGGCGTCGCCCCAGCCATGTGCCAGGAAGCGCAACGGGCGGGTCGCGGTAACGCTTGCATCCTTCTGGCGCAGTGACCCGGCGGCGGCGTTGCGCGGGTTGGCGAATTGGCGGGCCTTGTCGGTGTCCTCCGCTTCGGCGAGCAGCCGGGCGTTGAGCGCGGCGAAATCGGCCTTCGCCATGTACACCTCACCGCGCACTTCGAAGATGGCGGGGGGCGAGCCGGTGAGGGTGGCGGGGATATCGGCGATCGTGCGGACATTGGCGGTTACATCCTCGCCAATCGCCCCGTCGCCGCGGGTGAGCGCCTGAACGAGCTGGCCGTTTTCATAGCGGAGTGAGCAGGACAGGCCATCAATCTTGGGCTCAGCGGTGAGCGCAACGGTTTCATCAGCGGCAAGCGACAGGAAACGGCGGACGCGGCCGTCGAAATCGGTGATGTCTTCGTCGGCAAAGCCATTGTCGAGGCTCATCATCGCCTTGGCATGCGCGACCTTGGCGAGATGACCGGCGGGGGCGGCGCCGACCTTCAGGCTGGGTGAATCGGCGCGGACCAACTGCGGGAAGGCGGCCTCGATTGCTGTGTTGCGTCGGACCAGCGCGTCATAGTCGGCGTCGCTAATTTCTGGCGCATCATCGGTGTGATAGCGCGCGTTATGGTAGGCGATCTCGGCGGCAAGGCGCGCGAGTTCGGCGGCGGCATCAGAATCGGAGCTTGGCAACGACAGCGTCATGGCCATGCGCTAACGCTGACCAAGTTTCGGTTCAAGGAGGGTGCGATGCCGAACTTTGTCCAGATTACCCCGTTCATGCATGTTCCTGATCTGACGGCGGCGATCGATTATTTTTGCGATCTGCTGGGATTTGCGATCCTGTATCGCGAACCTGGCTATGCCTATGTCGAGCGCGAAGGGTGCGGCATACGCCTGTTGCAGAACGACGGTGAGGATGGTGCGCCGCCCGGCAATCGCCGATTTGCCTATTATGTCGATGTCAGCGACGTCGACGCGCTGCACCAGGAATTAAAGCCCAAGCTTGATCGACTGCCGCCGGGGGATGTGTTTGGACCGATCGATCAACCGTATCGCCAACGCGAATTGCTGATCCTGGCACCCGATGGCAATCTGCTTGTGTTCGGTCAGCCGATCAGCGGCTAAGCCGTCTCCAGCAACCGTGCCGCCTGTGCGCGCGCTTCGTCGGTCACGGTCGCGCCTGATAGCATCCGCGCGATTTCCTCCTGCCGCTCGGCCTCGTTAAGGGTGCGGACGCCGGTGCGGGTGACGGTGCCGTCATGGCTTTTGGCGATCAGCAGATGATGCTGCCCGCGCGCAGCGACCTGCGGGCTGTGCGTAACGACAAGCAACTGCGTGGTCTCGGCCAGCCGCGCGAGCCGCTCGCCGATCGCGCTCGCCACCGCGCCGCCGACGCCGCGGTCGATTTCGTCGAAGATCATTGTCGCCGCGCCGCCCTGTTCGGCCAGGCTGACCTTCAGGGCGAGGATGAAGCGCGAGAGTTCACCGCCGCTGGCGATCTTGATCAAGGGTCCAAAGGGCGCGCCGGGATTGGTCGAGATTTCGAATTCGACACGGTCCTTGCCCTGCGCCGACCAGCTGTCCTCGCCGAGTGGCTCCACCACGGTTTTGAAGCGCGCGGCATCGAGCTTTAGCGGCGCGAGTTCGCCCTTCACAGCGCTATCGAGCCGTGCTGCGGCCTCAGTACGGGCTTTGGTCAGGACGGTTGCTTCGCGGTGATAGGCATCGGCGGCAGCGGCAACCGCGCGTTCCAGCGCTGCCACCCCGGCGCCCCCGCTTTCGATCCGTTCAAGCTTGCTGGTCAGTTCTTCGGTCAGCGCGGCGAGATCGTCGGGCTGGACGCGGTGTTTGCGAGCGACCGCGCGCAGTTCGAACAGCCGGGTTTCATCGGCCTCCAATTGCGCCGGATCAAAGGCCAGCGCCTCGGCAGCCTCGTCAACCTTTTCCTGCGCGGTGGTGCCTTCGATGATCGCGCGATCAATCGCGGCAAGGGCTTCCGCCAGCGCCTCATGATCGTCGGTGATCCGTTCCAGGATACGGGCCGCCTGCCGCAACCGGGCAAGCCCGCCTTCCGATCCATCGAGCAGATCGGCGATCGCCTGCATGTCGCCAGCGATTTTCTCGCCGCGCTGCATGCTCGCCCGGCGCGTGGCCAGAATTTCCTCTTCACCGGGTTCGGGCGCAAGCGCCGTCAGTTCAGCGACGGCATGTTCCAGCCAATCGCGGTCGCGCGCGGCGGTGTCGAGTTCCTCGCGCGCGGTGGCGAGCGCGGCCTGCGCGTCGCGCAATGTGCGGTGGGCGGTGGCGACCAGATCGGTGTCGATCCGGCCAAAGGCATCGAGCAGCGCGCGGTGCCCCCGTGCATTGAGCAGCCCGCGATCATCATGCTGGCCGTGAATTTCGACCAGATGCCCGGAGAGATCGCGCAGCAGGCCAGCAGAGGCAGGCTGATCATTGACGAAAGCGCGGCTGCCGCCATCGGCCTTGACGATGCGGCGGATCAGCAAGGGTTCGGCGGGATCGAAATCGAGGCCGTTGAGTTCAAGCAACACCGCGACTGGCCCGCCCAGCCGGGGCGGATCAAAGCAGGCGGTGACCACGGCTTGGGCAGTCCCCTGGCGGACCAGCGACGTCTCACCACGGCCGCCGAGCGCGAGGCCAAGCGCATCGAGCAGAATCGATTTGCCTGCCCCGGTCTCGCCGGTCAGCACGCCAAGGCCTGCGCCGAAATCGAGATCGAGCGCTTCGATCAGCACGACATCGCGGATGGAAAGGGCGGTCAGCATCGCCGCACGGGATCGCTTAGCGGCCGGATCGGCGCGCAGGGACTGGGAAAGGGCCGCGCGGGATCAGGCGCCGACCTTTGCGACCGCTTTTGGCTTATAATCACCCACCAATTTATAGGCGCGCTGATACCAATCGGTTCCTGGATAGTTATTGCCGAGCACGGCGGCTGCCTTTTTCGCTTCTTCGGGCAAGCCCAGCGCGAGATAGGTTTCGGTGAGCCGCATCAGGGCTTCGGGTACGTGCGTGGTCGTCTGATAGTCTTCGATGACATGGCGGAAGCGCATCGACGCGGCGAGCCAGTCGCCGCGATTTTCATAGAAGCGGCCAACCTCCATCTCCTTGCCGGCAAGATGGTCGCGCACCAGATCCATTTTCAGACGGGCGTCTGACGCATATTTCGTTGCGGGATAGCGCCGCGACAATTCGCCGAGCGCATCGAGTGCCTGCTGCGTGATTTTCTGATCGCGCGTTACGTCCGAAATCTGCTCATAATAGCCAAGCGCCACCAGATAATAGGCATAAGGCGCATCGCGGTTGCCCGGATGGACCGACAGGAAACGCTGCGCGGACTGAATCGATTTCGTGTAATCGGCTGTCAGATAATAAGAAAATGCCCCCATCAGCTGCGCACGGCGTGCCCAGATGGAATAAGGATGCTGGCGCTCCACTTCATCAAAAAGGGCGGCAGCTTCGTCGTAGCGGTGCTGATCAAGCCGCTTCTTGGCCGCGGAATACAAGGTGCCGACATCGCGGGCGACATAGGGCAGATCGCCCTTGCTCTTGTTGCCGGCACAGCCAGCGATGGAAATCATGCTGGCGGCGATCAGCGCCAGCGATACGGAGCGGGACAGGGGAATACGCATGGGCCATGTCCATAGCCGACCAGGCCGCGCGCGAACAATGTTTTTTGACACAGGCTTCGGCCAGCCGATGCGGGCGCGGGATCGTCCTGGTGACGATGCGCGTTGTGGCCCTGTCCCTCCTTGCGATAAGAACCTGTCATGACCGCGATGTTGCTCACCACCAAACGCGTTGAAAAACCCTGGGGTCGGCATGATCTCTGGCCCGGCTTTGCCGATCCTGCGCCGGGGACGCCGCCGATTGGCGAGATATGGTTCGAAGCGCCTGCCGATGCCGCGCCTGATCTGCTCGTCAAATATCTGTTCACCAGCGAAAAACTGTCGGTGCAGGTGCATCCCGATGATGATGCGGCACGGGCAGCGGGGTATCCGCGCGGCAAGGATGAAGCATGGTTGATCCTGGCGGCGCGCCCTGGGGCAACGATCGCGATCGGGACGCTTGCACCGATGAGCCAGGACGCCCTGCGTGCGGCGGCACTCGACGGCAGCATCGAACATTTGCTCGACTGGAAACCCGTCACGGCAGGGGATTTCTTTTATTCGCCAGCGCGCACCGTTCACGCCATCGGGGCCGGAATCACGCTGGTTGAGGTGCAGCAAAATGTCGATCTGACCTATCGGCTTTATGATTATGGTCGGCCGCGCGCGCTGCATCTGGAAGCGGGGGTTGCCGTCAGCGATGCCAAGCCCTTCATCGCCCAGACAGCGCCTAGTGCCATTGGCGGGGGCCGGACGATCCTGGCGGAAGGGCCGAAATTCGTGGTCGAACGCTGGCAGGGTGGCGACCATGCGCTGGCGCTGCCGGAGGGCGTGTCAGGCTGGCTCGTGCCGCTGGCTGGGCAGGGCAGCGCTGACGGCGTTTCCTGGCGCGCGGGCGAATGTTTGATGCTGGCGGGGCAGGTGTCGGTGACGGCATCGGCCGATAGCGACCTGCTCTTTGCCTTTCCAGGCGACACCCGCCTGCCGGGCTGAAATCCTTAAACAGTTGGTGATAGCGAGACAGCGATGCTGCGCGTTCTGACTCTTGCCACGCTGTTCCCCGATGCGACCCGCCCCAATTTCGGCGTGTTTGTCGAACGGCAGACATTGGGACTGGCTGCGCTGCCGGGCGTTGACCTGCGCGTGGTCGCGCCGATCGGCCTGCCGCCCTGGCCGCTGTCGCGCCATGCGCATTACCGGGCATTTGCGACGGTGCCCGCAGCGGAGCTTTGGAAGGGCGTGCCGGTTGCGCGCCCGCGATTCCTAACCTTGCCGGGTACCGGCGGGCGCTTTCATGCGATGGCACTGCGCCAGCGACTGGTGCCGCTGTTGACGGCGGTCCGCCGCGACTTTGCCTTTGACGTGATCGATGCCGAGTTCTTCTTTCCCGACGGGCCAGCGGCGATCGCGCTTGGCCGTCGCTTCGGGGTGCCGGTGTCGATCAAGGCGCGGGGGGCTGATATCCATCATTGGGGGCACGGCGCAACGGGTGCGCAGGTGCGTCGGGCTGGTCAGGCGGCAGACGGGCTGTTGGCGGTATCGCAGGCGATGCGCGGCGACATGGCTGCGATCGGCCTGCCGCAGAGCCGGATCGCCGTTCACCTTACCGGGGTCGATCTTGATCGCTTCGTCCCGCTTGATCGGACGGCGGCGAAGGCGGCGCTGGGCGTAGCGGGGCCGCTGATCGTGTCGCTTGGGGCGCTGATTGCGCGCAAGGGGCATGATGTGGTGGTCAAAGCGATGACGGACCTGCCGGGTGCGACGTTGATGATTGCCGGGGAGGGACCGGCCCGTAGCGCGCTGATCGCCGATATCGCGCGGCTTGGGCTTGGCGAGCGCGTGCGCTTGCTCGGATCGGTGCCGCATGGCGAGATGCCGGCGTTGCTTGCGGCCGCCGATGTCATGGCGCTTGCGTCCGCCTCCGAAGGGCTTGCCAATGCCTGGGTGGAGGCGCTGGCCTGCGGTACGCCGATCGTCATCACCAAGGCGGGCGGGGCGGCCGATGTGGTGACCGATCCCCTTTACGGCCGGATCGTCGAGCGCACGCCGACGGCCTTTGCGGCAGCAATCAGCGCGTTGCTGACGCTGCCGCCGGATCAATCGGCGGTCAGGCAGGGGGCCGCGCGCTTCACCTGGGAGGCGAATAGCGCGGCTTTACTTGCTCATTTGAGCGGTTTGGTCGCGCGCCACCGATAAATTGGTCAATGGCCGCTTGGCTTGGCCCAGGCCTTGGCCTGCCGCGCCGACAGGGTGACGAGATCGCCCATCGCCACGGGCATGTCGATCAGGTGCAACCCCCAATCCTTCAGGATAGTGCCGCCCACCGATACATCGCCGACGATCGTGTCCGTCCGCGGATCAGCCGGATCGGCATTCACCGTCACCGCCAGATAATGGAATGGGCCTGTCGCCACGCATTCCGTGGAGAGCAGGCCGGGTGCCTTCACAAAACTGGTCGAAACCGGCGCGCCGTCCGCCGTCCAGGCACCCTGGCGGGCACTGGCAATCCCGGCTCCGGTGGTGCCGAGATAATTGTCAGATACCGCTTTGCCGCCGCCCAGCGCCGCCGGGTTGGTGCAGGCAGCGACCATGCCGGGCTGGGGCACCACACCGAAGCGACTCCCCTCGGGCGGCGGTGAATCGTTGCGGAAGGTGACATAGCTGATCAGGCAACCGGTCTGGTCCGCGCTGTGGCAAAGCGGGATCGCCTTCAGATCACCACCGACATCCTTGCCCTGTGGCACCGCGACATTGGTGCCGAGCAGCATCGCTGAAATCAGCAGCTTCTGCGTTGGTTTGCCGTCAATCTCATTCTGCATCAGCACCTTCAGCACACCCGACCCCTGGCTATGGCCAATCAGCACGACACCGTGCCCCTTATTGTCGCGCGCCAGATAGTTTTCCCATGCTGCCTTCACATCAGCATAAGCGAGCGCGCGGTCAGCTGGCACAGCCTTGCCCGCCATGATCGCCTGCAGTGCGGTCAGCGTCACCTGGCGATAGAGCGGGGCGAAGACACGGCAGTTTTTGGCAAAGCGTGCCGCCTGGAACGCAGCGACCTGATTTTCCTCTGGTCCCGCAATCATGTCGCTGTTTGGCGTCTTGTCGAGCGAGACGGTGGGATAGACATAGAAGCAATCGAATTTCGGTGCCGCCGCGGCGACAAATTTCTCTGTGCTGCGCGTGCCATTGGCCATGATGACGGTGGCGTCCTGATTAGCGGCGCAGGCGTCTGTCCGGCCGGGGCGGCACAGCCAGGCGCTGTCCTGCGTGTAGTCCGGGGCAGGAGCTATGTCAGCGGCGGTCTGGGCGATCGCCGGTGGCGCGGCCATAGTGGTGGCGGCCAGCAGGCCAAGGGCTGCAATCAGTTTCATCGCGATCCTCCCGAATATGTTTCTTGCCATCATAGCCGGGCAGCATGGCGCGTCGAGCGCAAATCAGCGCAGCGCTATAGCGGATAGAGCGCGCCCGCGATCCAGCGCCCTTCATGACGCAGCACGCTCCAGGCACGGGCAGCGGCGCGGCTGTCCATGGTCTCGATGCCGATCCCCAGCGCTTCGATCGCGCGGACCAGCGCGCGGGGCGGCTGGATGAGGCTGGCGCCGGTGCCGAGGATCAGGAATTCCGGCGACGGCGATACCGCCAGCAAGGGGGCAAGATCAGCCTCGCTCAGTGCCGCAATCGGTGGCGGTGACCAGCCATGCGCGCTCGTCGGGGTGATCAGCAGCGCGGTATAGACATTGTCGTCGATCCGGAAGCCGCCGCCCGAAAACCCCTTGATAATGGGGCCTTCGGGCGCGGAGTCATGCTCCAGCCGCATCAGCGGCGCTCTTTGGGCACCACGCGTTCGGCCTGGCCGGCATAGTCAGCCTTGCCCGCCGTCTTTTCCAGATCAGGATCGGCGCGCAGGCCCAAGGTGATCAGCAGCGACGACGACACATAGATTGACGAATAGGTGCCGACGAAAATGCCCAGGATCATGGCGGCGGTAAAGCCGCGCAGCACATGGCCCCCGAACAGCAACAACGCCCCCAGCGCGAGCAGGATCGTGAGCGATGTCATCACCGTGCGGGGCAGCGTTTCGTTGACCGACAGATCGATGATCTCCGACATCGACATCTTGCGATAGCGGCGCATATTTTCGCGGATACGGTCATCGATCACGATCTTGTCGTTGATCGAATAGCCAATGATCGTCAGCACGGCGGCCACGATATTCAAATCAAATTCGAACTGCGTGATCGCGAAAAAACCCAGCGTCATCAGCAGATCGTGGACGATGGCGACCACGGTCGACACGCCGAACTGCCATTCGAAGCGGAAGACTGCAAACAGGCCGATGCCCAGCACGGCAAGCGCCACGGCGGCGGCGCCCGTCCAGATCAGCTCATTTGAAACCTTGCCCGATACAGCATCTTGTTTCGAAAGCTTGGCGGTGGGGTAGATTGAATTGATGGCTTTCTGCACTTGCTTGACGACGGCATTGGTCGCGCCCTTGTCCTGCGATTTTGGCGCGGGCAGGCGCAGCGCCACGGTGACCTTGTCATCGTACAACTGCGGCCGCACCTCGCCCAGGCCCAGACCGTCAATCGCGGTCCGCAGCTTGTCGAGCGAGGGCTCCTGTTCAAACTTTTCCTCGATCATGATACCGCCGACGAAATCAACGCCCAGGTTCAGTTTGTAGATGAACACCGTGGCGAGCGCGGCGACCGACAGCAACGCTGTCAGCCCGAACGCCCAATAACGCAGGCGGACAAAGCCGATATTGGTGTTGTCGGGAACGAGTTTCAGCAGGCGCATGGGTCTATCCGCCGATCAAATGTTGATGTCGCTGGGGCGGTTTTTGCGCACCCAGAGCACGACGAGCATGCGGGTAAAGGTAACGGCGGTGAACACCGATGTGACGATGCCGATCAGCAGCACCACGGCAAAGCCCTTCACCGGACCCGACCCGAGCAGCAGCATGATGACGCCGGAAATGCCGTGCGTCATATTGGCTTCAAAGATCGTGCGGCTGGCCTCTTTATAGCCAAGCTCAACCGACTGGATCACGCTGCGTCCGCGCCGCCGCTCTTCGCGGATGCGTTCGTTGATCAGCACGTTGGCGTCCACGGCGGTGCCGATCGTCAGCACGAAGCCGGCAATGCCCGGCAACGTCAACGTGCCTTTGAGCAGCGCCAGCACGCCGATGATGACCAAGATGTTGATAACGACGGCGATGTTCGCATAGACGCCGAACCGGCCATAGGTGACGAACATGAACACGATCACCAGGATCGCCGCGATCACCGATGCGGTAATGCCTGCGCGGATCGAATCGGCACCCAGATCAGGGCCGACGGTGCGTTCCTCAACGATCTTCAGCGCGACCGGCAGCTTGCCGGACCGAAGCGCGATGGCGAGTTCATTGGCGGTTTTGACGGTGAAGCTGCCCGAGATCGAAGCGGTGCCGCCCAAAATTGGTTCGTCGATCCGCGGGGCAGAGATCACCTTGTTATCAAGGATGATCGCGAACGGCTTACCGACATTTTCCTGCGTGACGCGTGCAAATTTGCGACCGCCCTGGCTGTCAAAGGTGATGACGACATCGGGTTCGTTGGTCTGCGAATTATTGCCCTGCACGGCATTGATCAGCTGATCGCCCGACACAATCACCGCACGCTGCAGCGCGATCGGCCCGCCACCGTTAGCATAAGGCAAAATCTCGCTGCCAACCGGAGCGATGCCCTTGGCAACCTGCACCGGATCGGCATTCAGATCGACCAGCTTGAATTCCAGCTTGGCGGTTTTGCCGAGCAGGTCCTTCAGGCCCTGCGGGTCCTTCAACCCCGGCACCTGGACGACGATGCGGTTATTGCCCTGGCGGATGATCGTTGGTTCGCGCGTGCCGAGTTCGTCGATCCGCTTGCGCACCACTTCGGTTGCATCGCCCATCGCGGTATTGATGGCCTGAGTCAGCCCCGCTTCGGTCTGGGTCAGCACGAAACGCTGGCCGTCGACGACTTCGATATTCCAGTCACGCTGGCCAGTGAGGCCGGCACCATTGGTGAGCGGCAACAGGCGTTCGCGCGCTTCATCAACCTGGGTAACATCGCGCAGCAAAAAGCTTAGCTTGCCGTCGCGGGTAGAGATGTCGCCAATCCCGATCCGGGGATTGCCGCGCTTCATCTCCGTCAGCACCGTGTCGCGCATCTGCTCCAGCCGGGCGACGGCGACGTCCTTGGTGTCTGCTTCAAGCAGCAAATAGCTGCCCCCGACCAGATCAAGACCGAAATTGATGCGCGGCAGCTTGTCGTTCAGGCCAGTCGTGGCGCTTTCTGGGATGAAGCTTGGCACTGCCAGCAGCATCAGCGCGACGATAAAGGCGATGATTGAGCTGACTTTCCAGCGCGGGAAATCCTGCATGGTGGCGCTCAGTCGTTCGCAGGTTTGCCGGCGCCGCTCGGCGCGATCGCCGCCAGCGTTGCTTTGACAACCTTGACCTTCACACCCGTCGCGATCTCGACCTCGACGATCCGCTCATCCACCTTGATGACCTTGCCGACGATGCCGCCCGCCGTCGTTACTTCATCGCCCTTCTTCACCGCGTTCACGGCGTCCTGCAGCTTCTTCATCCGCTGTTGCTGCGGGCGGATCAGCAGGAAATAGGCGAGCGGGAGCAGCAGCAGATAGGGGATGATCATCGCGATCGATCCGTTGCCATCGGCGGCGGCGCCAGCGGTCTGGGCAAAGGCAGGGGGAATGAACATGAACGTCCTGAACTGGCTGGGGTGATGGGGCGAGCTGTCGCCCTATAAGTGGCGCGCGCTATCATCATCGCAAGGGGCGCGCAACCGCCGCAATCGTGTCAGCGCGGCACGAGCGCTGCAAAGGCAGCGGCGATCCAGCGATGCGCGGCACGGATCGCGGGCAATCGGCGGATGTCGCGGTGCGTCAGCAGCCAGACTGGGCGCGGCGGCACAGCAAGCGCCAATGGCACGGCAATCAGCCCCGCCGCCTGCGCAAACGGAACCGGCAACAGCGCGATGCCCGCGCCGGCCTCGGTCGCTTGCAGCAGCGCGCGAGTGCTGCCGGTGCGCAGGGCAACAGCGCTGGTCAGCCCCGCTTTGGCGACCCAATCGAGCTCGGCGATCGGGCCATAGCTGTCGTCATAGATCAGCAGTCGTTCATCCTCCAGTCGCAGCGACGCTGGATCGCGCCCGGCGAGATAGCCCGCGCTGGCAAAGCAGCCGAGATCGATTTCGAAGATCCGCCGCGCAATCAGGCTGGCGCCTTCCGGACGCGACATGCGCAGCGCGATATCGGCCTCCCGCGCGGCCAGACTCACCACTTCGCCCTGAGGGCGCAGCGTGACGCATAACCCCGGCGCCATTTGCCACAGCTGGGGCAGGGCAGGCGCGAGTATCTCGGTCACGATCAGGTCGGTCGCTGAAATCGTCACGCTTCCCGCCGCACTCGATGCGCCAAGCGCCGCTGCCGCCCGTCCGATCTGGGCGGCCTGCTCGACCAACGGCGCGGCCAGCGCGGCGATCCGGCTGCCATCGGCCGTCAGCCGCACGCCATTGGCGCGGCGGTCAAGCAGCCGCAGCCCGAGTGCGGTTTCCAACCCCTCCAGCCGCCGCGCAATGGTCGACACGGCGAGCCCAAGCGGCTTGGCGACCGCGCTCAGCGAGCCGCGTTCGTCGAGCATCAACAATAGTTTCAGGTCTTCGCTGTCCACCAGCAATGCTACCTTGTTTTGCATTTTATGCAAAAGCGATTTGCGATCTTCACGCTTACACAGGTTAAACCGAGCGCGTAAATCCCGGTCATCACTCGATCAGGAGTTTCGTCATGAAGGTCATCTCCACCAAGATCACACCGTTGATCGCCGCCGCCGCGCTCGCCGCACTGCCGCTTGCCGCTGCGGCCAAGCCAGATGCGCCCGAGGGCCGCGTCGCGGTCGTCGTCAGCATCGCCACCCCGCCCGGCGTGACCGATGCCTATTTGAAGGCAGAGTTCGACAAAGCCGTTCCGCGCTATCAAGCGATCCCCGGCCTGATCCGCAAATATTTCACGATCGAGCCAAAGCGCTTTGGCGGCATTTATTACTGGTCGAGCAAAGCGGCAGCCCAGGCCTGGTTCAGCGACGCCTGGACGGCGCGCGCTAAGGCGACTTATGGCAGCGACCCGGTCGTAAGCTATTATGACGTGCCGCTGGCGATCGACGGGGCCAAACCCTGATGCGCCAGCTCACCTTCGTGCGGCCTGGACTGGTGGAGTGGCGCGAGGCGGCTACGCCCCTGCTGGCCAGCGCTGACGCAGCGCTTGTCCGTCCGATTGTGCTCGGTCGCTGTGACCTCGATGTCGGTTTCGTGCGCGGGCTGGCGCCGATGGCGGTCGGCGAGCCGATTGGGCACGAGATGATCGGTGAGGTGGTTGATGTTGGCGACGGCGTTCGCCATGTCCGGCCCGGCCAGCGCGTTATTGTGCCGTCGCAGATCAGCTGCGGCGCGTGCCGCAATTGCCGACGCGGCTTTACCGGGCGCTGCCAGGCCGTGCCCTTCGCGGCTGGCTTTGGTATGGGCCGCCCGGGCAATTATGGCTGTGCCGCCGCCGATCTGGTGAGCGTGCCCTTTGCCGATGCGATGCTGGTGCCGCTGCCTGCTGGTGCTGATCCGGTCGCGATGATCGGCGCGGCCGACATGGCGGCGGACAGCTGGCGCGCGGTCGCCCCCCAACTTGCCGAGCGACCAGGCGCGAGCGTGCTGGTAATGGGCGGGCTCGCCTCGGTGATCGGCATCTATGCCGCCGGTCTGGTGGTCGCGCTGGGGGCAGGGCGAGTCGATTATGCCGATGATGACCCGGTCCGGTTGGCGCAGGCGGCGGCCTATGGCGCCACCCCGATCACGCTGCCCGGCGATTTGCCGATGATGTACGAAATCGTCGTCGATGCCTGCGGCACGCCCGAAACCCTGATCCAGGCGATCCGCGCGACCGAGCCCGAGGGGTTGCTGACCAGCGTGACGATCCATCTTCGCGACACTACGCCAGTGCCGATGCTGGACATGTATCAAAAGGGTATTGTCCTGCGCACTGGTCGCGCCAATGTCCGCACCAACATCCCGCCCACGCTTGATTGCTGCCACGCGCATGGCTTCCGGCCCGATCTGGTCGAAACCCGGCTCTATGCGTTCGATGATGCGCCCGCAGCGTGGATGGATGATGCGTTGCGTACGGCGGCATCGCGTGTTTGATCCGCCCCCCGGTTTTGCGCCGCATTTCCGCAAAAGTCCGCTGACGGAACCCTGGGAGCCGCTCTATTCGAAGCGCGAGGGCGAAGTGCTGACTATTGGTTTGCTTATCGCTGGGCCGCATACCAACGCGCGCGGCCTGGCGCATGGCGGTCTGATCGCCGCGCTGGCGGATAATGCGATGGGGTTGGCCTGCGCGCTGGCCGGGCAGGGGGCCGGGGCAGGTGTTGGCGGGATCGTTACCGTGAGCCTCACCTGCGATTTTACCGGCAGCGCCAAGATCGGCGACTGGCTGGAAATCCGCGCGACTCCCGTGCGGGTTGGCCGGACATTGGCGTTTGGCGAGGCGCAAGTGACCACCGGGGATCGCATTGTCGCGCGGGCAAGTGCCGTATTCAGCGTGCAAACCGCGCCATCACCCCCGCCGGTCGGGTAAGGCTTGCATCGCGGCATCGGTACGCATAATGCCCCACGCTCGGTCGGGGCGTAGCGCAGCCTGGTAGCGCATCACACTGGGGGTGTGGGGGTCGCAGGTTCGAATCCTGTCGCCCCGACCAATAATTTCAATGACTCAGCGACAATTTCCCCGCCCGACGCAGCGCGCGGGGCTTGGGCAGTGTCCCGGGGGTAGGCAACAGCAATCACAATCCGGGGCTGGCGCCGTGCGCCGGACTAGCGCTAGGACGCGCTATGTCGTTCGCTGCATCAACCCGCACCTGGCAACCCGACAGCCGCCGCTGGCCGCCTGCGCTGATCGACGCCGCACTGGCATTGCATGATAATCGCCTGTCAGAGGCTGAGCCGTTGCTCCGTCAGCATCTGAAGGCCGATCCTTTCGATGTTGCCGCGATCCGGATGCTGGCGGAGCTCGCCGGGCGGATCGGGCGGTATAAGGATGCCGAGAATTTGCTGCGCCGCGCGCTTGAACTTGCGCCCGATTTCACCGCGGCGCGCGCCAATCTGGCGATCGTGCTCTATCGGTTGAACCGGCCAGCCGAGGCGATCGCTGAACTCGATCTGGTCACGCATGACGAGCCTGATCATCTTGGCCATGCCAATCTGAAGGCTGCCGCCTTTGGCCGGATCGGCGGCTTTGACGAGGCGATTGCGCTGTATGAGGCGATTCTGGCCAAGGCACCCGATCAACCGCGCGTCTGGATGAGCTTTGGCCATATGCTCAAAACGGTTGGTCGCCAGGCTGATGGCATCGCGGCTTATCGTCGCACGATCGCGCTCGCGCCGGCGATGGGCGAAGCGTGGTGGAGCCTTGCCAATCTGAAAACGGTGCGCTTCGGCGCTGACGATATTGGCGCGATGCAAGCAGCGCTCGCGCGCGACGACACCAGCGATGAGGATCGCTTCCACCTCGATTTCGCGCTAGGCAAGGCGCTGGAGGATCGCGGCGAGGCGGAGCCGGCGTTTGATCATTACGCCCGGGGCAATGCCCTTCGGCGGACCAAGATTGTCTATGATGCCGATGAGACGACCGCTTTCGTCGATCAAAGTATCGCGCTGTTCACGCCTGATTTCTTTGCGGCCCGCGCCGGGCAGGGATGCCCCGCGCCCGATCCGATCTTCATTCTGGGCATGCCGCGCGCCGGATCGACGCTGGTCGAACAGATTTTGTCGAGCCACAGCCTGGTCGAGGGTACCTCCGAATTACCCGATATGCCAACGCTGGCCCGGCGGATCGATGATTATCCGGCCGGGGTTGCCGCGCTTTCGGCCGACGCGCTGCACGATATGGGCGTCGACTATTTGAAACGCGCCGCCATCCAGCGTCGCAGCGACAAGCCCTATTTCATCGATAAATTGCCCAATAACTGGGCGCATGCCGGGCTGATCCGGTTGATCCTCCCCAACGCGAAGATCATTGATGCGCGCCGCCACCCGATCGCCTGCTGCTTTTCAAACTTCAAACAGCATTTCGCGCGGGGGCAGGCGTTCAGCTATGCGCTTGACGATATGGGGCGTTATTACCGGGACTATGTCCGGCTGATGACGCATTTCGGGGAGGCGATGCCCGCGCCACCCTATCGCGTCATTTATGAAGCGATGGTCGAGGATACCGAGGCGCAGGTGCGCGCGTTGCTGGCCGCTTGTGGGCTCGCATTTGAGCCTGCGTGCCTGGCCTTTCACGAAACCGAGCGCGCGGTGCGGACGGCCAGTTCGGAACAGGTGCGCCAACCAATTTTTCGCGACGGGATCGAAGCCTGGACCGGGTTCGATGCGTGGCTGGATCCCCTCCGTGCCGCGCTGGGCGATGTGATTGACGCTTATCCGGTGGTGCCAACGCGCTGATGCGCCGTTGCAAAACAGCAACATTGGATCAACAAATAGAAACTAATTCGTCATGAACTTGACGGGAAAGGCCTTGAGGCAGAACATCACGGCATGAAATTTCGTCATTCGGGGGTTACATGAAATTTTCTTCCTCGCGCGCTGTGCTTGCCGCCCTGCTGAGTTCGGTCGCCATGCTTCCAACCGCTGCCTTGGCGCAGACCGCGCCTGCCGCTGAGCCGGCGATAGAGGATGCCGCATCGGACAATGACATCATCGTCACGGCCCAGAAGCGCGAAGAGAATATTCAGAATGTACCACTCAGCATCCTGGCGCTGGGCGAGAAAAAGCTCGATCAGCTCAACGTTACCAATTTCCAGAATTTCACCGCCTTGCTCCCGTCGGTTTCGTTCCAGAGCTCACAGCCTGGTGTGACCACCGTCTATGTCCGCGGCGTGGCTTCGGGCGGCGATGGCAATCATTCAGCGTCGCTCCCGTCGGTTGGCTTTTATCTCGATGAACAGCCGATCACGACGATCGGCGGCACGCCCGATATCCATATCTATGACGTGGCCCGGATTGAGAGCCTCGCTGGCCCGCAGGGTACGCTGTACGGCGCGTCGTCAGAAGCGGGCACGATCCGCATCATCACCAACAAGCCCGATCACACCGGCTTTTATGGTCGCCTTGATGGCACCGTAAACACCGTCAACAAGGGCGGCGTCGGCGGTTTGATCGAAGGCGTGATCAATGCACCGCTTAACGAGATCATGGCGCTGCGCGTGACGGGTTTTTACCAGCATGACGCTGGTTATATCGATAACGTCCCCGGGACGCGGAGCTTCTTGCCAAGGCCGGGCGGCATCACCGTCAACAATGCTGCCTTCGTCGAAAAAGACTATAATGATTCCGATATTTATGGGGGTCGTGCAGCGCTGAAGATCGACCTCGACGAGAATTGGACGGTGACGCCGACGGTGCTCTATCAGGAGCAGCGCAACAACGGCACCTATGGCACCGACCAGTCGGTCGGTGATTTGCAGGTGCAGCACTTCTTTCCGGAAAATCGCCGCGATCGCTTCGTTCAGGCTGCGCTGACGATCCAGGGCAAGCTCGGCAATTGGGACCTCACCTATGCGGGCGCCTATTTCGATCGCAAGGCGCGCCAGGTGTCGGATTATACCGATTATGCCGAAGCTTATGATTCACTCTATTCGTCAGTCGGCGGGGTTGCTGGCTATTTCTATTTCCAGAACGCGGCCGGCCAGAATATCGATTCCCGCCAGCTGATCATTGGCACCGATCACTTCACCAAGATGAGCCACGAATTCCGCGTTGCCTCGCCACAGGAAGAGCGGTTCCGCATCGTCGCTGGCGGCTTCTTTCAGCGCCAGACCAACCAGATTCACCAGGAATATCTGGTGCAGGGGCTCGCCCCCAATTTGTCGGTCAACGGCTTACCGGGGACATTATGGCTGACCGAGCAATTCCGGGTTGACCGCGACTATGCGATGTTTGGCGAGGCGAGCTATGACATCACCCCACGCCTCACCGCGACTGCGGGCGGCCGCGCCTATATCTATGACAATTCGCTGATCGGCTTTTTCGGCTTTGGCCGTGATCCCAATGGGCCGCCGTTCAACGCGGCGGGCAGCTCGCGCACCGGTGTCGCGGGTTGCTTCACGACAACGGGCCAGCTGCTGCGCGACAACCCGACCGGCACCCTGCTGCCAGCAGCGGTAGCGGGCGGCCCCTGCACCAATTTGGCGACCTTTGCGAGCGGCACCCTCAGGCCGCGCAACACCCAGGGGCAGGGCGTTACTTACCGCTTCAACCTCAGCTGGAAACCGATTGACGATGTGCTCGTCTATGGAACTGTCTCGCGCGGTTTCCGTCCGGGCGGTATCAATCGGCGCGCGACGGTTGGTCCCTATGAGGCCGATTTCCTGACCAATTATGAGATTGGCTGGAAGACGACGCTGCTCGGCGGTGCGCTGCGTTTCAACGGCGCGATTTATCAGCAGGAATGGAGCGCTTTCCAATTCTCGTTCCTGGGGCAGAACAGCTTTACCGAAATCCACAACGGCCCCGATGCGCGCATTCGCGGCGTGGAAGTGGATACCAGCTATAGCAGCGGCGGCCTGTCACTGACCGGGGCGGCGTCCTATACCGATGCGCGGATCAAGCGCAATTTGTGCTCGGTCGATGATCCTACTTTCACCTGCGCTGGCGGCGGCAATTTCATCTCGGCGCCGGCCGGCACGCGTTTGCCGATCACGCCTGAATTTAAGCTGTCGGCGAGCGGGCGCTATACCGTGCCGGTCGGCAGCGCCAAGGTATATGGCCAGGCACTGGTGACCTATCAGAGCTCGGCCGCATCCGATCTGCGCACGGCGGTAACCCAGGCGGGGACGGGCAACATCGTCAATCCTGCTGCGCTGCAGGGGCGGCTGGCTGCCTTTGCATCGGCCAATTTCGCCTTTGGTACGAGTTTTAAGGATTATACGCTTGAGCTGTTCGTGCAGAATGCGTTCGACGCGCGTGGTGAGCTTTCCCGTTTCCAGGAATGCGGATCATGCTCGCAGCGGCCTTATGTGGTGGTGACCACGCCGCGCACGATCGGCATCAGGCTGGGCGGCAAGTTCTGAAGATTGGGGAGCGTTTTGCGCTCCTCATCACGCTGCCGCTCGATTATTGTTGGGGAACGCTTCCCTGCAGGGCTCTCCCGGTGCTCGTTGACCCAGCTTTGGGCGTCATTTCTGGGGACAACGTCCGGACCTCGCTCCCCGCCAAATGCCCTGGCGCGCATTCCCTTTTTGGGGGCGGCGCGCCATTATCCCCAAGGCACCATATGCAAGCGCTCAACGGGGCACACAGAGGCTTGCCTGTCCCTGTGGGGACTTGTATCCCGATGTTATGTATTTCTGCTGAGATATCGATCGGTAAATAATGATATTTAATAATTTCATCCGATCAAGACAAAATCAAATAATTTTCATAATTTTGGTAGTTGCTGTTTTAATGCGACTGCATGGGATAGGCTATGGTCTGCCTGCGTTGCTTGATCCGGACGAGCCGTTCTTCATGATTACTGGCCTGAAGATGATCAGAAATCAGACGTTAAATCCCGGCTGGTTTGGCCATCCAGGGACGATGATGCTATATGCCATCGTGATCATCGAAATCGGCGTGTATCTGATTGGCCTGATGACGGGCCGCTTTGCCAATGCCGAGGCGTTTGCCGCGGCGGTCTATCAGGACCCCGGGATCGCCTTTTTGCCTGCGCGCTACTTCTTTGTCGGCTGTGGTGTCCTGTGCGTATTCCTGACCTTTCTGATTGTTAAAAGGCTGTTTGGCGACCGTACAGCACTGGTCGCCAGCTTGCTGCTGGCGATTAACCCGCTGCATGTTAAATGGTCGCAAGTTGTCCGAACGGACATCCAGGCCACGGTTTTCATGCTGCTGTGCGTGCTAGCGTCGATCAGCGTCGCGCGGCGGGGGCGCTGGCGCGATTATCTGATCGCCGGTGCAATGGCTGGCCTAGCTTGTGCGACTAAATGGCCCTGCGCGGTTGTTGTGCTTTCACTGCTGGCTGTCGGGGGCAGCAGGATTGCTCGCGCTGATTGCGACCGTCGCCAGGAAATGCTGCGCTTGGCGGCCGGCCTGCTCGCTGCGCCGATCACCCTGGTCCTTTTGTCTCCCTTTCTGCTTCTTGATAGCGCGACCGTCGCGACTAATGTGGGTGGCGAGGCGCAGCTCCACCATTTGGGGGCGACGGGCGGCAGTTTCCTGTGGAATCTCGGTTGGTATATCGCTGATCCGCTCCGCCATGCGATTGGTGTGCTGGGCTTGGTGCTGGCGGCGCTGGGCGTTGTCCTGGCCAGTCGCCGGTCGCCAGAGGCGTTGGCGACATTGGTGCCAGTGTCCCTGGTGTTCCTGATCGCGATTTGCAGTCAGCGGATCATCTGGGCGCGCTGGATATTGCCGCTGCTGCCCTTTGTTTCGATTTTTGTCGCCGTTGCTGTTGTCGCGGCCGGTGGTTGGTTGCGCGGGGCATTGCCGAGGATGCCGCAATGGGGGCTTGAGGCGGCGGTGGTTGTGCTGCTGGGGGTGCCGATGGTCGCCACCGCCCATGCCGAGGCCATCGAGCGACAGCATGATACACGATCGCGCGCGGCGGACTGGGCCAAGGCCCATTTCCCGCCCGGCAGCATCGTGATGCTCGAGCATCTCGGAATCGACATGCTCCCTCAACCCTGGACGTTCCTGACCCCGGCTGGCGCAGCTGGCTGCGTCAACGCCGGCTATTATCTGAAGGGCAAGATCAGCGCCGATGTGATCGGCGGGTGGCGCGGTAAATCGTCGGTCGTGGATCTGGGGACCATCGATCCGTCGACGCTTGCCGGATGCCGGGCCGATTTCGCCATTCTATCTGATTTTGATCGATATCGCGACGAAGCCGATTATTATGAAGCGGAGCTGCGCGTTTATCGTCAATATATCAAAGGCGGCAGGCAAGTTGCCTATTTCGCGCCTTCACCAGGGCGGTCGGGCGGCCCGATCGTTCGTATTTTCCAGTTTGCCAGCGCCGCGGTTCCGGCTGTTCGCGGGCCGTCAGCCGCAACGGCGGACCAGCCGCCGCGCCCGCAATAGCAGGTCGTCCCTTGAGGCCTAGGTCATGCAACCCCGGCGAATTGGCAACCTTCGGGCCGATGCCGGTAATCGGCGAAACTCCTTGTTAAACCGCTAGTTGCCGGTAGAAGCCATGTTGTCCGTCCGCCCACCCCGTAGCGTCTCGCCCGGGTTTAGTGTCATATTTCCGAAGCATAATTCCGCCATCCGGGTGCCCAAGGGCTGGGTTGACAATGCCCCTGCACGCATCCCATAGGATTCGTTAACGCACAAAGTAGTTCCAAGGGGTGATCGCCAGTGCAAGCAGTAATTCTGGCGGGGGGGTTGGGGACCCGCCTCGGCGAAGAAACATCTGTTCGCCCAAAGCCGATGGTAGAAATTGGTGGCATGCCTATTCTTTGGCATATCATGAAAATCTATTCAGCGCATGGCGTTACTGACTTCATTATTTGCCTTGGGTATAAGGGATACCTGATTAAAGAGTTTTTTGCCAACTATTTTTTGCATACGGCCGACGTTACTATCGACTTGAAGAAAAACGCCATGGAGGTTCACCAAAACTGGAGTGAGCCCTGGCGGATTACGATGGTGGAAACCGGGGCTAATACGATGACCGGCGGACGGCTTAAGGCCATCCTGCCCTATTTGACGCCCGGCGAACCCTTTTGCTTCACTTATGGTGACGGTGTGGCATCGATTGATATAACGGCTTTGATCGCCGCCCATAAGGCGCACGGCAAGAAGGCGACGATTACCGCGGTTGCCCCACCGGGACGTTTCGGCGCACTTGAATTTGAGGGCGACCACGTCACCAGCTTCCGCGAAAAGCCAGCGGGCGATGGCGGTTTGATCAACGGTGGTTTTTTTGTTGCTCATCCATCCGTTCTCGATCTTGTCGATGGGCCGGACTCGATCTGGGAGCAGAAGCCGCTTGAGGCGCTGGCGGCAAGCCGTGAGTTGGTTGCATTTCGCCATGATGGCTTCTGGCAGGCGATGGATACGCTGCGCGATCGCAATTATCTCGAAGAGCTCTGGCAAAACGGCGCGCCCTGGAAAGTCTGGTGACCGACCAATCCTGGCGCGGCAAGCGCGTATTCCTCACCGGGCATACCGGCTTCAAGGGAAGCTGGCTTGCACTTTGGCTCGCTGATCTAGGTGCCGAAGTGACAGGCTATTCGTTGCCTGCGCCGACCGATCCCAGCTTATACGATCAGGCGCAGGTGGCCGGCGTCCTGAAGGCCGACATCCGTGGCGATGTTCGCGATCTGGAATCGCTCCGTGCGGCTATCGTCGATGCGCAGCCCGAGATGGTGTTCCATCTCGCGGCGCAGCCGCTGGTGCGGTATTCTTATGTTGAGCCGGTGGAAACCTATGCCACCAACGTGATGGGCACAGTTCATCTGCTTGAAGCCTGTAGGACGGTCGACAGCGTCAAGGCGATTGTGTGCATCACCAGCGACAAATGTTATGAAAACCGCGAATGGATTTGGCCGTATCGGGAAAATGATCCGATGGGCGGCTATGATCCCTATAGCAGCAGCAAGGGCGCTGCCGAGCTGGTCATTAATGCCTATCGCCAGTCTTTTTTTGGTCAGGGTGCCGCGATTGCTTCGGTGCGGGCGGGCAATGTCATCGGTGGCGGCGATTGGGCGGCTGACCGATTGGTGCCCGATATCGTCCGCGCGCTTGAAGCGGGCGATCGTCCGATGATCCGATCGCCAGGGTCGGTTCGGCCATGGCAGCATGTGCTTGAGGCGCTTGGCGGGTATCTGATGATCGCCGATCGCTTGCTGGCCGGTGACCGAAGTGCAGCGACTGGATGGAATTTCGGTCCTGCCGATGATGATACCCGTCCGGTGAGCTGGATCGTCGAACGGATGCTGGCCGAATGGGGGGCGACGGGCTGGGATCGTCCCGATGGTGAACAGCCCCATGAAGCGAAGCTGTTAACCTTAGATTGTTCGAAGGCGCGCCGTGAACTAGGCTGGCGCCCGGCGATGGGGCTTGGGCAGGCCTTGTCAAAGGTTGTTGAGTGGCATCAATCGGTCGCGAAGGGTTTGCCCGCGCGCGACGTTACTCTGGGCCAGCTTCGCGATTATCGGACGTCATTAGCGACGAAATTATTGGAGCGAAATTAATGGAGTTGGACCTTGCCCCAAATGTTAAGGCCCTTGAAGCGATGACGGCAGGCTATGACGAGCAGCAATTTCGCCAGGCCATTCTGGACATGGTCGGCCAATATGCGCGCGAATTTCACGCGCCCAAGCCGTTCGTTTATGGCGAAAGCCCGGTCCCTGTTTCAGGCAAGGTCTATGGCGAGGCAGATATGCGGTCGCTGGTCGATTCCGCGCTTGATTTCTGGCTGACGACCGGCCGTTTCAACGAACAGTTCGAAGCGCAGCTGGCCGCCCGCATGGGCTCACGGTTCGCGTTGACGGTCAATTCCGGATCGTCAGCAAATCTGTTGGCATTGTCGACCCTGTTCTCGCATTATTTCCGCGGCGATGCCCTGAAAGCGGGCGATGAAATTATCACCGTGGCAACGGGCTTCCCGACCACAGTCAACCCTGCACTGCAATATGGCATGGTCCCGGTGTTCGTCGATGTCGATCTGCCGACCTACAATATCAAGCCCGAGATGATCGAGGCGGCCGTTTCCAGCAAGACCCGGGCGATCATGCTGGCGCATACGCTGGGTAACCCGTTCAACCTGGCCGAGGTGATGCGGGTGGCGGAAAAGTACAAGCTTTGGGTGGTTGAAGATTGCTGCGATGCCCTTGGTGCTACCTATAATGGCCAGGGCGTCGGGACGTTCGGCCATGTCGGGACGCTGAGCTTCTATCCTGCACACCACATCACAATGGGCGAAGGCGGCGCGGTGTTCACCGATAAGCCGATGATCAAGCGTGTGCTTGAATCGATGCGCGATTGGGGGCGTGATTGCTGGTGTGCGCCAGGCAAGGACAATACGTGCGGCAAGCGGTTCGAGCGTCGGCTCGGTGATTTGCCGCACGGCTATGATCACAAATATACCTATAGCCATGCCGGTTATAATCTAAAGATCACGGATATGCAGGCCGCTGTCGGCGTGACGCAGCTTGCGCGCGCGGATGAGTTTATCGCCGCACGACGCCGGAATTTCGACTTGCTGACGGAATTGCTGCGGCCTTTGGAAGATGTGTTGATGTTGCCAGAGGCGACGCCAAACAGCGATCCATCGTGGTTCGGCTATGCGATCACCGTTCGGCCGGGTGCACATTTTACGCGTGACCAGCTGACCCGGCATCTGGACGCAAACCGCATCGGCACGCGGTTGCTGTTCGGCGGCAATCTGCTGCGTCAGCCTTATATGAAGGGGCGCCCGCACCGCGTTGTTGGCGATCTGACCAATGCCGATATCGTGACTTCCAATACCTTCTGGATCGGCCTCTATCCTGGGTTGACCGAGGATCATCTGGGCTTTGCGGTCGATACCATTACGAAGTTTGTGCGTGGCTGAAGCTGCTATTGCCTGTGTCGCGACGGTCCAGCGTCGGTTTTGGTCAGCAAGGCCATGACCACGCCTGCGCCGATCGTCATCACTGGTCCAACCGGATGGATCGGCACGGCGATGCTCGCCTATTTGTCGCGCCAGCCGGGGGGCTGGGCGGAACGGGTGTCGCTGTTTGGTTCAAGCGCCCGGCAGGTAACCGCAGCCGATGGTACGGCGCTGGCGATGCGCGCGCTGGAGACGCTCAAACCTGCTGATCTTGATGGCGCGATTGTCGTTCATCTGGCCTATCTGACGAAGGAAAAGGTCGATCTGCTCGGGGAGCGTCGGTTCAGCGATACAAATCTGGAAATTGACGACCAATTGCTAACGGCGCTTGCTGGCGCGAAGCCGAAAAGCGTGTTTGTCGCCTCTTCAGGGGCGGCGATGCTCGCTGCGACGGGGCGCGACCGGCACCCCTATGGCATGAGCAAGCTGCGGCAAGAGGATCGTTTTCGCGCCTGGGCGGTTAAGACTGCTACGCCGCTCATCGTCGGGCGGATTTTTAATCTGGCCGGTCCGTATATCAACAAGATAGACTCCTATGCGATCGGTTCCTTTGTTGGCCAGGCCAAGCGGTCTGGATCGATCCAGATTGATGCCCAGGTGCCGGTTTTTCGATCCTATTTGCACGTTGACGATCTTTGCGCGTTGATCGTAAGGGCCGGGCAGGCGGGGGTAGGACGGCCCGTGCCAATTGATTTTTGCGGTGCCGAAACGGTGGAAATGAGCGATACGGCGTTGGCCGTTGCCCATCAATTGGGTGGCGGTATCGCCATCGGGCGGCGTCCGGTCGATTGGTCAAAGCCCAGTGCCTATCTGGGCGATTTTACCGATACGAAGGTTCTGGCCATGGAATTGGACCTCCCATTGGCCCCGTTTTCCGCTCAGGTGGCGGATACGGTGCACTGGATTGAGGTTTCAGGTCTTTGATTAAGGCGAAGCTTGGATTATCTGCTCGGGATGAGATGACGCTTGGGTGAGCGGCCCCCTGACCAAAAAATTGGCCGGGATCAAATAGATGGGGTCATCGGACGAAAAAGATGGGTTAAACTACGATCGGATGGCTGGGGGATGAGGCGAGCCATGCTCCGATCGATAGCAAAAGCAAGATTCTGAAGGGGAACTTCAATGTCGAATGAGATTTTTCAAGATTTGTTCGTGCTGGAATTAGCTAACAACCATTGGGGCAAGATCGAGCGCGGCTTGAAAATCATTCACGATTTCGCTGAAGTCGTCCGGACAAATAATGTGCGGGCGGCGATCAAACTGTAGTTTCGTGACGTCGATAATTTCATTCATCAGGATTTTCGCGATCGCGGCGATGTCCGCTATATCAAGAAGACCATTGATACCCATTTGCCATGGGAAAGCCTGCGCCGGATGGTGGAAGCCGTGCGCGATGCTGGCATGGTGACGATGGTAACGCCGTTCGACGAGGTTTCGGTCGATAAATGCGTTGAATTCGGTGTCGATGTGCTAAAGATCGCCAGCTCGGACATCCGTGACAAGACGTTGCTGCGCAAGATGGCCTCTACCGGTCTGCCTGTCGTAGCCTCGTCAGGCGGTGCGAATGCCGAGCACATTGATGCGCTGGTCGACTATTTCACGTCGCGCGGCATTCCGTTCGCCCTCAATCATTGCGTGTCGCTCTACCCGTCCGAAGATAGCGATTTGGAACTCAATCAGATCGATTACCTCCGCGACCGTTACCCACACATCACTGTTGGCTTGTCGACCCATGAATATCGCGATTGGCACGATTCAATCTTGATCGCCTATGGCAAGGGCGCGCGCACGTTCGAACGTCATATCGATATCGATTATGAAGGCGTGCCGGTCAGCTCCTATTGCACCAAGCCCGAACAGGCAGATGTGTGGTTCAAGGCCTTTAACAAGGCCAAGGAAATGTGCGGTGGTGCAGCAGATGCGCGTCGCGTCGTGCCGGAAGCGGAGCGCCGCTATCTCGATGCGCTGGTTCGCGGCGTTTATGCCAAGCGCGACCTGCCAGCCGGCTATGTCCTGACGGATGCCGATGTCTATCATGCTGTGCCGTTGCTCAAGGGGCAGATTTCGACCCGCGAATTCGAAAGCGGTGAAACGCTCACAATGGGGGTTTCCGCCAATCATGGCCTGCTGATTTCCGCCATCGATGCGCCCTATAAGCGTGATGCCGATCTGGTTGCGCTTATCACGGATCGCGGCCTTGATCTGACGATCGAAAATTCAGAACAGGCCATCAGGCGCGCCACCGCAGCTTAATCGCCGTATTTTCTTGAGTGGATGGCTGGAAACCCGGCCGGTTGCGGCGGTGCAACCGGCCGGTCTTGCAGTTACAGGAGCGTCAATGACCAAGGTTCGTCTGTCCGATTATGTCGCCCAGCTGCTGGTCGATCACGGTGTGCGTCATGTGTTTATGCTGACCGGCGGCGGCGCGATGCATCTGAATGATGCCTTGGGGCGTGCCGAAGGCCTCCGCTATGTTTGCTGCCACCATGAGCAGGCGCTGGCGATGGCAGCGGAAAGCTACACGCGCCTGTCGGGGCGAATTGCCGCGGTGAACGTGACGACGGGGCCAGGCGGCATCAATGCGCTGAACGGCGTTCATGGCGCTTATACGGATTCGATCGCCATGATCGTGCTGTCGGGCCAGGTGAAGCGGGAAACACTGGCTGGCAATGCGCCGGTTCGGCTGCGGCAATTGGGGGATCAGGAAGCCGATACGGTCGCGATTGTGAAGCCGATCACCAAGTTCGCGGCAATGATTTCCGATCCACAGGACATTCGGTATCTGATGGAAAAGGCACTCTGGCTGGCCACAACCGGTCGCCCTGGCCCGGTCTGGATTGATATTCCGATTGATATTCAGGCGATGCCTATCGATCCGACGACCCTGCGCGGGTTTGATCCGCGGATCGAAGGCTATGGGCGCGACTTTGCCTTGCCGGCCGAATATGGCTGGTTGACCGGCGATCCGCTGCGCGCAGCGGCACGTGACGTTGTCGCGGCGCTGCGCGAGGCGAAGCGCCCGGTGTTGCTGCCCGGTACAGGCGTGCGGATCAGCGGATCACACGATGTTTTCCTGAAGATCGCTGAAAAGCTTGGCATCCCGATTGCGCCGGGCTGGAATGCCCAGGACGTCGTTGATGATACCAATCCCTGCTATGTTGGTCGACCGGGCACGGTTGGCGATCGTGCGGGTAACTTTGCGGTGCAGAATTCGGATCTGCTGCTCGTGCTCGGCTGCCGACTCAATATCCGCCAGATCAGCTACAACTTCTCTGCATTCGCGCGGGCTGCAAAGAAGATCATGGTTGATATCGACGCAGCCGAGATCGCCAAGCCAACGCTTTCGATTGATATGCCGATTCATGCGGATCTCTCCACCTTCCTGCCCATTCTGCTCGAAGAGCTTGAGGGATATGAGGTGCCGGCCGCCCACAAAGAGTATCTCGATTGGGCAATGGCGCGCCGCCATCGCTATAACCCGGTGCTTCCCGAATATTGGGAAACCAAAGGCGTCATCAATCCCTATTGCTTTACCGAGGTCCTGTTCAAGCATCTCCAGGACAATGAAGTGATCGTCATGGCTGATGCAACGGCGGCCGTTGTGACGGTGCAGGCCGCCAAATTAAAACCCGGCCAGCGGATTTATTCCAATTCGGGCGCTGCATCGATGGGCTATGATCTGCCGGCGACAATCGGTGCATGGCACGCGATGCCGGAAGGTGCCGAGCGGATCATTTGCATGGTGGGGGATGGATCGATCATGCAGAATTTGCAGGAACTGCAAACGATCATTGGCCAGAATATTCCGGCGAAGATTTTCCTCTACAATAACTCCGGTTATCATTCGATCCGCCAGGCGCAACAGGCTTATCTTAATGGCTTTTCGGTTGGCTGTGGCCCCGATTCCGGGGTGACCTTCCCTGATTTCGGCAAGATCGTGCAGGCGTTCGGCTTCTCCTATATCTCCACGACGGACCATGCCGATATGGAAGAAGCCATTCGAAAAACGCTGGCGACGCCGGGCGCGGCAGTGTGTGAGGTCTTTATCGACAAAACACAGAATTTCGCGCCCAAGGTGTCGTCGCGCCGACTGGAGGACGGGTCGATGGTGACAGCACCGATGGAGGATCTCGCGCCGTTCCTGTCGCGCGAGGAACTTCAGGAGAATATGCTGATTCCGTTGATTGGCTAACGCGTGATGCGCTTGCCCGCGCTTCTGTTTGATCTGGATGGCACGCTGGTCGATAGCGCAGCGGATATTGCACGGGCGCTATCGATCGTCAGCCAGAGCAGGGGTGGGCCGATCATCGATCCAGCAGTCGTCCGGCCGCTGGTGAGCTTGGGTGCCGCGGTTCTTGTCCGCCGCGCGCTTGGCGCGGTTGCCGGGGACGAGATCGACGATTTAGCGCGTTTTCGTAAAGCGCTTGGATCGTTGGCGCCGGACAAAGCCATCATCTTCGATGGGGTCAACGCGACGCTGACGACGCTTGCCGAGGCGGGATTTTCGATGGCGATTGTAACCAACAAGCCCGAAGCGCTCAGCCGTCATTTGCTGCAAGGGCTGGCACTCGATCATTTCTTTGCTGCAATCGTTGGCGGGGATAGCGCTAAATTACCCAAGCCGGACCGAGCGCCGCTTGATCTGGCGCGGCAGCAGATGGGGATGGCGGGGGATGCGGGGGTGATGATTGGGGACAGTAGTGTCGATGCCGCCGCGGCGAGGGCGGGGGGCGTTCCTTTCGTGCTTTATGAACGGGGATATGGCGCGAAAGAATGCGCGGCGGGCGACATTGCGCGGCGTTTCGACCATTTCGCCGATCTTCCCCGAATCCTCACTGAATTGAGCATTGAGATCGACAGGGCGGCCAGCCGGTGAGGGCAATATTTCGATGGTTCTGCCCAAGGGAGCATGGTAGTTCGCCGGCAATCATGACCCGCAACCAGGCCGTATTCAAACAGAGATTGATGATATTTTTATGATCAGTTTAGCCCATGTTTTCGGCAATTTGTCGGCAGCGCGCCAGTCTTCCCGCCGCTGGCCTGGGACAGTTTTTGCCCCGGCGATGATCGCGATTGCGGCGGTCATTGCTGTGGCCAGCCCCGCTGCGGCGCAAACGGGCGGGCGCCCCACCGCACAGGCTTATGGCTCGCCGACCGCGCCTGACCTGTCACAACCAAACAGCCAGAATGCCGACCAGTCGCGCCCGGCGCAGCTGCAATCGGACCCCAAGATCGAGCCGGTCGATATTCAAAGTTCGGATCGCAGCCGCGAGGCGAAGAGCGAGACGGACCAAAAAATCGAACAAAGCCTGCTCCAGGCGACCGCCAACGCGCGCCTGAAACCATTGGAGCCGAGCCAGTTCGAATTATTTGTTGCCGAAACGCTCGGACGCAAGCTCCCGCGGTTTGGCGCAGACCTGTTGCTGCCCAGCAATCGCGATTATGCCGTTCCCGCGACGGCAACGGTGCCACCCGATTATATCGTGAATGTGGGCGACACGATCACGATCGGCCTGACCGGATCGGTCGAGGGTAGCGTCGATGTCGACATTGATACCGAGGGCAAGATATTCCTGCCCAAAGTCGGGTCGATCATGGTGGCCGGGGTGCGCTACCGGGACCTGCACAATACGGTCGCGGCGGCGCTGGGACGCCAATATCGCGGCTATGACGTGGCGGTCAGCATCAAAAAGCTGCGCGGTATCCGCGTTTATGTGACCGGTTTTGCGAATAATCCTGGTGCCTATTCGGTCAATAGCCTGTCGACGATGGTCAATGCCGTGCTTGCCGCAGGCGGGCCGTCATCCGGCGGTAGCTTTCGTTCGGTCAAGCTGTTCCGCAATGGCCGGCTCGTCACCGATTTCGATCTTTATGACCTGATCTTGCGGGGCGATCGTTCCCGCGATGCCGTTCTGCAAAATGAGGATGTGCTGTTTATCGCCCCGCTCGGTCGCCAGGTTGCCATTACCGGCAGCGTCAATAGCGAGGCGGTTTATGAAGCGCGGGAAGGCGACAATCTGGAATCGGTTATTGCCTATGCTGGTGGGACGAATGACCTTGCCGACAATGCCAGGGTCCTGCTGTACCGCCTTACCCAGCCCAAGCTGGTCAATGGCCGCGAGCTGACGCGCGTTGAATCCGCAGCGACGATGGTGACGGGCGGCGACATTCTGCAGATCCTTTCGGAAGGCACGCTGCGACGCCCGCTGGCAAATCAGGCGGTGTTGGTGCGCATTGAAGGCGAGGTGAACGCGCCGGGCAGTTATTTCGTGCCGCCAAACTCTACTCTGGCCGATGTAATGGCGCGCGCAGGCGGATTGAGCAGCCAGGCGTTTGTCTATGGCACCCGGCTGGAGCGCCTGTCGGTCAAGCGGCAGCAGCGGGAGAGCTTTGCTGAGGCGATTAATCAGCTCGAATTCGCCCTGCTCTCGACGCCAATTACCAGTTCGGACATCTCCAATAGCGGGGATCGCAGTGCGCAGCTTCAGGCGGCGACGGCTGCACTCGCCAAATTACGTGCGGCAGAACCGGACGGGCGCGTTGTGCTCAACCTGACGCCGGGCAGCTCGGCACTCCCGGAAACATTGGTGATGGAGAATAACGATCGCATCGTGATCCCGCCACGGCCAGTTACGGTAGGCGTCTTTGGGGCGGTCTTTCGCCCAGCGTCATTCTTGATCGAGGGTGAAAAGGGGCTACGGATCAGCGATTACATCGAACGCGCCGGCGGCAAGCAACGCTCTGCCGATGGGGGGAACACGATTGTCGTTCGCGCCAATGGCGATGTCTTGTCGCGTCGGCGCGGGGCGCTGAACGCCTTGGCGTTGCCGGGTGATGTTGTGTTCGTCCCGATCAAAACCCAGTCGTCGTCGATCCTGACCAAGATCCGCGATATCAGCGCGATCATCTTCCAGATTGGCATCAGCGCGGCGGCTTTTGTGGCGGTCGCAAAATGAGGTTGCCGCGTAATTTGATCGGAACGCTCGCGCGCGACACCCTGCTGCGTGATCCGTGGAAGCGGCGCGGTGTGTTTGCTGCATTGATCTTTATCTTTGCGGTGCTCACGCTGTTCCCACAGCGTTTTCATGCAGCCATGACGATGACGCCAACTGATCCGGCCAGCCTCGGCCTGAGCAGTGCGCTTGGCGAATTCGGGGCCGTTAACAGCGTATTTGGTAATCAGGCAGCGGTCGAAGTCGTGCTGAAAGTTGGGCGTAGCCCGGACGTCCGCCGAATGGTCATCAAGAAGCTCGATCTCATCAAAAAGATGGGGTTTGCCAATCTGCATGATGCGGATCGTTGGCTTGATAAGACTGTCGAGCTGCGATCACTGCGTGGTGGCATCATCATGATCGAGGCATGGCGGGGTGATGCGGCGTTTGCGCGTGATCTTGTTGCGATCGTGGCCGAGTCGACCCAGGCGCGACTGGCCCAAATTGGCCGACAGCAAACCGAGTATAAACGCAAGATATTGAAGCAGTTAATCGTCAAGGCCGACACACGGCTTGCACAGAAACAGGCAGCCTATGACAATTTTCGGTTGCGGACGCGCTATGCCCAACCTGCCAACGCGATTGCTGCCATCGGTAGCCGCGTGTCACAATTGCAGGAAATTATTCGATCGAAGGAAGTGCAGCTGAATGCGGCACGTCAGTTTGCGACCGACGATAATTTGTCAGTGCGTCAGCTGCTCGCCGAGATTGCCTCGCTGCGCAAATATCTGGATCAGGCGCAGGCGCTGAGTTCCAACCGGACAGATTCGGTTGGTGATGTCGTTGTCAAATCAACAGAAGTTCGTGAGCTGGAACGCCAACTGACGATCGCGCGGGCGCTTCACGACAATTATGAGCGCTTTCTCGACGGTACGTCGGTGGAGGATCTCACCCAGGGGGCGGTCGTCCGCGTTCTTGAGCCTCCCTATATCGATTCCTCCCGCCAATATAACCTGTTGCCAATGATGTTGGCGCTGCTGGTGGCTGGGCTGGCGATGGCAATGGAGTTTTATCTGCTACGCCCACCAGTGGGCGAGGGACGCGTAGCTGTATGATCCGGAAGGCTGCGCTGGCCGAGCCTGAACTCTCGGTCGTTATCCCCTGCTATAATGAAGCGGAGAACGCCGCCGACATTGCTGCTGCCATCATTGCGGTGCTTGAGCCGATCAGCACGTCGTTCGACCTGATCTTTATCGATAATGCCTCCACCGACGATACGGTTGAGATTATCCGAGGCATGTGTGCCAATGACCCCCGAATCCGGTTGATCGTCAACACACGCAATTTCGGCCAAATGCGATCGCCCACCCACGCCGTTTTCGCTGGGCGCGGCCGGGCGGTGATCGGGATTTGCGCTGATTTTCAAGATCCACCTGAATTGCTGCCGCAATTTGTCGAACGCTGGCGCCAGGGCACGGACATTGTCCTTGGCGTGCGTGAATCGGAAAAAACCGGCGCGATGCTCAGCTGGTTTCGCGGGCTTTCTTATGCGCTGGCGCGACGGCTTGGGGATTATCCGATTGTCCCCAATGCCACTGGCTTTGGACTCTATGACCGCAAGGTCGTTCGCGCGATCGCTGCCCTGAAGGAGCCCGAGCCGTTTTTCCGCGGGATGCTCGTTGAAACCGGCTACACGATCGACACCATTCCCTATCCGCGCCCAAAACGGCAGCGGGGGCTTTCCAGCAACACGTTTTTCACCCTGCTTGATTTTGCCTTGTCGAGCCTGGCGAGCTCATCAAAGCGGCTTGTCCGCGTGCCCTTGTATGTCGGGGTATTTGCCGGCCTGCTCGCGATGGTTTCGCTGCTGGTGGCCCCCATCGCCTGGTTGTTCGGGGGCGCTGGCCAGTTCTGGTTGATTGCGTCGATAATTGAGGCGCAATTCGCCCTGTTGTTCGGCTTTCTCGGTTTGATTGGTGATCAGGTGCGCCTGATTTCCGAAAGAACTCGTGAAACGCCGCTTGTTTTCGAGCGCGAGCGTATCAATTTCCCCGAAGGATATTGATCGGTGGCGCTATCCTTTAGCTTTGACCGGTTACTGGAGCTGACGCGCTTCTACCAGGCGGCAGCCGTGAATGCGCTTTTCGGTTTTGGCATGTACGCCGCGTTTGTCGCGCTTGGCGTGAATATTTATGTGGCCCAGATTATCTCGCATTGTCTGGGCGTTGCCTTTAATTATTTTACGTATAGCCGCCATGTTTTTCGTGATGCTGGGCCAGCCAAGCTCCGGTTCGCCCTGATCTATGTTGTCAATTATTTCATCGGCCTTGCTTCGCTGTTTATGGTGGCCCAGTTTATCCCGTCACCCTATCTGGCGGGCTTGGCTGCGTTGGTACTTGCGTCGATTATCAATTATTTCGCGTTGAAACACATCGTGTTTATCAAGCGGATCGCGGGATAATGGGGTGGCGTCGGTTCCTGCCGAACGAACACTGGATTGAGCCCATACTTGCGCTGATCCTGGTCGGTGGGATGATCAGGACGATCATTTTCTTGATGGGCAATGGCTATTTGCCGCAGCCCTATTTCTATGACCCCGCCGATACCTGGATGGATTGGTTCAACACGGGTGACTGGGCGCGCGATCGTGGCGTCTATGATAGCTGGGGCTCGGTCTACGCGCCGCTGACGCTCGTTTTTTTGCGCATTTTTGGCCTGTCGCAATGCTATTTGGGCGGCGGGCAAGATACGTCCTATTATGCGCGCGCCTGTGATTGGCTCGGCGTTTTCTGGCTGCACGCTTTTTACGTGATTGCGATTGTCGTCGTTGCGGTGACCTATCTAAAGACCAATCGCCGGACGGCGCTGCCCCGGGCAATGGCGTTGATGATTGGTCTGCCCATGACAAGCGGGCTGGAGCGCGGCAATATCATCCTTATTGCCTTTCTTTGCGTTGCGCTTGCCTTTGGCCCGTTGTTCAAGAGCGCGCGGATGCGCTGGCTGGCGCTTGGGCTGGCGATCAATTTCAAACTCTACATCATTGCCGCCCTTTTCCCGCAATTGCTGCGGCGGCGCTGGCGGTGGTTCGAAGGCGCGTCGATTGCGACGATCGCCGTTTACCTGCTGACCTATGGCATTCTTGGTCGCGGCGCGCCGGGTGAGATCATACAGAACATCATCGGCTTTCGCGATGTCGTTCAGGCCAGCCAGTTCCTCGACGTGCTCTATGCGGCCACCTATGCCCCGTTCTATACGCTACTCAACAACCAATCATTCCCGATCACCAGCCTGATCGGTTCAAAAAATGTCGATATCCTTTTGATGATCATCCCGGTGATGCTGCGAACAACGCAGATCGCCATCATCTTTGCATCAATTGCGGCATGGGTCAGGCCTGAGGTGGTGCCGATGTATCGGCTGACGAATTTGGGCCTTTGCCTTGCCCTCATCACCGCTGAGTCCGGCGGCTATAGCTTGATTTTCGTAATATTCTTCACATTCTTTGAAGAATGGAAGGGCGTTGGTCGCAAGATCGCGATTGTCGGTTGCTATCTTGTTTGCATTCAGTTTGATTTTATTATTGATCGGGCGCCGCCGGTCGTTCGTGAGACCTATTTTTTCAATAGTGCGACCATTGTAAATTACTATATCATGCTGGGATCATTCGTCCGACCAGCGATATTTTATTTAATACCGTTCGCCCTCTCGATCGTCACCCTTGGCGAGGTCTGGCGCGATGTGCGCGCCCAGGGCTGGAAATCACGCTGGCGTTATCGCCATGATTTTCCGATCATGGTCGGCGCCGGTGTGGCGCGTCCGCCCGCCTGACGCGATCAGCCCAGCAAATCGGCGATCGGCACCAGCCGGTGGGCGGTGTCGGGATAGAGTGCTTGAATATTGGCGGCGATTGCCGGCGCGAAATCAATGCTGTTGAGCAGCACGGTACGCGGGGTCGTGCCGAGCTGCTCCGGCGCCTTGACTGGCCGCCCAAGCAGCGTTGTGCCTTGCTTGGCGGGGTCGCGATCAATGAAGAAATCGATCCGGGCGGGGTCGAAGAAATTGGCGAGCATTTCATCAGTCAGGCTGCCTGCGCCCCAGACCACGATCGCCTCTTCACCCGCCAAAGCTGGATGATCGGAAAGGAGGCCGGGCTGCCAGTGCGGCACCGCAAATGGCCGTGCGACGACGCGCAGGGAATCGGCATAGCGCGCGTCAAGCCAGGCATCGGTCGCGGCCGCGACCACCTCCAGCCCTTCCTTGGCCAATAATCGCGCGAGCGATGTCGATGAGAAGAAATGCAGATGTGATCGATTGTCATCGATCGGCAGTTTGCGGTGCCCGGCCAGATTGGGCACTTCGATGAACATCGCCCCGCTAGGGGTCAGCACCTGTTTCATGGCGCGCAATTCGGCGGCTGGATCCTCGAGATGCTCCAGCACATGCGACATCAAGATCATGTCAAAGCCGGGCGTGATCGTCTTGGCAGCGATTAGCTCGCCAAGGGGGCGCGTGTGCAGATGATCGAGATGGGCCGCCGCCTGTGCGCCCGCTGGCGATAGCTCGATTGCCTCATAGCTGGCCGGCTGTTGTTCGGCGCGAACCATGGCCGCGAGTTCGCCTGTGGCGCATCCGATCTCGAGAATCCGTGCATTGGCAGGCGCGAAGGGCGCGAAAAAGGCGATCTGTGCCCGCAATCGATCATCCGACGTCCCCAGCGAACACATGGCGGTGGCGGCATAGCTGAAAGGCTTGATGCTGGTGCGCCAGCCATGGAAACAGTCGCGGCAATAGGCCCGCTCCCCCACCGCCGTCGACAGATGTTCCAGCGACGACCCGTTACAAACGATGCAGTGAATAGCGCTCATGAAGATGCCCGGATGCTGGGGAAAGGTTGCCGATTGGCTCGCGGGCAAGGGATATGGGATTGGCTATCCCCGTGCAAGTATAAGCTGCGCTGTCATCCGCTAAGGCCGCTGATCGCGATTGTCGCTGGGGCAAGGCCGATATTGTCGCCGCGCCCGATGATCCGGCCAGCGACACCGGTGCCGAGGCAGGCTGGATCGATGCCGGCGGCGTCGATCGACAGGTGGTGATTGCCGCCCCGCAGATCGATCCCGGCCGGAAAGGCGCCAGCTTGCCCTTTAATCCGCGCGCGGAGCTGGCCATGCGCGCAGCCGAGCAGCGAGATGGCGGGTTGAGCGGCTCTCTCGCCGGGATTGTTGATCGCGGCGTCGATCGTGAAATCGCGGCATTGTTCAAAGCTGATCGGGCGACGAAAGCCGATCACCTTGGTGCCGATGATGCCGATACCCTCGGCATTCTGGGCGAAAATGCCGAGCGCGTTGCCGCCATTCACCGTGTCATACCAGCCATGGAGCTGGCCGCCGCTGATCGTCACCAGCCCGCGCGCCTGGTGGATGAAAATGCCCGCAAAGGCGCCGGGTGCCGGGCCACAATAGGGATCGACGATATCGATCGCGGCATAGGGGGAGATGTTGGTCAGTTCGATGCCGACGGCGCTATAGCCATCAAGGATCGGCATCAGCAGGTGGAAATTGGCCTGACCCGCGCGGCCCTGATCAATGCTTGGCTTGCCGGTCTTGCCGTCGAGCTTGATCCCGGTGGCGATCTGGCTGGTTTCGAAATTCTGGATATAGGTGTCGGCAAAACTGCCCTGAACATAGGCACCAATGCTTTGCGGCACGCCCGGCGTGCCGCCAATGCTCGCGCCGCAATCGGTGATGTAGAGCGACGCGTTGCCGCCGGGGAACGCAGCGGGCGTCCGGCCGTCGAGATGAAAGGCCCAGAAACGCTGCGGGCCGCTTTTGTCGCCGGGGCTCGACCGAAAGGCATGGCAATCGCGCAGATGCGTATAGACCGCGCCGGTGACCGAATAGCCAATCGCATGTTCGTCAGCGGAGATCGCCTCGACGAGGCAATCCAGGGTGAAGCGCATGCGGAGCCCGGCAGCACCGTCATCGGCCGACGCCTTGGGCGGTGCGCTCCGCGTCAATTCCATCCAGCGGAAATCGACCGAGTTGAGATAGTCATTGACCGACGCCGGGGGCGTATCGAAGCCCAGCTGGACGACATCGCGATCACCACTGACAACGATGATCCGTGTGCCCTGGTGCGGGCCACCCCAGTTCTTGCCTGCCCCCCATATCCGGCGATGCGAGGTTTCAATTTTCCAGGTGTCGCTGATGAAATAATCAGCAGCGCCAAGCAGCGTGACCGGATGGGCCGCCACACAGGCGCGTAGTGCGGGCAGGCAGTCATGCGCTGAATTGTCGCGCACCGCCCCCCACCATTCGGGATAGGCCGCCACGGCGCGGCTGGCATTCATGTCGACCCGGCCTGGGCCAGTGAAGATCGGGGCTACCGGTGCCTGAAAATCGCCGAGCAGGGTCAGTGTCTTGCCGGCGGCTATTTCTATAGTCGCGCCGGGCATCGCCATCACGTCCGCCCGAACGGTGATATTGGCCGCGACGCTATGTTTGCCCGCGGGCAGTTGGATGCCCGGCACATCAGCCGATAACAGTGCCGATCCCGCCGATGCGCTGCGCCTGGCGGTCTGGCCGCGCGCGTCGGTGGCGGTCGCGGCGAGGGCGATCACCGACATGCGGCCGATCAGCTCCCGCCGCGACACCATCAGACGAGCGTTTCGCGCATCGCATCCTCAAACGGCGTCCATGGCTCGTCCTTGGCGATTTTGTCGGCAAGATCGGGATTGGCCAGGAACGCGCGACCCCAGGTCACCAGATCAAGCAGGCCAGCGTCTAGCTCGGCATTGGCGGCATCAACCGTCAGCGACGCGCCGCCGATCAGCACGCCGTCCCACATCGGCCGAACCATCCGCACGATCCGCCCGGCGGTATCTGCATAGACCGAATTGGCGCAGCTGATGTCGAGCGCCTTCAGCCCCAGGGACTGAAGCGCCGGGATGAAATAGGCGAGCATCTCATCAAGATCGGGCCAATCATAAATGCCGCCCATGAAGCGCGATGGCGAAATTCGGGCGATCACCCGATCGGCAGGCACAGCCGCCAACACTTTTTCAATGAGCTCCAGCGCGAACCGGCACCGGTTTTCGACCGAGCCGCCATAGCTATCCGTACGATCATTCACGCGGGCATCAAGGAACTGATCGGCGAGATAGCCATGGCCGACATGGAGTTCGACGGCATCGAAGCCGGCAGTGTCGATCGCACGGCGGGCGGCATCGGCGAAATAGCCATAGATTGTCGGCATTTCCTCCGGCGTCAGCGCGCGGGGTTCGCCGTACGGTTTGCCGTTCTGGCGATTGATTCCCGTGGCCGCGACATTGGTCGAACTGACCGGTTGGTCGATCGTATAGTCGCTGTGCGAGATGCGGCCGGTATGCCAAAGCTGGCAGGCGATTGCCGCCCCGGCTTCGTGCACGGCATCAACCACTGGCCGCCAACTCTCGGCATGCGCGTCGCTGGCGATATAGGGGGCATTGTTCCAGCCGTCGCCGCTGTGATGGACCAAGGTGCCTTCGGTCAGGATCAGGCCAACGCCACCTTGGGCGCGGCGTTGATAATAATCGCGCATCGCTGGTGTGGCATGATGGCCTTCAGCCGCGAAGCCACGGCTCATTGCGGACATGACGGTACGGTTGCGAATGCCGATGAAATCCGGGCGGTTGAGCGGATCGAACAAACTGGTCATGATTTTGGCTCCAGGCGATACTGATCGAAAAAGGGATCGGTGAGATAGGCGTGCAAGGTTGATTGCCAGGGGCGTTGCAGATTTGCATGCTCGCGCGTCAGCCGGTCACAGCTGAGCACGGCGACATCGGGACGGCGGCCAAGCTCGCTTTGCGACACCAGCGACGCATCCACGGGGACGACGTCCAGATGGCCGCGCCACCCGAGCGCGACCGTGATTTCATGTGCCAGGTCCGCAAAGCTTGCCTGCCCCACACACGCCATTTGATAGCTGCCCGTGGCGTTCTTGGCGATCAGATGGAGCGAATTGGCCGCAAGATCCTGGGTCCAGGTCGGCTGCCACACCCGGTCGCCAACCTCGAAGCGGGTCTGGCCCTTTTGCAGCGCCGCCCACATCACCGGAATGATCCGGCCGACAAAGTTCTTGTCAGCGGCACCGCCCCCGAAAAACCCGGCCATGCGGACGATCAACGCATCGGGCAGCCGTTCGGTGACGATCTTTTCCGCTTCATATTTCAATTCGCCATAGAAGGATAAGGGACGCGGCGTTTCGTCTTCGGGGATGGGGTTGGTCGCCCCGTCATAGGTCAGGAAGGATTGCGGATACATCATCCTGGCGCCGCTCCGCACGGCAAGATCGGCAATGTGGCGCGTCCCATCAACGATCGTGCGCCTTGCCGCTTCTGGTTCGCGGGCGCAGCCCTCGACATCGACGCGCGCGGCGCAATGGATGATCCAACCGCCCTTTACCCATGTTTCCCAGCTGGCGACCTGTTCCGCATCGCTGGTATCCAGCTCGGCATGGCCAGGCGCGCGCACATCAAATTTGGGCGATCGGCTGGCTTCATCGAACAGCGCCGCGCCCAGCATTCCTTTGCCACCGGTGACCAGGATTCTTGTCTTGTCGGCCATTCACGATCTCCCCAAAATCTTGCCGCACATCCCGACCGAAGCGCAATCACATCATGCCGCCAGGCTGACCGCCCGGCCGGCAGGATGCAGATGGTTGCGCTCTAAGGGAAAGGGGGCACCGTTGGAACGTTGATTTGGCCCTTGCCTAGCAGCCGCGCGGGGCGGGCGGCAAGGCCGATGCCGGGCGAATCCGCGCCATCGATTTGATCGTCAGCCTCAACGGCCCGTTCACCTATCGCGCTTATTGCTGCTCGTTGAGCACGTCTGCTTGGGGAGGGTTCGGTGCGCATTCTCGTGACCGGTGGGGCCGGTTTCATCGGCTCAGCCTTGATCCGTCACCTGATTACGGGATCGGATCATGTGCTGCTGAATATCGACAAGCTGACCTATGCCGGCAATCTGGCGTCGCTTGATTCAGTCGCCCGACACAGCCGGTATGGTTTTGTCCAGGGCGATATCTGCGATGCTGACCTTGTCGCGCGGACGATCGCCGATTTTCGGCCGCAAGTGATCGCTCATCTGGCCGCAGAGAGCCATGTCGACCGGTCGATCGATGGGCCTGGCGTGTTTGTCCAAACCAACATCGTCGGTACCTTCACGATGCTGCAACAGGCGCTTGGCTATTTCCAATCGCTCGGGGCTGCCGATCAGGCGGCGTTTCGTTTCCACCATATTTCGACCGATGAGGTTTATGGATCGCTGGGCCCGACCGGGCTTTTCACCGAAACCACGCCCTATGATCCACGCTCGCCCTATTCGGCGTCAAAGGCAGCGTCGGACCATCTCGTCCGCGCCTGGGGCCATAGCTATGGCCTGCCGGTGCTCGTCACCAATTGTTCGAACAATTACGGTCCCTATCAATTTCCGGAAAAGCTGATCCCGCTGATCATCATTCGCGCGCTCTGTGGACAGGCCTTGCCCGTCTATGGCGACGGATCGAATGTGCGTGACTGGCTGCACGTCGATGATCATGCGCGGGCGCTGCACCGCGTGATCGAGGTGGGCCATCCGGGTGAGACCTATAATATCGGCGGTAATGCCGAACAGCGGAACATCGATGTCGTTCGCCGCATCTGCGCCGTGCTCGATCGACGCCATCCGCGCTTCGATGGCCGGTCCTATGCCGAACAGATCAGTTTTGTCGCTGACCGCCCCGGCCATGATCAGCGCTATGCGATTGATGCCGCCAAGGTGCGGCGCGATCTCGGCTGGCAACCGCAGCATGACTTTGCCAGCGGCATTGATGCCACGGTGCAATGGTATCTCGACAATAGCGACTGGTGGCAGGACATCATCAATCGGCAATACGATACCCAGCGGCTGGGTATCGGCGCATCGATGACGGCTGGCAGCACGGTTCGCCAGTTGCGGAGAGCATCATGAAGGGGATCATCCTGGCGGGTGGCACCGGATCGCGACTGCATCCGATGACTCAGGTCGTGTCGAAGCAGTTGATGCCGATCTATGACAAGCCGATGATCTATTACCCGCTGACCACGCTGATGCTGGCCGGGATCAAAGAGATTCTGCTGATTTCCACCGTTGCGGATTTGCCCCGATTTGAAGAATTGCTGGGCGACGGATCGAAATGGGGGATATCGATCAGCTATGCCGCGCAACCCAAGCCAGAGGGGCTGGCGCAGGCCTATATCATCGGTGCTGACTTCCTGGCGGGGGCGCCGTCAGCGCTGATTTTGGGCGACAATGTCTTTTATGGGAACGGCATTGCCGGCCTGTTCGCGCAGGCGCTTGATCGCATGCAGGGCGCTTCAGTTTTTGCCTATCATGTTCAGGATCCGCAGCGTTACGGGGTGATTGAGTTCGATGCGCTGAACAAAGCGATCAGCGTTGAGGAAAAGCCGGTTCAGCCCAAATCGAATTGGGCTGTGACCGGGCTGTATTTCTTTGATGGTCAGGCGCCGGCGATTGCCCGGACGCTCAAACCCTCCGCCCGGGGTGAGCTGGAGATCACCGACGTGATCCGCCATTATCTTGATGCGGATACGCTCTATGTCGAATCGCTGGGCAGGGGCATTGCCTGGCTGGACACAGGCACGCCGGAAGCGCTGCTGGAAGCGGCCGAATTTGTCCGCATTCTTGAAAAGCGCCAGGGGTTCAAAATCGCCTGCCCCGAAGAAATCGCGTTTCGGCAGGGGCGGATCGACCGTGCTGCGCTGGAGGCGCTGGCGGCTGCCTATGGGCAGAATGATTATGGCGGCTATCTGCGGACGATTGCTGCGAGTGCCGGCGCCGGTGACTGATATAGTCCGGCCGACGGGATCAACCGCCCGCGCCGCTTTTGACCAGACTATCAATCGCCAGCAATTGGGTCAGCAGCGCTTCGGCCTGATCAAGCGGGACGGCATTGGGCCCGTCTGACTTGGCATTGTCAGGATCGGGGTGCATTTCCATGAACAGCCCGGAAATGCCAACCGCGACGGCGGCGCGCGCAAGCGGGGCGACGAATTCGCGTTGGCCGCCGCTGGTGGTACCGAGCCCGCCGGGCAGCTGGACGGAATGGGTAGCATCAAACACCACGGGACAACCCGTTTCGCGCATGATGACCAGGCCGCGCATGTCCGACACCAGATTATTATAGCCAAAACTCGCGCCGCGATCGGTCACGAGCAGGGTGGCTTCGAGCCCCGCCTCGGCGGCTGCGGCGCGCGCTTTGGTGGCGACATGGATCATGTCGTGCGGGGCCATGAACTGGCCCTTTTTGATGTTGGCGGGCTTACCGCAGCTGGCGACGGCTTCGATCAGATCGGTTTGGCGGGCCAGAAAGGCGGGGGTTTGCAGTACATCGACCACGCTGGCGACGGCGCTGACCTGGCTGGTTTCGTGCACATCGGTGAGCACCGGCATGCCGGTTTCGCGTTTCACCTTTTCCAGGATGCGAAGCCCCTCTTCCATGCCCGGTCCACGAAACGAGCTTGCTGAGGTGCGATTGGCCTTGTCGAACGAGCTTTTGTAAATGAGCAAGATGCCCAGCCGTTCGGCGATGCCTTTCAGCTTCGTGGCCGTCGACAGCGCCATTGCCTCGCTTTCGATGACGCAGGGGCCGGCAATCACGAACAGCCGCTGATCGATCCCGACTGGGCGGCCGCACAATAGGGTAGGGGTGGGTACGGTCGTCATGCTGCGTCGCGATCTGCCAATATGGCTTCGATAAAGGGAATATCTTCGGGATTGTTGAGCTCCCAAAGGTCATGCCCCGGATCGCGCACTTCGACAATCCGGACGGGCTTGCCTGATTCCAGGAAGCGCAATTGTTCCAGCCCTTCGAGCAGCTCCAGCGTGCCGACGGGCAGCGCCGCATAGCCCTGCAGCGCGGCCACGCGATAGGCATAGACACCGATGTGGAAAAAAAGCGGTGAGGATGGATCGCCGATCCGCGCGGGCGGCAGATGCGGGATCACTGATTTGGAAAAATACAGCGCATCCTGATGCTGGCCAAAGGTGACGGTGGTGCCGCCAACCCGCCCGGCGCGCTGGTCTTCGATCAGGCGGCGCTGCACCGCTGGGGAGGCGCGGACGACCGGCGTTGCGACCTGGATGGCGGGATCATTGGCCATCGCCTCGATCAGGGCCTCGACCACAAAAGCTGGTGTCAGCAGCGCGTCGCCCTGGAAATTGATGATGATGTCGGCGGGATCAGGCAGCGCACCCAGCGCTGCGGCACAGCGTTCGGTGCCGTTGGCGCAGGCGGCTGGTGTCATCAGCACCGGGGCACCGGCGGCCGCTGCCGCGTCGGCGATCAGCGGGTGGTCCGTGGCGACGTAAACCGCGCTGGCACCGCGAACCGCGCGGGCAGCATCAAGCGTCCAGGCAAGCAGGGGCTTTGCCGTTTGCCCGGGCCCGCGCAGCATCGCCAGCGGCTTTGCGGGATAGCGGGTGGAGGCATAGCGCGCGGGAATGATAATCGCCGCGCGCAATGGCGCGGCTCGGTCGGGCATGGCCATCACGCTTCAGCGCAGGCCGGAACGGAGAATGTCATGAATATGGATCAGCCCAACCGGCAGGCGGGGATTGAGCGAATGGGTGACGAAAAGCGCGGTAATCTTGTTCGCCTCGATCGTCTGCAACGCGTCCTCGACGAAACAGGAGACATCGACCGTCGATGGATTTTGCGACATCACCGCTTGCGCATCCCGGTCAAACAGATTGTCGGCATGACGCCGCAAATCGCCATCGGTAATCACGCCGATCAAGTTGCCGGCATCATCGATGACACCGGCAATACCCAGGCTGTGCGCCGTGATGGTCAGGACAACATCCCGCATCGGCGTGGCGCGTTTGACCAGCGGCAGTTCGTCCTTGCTATGCATTAGCGACGACACACGGGCGAGGCGCTGGCCGATTGCGCCGCCGGGGTGGAGCATGTTGAGCTTGGTGCGCGAAACACCCCGCTGGTTCATCATCGCGATCGCCAGCGCATCGCCCATGGCGAGCATCATGATCGCTGATGTGGTGGGGGAGATATTCTCCGGGCACGCTTCGCGAACCGGCGGGATGAGCAGTTTGACATCGGCCAGCTGCATGATCGTCGATGACGGTTTTGATCCGATCGCGACGATGGTGATCCCGGCCTCTGCTGCATAAGTGACGACTTGCTTCAGCTCGCGCGTTTCGCCCGACATGGAGAGCAGCAGCAACGTATCGCCCGGCATGATCATGCCCAGATCGCCATGCGCTGCTTCGGCTGCATGCATGAAAAAGGCGGGCGTCCCGGTGGAGGCAAAGCTGGCGGCGATCTTGCGACCGACATGCCCCGATTTGCCGAGGCCAGAGACGACGACGCGGCGATCTGTGCCCATCAGCGCCTCAACCGCCGCGACGAAATTCTCGTCAATGGCGTGGCTCAGCGCCTCAAGCGCTTCGGCTTCATCGGTGATGACGGCGCGCCCACAGGCCAGGATTTCGGCATTGCGCACCGCATGTTCCCCGCCCGTGGCCGGGCTTTGATCGATCGCCAACATGACTCATATCCCCCTTGAATGCGCATCCGATCGTCTGGCCATCAGCTGTCATCTGGTGCGAATTGACGACAAGCTGCCCCCCGGCAGATCGTGGACCCAGCACCCGTGCCCTAAAGCCTGATGCTGCTAATCATTCCCACCGATCAAGTCGCCGAGCCCGCCAAGCACCGAACCCTCACCCCGGTTCTGGCCGCGTGGGCCCGCTGCGGCGAGCATCCGGCCCGCCAATCGGGAAAAGGGCAGCGACTGGATCCATACCTTGCCCGGCCCGGTCAGCCGCGCAAAAAACAGCCCCTCGCCACCGAACAACACGCTGCGGACCCCACCCGCGGTGACCAGATCGAAGGTAACGCTGGGGGTGTAGGCTGCGAGGCAGCCGGTGTCGACGTGCAATTCTTCGCCAGCCGCCAGCGTGCGTTCGACGACGGTGCCGCCCATCTGAACGAACACCCAGCCATCGCCCTCCAGCTTTTGCATGATAAAGCCTTCGCCGCCGAACAGCCCGGTCATCACGCGGCGCTGAAACTGAATGCCGATCGACACGCCCTTGGCGGCCGCCAGAAACGCATCCTTTTGGCAGATCAAGGTGCCGCCCAGATCGTCAAGCTTGATCGGCAGGATCGCGCCGGGCGTGGGGGCGGCAAAGGCCACCCGCGCCTTGCCCTGGCCATTATGCGTGAACACCGTCGTGAACAGGCTCTCGCCCGTCACCAGCCTTTTGCCCGCACCGAGCAGCTTGCCCATGAACCCGCCACCCGTATCGCCGCTGCCATCGCCGAACACGGTCGTCATGCCGATCGCGGCATCCTTCCAGACAAAGGCACCCGCTTCGGCGACAGCACTTTCGCCGGGATCGAGTTCGATTTCGACGAACTGGAGTTCCTGGCCCTTGATCTCGAAATCAATGTCATCGGCAATGCCGGCGCTGCGGCTGTGCTGCCAGGGGCTCTGCGTCATCGGGATATCTCCATTATGGACTGCGGGAATTATAGCCGGGCGAGGGAGATTCGCCACTAGGGCAAATCGTTCGAGTGGCTGAAAAGGGCGGTGATTGGGGTGACCAGGCTTTGGCAAGTTTCGCCCCACACTGCGCCATTCAAATGATCCGATGACTGGTCTGGTAGCTGACGTTTATTGAGGCTGGGGTTCAGGCTGGGTCTGGATGCGAATGTTCACGAATGTTCGCACTGATGCGATGGTTTCGCCAGATGGTCGTCAGGGGGCAGCCCTTTGGCGAGGCGGGCGTTGCTTCCCAATTGCGACGCGAAGTCGGTCAACGGTGTGAAAGAGCGAGGGACGTGTAGCAGGACTCGCTGTTGTAGGACAGGATTGGCCGGTTTCGCCCCAATTTTCGCCATAGCAGGCGTCTTCAGCGTATCCCGAAAGCTGCCGCCAGATATCTGCTCGCCACGCAATACAGAATGGCCCCCGGAGTATCGACATCCGGTCTTTTTCCACTAACTTGCATACCATCTGCTTAGGGTGGGAACGGTAAGTCATGCGCTTGAATTCACTCGGAGTAATTGTTTTTATTTTGACAGCATGTTGGATGGGTGCTGTCTCAACGCCCATGGCCGAGGCCGCCGCAAGCGCACCAACCGGGACATCGGGTCCGACTACTCAATCTCAGAGTGAAAACGAGGGCCTCGAGCTTCTCCGCGAGGACCTCCGCCAAACAGAGGCGCGAATAAAGGAAAGCGAGAGACGCAGAGAGGAGATCAAAAAGCGTTCGAGCGAAGTAACGGCAAAAATTCGTGAATCAGATAGAAGAATTGAAGAAGCAAAAATGGAAATGGAATTTTTGCGCCAGGTTCAAGAGTGTCGCGTGAAAGTGCAAGGAGTTATAAACGAATATAAAAAATCTCATAGTGCCAATGAATGGCAAAATTTCGGAGCACCACTGTATGGGCAATTCATAAAATATAGAGACAAAGAGAAAAAGAATTGTCCAATTTGAGATAACATGCAGGATATTGTAAAATAAAGTTGATTGTTACTAAGTTTGAATGAGGTAAAATGCGAAAATAGTTTTCGAAAACTTCGTTGCTAAATGCCTATCATCCAGGTTGATATAACTCAACTTAGCTTCTGATCAGGCCCCAAGCGGACCGAAAATTAACCACAACTTCCGGACATTCGCGGCGGGTCGATAAAAGCCGGTCTCGCCCTAAAACAACCCCTCGATCCGCCCCTGATCATCGAACCCGATCGCCTCCGCTGCGGGCACACGCGGCAGGCCGGGCATGGTCATGATCTCCCCGCACACCGCCACGACAAAGCCTGCCCCCGCCGCCAGCCGGACGTCGCGGATATGGACGGTGTGGCCGGTCGGCGCGCCGAGCGCGGTTGGGTCGGTCGAAAAGCTGTACTGCGTCTTGGCGATGCAGACGGGCAGATGGCCGAACCCCGCTGCCTCGAACCGCGCGAGCTGCGCGACGATCGCGGGTTCGGCATCGACGTGCCCCGCGCGGTAGAGCCGGGTCGCGACCGTTTTGATTTTTTCGAACAGCGGCAGGCCATCGTCGTAGAGCGGGGCGAACTGTGCCGATCCTGCCTCGGCCAGCGCGGCGACAGCATCGGCAAGCTCAGTCGCGCCGGCGCCGCCTTCGGCCCAGTGGCGGCACAGGATCGCCTGCACGCCGTGCGCGCCAGCGATAGCGCGCAGCGCCTGAATCTCGGCATCGCTATCGGTGCCGAAATGGTTGATCGCCACCACCGCAGGCACGCCGAACTGGCGGACATTCTCAATATGCCGCACCAGATTGATCGCGCCGCGATTGACCGCGTCGACATCTTCGCGGCCGAGATCGGCCTTGGCGACGCCGCCATTCATTTTCAGCGCGCGCACCGTCGCCACGATCACGACGGCGGCGGGCGCAAGCCCAGCCTGGCGGCATTTGATGTCGAAGAATTTTTCCGCGCCCAAATCGGCACCGAACCCGGCTTCGGTCACGACATAATCGGCAAGCCCCAAAGCCGCGCGCGTCGCGATCACCGAATTGCAGCCATGCGCGATATTGGCGAACGGGCCGCCATGGATAAAGGCGGGATTGCCGCCCAGGGTTTGCACCAGATTGGGCTTGATCGCCTCCTTCAGCAGCACTGCCATCGCGCCATCCGCCTTCAGCTCGGCAGCGGTGACCGGCTGACGATCGCGGGTATAGCCCACCACGATCCGCCCCAGCCGCACGCGCAGATCATCCAGATCACGCGCCAGGCACAGGATCGCCATCACTTCGGAGGCAACGGTGATGTCAAACCCCGATTCGCGCGGGAATCCGTTGCCGGTGCCGCCCAGCGACTGCACGATCTGGCGCAGCGCGCGATCATTCATGTCGATCACCCGTCGCCAGACGACCCGGCGGACATCGATGCCCAGCGTATTGCCCCAGTAAATATGATTGTCGAGCAGCGCCGCCAGCAGGTTATGCGCGGCGGTGATCGCGTGGAAATCGCCGGTGAAGTGCAGGTTGATGTCCTCCATCGGCACCACCTGGGCATGGCCGCCGCCGGTCGCGCCGCCCTTTTGCCCGAAACAGGGGCCGAGCGAGGGTTCGCGCAGGCACAACATCGTCTTGCGCCCGGTCAGGTTGAGCGCATCAGCGAGGCCAACCGAGGTGGTCGTCTTGCCCTCGCCCGCCGGGGTGGGGCTGATCGCGGTGACCAATATCAGATGGCCGGGGGCGCGGTCAGGCTGGGTGGGGAGGGCGGTTAGATCGACCTTTGCCTTGTGCCGCCCATAGGGTTCGATGGCGCTTTCCGGAATGCCCGCCTTGGCGGCAATGGCGGCGATGGGCTGAAGCGGCGTCAACCGCGCGATCTCGATATCGGTTTGCATGCGCTGGGTTTTAGAGTTTGGCGGGGAGAGATCAACTCAGGCGGTGCGGTGATAGCTGTTGCTCCCGTCACCGTCGCAAGGGCGCACGCAAATGATTGTTGCCGCATGCCAGACAAGTGGATTTGGCCGCAATCAAGCCGTAAGGCTGGGTCGCGTTCAGCAACAGTCCCGCAGACCGAAGGAATGAATCGATATGTTCAGTCACATCATGCTTGGAGCCAACGACCTCGCCACGTCCAAGAAATTTTATGACGCGACGCTCGGTGCGCTTGGCTATCCGGCGGGCAATCAGGATGACAAGGGCCGCGTGTTCTGGGTCAATCCCACCGGCATTTTCTCGATCTCCAAGCCCATCGATGGCGAGCCTGCCTGCCACGGCAATGGCGCGACGATTGGCTTTTCTGTCGATTCACCCGAAGCCGCCAATGCCTGGCACGCCGCCGGTCTGGCCGCGGGCGGCACGGCCTGCGAAGATGCGCCCGGTATCCGCGAGGGCGCGATGGGCCCGCTCTATCTGGCGTATCTGCGCGATCCCGACGGCAATAAGCTGTGCGCCCTGCACCGCGTTAAGGCGTAAAGTCTGGGGTTCTACCGCTCGCATCGTTTGCGGTGCGGGCGGTGTCCTAGGGCTCGATCCAGGGTAACGGGGGTCAGCGCGGCCAATGTTGGTGTGACGCCGACGCTAGACTATTGATTTAGAAGAATGATTAGCGGACGTTAGCTGATGCTCTTCGCTGTCGCGACTACCGCCAGGACGTTCTTGATCCCCCATTGGTCACGCTGGCATCAGGCATGGGGGGCACCCCCGCCGACCGTGGCGGCCCAATGGACTTGTGTTCGATCAAGCATGTTTCTCATGAAGGCACTGCATCGATGCGGGATCGAGGCTAGGCTACAAAGTGGCCAGCCCCCAAAGCAGGCGCCGGGCATCGTTAGTGAGGATTGCGGCCTGTTCACCGCCGATGGGTGGATGGGCCATGCCTGGGTTGAGGCGAATGGCTTTGTAATCGACATAACCGCTGACCAGTTCGGACACCCACCGGTCATTGTGGCACCGATCAGCGACCCCACATACCGGCCAGCCCGACACGACGCGAACAGACTCACCCCAACCCGGAACGGTATGGTGGCGGTCCAGGAGATTTGGCATTCTTGGTGCAGCTACGTGGATCTGCTTTGTCCGCAAATGGCAGGTAACTTAGGCATGCCGGAGGGCTGACTTTGGGGCGATTACAGACTGGCCGGTCTTCTGGCCGAACGTTGCCATTCTTCCCTTCTCCCATTGGGAGAAGGCAGGATGAGGGGTTCAGCGCTGTTGATAGGGCGATCCCCTCACCTAGCTACGACTAGGACTGCGCTGAAGTGGCGTGACCCAAGTCTACGCAACCCGTTCGGGGTGATGAGCACTCCGTGCTGATCAGGCCATGCCGGGGGCATGGCCGCCCCCGAACTCCCGAGGGGAGAGGGAAAAGAGGAATGGCAATAAATGGGGCGCTGGCACTCCCCTTCTGGCACGATGAAGCTTGGCGTTACCTGCCATGAGCCGGCTCCGATGAAGAAGCGGGACCCCGGGTCAAGCCCGGGGTGACGGCATTGATTGGTTTGCCGGTTGAGCGGCTGAAACCCGTCGGCATCGGCGCCGCCGTGGCACCCCTAGCCGTTGCCACCGCCACACCCCACAAGCTATGCCGCCCCCCAATGACCAGCCCCCCCGTCGCCCCGCACAGCATTGTCCCCGACAGCGAACTCAGCGGTGCTCTGCGGCTCCTGCCGCCCGGCGCGCGGCCGTTCGCGTCGCTCGCTCGGCTTGATCGGCCGATTGGCTGGTGGCTGTTGTTTTGGCCCGGCGCGTGGGGCGTGATGCTCGCGGGTGGGGCGGTCGCGCGCTGGGACCTTATCCTCTGGCTGTTGCTCGGGGCGATTGCGATGCGGGGGGCGGGGTGCGTCTATAATGATATTGTCGATCGCGATCTTGATGCGCAGGTTGAACGGACGCGCAACCGGCCGCTCGCCAGCGGGGCGGTGTCGCTGAAGGCGGCGTGGATCTGGCTGGTCGCGCTGTGCCTGATCGGGCTGGTCGTGCTGCTGCAACTCCATCTGCCCGCCGCGATCGTCGCGCTCGCCAGTCTGGCGCCGGTGGCGGCCTATCCGTTTATGAAGCGGATTACCTGGTGGCCCCAGGCCTGGCTCGGGATGGTTTTTTCCTGGGCGGCGCTGGTCGGCTGGGTGGAGGTTTCGGGGGCGCTGGGTGGGGCGGGGCTGTTGCTTTATGGCGGCGCGATCGCCTGGGTGGTCGGTTATGATACGATCTATTCGCTGCAGGACCGCGAGGATGATGCGATGGTTGGCATCCGATCGTCAGCGCGGGCGATGGGCGCACATGTGCGCGGCGGCGTTGGCGGATTCTATGTGCTGGCGCTGGCATTATGGGCGGGCGCGATCTGGCTCGTCCGGCCCGATCCGTTGGCGCTCGCGGCGTTGCTGCCGGTGGCCGGGCATCTGGGGTGGCAAGTGCTGACGCTGGTGCCTGATGACGGCGACAACGCGCTGACGCGCTTCCGATCGAACCGTGGCGCGGGGCTGCTGATGGCGGCTGCGTGTATCGTCGTTGGGGCAGGGGTATAAACCCATGGCTTGTTGGTGTTTGTGCCAGATGGTCTCTAATTTGTACTAATTCGTCTATCCAAAGTAATAGTATGTTGGCGGTGTTGTGATCCTGATGTGACATTCTCTACAATCAGCCTGACCTAAAGGCGGGGAGAAATTTAGATGTCCTTCTTGAGCACTCGCAAAAAACCTGTATTTTTTGTGCGAAGAATTTTGGCGACTATCTCTGCTATTTTCTTGGCAAGCACAGTTGGTGCACCCGCAGCCCATTCTCAAATAACCGCAGAGCTTTATGATTATGTTGTTCAGGATGTCTGTGTTAATAGTGCAAACGTTGCCACCACGGAAGATCCCGCTTACTGTTCGAACAGGCGTAATATCGAGTTAGGGGAAAAATCTCCCTACATTGTCACTGACTTTCTTCAGTCAAATGAAAATATAACATATCAAGCCGGAAATTCTATCCCTGTCTTGGGCATGAACGGCGATACTTTGGTGATGACGTATAAAAGTCTACAGGGAAATTTTAATAGCGGTTATCAGTTTAGTTGGGTTGAAGGCCGGGATGGCTTCGATCTTATGAATATTACAGATTCTTCATTTACTTCATTTGTTAGGACATTTGATCCGGGTTGTTTTGATCAAATATGGTCTTCAAATGGTCAAACTTACTCGATGGCCATACGAGCTGGAGGCTGGATAAATTTTCCTTATTATGCGCCGCCGAGTAGCTGGCCTGCCACAAGCAATACAGAGCTCAGGACGTACCATGTGCAGCTGACTCCCAGTTCTGGCCCTCCCTGTACCAACGGGAACGCGCTGGGACGAACATTCTGGAATAGTCCTGCGCCGTACCGCTTCGAGACTAACAAAGTGTTGTGGGCAATCAGGTCGGATCACTTCGCATCGAGTAATCTGGCGGCAGCGAGAAACGCCCTGGAACGTTATTACTTTACAAAGGAATATGGTTACACTCGATGGGAAGCATGGATGCCACAGCAGCAATGCTTCCAGGAACGCGGTCAGGATAACCCGATCTGCCATCCCGAATGGGATTCTAACGTAGTCACCCAAAGGTGCAAGATCATGAACGTGTCAGCTACCGGCGTTCCGGGCATTGATCGCTGGGGCAATCAGAATTGGGTTCGCGTAGATTGCCGCGATACCACAAAATTCATCGCGTTGAACACGCCGCAAATCATGCTTGCACCACAAATGGCCAATGCCAATGGGTTCAATGACATTGATTATCTCGCGGTCGTTAATCCGCCAATCGGGCGTTGGTTCGCCGCAGGACCGGAAAGCGGGCACGGATCGGGATATGCAAACGGCACCGGCTGGGAGATCTCCGCAACCGGCGCCTATACCAACCTGACCTACGGCCCCTATGTAGACAATCTTCCGGTCGGGCATCTGAATGCAATTTTCGAACTGAAAATTGATAATAATAATGCAAACAACGATGCGATTATCGACCTAGAAGTTTATGATTTTTATTCAGGCCAAGTTTTGGCGTCAAAAACTCTGACCCGCATGCAGTTTATGAGTGCGAATGTAACCCAGAAATTCGCGCTGCCATTTTACCATAACGGTAGCGGCTTGATGGAGTTTAAGGTAAATGTTCGGGGGCAGTCCTATGTGCATCATGCCAGCACGCAGGTATTATATTGAATCGATTGTAAATCATTTAAGATTCGCGAAGATTCATGATTTGTTCGTTGGAGGGGTGGCCTAGTTGCAAGCCCTAACATGGGGCTTGCAACACCGAATCAACCCAAGTTTGTGGTTCGAAATGCTTCAAATTTCAGTTCGAACTCACTAAGCCCTCCGGAATGCACACCAATGACCAAGCCTGTGACCGGGCGCATGAAATCGTCGCTCGCGCTATGGCCGCTGGTGCCGATGCCGCTGATGCCGTGTTCGCCGCCGATACTGCGCTGGATGTTTCGGTTCGGCTCGGGGCGCTGGAGGATGTTGGCCGGTCAGAAAGCGCAGAGCTTGGCCTGCGGGTTTTTGTCGGGCGGCGAAACGCGAGCGTTTCGACGTCGGACCTGTCAGCCGCATCGATCGATACGCTAGTCGACCGGGCGATGGCGATGGCGCGCGAGGCGCCTGAGGATGAATGGGCTGGGCTGGCCCCGGCTGATCGATTGCTGCACGGCAAGCCGCCGCATCTTGATCTGGATGACGGGGCAGATGTGTCGCCCGATACGCTGAAGGCACGCGCGCTGGCGGCGGAGGATGCTGCCCGTGCCGTGCCCGGTGTCTCCAACAGTGAAGGCGGCAGCGCCAGTGCCGCGCGATCAGTGATGGCACTGGCCACCAGCCATGGCTTTGTCGGTGGCCATAGCGTCTCCAGCCACGGCGTCTCGGCCAGCGTGCTGGCGGGCGCCGGCAACGATATGCAGCGCGACTATGCCTATCATAGCGCCCGCCATCTTAGCCGGCTTGAAGATGCCGGCATCGTCGGGGCGCGGGCAGGCGCGCGCGCTGTCGCGCGACTGTCACCCGGCCGAATTGAGAGCGGGCCGCTGCCGGTTGTGTTCGATCCGCGCGTTGGCAGCAGCCTGCTCGGGCATTTGATCGGCGCGATTGCCGGCCAGTCGATTACCCGCAAGACCAGCTTTTTGCTCGATGCGCTTGGCAGCCGGGTGTTTGGCGCAGGCGTCTCGGTGCTCGACGATCCGCACCGCCCGCATGGCCTGCGATCCCGCCCGTTTGATGGCGAGGGATTGCCGGTGTCGCCGGTGTGCATCGTCGATGACGGGATGCTGGAAACTTGGCTGCTCGATAGTGGTTCTGCGCGGCAATTAGGGCTTGAGCCGACGGGCCATGCCGCGCGCGGGGTCGGCGGCGGGCCGGGCGTGTCGCCAAGCAATTTGCACATGGCGGCGGGCCATATGCCGCCCGAAACGCTGATCGGCGGGATCAAGCGCGGCGTTTATATTACCGAGCTGATCGGCATGGGCGTGAATGGCGTCACTGGCGATTATAGCCGCGGCGCTGCAGGCTTCTTGATTGAGGACGGCGAATTGACCCGGCCGGTTGCCGAATTCACCATTGCGGGCAATTTGAAGGACATGTTCCTGGCGCTCACGCCCGCCAATGATCTCGATTTCCGCTATGGTATCAATGTGCCGACGCTGCTGGTGGAGGGGATGACGGTGGCGAGTGGCTGATACCCTGGTCGATGCCGTCGCGGCGATTGCCGCTGAAGCCGGTCGCCTGGCAATGGCGCGCTGGAGCGACGATTTCAGCCGCTGGGAGAAATCACCCGGCAACCCGGTCAGCGATATCGATCTTGAGGTCGATGCGTTGCTCCGCACGCGATTGTTCGCGCTCGATCCCGAAGCGGGCTGGCTGTCCGAGGAGACCGCCGATAACGCGGATCGGCTCGCGTGCCGGCGATTATGGGTGGTCGATCCGATTGATGGCACGCGCGATTATCTCCGCGGCCGGCCGGGCTGGGCGGTATCGATCGCGCTGGTTGACCAGGGACTGCCGGTGATTGGCGTGCTCGATGCGCCGGCGCGCGGCGAAGTGTGGAGCGCGGTGATGGGGGCGGGTGCTCTCCGTAACGGCCAGCCGGTGCGCGCGGGCGGGCGCACGCAATTTGCGGGTGCGCGCGTGCCCAATGATGTCCTGCCCAGCGCCGACAGCGATCTGGTGCTGGTTGCCAAACCCAATTCGATCGCGCTCAGAATTGCGATGGTCGCCGCCGATGAAGCCGATCTGGTGGCAACGCTGCGCTGGGGCTTTGAATGGGACATTGCCGCCGCTGCATTGATTGCGATGGAGGCCGGGGCCAGTGTTACTGATGCATTTGGCGCGCCGCTTGCCTTTAATACGCCCAGCGCCCAGGCCTTTGGGCTGTTGGCGACCACGCCCGGCATCCATGGTGCTGCCGTCGCGCGGCTGGCGGACCGGGCCAAGATTCTGGTACATGGCGACAAATAGTGCGCAGGCATGAATGCGGGACAAAGCGTGATGACGGACGAACGGCTCAACTGGGATGACATTCTGGAAGTCGGCAAGGGCGGCCCGGGCTGCGGCTTGCTGAAGATTGATGGTCGTGAACCGCGGGGCAGTTATCGCTATTTGCCGCCGGCATTGCTTCATGAGGGCAAGGTTTATGCCTCCAGCTTCGTTTCAGGCGGGTTCATGATCTGCATCATCGATCCCGAGACATTGGCGCGGCAGGAAATATCCCCCCGTCTGCCCTATGCCCGGCTCAAGGCGATCGAGAATGGCGAGGTCGTTTATTTTGATCACCATAGCGGCGACAGCGAAAGCCGATTGGCAATCACGCCGCAGAAGCCGGCTCTGCGGAGCCTGGCTGCCCGGCTGCGCCGACGATAGCATTGCCCTGCCGCAGTCTTGATCAGCGGCTGGAATAAAGCTCCAAGGTCGCTACCGACGCGGCTTTGAAGACGATTCGATACCATAAATCGAATCTGTCGCACATTCCGACGGTTTCGTTGGTTGCTCGCCAATGCAATGCCCCTATCGTCAACTGTTGCGGAAAGCTCTTGGGAGGGTGCGTACCGTGTCAGTTGTCGATTTGAGTTCAACGAAGATTCGCCCCGAACAGTGGCGCGACTGGGCAAAGTCTGCGCCAATGACACGCTATTCGGGGGCGATGGCGTTTGATGAAGCGACGCAGTCCCCCGAACCGGCGTATCTCGATCGCGCCTCGCTGCAATCCTGGTCGGACACCAATCCCGATATGCGCCAGCCGGCGCTCGATCATCATCTCATCATTCTGCACCAGGGCGGCCCAAAGCGGATCGAGCGTACCGGGGGTGGAGCACGCAGGGTCGTCGATGCGCTTGATGGGGCCAGCACGACGGTTGAAAGCGGCAGCATCTATCGGTGGCAGACACAGGGCCCGATTGCCTTTGCCCATCTCTATATCGCCCCAGATCGCTTCGCTGACATGGTCGCCGAAAATTTTGATCGCGATCCGCGCAGCGTCGGCTTTGCCGAGGCGATTGGTCGGCCCGATCCCCATGTTGCCCGGCTGTTCGAACTGATGCTCGCTTCGCGCGGACAGCCCGAATGGGAAGCGGTTGCCGAATTTTATCTCGATGCGCTGTTGATTCGATTAGCCACCACATCGACCGATGGCGCTGCATTCCGGATGCCATCCAAGCTGACGCTGACGCGGCCGACGATCTCGCGGGTGCGTGACTATATGCGTGGCAATCTGGCCGAGCGAATTTCGCTCAGCGATCTCGCCCAGATCGCTGGCTATAGTCGATATCATTTTGTCCGGGCATTTCGCGAAAGCACGGGGCTGCCGCCTTATGCCTTTCTGCTCAACGAACGGCTGCGTGCTGCGAAGCATTTGTTGCAGCATAGCGACGCGCCAATTGCCGAAATTGCCCAAAAATCGGGCTTTGCCACCCATGCCCATTTTTCTGCGCGTTTCCGCGAAAGAATGGGGGTTACCCCGGCGGAGTATCGCCGCCGCGCACGGGGATGATGGGCGCGACGGCGATTCGATTATAAGTCCTGGTCGGTCAAAAACCTTGAACGAGCTGTAGGATATAACGCTCGTTGAACGACTCGTTCCTGTTGATGACGGGAAACTCCACCCCGGCCAACAGGAACAGATTATTGCCAACATGGGTACGCATGCCCGGCGTGATGCTGACAAAGCTATTGCCGCGTCCCGTTGTCGGTTCACGCCAATTAGCGGCAACATACCAAGTCAGATCGCCAAAGGGGGCGGGGCTGTGTGGCGTCACGGTCTGGCCGATTGACGCATTGAGCACAAAATTGTCGGGCAGATTGCGGTCGGCGAATTCATAGGCCACCCGCCCGCGGATCGAAAAGCCACGGCCCACATCGGTCCAGAGGTTGATCTGTGGCTGCGCTGCAAAAACCTTGTTGCCCTGGACGACCGATCCGGTCGGCAGGCGCCAGCCGACGCCGGCGTTGATCGACAGGTTGCGCTTTTCAGCGAGCATCACCTGCGTGGTGAGCGTGATATCGCCAAAGTTGCCGCGCCGCTGCGATTCCTGATAAAAAGGCACTTCAATCCCGGCCCAGAGGCGGCGGCTGAAGGGATAATGGAAGCGACCGAGAACACCCCAGGAATCGGGTCCCGAGGCCTGGGTATAGGCAGCGGCAAGATGCACTTCGCGCGTGAAAAAGCCATCAGCGGTGGCAAGCCAGCCCTGGCGCGGCGCGCCGCTGTCACCATTGGGCACGGGGATCCATTTTTCGGTGAGTTCATCGCCGAAGCGGCTGCTGTCCAAGGGTACCCATTCGCCCGCCGCTGGTGCTGGTGCCTGGGCGTCATCCTGCGCATAGGCCGTGCCGCCTGCAGTTAATGCCAAAATCGCCGCAGCACTGGCGAAACGAAAAGTTGAGATCATAGAACGCATGGCCAAACCCCTTACAAAGAGGTGTGTTGAATAGCGCCACGCTGCGAGGTCATCTTTCGAAGGCTGTGCTGTTTATTCGCAAATTGCTTTGGCGTTAGCGGCGCAGAAAGGGGCGCCGCCCCAAAATGCGACAAAGTGCGATTAGTCTGCAATCTGCTTGCGATAGCGGCCGGGCGGCATGCCCATTGCCTTGGTAAAGGCTGCCGTGAAATGCGATTGACTGGCAAAGCCGCAGCTCAGCGCCAGCTCGGCAAGCGGCAATTCACTATTCAGCAATAGCGATCGGGCGCGGCCAAGCCGACGCGATCCGAGGAAATGGTACGGCGTCTCCCCGGTTGCCATCTTGAACACGCGCGAGAAATGGAATGCCGAGAGGCCTGCGACGGTGGCCATGTCTGCCAGGCTGATTTCTTCATCGAGTCGCGATTCGATAAAGTCGATGACGCGCGCCAGCCGCACGGGCGAGAGGTGGATTCGGCTCGCATCATCCACCAAAGGCAGCGATTCATGCCGGACCAGAATTGCACCGATCGCGCGCACCAGCCCATCGATCATCAGATCAGCGGCAAAGCCGGGCGCGCGAATCTCCGTTTCGATCATGGCCATGATCTGGGCGAGTCGATCCTGCCGCTCGCTCGCAATCGGGCCGACCGGATTGGCGCCTAATTCGGCCGTCATGTGCCGCATCTCGCTGCTCGGCATGAACAGTCCCAGCGCGTGATGATTGGCCGGAAATTCAAGCACGACCGGGCATCGGCCGGGCACGAAGCTGACATGGCCGCGCTGCAGCGTCTTGTCGATTTTGGTGTCACCGATCCGCCCTCGCATGCGACCCGATGATGTCAGGTTGAGCATCAACGCGTCATAGTCGGCGTGATGGCCCGAAGCTGTCGCGGTAAACGGGCCGACGACACCAGCGTGGCGAATCACTTCAATTCGGCTTTGCGGTTGCGAGAGTCGTTGCGCTTTCGGCCTGCCCGAAAAGCTAATCGAATCATAGGCTATTGCGCCCGTTTCGGCGCGGAACGCCGCCGTCGCGGGCAGGTGGATACTCATGTCGACCCCCAAGGTCTGGCCCAGCCGCTGCAGGGCGTTACTGCCGTGCGCTACGGTCTGGGGCGGGGATCATCTTATCATCTGGGCGCGCTGCAGGGGCACGCAATCGGGGTGAACGCGCCAAAAAACCGCAATATCCAGATAGTCTTACCGCTGCATTGCCCGCACCTGCCGCACCGCAATCGCCGGAAACGTCAGTGCATTGGGATAGGGGGCCCAGCCAATCTGAGCGTGGCGACAGATCGAATATCGGCTTTAGCGAGGCCGGCTGCGACCAGCGGCAATTGGCTGACTTGCAGCCGCATCGCTTCGACCGATTCAGTGCATAGCAGGACCAGCTCGTCACGTTCTCCAGCGACAAAAGCCATGACAAACAGGCCAGATTTTGCCCAATCGACCAGGGCGTCAAATTCGGCGTCGGTGTAAAAAGCCACTTCCTCCGCGCACGCGCCTTCTGTCCCGCGCAGCGTTACCAACGTCATGGGCATCGGCGGGTCAGGCTGCCCGCGCTGCAGCATCAAACTCCAAGGGTGCAGCGCTTTTAAGGGCATCATCGGACAGCTCCTGCATGGCCTTCTACGCCGAAGCTGGAGCCGTGCGCTATCGTGATATTGCGGGTTCTGGCGCTCTAACGAAATAATATCGTGAAATTATTCATCTCACCGCAAGGTTTCGCAAAAGCAACGGCATCCTGAAAGCATTGATCGGCAACCCGGGGCGATAGGGATGCAGCGGTCGACAGGATTTTCTGGAGGTGGCCGCACGCCAACAACCGGGAGTGGCCTCATGCCAAAAGCACGCTTTACCAAATTCACCCTGCTTGCAGGTGCGGCCGCCCTGGTCGCCATTGCTGCAGCTATGCCAGCCAGCGCTGACGTTGTCGTCCGCGGCAAGGAAGGCCGGCCGCTGTCGGAAATTCGCCGCGCACCCGCATCGATCTATCCTGATCAGCGCACGATCACGGCCCAGCCTTCGCCTTCGGAAGTGAAGCCTGAATTTCTGGGGCCGGTTGTGCTGATGAAATCGGCGAATATCGATCTGGAAAAGGGCACCGCGACCTTGCCGCTGCGCAAGGGCAAGCTGAAAAATGGCACCCCGGTGTGGTTCATCATCACCGACACGACCGATGAAAATCTGTCGAACCTGCACGGCGTCAACTATTCGCCGAAAATGGCCTATAGCCTGACCGGTGCTGCCACCCGGCACGCCACGATCGAAAAGGACGGCAGCTTCACGTTCAACGCCGGTTCGGTTGATTTCAAGCCAGTGCTGTCGATTGTTCCTGGCGCCGCTGCCAACCCGTTCCCGCCCAAAAGCTTTCAGCCCGGTTCGGTCGGTGATGCAGCCTATTCACCGATGGTTTATATCGACAATTCGTCGAAGTCGGTGATCCTCAACGCGCCGGTCGTGTCGCAAGCGAGCGAGGCTGAACTCAACACGATGTGCGACGGCAATGTCGATCATGCCAAGGTGCATGACAAGGTCGTGGCGATCTGCCCGCGCGATGAAACGGTGACGCTGAAGCTGACGCTTGGCTACACCTTCGACAAGCCGATCTTCTACCTGTCGACCGAAGCCAATAATCCGCTGGTCGCCAGCCTGGAAACCGCCACCTTTGCACCGGCACTGGCGGATCTGCCCTTCGCGCTGGAAGACGCGTCGCCGGGTGAAGCCGCCGAGCGCATCGTCGTTGTTGTCAACGGGCCGACCGGCAAGGACAATCCGCATCGCCAGGGCCTGGTCAGCGCACTGAGCGGTGAAGGTGGTCCCCTCAACGTGCTGGGCGGTATCCCAACGATCAACCTCGACTATTCGCCAATGTGGCGGATTTTCCCGCTGGTCTGGAAGGATGAGGCGATCCAGAAGGGCTATCGCTATCGCATCACCAGCGCGCTGCAGGCCGCTGAAATGGACGAACGCGGTTTCCTGCAAAGCCTTGATGGCGGCGCCTTCCGCGCGGTTGGTTTCGTGGTGAACTGCCCCGTGGTTTACCGCATCAACTAAGCATTGAAGACACGGAACGATGGCCTTTCCCCTCCCCCCGAACAAGGCCATCGTCGGGGCGGCGCTACTCATCATCCCCGCCGCCCCGACCGTGGCACAAACCGTGCCACTGTCGACACCCGCTGCCGGCGCCGCGCAACAAAGCGCGGCGCCGGTCAGTACGCCCGATCCGGAAACCATGTCGCCGGACCAGATGTCGGCGATGGTCGATGGCATGACCGTCAGCGAAGCGCTCGACATGGTCGCCATGGCGGATATCCCGTCCGATATTGTCGTCACCGGCACCCGCCTGCGCTTTCGAACCAGTGAAATCGCTTCCAGCACCGTTCTGACGGGCGAGGCGCTGGCCGTTCAGGCGCGATCGACGATCGGTGAAACGCTGGCGCATCTGCCCGGTGCATCCTCCACTTCGTTCGGCCCCAGCGCGTCAAGGCCCGTGTTGCGCGGGTTCCAGGGCGAACGTGCGCGGCTGCTGATCGACGGGATCGGCACGCTTGATGCCTCGAATACCAGCCCTGATCATGCGGTTGCGCTGAACCCGATCGTTGCCGATCGGATCGAGCTGCTGCGCGGGCCAGTGACCCTGCTCTATGCCTCTGGATCGGCAGGCGGCGTGGTCAACGCGGTTAGTGGGCGGATCGCCCGGCGCGATCCGCGCGACGGGATTGATGCCGTACTCGCCGCCGGTTTTGGCAGTGCGGCCGCCGAACGCACGCTTGGCTTTCGGGTCGATGCCGAAGCCGCGTCGCATGTTGTGCTGCATCTCGACGGGCAATATCTTGATGCCGCATCCGTGCGCAGTGGCGGTTTCATTCTTGGCCCCCCCGCCCGGGCGCAGGCGCGCGCCGTCGCAGACCCCGCCATCGCCTCGCTCGCCGATCTCCGGGGCACCTTGCCCAACACCCAGTTTGAAACCTGGGAGCTGGCCGGTGGTGCGTCGCTGATCCTGCCCAATGGCCATATCGGCTTTTCGTTCAGCAATTATGAGAGCATCTACGGCCTGCCGACGCGCTTTTCGCTCGATCCGGCCAATCCGGTGCCCGACAGCCTAATTGATCTCGATCAGCAGCGGGTCGATGTCCGTTTCGAAATTGACGGTAAGGGGCTGCTGCAAACGCTGCGCGGTCGCTTTGGCTGGGCCGATTACAAGCATAATGAAGTGATCGTCGGTGGCCCCGTTACCGCAACTTTCCTGAACCTGGGCTATGAAGCACGGCTGGAAGCGGTGCTGGGCCAGCCGGGCAGCGACCTGAAATCAACGCTTGGTGGGCAATTTTATGCGCGGGATTTCCGCGTGACTGGCCCGGCGCCGTTGCTGCCGCCATCGCAAACCGAACAGATCGCGTTCTTTGCGCTGCATGAGCTGAACCTCAACCCGATCAAGCTGGAAGGCTCATTTCGCTATGAGCATGTCGGCATCACCTCAGCAATCGACCCGATCCTTGCCAATCCGGCGATCGACCGGATTTTTGATCTGTTTTCGCTATCCGGCGGGGGCAATTACGCGCTGTCGAGCGATTGGAAGATTGCGCTGAATGGCCATTATTCTGAGCGCGCGCCGGTGGTGGAAGAGCTTTTCACCCAGGGCGTCGATCCCGGTACCCAGGGGCAGCTGATCGGCAATCCGGCGCTGGGTGTCGAAGCCTCTTACGGGATAGAGGCTATCCTGCGCGGCAAGGGGCGCGGCTGGTCCGGCAGCGCGACTTTCTACTACACTTATTTCTCCAATTACATCTTTGCGCGCGAAAGCGGCGTGATCGTCGATGGCTTGCCGGTTTTCCAGTTTCTGGAGGACGGCGCGTGGTATCTGGGTTTTGAAGTGCAGGGATCGGTTGATGTCGCGCGCGTCAACGACTGGTCGGTGAAGCTCGACGGCTTGATCGATTACACCCGCGCAACACTGTCAGACCGATCGCCAGTGCCGCGCATTCCGCCGCTGCGCGTGCTGTTCGGCGCAGAGGCCGGATCGCCGGCGCTTAATGGCCGGGCCGAAATCGAATATGTGTTCGACCAGCAGCGGATTTCACGCTTTGAGACGCCGACGGATGGCTTTGCGATGGTCAATCTATCGGTGGCCTGGCGACCGCTGGGGCGCGATTCGGCGCTGCAGTTCCGGATCGCTGCCGCCAATCTGCTGGATGCAACCGGTCGCCGTCATGCTAGCCTGCTCAAGGATTTTGCGCCCCTTACCGGGCGCGATGTCCGCGTTGGCCTGCGATATGCTTTTTAAGGGATAGCGCCGATTTGGTGGGTCAGGCGTAGCGGCGTCGAACGCTGCGCACGCCGCCGATCAGTCGCGACAGGAAAAGTTCTTCGACCCGCGCATAGCCCAGCCCGAGATGATCGGGCCTGACGGCAACGGTATCGGCCAGGTCGATCGATCCCGAGCGCAGCCCGGCACGCCCAATCCGCCCCCACAGCCGTGCGGTTTCCCAGCGGATCAGCCGGATATCTTCGTCATCAACCGCAACGCGGTCGAGAAAATCAGTCTGCAAGCGCAGCAAGGTGTCGCCGAGCGCGGCGAGCTGATCGCGGTTGGGCACCGGTTCGCGGTGCATTACATGGCGGCTCAGCAGATCGGCGCGCCTCCCGGCCTCTGCGCCAAACAGGCGTTCATGGCAGGCGGTGAGGACGCGCTTTGCGCTGTCATTCATAGTGGTGGTGAAGCGCTGCGATGCGCCGCCGCCATGGCTGCGATAGATGACCAGTTCGTCATCAAGCCGGGCGATCCGCCCCATCGGCGCGAGCCGGTGATAGAGATCAAAATCCTCCGCATAGAGCAGTTCCGGGCGGGTGAACGGCGTCAAATGCTGCGCAGCATCACGCCGCAGCATAACCGATGACCAGACCAGCGGATTGCAGATTTGCAGCATCCATTCGACCAGTGCCGGTCGTGTCAGTGCTGGCAGGGTGGAGTGCCGGATCACTCCGTCGGCAAGCTCGCGCGTGGCCGTCGCGACGAGCACCGTATCGGGATTGGTATCGAGATAGGCGCACTGCGCACCCAGCCGATCGGGGTGGCACAGATCATCCTGATCAAGCGCTGCGATATAACGCCCGCGTGCCGCCGCCACGGCGCAGTTACGGGTGCGGACAGGGCCCTGGTTGATCGGCGATTCGATGATGCTAAACCGCGGATCGTCAATCGCGCGGAGGATGTCCCGCGTGGTATCGGTCGAACAATCATCTACAATGATGACTTCGAAATCGCTGAAATGCTGCGCCTTCAGGCTATCGATCGTTTCGCCGATCAGGGCGGCGCCATTATAGGCCGCCATGATCACGCTGATCGCCGGTGCCGTCATGCCACCGCCCGCACCCGATCACCGATCAACTGATCGACAATCATCAGCCCAACATCATTCTGCCATTGCCACAGCCCATTGGCCTGACCCCTAAAGCTCGCCTCGCCACCCAGCCGCCCCCAAGGCACGAAGCCGGCCGCGAGGCCAATCCCGTAAACACCGTTTAGCGGCGCGCCATCGGCCCCGGTGACGCGGCAATAGCGATCGACCATCGGCGCGCCGGTATCGGCTGCCAGCGCGATCGGCTCCCCCTGTGCGTCAATCAGCGGCAGCGCATGCGGGCGATAGCCCAGTGCAGCAATGACGATATCGGCGCTCTGCAGCATTGCGGCGGCAGCGGCGTCATCGTCGTCCGCTGCCAGCTGGTGCAATTGGACGCGCGGTTCGGGCGATCGACCATCGACCCCGAGCATCCGCAGCACCAGTTCGCGCGCTTCGAGCCGGAAGCCGGCGAGCCGATACACAAAGCCACTGACCGGGCAAATATCGTCGGGGCCGAAATCGCGATAGCCTTCGGCCAATGCCGCCTCGGCGGAAGGATAAAAGGGCCGCAATGGCCGCCGGTGGAGCAGGGAAATAGCGCCATGCCCAAGCGGCAGGGCAGGCTGATGCTTCAGTAGCAGGGCGATCGTCGCCAATGCGCTGGTCGACCCGCCGATGACAACGATGCGCGGCGATTTTTTGCCCGCAAGGCGTTCGGCGACCATCGCCATCCCGCCAACCGACAAGACCGCGTCAGATTGGAGCAGCCGATCCCCCAATGTGCTGGCAAGCGGGACGCCCGCGACGATTTGCGTTGCCAGCCGATCAACCGGTTGGTGCCCGCCCGTTGCAATCACGATCGCCCGACTGCGCCGGTTGATCACGGCGCCATCGATCCGGCGACGGAGCTGTACCGTCCAAATGCCATCCTTGCCTTGGGTCGCCTTGATGGCGTCATGCCCGGTCAGGATCGCGCCGCCATGATCGGTGACGATTTCTGCCAGCCGATCGCCGGCGACCTGCAGCAAGGGCCCAACCTGGGTCAGCGGCACGCCGACCGTATCGGGATAGGCGCGAATCGCCTGACCCGCCGGGTGGTCAGTCAGCGCGGCCAGCGCGGGATGGCAATTATCCTTCACGGCGGTGAGGAAGGTTGTCGCCGTGCTATCCGATGTGATCGCATAGCCGCCCAAACGCCCGCCCCCGATCGCCCCGTCACGTTCGACCATGACGAGCCCGGATTGCGCCAGTTCAGCCAGGCAATTGCGTTTGGTCGCGGCGGTGAGCAGCGCCGTGCCAGCCGGGCCGCCACCAATCACCAGGACCGACGCGATCGGGGCTGGCTGCAGTCGCGCGGCGACGGCACGGCTCCCTTCGCGGGCGCAGATATCGGTAAAGATGCCAGCGATATCGATGGCGTCGCCGGGGCGCATGGCATCGGTGATGGGCAGCGAGATGATCCGCGCGCTGATGGCATCGGCGACCGGCGTTGGGGTGATCACCGCTTGTGCCTTGAACAGCGGCTGTTCGGCCAGATGCGGGCTGAAATAGCAGCCCGCGCCAACGCCCTTGGCAGCAAGTGCCGCGATGATGGCGTCGCGCGCGCCCGCCAGCGCCGCTGGCAACAGCACGGGCATGAATTGCGATGCCCGGCGTTGGCCCTGGACATGCTGCATCGTGAATTCGCGCAACGCGGTGCGGTAATGCGCCTCAATCGCGGCACGATTGGCGCAGACCTGCTCAATCTCGGCCAGCTTCATCCGGGCCATCAGCGCCAATATTTCGGGCATCTTGGCGTTGATGCCGGGCAAGGTCGCGCTGCGGCTGCCCTCAAAGCCGAAATTGACCATTGAACGCAGCCGGGCGATCAGCGCCGCATTACCGCTATGGATCAGCCCACCCTCAGCCACCGAGAAGGTCTTGGTGGCATGCATGGAATGGACGATGGCGAAATCGGCAGTCGCGCCAAAGCCTTTGCCGCTGCGGTCAATCGTCCCCAGCGACGCCGCTGCATCGACGACGATGCCAACGCCGTGGCGCGCGCGCAGCCGGGCATAATGATCGAGATCAATCGCATTGCCGAATGTTGCATAGGGCACCACCACTGCGATCCGATCCCCATAGCGATCCAGCAATGCCTGTTCGGCCTCAGCACAAGCACTCCAGTGATGCGGATCAATGTCGCAGATTAAGGGGGTCAGCCCCGCCCAGATGGCCGCCTGGGCGGTGGCAGCGAAGGTGAAGCTGGGCATCAGCGCCAGCGCGCCCGGGGCATGGCGGGTGCCTGCAGCGTCGCGGATCGCGATCATCAGGCCCAACGTTGCATTGGCGACCGCCAGGCTGTCGCCATGGCCGCCAAACAGGGCGCTGGTTACCTCTGACTCAAAGCCCCGAACCTCAGGGCCATTATTGCTGAAAATGCCGGATTGCTCGACGCGACGCAGCGCATCGCCATGCTCGCTCAGCCGCGGCGGTTGCGGCGCGATCAGGGGAAATTTGCTCATGGTTCGTCGGGCCCACCCTAGGATTTCACGGCGACGCTACCCCGTTGCCTCCTAAAAACCCGTTACGCGGTTGCTCGGTGTGCAATTCATGGCAAGGATTGCGCGACCGCACCCGATCATGGCCGGGCAGACTGGACGGGCAGACTGGGCGGGCAGACTAGACGGGCGGGGAGGAGAGCATGATGCGCGAGTTCAAGACAATCACTCTGGTCGTGGACGGGGGAATCGCCACCATCACGCTCAACCGGCCCGATCGGATGAATGCCTTTACCGGACAGATGATGGTTGATCTGGTTGCAGCCTTCGACGCTACTGATGCCGATGATGCGGTGCGCGCGGTCATCGTGACGGGGGCGGGCAGGGCATTCTGCGCCGGGGCCGATCTGGCGAGCGGCGGCGCGACCTTTGATTATGCTCAGCGCGGCGGCAAAGATGGGTCGGCGGGGGGAGGCTCACCTGTGCGCGCCGATGGCTCGGTCGATTTTGCGCATGAAGGCGTGCGCGACAGTGGCGGTCGGCTGACGTTGCGCATCTTCCAGTCGCTCAAACCAGTGATCGGCGCGATCAACGGCGCAGCGGTCGGCATTGGCGCGACGATGCAATTGCCGATGGATTTCCGCCTGGCGAGCGACACGGCGCGCTTCGGCTTTGTCTTCGCGCGGCGCGGGATCGTGCCGGAGGCCGCCTCCAGTTGGTTCCTCCCGCGCCTTGTCGGCATCGGGCAGGCGCTGGAATGGTGCTATTCGGGCCGGCTGTTCGGGGCGGAGGAGGCGTTGAAGGGCGGGCTGGTCCGCAGCGTGCACGCGCCCGACGACCTCCTGCCCGCCGCTCGTGCGCTCGCACTGGAACTGACCGCCGATAGCGCGCCCGTTTCGGTGGCGATGACACGACGGATGATGTGGACAATGCTCGGCGCTGGTCATCCAATGGAGGCGCACCGTATCGACAGCCGGGGCGTGTGGGTGCGCGGCGGCAGCGCGGATGCGAAGGAGGGGGTGACGTCCTTCCTCGAGAAACGCGATGCGGTGTTCGTGGATAAGGTCACTGAGCAATGGCCGCTCGCTGCCGATTGGTTCTATTCACCCGGCTATCGTTGAACTGGGTTCACGCGGAGACGCGGAGACGCAGAGATGGTTCTCGCCGCGCAGCGGCTCTCCCTCCCCAAACCTATTGAAACATCATCGTTCGAGGCGACCGTAAGCGCCAAACGTAACCCCTCTGCGTCTCCGCGCCTCCGCGCGAACAATCTTTCACGAGCGTGGAAAAAGGGGTTCGCGCAGAGGCGCAGAGACGCAGAGGGGTCGTGCTCCGGGCACTCTTTTGCCCTCATCGGATCGACGATGAGGGCCGATGGAAGGAGCGCCGCTACGCGGCAAACGCTCTCTGCGTCCTCTGCGCCTCTGCGCGAACCAAATTACCGCTGATCCACAGCGCCACCGCCGCGCATCACATAGTCGCGCGTCTCATAAGGTGCCTCCAGCCCCTCTACCCAGGCGCCATGGGCGTGCGTCAACGCCACCAGCTCCATCGGCGTCGCACTCGGCCAGCCCTGCACGCGCACCTCATGCCGGTGGAGATCGCGGTTGGGCTCCATCATCACCCAGCCGAGCCGCCGTTCGCCGGTCGCCCGCGCGCCCGCCGCCGCCATTGCCGCGCGAATTCGGTCGCGGCCCGCGCTCGACAGATATTGCCACACCACCGAATGCATCAGCACCCGTGTGGTGTCCGGGGCTTGTGGTTCCAATAGCCGCGCTTCGACCCAGTCCGCCGCATCCCCGTGATCGAGTGAAACGCCGTGCTGCCTGACCATCGCGATTGCCGTATCGATCCGCGTCTGCCGTTCAAGTGCATCCACCCAGACATAGGCCGCCAGTCGCTCGGCCGCTGCGTCCTCGGCCAGATTGACCGGCGCGATATCCACGCCGCGGACGCCGACGATCTCGACCGGCGCATCGGGCGGTGGTGGCCCGCGCCATGCCGGCTTGATCAACAACGCAGCCGGGTCAGGCCCAATTTTTACCCCGCCCAGATCATAGCTATAATGATTGATCAGCAGGTTGAGCCCGGCGCTCGACCCGATTTCGAGCAGCTCGATTTTCGGCCCGAATCGACGCGCAAGATGCAGCAGCCCCGTCATCAGTCCCGCCGACCGGCCCGCTTCATTGGTCTGCGGCGGCCCGTCCAGCCACGAAAGCAGCGCCGCGTCATGCGTGATCAGCGCCTCTTCCAGAAGGACGTCGACGCCGGTCGGGTCGATCAGCTCGCCCCGGAACACCCGCGACACGCCCCAGTCCGCGCCCGACCGGTGCAGCGCATGAAACCCACCAACCAGCCGGAGCACGATGGCGTCCGCCACCGGCTCGCCGGGCCAATCGAGCACGGCCCGGCCCGTCGCGGTTTCGCGATCAATCACTCGGCCCAGCGACAGGCAGACCCGTGTCGTGATGGGCGCGTCCATCGCGGCACAATAGTCGGCTTGCACCGTGAACGACTGGCGATTGGTTTTTTCATCGGCCATCACATGCTCTCCCCTCTTGTTGCACCGCCGCACGTCCCCACCTATGGCCAGCCAGCTTATGACCGATCCGACCCTCCCCCCGATTATCATCGCCGTGCCCAAGGGGCGCATCCTCGAAGAGGCGCTGCCGCTGCTCGCGCGCGTCGGGATCGTGCCTGAACCCGCCTTTGCCGATGAGTCCAGCCGCGCATTGCGTTTCACGACAAACCAGGGCGGGATTGAGCTGATCCGCGTCCGTGCGTTCGACGTGGCGACCTTTGTGGCGCATGGCGCGGCGCAGCTTGGCATTGTCGGGTCGGACGTGCTGGCGGAATTTGCGTATTCTGAGCTCTACGCGCCGGTTGATCTCGGTATCGGCCATTGCCGCCTGTCGGTCGCCGAACCCGCCGCAATGGCCGCCACGGATGATCCGCGCGGCTGGAGCCATGTCCGCATCGCCACCAAATATCCGCATGTCACCAAGGCGCATTTCGCGGGCCGCGGCGTGCAGGCCGAGTGCGTGAAGCTCAACGGCGCGATGGAGCTTGCGCCTTTGCTCGGGCTTGCCCCGCGCATCGTCGATCTGGTGTCGTCGGGCCGCACATTGAAGGAAAATGGGCTGGTTGAGGTTGAGGTGATCGCCCAGGTTACCAGCCGCCTGGTCGTCAACCGCGCCGCGTTCAAGACCCGCGCTGAAGTGGTGCCGCTGGTCGATGCGTTCCGGAAGGCGGTGGCGTGACATGATTCGGTTGGACACCCGCGCGCCCGATTTCACCAGTGCATTCACCGCACTCGTCAATGCACGCCGCGAAGCCGATAGCGATGTCGCCCGCGACGTCAGCGCGATTATCGCGCGCGTTCGCGATGAAGGCGATGCGGCCGTCGCCGCGCTGACGGTGCAGTTCGATGGCCATGACCTCGACAGTTCCGGCTGGCAGATCGACCTCGCCGATTGCCGTGCTGCTTATGATGCGCTGGATCCGGCCCTGCGCGCTGCGCTCGACCTGGCCGCCGCCCGCATCACCACCTACCACGCGAAGCAACGCCCCGAAGGCAGCGACACCACCGACAGCGCCGGTGTCCGGCTCGGCGCGCGCTGGTCGGCTGTCGAAGCGGCGGGGGTTTATGTGCCCGGCGGCCGCGCGGCCTATCCCTCCTCGGTGTTGATGAACGCCATCCCGGCCAAGGTGGCGGGCGTTGACCGGCTCGTCATGGTCACGCCGACGCCGAAGGGAGAGATCAATCCGCTCGTTCTCGCCGCCGCGCATCTTGCTGGCGTCGATGAGGTCTGGCGGATCGGCGGTGCGCAGGCCGTCGCCGCGCTTGCTTATGGCACCGATCGGATCAAGCCGGTCGATGTCATCACCGGCCCTGGCAACGCCTGGGTCGCTGAGGCCAAGCGCCAGCTTTACGGTGTGGTCGGCATCGACATGGTCGCTGGCCCCAGCGAAATCGTCGTGGTCGCCGACGGCCGGAATGATCCCGATTGGATCGCCGCCGATCTGCTCAGCCAGTCCGAGCATGACCCGACCAGCCAGTCGATCCTGTTCACGGACGATGCCGGTTTCGCTGGCAAGGTTGCCGCCGCGGTTGAAGCGCAGCTCGCCACGCTGGCCACCGAGCAGGTCGCGCGCGCCGCCTGGGACGCGAACGGTGCGATCATCCTGGTGCGCGATTTTGCCGAAGCAATGCCGCTCGTCGACCGCCTCGCGCCCGAGCATCTCGAACTCGCGGTTGATGATCCGCAGGCGTTGTTCGATCACGTCCGCCACGCCGGTTCGGTGTTTCTTGGCCGGCATACGCCCGAGGCGGTCGGCGATTATGTCGCTGGCCCCAACCACGTCCTCCCGACCGGCAGGCGGGCGCGGTTCTCGAGTGGGCTGTCGGTGCTCGATTTCATGAAGCGTACCAGCTTCCTCCAGCTCGACGAGGCCAGCCTTGCCGCGATCGGCCCAGCGGCGGTGGCGCTGGCAGGCGCGGAAGGATTGCCCGCCCATGCCCGATCGGTGGCGCTTCGCTTAACCCCATGACCGTTCGTGCTGAGTAGGGGCTGAGCTTGTCGAAGACCCGTATCGAAGCATCTGCCCCAAACGATGTCCTTCGATATGCCATTTCGACAAGTGCTCAATGGCTACTCAGGACGAACGGCGTTAGTGAGAAAAAATCATGACCTCCCCCAACTCCCCCCCCGGCAAGCGCGCCAACCCTCGCACCGCCGCCCGCAGCAAGGCCCGCGCCGCCGCCCGGCTTGCCGCTGTCCAAGCGCTTTACCAGCATGACATGGAACAGACCCCGCTCGCGCAGTTGCTGCATGAGTTCCACAATCACCGGCTTGGTGCCGAGATTGAGGACGCGCAATATGCCGAGGCCGATGTCGATTTCTTCGATGATGTCGTGAAGGGCGTGTTGGCGCGCGGGGGAGAGATTGATGCGACGATCGCAGGAAAGCTCGCCACTGGCTGGACGCTCGAACGCCTCGACAAGCCGATGAAGGCGATTTTGCGGTGCGGCACTTATGAATTGCTTGCCCGCGCCGATGTGCCGACGGGCGCTGTGATCACCGAATATGTCGATGTCGCCCACGCCTTTTACGACAAGCGCGAATCGGGGTTCGTCAACGGCCTGCTCGATGCGATCAGCAAGGTTGTCCGGGCAAGTTAAGGGTGGCGCGGTGACCGACATCATCAACCTGCGCACCGCCCGCAAGGCGAAGGCGCGCGCGGCGGCCGAGGCGACGGCCAGTGCCAATCGTGCTGCCTTCGGGCGCACCAAAGCAGAAAAATCCGCTACCGCCACCGAAGCCGCGCGCACCGATCGTGCGCTGGACGGTGCCAAGCGAGAAAAGTGACCGGGCCGACGCTTGGCCAGCGCAACTGTTTAAAGCCTTTCTTTTTGCCGTTCCCGACGATTACACATTGTCCAGGCACGCTGACAGGATGGGAAAATCAATGATCGTCAAATCCGGTAAGATGCTTTGTTTAGCCGTCGTTACGCTGGCTTTCGCTGGTCCAACCGAGGCAGAGCAGCCGATATTGCAGGACGCGCTCCTTGATAAGCTGCAGGGTGCTTGGGTCATTACCGGGACCGTCGCGGGCGAGGCGACGACCGATGACCTCGACGTTGAATGGGTGAATCAGCACCAGTATCTTCGTTTACACGAAGTTTCACGCGATCGGCGGCCAAACGGCCGACCAAGATATGAGGCGACGGTTTACATTGGGTGGAATCAGCCAACGGCCAAATACGGCATTGTCTGGCTGGACGACTTTGGCGGACTATCGACCCAGTCTATCGGACTTGCTTCCAAAACTGGTGACCAGCTCCCCTTCGTGTTCACGAACCCGGACGGCAGCTTCACGCGAACAACGATGACCTACAACCCGGCAACCAAGGGTTGGACTTGGACCATTGACGAGGATCGCGCCGGCAAGCTCTCCCGATTTGCGGCGTTGACGCTGACGCGGGCGGAAGGCGCAAGGCGGTAATCCGCGGCGTTTTTGGCCTCCCCGCCCGCAAAAAAAGCGGGACCCCGGATCACGGCTCTCCTGCGCTTGTCGGAGGGTCCGGGGAGACGGGATTAATGAGTGGCGGCTTTCGCCCCACTATCAGCCGTTCGACGCCCTCATCCAACTGACAAGTTGGATGTTCGCTCATCATGCGTCGCAAATGTGCCGTTAGTTAGCTGTCTTCAATACCGAGCGCTTGAGAACGGGCTGCTCAGCGGCGTTCGGACCTATAGATTGGGCATAGTCGACCGAAACGGCGGGTAACGACAATGCGTCGTGATCATCGAAGGTCGATAAATGATATCGTTTATCAATAAATTCCTTGACGAACGGGCAGACATCGCGCATTGATAATCGATAAACATATGTCAGGCTTTCGATATGCCTTAACCGCTCATTGCACGTGTTGCCGCGCCCGCCACAACGATCGTCGGTTGCTGGATGGCGCCAACGCAGGGTCCTTCCTCGGTCATCCCCGTCGCCGAGATCGGATAGCTTGAAAGCCTTCGACGCCCCATTGCCGTTCGCCAAGACTGGAGACTTTCTCATGACCGAGAGTTCAAATGACGCCCTACTCCTTTCCGGAAAATTGCTGGCCAAGCTCCTTCAAGGGGCAAGCGCACTGGCAGGAGGCATTGTTCTTTTCTTCATTCCTGTTGTCGTGCTCCTCAGCCACGACATGCTGCCTGGGCTCGGCGGTGCGAATAAAGGTGGTGGGATAGAGGCATCTCCCGTTTCGGCTGTAGCTATATTGACCCTTATGTCGCTGATCCTTGCGGCGCTGTTTCAGTTCTTTGGCAAGCTGCGCGCCATTATCGTGAGCGCCGGCGAAGGTGATCCGTTCACGCCCGAAAATGCGAAACGCCTGAACGTGATGGCGTGGCTATTTCTCGGTGTGAAGATTCTCGCCGTGATTGTCGGAGGGCTGCGCTTTTACGTCGTCAACCTCGTGGACAAGGGAGCGGACAACGGAAATTGGCCCGATTTCAGCATTTACGATCTCGATGCAGTTTTGATTGTCATCGTCCTCTTCATTCTCGCCCGCATTTTTCGTCACGGGGCCGCGATGCGCGCGGATCTGAAAGGGACCGTCTAATGCCAGCCGATGACGAAGGCACATCAATCACGGTTAAGCTCGACGACCTGCTTCACGAGCGGCGCATGACCTTAACCGAACTGGCCGATCGCGTCGGGTTGACACTTGCGAATCTCTCGATCCTAAAGACCGGCAAGGCCAGGGCGATCCGCTTCTCCACGCTGCAAGCGATCTGCCGCGAATTGCAGTGCCAGCCGGGCGACCTGCTGATCTACGAGGAAGATTGAACGACTGACGTTAGCGCAAGACGGCGTCGTCATGCACCAGGTGGCGCAAGCGTCCGATACGGTTTTTTGTTGCGGCCGCAAGTGCCCTGTCTGCTTTCCACCCAAAAGCAGACACCGCCCCAAACGCGCGCTACCACCGTGTCATGACCGAAGCCGATTTCCTCGTCGCCCTGCGCGCGTTGCCGCTCCATCCCGGTGCGCAGGGGCTGGCCGATGATACGGCGCGACTGGGCGGGTACATCCTCACCACGGACACGATGGTGGAGGGGGTGCATTTCCTCAGCACCGATCCCGCATATGATGTCGCTTGGAAATTGCTGGCGGTGAACCTGTCCGATCTTGCCGCCAAGGGGGCCGATCCGGTGGGCGTGCTGCTCAACTACCCGATACGGGATGACGCTTGGGATCGCGCTTTTCTCGCCGGGTTCGACGCGGCGCTGCGCCAGATGGGGTGCCAACTGCTCGGCGGCGATACCGTGTCGCTACTCCCCGGCGCCCCGCGCGTGTTGAGCCTCACCGCGATCGGCCACGCGACCCACGCCCCCAGCCGCAGCGGTGCGCGGGTGGGGGACGGGTTGTTCGTCACCGGCACGATCGGCGATGCTGGCGCTGGCCTCGCGATTGCGCAAGGGGCACCGGGGCCGGACGCCTTACTGAACGCTTATCGTCGCCCGCTGCCTCGGCTCGGCGAGGGGCGCATCCTTGCCGCGCACGTCCATGCGATGATGGACGTGTCGGACGGGCTCCTGATCGATGCCGCGCGGATGGCGACGGCGAGTGGCCTTGCGCTGACGATCGATCTGGCCGCCATACCGCTATCCGATGTCTATCGCAGCCATGCCGGGGAGGATCGTGCCGCGCGGCTGGCAGCTGCGACAGCCGGGGATGATTACCAGCTCTTGTTCGCGGCAACCGCCACGCTGGCGGTGCCAGCGCGCCGGGTCGGCACGTTTTCGACTGGATCGGGTTTGACGCTGGTTGATGGCGGCGATCCGGTGCCGCTGCCCGCCCGACTCGGGTATCTGCACGGCGTCTGACGGCGCTTGCGCTCCCGACAGCGCCCATTATAGGTCCCTCGCACAAGGATAAGCTGAAGGGGGTACGCGCCTGCGTCAAGGCGGCCATCAGCACAAAAACGGGGAAGGATTTCGCGAATGACGATCGTCTATGCGGCCATGATTTGTGGGCTGCTGGCTGTGCTCTACGGCATCATCACCAGTCGACAGGTACTTGCTGCCCCGGCGGGCAATGAGAAGATGCGCGATATTGCCGCTGCTGTGCAGGAAGGCGCGCAGGCCTATCTTGGTCGCCAGTATCGGACGATCGCCATTGTCGGCGTGATCATGCTCGCACTGGTCTGGCTGTTGATCGACGGCATGGGCGCTCCCGTTTCGGCGGTCAGCTTCGCCATTGGCGCAATCCTTTCGGGCGTCGCCGGGTATATCGGCATGAACATCTCGGTCCGCGCGAACGTCCGCACGGCAGAGGCGGCGCGCACCTCGTTGCAGGGCGGCCTGACCATGGCGTTCCGCGCGGGCGCGATCACCGGCATGCTGGTGGCGGGGCTCGGTCTGCTCTCGATTTCGGGCGTGTTCTGGTATCTGGCCGGGCCCGATGGCGCGAATGCTGGTGCACAGATCGTCGTCAAGGCGCTGACGGGTCTGGCCTTCGGCTCCTCGCTCATCTCGATCTTCGCGCGTCTCGGTGGCGGTATCTTCACCAAGGCCGCTGACGTCGGCGCCGATCTGGTTGGCAAGGTCGAAGCGGGCATCCCCGAGGATGACCCCCGCAACCCCGCGACCATCGCCGATAACGTTGGCGATAACGTCGGCGACTGTGCGGGTATGGCTGCAGATTTGTTCGAAACCTATGTCGTCACCTTTGGCGTGACGATGATCTCGGTCGCGCTGGCGCTCGCCAATGCCGACAAGCTGCTTGAAGTGATGACGCTGCCGCTGATCGTTGGCGGCGTGTGCATCATCACCTCGATCATCGGCACCTATGCGGTCCGGCTGGGCAGCAGCAACAACATCATGGGCGCGCTGTACAAGGGATTCTGGCTCAGCGTCGGCCTGTCGGTGCCCGCCATTTACTTCGCCACGCAATATACGCTGGGCGACATGAATGCAGTGATCGGCGGCAACAGCTTCCTCGACGGCGGCGCGCTGACGGCGGAGGCAGCGGCAGGGGTCGCGGCGACCACCACCACTGGCATGGCGCTGTTCTGGTGCATGATGATCGGTCTGGCCGTCACTGGCCTGCTGGTATGGATCACCGAATATTACACCGGCACCAATTTCCGCCCCGTGCGCAGCATCGCCAAGGCATCAGAGACTGGCCATGGCACCAACGTCATCCAGGGCCTCGCCGTCAGCCTTGAATCGCCGGCACTGCCGACGCTGGTCATCGTTGTCGCGGTGATCGCTGCTTATCAGCTGGCGGGGGTGATCGGCATTGCCTTTGCCGCAACCGCGATGCTGGCGCAGGCGGGGATGGTCGTGGCGCTCGACGCTTATGGCCCGGTGACCGACAATGCCGGTGGCATTGCCGAAATGGCGGGCCTGCCCGACGATGTGCGCCACCGCACCGATGCGTTGGACGCGGTCGGTAACACCACCAAGGCGGTGACCAAAGGCTATGCGATTGGCTCGGCGGCGCTCGCCGCGCTGGTGCTGTTCAACGCCTATACGTCGGACTTGGCGCGCGACTTCCCGTCGCTCACCGTCAATTTCCAGCTCAGCAACCCCTATGTCATCGTCGGGCTGCTGCTCGGCGCGCTGCTCCCTTATCTGTTCGGGGCGATGGGCATGACGGCAGTTGGGCGTGCGGCCGGTTCGGTCGTGGAAGACGTCCGCGCGCAGTTCCGCGACAATCCGGGCATTATGGCCGGCACCAGCCGCCCCGATTATGCCCGCACCGTCGACTTGGTCACCAAGGCGGCGATTGCGGAAATGATCGTGCCCAGCCTGTTGCCCGTGCTCAGCCCGATCGCGGTCTATTTCATCATCACCTTCGTGGCGGGTCAGGCAGAGGGCTTTGCGGCGCTCGGCGCGATGCTCTTGGGCGTGATCGTATCGGGCCTGTTCGTTGCCATCTCGATGACATCGGGCGGCGGCGCGTGGGACAATGCCAAGAAATATATCGAAGACGGCAATCATGGCGGCAAGGGGAGCGAGGCGCATAAGGCCGCTGTCACCGGCGACACCGTCGGCGATCCGTACAAGGATACGGCAGGCCCCGCGGTCAACCCGATGATCAAGATCACCAACATCGTCGCGTTGCTGCTGCTCGCGGCGCTGGCGGCAGGGTAAGGACGCGCGGGTCTTTGCTTTCCCGGTGCGGGACTGTTGGCACCTGGGCCCGGTATGCGGTGGTTGACCTGACCGCAGGCCGGGTCCAGCACCAAGACCAAGCCTGATCGACTTCGGCACTGTGGCGGTGGACTGACACCGCTACAGTGCCAATCGCCTTTGAGGGGAAACCCGATCGTCGGCTGAAAACGGATCGCTTCGCTGTCTTTGGGGGGAAAGATGAAGGGCCTAAACGATCTGAAATATGCCGGGTTTCTGGCGTTTTCATGCGGAGTCTTGCTCGCCGCGGCATCGCCGGCACAGGCGCAGCAGCCCACCCCTACCGATGATCTCGATGCGATTATCGATACCGCCAATGATCCTGATGCGGCATTGCGACTCGCGCGCGAACAAAGTGATATAGGCGATTTGATCGCAGCGGCAGCGACGATGGAGCGGGCGTTGCTTGCCCAGCCAGGCGCTGCGACCACGCGGCTTCGGCTATATTATGTCACAACCCTGTGCCGGCTTGATGATCGTGCCCGCGCGCAGATTGAACTCGCCAAGATCAATCCGGCACAGATTGACGAAGGCGATTGGCGGATCGCGGTGGAGGCCTGTGGCGTGATTGAGCGCCCGGCTGGCGTGGCGGCAGCGCCCCGTGCATTGGTCGGCAAGCTGGCGATCGGCTTTGCCTATGATACCGACGCGCTTGGTGCCTTGTCGGTGGCGTTTAATTTTCCTGGGCTCGGCAGCGTGGCCGATGACGATTTTTCCTTCATCGCCGCCGGGCAGATTGATGGGCGCGTGGCGCTTGGCCAGAGCTATCTTTACGGCGGCTTATGGGGCCAGACCAAGAATGCGCTTGGCCCCTCGGGGCTTGATTATCAGATCGGCGCGGTGCGGGCTGGCTATGGTCGGCAAACTGCGGGTTTCGGCTTTTCGCTGGGCGGCGTAGTCGAACATGCCCGGCTGCAGGGCGCGCCGTTTGTCACCGAATATGGCGGCCAGGCTGAAATGGCGGTCACGACCGGTCGCACCGGGCGGATCGCCTTGCGCGGTGAAGCAGTGCGTCAGGATTATGTCGGCTCTCTGCCATTTTTCTCCCGCAATGGCGGGCGCTATGATCTCGCGCTCGATTATAGCGCCACCACCCGCAGGAATGCCCAATGGGTGATCGGGGCGGCGTTTGAGGACAAGACCGCCGATACCGATTATCTCGGCTATCGCGGCGTTCGGGTGTACAGCGCTTTCCGCCAGCCAATTGGCCATGCTGGCGGTTATGGCGCCCTTTCTTCGACGATCAGGTTTGTCGATTTTCGCGACGCGCTGTTCATCACAGACCGGCAGGAAACCCGCTTTTTCACGCGGGCGGCGCTCGGCATGCCGATTTTCGGCAATGGCTTTGGCGTGGAGGGCGGCGTCAGCCACACGCGGCGCGATTATAATCAGGCCAGCTTCCTGCGCGATTATGATAGTTTCGGCGTCGACGTGCAGTTGGTGTGGAATTTCGGCAAATGAGGAGCGATCGCATGTCCAAGCGGATCACCCTGATCAGCGCCGCCGCGCTTGGCGCGCTGGCCCCATTGCTGGCTGCGCTGCCGGCGGCCGCGCAAACCGTTGGCGCCAATGCCGCCGTGATCAACGACGTGACGATGACCACGCAGGCGCAGCCGGTGCGGCACCGCGCGGTCGTCAAAGAACGCGTTTCGCTGGGCAATGATATCGATACCGGCAGGGCGAGCCGCTTGCAGGTGCTGCTGCTTGATCGGACGATCTTTGCGCTGGGCAGCAATTCGCGGATCAAGGTCGATCGCTTCGTCTATGATCCGAGCCGTAAGGCCAGCGCGGTCGGGCTATCGGTTGCGCGCGGCACGTTTCGCTTCATGTCGAGCCGGGCGTTGCACGCCAATCCAGGCCAGTCGTCCATCCGCACACCGGTCGCAACCATTGGCGTGCGTGGCACGATCGTTGAAGGGGCGGTGGGGGCCGCCGCATTGATGATCGCCCGGCGGGAAGCGGGGCTTGGCCGCTATGCCGGTGATCCACAGACCGCCTCGCTGATCCTGCTGCGCGGGCCCGGCGCCAATGCGCAAGGCGGCGAAACCCCGGGGGCGATTGATGTGATGGTCGGCGACAAGACGGTGCCCGTTGAACAACCGGGCTATGCCGTGTTTGTGCCTGGTGCTGGCCAGCCCTTAATCGGGCCGTTTCTGATGTCGCGCGCGGGATCGGCGATGCTGAGCGACATGCTGGGCACCAGCGCTGCACAAATTGCGGCGGAAGAACGCCAAGTGTTGCAGCGCAATCCAGTGGTCGACGATTTCTTTGAAAACGACAAGGGTGAACGGCAGACCCGGCCAAGCCCAAACCAGCCAAGCCCAAACAGCCCGACTCCGTAAGGCAGGGCGCGTTATTTTTCGTTCGCGTTAAAAACGCCGTCCCAGGCATCGCCGGGCGGATTCTGCTGAAAATCGGTGATCCGTCTCGCGATGATCTGATGCTGATGCGCCAGGCTGAACCCTGAGACAAGCGATGCCGCCGCGTCGATCAGCGCCAGCGCCTCTGCCCATTGCTGCCCCCAATAAGCGGCCATGATCTCTGCGTGCAGCCGCTCGATCCGCCGGAAAGCAGGGCTGATGGCGACCTCTTCATCGCCGAGCAGCGCATAAATCTCCTCCGCCGCACCGCGCCCCACCACGCGCACCCGATCAATCGGCACCGTCGCAAAAGCAGTGATATCGCGCTGTAACGCTGCACCGATGATGATCGGCACCTGATAATATTTGGTCAGCCCCTCCAGCCGGGAGGCGAGGTTCACGGTATCGCCGATCAGCGAATAGGACAGGCGTTGCGCCGATCCCATATTGCCCACGCAGCAGGGCCCCGCATTCAGGCCGATGCCGATCTGCACGGCGGGCGGCCACGGCGTTGCGGTTTGCATGGCCATCACCTGATTCATCGCTTCAAGCTTTGCGACCATTTCCAGCGCGCCGCGCGCGGCGTTGGCGTGCTGATCGGGATCGTCGAGCGGCGCGTTCCAAAAGGCAAGGATCGCATCCCCGATAAACTTGTCGATCGTCGCCTGGCGGGCGAGCAGGATGTCGCACATCGGCGTCAGGAAGGCGATTAGGAATCGGATGATCTCCTGCGGCCCCATCGTTTCGGAAATGCTGGAGAAACGGCGGATATCGCAGAATAACACCGTCATTTCGCGCACCTCGCCGCCCAGTTCGAGCTGGCCGGGATCATCGACGATCCGTTTGACAAGGGTGGGGGACAGATAGCGGTCAAACGCGCGGTGAATATAGGCGCGCTGACGTTCCTCGCGGTAAAAGGTAACGCCCGTGCCGACGATATAAACGAGCAACAGCGCGATCACCGGATAGGTCGGATCAAGCAGATAATGGTAGCGCAGAAACGCGCCCCAGCTGCCGATCATCATCCCGCCAATCGCGACCACGCCCAGCACCGCGCCACGCATCGCCCCCAGCCGAGGGAGCAGCAGCGCGAGCACCAGGCCCAACACCAGCAACAGGCTGCGTTCCAGCCCGATCGCCCAATCAGGGCGCACCAAATAGCGACCGAGGATCATCTGCTCGATTGCCTGGGTATGGACCATCACGCCCAATTCGCGGTCCTGCAGCGGCGTCGCCACCAGATCGCGCAACCCCGCAGCCCCTGTGCCGATCAGTACGATCCGTCCGTCAAACGCTGTTCGCAATTCAGTGGGGCTGAGCGCGCCGGTCAGGATTTTCCAGGCCGGAATCGTCCGCGCGGGATGTGGCTGCGTGAAATACATCCATAACTCGCCGGCCGGCGTGGTGGGCACGGTGAACTGGCCCACCTTGATCGACACGACCTCGGTCGCCCCGGCGCCGAGCTCGCTGCCCAATTCGCCACTCGCATCGGTCGATTTGACGATGACCGATCCGGCTTCCTGCGCAGTGCGCAAAGCGTCGAGCGACAGCGCGGGGAGCAATTGTTCCTGTTGCGCGGCGATCAGCGGGATTTTGCGGACGATCCCGTCGCGGTCGCCGATCAGGCTGACAAAGCCCGCCCCCGCCCCGGCATCACGCAACGCGGGCAGCGGCTCAATCGCGCTGGTAAAGCGCTGCACTGCACTGGCAGGGGAGCTTCCAGCCATCGCCAGCCCGGCCTTGGGTTCAACCTTGGGGCCATCGCCGTCCTGGCCCAGAAAATAACCGAGCGTGACGGGCGCGTTGGCGATTACTGCGGCCAGCGTCGCATCATTATCGGGCAGGGCGCGCAGGGCCGCGAGCGCGGCCGCATCACCACCGGTGCGTTGCAAATGTGTGGCGATGCGACCGGGTGAGGTGCGATCGGGCTCTGAAAACACGATGTCATAAGCAATCGATGCAGCGCCCGCATCGGCGATCCGCTTGGTCAGATCGGCGATGTCGGTGCGCGGCCAGGGCCATTGGCCGAGGCGGCGGATCGATTCATCATCGATATCGACGATGCGCACGGGTGCTTCTTCATAGGGGCGGGGCGCGGCGCGCTGATAGCTATCGAACAGCAACAGCCCCAACCGCTCCAGCTGCGGTACACCGACCAGCTGCAGCAGCGCCACCGCTGCCAGCGCGGCAAGCTCTGGCAGGACCAGCCCGCTCTTGCTGTTCTTGAAATACCGTCCTGCCCAATTGGCCATGGACTGCGCCCCCCGATGCCGCCGCCACCGCCATAGCAGGAAATTGTTAATGGCGCTTCCTTTCGGCGGGACAAGCGCTAGGCGGGGTGGATGACGGATCGTCCACCGCCTCCGGCCCCGGAACGCCCTGGCCCCCGGCACCGCGCCTCAGCGCCGTTGAAGATCTATTTCGATGGTGGGTGTCGCCCTAATCCTGGTTTGATGGAGGCGGCGGTGGTGGTCGGGGGAGAGGTGCATCTGCTGCGCGACCTTGGCCAGGGCAGCAGTGCCGATGCCGAATGGCTGGCGCTGATCCATGCCGTGCGCATCGCTGTCGAGCGCGGTGCCAGTGATTATGTGCTGTTGGGGGATGCCAAGGGGGTGGTGGCGCAGGCAATTGGAACGGCGAAATGCCGCGGCGTTGCGATTGCGCATCGCGAACGTCTGATGGCGCTGGTGCCGCCGGGACAGGTGCTGCGTGTCCGCTATATCAAGCGCACCCAGAATCTCGCCGGAATTGCCCTGGCGCGGCTGCACGATCGGTGAGCGCGATCCTCTATAGCTTCAGGCGCTGCCCCTATGCGATGCGCGCGCGCATGGCTTTGCTGGTGAGCGGGCTTGTGGTCGAACTGCGCGAGGTCGCACTCGGCAACAAGCCGCCAGAGATGATCGCCGCCTCCGCCAAGGCGACCGTGCCGGTATTGGTGCCGGACAATGGCCCGGTGATCGATGAAAGCATCGACATCATGCGTTGGGCGCTCGCCCGGCATGACCCGGAGGACTGGCTGGGCGGCGAGGATCGCGCGCTGATCGGGCTATTCGATAGCGATTTCAAACATCATCTCGACCGGTACAAATACCCCGATCGCCACACTGCCGACCCGATCGCGCACCGCGATGCTGGCCTGGCGCTGTTGATCCCGCTCGATGCCCGGCTCGGCCAGCAGCACAACCTATCGCGTGACGCCTGTTCGATCACCGATATCGCGATCATGCCCTTCATTCGGCAATTCGCCGCGGTCGACCAGGGCTGGTTTTACCGCCAGCCTTTGCCGCACCTCCAGCCCTGGCTCGCCCGGCAGATGGGATCAGCCCTGTTTGAGCGGGCGATGCTGCGGGTGAAGCCGTGGGTTGTGGGCGATCCGGCGGTTTTTCTCGGTTAGAGTAACGTGCTTGAAGTTTGAATCACCCCCCGTTTGTCCTGAGTAGGGGCTGAGCTTGTCGAAGACCTGTATCGAAGGACCTGCCCCGAACGCGCCCTTCGATACGCCATTTCGACAAGCTCAATGGCTACTCAGGACAAACGGATCATAATATAAGCACGATGCTCTAGGCGAGGCTCTTGGCCACGGCCTCTGCCACCTTGATGCCATCAACCGCCGCTGACAGGATGCCGCCCGCATAGCCCGCGCCTTCGCCCGCCGGGAACAGACCCTTGGTGTTGAGGCTCTGAAAATCATCGCCGCGGGTGAAGCGCACCGGCGAAGAGGTGCGCGTTTCCACCCCCGTCATGACGACGTCTGGATGGTCATAGCCGGGGATTTGGCGGCCAAAAACCGGGATTGCTTCGCGCATCGCCGCTACCGCGTAATCGGGCAGGCACTCGGCGAGATCGGTCGGGGTCACCCCCGGACGGTAGGAGGGGACGATCGATCCCAGCGCTTCTGACGGTTTGCCGGCTAGGAAATCGCCCAGCTTCTGCGCCGGTGCCTTGTAGTTCGATCCCCCGGCAACATAGGCTTTCGATTCCCAGTGCCGCTGGAACGCCAGCCCCGCCAATGGATCGCCGGGATAATCACGCGTCGGATCAATCGCGACGACAAAGCCCGAATTGGCGTTGCGTTCATTGCGCGAATATTGGCTCATGCCATTGGTCGCGACGCGGCCCTCTTCCGACGTTGCTGCCACCACTGTGCCGCCCGGGCACATGCAAAAGCTGTAGACCGTCCGCCCGTTCGAGCAGTGGTGCGAGATATGATATTCTGCTGCGCCCAATATCTCATGCCCGGCATGCACGCCGAAGCGCGCGCGATCGATCCAGCTTTGCGGGTGTTCGATGCGCACCCCGATCGAAAAGGGCTTGGCCTCGACGAACACGCCGGCTGCGTGCAGCATCGCAAAGGTATCGCGCGCGCTATGGCCGATGGCGAGCACGACCCGGTCGGCCTCCAGATAGTCGCCAGTATGAAGATGCAGCCCGCGCACGCGCCGCTCGCCGGTTGAATCGGTCGCGATGTCGATGCCATCGACGCGGGTCTGGAAACGATATTCGCCGCCCAGTCCCTCGATCGTTTCGCGGATGCTCTCGACCATCGTCACCAGCCGGAAGGTGCCGATATGCGGGTGCGCCTCGGTGAGGATTTCGGCGGGGGCCCCTGCCTTCACAAATTCGGTCAGCACCTTGCGGTCAAGGTGGCGGGTGTCCTTGATGCGGCTGTAGAGCTTGCCGTCGGAGAAAGTCCCCGCGCCGCCCTCGCCAAACTGCGCGTTCGATTCGGGGTTGAGTACGCTGCGCCGCCACAGTCCCCAGGTATCCTTGGTCCGTTCGCGCACCACCTTGCCGCGATCAAGGATGATCGGCCGATAGCCCATCTGTGCGAGGATGAGGCCCGCGAACAGCCCGCACGGCCCCGTGCCGATGACGACGGGGCGAAGCGCCGTGCTTCCCTCGGGTGCCTTCCCGACGAAGCTGTAGCGCGTGTCTGGCGTACGCTGCACGCGTTTGTCGCGGCGGCACCGCGCCAGCACCGTGTCTTCATTCTTCACATTGACGTCGACCGTATAGACCAGCTCGATCGCGGCCTTGTTGCGGGCATCATGCGCGCGCCGGGCGATGACATATTTGATCAGCTCGCGCGGGGTGATCTTCAGCCGTTTGCAGATCGCGGCGGGGATCGCTTCATCGGGGTGGTGGAGCGGCAGGGTCAGTTCGGTGAGGCGCAGCATGCGTCCGGCTGTAGCCGCTGGGGGCGGGGGATGCCATCCGGCGTTGGTGCGATCACACCGGACCCCGCAGACAGTGGCGGGGCCTATTGCCCTGCGCCATCGCCTTTAGCCGATAAACGCCTCAATCTCCGCCCAATTGTCGTTGACCATCGCCCGCCCGGCGTTGATCGCGCGCGCAATCTTGGTGGGATTAAATTCCAGCGTGTCAGAAAAATCCTCGGTCGGTTCGATCACTTTGACGGGCACGAAGCGATATTTCGCAATCTGGGTATCCAGTGGCAGCAACAGCTTGCTCGCCGCGGCGCCCGAAATCCCCGTCGCCAGCAGCTGGGCGAGCATGGCTTTGCGCGCGGCGATCAGATCATTGATCAACCCGGTATTGGCGATATCGTTGCGCGACACTTCGGCTTGCAGAATATTGACCGAGCGCAGCCCGATCGGGATCAGCCCGCCAAATTTTTTGGTCGTAGCCAGTTTGGAGACCGGCGACGCGCGGATGACCAGGATGGTGCTTGGGTTAAGCTCCATCGCCGCGCCGAGCGGGGTAACTTCCTTCACGCCGCCATCGACCCATTGCTGTTTGTCGGTGGTTTCGAGCGGATCGAAAAACACCGGCATTGCGCAGCTGGCATAGACCCAATCGTGGATATAGGGAGCGCTCTTGTCGATGGTCCGGAATTCGCCCGACTGCAGGTTGACCACACCCAGCTGCAGATTGACATTGGATGCCGCCAGCTTGGCCGGATCAGCGAAATTTTTGAGCAATTTGCGCAACGGGGCGGTGTTGTGCAGCCCCTTGCCGCCAAAGATAACGGTCCCCAACAGCCCGGAGCGATCGGTATAGATATCGCTGTTGCCCTTGATGCCGGTCCACACCTTGAGCAGCCCCGCAATGTCATCCTGCGCGACGCCAAGCGCCTGGATCGCGCCCGTCGAGGTGCCGACGGCAATGGCGGGCTTCACGCCGTGCGTCGTGATCAGCGCGTCGAGCACGCCGACCTGAAACGCGCCCTTGGCCCCGCCGCCGCTTAACACGATTGCCAGTTTCTTCGCCATTAGCTGCCCCCCCATTTAGTCGATGAACGACATCGACACTATAGGCGACGCTAAGGGAAAAACACTAGATGCTATTTTGACTGAAAAGTACAGAACGGTTAAAGTTAATCGTCCGCTTTCTCATTAAATCCGATATTGTCAGCCAAGATAAAACGAGCCCAACGCAGATATCAAATCTCCTCCCCCGTCTCACCCCCGGTTAACGCGCGCCAATATTGCATCCAGTTTCGCCAAGAGCGCTGGATCGCGCACCGCCGGATCAGTCATCAGCGCGAAATCGAGCACGGTATCGATGGGCGAGGCCGTCCGCTTGGCGGGCAGCGACGCGATCAGCGCCGAAACGGTGCGCCGCGCGGTATCGCCATTTTTGTGCATCTGCGCGATCACTTCGGCGACATCGACATGCGCTTCGCTTTCGCGCCAGCAATCATAATCGGTGACCATGCCGATCAGCGCATAGGGCAGCTCTGCTTCGCGCGCGAGCTTGGCTTCGGGCATCGCCGTCATGCCGATCACATCAGCGCCCCATTGCCGGTAGAGCAGGCTTTCAGCGCGGCTGGAAAATTGTGGGCCCTCCATCGCGACATAGGTGGCGCCTTTGGTCACCTTGCCGCCAGCCGTTACCACGGCGTCTGCCGCCAGCGCGGACAGACGCGGGCAGACCGGCTCCGCCATCGAGACATGGCCGACGAGCCCGGTCGTGAAAAAGCTGGAGGGGCGGGCCACGGTGCGATCAATGAACTGATCGACCACCACGAAACGGCCTGGCTCCAGTTCCTCCCGCAAGCTGCCGATGGAAGAAATGGCCAGAATGTCAGTGCAGCCGCTGCGCTTCAGCGCATCGATATTGGCGCGGGCGTTGAGGTCGCTCGGCGAAATCCGGTGGCCGCGACCGTGACGGGGGAGGAAGACCAAGTTCACATCGCCGATCGACCCGAACAGCAAATCGTCCGAAGGCGCGCCAAACGGGCTCTCCACCGTCCGCCACTCAGGGTTCTCTAAGGCGTCAATCGCATACAGGCCGGTCCCGCCAATGATACCGATCGTCCATTTACCGTTCATCGTCCGCCCTTCATGCGATATCGCGCTGCCATCATCTCAAAGGATCCGCCCTGATGCGATTCGCGCTTGCCCTATTTGCCCTTGCGGCACCCGTCGCCGCTCATGCCGCCACCCCGATCACGGGGCAATGGCTGACTGTTGGGGAAAAGGCGATTGTAACGATATCGGACTGCGGCAAGGGCGTTTGCGGACGGGTGACCAAGGTGCTCAAGCCCAATCCCAAAGGCCCAACCACCGATTTCCGCAATCCCGATCCCACCAAGCATAATCGCCCGATTGAAGGCCTGCAGATCCTCGCCAATTTCACGGACAGCGGCAATGATTGGCAAGGCCGCATCTACAGTCCGGAAGCGGGCAAGGAATATAAATCCTATATCAAGCGCCAGGCCGATGGGACGCTGCAAGTAAAGGGCTGCATCGCGTTCTTCTGCCAGACCCAGCTTTGGAAGCCGGTGAAATAGGGGGTGGTTGGCCGATAAAGGGGGCGAAGGTGCGCTTTTGGCTGGAAAGCGCCGCATAATTGCCCATGGATCGCGCTGGGCACTGAAGGTCGCTGCCGATCCAAAGTCGGTCATGCGTAGTTCGGCGCGAAGAATCGGCTTGGGTTAGAAGCCGCCGTTCAACTCAATTGCCCAATGGCATCGACGTTTCCGCCGCTTTGGTTCGCCGCCGCCACGCGTCGAACCGAATCTTGCCCAGCCAGAACAGCATCACCGGCAAGGGTGCCAGCGCGAGCACCAACAGCAGCACTGAGTCTTGCAGCGTCTTGGGAAACACCTGCTGCTGGCCAAGGAAGAATGACCCCGAGGCGATGAACAGCGAGAAGCACATGCGCCATAGGTGCCGTGCGATCCGCGCGACGTTGGACAGTTGGCGGCGCACCAGGAAGTTGAGTTCGCCTGCGGCGGCAAAGGTGCCCGCGATTGTGAACAGGAAGAAGGCCTGTGGCGGCGAACCGTCCACTGTACCGCTGGGGCTGGCCGCGCCCATCCGCATCAAGATTACCCCGGCGGCGGTGATCGACAAGGCGACGATCAGGCCGATGACCTCCCAAGCGCCAGCCTTCGCATCGCGCCGTCGCGCCGCCACGGTGCCGCTGATCAGCAGGTACAGCGCCATGATTCCAGCGATGAAGTTGGGCCGTTGCCCGGTTTCAAGGAACGGTGCCACGCCCGCACCGATGGCATAGGCCATGAACATCGCCATGAAAAACACCGATCCTGCCGCGCGGTGGACCCGCTGGCCCTTGCGAGCGGCCAGCGCGACCACGCCGGTGATCATCCCGATCGCCCCGCCGGCGATATGCGCCCATAGCAAAGCACTGGCACCCAGATGCATCCAGCCAGGATCCCCAGGCCTGGCCTCTAAAGTGTCCGCCAGCGCGATTGACGGCAGCAAGGCGACGGCGATGGTGAAAAAGACGGATGAAATGGCAATTCGGAATGTCATGAAACCCTATTTGTCGATACGCAGGTCAGGTGCCATGGCCGTGCGTATCGCGCGCATGATCATTTGTAACATTTAGGGCCCTTTCGATGTCCAATCTGACCATATCGGCCGGGGTGGCCGCTGGCCTGATCGCATTCGCTGTCGAGCGGGGAGCAGATCGCGCGGTTCTGATGGCCAGCGCTGGCGTGCGGCCCGCCGACATCGAGGATGCCGACTACCGCCTGCCGTTCGACACTTATATGGCCCTAATGCGTTCGGCGCAGGACATGTGTGATGACCCGGCGCTGGCGCTGCATTTCGGTGAGGCGGTTGATCTGGCTGAACTGTCGATCGTCGGGCTGATCATGAACGCCTCCGCCACGATGGCCGATGCCCTTGCCCAGATGCAGCGGCTCGGACGGCTGACGCTGGAGACCGAGGGACTGAGTGACGGGCCGCGCTTTCAGACCAGCATGCGCGATGGCCAGTTGTGGATGGTCGACACGCGCACCAATCCGAACGCGTTTCCAGAACTTACCGAAGGCGCCTTCGCCCGGTTGGTTTGCGGCCCGCGGCGCTTCCTGCCCCAGCCGCATGTGCTGGCGGTTCAGGTCACCCACCCGGCACCCGCCTATCGGGACGAATATGATCGCATTTTCCAATGCCCGGTCACTTTTTCCAGCGATTGGAACGCCATGCGGCTCGATCCGCAGATTGCCACCTGGCCAGTCGCGTTGCAGCCCCGCTATGTTTTTGATGTCCTCACCCAGCGGGCCGATGGCCTGTTGCAGGCGCTTGAGGACCAGAAGACCCTTAGCGGCCGGGTAGAGGCCGTGCTGCTGCCGCTGCTGCATACCGGCGAGGCAAGCGCCGACGGCGTCGCCCGGGCACTCGGATTCAGCCGCCAGACCCTGTTCCGCAAGCTGAAATCCGAAGATGCCAGCTATGAACAGGTGCTCGATGCACTGCGCCACCGCATGGCGCTGCGCTACCTCTCTGGCGGCAGAGTCTCTGTCAACGAGACTGCCTATCTGGTTGGTTTCTCCGAACCCGCTGCCTTCTCCCGCGCCTTCAAACGCTGGACCGGGAAAAGCCCGCGCGAGGTCCGGCTGGCGAGGGCGGCGGGGTAAGCGGAAGGGGCGGCGGGAGAGGCGAAGACCACCCGTCCCCCGGGCCTTACCGCGTCAAACCACCACCATATCCGTTCCATAATGATGCCAGGCAAAGATCGCCGCTGCCCCCCGATGCGGGCGCCAGGCTTCTGCCAGGTCGCGGCAGAGTTTCTCGCTCGGGCGCTCGGCATGGCCAAGCAAGCGGCCAATTTCGATCTGCACCGCCAGATCGCCGGCCGGCCAGATGTCGGTCCGGCCTTCGGCGAACAACAGGTAGATTTCGGCTGACCAGCGCCCAATGCCCTTGATCCGGACGAGCGCAGCAATCGCTTCCTCATCGTCGGCGGGCAGGTTTTCCAGGTCGAGCCGTCCGCTGGTCACTTCATCGGCCAGGCTGCGGGCATAGCTTGCCTTTTGGCGCGAAAGCCCGGCCTCACGCAGCGTTTCGTCGCTGGCGCGGGTGATGTTGCCGGGATCGTCGAGGCTGCCGACCAGCCCCTCCAGCTTGTTCCATACGCTCGCCGCCGCCTTGGTGCTGACTTGCTGGCCGATAATTGTCCGCAGCAAGGTGGCATAACCGCGATCCCGAATGCGGGGTGGCGGGTAGCCGACGCGGGCAAGCCCCGCGGCAAAGCCCGGTTCGCGGGCGGCAAGGGTGTCCAGCGCCACTTTCAGTTGATCAGCACTCAGGCCCATCGAGTGTTTCCTTGAAATCGCGCGCCCAAGGCGGCAAGGCAGCGCGGAACACGCCGTTTGGAGGATCGAATGCCGCAGCTTACCGTCGTCATGCGCAATGGGGAAGAACGGACCATCGAGGGTGAGGCCGGCCTGTCCGTGATGGAAGTGATCCGCGATGCGGGCATCGATGAAATCCTGGCGCTGTGCGGCGGCTGCTGCAGCTGCGCGACCTGCCATGTCCATGTCGACCCGGAATTTGCGGCCAAACTGCCAAAAATGGGCCCAGACGAAGATGATTTGCTCGACAGCACGTCTGATCGCGACGCCAATTCGCGGCTGTCTTGCCAGATTCCGTTCAGCGACGCGCTTGACGGCCTGCGGGTGACGGTGGCGGCGGAGGATTAAGACCCGAGCCGCAGCACCGCCGTTGGCGCGCTTTTGAGCGCGGGCGTCGCGTGCCAGACGATGATGTTGCGCCCACCTGCGGACTGCACGCCAGCTTCTTCATTCTGGCTGATGATCTTCGCATTGGTATCGAGAATGAAGGTGCCATCGAGCCTGTTTGGCCCCTTCATCATCTCGCCGCCGGGCATGCCCGACATGGCCGGCGCGCCCTTTGATCCTTCGTCGCCAAAGGCGGGGGCCTTCACGCGCACGATGCCGTCCTGGCGCAGCTCGATGGCGACAAAGGGCAGGATGACCTCGGCATCGATGTTGAACGGCCAGACAAAGCTATGGTCGAGGGTACCGCTGATCGCATAATCGATCATGAACACGCCGTCGCCGAGATAGGCGACCTTGCGATAGCCTGCTTCTTTGGAGAGCGCCGCGGCAAGCGCGCGGTTCTTGGTATCGGCTTCAGCCTTTTTGCGGGCCTTTTCGCGCGCGGCTTGCTTGGGGTCGTCGCCATCATTTGTCGTGGCACCGTTATCGGCCTCGGCATTAATCACCTCACCCGCATAGCTGAAGGCAAAATGCCGATTGGCGTCGATGGTCAGCGTCGAGGTGAACTTGCCGGGCGAGAGCACGCAGCTGGAAAGCGCAAGCGGCAGCAGCAACAGGGCAGCGAGGCGAGCGAACAGCATCTATCATCCCCCAGATGTTCCGGGGAACGGCTTACCCCCGCGTCGCCACCGCATAAAGCGCAATCGCTGCCGCGTTCGATACGTTCAGGCTTTCTACCCGCGGCGAAATCGGCAGCCGGGCGAGCACGTCGCAATGGTCTTCCGTATTGCGGCGCATTCCTTCCCCTTCAGCGCCGAGCACCAGGCAGATGCGGCCACCGCCGGTGATCGCCTCGCCCAGCGACATTGGCGCTTCCCCGGTCAGCCCGATTCGCCAGAACTGCGCCTCTGCAATTTCATCCAGCGCGCGCGACAGATTGACGACGCGGACCCAGGGCACCAGCTCAAGCGCGCCCGATGCCGATCGCGCGACCGTGCCCGATTCGGGCGGCGCGTGGCGATCCTGGGTGATGATGCCGAGCGCATCAAACGCCGCCGCCGATCGCAGGATCGCGCCGACATTGTGGGGATCGGTTACCTGATCGAGCACGAGCAGCGGCCGCTGATCGTCCGCGCCCTGTTCGAGCAGATCGCCCAGCCAGATATCCTCGAGCGGATCGACCTCCGCCACCAATCCCTGATGCGGCGCGTCACTTGGTACCAGCCGGGCAAGATCGGTTACCTCGGCAAAGGTGATCGGGATGACGGGGGGGATATCCAGGCTCGCCAGCGCCTCACGCGTTGCCCATAATTTGCGCACCACGCGCTCAGGATTGGCGAGCGCCGCCGTTACTGCGTGCCGTCCCCAGAAGCGCGGGCGACCGGCGGGGGCTTGTGAGGGGCGATGTCCACGTTTGGCCATTAGTCGTCATCATCCGCTGGATAGGCATAGGGGTCAGTCACCACCGGCTTGGTCGGCAGTGGCGGCTTGGGGAGCGCCTTGTCGGCATTGGCGGCGTTGAGCAGGAACGAGGCAAGGATCGTTGATGCCTGGCGCATATCGTCAGCCTTCAAGTGATCAAAGGTGTCGAGGCTGGTGTGGTGGGTGCGCGGAAAATAATCGAGCGGGTCCTGAATGAACTGAAACCCCTGCAACCCCACCGCTTGCATAAAGACGTGATCAGTGCCGCCGGTTTTCTGGAACACCACATTGGTGGCCCCCATCGCCGAAAAGGGGGCGAGCCAATCGCGGAAGATCGGCACCGCCGCCGGATTGTTTTCAGCGAAGATGCCGCGAATCTTGCCTGATCCATTGTCGAGATTGAAATAGGCGGCGAGATCATTGTAGCCGGGCTTGGTCGTGATCGGCCAGCGGTTCGCCCAGCCATAAAAGCGGGCAAGCCCGGACTGCGGCGGATCATTCGGGCTGCCGCGCGTCGCCAGATGCTGTTCGACATAGGCCAGGCTGCCCAGAATGCCTTGTTCCTCGCCGACCCATAGCGCGAAGCGGATCGTGCGCTTGGGCTGCATGCCCGTGGTTTTCAGGATGCGTGCGGCTTCCATGATCATGGCGACGCCCGCGCCATTATCAGCAGCACCGTCCGCCGCGACCCAGCTGTCGAGATGCGCGCCAGCCATGACATAGCCTGCCTTGGGATCGCTGCCGGGGATCTCGGCAATGATGTTATACGCCTTGGTATCGCTATCGTCATAGGCGACCTTGGTATCGATCTCGAGCGTCGGCTTCATGCCCGCCTTCAGCAGACGGGCGAGGCGGCGATAATCCTCGGCAGCGATTTCAACGCCGGGCACGGTCGGTGTCTCGCCGACGCCGAACAAATAGCCTTCGCCGTGGACCAGCTTGCCGTCGAGCCGCGCCTGATTGGCATAGGCAACCGCGCCTTCCGCCTTCAGAAAGGCATCGAGCTTTTTCGCGAAATCCAGCCGCTTCATCCGCCGATCAGCGGTTTCCGGATCATAGACCGGCTGCTGGAAACTATCGAACTTGGCGAGATCTTCGCCGCTATAGCGACGGAAAGGCGCGGTGCCGGGTTCGGAACCGGTATTGGGCCGCGTGAGCATGACGATCTTGCCCTTCAGCTTGCCCTTCCATTTGTCGAAATCGCGTTCCTTGCTGATCGGTGCGACGATCAGCTGGGCGGAGACAGGGCCGGGGGTGGAGGGTGTCCAGGCGATCGGGATGGCGGTCAGTTGGATCACGCGCGGCGTGATCATGCGCACGCTTGAACGTTCGATCGACCAGCCACGGCCAAAGTCAAAGCCTTCTTTGTGGACGTTGGTAAGGCCCCAGTCCCTGAACCTGGCCTGTGTCCAATCCTCCGCCTTGCGCATCGCTGGCGAATTGGTCAGCCGTGCGCCAATCACATCGGACAGATATTCGGCCGTGACCATGACTTCACTGTGATTGGTCCCCTCATCGATGATCCGCGCAACGGTGGTGCGATCGACGCTTTGGGCGAGGGCAGGGGTAACATGCGGCAATGCAATGAATGCGGCGGCAACTAGGAACGAACGACGCATGAAACCCCCGGGCTGAAAAGTCGTGAAAACATTCATCCCCGGTTATGCGTCGCGCGGCGTGGGCGCAAGCCACGCGTGCAAAAGCAGCGCGTGATGCGCGCAACGGTGTTGCTACCCGTTGACAGCACCCGAGCGGATAGGCATGGGCACCCCTCGCTTTTAGGCGCCTATGGACAGGTGGCCGAGTGGTTAAAGGCAGCAGACTGTAAATCTGCCCGTGCAAGCGTACGCTGGTTCGAATCCAGCCCTGTCCACCAACAGCTATTCGGCGTTGTTCGCCGAAGTCCCTAGAACTCCCGGAAAACCTAGGTTAACGTCCTACCATCGGCCGCTCGTATCCGCTGCTGTTTGCCTGCAGCCGGAGCATAATGTGGGGGTAATGTGGGGGTAAATCGGCTTACCCCCACACATTGGCTTCTCGATGTGGGGGAGGAAAGTGTGGGGGTAAAGCGATGGGCAAACTTACGGCGGTAGCTGTGAAGGCGGCTTTGGCGAATCCTGGTACCTATCAGGACGGGGAAGGGCTGTTCCTGAAAGTTGACCGGCGCGGCGGCGCTTATTGGCTCCTCCGTCTGCAACGTGACGGCAAGCGTCAGGACATTGGGATTGGCAGTGCCAAGCTGCTGTCGCTGGCGGAAGCGCGCCAAAAGGCCAGCGGGCTTCGCAAGGCGGTCAAGATCGACCGGCGTGACGTTCTAGCCGAGAAAAAGGACGAGACCGCCGCAAAAGTGACATTCAGCATGGCGGCACGCCAGTATCACTCTGAAAACGAGGCAGGCTGGAAAAGCGCCGTCTATGCCCGTCAGTGGCTCGCCAGTTTGGAAAACTACGCTTTCCCAAAACTTGGCGAGGTGCCGACAGGGGCGATCACCGCCGCAGACATTATCACGGTGCTGAAGCCGATCTGGCAGGAAATTCCCGAAACTGCCCGTCAGGTGCGCAACCGGATTTGCGCGGTACTTGATTATGCCCATGCAAAGGGCTGGCGTTCACGCGAAGCCCCATCGGGCAATGGCAGCCTAAAAGCTGGCCGGGGTCTGCCGAGGCAGGTGAAGGCGCGGGAAAACCGCAAAGCGATGCCCTATGTCGCGTTACCCGCCTTTATCTCGTCCTTACGTCGCAAACCTTCCTTTGGGCGGCTGGCGCTGGAATTGCTCATCCTGACCGGCACGCGATCACAGGAGGTCCGGCTGGCGACATGGGCCGAATTTGACCTTGATGGGCGTCTTTGGACGATCCCTGCCGACCACATGAAGCGTGGTAAGGCACACATGGTCCCACTTTCTGACGCTGCTCTGGCGGTGCTGGCGAAAGCGGATGCCTTGCGACTGGAGGGGGTCGACGTTGTTTTCCCCGGCGCAACAGGCAAGCCGATGTCAGACATGACGTTGCTGAAGGTGATGCGCGACATGAGTGAGCCATTTCACGTCCATGGCTTCCGCTCTGCGCACACCGATTGGGCGGCGAACGAAGGCTTCCCTGATGCCGTGGTGGAGGCCGTGCTCGCGCACAAGACGCCGGACGCGGTGCAAGCGGCTTATCGCCGGACAACCTATCTGGGAACGCCAGGCCAGCCGGGCGCGAGGGTGAAGCTGATGGAGGCATGGGGGCGCTACTGCGTGGGCGGGGCAGTTAGCACGGGCAGTGTCGTGTCGCTGCCCGACAAGAAGGCGGGTTAGCGTCTCAATGTCGGCCATTCAGCCCGCAGATCGTCGCCCCTAAAACCTGCCGTTCGTTGAGGTTCGCCACCACAATCCACGAAGGTCCAAAGCTGGGACGTTGCGGACCTTCGT